>Ga0255338_1000201_pt1 | contig 237493 bp, 231 predicted proteins | sample MeOH1_35cm_T4_19_FD_203715 | JGI IMG/M metagenome (GOLD analysis project Ga0255338, IMG submission 203715) | Sandy soil microbial communities from University of British Columbia, Vancouver, Canada - MeOH1_35cm_T4_195 | ecosystem: Engineered > Artificial ecosystem > Sand microcosm >...
GGTAGGCTCGATTGGACTCGAACCAACGACCCCCACCATGTCAAGGTGGTGCTCTAACCAGCTGAGCTACGAGCCTAGCGAAGCCGCAAGTATAGCATCACTTTCTTTTCGCCTGCAACACCCCTTGTACATCTTCGATGATGGAAAGCGCGCGTTGCAACTGCGTGGCCTCCGAGACCTCGGCCGTGAACTGCATCCGCGCTACGCCCTTGCTCGAAAGCGTCTTCACGCCGGTGACGTTGATCTTTTCGCGCGAGAGGACTTCGGAGATGTCGCGCAGCAGGCCCTGGCGGTCCACGGCTTCCACGTGGATGTCCACCGGGTACACGGCGTCGCTGCGCTTGCCCCACGCCGTCTGGATCACGCGTTCGGGCGCACGCGACGACAGTTGCTGGAACGTATGGCAATTGCGGCGATGGATCGACACGCCGCGCCCCCGCGTGACGAATCCAACAATCTCGTCCGGCGGCGCCGGCTTGCAGCAGCGGGACATCTGCGTCATCAACGAGTCCACGCCCACCACCAGCACGCCGCTCTTGGCGCCGCGCGCCACGCTGGTCGCGCGGCTCTTCTTGGTGACGGCTTCTTCCTCGTTGAACTGTGGCTGCGCCTCGCCCTCCGGGTGCCGCAGCGCATGCTCCACATGGCGCAGGCTGAACTCCTCCTTCGCCACCGCCGCGAACAGCTCGTCCGGGGTCTTGAAGTGGAGCCGGCTGGCCAGGTCGTCGAGGTTGACCGCGGTCTTGCCCTCGCGCTGCAAGGTTTTTTCGATCAGTGCCCGGCCCTGCGCGATGGTCTCCTGCGAGTCCAGCGCGTTGAACCACGCGCGCACCTTGGCCCGCGCGCGGCTGCTGGCGAGGTAGCCCAGCTCCGTATTGAGCCAGTCGCGCGACGGCCCGCCCTGCTTGACCGCGACGATCTCCACGGTCTGCCCGTTCCGCAGCGGCGTGTTCAGCGGCACCATCGCCCCGTCCACGCGCGCGCCACGGCAGCGGTGGCCGAGGTCGCTATGCAGGTAATAGGCGAAGTCCACCGGCGTGGCGCCCTGCGGCATCGCTACCACGCGCGCCTGCGGGGTCAGCACATAGATATGGTCGTCGATGGCCGCATGCTTGAGCTGCTCCCACGGCGAATCCTCGTGCGCGACCGAGTGGTCGGCATCGTCCTTCCACGCCAGCAACTGGCGCAGCCAGGCGATCTTCTCGTCGTAGCGCTCGCTGGCCGAGAACTGCCCGCTGTAGCCCTTGCTGCCGGCTTCCTTGTAGCGCCAGTGCGCCGCCACGCCGTATTCGGCGAAGTGGTGCATCTCCTGCGTGCGGATCTGCACCTCGAACGCGCGGCCATCGTCGCCGATGACCACCGTGTGCAGGGACTTGTAGCCGTTGGACTTCGGCCGCGAGATGTAGTCGTCGAACTCGCGCGGAATCGGCTGCCAGATATGGTGGACGATGCCGAGGACCGTGTAGCAATCCTTGATGTCGTCCACGATCACGCGGAACGCGCGCACATCGTACAAATCGGCGAAATCGAGTTCCTTGCCGCGCATCTTCTTCCAGATGCTGTAGATGTGCTTGGGCCGGCCGGTGACCTCGGCGGGGATGCCGGCCGAGGCCAGTTCCGACTGCAGCCGCTCGATCGCCTGCGAGATATAGCTCTCGCGCTCGATCCGCTTCTCGTCTAGCAGTTTTGCGATGCGCTTGTAGGTATCCGGCTGTTCGAAGCGGAAGGCGAGATCCTCCAGCTCCCACTTCATCTGCCAGATCCCGAGCCGGTTGGCCAGTGGCGCGTAGATATCCAGCGTCTCGCGCGCCACGCCCGGCAGCGGCATGTTCTTGGTCTGCGCGAGCCAGCGCAGCGTCTGGAGCCGTGACGCCAGGCGCACCAGCACCACGCGGATGTCCTGGGCGAAGGCCAGCAGCATCTTGCGCAGCGCCTCCACCTGTTCCTGGCGGGCAGCGACCTCGGATTTCGACGATTCCGAGACATCGGTCTGCGACACCGCGATGGCACCGATGCGCAGCAGCTGCCGCACGCCCTTCACCAGCCGCGCGACTTCCTCGCCAAAGCGCGGCTCGATCTGCGGCTCGGTGTCCGGCACGAAGGCCGCCATCGCGAACAGGCAGGCCGCGGCGCGCGCGGCGTCGTCCACGCGCAGGCCGTCGAGGATGCGCAGCATCCCCTCGGCGTGAGACAGGACGGTCTCGCCGGTGGGCAGCATCGCGGGCTGCGCCCCGTCGGCGGTCTCGCGCACGAACGCCAGCGCGCGCTCGACCAGCCCGGCATCGGGCACGCCTGCGACCTGACTCGTGAGATCGGTGGACGTCACCATGTCAAACCATCCACCATCAGTGCAGCGCGGCCGTCACCACCACTTCGATCAGGTAGTCGGGATTGGCCAGCTTCGCCTCGACGGTGGCGCGCGGCGGCGTGTTGCCCTGCGGCACCCAGGCATCCCAGACCTCGTTCATCTCGCCGATACGGGTCACGTCGGTCAGGAAGATCTGGCACGACAGGATGCGCGTCTTGTCGCTGCCGGCCTCAGCCAGCAGGCGGTCGATATGGCCCAGCACCTCGCGCGTCTGGCCGCGCAGGTCTGCCTTGGGGTCCACTTCCGGTACCTGGCCGGCCAGATAGACCACGCCGTTGTAGACCGCGTACTCGGAGAGGCGCGCGCCAACATGGGCGCGCTTCAGGGCATTGGTACTCATCGCAATTCCATTGATTTCGGGATGGGATCCGGCGCGGCCTCACGTGCCCAGGAAGAAGTCCCGGGCGATGGCCACCTGGGCCGGATCGATAAATGTCGGTGCATGCCCCACATCGGGGACTTCCACCGTGGAAACCTGTTTGCCACGCGCCTGCATCTCGGCCATGGTCTCGCGCAGCAGCAGATCGGACTGCGCGCCGCGCACCACCAGCGTCGGGCCCTGGATGGCCGCGAACATCGCCCAGAGCGCGGCCTCGCCGGCCTGCACCATCTCGGGCGTGGTCTCCTTGAACGGCACGGCCAGCGCAGGATCGTAATGCAACCCCCATTCCATGCCCTCGGCGGCCTGCACCGGCTTCAGGATCGCGCCGTTCAGCTCGCGCCACTGCTCGGGCGTGTGCCGGCCGAACGAAGCACTGATGGTCTGGAGGTAGGCCAGCCCTTCCTCGAAGGTCTTGAAGCGCACCGGCAGCCCAAGGTAGGCGCCGATGCGCTCCACCGCCTGCGGGGCCAGCCGGGGGCCGACGTCATTGAGCAGCAGCTTGCGGATCGGCGATTTTGGCAGGCTCGCCAGCCCCATGCCGATCAGCCCGCCCATCGACGTGCCGAACCAGTCCACCTGCTCCACGTTGAGCCGTGCGATCAGCGTGACCATGTCCGAGACATATTGCGGCACGATGTAGCGGCGCGGATCGGCCAGCCACTCCGAGCGCCCGCGCCCCGCCACGTCAGGGCAGATCACGCGATAGTCGCCGGACAGGGCACGCGCCACGGTATCGAAGTCGCGCCCGGTGCGGGTCAGGCCATGCACGCACATCAGCACGCGCGGATTGGCCGGGTCGCCCCACTCGTGATAGGCCATGCGATGCAGGCCGGCGGGACTGATGCACTGAACGAAGCCGAGGCGCGGGCTGGAAGACATCTGAACTCCCTGCGAGGGTGGGGACTGCGTTTCGGGGGCGCATGCTGGCCGCAATTCTCAGCGAATTACGACCACGCTCCGGAAGATTCCGGGCGTTTGGGCAAAGCAGGATTGTACGCCCTGCGAGTACAATGCCACAGCACATCACCCCCCTACTCCCGACGGAGGCTTACATGCTCAAAGGCAAGACGGCACTGGTGACTGGCTCGACCAGTGGGATCGGACTCGGCATCGCGCAGGCACTGGCCGCGCAGGGCGCCAACATCATCGCCAACGGTTTTGGTGACGTGGACGGCGCAAAGGCCGAGATCGCGCGCGCTGGCGGCGGCATCCAGGTGGGTTACCACGCCGCGGACATGAGCCGCGCCGCCGAGATCGAGGACATGATGCGCTACGCCGAGCGCGACTTCGGCGGCGTGGACATCCTCGTCAACAACGCCGGCATCCAGTTTGTCGCGAAAATTGAAGAATTTCCGACGGACAAGTGGGACGCGATCATCGCCATCAACCTGACCTCCGCCTTCCACACGACGCGGCTCGCGCTGCCGTCGATGAAGGCCAAGAACTGGGGTCGGATCATCAACGTGGCTTCCACGCACGGGCTGGTGGCGTCGGCGGAAAAGTCCGCCTACGTGGCCGCCAAGCACGGCATTGTCGGCTTCACCAAGGTCACCGCGCTGGAAACCGCGCAGACCGGCGTGACGGCCAACGCGATCTGCCCGGGCTGGGTGCTGACGCCGCTGGTGCAGAAGCAGGTGGAAGCGCGCGCGCAGCGCGACGGCATTCCGGTCGAGCAGGCCAAGCGCGAACTGGTGATCGAAAAGCAGCCGTCCGGCGAGTTCGTGACGCCCGAGGAACTGGGCGCGCTGGCCGTGTTCCTCTCCAGTGAAGCCGCCCGCCAGGTGCGCGGCGCGATCTGGAACATGGACGGCGGCTGGGTGGCCCAGTAAGGCCAAAGCCCCGCCCCAAGACAAAAACCCCCGCCGGCTTGCGCTGGCGGGGGTTTTGGCTTTCAGGCTTTCAACCGCGTAAGCGGCGATCCGCTTACAGCAGTGTCGCGCCCGTCTTTGCCTGGATTTCCTCGCGGCTGACGCCGGGCGCCGTTTCCACGAGTTTCAGGCCATCGGAGGTCACGTCGATCACGCCGAGGTCGGTGATGATGCGGTTGACCACGCCCACGCCGGTCAGCGGCAGGTTGCAGTCGGCCATGATCTTGATGTCCTCGGTGCCATCCTTCTTCTTGGCGGTGTGTTCCATCAGCACCACCACGCGGCCGACGCCGGCCACGAGGTCCATCGCGCCGCCCATGCCCTTGACCATCTTGCCCGGGATCATCCAGTTGGCCAGGTCGCCGCGCTGGCTGACCTGCATCGCGCCCAGGATGGCCAGGTTGATGTGACCGCCGCGGATCATCGCGAACGAGTCCGCCGAAGAGAAGATCGACGAACCCGCCAGCGTGGTCACGGTCTGCTTGCCGGCATTGATCATGTCGGCGTCCACCTCTTCCTCGGTCGGGAAGGGGCCGATACCGAGCAGGCCGTTCTCGGACTGGAGCCAGACCTCCATGCCTTCCGGCACGTGGTTGGCCACCAGCGTCGGCAGGCCGATGCCGAGGTTCACGTAGAAGCCGTCCTGGAGTTCGCGGGCCGCGCGCGCGGCCATTTCGTCACGTGTCCATGCCATGATGTCTCTCCTTACTTGGCACGCACGGTGCGCTGTTCGATGCGTTTTTCGGGGGTGGCGTTCAGCACCAGACGCTGCACGAAGATGCCGGCGAGGTGCACGTCGTCCGGGTCGATCTCGCCCACTTCGACGATTTCCTCGACCTCGGCCACGGTGATCTTGCCGGCCATCGCGCACATCGGGTTGAAGTTGCGCGCGGTGCGGCGGAAGACCAGGTTGCCGGCCTTGTCGGCCTTGTAGGCCTTGACCAGTGCCACGTCGGCGGTCAGCGAACGCTCCATGACGTACTGCTGGCCGTCGAATTCGCGGATTTCCTTGCCGTCGGCCACGATGGTGCCCACGCCGGTCTTGGTGAAGAAGGCGGGAATGCCGGCGCCGCCGGCGCGCAGCTTCTCCGCCAGGGTGCCCTGCGGCGTGAATTCCAGCTCCAGTTCACCGGCCAGGTACTGGCGCTCGAACTCCTTGTTCTCGCCCACGTACGACGAGATCATCTTGCTGATCTGGCGCGTGGCCAGCAGCAGGCCCAGGCCGAAGCCGTCCACGCCGGCGTTGTTCGAGATGCAGGTAAGTTGCTTGGCGCCGCTGTCGCGCAGGGCGGCGATCAGCGCCTCGGGGATGCCGCACAGGCCGAAACCGCCCACGGCGATCGTCTGGCCGTCGCGCACGACGCCCGCGAGCGCCTCCGCGGCGCTGGCGTAGACCTTGTTCATGTTTGCTCCTTCCTCGGTAGTCCGGCGGGGATTCTCCCCGGATGGGGGCGGTCCCTCGGCATTTTGGTCCCACGGGCGCCAGGCGCCACGCCGGGAAATTGTAACGGTACAATCGGCTGTCAGCCGGGTGACTGGCTGGCATCCGCTGCCGACCGCAAGCATACGTCAACGGGTGCCGCCAGCGCCATTACGTAAAAGTACATAAGGGACAATGCCCCCCATCGACTACCAGACCGCCTTCCAGCTCGCCCCGGTGGGGCTGGTGCTGTCACGCGCGCGCGTGATCGAGGACTGTAACGACGAGGTCTGCCGGATCTTCCACACCACGCGCGACGCGCTGGTGGGCGAGTCCTTCCAGGTGCTCTACCCCACCGCCGACGAGTTCGAGCGCACCGGCGCCCGCATCGTGCCGATCATGAACACCAAGGGCATGTATTCGGACGAACGGATTATGAAGCGGGCCGACGGGGAACTGTTCTGGTGCCACGTCACCGGCCGCGCGCTGGACCGGCGCGAGCCGCTTGGGGCAGGAATCTGGACCTTCGAGGATTTGTCGCAGAAGCGGCCGGTCACGGCCGACCTGACGGCGCGCGAGCGGGACATCGCCGCGCAGCTGGTGGACGGCAAGACCAGCAAGGAAATCGGCAAGCTGCTGTCGATCAGCCCGCGCACGGTGGACATCTACCGCGCGCGGCTGATGAAGAAGTACGGCGCCCACACGGCGGTGGACCTGGTGCAGCGGCTGGTGAATCACTAGGGGGCGTTGCACCCCGCCGGATCAGGCGATCAGCGCCCGGATGGCCTCGGGCACCGGAACGGACTTCTCCGCCGCGTAATCGCTCCACACCACCTTGGCGCCGCCCTCGGCCCAGATCACGTCGGGCAGGTCCGTGCGGCGGATCTCGATACGCGTCTCGAAGCTCGTGCGGCCAACCTGGCCCGCGTAGACGCGCAGCTCGATGTCGCCCGGGAATCGCAATTGTTTCAAAAATGTCATGTGAGCGTTGATGATGACCGGCCCCTGGCCGCTCTCATCCTTGCCGTTCCGGCCGATCGACCGGAACCACTCGATCCGCGCCTGCTCCAGATACTGGAAGTAGACCGTGTTGTTGACATGGCCCATGGCGTCCATGTCGCCCCAGCGGATGGGCATGACGCAGGTGAAGACGTGTTTCATTGCAAATCCCGGACGCACTCGTTTATCGCTTGGAAATCGCCGTCTCCGCCTTGGCGACGAGGTCCGAGCCGATCTGCTTCTTCCACTTGTCGTAGACCTTGACCGTGGCCTTGCGGAACGCGTCGTGCTCGGCCGGGCTCAGCTGCGTCACCTTCACGCCGTGCTGCTCCATCTCCTTCCACGCCGGCGCGCCGGGTTCCACCAGGCCCTTGCGGGCCAGTGCGATTTCCTGCTTGCCAGCGTCGATGGCGGCCTGCTTCACGATCTCGCGGTCAGCCGGCGTCCACGACTCCCAGATCTGCTTGTTGACCACGAAGATCAGCGGATCGGCCACGTAGCCCCAGGTGGTCACGTACTTCTGGCCCACCGTGTACAGCTTGGCGGCGGCGAACACGCTCTGCGGGTTCTCCTGGCCGTCCACCGCGCCCGAGGCCATCGCCGGCTGCGCATCGGCCCAGCTCATCTGCGTGGGGTTGGCGCCCAGCGCGTTGAAGGTCTCGATGTACAGCGGCGAGCCCACCACGCGCAGCTTCAGGCCCTTGAGGTCTTCCGGCTTGCGGATCTCGCGCTTGGAGTTGGACACCTCGCGGAAGCCGTTCTCGCCCCAGGCCAGCGGCACCACGCCGGCCTTCTCCAGCGTGGCGAACATCGACTTGCCGACTTCGCCCTGCGTCAGCGCGTCCAGCGCCTTGTAGTCGGGCATCAGGAACGGCAGCGAGAACAGGTTCAGCTCCTTCACCTGCGGCGACCAGTTGATCGTGGAGCCCACGGCCATGTCGATCACACCCTGGCGGATGGCCGAGAACTCGCGCGTCTGGTCGCCGGCCACCAGCGAGGTGCCCGGATACAGCTTGATATTGATGCGGCCGCTGGTGCGCTGGCGCACCAGGTCGGCCCAGATCTCGCCGCCCTTGCCCCAGGGGAACGCGGGGCCCAGCACCAGCGACATCTTGTACTCGGACTTGTAGCTCTGGGCCATCGCACCGGCCGGCGCCAGGGCGGCGGCGGCAATCGTGGCGGCTACGGACAACATCAGGGCACGGCGTTTCATGCGGGAATCTCCTCGTCGGTTTCTAGTTTGATTTCGATCAATAGCCCAGGTAGTCGGGCAGCCACGTGGCCAGCGGCGGGAAGGCCAGCACCATCAGCATGGCGACGAACATGGCCAGCAGCATCCAGATCACCCAGGGCACGGTTTCTTCCATGCGCACGCGGGCAATCCGGCACGACACCATCAGGTTCACGGCCAGCGGCGGGGTGAACTGGCCCAGCGCCACCTTGAGCGTCAGCACCACCCCGAACCACACCGGGTTCCAGTGGAAGGCGTTGGAGATGGGCAGCAGCAGCGGCACGAAGATCAGGAAGATCGAGATGCCGTCCAGGAACATGCCCACCGTCATCAGCAGCAGCACGATCAGCGCCAGCACGCCGTACTCGCCCAGGCCGGAATTGGCGATGGCATGGGCCAGCGGGTCGATCACGCCGAGCGTGGACAGCGCGTAGGCGAAGATGCCCGCGAGCGCCACCACGAGCAGGATCACCGCCGAGGTCTCGGCCGCTTCCTGGAAGATCACGAACAGGTCGCGCAGGCCGATGCTGCGGTAGATCACCATGCCGACGAACAGCCCGTAGACCACGGCCACCACGGCGGCCTCGGTCGGGGTGAACCAGCCGGCACGCATGCCGCCGAGGATCAGGAACGGCGCCACCAGCCCCCAGGCCGCTTCGCGCAGGCTCTTCCAGAACGGCGGGCGCGGCAGCCCGGCCTCGATATGCCCCATGTTGTGCTTGCGCGCCAGCCACACGGCCGGCACGATCAGCGCCACGCCGGCCAGCAGGCCCGGAATCATGCCCGCCGCGAACAGCGCCGGCACCGATGCGCCCGGCACCAGCACGCTATAGATAATGAAGGCGACCGATGGCGGGATCAGGATGTCGGTAGCCGCCGCCGCGCCGACCACGGACGCGCTGTACGCCGGCGGATAGCCCGCGCGCGACATCGCCGCGATCATCACGCCACCCACGGCCGCCGCGTTGGCCGGGCCCGAGCCCGAGATGCCGCCGAGGAACATCGCCACGAGAATCGCCACCAGCGGCAGCATGCCCGGGCCACGCCCCACCACGGCAATCGCGAAGGTCACCAGCCGCGCCGCCACGCCGGAGCGGTCGAAAATCGACCCCACCAGCACGAACATCGGAATCGCCAGCAGCGGGTATTTGGCCAGGCCAGCGTAGAAGTTCTGCGGCACGGCCAGCAGGCCGAACATCTGGGTGTCGAGGTTGGACAAGCCGATGGCAACCAGCCCGCCCAGCCCCAGCGACACGCCAATCGGCACGCCCAGCAGCATCAGGCCGATAAAGACCACGAACAGGATAATGGCGACGAGCGTCATTGCACGCCCTCCCCGCCCTGCTCGCTAAGCGCCCGCAGCGCGCGGACATTGCGCCAGGCCAGCGCCAGCGCGCGCAGCACGATCGCCGCGGACAGCACGGGCAGCCAGATCGAGTACCACCAGCTCGGCACGCCAATGCCGGGCGAGGTCTCGCCGAACGCGTATTCATCCCAGGTAATCCGCACGCCGAGCACCGCCAGCGCCAGGAACATCACCGCCACGCCCAGCGCGGAGACGATGGCCAGCCGCTTCTGCCGCGCGGCGCTGCCCCGTTCGAAGAAGAACTCGATGCGGATATTGCGGTCGCGCGCCACGGCGGCGCTGCCGGCGACCAGCGCCAGCACGATCATCAGGAAGACCGAGAACTCCTCGGTCCAGGCGAACGATTCGTCGGTGAAGTAGCGGACCACCACGTTGGCGAACGTAATGGCCACCAGCAGCACCATGACGATCACGCCAATCCAGTCCTCGATACGCGGCGAAATGCGGAATTCACTGTCGCGGGCTTCGTCGGCGGCTTCGGGAATGACCACCGAATCCACGACGTGTTGCGGCACGGCGTCGCGCCGTGCCTCATTGTCTTGCACCATCTCCCCCGGCCTCCGGTCCGGGCCGTCGGGCCATTGCGGCCGCTGCGGCATATTTCTGATTATTTATGTAAGGACTTCATGCGAAGCCAGCGGCGATTATGCCAACTCTGGCCTCTCGCGGCACAACTTTGGACGCGCAGGGGACCGGATAAGCCCTGCTCGCCCACGCGCCCGCCTCGCCGCGCTTGTGGCGCGTTGCGGGGCAGGCATCAGGATTGTGCGGTATTCGGCAATTCTTGTCGCTGGAGCGCGGCCTCGGACCACGCCCAGACCACGCTCAACCGATGCTCAGACCATGCCGTCGTCCGCCGTGACCACCGCACCATTGATGAAACGCGAGGCATCGGACGCCAGCAGCAGCAGCAGGCCGTCGAGGTCTTCCGGCTGGCCGAGCCGCTTGCGCGGCAGCATCTGGATCAGCTTCTGGCCCGCCTCGCTTTCCCAGTGATGATGGTTGATGTCGGTGTCGATATAGCCGGGGCAGATCGCATTGGTATTGATGCCATGGCGCGCCCACTCCAGCGCCATCGCCTTGGTCATATGGACCACGGCGGCCTTGCTCATGCAGTACACGCCGATCTGCGACAGCACCTTCAGCCCAGCCACCGACGCGATATTGATGATGCGCGCCTGCGGCAGCGGATTGCCCTGCTTCTCGGCGCCCTTGGCCCGCGCAATCATGCGCTTGGCCACTTCCTGGGCCACGAAGAACGCGCCGCGTGTGTTGGTATCGAAGACGAAATCGAAGTCCTCGGCCGTCACGTCGGTCAGCTTCTGCGTGGTGGAGACGCCCGAATTGTTGACGAGGATATCGATGGCGCCGGCCTCGGTCTCGGCATGCGCCACGGCGGAGCGGATGCTGTCCGGGTCGGTCACGTCGAGCCGCACCACGTGGGCGCTACCGCCATCGGCCTCGATCGAGGCACGCAATTCCTTGAGGCGCTCGGTGCGGCGCGAGGCCAGAACCACCTTGGCGCCAGCGGCGGCCAGAACGTGAGCGAAGCGCGTGCCCAGCCCGCTCGAGGCACCGGTCACCAGCGCGACCTTGCCTTCCAGATTGATCGACAAACCCATAATTACCTCGGTGTGGAGGCATCCGGCCGAGGCCCGATGCGTGCCGCCAGGCCCCATCTGCTGGGCGAAAGGCAGCATACCAAAAAAAAGAACGGTCGTTCCAAAAAATATCTTGCCTGAGGGTGTCGAGTCCCGGACAATGCCGGAGATTCTAAGAACTTGGCCCCTAAAGGGAAAGAGGAAAAACGCCTAGATCCTGGCCGGGGCCCTCACAGATCTCCACAATCGCAGCTCCCCCACCGCCTTGCCGGATCACGGGCTGCAAGCCTGCGGCAGTATTGCCGCCCAGAAGAAACAGAGGGTTAGAGACAATGGATCAGCAACAACTCCTGGAGCAATTCGGCCCACGCGAAGCCATGGAGTACGACGTCGTCATCGTCGGCGGCGGCCCTGGCGGCCTGGCCACGGCCATCCGCCTGAAGCAGCTGGCGGCGGAGAAAGGCGGCGACGTCAACGTGTGCGTGCTGGAGAAAGGCTCCGAGCCGGGCGCGCACATTCTCTCGGGCGCCATCATGGACCCGCGCGCGCTCAACGAACTGTTCCCGAACTGGAAAGAGCTGGGCGCACCGCTGAACCAGCCGGTCACCGAGGACAAGTTCCTGTTCCTCAACGACACCGGCTCCAAGGGCGCCCCGCTGCTGCCCGAGTGCTTCCACAACGAAGGCAACTACATCGTCAGCCTGTCGAACTTCGTGCGCTGGCTCGGCCAGCAGGCCGAGGCGCTGGGCGTGGAGATCTTCCCGGGCTTCCCGGCCGCCGAAGTCCTCTACAACGATGACGGCTCGGTCAAGGGCGTGGCCACCGGCAACCTCGGCATCAACAAGGAAGGCGAGCCGACCGAGAACTTCCAGCTCGGCATGGAGCTGCACGCCAAGTACACGATCTTCGCCGAAGGCGCGCGCGGCCACCTCGGCAAGCAGCTGATTGCCAAGTACCAGCTCGATGCCGGCAAGGACCCGCAGAGCTACGGTATCGGCCTGAAGGAACTCTGGGAAATCGACCCGGCCAAGCACCAGCCGGGCCTGGTGGTCCACACGGCTGGCTGGCCGCTCGACCCCGCCACCTACGGCGGCTCCTTCCTCTATCACATGGAGGACAACAAGGTGGCCGTGGGCTTCGTGGTCGGTCTGGACTACACCAACCCGTGGCTGTCGCCGTTCGAGGAATTCCAGCGCTTCAAGACGCACCCGGAGATCCGCACGTATTTCGAAGGCGGCAAGCGCATCGGCTACGGCGCGCGCGCCATCACGGCCGGCGGCCTGCTGTCGCTGCCGAAGACGGTATTCCCGGGCGGCGCGCTGGTGGGCTGCGACGCGGGCTACCTGAACGCCTCGCGCATCAAGGGCAGCCACGCCGCGATCAAGACCGGCATGATGGCCGCCGAAGCCGCCTACGACGCCCTCCAGGCCGGCCGCCAGCACGACGAGCTGACCGCCTACCCGGCCGCATTCGAAGCCAGCTGGCTCCACAAGGAACTGCTGCAGGCCAAGAACTTCAAGCAGTGGTTCAAGAAGGGCCGCACCACGGCCACGCTGATGACCGGCATCGAGCAATGGCTGCTGCCGAAGCTCGGCATCCGCAACCCGCCGTGGACCATCCACCGCGAGAAGCCGGACCACGTCTACCTGAAGCCGGCCGCGGACTGCCCGAAGATCGAGTATCCGAAGCCGGACGGCAAGCTCACGTTCGACCGCCTGTCCTCGGTGTTCATCAGCAACACGAACCACGAGGAAAACCAGCCGGCCCACCTGACGCTCAAGGACCCGAGCGTGCCGGTGGACATCAACTGGGAAAAGTACGCCGGCCCCGAAAGCCGCTACTGCCCGGCTGGCGTGTACGAGTTCGTGCAGAACGATGAAGGCAAGGAGCGCCTGCAGATCAACGCGCAGAACTGCGTGCACTGCAAGACCTGCGACATCAAGGACCCGACGCAGAACATCGTGTGGGTCACGCCGGAAGGCCCGGGCGGTCCGAACTACGTAGGGATGTAAGCCAGGCCGCGCAGCGATGCGGGCCTGAGCGGAGGAAAGCCGGCCAGTGGCCGGCTTTTTTCATGGCGACACGATTGCCGATCGATCGGCAACCGGAGGTCAAACCTGCAGGCGCGTGCTGGTCAGCAACTGCTCGTAGATAAAGCACTGGAGCAAGGTCAGCTCGCGTTCGCCCAGCGCGTCGAAGGCGACGCCAAAGGCCGGAAACTCGTCGTCTTCCGATGCGGACGGCGCGCTGCGTACCCAGCCATCGACAATGACCTCGGCGTCGAGCGACGCCGTGCGCAACTGGAAGCTCAGCCGCACCTTCCGGCCCACCGGCGGCGCCGGATGCGAGGTCTGCACCAGCGCCCCGCCCGTGCTCAGGTCGGACAGCAGGCCAAGCCGCGCCAGACCGCTGGCCACGTGAGTGTCTACGTCGGGCGTGCTATTCGAGGCGCTGTCGGCGGCCATTTCCGGTGCGCTGTCCATCGACGGCGCACCCGCCTCCCCCACGCCGTTTTCCACCAGATACGCAGCCAGCCGCGTCGGCACGCGGGCAGCGCTGCGCACAGGCATTTGATCGGTCTGCGCTGGCGCGGACAGCACCAGGTAGCGGAACGGGCTGCGGCACACGGCCGTGATCGTCGAGGTGAAACTGTGGATCGCCTGCCCCGAGAAGCCGCGCAGCAGCACGGTCTCGCCGGCCTGCACGGCCAGATCCCGGCCGCCAAGCGTGGGCCAGGTCACGAACAGGCCCTGATCGATAAAGCCGATCAGGCGGCTGGCGGCGGCGCGCGAGGCATCGCCGGGCGTTTTCACATGCAGCAGCGTGCCCACCTGCAAGCCGAGCGGGCCGGCGGCGAGCCGCGCCAGGCCGGTGCCATCGGCTTCGTTGCCGGCTTCTGGCATGTCGTCGGGACGGCAGACCGTGCCGTGGCGAAAGACCAGCGCAAGGTCGCGCGCGTCCGGGATGACACTGCCGCTGCCGAGCACGAGGTTGCCTTCACCGTCATGTAGCGACCAGGGCAATGGCTGGCCGACGGGCAGGTCTTGCGGAGAAAGTTGGATCATGGCCTGAGTCTCCACGATGTAATCAGTCACTATCGACCGCCAGCCGCCAAGCTTGACCCCTCCTCCGGGGCAGAAATTGTAAAACTCGCGCAAACCCGGCTTGACGCTGGACGGCGGAGCCGCCAGAATCAGCCAAATCGATAAAAGCTGTCAGACAGCCTGACACCTTCTGCGCCCGCCCCCATCCCAATGGACCCCTTGTCCCGCCCCGCCTCGCTTGCCAGCCGCCTCGCCCAGACGCTGCGCGATGACATCGCCGCCGGCCGTTTCGCCGCCGGCGCGCGCCTGCCCGCCGAATCGGCGCTGGCCGAAAACTTCGAGGTAAGCCGGCCCATCGTCCGCGAGGCTATCGCGCTGCTGAAGGCGGATGGCGTAGTCGTCACCCGCAAGGGCTCCGGCGCCTATGTATCCGAGACGCCGGGCGGCCAGGTCTGGCGCGTGGCGAGCCAGCCTGATGGGGGCCCGACACTGGCGCAGTTGTTCGAGCTGCGCCGCGTGGTGGAGACCGCCTGCGCCGAGATGGCCGCCATGCGCCGCACCGCCGCCGACCTCGCCGCCATCCGGGCCGCACTGGCCGCGATGGCCGCCCATGCCACCGACTTCCCGAGTGCGGCGGCGGCCGACATCGCCTTCCATCACGCCATCGCCCACGCCACGCACAACCCCTGCTTCACCGGCCTGACCGATTTCGTCAGCCAGCAGTTGCTGGTGGCGCGCCAACATGCGTGGGAGAACAGCGCGCGCCTTGCCGCCACGCAGGGCACGCCGCGTGCCGCCGATGCCGAGCATGCCGCGCTGGTCGAAGCCATCGCCGCCGGCGACCCGGCCGCCGCGCGCGCCGCGGCCCGTGCGCACCTGACCGCAGCCGCCGCCCGCATGGGCCTGGCCTGAATTTCAAGACATTCCGAGACAAGACACCAAGGAGACCCTCACATGGAACAAGTGGATTGCGTCGTGATCGGCGCTGGCGTGGTCGGGCTGGCCGTGGCGCGCGCGCTGGCGCTGCAGGGCCGCGAAGTCATCATCCTCGAGGCCGAGAACGCGTTCGGCACCATCACCAGCGCGCGTAACAGCGAGGTGATCCATGCCGGCATCTACTATCCGAAGGGCTCGCTCAAGGCGGAACTGTGCGTGCGCGGCAAGGCGATGTTGTACGACTTCTGCGCCTCCCACCATGTGCCGCACCAGCGTTGCGGCAAGCTGATCGTGGCGACGAGCGCCGCGCAGGTGGCCACGCTCGAAGGCATCCGCGCCAAGGCCGAGGCCAACGGCGTGCACGACATGGCGCTGCTGAGCCGCGACGCGGCGCGCGCACTGGAGCCGCAGCTCGAATGCCATGCCGCGCTGCTCTCGCCCTCCACCGGCATCATCGACAGCCATGGCCTGATGACCGCGCTGCTGGGCGATGCCGAGAACGCCGGCGCGATGCTGGCCGTGCAGTCGCCGGTCCGCACGGGCGCGGTGACCGCCGATGGCATCCGGCTGGAAGTGGATGCGGCGGACGGTGCGACTACCCTGCTGGCACGCACCGTGGTCAATTCGGCTGGCCTGACCGCGCCGGACCTGGCGCGGCGCATCGACGGCATCCCGGCCGGGCACATCCCGCAACAGTACTTCGCCAAGGGCTGCTATTTCACGCTGTCCGGGCGCGCGCCGTTCTCGCGGCTGATCTATCCCGTGCCGGAGGCGGCCGGGCTGGGCGTACACCTGACGCTGGATCTCGGCGGGCAGGCGCGCTTTGGCCCCAATGTGCGCTGGATCGACGAGATCGAATACAGCGTGCCGCCGAACGATGCCGACAGTTTCTATGACGAGGTGCGCCGCTACTGGCCCGGGCTGGCCGATGGCGCGCTGCAACCGGGCTACGCCGGCATCCGCCCGAAAATCAGCGGCCCGACCGAGGTGGCGGCCGATTTCCGCATCGACGGCCCGGCCACGCATGGTGTGCCGGGGCTGGTGAACCTGTTCGGGATCGAATCACCGGGGCTGACCTCGTCGCTGGCGATTGCCGAGCGGGTCACGCAGTTGCTGGCCTGAAAGTTCGGGCGAACGCGGGCCAGCTCAGGCTGGCGCCCGCTCGCCGCGAAAACTCAGCGCGGCGCAGCAGGCCCCGGCCAACGCCGCCGCTGCGGCCAGCCCGAAGGTGTGTGATGGCGTCAGCGTCTTCCAGGTCCAGCCCATCGCCAAACCGCCCAATGTGCCGCCCACGCCATACGATATGCCGGTGTAGAGCGCCTGCCCCCGCCCCTGCAGCGGGCCGGCGAACCAGTGCTGGAGCCGCTTGAGGCTGGCGCTGTGGTGCGCGGCGAAGGTCGCGGCGTGGAGCACCTGCACGACGGCCATCAGCCACACATACTGACCGAAGTAGCCGGTCATGCCGAAGCGAATCGCCGCCAGCACGAAGGTGCCGGCCAGGATCGTACGCAGCGCCAGCCGCGCGAACAACCGGCCCTGATAGAAGAAGAACACGATCTCCGCCACCACGCCGATCGTCCACATCGCCCCGATGGCGAGCTTGCTGTAGCCCAGTTGCGCCAGATAGAGCGAATAGAAGACGTAGAGCGCGGCGTGCGCGAACATCATCAGGAAGGCCGAGCCGAGGAACCACGCCACATCCGGCCGCCGCAGCAGCGGCAGCGCGGGCGGTGGACGCACGCGGGGGCCCTCGTCGGGCGCATCGCGCATGCCCATCACCACGATGGCGAACAGCGCCAGCGTGGCGCTGGCCAGCCACGGGAAGGCGACCATGCCGAAATGCTCGAACAGCGCGCCGCCTGCCAGCACGGCGCCGATAAACCCGACCGAGCCGAACATCCGCACGCGGCCGTAGCGGTGGTCGAAGGCGCCGTGGCGGCGCAGCGTGGAAATGGTCAGCGCATCGCCCAGCGGCGACATCGCGCTGGTGATCAGGTTGAGCCCGATCATCATCGCCATCATGCCGCCGTAGCTGTGCACGCCGGGCACCATCAGGAAGGCCAGCAACGCCGAGACAGCGGCCAGCCGCAGCAGCCGCACGCGCGTATGGAGGACATCGGACAGCCAGCCCCAGAGGTAGGGGCCGACGATGCGGCTCAACTGGAAGCACGCCATCAGCACGCCGATCTGCACCGGCGAGAAGCCACGGTCCGAGAAGAACAGGCTGACGTACGGCGAGATGACGCCTACATAGGCGTAGTAGCCGAGATAGAACAGCCCGAAGCGAAGATAGGTGGCCGGGTCGATCGACCCCGGCACGAAGGCGCGCTCCGGGGCGGCGTCAGCCGGGGCGCGGCCCAAGTCAGGACTGGTCGGGGGTCTGGGTCGGCAGCTGCGCCGCAATGCGCGGCGTCTCCACGCGCACATCGCCGCACTGGGCGCGGTGGCGCAGCGCGTGATCCATCAGCACCAGCGCCAGCATCGCCTCGGCAATCGGCGTGGCACGGATGCCCACGCACGGGTCATGGCGGCCAAACGTCTCCACCGTGGCCTGCTGGCCGGCCTTGTCGATCGACTCGCGCGGCGTGCGGATGCTCGACGTCGGCTTGATGGCCAGGGACACGGTGATGTCCTGCCCGGTGGAGATGCCGCCGAGCATGCCGCCAGAATTGTTCGACCGGAAGCCGTCGGCGGTCAGTTCGTCGCCATGGTCGCTGCCGCGCTGGGCCACGCTGGCGAAGCCGGCGCCGATCTCGACGCCCTTGACCGCGTTGATGCCCATCATCGCGTGGGCGATATCTGCGTCGAGCTTGTCGAACAGCGGCTCGCCCAGGCCTACTGGCACGCCGCTGGCCACCACCTCGATACGCGCGCCGACGGAGTCACCGTCGCGGCGCAGGGCATCCATATAGGTTTCGAGTTCCGGCACGATGTCCACATTGGGCGCGAAGAAGGGGTTCTCGGGCACGTGCTTCCAGTCCTGGAACGGCACTTCCACCTCGCCGAGCTGCGACATGTACCCGCGGATCTCGGTGCCGTACTGCTCGCGCAGCCATTTCTTGGCCACGGCCGCCGCCGCTACCACGGGGGCGGTCAGCCGCGCCGACGAACGGCCACCGCCGCGATAGTCGCGGATGCCGTACTTGTGCCAGTAGGTGTAGTCGGCGTGGCCGGGCCGGAAGGTCTCGACGATATTGCCGTAGTCCTTGCTGCGCTGGTCGGTATTACGGATCAGCAGGCAGATCGGGGTGCCCGTGGTCTTGCCCTCGAACACGCCAGAGAGGATTTCCACCTGGTCGGCCTCCTGACGCTGCGTCACGTGGCGTGAGGTGCCGGGCTTACGGCGGTCCAGGTCGCCCTGGATATCGGCTTCCGTCAGGGCAAGGCCCGGCGGGCAGCCGTCGACCACCGCGCCAATCGCGGGCCCGTGCGATTCGCCGAACGTGGTGACTGTGAAGAGCAGGCCGAGGGTATTGCCGGACATGATGGAAACCGCGCTGGAATTGGGGACGGCCTACATTGTAAGGCCATTGGCGGCCACCGTCGGCACCGCCTGGGTTTCGGACACCGGCGCGAACACCCCGCTGCCCACGAAATCGGGATAGAAACGCGCGCGCATCCGCGCCAGATAGGCGGCCAGATTGGCGTGCGCCGCCGCCGCGGTACGGATCGGCGTCTCGAACACGGGGCTGAGCAGGCTGGCGCTGAACGCGAACAAGGTGGCGTCGGCGCCGCATGGCGCATCGCCCATCAGATAGGGCTTGTCACCCAGGATGTTGGCGATGGCCGTCACGCCGTGGATCGCCATCGCCGCAGCCTCTTCGTCCGAATGCCGGCCCAGGCCCTGCGCCCAGAGCATCTGGCGTACGCGCCGCTTGACCAGCGTGGTCACGATCCCGCGCACCGGCGCCGGCACGCGCTGGAAGAACTGGGCCGGGCCGCGCTCGAAATTGGCATCGTCCAGCCAGCGCACCCGCGCCACGGCCCAGTAGAGGTTGTCCTCCATGAGCTTTTCCACCGCCCAGGCCACGCCGCGCTCGGCCTCGGACAGCCCCGCGTCGAAGTCCACGTGATAGGTCTTCTCGATATGCCAGCGGATCATCGTCGAATCCGCGACGATGCGCCCCATGTCGTCGAGGTAGGGCAGCTTGCCCTTGGGCGCGCGGCGCAGGTCGCCTGGCAACGTACGGTACGGCAGCCCTGCCAGCTTCAGCAGCAGTTCGGCCTTCATGACGAACGGGCTGGCATCCGGCAGGCCAAAGGCTGGGCCGAAGGTATAGAGCGTGATCATTGTCGTAGTTCGCTTATTTCCAGTCGCCCCGCAAGGCCAGCACCATCTGCTGGAGCCCTTCCGCCGATGCGGCCTCGGGCGCCACGGGTTCCCCCACCACGAGTTCGAGCCGGCTCAGGATGCCGCGCCGGAACGGGCGCGACATGGCCACTCCGCCCTTGCGAGAGAAGAAGCTGCCCCACAGCCCGCGCAGCGCCATCGGCACCACGGGCACCGGCGTGCGGCGGATGATCTGCTGCACACCGCCCTTGAACGGGTTGATCTCACCGGTGGCCGTGATCTTGCCTTCGGGGAAGATGCAGACAAGGTCGCCGTCCTCGAGCGCGGCGGCCACGGCGTCGTAGGCGCGCTGGAGCATCTTCGGGTCCTCGTGCGCTGGCGCGATCGGAATCGCCTTGGCCTGCCGGAAGAACCACGACAGCAGAGGCACCTTGAAGATCCGGTGATCCATCACAAAGCGCACCGGGCGCGGGCTGGCTGCCATCAGCACCACGGCGTCGGCAAAGCTCACGTGGTTGCAGACCAGCACGGCCGGGCCCTGCTCGGGAATCCGGTCGGCGTTGATGCGGCGCAGCCGGTAGATCGTATGGACCAGAATCCAGGCGATGAAGCGCAGCAGGAACTCAGGCACCAGCGTATAGATATAGAGGGCCACCACGGCATTGAGCAGCCCCACCACCAGGAACAGCTGCGGGATGCTGTAGCCAGCCAGCGCCATGCCCACGCCGAGCAGCGACGCCGCGATCATGAAGAAGCTGTTCAGGATGTTGTTCGCCGCAATGATCCGCGCCCGGTGCGTGGGCACGCAGCGGCTCTGGATCAGCGCATACAGCGGCACGCTGTAGAAGCCGCCGAACATGGCCAGCAGGAACAGGTCCGCCAGCACGCGCCAGTGGCGCGGATCGTCCAGGAAGCCGCCGATGCCGCTCAGCGTGGCGCCGGCCGACTGGCCGTGGGTGGCCAGGTACAGGTCCACGGCGAACACGGTCATGCCGATGGAGCCAAACGGCACGAGGCCGATCTCCACGGTGCGCCCCGACAGCCGCTCGCACAGCAGGGACCCCACGCCGATGCCGATCGAGAACATCGCCAGCAGCAGCGTGACCACGTTCTGGTCCCCGCCGAGCACGTCCCGGGCAAAGCTGAAGAAGGCCGTCAGGAACGTGGCGCCAAGGAACCAGAGCCAGGAAATGCCGAGCAGGCTCAGGAACACCACCCGCCGCTCGCGCGCGAGCATCAGGTTGCGCCACGTCTCGGTCAGCGGATTCCAGTTGATGCGCAGGTCCGGCTGGGGCGGCGGCGAAACCGGCACGCCCTGCGACACCACCCGCCCCGCCACGGCGATCACCACGCAGGCGATGCCCACGTAGAGCGGCCCCACCACGGCGCCGTCGCGCATCACCCCGGCCAATTCCCCGCCGATCAGCGTGCCGATCAGGATGGCGACGAAGGTGCCCATTTCCACCAGCCCGTTTCCGCCCACCAGTTCCTGCTGGTCCAGGTGCTGCGGCAGGTACGCGAACTTCACCGGGCCGAATAGCGTGGAGTGCAGGCCCATCAGGAATGTACCAAAGTACAACAGCGGCGCACTGTGCCAGGCAAACCCGGCCAGCCCCAGCACCATGATGGCGATCTCGAGCGACTTCACGAGCCGGATCAGCCGCGATTTCTCGATCTTGTCGGCAATCTGGCCGCTGGTGGCGGAAAACAGGACGAAGGGTGCGATGAAGATGGCCGAGATCAGGAACGCCGCGCTGCGCGCATCGACGCCGTCGAACAGGGCCGTGTGATAGGTCACCAGCGAGGTGAAGGCGACCTTGAAGACGTTGTCGTTCATGGCCCCGAGGAACTGGGTCCAGAAGAACGGCGCGAAACGGCGTTCGCGCAACAGGCGAAACTGACTGTGCTGGCTTTGCGGGCTGTGTTGGCTCATGCAGACGGAAGCGGGCGGAGGTCGCTCGGCGGACTTCGTGGACCCCGGAACCCGCCGGGGCATCAGTTCGCCGCCATCATGCCAACAGTCTGGAGTGCAGGCAATAAAACTTCTGTTAAATCGCCCCCGGCCCCGCCCGCCCGGGCCCCGCCGCGTTCAGTCGGGCTTCCGTCGGGTTTCAGTCAGTCTTTTCCTCGGGCCAGTCGCGGATATAGGCCTTGAGCATGCGGTTCTCGAACCCCTGCTCTTCCACCACCGCCTTGGCCACATCGTAGAACGAGATCACGCCCATCAGCGTGCGGTTGTCGAGCACCGGCAGGTAGCGGGTGTGGCGCTCCAGCATCATGCGGCGCACCTCGTTGACGTCCGTTTCCGGCGTGCAGGTCAGCGGCGCATCGTCCATGACCTTGCGGATGCTGTGCGTGCCGAGCGTGCCGTGGTTGGCCGCCAGCGTCTCGATCAGCTCCCGGAAGGTCAGCATGCCGACCAGATCGCCGTATTCCATGACCACCAGCGAGCCGATGTCGTGCTCGGCCATGGTGTTGATGGCCACCAGCAGGGACGCATCCGGCGTGACGGTGTAGAGCGTGTTGCCCTTGATCTGCAGGATGTCGCTGACTTTCATGGTGGTGTCTCCGCTGCCCGGGTGTCTAGGCTGGTTCTGGTCTGTGGCCAGAGTTGGCCGATGCGGCGATCCTACCCAAACCGCCGTCTCTCGTAAAGGCGGCAAGTCTCAGCCAGTCTCATTGCGTTTTCAGAATCCTCCCCATTGCCAGGGCGGCGCACGGTGCTACGATGCCGGACGGAGACAACCTGCCGCCCACAACAGCCACTACAAGCGAACTCACCATGTCCGGTACCCGATTCGACACGCTGGCCCTGCACGCCGGCGCCGCCCCGGACCCCGCCACCGGGGCCCGCGCCACACCGATCCACCTGACCACCTCCTTCGTGTTCCGGGACAGCGAGCACGCCGCGTCGCTATTCAATATGGAGCGCGCCGGGCACGTGTATTCCCGCATCAGCAACCCCACCGTGGCGGTGTTCGAGGAGCGCGTGGCGGCCCTGGAGAACGGCGCCGGGGCCATCGCCACGGCATCCGGCCAGGCCGCGCTGCACCTGGCCGTGGCCACGCTGATGGGCGCCGGCTCCCATATCGTGGCGTCCACGGCGCTCTATGGCGGCTCGCACAATCTGTTGCACTACACGCTGCGGCGCTTCGGCATCGAGACCACTTTCGTCAATCCGCGCGACATCGACGCCTGGCGCGCCGCCATCCGCCCCGAGACGCGGCTGCTGTTCGGCGAGACACTGGGCAACCCGGGCCTCGACGTGCTCGACATCGAAACCGTGGCGCAGATCGGCCAGGACCACAAGATCCCGCTGCTGGTCGACTCCACCTTCACCACGCCCTACCTGCTGCGCCCGTTCGACCATGGCGCCGGCCTGCTGTACCACTCGGCCACCAAGTTCCTGGGTGGGCATGGCACGACGATCGGCGGCGTGCTGTCCGAAGGCGGCACGTTCGATTTCGAGGCTTCGGGGCGTTTTCCGGAGCTGTCGGAGCCCTATCCGGGCTTCCACAACATGGTGTTTACCGAGGAAAGCACCGTGGCGCCGTTCCTGCTGCGCGCCCGGCGCGAGGGCCTGCGCGACTTCGGCGCCTGCATGAACCCGATGGCGGCGTGGCAACTGCTCCAGGGCATCGAGACACTGCCGCTGCGCATGAGCCGGCACGTGGACAACACCCGCCGCGTGGTGCAGTTCCTGGCCGGGCACGCGATGGTCGAGTCGGTGGCCTATCCGGAGCTGGAGTCCCACCCCGACCACGCGCTGGCCAAGCGACTGCTGCCGCGCGGCTGCGGGGCAGTGTTCAGCTTCAACCTCAAGGCGAACCGCGCGGCCGGCCAGCGCTTCATCGAAAACCTGACGCTGTTCTCGCACCTCGCCAATGTTGGCGATGCGCGCTCGCTGGTGATCCATCCCGCCTCCACGACACACTTCCGCATGGATGCCGACGCCCTGCGCGCGGCCGGCATCGGCGAGGGCACGATCCGGCTGTCGATCGGGATCGAAGACCCGGATGACCTGATCGACGACCTGAAGCGCGGCCTGAAGGCTGCCGAGAAAGCCATGGGAGGAAAAGCCTGATGGAACTGACCGTCTCGGGCCACCCGGCCTATGCCTATACCGGCGGCAAGCCGTTCGATGCCGCCCTGCCCTGCGCCGTGTTCGTGCACGGCGCGCAGAACGACCACAGCGTCTGGGCGCTCCAGACACGCTGGTTCGCCAGCCATGGCTTTGGCGTGCTGGCGGTGGACCTGCCCGGCCACAACCGCAGCCAGGGCGCCCCGCTGACCCGCGTGGAAGACATGGCCGACTGGGTCATGGCGCTGGTAGCCGCCGCCGGCGTCAAGGTGCCAGCGCTGGTCTTCGGCCACAGCATGGGATCGTTGATCGCCCTGGAGTGCGCTGTGCGTCACCCCGAGGCCGTGCGCGCCATCGGGCTGCTGGCCACGGCCTATCCGATGAAGGTGTCTGATGCCCTGCTCGATGCCGCACTCCACCGCGAGGACGAGGCCATCGCGATGGTCAACCAGTGGTCGATCTCCAGCCTCGCCAGCAAGCCGTCATCCCCCGGGCCCGGCGCCTGGATGCATGGCGGCAGCCAGCGGCTGATGGAGCGCGTGGCGGCGCGCAACCCGGGCGCGCACGTGTTCCACAACGATTTCTCGGCCTGCAACGCCTACGCGCACGGCGAGGAAGCGGCCGCCGCCGTGACCTGCCCGGCGGTGTTCGTGATGGGGTCGAAGGACATGATGACGTCGCCGAAAGCCGCGCAGGCGCTGGCTGGCCGGATGCGCAACGCCACCCTGGTCACGGTGCCGAGCGGCCACGCGATGATGGGCGAGAAGCCGGACGAGGTGCTCGATACGCTGGCCGCCTTCGCGCGCAAGGTCGTGGCGAGCACCTAGACTGGAACCATAACAACACCGAACCCGGAGACGACCATGGCGCAAACCCACAGCCGCGAATTCGAGAGCTTTGCCGCGTTCTATCCGTATTACCTGAACGAGCACCGGGACCGGACCTGCCGCCGGCTCCATTTCGCAGGCTCGACGCTGGCGCTGGCCTGTCTGGCGGCGCTGGTGGTTACCGGCAACGCGTGGTGGCTGCTGGGTGCAGTGGTGTCCGGCTATGCGTTTGCCTGGGTGGGCCACTTCGGGTTCGAGAAGAACCGGCCCGCTACGTTCCGGCACCCGTTCTACAGCCTGATGGGCGATTGGGTGATGTACGCGGACATCCTGCGCGGGCGGATTCCGTTCTAGCCGGGAACTGGCCCGCGCGCCGGGGTCAGACCTGCCCGTGCCAGCCGGGCGGCACCACCTCGAGCGTGCGGCGCTGCGGGCCGCCTTCGTCCCCGGTATCGCCGCTGGCTCCCGGCGCCTCGTTGGCGGCCGGCGTCAGCAACTGCTGGCGGAACACGGCCTCGAGCGGCTGGTCCAGCTGGGGGTTGTCGAGCATCGACCGGAGCAGGTCCACGCCCTGCAGTTGCTGCGCCAGCGCCGTGCGCGGCAGGCGTGCCAGGTTCAGCACAAGGCGGTCGTACAGCGTGCGCAGCGTCACCTGCGACGGGTCGCAGAGCAGCGCCCAGTGCGCCTGCCCGCGATCCTGCTGGAGCTTGCCCACCAGGTGCAGGGTCTTGAGCTTGGCCAGCAGGCTGGCCAGATAGTCGGCCTCCATCCGTAGCTTGCGGCCCATGTCGAGTTCGCCCACGCTGCGCGGCACCTCGTCCCGGGCACGGTAGAGCAGCAGCAGGATACCCAGCGCGTCGAAGAACTCGCTGCCGGCGAAGGTGCGGCGGCGCCAGTGGCCTTCCCGGATCACGGGCAGGTTGGCGGCGATGGTCGCCCCGAGCAGCGTGACCAGCCAGCTCACGTACATCCACAGCAGGAACAGCGGCAGCACCGCGAAGGTGCCGTAGACCGCCGTGTAGGTCGGAATATGGGTGATGAAGTAGCCGAACACGCGCTTGGCCACCTCGAAGGCCACGGCGGCCACCACACCGGCCACGATGGCATCGCGCCAGTCCACATAGGCGTACGGCACGGCCATATAGAGGAAGGCGAAGGCCAGCGCCGAGAGCATCACCGGCACGGTGCTGACCATCAGCCCCATACCCATCGGCATGGATCCCACGTAGCCCATCGACACCGAAATCAGGTAGGAACTGACCGAGAGACTGGCGCCGATCAGCACCGGGCCCAGCGTCAGCACGGCCCAGAACACGAGCACCCGCTGCGCCAGCGGCCGGCGCCGCTTGACGCGCCAGATGGCGTTCAGCGCGTCTTCCACGGTCAGCATGGTCAGCACCGAGGTCACCATCAGGCCCGCCAGACCCAGCGCGGTCAGCCCGCGCGCGCTCTTGGCGAACTGGCCGAGGTAGCGCGAGACCGAATCGCTGATATTGCCGCCCGGAATCAGGTTCTGGAACAGGAAGGACTCGATCTGGCCCCGGAAGTCCCGGAACACCGGAAATGCGGCCAGCAGCGCGAACGCCACGGTCAGCACCGGCACCACGGCCAGCACGGTGGTGAAGGTCAGGCTGGCGGATACCTGGGGCAGGCGGTCCTCGCCGGCGCGGCGCAAGGCGTAGCGCGCAAGCGCGCGCACCTTCTGCAAATTCCACTCCCTGCGCAGGCGGGCGATACGTGCGGCGGTCATGCGGGGGCTAGCTCCTGAGTCTTATAGCGGGGCCCAACTATAATACGCGCATTGTTTCGCGGTGCCGGTCCGGGCCGCCCCCTCCCGATCCACGACTGAACACCCGACTCCGCGATACCTTGGCCGCCCTTCCCATCCTGGTCCTGTACTACAGCCGTCACGGCAGCACCCGCAAACTCGCCGAACTGATCGCCACCGGCATCGACAGCGTGCCCGGCGCCCAGGCGCGGCTGCGCACCGTGCCGCCGGTGTCCACCGTCTGCGAGGCCACCGCGCCCGACATCCCGCCCGAAGGCGCCCCGTACGCCGAGCTGCGCGACCTGGAGGAATGCGCCGGGCTGGCACTGGGCAGCCCCACGCGGTTCGGCAATATGGCCGCGCCGATGAAGTATTTCCTCGATGGCACCGTGGCGCAGTGGCTGTCCGGGGCGCTGTCCGGCAAGCCCGCCTGCGTGTTCACGGCCACCGGCAGCCTGCACGGCGGGCAGGAAACCACGTTGCTGTCGATGATGCTGCCGCTGTTCCACCACGGCATGCTGGTCATGGGGCTGCCCTATTCGGAACCCGGCCTGATGACCACCACGGCCGGCGGCACGCCCTACGGCCCGAGCCATTACGCCCACGTGGACAACCGCGGCCCGGTCACCGACCAGGAAGCCGCGCTGGCCACGGCCATGGGCCGGCGCCTGGCCGAGACCGCGCTGAAGCTGGCCGGAGGGTCACGATGACCGCTCCGATGACCGCCCGGCCCGTTGGCAGTGACGGCGACCTCCACAGCCCGGCGCTCTGGCGCGTCAGCGTGGCCAGCCTGCTGGCGCTGGTGGCGCTCTGCATCGCCTGGGAGTGGTTCCTCGCCCCGCTGCGGCCCGGCGGCTCGTGGCTGATCCTCAAGTTCGTCTTTCTGCTACCGGTGCTGCGCGGCGTGCTGGCGCGCAACCGGTACACGATGCAGTGGTCGTCGATGTTGATCCTGCTCTATTTCACCGAAGGCATCGTGCGCGCCACCAGCGACCGCGCGCCGTCGTCGCTGCTGGCCTGGGCCGAGGTGGCCCTCACGCTGGTGTTCTTCTTCAGCACCATCCTCTACCTGCGCCCGTACAAGCGCCGCGCGCGGGCACGGCAGCAAGCCATCCAGCCCCCCTCCCCCGACACCCGACCATGACCGCTCCGCACCTGGATTCGTTCCTCGACCTCTGCCGCGCCGCAGTGGGCCCGCAACACGTGCTGACCGAGGCCGCCGACAAGGCCCCCTACCTGACCGACTGGCGCCAGCGCTACACCGGTGACGCCGTGGCCGTGCTGCGCCCCGGCAGCACCGAGGAAGTGGCCGCGCTGGTCCACGCCTGCCACGCCCACAAGCTGGCCGTGGTGCCGCAGGGCGGCAACACCGGCCTGTGCGGCGGCGCCACGCCCGAGGCTGGCCCGGCCGCCGCGGCCGGCGTGGTGGTGCTGTCGCTGCAGCGGATGAACCGGGTGCGCCATGTGGACCCGCTCAACAACACGATTACCGTGGAAGCCGGCGTGATCCTCCAGCAGTTGCAGGATGTGGCGCGCGAGCATGGCCGCCTGTTCCCGCTGAGCCTGGCGGCCGAGGGCAGCTGCACGATTGGTGGCAACCTGTCCACCAATGCCGGCGGCACGGCGGTCCTGCGCTATGGCAACACGCGCGAGCTGTGCCTGGGGCTGGAGGTGGTGACGGCAAGGGGCGAGGTCTGGGACGGCCTGCGCGGCCTGCGCAAGGACAACACCGGCTACGACCTGCGCGACCTGTTCATCGGCGCCGAAGGCACGCTCGGCATCATCACGGCGGCGGTCATGAAGCTGTACCCGCTGCCCCGGGCGCGCGTCACGGCACTGGCGGCGGTGCAGAGCCCGCGCGCCGCGCTGGCGCTGCTGGCCATCGCCCAGTCCCACGCCAGCGCCATGCTCACCGGCTTCGAGCTGATGTCCGCGATGTGCATGGACCTCGTGCGCAAGCACTATCCGCAGTTGCGCTACCCCTTCACGGCGGCCACCGACGCCCATCCGCAGCTGGTGCTGCTGGAACTGTCCGACAGCGAGGGCGAGGCGCACGCCCGGGCCATCTTCGAGACGATGATGGAAGCGGCCTTCGAGGCCGGCGTGGTCACCGACGCCGTGGTGGCCGAGTCCGTGCAGCAGTCGCGCGATTTCTGGAACCTGCGCGAGCACATCCCGATGGCGCAGGTCGAGGAAGGCAAGAACATCAAGCACGATATTGCCGTGCCGGTCTCGCGCGTGGCGGACTTCATCGAGACCACCGACGCGCTGGTCCAGGACGCCTTCCCGGGCGCCCGCATGGTCACCTTCGGCCATCTGGGCGACGGCAACCTGCACTACAACGTGTCCCCGCCGGTGGGGGTGGATCACGAGCAGTTCCTGATCCATCAGGACGCCATCAACCTGATCGTCCACAACAGCGTGCAGTCGCACAACGGGTCGATCTCGGCCGAGCATGGCCTGGGCCAGCTCAAGCGCGAGGAGAACCGGCGCTACAAGAGCGAGGTGGAACTGGGGATGATGCGCGCCATCAAGCAGGCGCTGGACCCGCAGGGACTAATGAATCCGGGGAAGGTGCTCTGACCCGCCCGGGTCTTCATCGTCATCGGTATCATCCAGATCGGGCAGCGCGCCGGGGGTCTCGAACAGTTGGTCGCACAGCGCGCGGCCCTCGGCGGTCAGCCGGGCGGTGCCCCGCCCTGACTCGTCGATCTCGGCCTCGGCCAGATCGGCCTCGGCCAGTTGCGTCAGCACGCGCCGCAGCACGCTCATCTGCACTGCCGCGCGCTTGCTGAGGCGGGCCAGCGAGAGCGCCCCGCCGCCGGGCGCCCGCGCGGCCTGCCACAGGGCACCGAGGATGCCGGCCAGTACCGGATCGAGCGTGTCCTCATCGGCATTGTCTTCAGTTTGATTCATGCGCTTGTCTCCTTGCCGGGCGCCGCTTCTGCGAGCGACGTCACCAGTTTGCCCAGCGTCACCACGGCCGCTTCCACCTCGGCCGACCATGCGCTGCTGTAGTTAAGGCGGATGTAATGCGTGTACGTGGGCACCGGCGAGAAGATGTGCCCCGGCGCCACGGTAATCCGCCGCTCCAGCGCCGCGTGATACAGCGCCATGGCGTCCACGCCCTCGGGCAACTCCACCCAGAGCACGTAGCCGCCGGCCGGCCGCGACACACGCGTGCCGGCCGGAAAGAAGCGCCGCACCGCCGCCGCCATGATATTGGCCTGCTGTGCATAGGTCTTGCGCACGCGCCGCAGGTGGTAGTCGTAGCCGTCGTTCTTCAGGAATTCGGCGATGGCCAGCTGGGGAATCGCCGGCGTGGTCAGCGTGTTCAGGAACTTGAGCCGCTCCACCTGATCCCGGTAGCGCCCCGGCAGCGCCCAGCCGATGCGGTAGGCGTTGGTCAGCGTCTTGGAGAACGACGAGCAGTGCAGCACGATGCCAGCCTTGTCGTAGGCCTTCAGCGAGGTGGGATGCACATCGCCGTAGTACAGCTCGCCATAGACATCGTTCTCGATGACCGGAATGTCGCGCTCGGTGAGCAGTTTGACGAGTGCCTGCTTGCGTTCGTCCGACATCTGGAAGCCGAGCGGATTCTGGAAATTCGGCATGACCATGCAGGCAGCCACGGACCGCTCGTCGAACAGGCGGGCCAGCGCCTGCACGTCGATGCCTTCCACGGGGTCCGTCGCCACCTCCACGGCGCGCATGCCTAGCCGCTCGATGGCGTGCAGCATCGCATAGTAAGTCGGCGATTCCACGGCGATGGTGTCGCCCGGCTTGGCCACCGCCTGCAGGCACAGGTTGATGGCCTCGGTGGCGCCAATCGTCACGATGACCTCGTTCGGGTCCACCGCCTGGCCGTTTTCCAGGTAGCGCCGCGTGATCTGACGGATCAGTTGGGGCGAGCCGGGCGGCAGGTCGTCCAGCAGGCTCCACGACTCGTAGCGCTTGCCGATGGCGTTGGCGTACTGGATGATCCGCTGCCACGGGAACAGCTTGGCGTCGGGATAGGGGGAGCCGAGCGGGACGGCGTCGTCGGCGCGGATCGAGCGCAGCGTGGACAGCACCAGCGCGCTCACGTCCACCGGCGACGGGCGGGCCGCCGGGCGGGTCGGCTGGAGGTCGATGGCCGGCTCGCCGGGCCGGGCGCGCACGAAGTAGCCGGACTGCGGCCGGCTCTCCAGCATGCCGCGCGACTCCAGCAGCAGATAGGCCCGGATGACCGTGGTAATGCTCAGGCGATGATGCTGGGCGGCCTGCCGGACCGACGGAATTTTCTCGCCGGGCAGCAGCACGCCTTGCTGCACCAGCGCCTCGATCTCGGCCGCGAGCTTTTCATACAGGGTCACACCGCCAACCTTTCGCCACGTCAGGGTTCATCGGAACGCTGGCGGGGGGGCGGGGTTGCCCTATTCAGTCACCGTGGTCACCGCGGCCGCCGCTGCCAGCGGCTCAGATCGTAATACGGATTGGGATTGTCCGGGCGGCGACGTGTATTCGACGAAGCCTTCCTGACGGCAGAAGCTCAGCAGCCGCAGCCCGGCCTGCTCGGCGATGCGGATGGCGAGCGAGGTGGGCGCCGAGATCGTCGCCAGCATCTGGATATGCATGCGCGCGGCCTTGCGCACCAGCTCGTAGCTGGCGCGGCTGGAGAGGAACACGAAGCCCTCGTCCATCACCACGCGGCGCCGGGCCAGGTGGCCGATCAGCTTGTCCATGGCGTTGTGCCGCCCCACGTCCTCGAAGGCGTGGAGCACCTCGCCATCGGGCCCGCACCAGGCAGCGGCATGCACGCCGCCGGTGGTGCGCATCAGCATCTGGTGGGCCGGCAGGCCGGCGGCGGCGCGCTGGATGACCTCGCGCGACGGCACGATGCGATGGCGCGGCACCGGCATCGGCACGGGCTGGAGGTCCAGCAGTTGCAGGCTCTCCACGCCGCACACGCCACAGCCGGTGCGGCCGGCCAGCGAGCGGCGGCGGTCCTTCAGCGCCATGAACGCCCGCTGGCTGATTTCGATGCGGACCTCGATGCCGCTCATGCCATCCAGGCCATCGGTCCCGCAAGCCGGCTGCACCTCGACATCGTAGATCTCCTTGATACTGTCCACGATGCCTTCGGTCAGCGAGAACCCGACCGCGAACACTTCCAGGTCCAGCGGCGTGGCCATCATCACGGCATGGGAGATGCCGTTGTAGACCAGCGCCACCGGCACTTCCTCGGCTACGTAGTCCAGGTCGACCGTGCGGGCGTCGCCCTTGTGACGGGCGACCTGCCGCTGGGCGTAGCCCAGTTCCGCCTCGCTCATGCCGCTGCTTGCGCCGACGTTTGCACCGAGGCGGCCCGGGCCAGCAGCACCGGGATCGACTTCGAGGTGGGCGTGCCCGAGCGGTCGCCGATGCTTTCCAGCGGCACCAGCGGATTGGTTTCCGGGTAGTAGGCGCCCAGGCAGCCGGCCGGGATGTCGTAGTCCACCAGCAGGAAGTCCCTGGCATGGCGCGTCACACCGTCTTCCCAGACGCTGGTGATGTCCACGCGCTCGCCCTCGGCAAACCCCAGCCGCGCGCGGTCCGCCGGGTTGATGAACACCACCCGGCGCAGGCCGAACACGCCGCGATAGCGGTCATCCAGCCCATAGATCGTGGTGTTGTACTGGTCGTGCGAACGCGTGGTCATCATCACCAGCAGGTCGTCGCCGTAGCGGGCGCGGGCGCGCTGGATCGGGGTGTCCTTGTCGATCGCATGGACCAGGAACTGGGCCTTGCCGGACGCGGTGCGCCACACGCGGTTGCGCGAGGCCGGCGTCAGGTGGAAGCCACCCGGCTGCGCCACGCGCTCGTTATACCGCTCGAAGCCCGGGATAACCTTTTCGATGGCATCGCGGATGCGCGCGTAGTCCTGCGCGTACCAGTGCCAGTCCACCTTGTCCGAACCCAGCGTGGCGGCGGCCATGCCGGCCACGATGGCGGTCTCGGACCGCAGCTCCGGCGAGGCCGGCTTGTTCATGCCGTAGGAGATATGGACCATGCAGACCGAATCCTCGACGGTCACGCCCTGCGCCACGCCGTTCTGGAGGTCGATCTCGGTGCGGCCGAGGGTCGGCAGCAGCAGCGCGTCCTTGCCGATCACGAGGTGGCTGCGGTTCAGCTTGGTCGCGATATTCACGGTCAGGTCGCACTGGCGCAGCGCTTCCCAGGTGCGCGGCGTGTCCGGCGTGGCGATCGAGAAATTGCCGCCCAGGCCGATAAACACCTTGACCTTGCCGGCCAGCATCGCGTTGATGGCGGCCACCACGTCCTGGCCGTGCGCGCGCGGCGGCTCGAAGTCGAACGCGGCGCCCAGGCGGTCCAGGAATGCCTCGTCCGGCTGTTCCTCGATACCCATCGTGCGGTCGCCCTGCACGTTCGAATGCCCGCGCACCGGCATCAGCCCAGCGCCGGGGCGGCCGATATTGCCGCGCAGCATCATCACGTTGGATAGCAGCTGGATGGTGCTGACCGAGTTTTTGTGCTGTGTAATGCCCATGCCCCAGCAGGCGATGGTGCGCTCGCTCTTGACGTAGACGTCCGCCAGCGCGTCGATGTCCTCGCGCGGGACGCCCGATTCGGCCACGATGTCGGCCCACGATTCGGCGCGCAGGTCGGCCGCGAAAGCCTCGAAGCCGGCCGTGTGCTCGGCCAGGAAGTCCACGTCCACCACGCGCTTGCTGCCCGTGGCGATGGCTTCGTCATCGAGCTCGATCACGCGCTTGCCGAGGCCCTTGATCAGCGCGAAGTCGCCGGCCAGCTTGGGGCGGACGAACATCGTCGCAATCTTGGTGCTCTGCCCGGTCACCATCTCGGAGACGTGCTGCGGGCTCGTAAAACGCTGAAGTCCGCGCTCCTTGAGCGGGTTGATCGACACGATGGCCGCGCCACGCTTGGCGCAGTCGCGTAGCTCGTTGAGCATGCGCGGGTGGTTCGTCGCCGGATTCTGTCCAAAAACGAGGACGGCGTCGGTCAGCTGGAAGTCGTCCAGCAGCACCGTGGCCTTGCCCACGCCCACCGTCACCGGCAGGCCACGGCTGGTGGCCTCGTGGCACATGTTCGAGCAATCCGGAAAGTTGTTGGTGCCGACCATGCGCACGAACAGCTGGAACAGGAAGGCGGCCTCGTTGCTGGCGCGGCCCGAGGTATAGAACGTGGCGGCGTTGGGGTCGTCCAGCTGGTTCAGATGCCGGGCGATCAGCTGGAACGCGTCCTGCCAGGCCACCGGCTGGTACTTGTCGGTGGCGGCGTCATAGACCATGGGGTGGGTCAGGCGGCCGTGCTGCTCGAGTTCGAAATCGGACTGGGCCATCAGCGCCGTCACGGTGTGCTCGGCAAAGAACGCGGGGGTCACACGCTTGCTGGTGGCCTCGGCGGCCACGGCCTTGACGCCGTTTTCGCAGAATTCGAAGGTCGAGGCGTGCTGGCGGTCAGGCCATGCGCAGCCGGGACAGTCGAAGCCGTCCGGCTGGTTCTGCTTGAACAGGGTCTTGTACTTGCCGCCGGCAACCTTCTCCTTGATCAGGTTGACAGCGACTTGCTTCAGGGCGCCCCAGCCGGCGGCCGGGTGCGTGTAGGGGGCAACATGCCCCTTCTCTGGGGTAGGGATACTCATCGGGGGCGACTCGCAATCAAGTGCTCGGAGCGCGGCCCGGTTATCCGTGATGTCGGCGCATCCGCAGCGATTAATGCAGACTAGGCGCGATTGATGAGTGAAGGGACGTACAGAACACCTGCGCGCGGAAGAGTACAGTTTGCGCCATCGCGGTGCAGCAATGCAAAACTGTACTTAGGTGTTAGCGGGCGCTACCCCGGTATGGCACGCCTGTATTGGATCGGCTCAGTCCGGCTGCTGCGGCGTGCTGCTGAGGATGTCTTCCAATTGTGCGCTCATCGGGATGTTCAGCCGCTCCCCGGTGGGCAGCCGGCTCAGGAACCACTGCCTGTAGAGCCGCTCCAGTTCGCCCGTGGTGATGAGGTCGCGCACGGCGCGGTCCACCACCGCCGCGAACTGCGGATCGTCCTTGCGCAGCATGATCCCGTAGGGGTCGTAGGACAGGAAATCGCGCGTCACATCGAACTGCTTGCCCGCGCCGGACTTTGCCAGGAAGCCGTAGAGCAGCACGTCGTCGCCGGCGTAGGCATCGGCGCCGCCGTGGCGCAGCACCTCGAAGGCATCGGCATGGTCGCGCGCCCGGATCACCTTGAGGTTCAGGGCGAAGCGGGTGGAGAGCTTCTCCAGCGCATCGGCATTGGTCGTGCCGGCGGTGGCCACCACGGTCTTGCCCTTGAGGTCGCGGAAGGTCTTGATGGCGGAGCCGCGCGGCACCATCAGCTTGGTCCCGGCGATAAAGATCACCGGCGAGAACGCCACCATTTTCAGCCGCTCGGCGTTGCGCGTGGTGGAACCGCATTCGAGATCGACCTTGCCCGAGGTGACGGCATCGAAGCGGTTTTCCGAGGTCACCGGCACCCACTGGATGGCGAGGTCACGCCCCACCTCCGCCGCTGCGGCCTGGACGATGGCCGTGCAGACGTCGATGGAATAGCCGATCGGCCGCCGCGCCTGGTTCAGGTAGGAGAACGGCAGCGATGATTCCCGGTAGCCGATGATCAGGCTGCCGGTGTCCTTGGCCTTGCGCAGCGTGCCGGATAACTCGCCGGTGTCCTGCGCGACGGCGGCGCCAAGACAGGCGAGCCAGCACACGGCCGCCGCCGCCGCGCCGGCCAGCCACCTGGGCGCACCCCGGGACAGAAGAGAAGGACGGGGGATGGACATGGCATCAGGCCTGTGCGGTCCCCGGCTTGTGCAGTGGTGGCCCGCCGCCTTCGTCCACGCCGCCCTCGCTACCTTCACCCCGATCCCCGAGCGTGGATTCGCTCGACAACTGCCCTTCCCACTTCGCCACCACGGCCGAGGCAATCGAGTTGCCCACGGCATTGGTGGCCGAGCGGCCCATGTCGAGGAACTGGTCCACGCCCATGATCAGCAGCAGCCCCGCCTCGGGGATGTTGAACTGGTTCAGCGTGGCGGCAATCACCACAAGTGACGCACGCGGCACCCCCGCCATCCCCTTCGACGTCAGCATCAGCAACAGCAGCATGGTGATCTGGGTGGCCAGCGGCAGGTGGATGTCGTACGCCTGGGCGATGAACAGCACGGCGAAGGTGCAGTACATCATCGACCCGTCCAGGTTGAACGAGTAGCCCAGCGGCAGCACGAAGCTGGAAATCTTGCGATTCACGCCGAAGCGGTCCAGCGCGTCGAGCATCTTCGGATACGCCGCCTCCGAACTCGCCGTGGAGAAGGAAATCAGGAACGGCTCGCGGATCAGCCGGATCAGGGAGACGATGCGGCGGCCCAGGAACGCCCAGCCGGCCAGCGCCAGCAGCGCCCACAGCACGAACAGCGACAGGTAGAAGCTGCCCATGAACTTGGCGAAGGTCAGCAGGATGCCCAGCCCCTGCGTGGTCACCGTGGAGGCAATCGCCGCGAACACGGCCAGCGGCGCCATCCACATCACGGCGCCGGTGATCTTCAGCATCACCTGTGCGAGGTCTTCGATCACCCCGGCCATGCGCGCGCCGCGCTCGCCCAGCGCGGCCAGCGCCGTGCCGAAGAAGATCGAGAACACCACGATCTGCAGGATCTCGTTGTTGGCCATGGCCTCGGCCACGGATTTCGGCACCAGATGCGCGATGAAGTCCTTGAGCGTGAAGGCGTTGGTCTTGAGATTGGTGGCGGCGCCCACGTCGGGCAGCGGCAGGCCGATGTTGATGCCGGGCTGGAGCACCGTGGCCATGATCAGGCCCAGCGTCAGCGACACCAGCGAGGCCGTGATGAACCACGCCAGCGCCTTCACGCCCACACGGCCCACGGTGCTGGCGTCCCCCATGTGGGCGATGCCCATGACCAGCGTGGAGAAGACCAGCGGCGCGATGATCATCTTGATCAGCCGCAGGAAGACATCGGTGATGACGGAGATGTAGCCGGCCACATCCTTGGCCAGCTTGGGGTCGGGAAAGGCCGTGTGGCACGCGTAGCCGACCACGCCGCCCAGGATCATCGCAATGACGATGTAGGTCGTGATACTGGACTTCTTGCTCATGACGACTCCTTGGGCTGCCGCATCGAACAGGTCCTGCGCCGGGGCCGGCACTTAACGATAGAACGCGGATGCGAAATGCCCAAATACGAAGTCACGCGGATGGTGCATGTGGACCGGACAGCACCCGGCTACCGGGTGTCAGGAACCGGTCGCTGCCCCATCCAGACGTCGAGATAGCGCGCCATCAGCGCGCGATCGAGCCGGGGAAAGGCCAGCCCGCCGGCCACCGCCAGGGCGCGAGCCGTATGCGTGGCGTCGTAGCGCGGCATGCCCTCGTAGACTTCCCAGCGGGTGAGCCGGCCGTAGACCGGTTCCGTCAGCAACGGCAGCAGCGGCCGCAGCGGATTGCCTGCCAGATCGGCCGAGTCTGCCAGCCGTTGCAGCCAGTCGGCATACGGCAGTGACTGCAGCGGATAGCCGCAGGCGCGCAGCATGCCGAAGAACGCGAAAATCGCCTCGCTGACCCCGGGCCAGCGCAGCAGGTCGCGCAGCAGGAACGCGCCGAGGAAGCCGGTCGCGCCGGTGAGGAAGACCCGGCCCCCGCCCGCGCCGCACCACGGCGCCGGCGGGCCGAATACTGGGCCCGATACGGGACCGGACACGAGGCCGATATCGTCGGGCAGCCGGGCATCGGCCAGCAGGCGCGCACGCTCGGCTGCGCCGCTGCCCGCCTGGGCCTCGTCACCCCCGCCCTGCCCGTGGCGCTGGAGCCAGGTGGCCAGCTTCGCCGGCGTCGGGGCGTCGTAGAGGGCCTGCACCGGCAGCGGGCGGCCCAGCCGCTCGCCGAGCAGCAGGATCAGGCTGGCGGCCTGAAGCGAATCGCCGCCGAGCGCGAAGAAGTCGTCATCGTCGGCCACGCTGTCCAGATCGAGCGCGCACCGCCAGGCATCGCGCAGCATCGCCTCCGTGGTTCCCCGCACCGCCATCGCTTGGGGGTGCGAATCATGGAGCGAATCATGGAGCGGGTCATGGAGCCGGTCACGGAGCGCGCGCCGGTCCACCTTGGCCAGCGTGCCGTCCGGCCGCCACGCGCCGAGATCGCCGGTCCGGTACAGCCTCAGCGGCCTGCCTTCGGCCAGGTGATCGACCTCGACAAAGCGCTCGCGCGTCAGCGCAGGACGCTGCCAGTACCCACGCGCCAGCCCCGCGCCGCCGAGATGGATCTCGCCGATCTGGCCTGGCGACACCGGCTGCCGGTCGCCATCGAGCACATGGACCACGGTGTCGTCGATGGCCTGGCCGATCGGGATCGCGCCGGTCTCTGCGTCATGCAGCGTGATGGCGTGACAGGTGGCGAAGGTCGTGCATTCCGTCGGGCCGTAGGCGTTCAGCAGCCGGGCCGGCGGCGCGCTGCGCAATACCGCGCCAATCGCCTGGGCGTTGAGCGCTTCGCCGCCGACCAGCAGCGTACGCAGCGTGGCGAACGCATCGGGGCACGCGTGCACGGTATGGTTGAACAGCGCGCTGGTGATGAACATCGTCGTCACGCCTTGCGCGCGCAGGCTATGCCGGAAAGTGGCGGGGTCGATACAGGTCTGCCGGGGCAGGAACACCACGGTGCCCCCGTTCAGCAGCGCCCCCAGGTCTCGAACAGGGCGGCGTCGAAGGTGGGATTCGCAATGGCCGCGATCCGGTCGTCGGCATTCAGCGATACATAGCGCGGTTGCCAGGCCAGCCGCACAATGCCACGCGCCAGGATCTCCACGCCCTTCGGCTGGCCGGTGGTGCCCGAGGTGTAGAGGACATGGGTCCGATGCGCGAGACCCGCTGCCGGCATGGCGATGCTGCCGGCGGCCTCGGCCCCCGGCGTCAGGTAATCGGCCGGGCAATCGGCCAGGCAATCGGCCAGGCAATCGGTCAGGCAATCGGCCACCGCGCCCAGGCGGGCGCGATCGCCGGCCGTCGACACGGCGATCCGCACGTCAAGGTCGTCCAGCATCAGGCGAATCCGTGCGTCGGGCGCATCGGGATCCAGCGGCAGGCAACTCCCGCCCGCGCGGACCCGGGCATCGAGCGCGGCATAGGACACGTGCCGCCCGCCGTAGACCAGCGCGATGGCGTCAGGCCGCTGCCTGACCCGACGGCGGAACCATGCGTCCAGGCCACTTACCTCGGCAGATGCATCCATCTTCGCCCCCTGGCAATTCAGGCCAGCGAGTATAGATCCGCTTCGGCTGCATGATCGCGACCTCTGCGGTGTCAGTCACGCCGCAGTCATGCACGGCGCAGCGGCTGACAAGGAGAAGAATCAGTGCACCCGGGTCGGTGTGGCGGATGGCGCCGGTGCCTCCCGCGGCGCCGCGTGCTTGAGCGAGCCGTAGCGGTTGGCGTAGAGCCAGGTGAATTCCGCCCCCAGCAGGAAGATCTGCGCGGAGTAGTAGACCCACATCAGCAGCACCACCAGCGAGCCGGCCGCGCCATAGCCGGACGCCACCCCGCTCTTGCCGATGTAGAGCCCGATCAGGAACTTGCCGATGCTGAACAGCACGGCGGTGACGGTGGCGCCGAGCCAGACGTCCGGCCAGCGCACGGCGGCGTGGGGCATGATCTTGTAGATCATGGCGAAGACGACGGTCACCAGCGCCACGCTGACGAGCAGGTCGAGCGCATGGCCGAGCAGTTCGCCGTCGAACAGCGGCCCCCACACCCGCCCCAGCGCCGCAAGCCCGGCGCTGGCCAGCAGCGAGACAATCAGCAGGAAGCCAATGCCCAGCACCATCCCGAAAGACAGCAGCCGCGCGCGCAGCAACGCCAGAATGCCGGACGCCTTCTTGCGCTCCGGCACCTGCCAGATACGGTCCAGTGCGCTCTGTAGTTCGGCGAACACCGTGGTGGCGCCAATCAACAGCGTCACCGTGCCGACCAGCGCGGTCAGCGTGCTCAGACCGGGGTCGCTGAGCGCGAGGAGCATGTTCTCGATGGCCGCCGCGCCTTCCGCGCCGATCAGCCCGGTGAACTCGCTCATCACCGCGCCGCGCGCCGCCTCGGCACCAAACACCATGCCGGCCACCGAGATCACGATCAGCAGCAGCGGCGCGATCGAGAACACCGTGTAGTAGGCCAGCGCGGCGCCCATGCTGGGCGCGTAGTCGTCCATCCACGCGGTCACGCTGTCGCGCATCAGGCCGTAGGCCTGACGGAGGGAGATGGGTCGCCAGCGCATCGCCGCGCCTGTTCCGTCGATCTACTTCTTCGGCTGGTCCTGCCCCACCGGTACCGGCCCTTTGCCCGGCACATCCTTCACGAGGTCGGACGTGGCCCAGTCGCTGCCGTGGTCGCGCGGCTTTTTCTGGTCCCGGTTGTCTTCGCCATAGTGCGGCGGCCCCGAGGCGGGGTCGCGCGGCGTGCCATCGGGCCAGACGCCGCCGTCGCTGCGGCGGTGCACGCTGTGCGCATCGCCGTGTTCGGTGAGTTTCCCATCGGCTGGTTTGGTCATTTTCGTCTCCGGTCATGGCATAGCGGAACCAAGAGAAGCGAATTCCATACCCGGCCCCGGGACACGGCCCAGCACCACCGGGCGGGTTGCGGGCAAGCCGCCAACCGGCAAAAACTACACACCCGCCCGTACGCCGCCTATATTGGAATGTATCCAATCCATCACAGGAGACCTCGATGCGCTTCCCTTCGCGCTGGATGCAAGCCGATCTGCCACGTGCTGCCGCCACTGCCGCCACTGCCGCCATGCTGCTCGCGCTGGCGGCGTCCGGAGTGGGACTGAGCGGATGCTCGACCGCGCCCGCGGACCCGGCCGCCAACTCGGCGACCCCCTCCGCCCAGCAGACGGACGCCCTGCCCTCCTGGCGCGACGGCCCCGCGAAGCAAGCCATCGTCAAGTTCGTCTCCGACGTGACGCGCCAGGGCTCGCCCACCTACGTGCCGCCCGAGCAGCGCGTGGCCGCCTTCGACAATGACGGCACGCTGTGGAGCGAGCAGCCACTCTACTTCCAGTTCTTCTTCCTGCTCGATCAGGTCAGGGCCGCCGCGCCCCAGCATCCGGAATGGCGCAACAACCCGGCCTTCAAGGCCCTGATGGCCAACGACCTGGCCAAGGTGATCGCCAACGAGAAGCAGCTGCTGCAGTTGATTGCCGTCGCCAACAGCGGCATGAACGTGGACGACTACGACAAGACCATCCGCAACTGGATCGCCAGCGCGCGCCACCCGAAGTTCAATCGGCCCTACACCGATCTGGTCTACCAGCCGCAGCTGGAGCTGCTGTCCTACCTGCGCGCGAACGGCTTCAAGACGTATATCGTGTCCGGCGGGACCATCGAGTTCATGCGGCCCTGGGTGGAGCAGGCGTACGGGATTCCGCCCGAGCAGGTGGTCGGCTCGACGCAGGCGGTGCGCTATGGCATGTCCAACGGCAAGCCGGCGCTGGTGCGTGACCCGAAGCTGGAGTTCATCAACGATGGCCCCGGCAAGCCGGTTGGCATCTATCGCCATATTGGCCGGCGGCCGATCCTGGCCGTGGGCAACTCGGATGGCGACTTCCAGATGCTGGAATACACCACCACCGGCGACGGCCCGCGTCTGGCCGTGCTCGTGCATCACGACGATGCCGAGCGGGAATTCGCCTACGACCGCGCGTCCAAGATCGGCAAGCTGGACAAGGCGCTCGACGCCGCCAAGGTGCGCGGCTGGACCGTCATCAGCATGAAGCAGGACTGGCAGGCGGTGTACCCGAAGCGATAGGCTTAGCGCCCCGCGCGCCCTGCCCGCTACGGCATGATCCCGATGTAGCGCCCGCGCGGGCGGATCACCTGCCCCACCCCCAGTTGCTCCAGGCTGTGCGCCAGCAGGCCGATGCTGCGCGCCGTGGCGAACATGGCGAACGCGGCGTCGTCCGGCAGGCGGTAGTGGATGACCAGCGCCGCCAGCGCCACGTCGATATTGGGCTGCAGGCCGGTCAGCCGGGTGGCTTTCTCGATAAAGCGCGTGATGACGTCGGGCGGATCGAACAGGGCCAGCAGCGCCACCGCCCGTGGGTCCCCATCGGGATAGAGGTGATGGCCGAACCCGGCCAGCGGCAATCCGGTGGACAGGTAGTGGGCAATCACCTGATCCTCGCCCAGCCGCTCCACCTCGTTGAACAGCGCCTTGACCCGGCCGGACGCATCGCCGTGCAACGGCCCGGACAGCGTGGTCAGCCCCGCCAGCAGGCAGGCCGGCAGCGAGGCGCCCGTGGACGCCGCGATCCGTGTTGCGAAGGCCGAACTGGTCAACTCATGGTCCACCAGCAGCACCATCGCGGTCCGCAGCAGATCCGCCACCTGCGGCGACTGCTGCCAGCCCTGCGCAAAGCGGAGGTGCAAGGGCTGCTGCCCCGCCTGCGCGCCAAAGGCGTTGGCCAGCTGGCCCACCAACTCCTGCGCTTCCAGATGCAACACCCGCGTCATGCGCCCATGCGTGGAATGGCCCGTGGCCGCCAGCGTGGCCAGCGTGTTGAACGCCGTCACGCGCCCGGGCTCGGTGACGCTCGCCGTCGATGAGAAATCGACGGGCTGCTCGGCGTCCCAGAGCAGGTGCGCCACCTCTTCCAGCGTGGCCGACCCGGCCAACGTCACGGCGTCCTGCCCCCGGTAGTACAGCCGCTCGCGCACGAAGGTCGAGAGTGCGGTGGGGATGCTCGGCTCCGCGCCGAACAGCGTGTTGGTGGCCAGCGTCTCGTGCTTGCGCCCGGCCTGCTTGCGCCGGGCGAGGCCGGCCACATCCTCGGCCCGATAGAGGCTGCGCCGCGTGTCGGCAGGGTCGGACATGACCTCCAGCTTGCCCCGGCTGACATAGGCATAGAGCGTTTGCGGCCGCACGCCAAGTCGGCTGCACGCCTCGTCCATCGATATCCAGGTTCCCATGTTGACGCTTCCCGTGCGAATTTATATTGATTTTATATATCAATCTTGCCTCGTGAATCAACTATTACATACCATGCATCCATCAACAACCCCCCAGCCTCACGCACATGAAGCCGCAAATCCTCCAGCTGAACCCGATCCTGATCCCGGCGGCCAATGACGAACTGGCCAGCCGCTACGTGGTGCACAAGTACTTCGAGATTGCCGACCAGGCGGGCTGGCTGCGCGAGCACGGCGCGTCCATCCAGGCGGTGATCACCGGCGGCCACACCGGGATCTCGCGGGCGATGCTGGAACAGCTGCCGGCCCTGAAGGTGGTCGCCGTCAATGGCGTGGGCACCGATGCGGTGGACCTGGCCTACTGCCGCGAGCGCGGCCTGGCGGTGACCGCCACGCTGGGTGCGCTGACCGAAGACGTGGCGGATCTGGCCATCGGCCTGCTGATTGCCGCCTGCCGCAATATCTGCGCGGGCGACCGCTTCGTGCGGGACGGCCAGTGGGAACTGCATCCGCAGCCCAGCGCCATTCCGCTGGCGCGCCGGTTCAGCGGCATGCGCGTGGGCATCGTCGGCATGGGCCGGGTCGGGCGCGCCGTGGCCACGCGGGCGGCGGCGTTCGGCTGCCCCATCCGCTACACCGACCTGCGCGCCATGGACGACGTGCCGCACACCTTCGTGGCGAACCTGCTGGATCTGGCCCGCGAGAGCGACGCGCTGGTGCTGTGCGCCGCCGCCGACAAGGCCGAGGGCATCATCAATGCCGCCGTGCTGGAAGCGCTCGGCCCGCAGGGCTACCTCGTCAACGTGGCGCGCGGCCGGCTGGTCAATGAAACGGATCTGGCCGATGCCATCGCCGCCGGGCGTATCGCGGGCGCGGGCCTCGATGTGTTCGTCGACGAACCGCGCGTGCCGCTGGCGCTGCGCCAGTCGGACCGCACCACGCTGCAGGCCCACCGCGCCAGCGCCACCTGGGAGACGCGCGGCGCCATGGTGCAGATGGTGCTGGACAGCGTGGCGCAGGGGCTGGCGGGCGAGCGTCCGGCCATGAGCCTGACCACCTGAGACCGCGATGGATTTCGTCTTCCCACCGGCCCCACCGGTCTCGCTGCCTGTCTCGGGTGACACGGCGCGGTTTCCCATCGCCCGGGTCTTCTGCATCGGCCGCAACTATCGATGGGACCCGGCCGAGCCGGCGCCCCGGGCCATGCCTGCATGGTTCATGAAGCCGGCGACCGCCGTGGGGCCGGCCCGGGGCGAGCTGCCTTATCCGCCGGAGACGGCCGAGTTCTGCCACGAGGTGGAACTGGTGGTGGCGATCGGCCAGGGCGGGCGTGACATCGATCCGGCACAGGCCGAGGCGCAGCACATCTGGGGCTATGCCGTCGGACTGGACCTGACCCGGCGCGACTTGCAGCAGCAAGCCAAGCGCGTCGGCGGCCCCTGGGAGCCCGCCAAGGCCTTCGACCACTCGGCGCCGTGCAGCGCCCTCGTGCCCGCCGCCACCTGCGGCCATCCGCACGAAGGCGCGATCCAGCTCGCCGTGAACGGTGTCGAGCGGCAGCGCGCGGACCTCTCCGGCCTGCTCTGGCCGGTGCCGGAGCTGGTGGCGATGCTGTCCCGATCCGTGACGCTGATGCCGGGCGACCTGATCTTCACCGGTACGCCGGTGGGCGTCGGGCCCTTGCAGCCCGGCGATGTCATTCAGGCCAGCGTGGCGGGGATCGGCGAGCTGGCGCTGACCGTCGCCCGCTGAAGACCATCCGCCACAACATATATATATAGGAGACCCCCTTGAACGCACCCCGCAAGATCGCCCTCGTCACCGGCGCCGGCAGCGGCGTGGGCCGCCTGACGGCCATCGCCCTGCTCAATGACGGCTGGACCGTCGTGCTGGCCGGCCGGCGCGCCGAGCCGTTGCAGGCGCTGGCCGCCGAGGCCGCCGAACGCGGCCAGCCCGCCATGGCGGCGCCCACCGACGTGACCGACCCGGCCAGCGTGCAGGCGCTGTTCGACACCATCGAGCGCGAGTTCGGCCGGCTGGACCTGCTGTTCAACAACGCCGGCGTCAACGCCCCCGCCGTGCCGATGGACGAGCTGCCGCTGGACAAGTGGTTCAACGTGATCAACACCAACGTCACGGGCGTCTTCCTCTGCGCGCGGGCGGCCTTCGGCCTGATGCGCCGCCAGTCCCCGCAGGGCGGGCGCATCATCAACAATGGCTCGATCTCCGCGCACACGCCCCGCCCGTTCACGGCGCCGTACACGGCCAGCAAGCACGCCGTCACCGGGCTGACCAAGGCGCTGGCGCTGGACGGCCGCGCCTACCACATCGTGGCCAGCCAGATCGACATCGGCAACGCGCTGACCGAGCTGTCCGAACGCATGACGCGCGGCGTGCTGCAGGCCAACGGCACCACCGCGCCGGAGCCGATGATGGATGCCACCCATGTTGCCAATGCCGTGCGCCACATGGCCTCGCTGCCGCTTGAGGCCAATGTCCTGACCATGACCGTCATGGCCAGCGCGATGCCTTTCGTCGGGCGCGGCTGACATCACAGAGTTAACAAAAGTTGACCAGAAATCGAACGGAGACAACCATGCATTTCACCCCTCTCATCAAGACCCTTGCCCTGTCCGCTGCACTGTCCACCACGCTGATCGTGGCGCCGGGGCTGGCCTCGGCACAGAACAACTACCCGAGCCGCCCGGTCACCATCATCGTTCCGGCCCCGGCCGGCGGCGGCATCGACCTGATCGCCCGCGTCGTGGGCGAGAAGCTCTCGGTCAAGTTCGGCCAGCCATTCATCGTCGAGAACCGCCCGGGGGCGTCCAACAACCTCGGCACGGCGGTGCTGGCCAACGCCAAGCCGGACGGCTACACCATCGGCATCGTCGGTGGCAGCCACAACATCAACAAGTTCCTGTTCAAGAACCTCGGCTGGGACCCGCAGAAGAGCTTCGAGCCCATCGTCTACACCCACGAGATTCCGCTGGTGTTCGCGATCTACCCGAAGCTGCCGGTCAAGACCATGCCTGAACTGGTGACGTGGATGAAGGCCAACCCCGGCGAAGCCAAGGTGGCCACGTCCGGCCGTGGCAGCGCGCAGGAGATGGCCGCCGAGATGTTCCGCATGGTCAGCGGCGCGCCGGTGCTGCTGGTGCCCTACAAGGGCTCGTCCGCCGCCCACCCCGACCTGGTGGCCGGCCGCACGGCGCTCTACATCGACACCATCAGCGCCATCCAGGAGCAGGTGAAGGCGGGCAACGTGCGCGCCGTGGCGGTCTCCACCCGGAACCGCTCCAAGGCGCTGCCCAACGTGCCGACGGCCGAGGAACAGGGGCTCAAGGGCTACGACGCCAACACCAACGGCGGCTTCCTGGCCCCGGCCGGCACGCCGAAGGAGATCGTCGCCAAGCTCAACACCGAGATCAACGCGGCGCTGAAGCTGCCCGAGGTGCGCGCCAAGCTGGAAGCAGCCGGCATCGAGGTGCAGGGCGGCACGCCGCAGGCCTATGCGGCCCTGATCCAGTCCGACCTGACGAAGTGGGGCAAGGTCGTGAAGCAGGCCGGGATCGAGGCGGAGTAATCCGTACCCGCTGGCGATCTTCGACCGGCGCCCCTCTGATTAGCAGGATGGTGATGCACCCCGGATCCTTGCTACCGTTTGCAACCGCCGTCAGCCGCGTCTGGCGGCGACAAGACAAACGGACAATGGGAAGAAGGGGTTATAGCCATGCTGAAGTGGAAATATCTGATGGGCGCGCTGGTCGTGGGGGCCGCCCTGGCCGGCTGCGGGGGCGGTGACGGGCAGGCACCCGTGCAGACGGAAACGCCGGCGGCCCCCGCCGAGCCACCGCCGCCGTTGCCGATCAAGTACTCGGGCACGCTGTCTTTCGGGGACACCATCGCCCTTACCGTGGACGCGCCGTCCCGCGGCAGGGTCACGCTCAGTTTTGTCGACTCGGCCTTTGGCCTGCGTGGCACGGTCATCGGCAACTACACCAGCACGGACGGCAATTACACCGTGAGCGGTCTCGAGGCCGATAGCGCGGACCCGCCACCGGCCACCCTGACTGCCAGGCTGGCCGGCATCGGACTGACGTTCCGCCAGGGCGTGGATGGCCTGTTCGGCGAGATCTCCGGCGTGCCGAACCTGCTGGGCACCAGCACCGGCCTGCTGGCCGGCGACATCGCCGCGAACGTTGCCCCCCTCACCGCGCCGGCGCTGAGCAGCCTGGCCGGCGGCTACAACGTGCTGATGAACTTCGGGATTTACGATCAGGCCACTGGCAAGCCGCTGGTGGGCCCCGTCAGCACGGCGGCCGGCATGCGCTTCGACACCGAGGGCAACGTCGAACTGTGCACCGACGCGGATATCGTCACCTGCGTGACCCCGCAACTGGGCAAGCTGACGCTGGCCGACCAGACACGCTTTCCGGGTGCCTACGACCTGGTGATGAACGGCGGCGGCTACTTCCGTGGGCGGCTGTTCGTCAACCCGACCGGCGGCTTGCGCTTCGACATGAACTACGCCGAGGCAGGGTCGGTCGCCACCGGCACCTGGACCATCCAACCGGCCACGGCGCTGGTCGCCGGGGAGCTTGACGGCACCTGGGCGTGCTCGCGCGCAAACCGCGTGATGGACGGCGCGGCGGCGGTGATGGACGGCACGCTGGTGCGGGACACGCTGACCATTGCCGATGGCAAGCTCACCACCGCCAGCAAGGCACTGACCCTGCCGCTGATGCTGAATGCGTTCCAGGGTGGCATGACGCTGAATGGCGTGGCGCTGGCCATCAATGGGGACCCGGACGCCGACCCGGACGATCCGGCTGCCGCGCCGCCTACTTTCGGCCAGATCCTCCTGAAGACGGGCGCCGACTCGCTGGCGTGGCTCAACCTGACGGACAGCAGCGTCTTCCAGGGCACGTGCCGCCGCGCGTCCTGACCTTTGCTGAACCACCGGGCATCACTCTGCGCCGGCCCTCGGGCCGGCGTTCTTTTGCCAGGGTGTCAGTCGTGCAGCAGGTGCCGCAGCCACAGGCTCATCAGCCCGGCGCGGCCGCGCACGCCAAATTTGCGGTAGATGCCGGTGATGTAGGAGTGCGTGGTGGAAACAGCCAGCCCAAGGCGTTCGGCGATCTGCTTCTCGCCGGCTTCGGTCAGGAGCAGGTTCAGCACCCGGCGTTCGTGTGGGGCGAGCGCGTCGAGGCGACTCGCGTGGTCCGGCGGATGGGGCGGGATCGCCCGCGCCTGCCGCAGCGCGGTCACGTCCCGTGCCACGCCAATGCGCAGCTGGTGCGCCGCGTGCCATTGGGCCGACCACGACAGGTGGACGTCCGCACCATTCCGGTGCCGATAGCGATTCTCGAAGCCCACGCGCTTGTTGCCGGCCAGGACCCGGCCGGCCTCGCGCAGCGTCTTCTCCCGGTCTGCCGGCACCACCAGTTCGAGCACGAACTGGCCGACCAGATCGGACTGCCGGTAGCCGAGGATTTCCTCGCACACCGTGTTGGCGTAGCGGATCTCGCCGGTCTGGTCGACCAGGAAGACGGCGTCGGGGAGGCTGTCGGCCAGCGCAATCGCGCCATCCTCCTTGAGAAGTATCGGCATCGGGTTGGGGGGCGACGGCGTTGCGGCAACGCAACTGCCGTGCGCGGGAGCAATCGATCGAGTAGTGTTGCGGGGGTTCGACGTGGTCGCTCGGGACAATAGCGCAGCGCCCCGCCGCCTCCTATCCGAAATCGCTCATCTGCCCATGGCCGAACCGAACCGACTCCCCGACCGGCATGCCGCCGGCTGGCTGGACGTTGCCACGTCCGACGCGGACGACGCCGCGCGCATCCAGCGCCAATGGATGCCGATGCAGTACGACCAGCTCGATGGCGGCGCCTTTGCCGGGCGATTCCGGATGCTGCGGACGGATCACACACTCGTTGTCACCGAGTTGCAGAACCGCACGGTGCTGAAGCAGCAGCACTCCCCGACCGACTATTGCACGATCAGCCTGATCCGCAAGGTGTCTGGCCGGGGGCGGTGCGGGCTGGATACGCTGTCTGGCCAGAGCGTCGGCTACATGCCGGGGGGAAGGGATTACGAAGTCCAGCTTCCGCCCAGCGAGATCCTGTATTTCGGTTTCGACCAGCGCCGCCTGATGCAGGCCGCCGAGGTGCTCGGCTATGACATGCCGGCCAACGGTAATCGGCCCGTTTTCCTGGATGGACTGGACGCGGCGGGACTCAACCGGATGGCGGATACCTTGATGGCGCTGCGCGACCGCGCGGCAGCCGATCCGACCGCCACCGTCAATCGACAGTACCTGGACGACGTCGTGCTCGAGCGCGCACTGGAAATCCTCGTCAGGGCGCCGTCCGGCGCAACGCCGGTCCACGTCATCAACATGCACCGCATCACCCAGCACGCCCGGGCGCTGATCGACAGCAGCCCGAACGAACCCTGGACGGTGATGACGCTGTGCCAGGCGCTCCATGTCAGCCGCGCCACGCTGCAACGGGCCTTTCAGCGGCACTACGGGATGTCGCCCCTGGCCTATCTGCGGATCCGGCGGCTCAATGGCGCGCGCCGGGCCTTGCAGGCCGGGCGCGGCACCAGCGCGACGGTCTCGTCAGTCGCCATGCATTGGGGCTTCTTCCATCTGTCCCGGTTTGCACAGGACTACTGCCAGCTGTTCGGCGAGTTGCCGTCCACCACGCTGGGAACTCAGTGGCCGGCTGCCTCGACCGCACCGATTCCGGTCTCGGAACGCAGTTCCTGAGCTTCGAAGCCGGCCTTGTCCAGGCGCGCTCTTGCCGACTTGTCGGTCACCGATACGATCCAGATGCCAAGGAAGCCGATCGTCATCGAGAACAACGCCGGGGACGTATAGGGGAACGGTGCGCTCTTGAAGTGGAACACATCGACCCAAACGGCCTGCGACAGGATCGTGAGCACGACAGCCGACAACAGCCCCATGAAGCCGCCTATCGTCGCGCCGCGTGTGGTGCAACCCTTCCACAGCACTGACATGAACAGCACCGGGAAGTTGGCCGAAGCTGCCACCGCAAAGGCCAGCGATACCATGAAGGCAATATTCTGCTTCTCGAAGACGATGCCGAGCACAACGGCGACCACACCGAGGATGACGGTGGTGATACGCGATACCTGCAGCTCATCGCGACTGCTTGCATTGCCATGCTTGAACACGGTGGCATACAGGTCGTGCGACACGGCCGATGCACCGGCAAGCGTCAGGCCGGCCACGACGGCCAGGATGGTGGCGAAAGCCACGGCCGAGATAAAGCCGAGAAACACGTTTCCGCCGACCGCGCTGGCCAGATGGACGGCCGCCATATTGACGCCGCCAAGCAGCTTGCCGCTGCCATCCTGGAAGGTCGGATTCGTCCCCACCAGCACGATGGCTCCGAAGCCAATGATGAAGGTCAGGATATAGAAGTAGCCGATCCAGGTCGTGGCCCAGAAGACCGACTTGCGCGCCTCCTTGGCATTGGGCACCGTGAAGAAGCGCATCAGGATGTGCGGCAGCCCGGCCGTGCCGAACATCAGCGCAATCCCGAACGAGATGGCCGAGATGGGATCCTTGATGAAGTTCCCCGGACCCATGATGGAGTCCTTCTTCGCGTGGACCTCCACGGCCTTGGCGAACAGGACCTCCGGGCTGAACTGGTGCTGGGCCAGCACCATGAAGGCCATGAAAGACGCGCCGGCGAGCAGCAGGCAGGCCTTGATGATCTGCACCCACGTCGTCGCGGTCATGCCGCCGAAGAGGACATACACCATCATCAGCGTACCGACGATGACCACCGCGATCCAGTATTCCAGCCCGAACAGCAGCTTGATGAGTTGCCCGGCACCCACCATCTGCGCAATCAGGTAGAAGGCAACCACGACCAGCGTGCCCGATGCCGCGAACGCGCGGATCGGCCCCTGCTTGAAGCGGTAGGCAGCAACATCGGCAAAGGTGAAGCGGCCCAGGTTGCGCAGCCGCTCCGCCATCAGGAAGGTGACGATCGGCCAGCCCACGAGGAAGCCGATGGAGTAGATCAGGCCGTCATAACCATTGGTGAAGACTGCCGCCGAAATGCCGAGAAACGAGGCCGCCGACATGTAGTCGCCAGCAATTGCCAGGCCGTTCTGGAATCCGGTGATGCCGCCGCCACCGGTGTAGAAAGCGGCTGCCGATTTTGTCTTGGTTGCCGCCCATTTGGTAATGAACAGCGTGCCAATGACGAACACGGAAAACATGCCAATTGCCGTCCAGTTGGTCGGCTGCCGCTGCATCTGCCCGAGGTCTCCGCCCGCTGCAAGGGCGGCCGATGCCAGCAGCAGCGCCGCGCTGGCGACGATGGCGTGGTGGGCTTTCATGCCACCTCCCGCTTGATCTGCTCGGTCAGCTTGTCGTACGAGGCGTTGGCATGGCGCACGTAGAAGCCGGTGATGGCCACCGTGAATGCAATCACGAACAAGCCGATCGGCATGCCCCATGTCATCACGCCGCTTCCCATTCTCGTCGCAAGCAGTTCCTTGTCGAAGGCGATCAGCAGGACGTACCCGTAGTAGACAATCAGCATCACGGCGGTCAGGGACCAGCCAAGCCTGCTGCGTTTGTGGACAAGCTCATGGTATGCGGGATTTGCCCTGAGTCTTGCGACCAGATCTTCATTCATCGATGTCTCCTGCCATTTCTTTTGCTTCGTCATCGCCGGCCTTGGGCGGCGCAGTGCTGGACGCGATGGATGTCATCGCAATCCATGCCGCTAGGTTAATCGCTACCCCTTACCCAGGTCTTACACGCGCGGTGACTGGCGCGGCGCATCGCGCATGCGGCTAGCGGCGTTGCGGCACGAGCACTACCGGAACGGCACTATGGCGCACGATCTCCTCTGCAACGCTGCCCATCAACAGGCTCTTCAGGCCGCTGCGCCCGTGCGTGCCGGTCACGACGAGTTGCGCATCGCTGCGCTCCACGATGCGCCGAAGCTGGCCGGCGATGTTTCCCGGCGCGTCGATGTCATCGACCATCACGACGCGGCCTCGAACATTCCTCGCTTCCGCGCTCGCCAGGGCATCCGCCAGCAGCTTCTTGCCCTCTGCGACAAGCCTGGCCCGCACGCCCTCCTCCTCATAGCCGGGGTCGACGATATGCACGATCTCAAGTTCGGCATCGAAGGCCGCCGCCAGCTTGATCGCCTCGTCGAGGCCCCTCGCCGCGCATTGGCTCCCATCGACGGCAACCAGAATCTTCTGGTACATGAGCTGTCTCCTCTACCAATGGCAATGTCCTGCCGTCTACTTGCTCTGTCCCTCGGTGTAGGGATCGAACTTGCCCGACCGCGCCACATCGTCCGGTTGGGGCCGCTCGTCCGGCAGCTTCTTCGCCGGCGCAGCGTTGGACTTCGTCCTCACGCCATCGGTGTACGGGTCGAAATTCCCGGCCTTGCTGGCACCTTCCTTCCCCTTTTCAGGCGACGACGGCTTTGCCTTGGTCGTATGGGAGCCGCCATACAAGTCGCCGCCATCCGTGTAGTTCTTCTGCGCCATGGCGGGTGCCGCCAGGAGGGCAACGACTGCTGCCGTAGCCACTAAGGTCATCCGTTTCATTCTGGTCTCCTTCAAGCACAAGATGGCTTTGAGTCCAGACTAGGTGCCACGTCCCGGCGGGGCTTGATACATATCAAGCCGCCCCGCCGAGCGGATAAGCGACACGATGCCGAGGGGTCACGGCGTGGTGGCGCTAATGATTCTCAGTATTCGCGCACGCTCTCAACGTCATATTTCTCACTGGAAGAAGCTATATTGTGATGAGCCGGGCCATCGGGCCTCCGGCGCAGGTGCCAGCCCGCGCCACCTCCAAATGAGCCGAAAATGACGCTCCCCACACCGAATGCGGATGGCCGCTGGATCCTGCCGGATCAGATCACAGGGAACGAGGCATGTTTTTCCGCAATAGTGCGCACCTCCATGGAGGCCATTATTTCGGTAAACGAGGGACAAAGCATTGTGCTCTTCAACCCCATGGCTGAAGCGCTGTTTGGCATCTCCGCATCCGAGGCGGTCGGAAAGCCGCTGGACCTGCTGATTCCGAGCCGGTTCCGGGCCTCGCATGCGACGCACGTCAAGCGCTTCGGCGTCACCGGCGTGTCGGATCGACAAATGGGCCAGCAGCGCACCCTCTTCGGCCTGCGTCGGGACGGCAGTGAATTTCCGATCGAGGCTTCCATCTCGCAAACCAGCGACAGCCAGGGACGCAAGCTGTTCACCGTCATGCTGCGAGACGTCACGGAGCGCGTGCGCGCCGAAGCAAGGTTGCGTCACTCGCGGGAAGAACTGCAGGCCCTCTCTGACAGCATCCTCTCCACCCGGGAGGAGGAGAAACGGCGGGTGGCCAGGGAACTGCATGACGACATCGGCCAGCGTTTGAGCGCCCTGAAAATGGACCTCGTCATGCTGGAGAACGATCTGCGCAGGGAGGGCGCCTCCACCGGCAGTTGCAGTCAGGCCGCCGCCATGCACGCCGGGCTCGATGCCGCCATTGCCGCCGTCCGACAGATTTCGGCAGACCTTCGGCCAGCCCTCCTGGATGAACTGGGCCTGACTGCGGCACTCGACTGGCTGGGAAAGGATTTCAGCCATCGTTACGCCATTTCCGTCGACACCCATGTGCCGGATCATGTCGAGGTGTCCGATCAGGCAGCGACCGCGGTGTTCAGGATCGTTCAGGAAGCCCTGAACAACGTCGTCCATCATGCCAACGCGAGCCGCGTGTGGATCGACCTGCATCAGGCCGACGACGACCATGTCCTGTCTGTGCGAGACGATGGCGACGGCTGGGACGGCGAGATCAAGGACCCTGCCCGTCGCTCGTTTGGATTACTCGGTATTCGGGAGCGCGCACGCCTGCTTGGCGGCACCTTGTCTCTTGCCAATACCCCGGGCCGGGGCTTCGAACTTTCCCTGCGGTTTCCCACCAGGTTTGCCGAGACGAGGTAATGCCATGATACGTGTGGTGATTGCAGACGATCATGCCGTCGTGCGTAACGGCTTGCGGCATATTCTCGAACGGGAATCCGATGTGGGGGTCGTTGGCGAGGCCTCCAAGGCATCGGAGGTGTCACATGTGGTCAGGGAAACTTCGCCGGATGTCATCCTGCTCGATCTTTCCATGCCTGGCCGCAGCGGCCTGGAACTGGTGCGACTGGTGCGTACCGATCATCCCGCCACGCGCATCCTCGTGCTGACCATGCATGCGGAGGAACAGTACGTCGTCCGCGCCTTTCGCGCCGGCGCCGCCGGCTACCTGACCAAGGACAGTGCGGCGACCGACCTCATTGACGCGCTCCGGAAGGTTGCCGGTGGCGGCACCTACGTCAGCCCGGAAATGGCGGAGAAACTCGCCCTCGGCCTGCAGGAGCGCCCCGACGCCCCCCATACCGGCCTGTCGGACCGGGAGCTCGAAGTCTTCCGCCGCATCGTGAACGGGGAGTCCCTGACCGAGATCGCCGAGGCCCTCTCCGTGAGTGCGAAAACCGTCAGTACCTACAAGATGCGCCTGCTCGAGAAGTTGCAGCTGCGCAGCGACGCGGCACTGGTGCGTTACGCCATCCAGGCCAACCTCTTCCCCGACGACTCAGAAATCTAGCCCCCTGGCGTCAAAGGATGGGAAAGCCATTCGACGTTGATGTATCGCAACGTCGACCTTCCGCACTCACTTAGAGTGAAGCCATCCCCGTGCTCGACCCTTTGCCAAGGAGCCTGGATGGACATCTCGGCCATCATCATCCATGTGGACGCATCCCCACAATCCGCGGCCAGGCTCTCGCATGCGGTGGCGATCGCTACGGCATTCCATGCCACGTTGATCGGCCTGCTTTCGCAGAATGCCGACGCCCCGGCCGGGACCGATCACCACCACAATGGCAAACACGTGCGGAGCGGCATCGCAGCCGACCTCTCGGCCAACTGTGATGCGGCCAGACTGGCCTTTGACACCGCCACGGAGCACCTGCCCGTGGCGGTGGACTGGCGCGTCGGGGAAGGCACGCCTATCGATGCCATGCATTGTGAAGGCCGGCTGGCAGATCTCATCATCGTGGGCCAGCCGGCGCCAGGGGAGGTCGGCGCCTCTGCCACACGGCGGTTCATTGAATTGACGATCGTGGGCACGGGCCCGCCGGTGCTGGTGCTCCCCGCCGGCGGCAAGATTGCCGCAGCCCCGTGGCCGTATGCATCGGCCATGGTGGCGTGGAGCGGCACCCGCGAATCGGCACGGGCGCTGCGGAGCGCCCTACCCTTCCTCCGGCTCGCCCGCCGCGTGAACCTCGTACCCTGCCCGCCTGACGGCCTGGGGCGCCACCCAGGTGCCGCGCCGCCAAGCTACGCGATGAGCTGGCTTTCCCGCCATGGCGTGAAAGCGACGCTGACGGAAATGACCGTCCATCAATCCGGCAGTGTGGGCGACGCCCTGCTGGAATTGACTGCGCGCCGCAAGGCCGACCTCCTCGTCTGTGGGGAATACGGGCGCCGCGTCATGCGCGATAACGTCCTGGGCAGCGTCGCCGACACGCTGCTGAGCAAATCGCCGATTCCCACGCTCTTCGCCTGCTAGATATCCCGGCACTTCATCCCCGCCATGTCAGGTTACCCTGACAGAAACCGACTCATTCCTGACGCTGGTCTCAGCCGTTGCTGATTTCGCTCGACCTCGCGCTCGTCAATACTCAATCCAACGGCTCACGTCTGATGCGACCGCCGGCGCAGGACTCAAGTCCGCGCCCACTGCAGCCTCAACAGGAGGAAGCAATCATGTACGGATCCACTCAGGTGTTGGAAGCATCGCATTCGCCAGGCGCGGACGACCTATTGGCGGCTTATGCGCGCCTCGGCGAAGCGCCAAGGCAGATGAATGCGAACTGTTCGCTTTGCAGTCTCCGGGCGCTCTGTTTTGCGTCGTGCCTGGGCGAAGATGAACTGCCCCGCCTCGAAAGGGTTGTCAGTCAATGGCGCATGATCCATCGCGGCGATTATCTCTTCCGCGTCGGCGACAAGTTCCACAGCTTGTACACCCTGCGCTCGGGATCGTTCAAGACCGTTGCCGGCCACGAAGATGGCCTGGAACATGTCAGCGATTTCATCCTGCCAGGCGAAACGCTTGGACTGGGCGCCATCGGCAGCGGGCAATACGATTGCGATGCCATCGCGCTGGAAGACAGTGCGGTCTGCATCATCCCCTTTGCCTCGCTGGAATCGCTCTGTCACGACGTGCGCAGCGTGCAGCACCACCTCAACCAGACCCTCAGCCGTGAAATCGTGCGTAGTTCCAGGCAAATGGTCCTGCTTTCCGGCATGACCGCTGAACGACGCGTTGCGTCATTCCTGGTCGATTTCTCGCGGCGCCTGCTTGAGCGGGGGTACGCGGCGCGGTCGTTCACGCTGCGCATGACGCGTGAGGAAATTGGCAGCTACCTCGGCATCAAGCTCGAGACCGTCAGCCGGACCTTCTCCCGATTCCAGCGCGAAGGGCTGATGCGGGTCGACGGCAAACAGATCGAGATCTTCGACCCGGAGGCGTTGGCGCAGATCTAGATGACCGCCGGGACGGAGGGAGCGGATCGCGAATGATTCTCAGCAGCCGCATTCGTCACCTCAGCACCTACACTGATTGCAGCGCCATGGCGAGTGCCGGCGCCAGGCGCCATCCCACTCGCACATGGCGAAAAGCCAACTTCATGAATCTGCTGTTACTGGTCATCTCAGCACTGACTCTCCTTGGCGGCTGGGCGGCCAGCCAGTTCGGCGATGCGAACCTCGCTCGCTGGATCTGGATCGGCGGCATTGCCCCGAATGTCCTCGCCTTGCTCGTCGACTGCACAAGATCGCTGTTGCGACGGCAGGCCGGGGTCGATCTGCTCGCCCTCCTCTCCATTGGCTTCGCACTCTGGTTCGGCGAATGGCTGATTGCGTCCGTCATTACGCTCATGCTGGCCAGCGGGCGCATGCTGGAGTCGTACGCGCAAGCGCGCGCGCAACGGGAGATCACCGCACTGCTCGCCCACGCGCCGAAGCGCGCGCACCGGTTCGACGGGCAGCAGTGGCAGGACATCGACCTCGCTGACGTACGCGTTGGCGACCAGTTGATGGTCAGGCATGGTGAAATCGTCCCGGTCGACGGCACGCTCAGCCATCCGGCCGACCTTGACGAGTCCACCCTGACCGGCGAGGCCGCAATCCGGAAACGGGCGGCGGGCGAGGCAGTCAGCAGCGGCGTGCTGAACTCGGGCGCGGCCGTCGAAATGATCGCCGGTGCCACCGCTGAACACAGCACCTTCGCAGGCATCGTCCGGATGGTGGAAGCCGCCCAGAAGGAGCGCAGCCCTGGGGCGCGGCTCGCGGACCGCTACGCCGTGGCCTTCATGGCCGTCGCGGTGCTGCTGGCGGCCGCGGGCTGGATCTGGACCGGCGATCCGCTGCGGAGTCTCGCTGTACTCGTGGTTGCAACGCCGTGCCCCCTGATCCTGGCGGTACCCACTGCGATCGTTTCGGGGATGTCCCGTTGTGCCAAAAGGGGGGTGCTTGTCAAGGGCGGCGGCGCGCTCGAGCGTCTGGCCGTCGCGAACACCCTGTTCTTCGACAAGACCGGCACCCTGACCAGCGGGCGCGCCCACCTCGCTGCCGTCGATTGCGCCCCCTCGTTCCAGTCGGACGAGATCCTCCGCCTTGCCGGGTCCGTCGCCTGTGCCTCCACGCACGTTATCTCCGACGCAATTGCCGTGGCGGCGCGCGAGCGGGGATTGCAGCTGGCGCCCCCCGCGAACGTGCGAGAAGTGCCAGGATCCGGGGTACAAGCCATGGTCGGGGGCCTGGATATCAAGCTGGGCGCCATGCAGTATGTGCTCGGCACAGGCGACCTTCCGTCCTGGGCAGGCGCGTCCCTGAAGCGCATGCGCCCGGAAGGCGCCTCTACCGTGTTCCTCAGCATCGATGGCCGCCTTGCCGGCCTCCTGCAGTTTCTGGATGGTATCCGCCTGGAGGCACCCCGCGCGCTGCGCATGCTCCGGGAGCTGGGCATTCAGCGTCAGGCCATGCTCACCGGCGACCAGATCGACATGGCGCAGTCCGTCGGCGAGATCCTGGGCATCACGGAGGTCTTTGCCGAGCAGTCTCCGGCGGACAAGCTGGACAAGATCAAGCGCGCGCGGGCGTCGGGAACCGTGATCATGATTGGAGACGGCACCAATGACGCCCCGGCCCTGGCTGCCGCCGACGTCGGGGTGGCCATGGGTGCGCGAGGCGCCGCCTCCACCGTGCAGGCTGCGGATGTTGTCCTGCTCGTCGACCGCTTCGACCGCCTGGTCGACGCCGTCACCATCGCCCGAGGCACTCGCCGCATCGCCTGGCAGAGCGTCATGGTCGGCATGTCGTTATCGTTCCTCGGCATGCTGGTGGCGCTGGCCGGATATCTTCCCCCGTTCTCCGGCGCGGTTTTGCAGGAGGTGATCGATGTCGCCGTCATCCTCAATGCACTGCGCGCGCTGCGCCTGTCGCCCGCAAAGTCGACGAATTCCCTGCCTGCTACGGAGGTGGCCAGGCTCCAGCACGAGCATGTGGAGCTCGGCCAGTACCTCGACCAGATCCGGACCCTGGCGGCAACCCTTCCGCAGCTTGATCCCGGCAAAATGAAATCCGAGCTGGCGGCCGTGGTGCAGCTTCTGGCCGAGAACATCCTCCCCCACGAGCGCGATGACGACTGGAACCTCTATCCCGGCATCGCGCGGCGGCTGGGCGGCGAGGATCCGCTGGCGGCGTTGAGTGCCGTGCATCGAGAGATCTTTCGCACCGCCCGCCAGCTCGACCTGATCGTGCGGGAGATGCTCCCCTCCGGCCCCGACAGCAGCGAGATCCGCGAGGTGCAGCGACTGCTCTACGGCCTGGAGGCCATCCTGCGCCTGCACTATTCGCAGGAGAACGAGCTGTTTCACGTGCTGGGCGAGGCACCAGGATGAGATCGCACCGGCAGCCTTGACTTGGCGCAAAGCCCCGGCAATCGCCCCGCCTATGCTGGATGCAAGGCGTCATGCCACGCGGCGACGCCCCATGCAGCGCTCCAACGGCTACCAGGGGATTCTCCATGTACGAACGCATCTTGCTCGCCGTCGACGGCGGCCCATCCTCCGACCTTGCGATCTCGCAGGCTATTCTTGTCGCCAAGACCATGAACGCCGAAGTCAAGGCGATCTTCGTCGTGGACGATAGCGAACTCTTCTTCGAGGGCAGCCATATCAACCCGGACGATATCCTGCGCGACCTCTTCAGCGTCGGGCAGCAGACGCTGAGCCGCGTGGCGGCACGGCTCCGGGATGCGGGCGTGCGCTGCACCACCGCAGTGATCGAACGGCCGGTGTCACCCGGGCAGATCTCGTCGACGATCGTGGCGCAAGCGGACACGTGGCCCGCAGACCTGATCGTGATGGGCACGCACGGCCGCCGGGGCGTCAGGCGGATCATCATGGGAAGCGTGTCCGAAGGCGTCATTGCCAAGACGAACAAGCCCGTGCTGCTGGTACGCAGCGAACGGGACGCCTGAACGGGCGCCGCAGATTCACGCCAGCGGGTACGACGCCCGATACTCGGGCATCGTGACATGCCACTGCAGTTCGCGTTCGATCCGCTGGCGCAGTGCATCGCTGGCCTCCGGCTCGCCATGCACGACGAAGGCACGCCGGGGCGGCGTACTGAAGCCCCGCAGCCAGACCATCAGTTCATCTGCATCGGCATGCGCCGACAAGTGCTGGATCTGCGCCACCGAAGCGCACACGGTAATGTCCTGCCCGTGCATGCGTAGCGTGCGCCGGCCGGCGGCCAGTGCCGCGCCGCGCGTGCCGGCGGCCTGAAATCCCGACAGCAGGATCGTGCTGCGTGCATCCTGCCCGTAGGTCTCCAGATGGTGGACAACCCGCCCGCCAGTCGCCATTCCGCTGCCCGCGAGGATGATCTTCGGATTGCCAACGTGATTCAACGCGATCGACTCCTCCATGGTCTGCACGGGAGTCGCCATCGCACACGCCGCCGCACACGCCTCGCGCGGAATATGCAGTTCCTCCGGATGCAGCGAAAAGATCTGCGTGGCATCGATCGCCATGGGGCTGTTGAGGTAGATCGGCACGTCAGGCAGGCGCCCCTGCTGCCGCAGGCGGTAGAGGCAATAGAGGATGGACTGGGCCCGGCCTACCGCGAACACCGGCACGATGAGGCTCCCTCCCCGGCCGATCGTGGCATCGATGATCTCGCCCAGGGCGTCCACGGGGTCTGTCGCAGGGTGGAGCCGGTCGCCATAGGTGGACTCCACCAGCAGGTAATCCGCCCGGGCAATGGTTTCCGGCGGGCGCATGACCACGTCATGCTGGCGGCCGAGGTCGCCCGAGAACACAATCCGCTGGCCCTCCACATACAGCGTCACGATCGCCGCGCCGATGATGTGCCCCGCCCGGTGGAACTCCGCCTCCACGCCGGGCGCCACCGTCACCCGGGAGGCGAATCGGGTGGGCTCGAGCCGACGCAGCGCGCGCGCGGCGTCGGCGGCCGTATAGAGCGGTAACGCGGGATGGTGGCGCGAGAAGCCCTTGCGGTTGGCGAAGTTGGCGTCTTCTTCGGCGAGATGCGCGCTGTCGGGCAACAGGATGCCGCAAAGCTGCGCGGTGCCCATGGTGCAGAAGACCCGACCGCGGAAGCCGTTGCGCACCAGCAGCGGCAGATAGCCGCTGTGATCGATATGGGCATGCGTGAGCACCACCGCATCGAGCGAAGCCGGATCGACCGGAAAGGGGTCCCAATTGCGCAAGCGTAGCGCCTTATAACCCTGGAACAGACCGCAATCGACCAGAATCCGGCTCCGGCCGGTGTCCAGCAGATACTTGGAGCCGGTCACTGTATCCGTCGCACCGAGGAACTGGAGTTGCATCGTCGGTCTCCGTCAGTGCGACATGAACAATGGCACCTCGCACCGCTGCAGCAAGGTGCGGGTCGTGCCGCCGATGACCAGCTCCCGTAGCCTGGCGTGCCCATAGCAGCCGGCCACGAGCATATCTGGCGCCAGTGTCTCCAGGCACGAGAGGATCGCCTTTCGCGGCGCGCGGTCGGTAGGCAAGCTACGGCTCGCGGCGTCGATGCCGTGCCGCCGCAGATAAGCCTCCAGGCCGGCGTGTGGCGTGCCCGGCATCCCATGCGTGTGGCCATCCTCGGACGTGAGGATGGTGACCTGCCGGGCTCGCCGCAGTAGCGGTAGCGCGTCGGCGACGGCTCGCGCCGCCTCGCGCCCCCCGTCCCAGGCGATGGCCATGTGGCCACCATGCAGCGCCCGCATCGCCTGGGGCAGCACCATGACCGGCCGCCCGGCGCTCAGTATCACCTGCTCGGGTACATCGGGCACCACCGGCGGCACGCCGTCCCACGGCGGGCGCTGCGCCAGCAGGCTGAGATCGGCCAGCTTTCCGCGTGTGACGAAGGCCCGGGGCGCTTCATCCTCGACGGCCTCATGCGCAAACGATATCGCCAGCCCCATCTCGGCCACCATGTCCTTCATCAGGTCGCCATATGCGGCAGCTTCGGCCCGCAATTTGTCGCGTGCCAGGGCCGCATGACGTGGGCCATCGTCATCCGAACCGCGCAGATGCCCTAGCGGCACGCCCGTCGCCGTGACGCCGGCAAGGTGTGCACCAAAGGCGGACGCCAGGCGCGCAGCCGCGCGCAGGCGGTCACGGCAGCCCGCGTCGCGGCCAACTTCCACCAGAATTGTCTTGAAGTCCATGTCGTAAGGGCTAGTGGGTCATCAGTACCGGAACGGTCATCGAGGCGAGCAACGTCCGCGTCACGCCGCCGAGCACCAGCTCCCGGAAGCGCCCATGTCCGTATGCACCCATGACCACGAGGCTGGCGTCGAAGTTGGCGGCGCGTGACAGGATCAACTCGCCGATCGCCAGATCCGTTCCGCCGGGAGCGTGCTCGACGACCACCTCCGCGCCTTGCCCTTCGAGCAGGCGCACCGCTGCCGCCACCGGCGAAGCATCGGTACGCAGCGCCATGGTTGCCGAGTTCGCGTGGAGCACGCATACCTGGCCACCCGCCAGCAGGGGAATCGCATCGTGCAAAGCGCGCGCCGCTTCGCGCCCGCCGTCCCACGCGACCATGGTGCGGGGACCAAGCGCCCCGAAAGTGCCCGCGCAGGGGATGACAAGGATCGGCCGCCCCGACTCCAGCACCAGGGATTCGAGAAACTGCGGGGCGACGTAGCTATCGGGATCGTTGGCATCGTACTGGCCAGCCACGACCAGTCCGGCCTCGCGGACTTCCCTGAGCGCCATGGTCACGGGCTCTCCCTCCGTGGCGCGCCATTCGACGTCGATCGACAAGTGCTTTACCGCAGCCTCGAATTTGGCGCGGACCTGCTCACGCGCTTCGTTGCGCCGGGCCCGGTCCGCCTCCAGGTACTGCGCCGCGTTGTCCATCAGGTAGAACCAGCGAGGATCTGGTGCAAAGCCCACAAAGAGCCCCACCAGACGGCATTGGTGCGCCACCGCCAGCCGCACCGCCACATCGAGCCGGATCAGCGCCCGGTTGCTGGTGTCCAGGTGGACGAAGATGCTGTGATAGGTCATGACAGGCTCCGAAGATGACGAGCTAGTGCGACTAGTGCGAGAGAAGGAGCGGGATGGTGCTGTGGCGCATCAGGGCGTGCGTCGTGCCGCCCATGACCAGTTCACCCAATCGCGAGTGCCCGTAGCCGCCCGCCACCAACAGGCTGGTGGCATCGGCATTCGCAATCCGCAACAGGCTGTCTGCGGGATGCTCGCCTTCTTCCACCCGTACCGTGGCCGAGATGCCGTGCGTGGACAGCCAATGCGCCATGCCGGCAACGTTCGCCTCGTCGGGCCTGCCCGCCTTGACAATCACGACGATGGTCACGCGTGTGGCCTCGGCCAGCAGCGGCAATGCATCCGCCACCGCGCGCGTGGCCTCCCGGCGGCCGTCCCAGGCGATCAGGACGTGCCCACCCAGGCGGAACCGCGCGCCGCCGGGCGGTACCAGCAGTATCGGCCGTCCCGCGTGGAGTAACGCGTACTCGGCGGCCTTCGCCATCGGCACCGGCGCCGTCTCAAACGCGGACGGCGGTGCCGGCAGCACGATATCGGCGAAGTGACCCTGCAAGGCGAGGGCCGATCCGGCCTCCTGCTCCAGGATGACCTGGGAAGTCTGCACCTGCGGCGCCACGCGGCTCATGACCGCATTCATCGCCGTGGCGTCCGCGCGCACGGCGCGTTCCCGGCCGTTTTCATACAGCGCCTCGTAAAGCCCGGCCTGCTGCCCCGCGCTGCGGTACGGCTCGATCTGCATCCCCAGCGCGGTGAGCCCAACGACATGCCCCGAAGACGCCGACGCCAGCAAGGCCGCCGCCTCCAGGCGCACTTCACGCGCAATGTCATCCCCCAGATCCACGAGGACGGTCTTGTAGTCCATGGCATTCCCTTAATCAGCCGAGTGGAAGCTCGTCGCCACTGGAATGTAGCCATTGGCCGCTACGCCGGGTTGCGCCAAGTCAAGCCCCCGGGTCTCCCGTCTCTCCCCCTTATGTCTCAGGGCCATCTAGTCTTGTGAATGGGCGGAAGCACGATGCGCCCGGCTGACGACGTGCGGGAGGTGGGCCATGCATGACACGATGCGCGCGATGATCTTCGATGGCGGCAGCGCGCACCTGCGCGCGGCGCTTGTGCCGGTTCCGATGCCTGGACCGGCCGAGGTGCGGATTGCGGTGTCCAGATGCGGCATTTGCCGTACTGACCTTCATGTCGTCGATGGCGAGTTGCCGCACCCAAAGCCGGCGCTGATACCGGGGCACGAAATCGTCGGCAGGGTCGATGTGTGTGGCGCCGGCGTCACCGGCCTCGCCCCTGGCGACCGGGTCGGCGTACCGTGGCTGGCGCATACCTGTGGCCAGTGTCCCTACTGCCTCGCCGGCCTTGAAAACCTCTGTGACAAGCCCCTGTTCCACGGCTATACGCGCGACGGTGGCTACGCCGAGTACGTGATCGCCGACAGCCGGTACTGCTTTCCGATCCCGGCCGGATACGACGACGAGCATGCGGCGCCGTTGCTCTGCGCCGGTCTGATCGGCTTCCGGACGCTGCGCATGGCCGGGGAAGCAGCCAGACGGATTGGCATCTATGGCTTCGGCGCCGCAGCACATATCGTCACGCAGATTGCCGCCGCCCGGGGCCAGCAGATCTACGCCTTCACCCGGCCCGACGACGAGGCAGCGAAGCGCCTGGCACTGGAAGTCGGCGCGAGCTGGGTCGGATCGAGCACGGACGCAGCGCCCGTAGCGCTCGATGCCGCGCTGATCTTCGCGCCTGTCGGCGCCCTGGTGCCCACCGCACTCCGTGCCGTGCGCAAGGGTGGCACGGTGGTGTGCGGCGGCATTCACATGTCCGACATTCCCACCTTCCCCTATCGGCTGTTGTGGGAGGAACGACGGATCGTCTCGGTCGCCAACCTGACCCGCGAGGACGGCCACGAGCTGATGCGCGTCGCCGCCAACACGCCGCTGCGCACCCACACCACGTCCTACCCGCTCGCACGCGCGGAAGACGCCCTCTCCGACCTGCGTAGCGGGCGGCTCACCGGCGCGGCCGTGCTGAACATCGGGTCGACACTCAGCGGATGGTGATGGACTTCTGTGGCGTGGCCTCCCGCTTCGGCAGCACGAGGCGCAGCACGCCGTCCTGGTAGCTCGCATCGACCTTGCTCTCGTCGATGTTCGTGTCGAGCGTGAAAGCCCGCTGCATCGATCCACTGTAGCGTTCACGCCGGATCACCCGCTCGCCGTCCTTCTCCTCGCTGGCCTTCTCGATCTTGGCGGAGATCATGACCGTGCCACGCTCGACGGATACCTGAATGTCTTCCTTCTTGGCGCCCGGGATCTCGGCCACCACGGTGTAGTCCTTGTCCGACTCGGTGACATCGACCTTGAATGCGAGGCCAGTGTCGGGGCCGCCCCGCAGTGCGCGAAACATGCCATGGAACATGTCGCCGATGGGTTCCATTGCAAACGGGTCGTACAAACGGATATTGCTCATGAAGATCTCCTTGATGGATAGCTCGCAGTGACACGAGCGACTTCATACTGGCAAAGACGACGGCTTTGCCATTGCGCCAGATCAAGCCTGCGCCACCGTGCATTTCTATATTGGAGTCATGAAACCCCATGAGATATCGCTTGCCCCCGTCCCCGCTATCCTGCTCGCGGATGCCGGCGTCGCGACGTGGGCGTCCTGACCATGAGCGAAGCGGTCAGTGAATCCGCCGCGCCGGTGGAATCAAGCCATGACGTGCTATTCAAGCCGCTTGGCATCGATACGTGGCGAGAGCATGTCGTGTATCTCCACCGCGATTGCGCCGTGTGTCATGCCGAAGGCTTCACGGCACAGACACGCGTCACGGTCACCATAGGCACGCGTAGTCTGGTCGCCACGCTGAACCTGGTGGGTTCGGCATTGCTCAGTCCCCTGCAGGTGTCGTTATCGACGGGCGCCTGCAACATCCTGCAAGCGCGAGAAGGCGACATCGTTCGCGTGTCTCATGGGCCGACGCTGGATTCGTTGCGCGGGGTGCGGGCAAAGGCCTATGGCCACCACCTGGATCGTGCCCAACTCTGCGCGATCATGCATGACGTTGCGGCTGGCCGCTACGCCGACGTGCATATCGCCGCGTTCCTCACTGCCTGCGTCCACGGCAAGATGAATCTGCGCGAGACGGTCGATCTGACCCGGGCCATGGTGGAAACCGGCGAGACGCTGCGTTGGGACAGGGCGATCATCGCCGACAAGCACTGCGTAGGCGGCCTGCCCGGCAACCGGACAACCCCGATCGTGGTCGCCATTGCCGCCGCGTCCGGCCTGATGATTCCGAAGACGTCCTCCCGCGCGATTACCTCTCCCGCCGGCACGGCGGACATGATGGAGGTACTCACCCCTGTGGCGCTGAGCGCCGGCCGCGTACGCGAAGTCGTGGCGGCAACCGGCGCCTCCCTCGTTTGGGGCGGCGCTCTGTCGCTCAGCCCCGCCGACGACGTACTGATCCAGGTAGCCCGCGCGCTGGAACTGGATAGCGACGCACAAATGGTGGCATCCATCCTGTCAAAGAAGATTGCCGCAGGCGCGACGCACGTGCTGATCGATGTTCCGGTAGGGCCCTCGGCCAAGATCCGGCAGGAAGCGGATCTGAACCGGTTGCGCAAGCTGATGACGCACGTCGCTGCGGCATGCGGCATCCGCGTCCTGGTTGTCCGCACCGACGGCACCCAGCCCGTGGGCCGTGGCATCGGGCCGGCGCTGGAAGCCCGCGACGTCCTCGAAGTCCTGCAATGCAAGCCCGGCGCACCGCAGGACCTGCGCGCACGCAGTGTGATGCTTGCGGGGCTGCTGCTTGAGTTCTGCGAGAGCTGCCCCGAAGGTGCCGGCCCGGCGCTGGCCGTCCGCGCGTTGGACAGCGGCGCCGCCTGGCGAAAATTCGAAGCCATCTGTGAGGCACAGGGGGGCTTGCGCGCGCCTGGGGAAGCAGTATTCCGGCAGGACATGACTTCGCCAAACGACGGCATCGTGACGGAGATCGACTGTCGGCTTCTTGCCCGCACCGCCCGCCTTGCCGGCGCGCCGGAACGGCAGGTGGCCGGGATCGACATGAGCGTACGCCTCGGTGACGCGGTTAGACGTGGTGACACGCTCTACACGCTGCACGCCCAGGCCTCGGGAGAGCTCGCCTACGCCGCCGCGTACGCCACAAGCCACCCGGCGATCCGGATTGGCGAACCTCGCTGAAAACCGGATGTGCGCTGTTGACACAAGTCAAGGGTGCCGCCGAAGCAGCTTCTAGACTGATCATGCACTGGCGAGGTGCTGCCCTGTGACGAAGCTCCCCGTCATCGGTTCAGCAAGCCGGAGAAAGGGGAATGTCATGCCTGATAACGTCATCGTCTACTACTCTCGCACCGGGACTACGCGGCAGGTTGCCGAAGCGCTCGCCGCCCAGACCGGTTGGCCGTTGGCCGAGATCCAGGACGTGCAAAGCCGTGCAGGGCTGATCGGCGATCTGCGTTGCGTGGTGGACAACCTGTTCCGCCGGCGTCCGGCTTACCGGTACAACGGTCCGCCACTGGCCAACTGTCGGTCGGCGGTGGTGCTGGCGCCCGTGTGGATTGGCCATCTGGCCGCCCCGATGCGGAGCTTTCTCCACGATCAGATGCCATTCTCCGCAAGGCTTGCCGCCGTGTGCGTGATGGCGGCACGGGGTGGTTTCGATGCGGCCGCGGAGATCGCGCTGACCTGCGACAAGCCGCCCCGCCCAACGCTGGTGCTGTTGCAGCGCGATATCGCCAGCGGCGAGGCCTTCCAGGATCTTTCGGCATTTTCCAAGAGCCTGCTCCAGGGCGAGACGGAAACTGACAGCGGCCCCCGACAAGCCTGGCTATCGCCAAACGAGGCATGACGTCCATGGAGACCAACATGAGCAATATCGTTCTCGCTACAGATGGTTCGGCCTACGCCGATGCCGCCGCGCGGAGTATCGTCGAGAAGCACCTCTTCAGGGATGACGTGACCGTCCATCTGGTGCATTGCACACCCGACCTGTCGGGCGAGGTCAAGCAATTTGTCAGCCGCGAGGACATCGCGGCCTGGCATACCGACGAAAGCAAGCGTGCGATGCAGTCCGCGCAGGATATTCTTCGCGCGGGCGCCGTTCCAGTGGAGACCCATGCACTGATAGGTTTCGCCCCCGAGCGCATCGTGGCCGTGGCCAAGGAAGTCAACGCCGTCGCCATCGTCATGGGCACGCATGGCCGTGGCGCTTTCCTGGACGCCATCATCGGGTCTGTGGCGGGGCGGGTCATCGCCCGTGCGCCCTGCCCGGTCGTGCTCGTAAAGGCCCCGGCAAGCGCAGCCTGACCCCCCGGGCCTCAGACGGACCGGGGCCGTTGGCGCCTGGACGCTTCGACGCCGAAGTCTTATTCCACCAGGGCGCTACGGCCCGAGAGGAGCTTCACCATGTATCAAAGAATCCTGGTCGCCATTGACGACAGCCATTGCGCCCGCGCGGCGCTGGCGGAGGCCATTCACCTGGCGGCGTCCTGCAAGGCCGAACTGGAGATCACGCATGTGATCGACTACGGCTTCCTGCAGCACGAACTCGGCCAAGGGGAGCTCAGCACCCGGCGGCCACAGCTCGCGGCGGCCGGGAACACGCTCTTGTCCCGGGCGGCGGCCATCGCCAAGGCGGCCGGTGTGCCGTACACCACGACGCTCGTCGACGAGATGTCCGTGCTGGGGGATATCGCCAACGAGGTGCGCAAGATCGCTGCCACGTGCGGCGCGCAGATCATCGTCGTCGGCACCCACGGACGTCGTGGGATTCAGCGCCTGCTTGTTGGCAGCGTGGCAGAAAGCCTGGCACGCGAGTGTTCCGTGCCCGTGCTGCTTGTGCGCGAACCGATTCGGCCGGAAGGCGACGTCTCCGGCCCTGCCCCGGAGGTCACGGAAGCCGCAACCTAGCCGCAACTTGGCCTACTACGATCGCGTGGTCGATGTGTCTGCGACCCCGCGCGCGCGCCGGACACGTCGTTGCCGCAAGATCAAAGGTGCCAGCCGCGGCGCGCCGTCCCGGCCAGGCAAACGCCGCCGAGGTCCTTGACGACGCTGCGCATCGGCGCGCAAGAGCGCGCGTCGCAACTTGCCACCATCACGAGTTGCCCCGGCGCCAGTGAGAGTTTTCGTTCTGTCAATCCGACGCGCAGGAACTTCCCGCCGAGCCTCGCCCCGAGCACCCAGCCCAGCATGCCGCCGAGCATGGCAACCCCGAGCACTGCGATACTGCTTTCGGCCGGACCAAATGATGTGCCGTAGGCAAGGGTCACGGCGACACCGGCAATGACGCCGGCCACAAACCCTACTATTGCCGTTTCATCGCGGTAGGTAATTTGGCCAGCTTCGGTTCCAGGGAGGTTTTCGACAGGCTGCTTGTCTCGACATAGAAACCACGGGCCATTCGCCTCCCGATGGCCAGCCACGAGTTCGTGCAACCGGGTCTGCGCCAGCCTTGCAGTGGCAACATCATTGAGGATGAAATACAGGAGCGTGCGCATGACTCGCCTCCGAAGGGTGTTCCGCGTTGGTGTTGGGCTATCGGCGGCCGGAGAGCGGAACCTTGCTTAGGCACGTCATCTAATAAGATTAGGGGTCCTGGCCCAAGAAATGCGAGCGTCCTTACAATACAGAGGCCGCCCCGTAGCGGTACACTCCAATTGCCGTCCCGATCCGGGGCGGAAGCCCCCCTCCGCATCGGCGCAAGGTCTACGATGAATCGCATCCGGTACCTGGTGAACCTGTCCTATGAGATCCTGGATCCCACAGCGGACTTTCTGTTGCGTATCGAAGCGGCGAGAACAGGGCGGCAATCGATCGTCTCCGAGCACCTTGCGATCACGCCGGAGACACCCGCCACGCGCTACACGGATCCGGTCCTGCACAACCGCCTGCTGCGGATTCGGGCGAACAAGGGCCACCTGGCCATCCGGTATGAGACTGTGGTGGAGATCGACCATCGGCTCGACGATGGCGAATCGATCAGGCAGGTCCCAGTCGCCGAACTGCCCTTTGAGGTACTTCCCTTTCTGACGCCGAGCCGCTATTGCGAATCTGACCGCCTGATGGAATTCGCGATGCGCGAGTTTGGTGGCATGCGCCCTGGCTACCCGCGCGTGTATGCGATCAGGGAATGGGTGCGCAACCACATCCGCTTTCTCTCGCACTCAACCAACGAGCGAACGTCTGCGATCGATACGATCGTGGAGCGAACAGGAGTGTGCCGGGATTTCGCGCACCTGATGATCGCCATCTGCCGCGCGCTGAGTATTCCGGCCCGTATTTCCAGCAGCCTGGACTACGGCGCGGATCCGGCAATGGGGCCGCCGGATTTCCACGCGGTGGTAGAGGTGTACCTGTCGGGAGGCTGGTACCTGCTTGATCCCTCGGGTGTGTCGATTCCGACTGGCCTGCTGCGCATTGGCACCGGCCGGGATGCCGCCGACGTTCCCTTTGCGGCGATATTTGGAAAGGTTCAGTCGGAACGTCCCTATATCGAAATCGAGGCACTGACCGATTCTGCCGTCGGCATTGGCATGCCACTCGCCACGACTCACGCCATTTCGACCTGGTGACCAGCCATCAGCGCTGGCCGCCTTTCATTCCGATTTACGCTTTCCGCTTGTCGACGCCATCGTTCCGAGCCGACCACGCACGATGGCTTTGCCGGGCTTAGACCGGCGAGTGCCGCCGCGCTGGTCGCCTTGCCATATTGCCTGCGCCGACGGGCTTCAGTTCGCCCTCCCATGGCAACGCGTCGAGATCGAGCACATGGTCGCCGTCGGCGGTCTTGTGATAGAGCTGGTCGCGCAAGACCTGGCCAATGGCAATGCGGCATAACCGTTCGCTGGTCTGGTCGGTTGCGGGCTGGAGATCGCTGTCGGGGCTTCGCACCGCAAAGGAACGTCTCCCGGTGCCAACAAAGCTCGTGAATTGCACGCCCGTGGGGTGGTTTCCATCCCGGAAACTGACCGCCACATGGTAGGCAAGGTGCTCGACGTCGGCCGCTAGTGTGCAGAGGAAGCTGAAAGGAGGAGTGGCGCCGTGCATACTTGAATCGCCTTGAAAGAGAAAGTCATGGATTTTGCGACTGCCATTGACTGTACTCCTTCCCCTAGCTCTCGGCAGATCTATTTCTCCGCAGCGAAACAGCCCACTCGCTTCCAGGTACGCCACCGCAACAAAAAAGCTCCGCAAATGCGGAGCTCATTTACTAAGGTGCCAGCCGAGTCAGTTCAGAGAGACTGAATCTTCGTCGAGTGGGCCCCTTCTGACCAGGCTGCAGCAACAGCCGTGGCTGCATAACGGGACCGACAATTGATTATCGCCCGCCTCGGGCACTGACTTGCGGCGATCCAGCAATACATCGCCTATTTTAAATCCGAGGAGAAATTCTTGATGTAGCCATCGATATTTTCCTCAAACATAAGACGGTATTGCTCACAAAAATAGTTGATGGTCTCTTCCTTCGCCATCTCCGTCGCTTCACCTGAGGCGAAGCCGCGTGCGCTGCCCCACGCGTTGAAACGTGCGGAACCGTACATCATGGATGCGCTCAGCTTCCCTTGACTCTCTACAGTTCCGAGCTGCTCATTCGAGAGATTTAATGTGTGCGCCCGCTCTGTATATTTTGACTTAACCAGAGATCGGATACAATAACCCCGTCTTGACATTATGGATTTTATACGGATAATATTTATTTCAAATCATATTTCCGGTTGGCTCGACCCTCGGTACGCCCCCCTCCCTTCGGCAGTACCCCCAATCCCGGTTAATAATGGCGCCCCCTTCGGCGCGACGAATAGAACGGGTTGTGTCAGCATCTGTTATTTGGACGTGGAGAACGCCATGCGTGACATCATCGACGGCTTCCTGCGCTTTCAGCGAGAAGTCTATCCGCAACGCGTTGAGCTCTTCAAGCAGCTCGCGACGACGCAACATCCCAAGGCGCTGTTCGTCACCTGCTCGGACAGCCGCGTGGTGCCTGAACTCCTTACGCAACGTGAACCAGGCGAATTGTTCGTGATTCGCAATGCCGGCAACATCGTGCCTTCGTACGGTCCAGAACCCGGCGGCGTCTCGGCCACCGTCGAGTATGCGGTCGCGGTGCTGGGCGTGAAGGATATCGTGATCTGTGGCCACTCCGACTGCGGCGCGATGGGCGCCATTTCGCGTTGCACGTGCCTTGACCATCTGCCGGCGGTTGCGAGCTGGCTGCGCCATTCAGATGCCGCCAAAGCGATCAACGCGGCGCACCATTTCGACTCGCCTCGCGCCAAGCTCGACGGGCTCGTGCGCGAAAACGTGATCGCGCAACTTGCGAATCTCCGCACGCATCCTTCGGTGGCACTAGCGCTCGAACAGGGACGACTGAATCTGCACGGCTGGGTGTACGACATCGAAGCAGGCAGCATCGACGCACTGGACGGCGCGACCCGACGCTTCGTGCCGTTGGCCGAGTCGCCAACGACAGTCGCGGTAACTTCCCATCGCCACGGAAACGTATGACTACGCCCCCCTCGGGTGGGCCCATATTTTCGCATCCTCTCGGTGAACCGCAACGGCGGCAATGGCTATCGCGCGAGAGCTGTTTGGCATTAACGGCAGGCGACAAACAAATCGAAACACGCAGCGCACCACGGTACGGGTGCAACTGAGCAATCCCAAGGGAGGAGCCGGCCAGAGGATTTCAAGGGGAACGATCGCACCCTTCCACGTGCTTTTGTGTGCGTTTCGCGCGGCTTGTTCGCCAGGAACCAGATAGCGAAATGCCTCAGGCTCCGGCTCGGCGCGGTCGCTCGCGCGATGCCGGTGCAAATAGCTCGTTGCGCGCGGCCTCGGTAATCGCCGTCACGCAAGGATGCGTAATGCGGCGTTCTACCGAGATTGCGAAGAACTCTTCCGCCACGTCGGGGGCCGCCCCGAGCGCACGCACGCCGAATTGTTTCTCGATGTCCCGCTCCAAGACAGTGAGCCCGATAAAGATGCCCATCCCGCGCCGCCCAAACTCCTTGGCGAGGGCGCTGTCGTCAAATTCGCCGACGACCTGCGGGCGCAGCGCCCGCGCTTGCAACCAGTGTCGCAGGCGCTGGCCAACCGCGGACTCCTCGGCGGGCATGAGCATGGGCGCCCCGTCGAGGCACGCCGGGAAGGGCCTGTTGCAAAACTCGCGCAGCGCTGGCGCGGCGAAAAAGCTGATCCCGCAACCACCCAGCCGGTGGTTGAAAGCGCGCACGCTGACGGCGGAGGGAATCGGTGCATCCGCGATGATGAGGTCGAGGCGGTGAAGCGCCAACTCGGCAAGCAGCATGTCGAGCTTCCACTCGCGACAGATAATGCGAACGGGTTCCGGCAACTGCGAGGCCGGCTCGATCAGCCGACAGGCAATCGTCTTCGGAACGGCGTCGGCAACGCCCACGCGGAATTCGAGCAGCTTGCCTTTGTGGGGATACTCACGCACGGCCTCCTCAAGTTCCGCGCCAATGGAGAAGAGGGCCTCAGCGTAGCCAAACACCATGCGTCCTGTATCGGTAAGCGCCAGACCACGTCCGCTCCTGACCAACAGCGGCATGCCGAGCGCCTCTTCGAGGGACTGGATCTGGCTGCTGATCGTCTGCGGCGACAGGTGCAGACATTCGCTGGCTCGGATCACGCCCCCAAGTTTGGCCACCTGATAGAAATAGTGGAGATGCTTGTAGTTCATGAGGATCGCCCCTTGTCGCAGCCTGGCCGAGCAGGCAAACCCTCCCATTTTTTCGAATGATGGTATCCAAACAATCTGCTTTTCGCCGGCAGTTTCGCATCCTAGATTGCAAATGTCACCTGCAGTGGTGCCCAGGATTCGGCGGTCGTTGGATTGGGTCCGCACTCGCGAACCTGCCACCGTACCTTTTTTTTCAACGGCACGGGCGAGTGCATCACCCATCCCTTTCGGGAGATATCGACATGGCTACGCTCCTTTTGCCTTGCGACGGTTCAGCCAGCGCGCTGCTTGCGGTGCGGCATGCCATCGCCGAATTCCGCCAGGGGGATGCACAGCGAATCCATTTGCTGAATGTGCAGCCGCCTTTCTCACACTACGTGAATCGCTACACCGCTCCCCAGCTGCGTGCCGACTTCCACCGCGAGCGGGCCGATGAGGAGCTTGCCGAGGCGCGGCGTATGCTCGATGCCGCCGGCGTCCCGAATCTTGCGCACTTCCGGATTGGCGACAAGGCACGTTGCATCGCAGAGATGGCGAGGCAACTGCATTGCGATCGCGTTCTCATCGGCACCGCACGCAAAAGCGCGTTCGTACGCGCGGTGGAGCACTCGCTTACCAACCAGCTGCTGGAGAGTTGCCCGGTACCGGTCGAGGTGATCGGCGGCGCCCCCGCGCGCATGATCGAGCGCATTGGCATTCCGGCAGGAGTGGGTGCCGGCCTGGCATTGCTTCTCGCAAGTCAAGCGTGACTCTTATGTCGATGAACGGAACGCCCGTATGAGTCTGGCCAGCCGCTTCGTCACCATCGTCAATCCGCCGTTCTCCGGCGTATCGGAGAGCCGGACTCGCATCGCTTTCAGCTACTGTCATGACAATGGACTCTTTCGCAAACGCTGCAATGTGGGCTGGCTTTATCGCCTTCGTGCTGTCGATGCTGGCGCTGGACCTGTTCGTTTTCGGCGGGAACAAGGCGCACCGTGTCTCGGTCAAGGAAGCCGCCGCTTGGGTCGCGGCATGGGTCACGATGGCCTGCACTTTCGCAGGCCTCCTCTGGTGGTATCTCGATATCAATGCCAGCCGCGAAATCGCCAACAGCAAGGCGATGGAGTTCATCACCGGTTACCTGATCGAACAATCGCTGTCGATCGACAATATGTTTATTTTTGTGATGATCTTCAGCTACTTTGCCGTACCACCGGAATTGCAGCGGCGGGTACTGCTGTACGGCGTGCTGGGGGCCATCGTGATGCGAGCCGGCATGATCTTGGCAGGCGTGTGGCTGGTAAGCGAGTTCGCCTGGGTCCTATATATTTTTGGGGCCTTCCTGATCGTGACTGGCATCAAGATGCTCATTTTTGCCGAAAAGCAGCCCGATCTGGAGAAGAATGCGTTGTTGCGCTGGCTGAGGGGCCACATGCGTGTGACACCCGATTTCCACAGCGAGAAGTTCTTTGTGCGGATTGATGGCGTGCGTTGGGCGACGCCGATGTTCCTGGTACTGATGATGATCGAAGCAAGCGATCTCGTGTTCGCCGTCGACAGTATCCCGGCCATCTTCGCGGTGACTACCGACCCCTTCATTGTCTTCACGTCCAACATCTTCGCCATCATGGGGCTGCGGGCACTTTACTTCCTGCTCGCTGATATGTCGGAGCGCTTCCATCTTCTCAAATATGGATTGGCGCTGGTGCTGGTATTCATTGGCGGGAAAATGCTCGCGGCTCCGTGGTTCCACATGCCTGTGCAGTGGTCGCTGGCGATCGTCGGCTCGGTGATCCTGGTCTCCGTCCTTCTCAGCCTCAAGTTTTCCGCCCGCAGATTCCACCACCGCGCAACATGAACCGCCCCGGGTTTTGAGGAGGCTTCGCGTCTTGAGAAACGTGATAGTTGACATAGCGGCCGCCGATTGCCGACGACGCGCCGGTTCGGCCGTGCGTAGACTCACGCAAATGACCTTGGGCCCGCTCCAGAACGGCAACATTTCCTTGCGAACCGTATAGCGGAACGCTGGGAATTGCCATCCGGGGTCAGTGTCAATACGAGGGGATTCGACGAGACTTCATGTGAGCCACCTTTCCATGCATGGGACGCCGTCTGGTACGTCGCGTGGTACGGTGGTCAGAGCGTAAGAGCCCTTATTGAAACCAGAACCCGGCCCCCGCAGGGGCCGGGCTGTCTTCTGGCGGAGACGGAGGGATTCGAACCCTCGATCCAGGTTTTGGCCCGGATGCTCCCTTAGCAGGGGAGTGCCTTCGACCTCTCGGCCACGTCTCCCAAACTTGCGTTGTGCGAGGGAGGCCACACAACGAAGCGCGTATTCTAGCGGGGTCGAATCAACTGGTCAATGACATTTCCATGACCAATCGCGTAAAAAACGCGACACCTACCCCACCAGACACAACACTCACCAGATCACGCCTGATCCAGTTCGAACACCTTGTGGAGCGCGCGCACGGCCAGCTCCATGTACTTCTCGTCGATCAGCACCGAGATCTTGATTTCCGACGTGGAGATCATCTGGATGTTGATGCCCTCTTCCGAGAGCGTGCGGAACATCTTGCTGGCGATGCCCACGTGCGAGCGCATGCCCACGCCCACCACCGACACCTTCGACACCTTCGGGTCGCCGGACACGCTGGCGGCGCCAATATGGCCCTTCACGCTGTCGGTCAGGATGGTCAGCGCGCGCTGGTATTCGCCACGCGGCACCGTGAACGTGAAGTCGGTCTTGCCGTCCACGGACTGGTTCTGGATGATCATGTCGACGTCGATATTGGCGTCGGCGATCGGGCCCAGGATCTGGTAGGCGATGCCCGGCTTGTCCGGCACGCCCAGAACGGTGATCTTGGCTTCGTCACGGGCAAAGGCGATGCCGGAGATGACGGCTGCTTCCATGTCAGACTCTTCCTCAAAAGTAATCAGCGTGCCCGAGTGCATTTCCTGCTCGAGCGGCATCAGGGGGTCGGTCAGCGACGAGAGCACGCGCGTCTTCACGCGGTACTTGCCGGCGAACTCCACCGAGCGGATCTGCAGCACCTTCGAACCCAGGCTGGCCATTTCCAGCATTTCCTCGAAGGTGATCTGGTCCAGGCGGCGGGCGTCCTCGACCACGCGCGGATCGGTCGTGTACACGCCGTCCACGTCGGTATAGATCAGGCACTCGTCCGCCTCTATGGCGGCGGCGATGGCCACGGCCGAGGTATCGGAGCCACCACGGCCCAGCGTGGTGACGTTGCCGCTGTCGTCGATGCCCTGGAAGCCCGTAATCACGACCACGCGACCGGCGTCCAGGTCACCCAGGATGCGCTCGTCGTCGATCGACTCGATCCGCGCCTTGGTGTAGGCCGAATCGGTCTTCACCGGCACCTGCCAGCCCGTGTAGCTGACCGCGTTGATGCCTTCGCCGTGCAGCGCGATGGCCAGCAGGGCCACGCTGGCCTGCTCGCCGGTGGAGGCCAGCATGTCCAGTTCACGCGGGTCCGGCTGCGCGGAAATTTCCTTGGCAAGGCCGAGCAGGCGATTGGTCTCGCCCGACATGGCCGAAGGCACCACGACAACGCGGTGACCGGCGCGGTGCCACTTGGCCACGCGCTTGGCGACATTCTTGATGCGTTCCGTGGAACCCATCGAAGTGCCGCCGTATTTGTGAACGATGAGAGCCATCTTCTTGTCGACGCCAGCGATTGTGCAAAGCCCTTGAAAATACACGATCGCCGACTATCAGGCAAGGCTGTGGCGGGGCGCAGCCCCAGCTCCCGAGGGGTGCCCTAGTCGAGTTCCACCCACTCCACGCGCCAGCGTGGCGCATGGGGCGCATCGGCGGGCCAGCGGCGATGCATGCCGAGCCCGGCCGCCAGCACAACCTGCGCGCCGCTCCACAACAGCGGCAGCCAGGCACGCCGCCACGCCGGCACAGCCGCCTCCTGGTACGCCTGCTTGAGCGCGCGCGCCGGGCCGCCGGGCCGCAGCACAATCCGTTCGCCGCCCTGCCGGGCCGCAAGCCGCAGCGGCCCCTGGAGCACCGCTTCCGGCACGCCAAAGGTGTCGTCGCGCGTGAATCGCAGCGCACCCCGCCATGCCGGCACGACGATGCGATCCTCGCCGCGCCAGACGAAATCGAACGCTGCCGGCGCGGTGTCCGGCACCGCCCGGCAGGCCAGCGCCTTGTCTCGGAAGCGCCGCAGCACCAGGCCGTCATGCGCAATGGCGGGCTCGCCGCCGTCACGCTCGATCAGCTGCGCCCGCATCGCGGCCAGCCGCGCCGTGGAAGGCGGTTGTGCACCGAGGTCGCGCAGCCAATGGCGCAGCACGGCGTCGGCATGGCCGGATGGCAAGGCACGCAGGCCAGCCAGATCGAGTTCGGCAAGGGTGTCCGCATCGCGTCCCGGTGAGACGAGACGGGCCAGCTCGCCCGCCGCGAGCCCGTCGAGCATGGCCGCCGCCTGGCCGAAATGCGAGGCGGCCTGGATCACGTTCTCGTACAGCGCGGGGAAGGCCTCGCGCAGCGCCGGCAGTTGCGCGCGCAGGGCATTGCGGGCGAAGCGGGTATCGGCATTTGAAGGATCTTCGATCCATGACAGCCCGTGCGCGGCGCAATAGGCATCGATCTCGTCGCGGGAGACCTCGAGCCAGGGCCGCAGCAGTTGCACGTCGCCCTGCGCGTCCAGCGGGCGCCGCGCGGGCATGCCGGCCATGCCGGCCACGCCGGCGCCCCGGAACAGCCGCATCAACACGGTTTCCACCTGATCGTCGCGATGATGGGCGAACAGCAGCAACGCGGCGCCCTGCGCCCGGCACATGCGCCCGAGCGCGGCGTAGCGGGCACGGCGCGCGGCGGCCTCGATACCCTCGCCCGCCAGCGCCTGCACGGTCACGCGCTCGGTGGCCAGCGGCACCTGCGCCTCGCCGCACAGCGCCGCGCAGAAGCGCTCCCACTCGTCGGCCGGCGCCTGCAGGCCGTGATGGACGTGCAGCGCCACCACGCGCACGGCCGGGGCCAGCGCCGTACCTTGGGCCACCGCGGCGCACGTGGCATGGAGCAAGGCGACCGAATCGCGCCCGCCCGAGAGCGCCACGGCCACCGTGACCGGCGCCGCCCCGCCAGAAACAACAAAGGCCGCACCGGCCTGGAGAGCCTGTGCGACCTTGTCGGTCAGGGGTGCGGTCAACGGCACCACACCGGCGCGCCCGTCATTCCTGGACGCCGGTTTCCTTGAACTTGCCATAGGCCATCAGCCGTTCGTGCCGGCGTGCCTGCAGTTCCTTGATACTCATGCCCTGGAACTGGCGCAGCGATTCCGCCAGCGAGCGCTTGAGCATCGTCGCCATGTTCTTCGGATCGCGGTGCGCGCCGCCCAGCGGCTCGTTCACGATCTTGTCGATCAGGCCCAGCGCCTTCAGGCGGTGCGCGGTCAGGCCCAGTGCCTCGGCGGCTTCTGGTGCCTTCTCGGCGGTCTTCCAGAGGATCGAGGCGCAGCCTTCCGGCGAGATCACCGCGTAGGTGGCGAATTGCAGCATCTGCACCACGTCGCCCACGGCAATCGCCAGCGCGCCGCCCGAGCCGCCCTCGCCGATGATCGTGGCGATCAGCGGCACCTTCAGCCCGGCCATCACGAACAGGTTATGGCCGATGGCTTCCGACTGACCGCGCTCCTCGGCGTCGATGCCCGGGAACGCACCCGGCGTATCGACGAAGGTGAAGATCGGCAGGCCGAACTTGTCCGCCAGCTCCATCAGACGCTTGGCCTTGCGGTAGCCCTCGGGCTTGGACATGCCGAAGTTGCGCAGCGCGCGCTCCTTCGTGTCGCGGCCCTTCTGGTGGCCAATCACCATGCACGCCTGGCCATTGAAGCGGGCCAGGCCGCCGACGATGGACAGGTCGTCCGCGAAAGCGCGGTCGCCGTGCAATTCATGGAAGTCGGTGAAGATCTCCCGCACGTAGTCCAGCGTGTACGGACGCTGCGGATGGCGGGCGATCTGCGCAACCTGCCACGGGGTCAGGTTGGCGTAAATATCTTTGGTCAGCTGCTGGCTCTTGCCGGCCAGCCGCGAAATCTCTTCGGAAATATCGACAGCCGAGTCGTCCTGCACAAAGCGCAGTTCTTCGATTTTTGCCTCGAGCTCGGCAATCGGCTGTTCAAAATCCAGGAAGGTGGTTTTCATAGAAACACGGACCTGTCTGTGAAGGGGCGCATTCTACCGGAAAAAATCCCGGTTTCGACCGCCCGATATGTTGATTTTCAAGCACTTATGCGCAGAATCAACGCCGTCACTGCCTGTTGATGGACTGCCTGGTTCCTAGTAAGTCACCGGTACGGGGTCAAGGCTGCGCCACATGTACCACGTGGCCACCGTGCGCCACGGCTCCCAGTTGGCCGCCACTTCGCGCGCCTCGCTGCGGGTGACGGGTTCTCCACTAAAGTAATTGGCGGAGATCGCGTTGATCAGCCCGACGTCGTCGAGCGGCAGCACGTTAGGCCGCATCAGATTGAACATCAGGAACATCTCGGCCGTCCAGCGGCCAATGCCGCGGATCTGGATCAGTTCGGCGATCACCGCCTCGTCGTCCATCGCCGCCCACTCTTTCACATGGACGCGCCCGGCCTTGAAATGTTCAGCCAGATCGATGATGTATTCGGCTTTGCGGCGAGATAGGCCACAGGTGGCCAGCTGCTCGGCGCCGGACTTCAGGAACTGGGCCGGCGTGAGCTTCGGACACATCGTGACCAGCCGCTCCCAGACCGACTGCGCGGCCTTCACCGAGATTTGCTGGCCGACCACCGATCGCGCCAATGTAACGAACGGATCACCGCGCGAGATCAGGTGCGCGGGGCCGTACGTCGGAATCATCTTCTTGAGGATGCGGTCGCGGCGCATCAGGTCGGCGCAGGCCTCGTCCCAATAGGCGGGGCGCACCGCATCGACGACCGTCTCCACCGGCAGCGGCACCGCCTTGGCTTCGGGTAGTGCCGGCTTGGCGGCCTTGCCGGCCGCCTTGGTTGCCACCTTGCCGGGCACCTTGGCAGCCGGCTTCCCGGCTACCTTCGGCTTGCGCGCGGCAGCGTTCAAGCACGCCTCCACTCGGTGGCACCGCCCGGCTTGTCCTCGAGCACCACGCCGGCCGCGAGCAGTTCGGCACGAATGCCATCCGCCTCGGCGAAATTGCGCGCGGCCTTGGCAGCCTTGCGTGCGGCGATGCGGGCCTCGATGTGCTCGGCGGTGGGGCCATCGGCCACCTTGCCGCCCTGCAGGAAGGTATGCGGATCGCGTTCGAGCAGGCCCAGCGTACCCGCCAGCGACTTGAGCTGGCGCGCCATCTGGGCCGAGCCGGTGCGATTGACCTCGCTGGCGAGGTCGAACAGCACCGCCATCGCAATCGGCGTGTTGAAGTCGTCGTTCATCGCCTCGGCGAAGCGCTTGGCGTGCGGCTCTTCCCAGTCCACCGCGCAGCCGCCGGGCTGCGTTTCCTTGAGCGCCGTGTACAGGCGCGTCAGCGCGTGGCGGGCGTCGTCCAGGTGGGCATCGCTGTAGTTCAGCGGGCTGCGGTAGTGGGCGCGGAGGATGAAGAAGCGCACGACTTCCGGGTCGTAAGCCTTGAGCACCTCGCGGATCGTGAAGAAGTTGCCGAGCGACTTCGACATCTTCTCATCGTTCACGCGCACGAAGCCGTTGTGCATCCACATATTGACAAACGGCTTGCCGCTCGCGCCCTCGGACTGGGCGATCTCGTTCTCGTGGTGCGGGAACTGGAGGTCGGCGCCGCCGCCGTGGATGTCGAAATGCTCGCCCAGCAGCGTGCAGCTCATGGCCGAGCACTCGATATGCCAGCCCGGCCGGCCGCTGCCCCACTTCGAGTCCCACTTGGTCTCGGGCGGCTCGGTCGGCTTGGCGGACTTCCACAGCACGAAGTCGAGCGGGTCCTGCTTGGCGTCGTTGGCGGTCACGCGCTCGCCGGCACGCAGGTCTTCCAGCGACTTGCCGGACAGCTTGCCGTAGCCCTGGAACTTGCGCACCGAGTAGTTCACGTCGCCATCGGCCGCCTGGTAGGCCAGGCCGTTGGCCTCGAGCTTCTCGATCAGGTTCAGCATCTGCGGCACGTAGTCGGTGGCGCGGGGTTCGTGATCGGGGCGGATGATGCCCAGCGCAGCGGCATCCTCGTGCATGTACTGGATGAAGCGCGTGGTGAGCTGGCCAATCGTCTCACCATTCTCGGCCGCGCGGCGGATGATCTTGTCGTCGATGTCCGTGATGTTCTGCACGTACGTCACGTCATAGCCGGCGGCGCGCAGCCAGCGGTGCACCATGTCGAACACCACCATCACGCGCGCGTGGCCGACGTGACAATAGTCGTACACGGTCATGCCGCACACATACATGCGGACCTTGCCCGGTTCGATTGGCACGAAAGGCTGCTTTTCACGCGCGAGCGTGTTGTAGATGTTCAGTTGCTGCATGAAGCGATCGAAGAGTGAAGGAGGACGCACCGGCACCGCGGGACGCCGTTTGGCAGACGCGCCCCGGGATGCGGGCCACGGCGTGCGGGCCCCATATCTTACCGGAAGGCCCTGCGGCCTGTGCTGCACGCCCTGCCGCTTTGCTAGAATGCCGCGGAGTATAACGGACCGCCCTTACATGAGCCTGCTTCTGCCCACCCCGACCATGCCTTCCTGCCCCGCCCCTGCCGCCGGCCGCCGTGCCGGCCCCTTCCGCGCCGTGGCGGGCGTACTGGCCATGGCCGGCGCCCTGCTCGCCGCCCCGGCGCTTGCGCAGAGCGGCCCGATGTCGCTGACGCCGCCGCCGGCCCCCGGCAGCGGCCCGCGCTCGGCGGACCCCGGCATGGTCCCGGCGGAAAAAGCCGTCAAGGACAAGCGCTACGACGACGCCGTGCAGGACTTCGACCGCGTGCTGGCCGCGAACCCGCGCAATGCGCAGGCGCGCTTCCAGCGTGCGTGGTCCCTGGCCCAGGCCGGGCGCGAGGACGACGCCATCAAGGCTTTCTCGGAAATGGCCCAGGACTTCCCCGAACTGCCCGAGCCGCACAACAACCTCGCCCTGCTCTACGCCAAGCGCGGCGACCTGAAGCGCGCCGAGGCCGAACTGCTGGCCGCGCTGGATGCGCGCCCCGACTACGCCATCGCCTACAGCAATCTGGGCGATGTGTACCGCCGGCTGGCCGAACAGGCCTACAGCCAGGCCGTGAAACGCAATCCCAAGGACACCCGCGCTGCCGCTGCGCTGCAGCAGGTACGCCCGGCCGCCGCCGCGCCCGCCCCGTCCGGCGGCGCCGGCACGCCGTCCGCCAAACCCGCGCCGGCCAGTGCCCCGGCGGCACACTGATCATCCATCCCTAGCAGGCTTGCGGGTGCCCCCGACCGTTTCCGAACGATCGTGAAGCGCCGCCAGCCCCTTATCCTGCCTCACGGAGTCCAGAACATGACCGTTTCCCGCCGCATCGTCCTGGCTGGCCTGATGGCCGCCGCCGCCCTGTCTCCACTGGCCGCGATGGCCCAGGGCGCCAGCCCGGCCGCCGCCACGCCCAAGACCGAGCGCGTGCAGTTCGTCACGAGCGCCGGCAAGTTCACCCTCGAGGTGTACCCGGACGCCGCGCCCAAGACCGTCGCCAATTTCATGGAATACGTGAAAAGCGGCTTCTACGCCGGCACGATCTTCCACCGCGTGATCAGCGGCTTCATGGTCCAGGGCGGCGGCTTCGACCGCGACATGAAAGAGAAGCCGACGCGCGCGCCGATTCCGCTCGAATCGCAGAACGGCCTGAAGAACAAGGCCGGCACCGTGGCCATGGCCCGCACGTCCAACCCGAACTCGGCCACCGCGCAGTTCTTTGTCAATGTGGTGGATAATCCGAACCTCGACTACCCGCAGCCCGATGGCAACGGCTACGCCGTCTTCGGCAAGGTGGTGGAAGGCATGGACACGATCGACAAGATCAAGTCGGTGCCCACCACGGCCTACGGCGCCATGCGCAACGTGCCGGCCGCGCCGGTTGTGATCGAATCGGTCACTGTCGTCAAGTAACACCCCGAACACCAACCGCCACAGAACAGAGGTAACGCCATGTCCAAGGTACAACTGCACACCAACCAGGGTGTCATCACCATCGAACTCGACGCCGAAAAGGCGCCGAAATCGGTCGAAAACTTCCTGTCGTACGTGCGCAAGGGCCACTACGACAACACGGTTTTCCACCGCGTGATCAAGAACTTCATGATCCAGGGCGGCGGTTTCGAACCCGGCATGAAGCAGAAGGACACCGACGCGCCGATCGAGAACGAAGCCGGCAATGGCCTGAAGAACGACAAGTACACCGTGGCAATGGCCCGCACCAACGCCCCGCACTCGGCCACGGCCCAGTTCTTCATCAACGTGGTGGACAATGACTTCCTGAACTTCAGCTCGCCCACGCCGCAAGGCTTCGGCTACGCCGTGTTCGGCAAGGTCGTGGAAGGCACCGAAGTGGTCGACCAGATCAAGGCCGTGCGCACGGGCAGCTCGGGCTTCCACCAGGATGTACCGGTGGATGACGTGGTGATCGAAAAGGCCGTCGTGGTCGAATAAGCGTCTTTGCACCAGTCCTGTTGCAATTGAAGCCCTCAGCTGGCGGCATGATCCCGAACCCTCGACGCGCATGATCGCCACGCCCCGCCCGCCGGCGGCCGCGCCCCTGCCCTTGCAGGTGCCGGCGCCGGCGTGGTTCATTTCCGACCTCCATCTCACGCCGGGCATGCCCCGCACGCTGGCCGCGTTCCGGCGCGTGCTGGACCGCGCCGCGCAAGATGCGCGCGCGCTGTTCATCCTTGGCGATTTCTTTGAATTCTGGGTCGGCGACGAAGAAACGGCCTCGCCGTTCGCCGCCGATGTGGCCGCGTCATTGCGGCGCCTGGCCGACGCCGGCGTGCCCGTGTACCTGATGCACGGCAACCGCGATTTCCTGATCGGCACGCGCTTCGCGGCTGCGGCCGGCGCCACGCTGCTGCCAGATCCCACGCTGATCGAATGTGCCGGGCAGCGCGTGGTGCTGAGCCACGGCGACATGCTCTGCACCGATGACGCGCGCTACATGCGCTTTCGCCACTGGACGCGCAAGCGCTGGGTGCAGCGGCTGTTCCTGGCGCTGCCGCTCTCGGCGCGCATGGCCGTGGCGCAACGGCTGCGCGCGGACAGCGAAGCAGGCCGCGCACGGCAACTGGCCAATCCGGCCGCCACCCCGCCCACCTACGGCGATGCCACGCCCGCCGCCGTCGCCGCGCTGCTGGACGCCCACGGCGCCACCACGCTCATCCACGGCCATACCCACCGGCCCGCTCGCCATGCCCACGGCGAGACCGTGCGCTGGGTGCTGACCGACTGGGATCTCGACGGCCGCCATCCGCGCGCGGCCGTGCTGCAGCTGGGCGCGGATGGCTTCACGGTACTGCCCCAAGTCGACTAATTCGAACTAGTTCGACCGAGGCACCCTCGCCTACTTCATCATCTTGCGCAGTTCGCTCGCGTCGAAGCGGTCGTTGGGCGTGTTTTCGAGATGCTCGCCAAGGCGGTCGAGCGCGGCCAGCACCGCCTCGATGCGGTCATGCTGCTTGGCAGCATTATCGATCAGGCTCTTGAGTGCCAGCGACACCGGGTCATCCGCGTTCGGCGTGATGCCGTAGGCCGAGAACTCCTGCCTGGCGCCCTGCTGCTGCGCCGGCGCGTCGGGCATGATGATGCGTGCGGGAATACCCACGGCCGTGGCGCCCGGCGGCACCGGCTTCAGCACCACGGCGTTCGAGCCCACGCGCGCGCCATCGCCCACGACGAACCCACCCAGCACCTTGGCCCCGGCGCTGACCACCACGCCCGCGCCCAGCGTCGGATGCCGCTTCTGGCCCTTGTACAGTGAGGTGCCGCCCAGCGTCACGCCCTGGTAGATCGTGCAGTCGTCGCCAATCTCGGCAGTCTCGCCAATCACCACGCCCATGCCGTGATCGATAAACACCCGCCGGCCCAGCTTGACCGCCGGATGGATCTCGATGCCGGTAAAAAAGCGCGACCAGTGCGAGATCCACCGGCCCAGCCAGTGCAGGCCGCCGCGCCAGCACCAGTTGGCCACGCGGTGGAATATCACGGCGTGCAGCCCGGGATAGCAGGTCAGCACTTCCAGACGGCTGCGCGCGGCGGGATCGCGCAGCATGATCGTGTCGATATCTTCCTTCAGGCGAGTGAACATCTTTATCGTGTCGTGAGCGGCCGCCGGCGCCGTGTTCGGCCGGAGCGCTTTTTTTGGTATCAAGGGACAGGACTCGGGGGACGTCCAGGCGCGCGAGCAGGGAGTGTAAGAGATTTGTGAGCCTGCCGCCCGGCCACGGGCGCCGCCCCCGACGTCGTCAGGGACTTTGCGCGGGGCCTGGGTTCAACATCGTGCCGGCGAGGCCACCGGGGATGCAGGGAAAAACACTGCCGCGATCGTCGTCACAGTCTTACCGTTCCTTGTCAGTCTCGCCGGGCGTTTGGGACGTTGGGGACGTTTGGGACGTTTCGATCTTGTCCGATTTGTCCCCCGCCGCGATCATCATCCGTTTGGCAATGCCACGCAGGATATTGACCTCCTCGCGCTCCAGCCCCGCCCGCGCGAACAGGCGCCGCAGACGCGGCATCAGCTTGCGCGGATTGGTCGGATCGAGAAAGCCGATGGCCGCCAGGCCCGCCCGGAGGTGGCCGAACATCGATTCGATCTGCTCGGCCGTGGCGGGCTCCCCAGCATAGCCGATATCGCGCGAGGCGTCCGGGCGGGCCTCGGGCGCCGCCAGCAGCGCCAGGCGCATCTCATAGGTGATGAGCTGGACCGCCTGCGCAAGATTCAGCGAGGCGTAGGCCGGATTCGCCGGAATGTGCGTCACGGCGGCACAGCGCTCCACCGCGTCGTTGGGCAGGCCATAACGCTCGTTGCCGAACACGAAGGCGATCACGGCATCGGGTGCCGCAGCCAGCACGTCATACCCGCGCGCCGCAGCGTCGCGCGGCAGCAGGCGCGGCGGGCCGAATTCGCGCTGGCGGGCGGTCATCGCCACGGTATAGGCCGCGCCAGCCAGCGCGGTTTCAATATCCGGAACAATTTGTGCGCCAGCGAGCACATCGTCGGCGCCACTGGCCATCGCCACGGCATCCGGGTGATGCAGCACATCCGGCTCACGCGGGCTCACCAGCACAAGGCTGCAGGCCCCGGCGCCAAAGCCCATGGTCTTCATCGCCCGCGCGACCGATCCGACATTGCCGGGGTGGCTGGTTTCGACGAGCACCACGCGGACACGGTTAAAAATGGTCAATGCATCACTTTCAGGCATCGGCCCGGCTGGCAGGGTCTTATCGGTTTCCGGAGCGGAGTCTTTGTTCATTCAGTGGAGTTCAGGTAGCCGGGCTCGTGCGGTGGGCCGGCTTCCTATACAATGCAGCCTTCAAATTTGTGGGTGCGGCGCCGGTTGTCCGGGCGGCGTGCCTCGTTCTTCTACAATTCGTTGTGTTGTTCGGCCGGTTCCTGGGCCCCCGCACGCGCCGCCGCAAGGCCTGGCGTGCCGGTGCGCGCCCCTGCCCCGCCGCCTGGAGAGATTCATGCATCCGATGCTCAATATCGCCGTCAAGGCGGCCCGCAAGGCGGGTTCCATCATCAACCGCGCGTCCATGGACGTCGATCTGGTACGCGTTTCACGCAAGCAACACAACGATTTCGTGACCGAGGTGGATCGCAGCGCCGAAGCCGCGATCATCGAGATCATCCGCACCGCCTATCCCGAGCACGCCATTCTAGCGGAAGAGTCCGGCCAGTCCTGGGTCGATGGCGATCCGGAAGCCGAATACACGTGGGTCATCGACCCGCTCGACGGCACTACCAACTTCATCCACGGTTTCCCGCAGTATGCGGTCTCGATCGGCCAGCTGCACAAGGGCGTGCCCGTGCAGGCCGTGGTCTACGACCCCACGCGCGATGAACTGTTCACGGCCAGCAAGGGCGCCGGCGCGTTCCTGAACAACCGCCGCATCCGCGTGACGCGCCGCGACAAGCTGGCCGACTGCCTGATCGGCACCGGCTTCCCCTTCCGCGACCTGGAAGGCATGGACGAGTACCTCGAAATGTTCGCGCTGATGACGCGCAGCTGCGCCGGCCTGCGTCGCCCGGGCGCCGCCGCGCTGGACCTGGCCTACGTGGCCTGCGGCCGCCTGGACGGCTTCTTCGAACGCGGCCTGAAGCCGTGGGACATGGCCGCCGGCATGCTGCTGATCACCGAGGCTGGTGGCCTGGTGGGCAACTACGCAGGTGAGTCGCGCCAGATGGAACAGGGCGAAGTGCTCGCCGGCAACCCGAAGGCATTCGCGCAGATGGTGCGGCTGTTGTCGCCATACTCGCTGGACAACGCCAAGCCGTCCGCCGCGATCTAACCGACCCACGCGGCTCGCTTCTCCCTGCAACAGGCGCCTCCAGGCGCCTGTTTTTCGTTAACCGTCGAGCGTGCAACCAGGCGGCAGCACCATCGACGTGAGGCCATCGCCGCGCACGGCACAGGTCCATCCGCCGCTCGTGAGCCGGCCCACCGTGATGCGCGCGCCACGCACCACAGGATGGACATCACCATTGAGCAGCACGACGATCGCGCCCGACCCATCGGCATTGAACGCGAAGGTGTCGTCTGCAGCCGTCAGCGTCGAGCGCACATAACCAAGCGTGCCCGCCGGGTCCGGGAACACGAACACGCCGTTGTGAAGGCGCTCCTCCACCGCCGTCTTGTAGTTCGAGGCCTCCCAGAACCCGCGCGAAATCTGCGTCTTGACGATGTAGTGCTGGTAGGCCGGTATCGCCAGCGCGGCAAGGATGCCGATGACGGCCACGACGATCATCATTTCGATCAGCGTAAAACCCCGCCGCAGCCGCTGCAGCAGGCGGGTGGTGTCCGTTGAAGGGTTGGGCATGAGGCGATTCCGGCAGGGTTGGTCGCCTACCCCTATCCAAACTGCGTGCCAGGCGCGAAAGCCCCAAAAAGTGACAGGATTTGGCGCGTTTCCGTTCATCAAACCGGTCTGGGTGACAGTTTGCCGCGTGACACATCCGCCGCCTGACAATTCTCGTCAGGCGCGCCGGCATTTTTTCAGAATCGTCCCAAAGACCCTGGGTAGCCCTGCTCCTACGATGAGCTGCACCAGACAACTCTCAAATTTTATGCATGGGCAAAAAATATGTTGACCCCTTTCATTGTTGTCCATACACTAATTCCGTCTCGATCGAGTTCGATGCCGCCAAGGATCTCGCCAACCGTTTCAAGCACGGCGTGTCGCTGGAAGTGGCAGCGATGCTCGACCTGGACGCCGCGCAGTTCATCAACGACACCCGCCACGACTACAACGAGGCCCGCACGATTGTGGTGGGGCCGATTGGTCCACGGGTCTACGTGATGGTCTACACGATGCGCGGCAATGTGATGCGGGTGATCAGCCTGCGCAGGGCAAACCGCCGTGAGGTCTTGAACCATGTCGACAAAGCAAACGATCCACATTCCTGACGATGCCGAGGACGCCGCGATCACGCAAGGCGCGCTCAGCGACCCCGACAACCCGCCGCTGACCGACGCGCAGCTGGAGCAACTGCGCCCGGCCCCGCGCCGCGGGCGCCCCGCCCTGCCGCCGGAGGCCCGCAAGGTCACGCTGAACATGCGCGCGGACCGAGACGTGGTGGAGGCGTTCAAAGCCACCGGCGACGGCTGGCAGACGCGCATCAACGAGATCCTGCGCGCCTATGCGCACACGCACCGGATGCTGCCGCGCTGAGCGCGGCGTGATTTCCGACAAGAAGGCCAGCGCTGAGAACATTTCTCACGCATTTTCAGAATTTGCCTCAAGGTGCGGGCACGGGCAGGCAGTAAAATGCCGCTTTGTGCCGTGGCGGAGGCAATCCGCCTGACGGCAATCGATATACCGGCGGCCGCCCGTGGCCGCCCGAGAGGAATGCATGTCCGTAGAAGCCCTTTCCGCCGATCGTGATGCCGGGGACGCCCTCGGCCCCATCCCTGACGTGCCTGCCACGCCAGAGACGTCCGCCGAGGCGGCGCCTGGAGACACCACCGCCGCGCCGGACACCAAGTCCGCCGCGAAGCGCGGCGCACCCGAGAAGCACACGCCGATGATGCAGCAGTACCTCCGCATCAAGGCGGATCATCCGGACACGCTGCTGTTCTATCGGATGGGCGACTTCTACGAGCTGTTCCATGACGACGCCGAGAAGGCCGCGCGGCTGCTGGACATCACGCTGACGTCGCGCGGACAGTCCGGCGGCGTGCCGATCCGCATGGCCGGCATCCCGTTCCATTCGGTCGACCAGTACCTGATCAAGCTCGTCAAGCTGGGCGAGTCGGTGGCGATCTGCGAGCAGATCGGCGATCCGGCCGCGAGCAAGGGCCCGGTGGAGCGCAAGGTGGTCCGCATCGTCACCCCCGGCACGCTGACCGACGCCGCGCTGCTGCCGGACAAGGTCGACACGTTCCTGATGGCAGTGCACCAGCAGACCACGCGGCGCGGCATCAGCAAGACCGGCCTCGCCTGGCTGAACCTCGCCAGCGGCGAGTTGCGGCTGATGGAGTGCGAGGCGGCGCAACTGGGCCGCGAACTCGAACGGATCCGCCCCGCCGAACTGCTGTTTGCCGATGGCATCGACCTGCCGGCGCTGACCTGCGCGCGGACGCGGCTGCCGGAATGGCATTTCGACCAGGACGCCGGCACGCGCCGGCTGCGCGAGCAGATCGGCGTGGCGAGCCTGGAGCCGTTCGGCTGCGCGGGACTCGGCGCGGCGTTGGGCGCGGCCGGCGCGCTGCTGAACTACGCGGCGGCCACCCAGGGCCAGTCGCTGCGTCACGTGCAGGGCGTGACCGTCGAGCGGGAGTCGGAATTTGTCGGCCTCGATTCGGCCACGCGACGCAACCTGGAGCTGACGGAAACGCTGCGCGGCGGCGAGTCGCCGACGCTGTTCTCGCTGCTGGACACCTGCGCCACGGCGATGGGCAGCCGGGCGCTGCGCCACTGGCTTCATCACCCGTTGCGCGACCCCGCGCTGCCGCGTGCGCGCCAGCAGGCCATCGGCGCGCTGATCGCCCAGGACCCGGATGCACTGCGTGCCAACCTGCGCCGGCTGGCTGACGTCGAGCGCATCACGTCGCGCCTCGCCCTGCTGACCGCACGGCCCCGCGACCTGTCGTCGCTGCGCGACACCCTGCGCGCGCTGCCCGACGTGCGCGCCACCGTGACGCTGGCCGACGACGCCCCGCTGCTGGCGCAGACCCTCGACGACCTGGAAATTCCCGAGGACTGCCTTGACCTGCTGGTGCGCGCCGTCGCCGAGGAGCCGTCCACGGTGCTGCGCGATGGTGGCGTGATCGCACGCGGCTACGATGCCGATCTGGACGAACTACGAGACATTTCCGAGAACTGTGGCCAGTTCCTGATCGACCTTGAGGCACGCGAGCGCTCGCGTACGGGCATCGCCAACCTGCGCGTGGAATACAACCGCGTGCATGGCTTCTATATAGAGGTAACGAATGGCCAGGCGGACAAAGTGCCCGACGACTACCGCCGGCGCCAGACGCTCAAGAACGCCGAGCGCTATATCACGCCGGAGCTGAAGTCCTTCGAGGACAAGGCGCTGTCCGCACAGGACCGCGCACTGGCACGTGAAAAGATTCTCTACGAGGCGCTGCTACAGGCCCTGCTGCCCCATATCGCCGCCTTGCAGCGCGTGGCCGGCGCGCTGGGTCGGCTCGATGTCCTGGCGGCGCTTGCCGAACGGGCCCGCACGCTCGACTGGGTCCAGCCCGAGCGCGTGAGCGAGAACGTGATCGACATCGTGCAGGGCCGCCACCCGGTGGTCGAGGGCCAGTTGGCCGCCGATTCGACCGAATTCATCCCCAACGATTGCCAGTTGACCGAGGCGCGCAAACTCCTGCTGATCACCGGCCCGAACATGGGCGGTAAGTCGACGTTCATGCGCCAGACCGCACTGATCGTGCTGCTGGCGTGCGTGGGTGCCTGGGTGCCGGCGCGGCGCGCCGTGATCGGCCCGGTCGACCGCATCTTCACGCGGATCGGCGCGGCGGATGATCTGGCCGGTGGCCGCTCCACGTTCATGGTGGAAATGACCGAGGCGGCCGGGATCCTGCACCACGCCACGCCGTCCAGCCTGGTGCTGATGGATGAGATCGGCCGGGGCACCTCGACGTTCGACGGGCTGGCGCTGGCCTGGGCCATCGCCCGTCACCTGCTCTCGCACAACCGCAGCCATACGCTGTTTGCCACACACTATTTCGAGCTGACGCAGCTGCCGCAGGAGTTCGCGCAGGCGGCCAACGTGCATCTGTCCGCCGTGGAACACGGCGACGGCATCGTATTCCTGCACGCCGTGCAGGACGGACCGGCGAGCCAGAGCTATGGCTTGCAGGTGGCTCAGCTGGCCGGGGTGCCGCAGCCCGTGATCCGTGCCGCGCGCAAGCATCTGGCCTGGCTGGAACAGCAATCCGCCGATGCCACGCCCACGCCGCAGCTAGACCTGTTCGCCGCGCCCGCTGCGCCGCCAGACCAGGATGCAGCGGATGGGGAAGGACGCGCCGCGCACTCGGCGGTCAATGCAGCCGCCCTGGAGGCGCTCGACGCGCTGGCCGACATCGACCCGGACAGCCTGACGCCGCGCGACGCACTCGACGCGCTGTACCGGCTCAAGGCGCTGGCGGAGAGCAAACACTCCGTATGACGGCACATCGGCGGGCGTGGCGGCACATGGCGGTGGCCGCGGTTTGCTGGACGGCATTTGCCGCGCCCGGGCTCGCGCACGCGGCACGGACCGGACGCGTCGCGCCACCCCCGTCGGCGGCGGTGCAGCCCGTGCGGATCGCCCTGATCGCCGATGTGCCGCAATGGCCGGCGGCCGAAGCCGACACGGCCGCACTGTTCGATCTCATGGCGAACCAGCAGATGGCGCTGATCGTCCATGCTGGCGGCATCAAGGGGGATACCGAATCGTGTGGCGATGCCGTGCTGAACGTGCGCCAGCGCGTGCTGGACGAGGCGCCACTTCCGCTGCTCTATGTGCCGGGCGAGAACGACTGGGCTGAGTGCCAGAAACCGGTGAACGGCGAGTTCGACGCGGTGGAGCGGCTGAACCGGTTGCGGGAACTGTACTTCCCGGTAGACGCCACGCTCGGGCGCCGTACGCTGCCGGTCACACGGCAGTCGGATCAGGCCATGTTCCGCAGCTATCGGGAAAATGCCCGCATGGTGCTGGGCAACGTGCTGATCGTCGGCATGAACCTGCCCGGCGACAACAACCATTACCGCACCGAGGGTGGCCGCAACGGCGAATTCGAAGACCGGCGCGAAGCCAATCGACAATGGCTCTCCCGCGCGTTCTCGCTGGCCGAGCAGCGCGACCTCGACGGCGTGGTCGTGGTGGGCCATGCCGACCCAATGTTCGGCAATGGCTGGGAGAAGCGCGGCAAGCCGACACTGTTCGACGGCTTCCTGCGGCGCGGCACGCGTGATGGCTATCTGGAGTTCAAGCGTCAGCTGCGCGAGCTGGCCGGCAAGTACAAGGGCCAGGTGTTGCTCGTCCATGCGAGCGACAGCGGTTTCAGCGTGGACAAGCCACTGCGGGACGCGGCGGGCAAGGCCATGTCAAATGTCACGCGGGTGGCCCTGCCGGTGGGATCGCCGTCGCGCTGGACCGAGTTGACCGTGTCGCCGGGGTCGCGGGCGGTATTCCAGGTCAAGCTGCGGGACGGGGTGAAGGGCAACTGAGCGGCAGCTCGGCGGAAACGGAAAACAAGGGAACTACGAGCACCGGGACCAAAGAAAAAGCCGGCAAGTGCCGGCTTTTTCGTTTTCCTGCGACGACCCCATCGCAGCACTGCGGCCCGCCTTGCGGACGGGCTCACGCATCGCTCAATTGTTTGGGAAGATCAGTGGAGCGTGCGAGGGCTGTCGTCGCCGTCCTCGTCCTCATCCACCACTTCGATGCCCGAGGCACCGTGGGCGTGGCCGTGCTCGACTTCCTCGCTGGTCGCCTCGCGCACTTCCGACACCTTCAGCCAGAAACGCAGCGCCATGCCGGCGAGCGGATGGTTGCCGTCAAGCACCACCTTGTCTTCGGCCACGTCAGTGATCGTGTAGATGATGGAGTCTTCGTCGTCGCCGTCCTCGGGCACACCCTCGAACTGCATGCCGACTTCCAGCGGCTCCGGAAAGCGATTGCGCGGCTCCACCTTCACGAGGTCGGCGTCGTAGTCGCCGAACGCCTCATCGGGTTCCAGCTGCAGCTGGGTCTCAAAGCCGGCGTCGTGGCCGTCCAACGCTTCCTCGATCTTCGGGAACGTGCCATCATACCCGCCGTGCAAATAGACCATGGGCTCATCCGACTCTTCGATCAGATTACCCTGCGCGTCCGACAGCTTGTACACCACGGACACCACCGTGTTCTTAGCGATTTTCAATTCTTGACTCCATGAGCGATTCCGCATTATACGCGCAGGCCTTGCCTGCGGGCCCCATCGATCCCGACGCGCCGCTCACGCTGCTTGGGGGCATGACACCCGCCGTGTTCATGCGCGAGATCTGGCACCGCAAACCTTTGCTGATTCGACAGGCCGTGCCCGGAATCGTGCCGCCTGTGTCGCGTGAAGCGCTTTTTGATCTGGCCGACCGCGAGGACGTAGAGTCTCGCCTGGTGTCGTACTTTCGCAACCGCTGGAAGCTCGAGCACGGCCCGTTTGCCGAGGACAACCTCCCGTCGCGCAAGACCGGCAAGTGGACGCTCCTGGTGCAGGGCGTCAACCTGCACGACCAGGCCGCGGCCGACCTGATGAGCCAGTTCCGTTTCGTGCCCGACGCGCGGCTCGACGACGTGATGATCAGCTACGCCACCGACGGCGGTGGGGTGGGTCCGCACTTCGATTCCTATGATGTCTTCCTGTTGCAAGTATCGGGCCGACGCCGCTGGCGCATTTCGTCACAAACCAGGCTCGACCTGATTCCCGACATGCCGCTGAAGATCCTGTCGGACTTCACGGCCGAGGAGGAATGGGTGCTGGAACCCGGCGACATGCTGTATCTGCCGCCACAGTACGCGCACGACGGCGTGGCCGAGGGCGAGTGCATGACCGCATCCATCGGCTTCCGCGCCCCTGCCTACCGGGAGCTGGCCGGCCACTTCCTCGCATGGCTGTCGGAGACCGTGGAAGGCAACGAGGGCCTCGACGGCCGCTATGCGGACGCCGGCGAGACCGCCACGGCGCATCCGGCCCAGATGCCGGCCGGACTGGCGCGCGCGGTAGCCGAGCGGCTCCAGGCGATGAAATGGAACGGCGCGATGGTGTCCGAATTCCTCGGCTCGCACCTGTCCGAGCCGAAGCAATCCGTAATGTTCGCCGAGGTCGAGGAGATTCCGCTGCGCAAGTACACGAAGCTGGCCCAGGCGCATGGCGTGGTCCTTGCTCCAGGTTCCATCGCGCTCTATGACCGCACGCATTTCTTCCTCAACGGCGAGGCCTACGAACCGCCGGCAAACCTGGCGAAATGGCTGCGTCGGCTGGCGGACCACCGTTATCTGACGGCTGAGGAGGTCAGTGCATGTGCCGCGCTGCCTGACTTGATGGACACATTCCACGATTGGACGCTCGAAGGCTGGTTGCAGATTGCGCCTGTACGGGTGTAATAATGCGTAACAAAGAGAACCAGCAAATTTCGACTGTACACAAGCAGGGGAAACGCGGATATAATCGCCCGCTGGCTAGTACTGTGTACCACTGCATTGTCGGCACCCGGGAGAGCCTCAAATTTGCAGTTCAAGAGCGATAATTACCGGTAATTATTCATCGCCTGTTTTCAGTAATTAAAAGTTAAAGGACGAAAAATGAAGAAGTCTCTCCTGATCGCATCCCTGCTGGCAGCTGTTGCCCTGGCCGCTTGCGGCAAGAAGGAAGAAGCTGCCGCCCCGGCCGCTGACACGGCTGCTCCGGCTGCCACGGCTCCGGCTGCTGACGCTTCGGCTCCGGCCGCTGCTGCTCCGGCTGCTGACGCATCGGCTCCGGCCGCTGCCCCGGCTGCTGACGCTTCGGCTCCGGCCGCTGACGCTTCGGCCCCGGCTGCCAAGCAGTAATCGGATTACTCCGATAAAAAAGCCGACCTTCGGGTCGGCTTTTTTATCGCCCGCGATTTACTCGCGGCGCGCCCGGTAGTCGGGCGCATCCTCTCGGCTTCAGCACCGTTCCGGCATCAGATAATCTTGAATCACATGCCACGGACCGGTTGCCATCCCAGCCCCTCCTCCTGATCCGCTATCAGGATCTCCTCCGGCATCACCCCCAACACAGCCGCAAGCGCCCCCGAGGCGAGCGCCCGCGTGTTGTTCTGCTTACTCAAATGGGCAGCCACAACGCGTGACAGACCCGCATGCGCCACCTGCGACAGGATCGCTGCCGCCACTTCATTGGCCAGATGCCCGAAATCCCCGCCGATACGACGTTTCAGAGAGTACGGATACGCCGAATTCTGCAGCATCTCGCGGTCGTGGTTGCACTCCAGGACAAGCGCATCCACCCCGGCCAGCCGCGCCGTGACGTACGGCGTTTCCATGCCGGCATCCGTCAGCACACCAAGCCGCGCGTTGCCATCGGTCAGCACGAACTGGAGCGGCTCGCGGGCATCGTGCGGCACCGTGTACGGCAGAATCCGCAGGCCACCTACCGAGAACGCGTGGTCGGCGCAGCACACGCGTACATCCGCCGCATCGGCGCCGCGCATGTGCGCGGTGGCGAGCCAGGTACCGTGACTGGTATGAACGGGAAGCTTGTGGCGCGCGGCGAAAGCGTAGGCCGAGCCCACGTGGTCGCCATGCTCGTGCGTGACCAGCACGGCGTCGAGCTGGTCCGGCGTAACGCCGAGCCGCTCGAGCCGGCGCGCCGTCTCGCGGATGCCGAACCCGCAGTCGAGCAGCACACGGGTCACCGTGGTGCCGTCGACAGCCTCGATCAGCAGCGAGTTACCCTCGCTGCCACTGCCCAAAAAAGCAAAGCGCATCATCGATGCGCTCGCTCGGGGTGGCTCCCGACGGCCGGAGCCGTCGGGACCGTCTGACTGCGACAAAGACCCATCAGTGCAGTTGCTCGTCCAGCAGCGACAGGATCTTCTTGCCGATCTCGGTGTTCTCAGGCTGGCCAGCGTCGTTCAGAATCGTCACCGTGGTGCCGGTGCCGTTGCCCTTGAGCGCCACGCGGTACTTCTTGGCCGTCTTGCCGTCGTTCGGCTTCGTAAACAGCTTGGAGAAGAAGCCGCGATCGTCCACGCTGGTACGCGGATCCACATAGCGCACGTAGTACAGGCCCTGGGCACGGTCACGGTCTTCCACCGTGAAGTTCACGCGATCCAGCGACAGGCCGACCGAGCGCCAGGCGCGGTCGAACGGCTCCGGCAGTTGCAGTGCCGGAGCGCCGTTGACCTGCGACAGGAACGACTTGCTGCTGTCGGCCGACGGTGCGCCGGTGGCTGCGGCGGCGCCGATACCCGTGGCGGCGGCGGTACCCACCGCGGGCGCGGCGGCTCCCGCCGTGGTCGCGGCAGCGTCATTCGTGCCGATGCCGGCCGGCGTCGGGTTCTTGGCCATGCGGTCGGCCTGTTCCTTCTGCACGCCCAGGCGCTGCGCCAGGCGAGACAGGAATTCGGCTTCCAGCTCAGGATCGGCCGGGCGCGGGGTCCAGACCGTGCTGGTCTTGTCCACGCCGGTCAGCTGCTCCTGCGCGCCGCGATGGCTGATGAACACCTCGAGCTGGCCGTTCTGCGAACGTTCCACACGCGTGCGGAACTTGTCGCGCTCAGAGGTCGAGTACAGGCCGTCGAACACCTTGCCGATGGTGTTGCGGATGATGTCCTGCGGAATCTTGGCGCGGTTCTCGGCCCAGTCCGTTTCCATGATGCCGGTCTCGGGCGAGTCCTGCACCAGCAGGAAGCCGCTCTCCTGCCAGAAGCCGCGCAGGGTCTGCCAGAGCTGGTCGGCACGCATGCCGTTGCTGATCACGAGCCAGCGCTGGTTGCCATCGCGCTCCATGCGCACGCCCTGGGCGCCCGGCAGCACATTGTCGGTCGGGCTGGCCTCGCGGGCACGGCCGGCGTTGGCCTGGGTGTAGTTCGAGAGCGTGGACGTGCCGGAGGCATCGGGCACCGTGTAGCGGCGCTCGCCGTCGAGCTTGGTCAGGTCCGGCGGAATATCCAGCGATGCCGTCTTCTTGCCCTGGGACTTGTAGTCGATCTTGTCCGGCTGCATGGCCTCGTTGATGCTGCTGCAGCCGGCGATCAGGGTCAGGGCCAGCACGGGCGCGACCATGGCGGCACGGCGGACTTGCGTCGCGCCGCGACGGTTAAGCTTCTGTTTCATTGACACGTAATCCTGGTTTCAAGAAGGCGGCGATACGCCAAGGTTCAGCCGGTAAGGTTATGGTCAGGCGAGCAGGCCGGCGTTGGCCAGCGCGCGGCGCACGGTCTCGTGCTGCGCTTCGGCCAGCGGGGTCAGCGGCAGGCGGATACCGCCGGCCATCTTGCCCATCTGTTGCAGCGCCCACTTGACGGGGATCGGGTTGGCCTCGACGAACATCGCGCGGTTCAGCTCGATCATTTCCATGTGCAGGCGGCGTGCGGTCACCACATCGCCGTTGCGTGCCGCCACGCACATCTCGTGCATCTTGCGCGGCGTCACGTTGGCCGTCACGGAAATATTGCCGTGGCCGCCCAGCAGGATCAGCGCCACCGCGGTGGGATCGTCGCCGCTGTAGATCGCGAAGTGTTCCGGCGCATCCTTGATCAGTTGCGCGGCCCGGTCGATGTTGCCCGTGGCCTCCTTCACGCCAACGATGCCAGGCACCTGCGCCAGGCGCAGGATGGTGTCGTTGGTCATGTCGGCCACGGTGCGGCCCGGCACGTTGTACAGCAGCACCGGCAGGTCCACCGCTTCCGCGATCGTGCGGAAATGGCGGTACATGCCTTCCTGCGTCGGCTTGTTGTAGTACGGCACTACCTGCAGCGAGGCATCGGCGCCCACCTTCTTGGCGAAGGCGGTCAGTTCGATGGCTTCGCTGGTGGAATTGCCGCCCGTACCGGCGATGATCGGGATACGCTTGTTGGACTGCTCCACGGCCACGCGGATCAGCTCGCAATGCTCTTCCACGTTGACGGTCGGGGACTCGCCCGTGGTGCCCACGATCACGATGCCATCGGTGCCTTCCGCCGCATGCCAGTCGATGAGGGCGCGCAGCGCGGGGTAGTCCAGGCTGCCATCCTCATGCATCGGGGTGACGATGGCCACGATGCTGCCGGTAATCTGTGTCATAGCTTAAGGAAACTCGGGAAATCGAATATCCGGGATTGTACCGGAACCGTCAGCCGCTCCGGACTCCCCCGGGGTGAGGGAAAACATCAGGATTTTCAACGTGTGAAGCGCCCTGCGCGCTGACATGGGGCCGGGCACACCGCCCGACCGGCCAGCCTAGGGCCGCGCCGGCAGCCCGTAGCGTGGTGGCGCGGTGCCCGGCGCGCCGCCCGCAGGCTCGCGCACAGCACATATCCGCTGGACGAACGCCGTTTTCGGCACTTCCACCACGCCGTCCTCGTACCCCACCACCCGCAGGGCGCCGCGCGCCACATCGAGCAGTTCGCCCGGTTTCAGCAGGAAGTCTGGCCGGGACGGCTTGCCAACGGTTTCGTTACCAATTGCAAATGTTTCATAGATCAGCACCCCGGCCGGCGCCAGCGCCGCCAGCAGGTGCGGCCAGAGGGGCCGGTGCAGGTAGTTGGTGACCACAATGGCGTCCAGCGGCGCCCCGTCCGTCATGTCGGTCACGTCCGCCAGCGGCCAGCCGCCCTGCTCGAGATCGGCCACCCGGCCGGACACGCCGGCGGGCAGCCCCGCCACGGCCTCGGCGTCACGGTCCACGGCCAGCACGGCAAACCCCTGCCCCGCCAGCCAGGCTGCGTGGCGCCCGTTGCCGCAGGCCAGGTCGAGCACACGGCCGCCCGGCCGGATCAGGTGGGCCCAGCGGGTCACCCATGACGAAGGTGCGCCCAGTGGCGCATGCGCGAGCGTCATGGCGGCTATTGCAGTAACAGGATGATGGGCCGGAGCATCAGCTCGACCACCGACAGCAGCAGGCTCATCACCGGCTGCATCCAGACCCGCGTGATCACGCCCGCCGCCACCAGTGCCAGCACCACGAAGATGCCGTACGGCTCGATGCGGCTGATGGCGGCCGCCATGCGCTGCGGCAGGAAGGCGGTCAGCACGCGCCCGCCATCCAGCGGCGGGATCGGAAACAGGTTGAAGGCGGCCACGACCACGTTCACGATCACCCCGGCGCGCGCCATCTGGCCCCAGAACGGCTCCTGGACCTGCGCCCAGGCCAGCCCGATCACCACCAGCGCCCAGATGAACGCCTGCGCCAGATTGCTGCCCGGGCCGGCCAGCGCCACCCACATGCCATGCCAGCGCGGGTTGCGCAGGTGGCCGAATACCACGGGAACCGGCTTGGCGAAGCCGAACACGAACTGCCCGGCAGTGAGGAAATAGAGCAGCAGCGGCACCGCCACCGTGCCGATCGGGTCGATATGCCGGATCGGGTTCAGGCTGACGCGGCCGAGCCGGTAAGCCGTGTCGTCACCGAAAAAGCGCGCCACATAGCCGTGAGCGGCCTCGTGCAGCGTGATGGCGAACAGGACTGGCAGGGCGTAGACCGCAACGGTCTGGATGAGCGAGGTATCCATGTGCCCTATTCTATCCGTGCAATGGCGCCCGCAGGCTGTCCGGTTTGTGTCAAAGCGTGGCCGATTTTCAAAGCGTGGCGGACAGTCCGAAGCGCTCCACATCGCCCCGGCCCAGCCGCACCAGTTCCGGCTCGCCGCCGCTCAGGTCGATTACCGTGGTCGGCTGCGCGGGCGCCGGGCCGCCGTCCACCACCAGGTCCAGCTGCTTCTCCAGCCGGGCGCGGATTTCAGCCGGATCGTTCATGGGTTCGTCGTCGCCGGGCATCTGGAGGGTGGCGGAAATCATCGGCTGGCCCAGTTCGGCCAGCAGCGCCAGCGGCACGACATGGTCCGGCACGCGCACGCCGATGGTCTTGCGGGCCGGGTGCGAGAGCCGGCGCGGCACTTCCTTGGTCGCCTCGAGAATGAACACGTACGGCCCCGGCGTGGCGCCCTTGATCCAGCGGTACTGGCGGTTATCCACGCGCGCGAAGTTGCCCAGCTCGGACAGGTCGCTGCACATCAGGGTCAGATGGTGCTTGTCGTCGATGCCGCGCAGCCGGCGCAGGCGCTCCACGGCCGTCTTGTCGTCGAGCGGGCAGGCCAGCGCGTAGCTGGAGTCGGTCGGCAGCGCGATCAGCCCGCCCTGGCGCAGGATCTGCGCGGCCTGCTTGATCAGGCGCGGCTGCGGGTTGAGCGGATGAATCTCGAAGTACTGGGACATTCAGGGATCGTCGGGGGCGGGGGCTGAGCGAGCGGGCGGCTACCAGTCGTGCCAGACCGGGGTGACGTCCGACGGCAGCGGCGGCAGCGTGCCGATATCGACCCGGCCCTCGCCGGGGCCATGAAAATCTGATCCGCGCGAGGCCATCAGGCCGTAGTGGCGCGCCACATCGGCATAGCGGCGGAACTGGTCGGGCGTGTGACTGCCGGTCACGACCTCCACGGCGCGGCCCCCCAGTTGGGTGAATTCGTCGAACAGCGCGTCGTGCTGGGTAGCCGTGTAGTTGTAGCGGCCCGGGTGGGCCATCACGGCAATGCCGCCGGCGTCGCGGATCCAGCCGATCGCCTCCGCCAGCCTCGACCAGCGGTGCGGCACGAAGCCGGGGCGGCCATCCGACAGATATTCGCTGAATACGTCGCTGATGGTCGCGCAATAGCCTTCATCCACCAGCCAACGCGCGAAATGGGTACGCGAGATCAGGTCCGGATTGCCGACATAGCGCAGCGCGCCGGCGTAGGCATCCTGGATGCCGACCTTGGCCAGCGCCTCGCCGATATCCTGGGCGCGGCGGGCGCGGCCGTCGCGGGTCCGGGCCAGGCCGTCGATCAGGCCCGGATGGAACGGATCGATCTGGAGCCCCACGATGTGCACGGTCTGGCCGGCCCAGGTGACCGAAATCTCCACGCCGGGCACGTAGCGCATGCCCAGCGCCTCGGCGGCGTCCCGCGCCTCGCGCTGGCCGCCCACCTCGTCATGGTCCGTCAACGCCCAGAAGGCCACGCCGCCGGCATGGGCGCGCGCGGCCACGTCACGTGGCGCGAGCATCCCGTCGGACACGGTGGAATGGCAGTGCAGATCGGCGTTGATTGTGTGCGGGTTTTGCATGGCGATCATTCTACTCCTGGCAGGGTCTTTTAGCCCTGCCGCCAACGGTGGCGTGCCCGGATTCCCATGGCACGCAAGGTATGATGGGGCCTTGTTCCGCTCCCCCATGCGCCGCGCGCCACCTGGCGCCCGCCGCGCACCTGCCTCGATCATGTCTTCCACGCCCGCCACGTCCGCCCCGCTCGCCCCCCAGGAAACCACGCAGACCGATGTGCTGATCGTCGGCGCCGGGCCGGTTGGCCTGTTCGCCGCGTTCCAGGCCGGCGTGCTGGGGCTCAAATGCGAGCTGATCGACGTGCTCGACCGGCCCGGCGGCCAGTGCACCGAGCTGTACCCGGAGAAGCCGATCTACGACATTCCGGCCGTGCCAGGCTGCCTGGCGCAGGACCTCGTAGACCGGCTCATGGAGCAATGCGCACCGTTCGCGTTCCCGATGCACTTCAGCCAGCGGGCCGACAGCGTCAGCGAGCACGCCGGCGCGGACGGCCATCCGCGCCTGCTGGTCACCACCGACGCCGGCAAACGCTTCGACGTGGCGGCAGTGCTGATCTGCGCCGGCGCCGGGGCCTTCGCGCCGCAACGCGTGGCGCTGCCCGAGGCCGCCGCGCTCGAAGACCGGCATCTGCACTACGCCGTGCGCGACACCTCGCGCTTTGCCGGCCGCCGTGTGATCGTGGCGGGCGGCGGCGATTCGGCGCTCGACTGGGCGCTCGCGCTGCGCAAGGTGGCCGGGCGCGTGACGCTGCTGCACCGGCGCGAGGGCTTCCGCGCCGCCGACCACACCGTGGCGTCGATGCGCGCGGCCGTGGCGGCCGGCGAGATGGACTTCGTCGTGGGCATGCTCGGCGGCCTGCAGACCGATGACGCCGGCAAGCTGACCGCCGCGACGATCAAGACCCGCGACGGCGAGCAGACGCTGCCCGCCGACGAACTTGTGGCCCTGTACGGGCTGGTGTCCGAGCCGGGGCCGATCGCCCAGTGGGACATGGACATGCGCGCGGGCCGCATCGTGGTGGATACCACCACTTATGAAAGCTCGCGCCGCGGCATCTTCGCCGCCGGCGACATCTGCTTCTATCCGAACAAGCAAAAGCTGATCCTCTCCGGCTTCCATGAGGCCGCGCTCGCGCTGCGCAAGGCGTACCACTACGCCAACCCGCAGAAGTCGCTGGTGCATGTGCACACCAGCAACAACGCCGCGCTCAAGGAGAAGCTCACGCACGCGTGAGGCGCCATCCCAACTCGTCATTCAGTGAGAAATGCCTCGATCAGCCGCGCCACCACCTGCGGCTGGTCGTGGTGGAGCATGTGTCCGGCGTCGTCCACGGTCACTTCGCGGAAGTCCGGGAAGGCACGGAAGCGCTCTCGGAATTCGTCCAGCGGCTGCTTGTGGGCGATGTGCTGGAGGGTGGCGGAGTCGCGTGCCTCCACGTGCAGCACCGGCGCTTCCACCTTGGCCCAGATCGCCATGATTTCGTCGATCCGGTATAGCGTGGGATTGGTCATCTTGTGGGCCGCGTCGCCCAGGATCTCCCACCGGCCCTCGGCGTTGCGGCGCGACCAGTGCGCGGCCAGGAAGGCGGCGCGGTCGTCGGGCAGGCGCGGATTGGTCTTCTGCAGACGCGCCGCCACGGCGGCCTCGCTCTCGTAGGTGCGCAGTTCCGGCTGTGTGCGCAGTTCGTCCAGCCAGCGCGCCAGCCGGCCCGGCGCCTGGTCTGGCCGGGTGCGGGTCAGGCCGAAGCCCTCCAGATCCACCACGCGCCGCACCCGCTGCGGGCGCACCCCTGCATAGATGCAGACCACGTTGGCACCCATGCTGTGGCCCACCAGATCCACCTGTCCTTCGGGCTGGTAATGGTCGAGCAGCGCCTCGAGGTCGGCCACGTAGTCCGGGAACCAGTACGACGTGGTGCCCGGATAGCGCGTCGGCAGGTCGGTCTCGCCAAACCCGCGCCAGTCCATGGCAATCACGTGCCAGTCGCGCTCCAGCGCATCGACAAGGAACTGGAACGACGCGGCCACGTCCATCCAGCCGTGCAGCATGAACAGCTTGGGCGCGCCGGGCGTGCCCCAATGGCGAACGTGCGTGCGCAGGCCGCGCAGCGTGATAAATTCGGAACGCGAGGTTTCCGTGATGGTCATGGTGTCTCTACCCTTCTGTCTCTTGTATTGCCAGGTCTTCTCGGGCACGGGGCGGAGGGGGGCCACGCGGCAGCCTGGATAAAAATAGAACGATCGTTCGCCTGGCCGATTATAGCGATCCGCCCGGCCTGACGCCGCAAAAACATCGGAGACAACCGGATGACCGCCTTGCCGGCCACGCGCCGCGACGACTATCGCGCGCTACATGACGCGTTCCACTGGAACGTGCCCGAGCACTTCAACCTGGCCGACGTCTGCTGCGGCCGCTGGGCCCGAGATCCGGCCACCATGGACCGCGTGGCGGTCTACACCGAGCACGAGGACGGGCGCCGCGACGCCTACACCTACGCCCATATCCAGGCCGAGGCCAACCGACTCTCCCGCGCGCTGCGCGAGCTGGGCGTGGGCCGGGGCGACCGCGTGGCCATCGTCATGCCCCAGCGCATCGAAACCGTCATTGCCGGCATGGCGGTCTACCAGTTGGGCGCCGTGGCCATGCCGCTGTCTATGCTGTTCGGCCCGGAAGCGCTCTCGTACCGCATCGACCACAGCGAAACCCGCGTGGCGATTGCCGACGAGACCGCCATCGACAACCTGCTCGCCGCCCGCCCGGACTGCCCCACCCTGCGCACCGTAATCGGCGCCGGCGCCGCCACCGGCCGGGGCGACCTGGACTGGGACGCCCTGCTGGCCGCCCAGCTACCCACCTTCACCGCCGAGCAGACCAAGGCCGACGAGGCCGCCGTGCTGATCTACACCAGCGGCACCACCGGGCCGCCCAAGGGCGCGCTGATTCCGCACCGGGCACTGATCGGCAACCTGACCGGCTTCGTCTGCTCGCAGAACTGGTATCCGCAGGACGACGACGTGTTCTGGAGCCCCGCCGACTGGGCCTGGACCGGCGGCCTGTGGGATGCGCTGATGCCGGCGCTGTACTTCGGCAAGCCCATCGTCGGCTATCAGGGCCGGTTCTCCGCCGAACGTGCCTTCGAATTGCTCGAACGCTATGGCGTGACCAACACCTTCCTGTTCCCCACGGCGCTCAAGCAGATGATGAAGGCGTGCCCGGACCCGTCCGCGCGCTACCGGCTCAAGCTGCGCGCCATCATGAGCGCCGGCGAAGCCGTGGGCGAGACCGTGTTCTCGTGGTGCCGCGACGCCCTCGGGGTCATCGTCAACGAGATGTTCGGCCAGACCGAGATCAACTACATCGTCGGCAACTGCACCGCGCAGTACGACGACAACCGGCTCGGCTGGCCGGCGCGGCCGGGCTCGATGGGCCGCCCCTACCCGGGCCACCGCGTAGCGGTGATCGACGACGAGGGCCGCCTCTGCCCGCCGGACGAGGACGGCGAGGTGGCGGTCTGCGCCACCGACATCCACGGGCATCCGGACCCGGTTTTCTTCCTGGGCTACTGGAAGAACGAGGCTGCCACGGCGGGCAAGTACACCGAACTGGACGGCCTGCGCTGGTGCCGCACGGGCGACCTCGCCCGCATGGATGCGGACGGTTATCTCTGGTACCAGGGCCGGGCGGACGACGTGTTCAAGTCGTCCGGCTACCGCATCGGGCCGAGCGAGATCGAGAACTGCCTGCTCAAGCACCCGGCGGTGTCGAACTGCGCCGTGGTGCCGTCGCCGGACCCCGAGCGCGGGGCCATCGTCAAGGCGTTCATCGTGCTCACGCCCGCCGTGGCGCGCTCGTTCGACAACGACGCCGCGCTGATCGCCGAGTTGCAGCAGCACGTGCGGGGGCAGCTGGCCCCCTATGAGTATCCCAAGGCAATTGAATTTATCGATCAACTGCCGATGACGACCACCGGCAAGATCCAGCGGCGGGTGCTGCGGCTGCAGGAACAGGAGAAGGCTACGGAGAAAACGAAAGTGGCCGGCGGCGCGCCAGCGCCCACCTCAGCCGGCTGAGGCTTCCAGCCAGGCCAGTTCGTCCTCGTCGAACCCCGCCGCGCGGCGGGCGTCGAGGTTGAACGGGCCGCGCAGCCGGGGGGCGCGGTACTGGTCGGCCAGCGCGGCGTAGGTCGGCACGGGGTCCAGCCCGCGCTGCGCGCACAGCCAGCGGTACCAGTGATTGCCGATGGCCACGTGCCCCACTTCGTCACGCAGGATGATGTCGATGATCGCGGCGGCGGCCTCGTCGCCGGCCTCGGCCAGCTTGGCCCGCACTGGCGGCGAGGCGTCCAGCCCGCGTGCCTCGAGCGTGCGCGGCACCAGCGCCATGCGCGCGAGCACATCGCCGGCGGTCTTGTCGCACATCTCCCACAGGCTGTTGTGCGCCGGGAAGTCGCCGTACTCGGCGCCCAGCGTGGCCAGATGGTCGGCCAGCAGCGAGAAATGCAGGGCCTCCTCGCTCGCCACCTGGAGCCAGTCGCGATAGAAGCGCGGCGGCATGCCGGCAAAGCGCCACGCGGCGTCCAGCGCGAGGTTGATCGCGTTGAATTCGATATGGCACAGCGCATGAATCATCGCCGCCCGCCCCGCCGGGGTGCGCAGCGAGCGGCGGCGCTCCACCTTCTGGGGCGGCACCAGTTCCGGGCGCGCGGGCCGGCCGGGCAGAGCCACGCCGGCAGCGGGGGCGAGTGCCGTATCCGCATCGCCAATGCCCTGCCCGGCCGCTTCTGCGGCCACCATGGCCTCGAACAGCGCCCGGGCTGCATCGGCCTTCGCCCTGGCATCGGTCATGCATAGCACTTCCAGCGCGCGGTGGCGCGGCAGGCGGGCATGCGGCAAATCAAGGCCGGTGGCGGGTGCTGTGACTGGCATAGGCGTAAAATTCCGGGGAGTCGCCATTGTAGAGCGTCACGGCGTGTCGCCACGCCCCGCTTCCCGGGGTGCGCGCGTCCTTCAGTGCTCTTTTAATCGCGGCGGCCATCCCCAATTACACCGGATTGCCTCACCAGCCCCACTGCCTCAGGCAGGACACAGGAGACCCCATGGCGCTTTACCAGATCGGCGACCTCGCCCCGACCATCCACAGCGATGCCTACGTGGCCGCCGAAGCCACCATCATCGGCAACGTGACGCTCAAGGCGCGCGCGAGTGCCTGGCCCGGCGTGGTGATCCGTGGCGACAACGAACCGATCGTGGTGGGCGAGGACACCAACATCCAGGAAGGCTCCGTGCTCCATACCGATCCGGGCGCGCCGCTGACGCTGGGTGACAAGGTCTCCGTCGGCCATCAGGCCATGCTGCACGGCTGCACGGTGGGCGAAGGATCGCTGATCGGCATCCAGGCCGTGGTGCTGAACCGTGCCGTGATCGGCAAGGAATGCCTGGTCGGCGCCGGCGCCGTGGTGACCGAGGGCAAGGTGTTCCCGGACCGCTCGCTGATCCTGGGCGCGCCGGCCAAGGTCGTGCGCGAGCTGACCGATGCCGACGTGGCCAACCTCTACCGCAACGCCGAGACCTACGCGAAGCGCCAGGCGATGTACAAGACCGACCTGAAGCGCATCGACTGATGACATACCGGCGCGCGGCCCCGCCCGCGCGCCCGCAACCCGTGCCTTACCGCTAGATAGATGACGAACGTGACCGCAACCTCGAATCCCGACACCCTCCAGAAATTCCTGTTCGACGCCGCCCCGGTGCGCGGCGAACTGGTCCGCATGGAGGCCACCTGGCAAGAGGTGCTCAACCGCCATGCCTATCCGGCGCCGGTGCGGCGCCTGCTGGGCGAGATGATGGCGGCGGCGGCGCTGCTGTCGGCCAATCTCAAGTTCAACGGGGCGCTGGTCATGCAGCTGCATGGCGACGGCCCGGTGCGGATGCTGGTGGTGGAATGCCTGTCGGACCTCTCGATGCGCGCCACGGCCAAGATCGCCGAAGACACCGCGATTGCCGACGACGCCACGCTCAAGCAGATGGTGAACGTGCACGGCCAGGGCCGCTTCGCGATCACGCTCGACCCGCAAGACAAGCTACCTGGCCAGCAGGCCTACCAGGGCATCGTGCCGCTGTCGGACGAGCACGGCCCGCTGTCGTCGATCGGTGCGGTGCTGGAGCATTACATGCAGGCGTCCGAGCAGCTCGACACGCGCCTGTGGCTCGCCTCGAACGACCAGGTGGCCGCCGGCATGCTGCTGCAGAAGCTGCCGTCGTACGGCGGCACGATGGAAGTGGGTGAGACCGGCGCGCCACTTGACGAAGCCGGCCGCGCGCAGGACCTGGACACCTGGGACCGCGCCTGCCAGCTCGGCGCCACGCTCAAGGACGAGGAATTGCTGGCGGAGTCGCCGGACACGCTGCTGCGCCGCCTGTTCTGGGAAGACCTGCAGGCCACCGGGCTGCGTGTCTTCGAGCCGATGACACCGCGTTTCCAGTGCTCGTGCTCGCGCGCCAAGGTGGCGGGCATGCTCCAGTCGCTCGGCCAGGCCGAGGTGGAAAGCATCATCGCCGAGCGCGGCCACGTGGAGATCCACTGCGATTTCTGCGGCCAGCGCTATGAATTCGACCCCGTGGACAGCGCCCAGCTGTTCACCGCGCCCGTGGCCACCGGTGCCGGCGACGGCGCACACCAACAGCACTGAGAGCACCAAGTCGCCCCCACCTGGAATCCATGACCTGAGGAAAACCGCCATGCAAGCCGATCATCGCCCCCGCCCCTTCTGTTCCCGCCTCGGGCCGGCAGGCGCTGTGGCGATGTTGGCCGTGGCGCTGCTGGCCGGCTGCGCGTCTCCCGTGCCACGGGACATCAATGGCTCGCCGGCCACGGCCCGGCTGATGCCCAACGGCGTGCCGCCAGCCCCGATCACGCCCGAGGAAAGCCAGTCGCTGACGCAGCTGAACCAGCAGATCCTGCGCGACCAGGAGGCGGCCATCGCCCGGCAACAGCAGGCCGAGGCATGGGCATACGCCTATCCGAACACGAGCTGGAGTCTGTACTACGGTGGGTGGGGTGGTGGCCGCTGGGGCGGCGGCGTGGGCGTGAGCAGCCCGGGATACTGGGGTGGCGGCTGGGGTGGCTACCCGTACTGGTGGTAGGCCGGCTCAGTGACCGCCCTTGCCGGCAACGGAATTCGGGGGCGGCGGTAACGGTGGCGTGGCGCTGACCTTCGGGGCCGGGGCCACGAACTGCACGAACACCTCGCTCTCCTTCACCATGCCCAGCTCGTAGCGGGCACGCTCCTCGATTGCGCCGGTGCCGTCCTGCAGGTCGCTGACTTCCCCTTCCAGCTTGGCATTGCGCAGCTTGAGCGCCTGATTATGGGTGGTCTGTTCCTGCACCTGGCGGTTCAGGTCCCATACGCGCAGCCAGCCGCCCTTGCCCAGCCAGAGTGGATACTGGATGGCGAGCAGCAGCACGAACAGCAGCAGGGAAATCAGACGCATCGGGGCAAATTGGATATCGTCAGATTGACGACCACCCCAATGATCCCTTATGCGACCGAAGAATGCAAAATTATCGGCCTGAAAAAACGCAACACTCTGCAACACGAACGTGTCGCGGCGGGGGAGATCTCCCCGCTCCCGGGGCGGGAGGGGGAGACTCGGGGACTTAGCGCAGGTTGTAGAACGCGCTCTTGCCCGGGTACGTAGCGATGTCACCGAGGTCTTCCTCGATGCGCAGCAGCTGGTTGTACTTCGAGATGCGGTCCGAACGCGACAGCGAGCCGGTCTTGATCTGGCCAGCGTTGGTGCCCACCGCGATGTCGGCGATCGTGCTGTCCTCGGTCTCGCCCGAGCGGTGCGAGATCACGGCCGTGTAGCCGGCGCGCTTGGCCATCTCGATGGCGGCGAAGGTCTCGGTCAGCGTGCCAATCTGGTTGATCTTGATCAGGATCGAGTTGCCGATGCCCTTCTCGATGCCTTCCTTCAGGATCTTCGTGTTGGTCACGAACAGGTCGTCACCCACCAGCTGCACGCGCTCGCCCAGCTTCTCGGTCAGCGTCTTCCAGCCTTCCCAGTCGCCCTCGGCCATGCCGTCCTCGATCGAGACGATCGGGAACTTGTCGCACAGGTTGGCCAGGTAGTCGGCGAATTGCGTCGACGACAGCTTCAGGCCCTCGCCTTCCAGCTGGTAGACGTCCTCGGCCTCGTGGTAGAACTCGCTGGCGGCGCAGTCCAGCGCCAGCAGCACGTCCTCGCCCGCCTTGTAGCCGGCCTTCTCGATGGCCTGCACTACCGTGTTCAGGCATTCCTCGTTCGACGAGAAATTCGGCGCGAAACCGCCTTCGTCGCCCACGGCCGTGGACATGCCCTTGTCGGCCAGGATCTTCTTGAGCGCGTGGAATACCTCGGCGCCGCAGCGCAGGGCTTCACGGAAGCTGGTCTGCGAGACCGGCATGATCATGAATTCCTGGATGTCCAGGCTGTTGTTGGCGTGCGCGCCACCGTTGACGATGTTCATCATCGGCACCGGCATCTGCATCGCGCCCGAACCGCCGAAGTAGCGGTACAGCGGCAGGCCGGCTTCCTCGGCGGCGGCCTTGGCCACGGCCATCGACACGGCCAGCATGGCGTTGGCGCCCAGGCGGCCCTTGTTCTCGGTGCCGTCCAGCTCGATCAGGGTGCGGTCCAGGAACGCCTGCTCGGAGGCGTCCAGGCCCATGATGGCTTCGGAGATCTCGGTGTTGATGTGCTCGACGGCCTTCAGCACGCCCTTGCCCAGGTAGCGCGACTTGTCGCCGTCACGCAGCTCGATGGCCTCCCGCGAACCCGTGGACGCGCCCGACGGCACGGCCGCACGGCCCATCACACCGGATTCCAGCAGCACGTCGCACTCGACCGTGGGATTGCCACGCGAGTCGAGAACCTCGCGACCGATGATATCTACGATTGCACTCATATTTCCTCTCTGGACTGTTGAATCTGGTGACTGCGCAAGAATGCCCGCCAACCGTGACAAATGTTGCCGACGATGGTCAGGCGCCCTCGACAACGATCATGTTCATCTTCGCCGCGTGCTCGCGCGACTGCCGCGCGGCCAGGTACTCCTCGCTCGCGTAGAAGGTCTTGGCGGCCTCATAGCTCGGGAATTTCAGCAGCACGACACGCGTGGGCGCCCATTCCCCCTCGAGCGGCTCGGTCTTGCCGCCGCGCACGAGCACCTCGGCCCCGTGCGCCTGCATGGCGCGTGTGGAAAGCACCTTGTACTGCTCGTATTGCTGGGGGTCTGTCACGTCGACGTACGCGATGATATAGCCGGCGGCCATGGGCGATCTCCGAATCTTTTGTATTGTCTTTCGATACGGCGCGTCACGGTCGGTGCAGGATGGACCATGCGGGCCGGAAACGATTCCGCCCGCGACAGGCGCGGGCGGTCACGACCAACACTGGCTCAGGCGCAGGCCGGCCAGCTGAAGTTGTCCTCGAGGAAGCCGCTACGCTTGACCAGCGCATCGAGATCCTTCAGGACCGACAACAATTCCTTCATGCGCGACAGCGGCACGGCGTTGGGGCCGTCCGACATCGCCTTGCTCGGGTCCGGGTGCGTTTCCATGAACAGCCCGGCCACGCCGGTTGCCACGGCGGCACGCGACAACACCGGCACGAACTCGCGCTGGCCGCCCGAACTCGTGCCCTGCCCGCCCGGCAACTGCACCGAGTGCGTGGCGTCGAACACCACCGGGGCGGCGGTCTCGCGCATGATCGCCAGCGAGCGCATGTCCGAGACCAGGTTGTTGTAGCCGAAGGAGACACCGCGCTCGCAGGCCATGAACGCGTCATCGGGCAGACCAGCCTCACGGGCCGCATCACGCGCCTTATCGATCACGTTCTTCATGTCGTGCGGCGCCAGGAACTGGCCCTTCTTGATGTTCACCGGCTTGCCGCTCTGGGCGCAGGCGCGGATGAAATCCGTCTGGCGGCACAGGAAGGCCGGCGTCTGGAGTACGTCCACCACGGCGGCGACGGGCTTGATCTCGTCGATCTCGTGGATGTCCGTGAGCACCGGCACGCCGATCTCGCGCTTCACGGTGGCCAGGATCTCAAGACCCTTTTCCATGCCGAGACCGCGGAACGACTTGCCCGACGACCGGTTGGCCTTGTCGAACGACGACTTGTAGATGAACGGAATGCCCAGCGCCGAGGTGATTTCCTTGAGCTGGCCGGCCGTGTCCAGCGCCATCTGCTCGGACTCGATCACGCACGGCCCGGAAATCAGGAAGAACGGCTGGTCGAGGCCGACATCGAATCCACACAGTTTCATGGCTGCTCCTTCTCTGCGCGCGCTCAGGCGGACTTGCCCTTGCGCTGCTGGCTGGCCAGCGCGGCTTCCACGTAGGCCTTGAACAGCGGATGGCCGTCACGCGGCGTGGACGTGAATTCCGGGTGGAACTGCACGCCAACGAACCACGGGTGCAGGCTCTCGGGCAACTCCATCATCTCCGGCAGGTTTTCCGTCGGGGTACGGGCCGAAATCACCATGCCGGCGCCCTCGAGCTGCGGCACGTAGTGATTGTTGACTTCGTAACGATGGCGATGGCGCTCGTTCACTTCGTCGCCATAGATCTGCGCAGCCTTGGTGCCGGCCTTCACCGGTACGCGCTGGGCGCCCAGGCGCATCGTGCCGCCGAGGTCGGAATCGGCCGAGCGCTGCTCGACCTTGCCTTCGCGGTCCAGCCATTCGGTGATCAGCGCGACCACCGGATGCTCGGTTTCGAGGTTGAATTCGGTCGAGTTGGCATCGGCCATGTTCGCCACGTGGCGGGCAAACTCGATCACGGCCAGCTGCATGCCCAGGCAGATGCCCAGGTAAGGCACCTTGTTCTCGCGGGCGTACTGGATCGCGCGGATCTTGCCTTCCGTGCCGCGCTTGCCGAAGCCGCCCGGCACCAGGATGGCGTCCAGCGGCTGGAGCACTTCCAGGTGGCCGGATTCCAGTTCCTCGGAATCGATGTATTCGATGTTCACGCGCGTGGCGGTATGCATGCCGGCGTGGCGCAGCGCCTCGATCAGCGACTTGTACGACTCGGTCAGGTCGACGTACTTGCCAACCATGCCGATCGTGATTTCGTGCTCGGGGTTTTCCTGCGCGTTGACCAGCTTCTGCCACATCGACAGGTCGGCCGGCTTCGGATCCAGGCGCAGCTCCTCGCAGATCAGGCGGTCCAGGCCCTGCTCGTTGAGCATCTGCGGGATCTTGTAGATGCTGTCGGCATCCCAGACCGAGATCACGGCTTCCTGCGGGATATTGGCGAACAGCGAGATCTTGGCGCGCTCGTCGTCCGGAATCGGGCGGTCGGCGCGGCACAGCAGCGCCGTCGGCGAAATACCGATTTCGCGCAGCTTCTGCACCGAGTGCTGGGTCGGCTTGGTCTTCAGCTCGCCCGCGCTGGCGATGAACGGCACCAGCGTCAGGTGCACGAAGGCGCAGTGGTTGCGGCCCATGCGCAGGCTCATCTGGCGCGCGGCCTCGAGGAACGGCAGGGATTCGATATCCCCCACCGTGCCGCCGATCTCCACCAGCGCCACGTCGGCCTTGCCCTCGTGCGAGGCGGCCGCGCCGCGCTCCACAAATGCCTGGATCTCGTTGGTGATATGGGGGATGACCTGCACGGTCTTGCCCAGGTACTCGCCCCGGCGTTCCTTGCGGATCACCGATTCATAGATCTGGCCGGTCGTGAAGTTGTTCGATTTCCGCATCTTGGCGGAAACGAAGCGCTCATAGTGCCCCAGGTCGAGGTCGGTTTCCGCGCCATCTTCGGTCACGAACACCTCGCCGTGCTGGAAGGGGCTCATCGTGCCGGGATCGACGTTGATGTAGGGATCGAGCTTGAGGAGGGTGACTTTGAGGCCGCGCGACTCGAGAATGGCCGCGAGCGAAGCAGCAGCGATGCCCTTGCCGAGAGAAGAGACGACGCCACCGGTGACGAAGACGAATTTGGTCATAAACCGAGCTTGCCGGGGAAATCGGGATTATACATGAGCGGCCGTCCCGCGCGGCCCCGGAAATTGTGACAGCCGGGGTAAAACCGGGCCGGGTGCTACCCGGTTGCGCCGCGCTGCGCCTCCTTGCGCCCAATGCGCCGCACGGGCGCGGGTTGGCGCCGCCCTGCCTGCGAGCCAACTGTCGCCTAGCGCGATTCCTGCCGGATCTTGCCGATCAGGTCACGCACCAGCGCAGCGGTTTCGAGGGGCTTTTCCATCGGATAGAGATGGCCGCCCTCGATAAAGCGCAAGTGCTCGCCCACCAGCCGGCGCGTGGCGCCCAGCCCGCACTGGCGTACCTCGCGCGAGCGCGTGCCGGCGACGAAGCCCACCGGCACCGGCGCGCCCCGGGACACCTTGCGGCCCAGGCTGGTTGGCAGGGTCCGGTAGATCTTGTATTCCACCTCGCGATCGAAGCGCAGCCGCCGCTCGCCGGCGCGGCCGGTCGGCTCGGTGCCGTGCTCGGCGTAGTCGCTCAGGACCTCTGGATCCCAAATGGCGAAATTCTTCTTGGAGAGGAAGTGATGGCGCACCGCCTCGGCGTCCGGCCAGTGGGTGCGGCGGTTCTTCGTCACGGCCGCCGGGCCCGGCTTCTCGTCGAGACCGAATATCTGCGAGAACCGCAGCAGCCCGGCGCGCCAGCCGGCAATCACCGGCGAGTCGAGCATGACCACCCCGCGCACCCGGGCAGGCCGGCGCAGCGAGGCCATCAGGGACAGGAAGCCGCCCAGCGAATGGCCGACCAGCCACACCGGGCGCTCGGTGCCGTCACGCGTGGCGCGGTCCAGTTCGTCTAGCAATTCCTCCACCAGATGGGGCCACTCGCGCGTGACCGGGTACTTCGGGTCATGGCCGTAGCGCTCCACGGCGCGGATATCGAATTCGTCTTCCAGTGCGCTGAACAGCTTGCGATACGTGCGCACCGGAAAGCCGTTGGCGTGCGAAAACAGCAGGATGTCGCGCATGCGGCGTCTTGGGAGGTCGGAATGCCGGGGAAGCGGCGATCAGTGGGGGGCGATCAATGGGGGAGATCAGTGTTCGCGGCGGGCCCGCACGGGCTGGCCCCAGCGGTCCGCCTCATCGCGCGCGAGCGGGAATTCCGCCGGCTCCGCCGCATCCCACTCGGGGTTGCAGATCTCGCCAAACACCTGGCGCAGGCGGTGGCCCCAGGTGTCGCGGATCATGCGGAAGTAGGCGTTGCGTTCGTCGATATTGACAAAGCGGGTCACGCGCAGCGCATCGGCCTCATAGACCAGCAGGTCCAGCGGCAGGCCCACGGAGATATTCGATTTCAGCGTGGAATCCATCGAAATCAGCGCGCACTTGGCGGCCTCGCCCAGCGGCAGCGACGGCGACACCACGCGGTCGATGATCGGCTTGCCGTACTTGGCCTCGCCAATCTGGAAATAGCAGTTTTCCGGTGTCGATTCGACGAAGTTGCCGGCCGCATAGATATTGAACAGCCGCGGCCGCTCGCCACGGATCTGGCCACCGAAGACCAGACTCACGTTAAATTCGATGCCGGCATCGCGCAGCGCATGGGCGTCGCGCTTGTGCACGGCGCGCACGGCGTCGCCGACGATGGTGGCGGCCTCGAACATGTCCCGCGCGGTCCAGAGCGAGCGCTTCTCGTCGCGGCCCTCGGCCAGGCACTGGCGCACGGACTGGCTGATGGCGAGGTTGCCGGCGGTCATCATCACCATCACGCGGTCGCCCGGCTCTTCGAACACGGTCATCTTGCGGGCCGTGGAAATGGCGTCCACGCCGGCGTTGGTACGGGAATCCGACAGGAATACCAGGCCGGCATCCAGCCGCATGGCTACACAGTACGTCATGGGAATCTTGTTGGTTTTGGGCCGCGCGCCGGTTCGGCGGCGCGCTCAGGGCAAGCTTGCATTCTAGCGCCCCGGCGCGACGCGAGCCGCCTCGGGTGGCATCGGCCATCTGGAACGGCCGTCTGATTGGCCGGCGCGCGGCGCGGGAAGGTCAGTCGGCAGCCGGCACCGGCGCCATGGGCGGAATGGGCGTGATGGCGATCTCGACTTCCATTGTCTCGCCAGTCCCGCCCTCCAGAATGCCCCGAATTGGTGCAGCGGAGGCGTAGTCGCGCCCCACGGCAAGGCGTACGTGGCGGCCATCGGTGAGGCACCGGTGCGTCACGTCTATGCTGCACCAGAGCGCGCTGGCGGCGTCCAGGCAGACATCGGCCCAGGCGTGGCTGGCCATCGAGGTTGCAGCCGGGTCATAGAAGTAACCACTGACATAGCGTGCCGGAATGCCGAAGGCGCGGCACGCGGCCACCATCACCTGCGCCTGGTCCTGGCAGACGCCGCTGCCGAGCGCGAAGGCATCGGCGGCGCTGGTGCCGACGTGGGTGGTGTTGGCGCTGTAGCGCACGCGGTCCGCAATGCCATCGGCCAGCGCCAGCAGCGCCGGCACGTCGTGGCCGGCGGCCAGGAACGGCGCGGCGAACGCGCGCAGCGCGGCCGGGGCCTGCGTGAGCGGCGTGGCGGCCGCAAAGTACAGCGGCGATACGCGCGACTCGCCGGCATCCGGCAGGTCGTGGAAGCCATGGTGGCCGGGCGACTCCGCCTCATCAAGAGGCGAAATCATCACCTCCACTTCGCCAGTCGCCGTGATCGAAATCGTCTGGGCGGGGCCGGACAGCGTGAAGTTATGGACGATGTTGCCAAAGCCGTCGCGGGCCTCGGACAGGTTGCCCGGTGCAGTCAGGGTCCAGTCCTGCACGGACTGAAGCGGCCCCGTACGCGGCACAAGCCGCAGTTCGTGCACGCTGCGGCGCACCGGCTCGGTGTAACGGTAGACCGTCTTGTGGTGGATCTTGTATTTCACGATAGGGCACGCGCCGCGGCGACCGGTGCCCGGCCCGCCACCCGCCCGATCCGGCAACGGTGTGGCGAGCCCGGCACCTCGTCAGGCAGCCAGCGGGACGAGGAAGTCCCGGCTGATGCCGTTGCCGAGATCGCCAATGCGCTCCAGGAAGCTGGTCAGGTAGGCGTGCAGGCCAACGGCGAAGATGTCGTCGATGCGCGCGTATTTCAGGTCGGCGTGGAGTTTACCAGCCTGCCGCTCCGTCTCCGACGACTGCTGGTTGGCCACCAGCGCGAGAATCGCGACCACCTCGTCCATGCTCGAGACCAGCGAGCGCGGCATGTCCGGCCGCAAGATCAACAGCTCCGCCACGCGTTGCGGCGTGATCACGGCGCGATAGATCTTGCGATACACCTCGAAGCCGGACACCGAGCGCAGCACGGCCGCCCAGTGATAGAAATCGTTCTGCTCGCGATTCAGGTCGTCGTTCTGCAACTGGCTCTGGGACTGCCCGCCGCCGTCCTGGGATTGGGATTGGGACTGGCTCTGGGAGCCCCCGCCCTGATTCTGACTCTGCAATTGGCCGCCCTGGAAGGCAAGGTCGTCCTCGTCGCGCCGGCCGGACGCCTGGAACTTGACGTCGAGGATCCGCGCGGTGTTGTCGGCCCGCTCCAGGAACGTGCCGAGCCGCATGAAGTGGAAGGCATCGTCCTTGAGCATGGTGCCGAACTGCACGCCGCGCGCCAGGTGCGAGCGGAACTTGACCCACTCGAAGAAGCGGGACGGGTCGTCGCGCAGTTCGCCATCGGCGATCATGCGCTGCACGTCCAGCCAGGTGGTGTTCAGCGTCTCCCAGACCTCCGTGGTCAGCGAGCCGCGCACCGCGCGGGCGTTTTCGCGCGCCGCGCGCAGGCAGCTCATGATCGACGACGGATTGGTCATGTCGCGGACCATGAAGTCGATCACGTCGTCCCGGTGCAGCAGGCCGTACTTGTGGTCGAAGGCGTTGGTCAGCTCGGAAATATCGAGCATCGCCCACCAGCCCTGCTCGGCCACTTCGGCGGACTGCGGCAGCAGCGAAGTCTGGTAGTTGACGTCGAGCATGCGCGCGGTGTTCTCGGCGCGCTCGGTATAGCGGGACATCCAGAACAGATGGTCGGCGGTGCGGCTCAACATGATGGGTTCTCCCGGCGATCGGCGTATTCCATGGCTCAGCGCTCCAGCACCCAGGTGTCCTTGGTGCCGCCCCCCTGCGAGGAGTTGACCACCAGCGACCCTTCGCGCAGCGCCACGCGGGTCAGCCCGCCCGGCACCATGCGCACCTCCTTGCCCGACAGCACGAACGGCCGCAGGTCGATATGGCGCGGCGCGATGCCCGACTCCACATAGGTCGGGCAGGTGGACAGCGCCAGCGTCGGCTGGGCGATGTACTGCTCGGGACGCGACTTCACCACCTCGCGGAACTGGTCGATCTCGGCACGCGTGGCCGCCGGGCCGACCAGCATGCCGTAGCCGCCCGCGCCGTGGGTCTCCTTGACCACGAGGTCGGCCATATGGTCGAGCACGAACTGGAGATCGTCCGGGCGCCGGCACATATAGGTCGGCACGTTGTTGAGGATGGCCTCCTCGCCCAGGTAGAAGCGGATCATGTCCGGCACGTAGGGGTAGATCGACTTGTCGTCGGCCACGCCCGTGCCAATGGCGTTGCTGATCGTCACATTGCCGGCCCGGTAGACCGACAGCAGCCCGGCCGCACCGAGCGCCGAATCTGGACGAAATGCGAGGGGATCAAGGAAGTCGTCATCCACGCGGCGGTAGATCACGTCGATGCGCTGCGGCCCCTGCGTGGTGCGCATGTAGAGGTGCTCGTCCTCGACGAACAGGTCGCTGCCCTCCACCAGTTCCACACCCATCTGCTGGGCCAGGAACGCATGTTCGAAATACGCCGAGTTGTACATGCCCGGCGTGAGCACGACCACGGTGGGATCGGCGATGTTCTGGGGCGACACGCTGCGCAGCATGTCCAGCAGCAGGTCGGGATAGTGCGCCACCGGCGCCACCCGGTTGCGCGCGAACAGCTCCGGGAACAACCGCATCATCATCTTGCGGTTTTCAAGCATGTACGAGACGCCGGACGGCACCCGGAGGTTGTCCTCCAGCACGTAGAACTCGCCCTCGCCGGCGCGCACCACGTCGATGCCGGCCACGTGGGCGTAGATGTCGCGCGGCACGTCGATGCCGAGCATCTCCGGCCGGTACTGCGCGTTGTTGTAGATCTGGTCGGGCGGAATCACACCGGCGCGGATGATGTCCTGGCCGTGGTAGATATCGTGGATGAACCGGTTCAGCGCGGCCACGCGCTGGCGCAGGCCGCGCTCTAGCGTGGCCCACTCGCTAGCCGGAAAGATGCGCGGAATCACATCGAACGGAATAGTCCGTTCGGTGCCGCTGTTCGACTCGTCCTTGTCGCCGTAGACGGCAAAGGTAATGCCCACGCGCCGGAAGATCAGGTCCGCCTCGGCGCGCTTGTTGTCCATTGTCGATGCGGACTGCCGCCCGATCCAGTCCGCAAAATTGCGATAGTGGGCCCTGACCGCCCCGGACGGCAGCGTCTGTCCGGCCTCGATGGCCGCCACCACGCCGTCCTCCCGCCCTTCCAGCATCTCGTCGAAAAACCGCGCCGCCATGATGGCCGCTCCTTCGTGAAATGGGCGCCCGCGCCGGCCTCGTACTGACCGTGCCGTGCCGTCTCCCCGGTCGCCCGTTTGTCGATGCCTTGTCGAGTTGGCTCTTTCAGCATATCCGCGCCGGCAAAACCCGCAAGGGTCACGCGCGCCGGCACGTGAATTCGGTTTAGCAAGATGCTTGCCAGCCAGGCGCCGCCGAAGGCACGGCGCCCCGAGGCTGGGCTGGCGGTGTCAGGTCAGCTCCGGTCAGCCCAAGTCAGGCGGCGGGCTTCCCGCTGCAGGCGGCCGACTCGGGCGGGCACTTGTCCAGAATGTCCTGGACCAGTGCCTCGGGCGTGCGGCGGATATCCAGTACCAGCGCGTCGCGCGGCTCCTCGAGGGTATCGAACTGGCTTTGCAGCAGCGCCGGATTGAAGAAATGGTCCGTGCGCGCCGACAGCCGGCTGCCGATGGTGCCGGCGTCGCCCTTCATGAAGACGAAGGTCACGCCGCCGTCCGGCGGGGTCAGGCGGTCGCGGTAGGTCTGGCGCAGCGCCGAGCAGGTGAAAACGTGGGTGCGGCCCTCGGCCCGGGCGGTGTCGATGGCGGCGCGCATCGCGGCCAGCCAGGGCCAGCGGTCCTCGTCGGTCAGCGGAATGCCGTTGTGCATCTTGGCCTTGTTGGCCTCGCTGTGGAAGGCGTCCGCATCGTGGAAGCCGCAGTGCAACTGGCTGGCCAGCAGCTGGCCGACCGTGGTTTTCCCGCTGCCGGAAACGCCCATCAGGATATAGATCATGTCTGCTCCGTCGATCATGGTCGGATGGTCGGGCCATCCTTGTCGGTAGCCTTCGGGCGCGAAAAACGTGGCGCGAAGGTGCACCGCGGCATGGAGATACCGGGCCGCGGCGATTGCTGAAAATCGTAAAACGACTAAACGACGATTAAACGACGACTAAGTGCGTGCAGGGCAAGGTGAGCGTTTGCCTATTGTGCGACCGCGCTGGCCGTTTGGACAGCGGGCGCGGCGTCGGCCTCGGACAAGTCCAGGGCACTGCCGCCTTCCTCGGCGATCCGGGCATGGCGCCGGAACAGTCCGAACAGGCCGCGCCCCATGCTGAAGCGCGCAAACTCGTCGTCCGGCGCGGTCGCCGGGATGCGCGCAGCGAATTCGGCCTGCACGCCGGCATCGCCAACCAGGGTCAATGTGCCGGATACGGCATCTACGCGGATACGGTCGCCGTCGCGCACCCGCGCCAGCGGTCCGCCGACAAGCGCCTCCGGCCCCACATGGATCACTGCCGGCACCTTGCCTGACGCGCCCGACATGCGGCCATCGGTCACCAGCGCCACCTTGTGGCCGGCATCCTGCAGCGCGCCGAGCGCCGGCGTGAGGCGGTGCAACTCGGGCATGCCGTTGGCATTCGGCCCCTGGAAGCGGACTACCGCCACCACGTCGCGATTCAGTTCGTCGGCCTCGAAGGCGGCTTGCAGCGCCTCCTGGGAGTCGAACACGCGGGCCGGGGCCTCCACGATCCGATGCTCGTCGGCCACGGCCGACACCTTGATCACGCCCCGGCCGAGATTGCCGGCCATCAGGCGCAGCCCGCCCTCCTTCGAGAACGGCGCCGACGCCGGGGCCAGCACGGCTGCATCGCCGCTGGTGGCCGGACCATCGCGCCAACGCAGCGTGCCGTCAGTCATCACCGGCTCCTCGGTGTAGCGCGCCAGCCCTTGCCCCATCACGGTCTGCACATCCTCGTGCAGCAACCCCGCCTCGAGCAGCTGGCCAATCACATAGGCCACGCCACCGGCCGCGTGGAAGTGGTTCACATCGGCCGAGCCGTTCGGATAGACGCGCGCCAGCAGCGGCGTGACCGCCGACAGGCGGTCGAAGTCATTCCAGTCGATGACGATGCCAGCGGCACGCGCCATGGCGACGAGGTGGATCGTATGGTTCGTGGAGCCGCCCGTGGCCAGCAGGCCGACCATGGCGTTGACGATGGCGCGCTCGTCCACGATCTGGGCGAGCGGCGTGTACGCGTTGCCGCGCGCAATCAGCGCCAGCGCGCGCTGCGCCGCGGCCGCCGTCAGCGCATCGCGCAGGCCGCTGTCCGGGTGCACGAAGGCCGAGCCCGGCACGTGCAAGCCCATGATTTCCATCAGGAACTGGTTGCTGTTGGCCGTGCCGTAGAAGGTGCAGGTGCCGGCGCTGTGGTAGGCGGCGCATTCGGCCTCCAGCAAGGCGTCGCGGCCGACCTGACCGGTGGCGTAGAGCTGGCGCACGCGCGCCTTTTCCTTGTTCGAGAGGCCGGTCGCCATCGGGCCGGCCGGCACGAAGACGATGGGCAGGTGCCCGAACTGCAGCGCCCCCATCAGCAGGCCCGGCACGATCTTGTCGCACACGCCGAGCATCAGCGCCGCATCGAAGGTGTTGTGCGAGAGCGCGACCACCGTACCCATGGCAATGGCGTCGCGCGAGAACAGCGACAGCTCCATGCCGGCATTGCCCTGCGTGATGCCGTCGCACATCGCCGGCACGCCGCCGGCCACCTGGGCCACGCCACCCACCGCGCGCGCCGCCTCGCGAATCACGTTCGGATACCGCTCGTAGGGCTGGTGGGCCGACAGCATGTCGTTGTACGCGGTAACGATGCCGAGATTCGGCGCGTGCTCGACGCGCAGCTTGAGCTTGTCGTCAGCCGGCAGCGCGGCGTAACCGTGCGCCAGATTCGCGCACGACATGCCGCGCAGCGGGCCGAGTTCCCGCTGCGCGCGCTCGCAGCGCGCCAGATAGGCGGCGCGGCTCGCGCGGCTGCGCTCGACAATGCGTTGCGTAACGGCCGACACCTCGGCATGAACGGATTGGGTCATGGCGGACATGTTCCTCGTGGGGAGCGCAGGGCAAAAAACGCCCGTTGATCTGTAGATTTTCTACATTATAGCCTTGGCCCTTAGCCTGCTGGAAGCCACTTTCTGACAGAAATATGGCTTTGTCAAAGCAAATACGGGAAAGCCCTAAGGTGGCACAGCCCCGATTCCCGATCGATCCTCACTTCATTTTGTGTAGAATCTCTACACTTTCAATCCAGAATGGCCACGTCGATGGCCAGCCGAGACCCGCACCACCATGCGCGACCGAATCCTTGCCGTCTACGACACGCTCCGTCCGTCCGAACGCCGCCTGGCTGACTACGTCACCCGCCACGGCGCCAGCGTGATCCGCCTGTCGATGCCCGAACTGGCCGAACGCGCCGGCGTTTCGCAGCCGACCATCGCCCGCTTCTGCGCCGCGCTGGGCTACGACGGCTTCAAGGAGTTCAAACTCCAGTTCGCCCAGAACCTGGGCGGTGGCACGCCGTTCGTCCACCAGGACGTGGAGGCCGACGACCGCCCCGCCGACATCGCCGGCAAGGTCTTCGACCGCACCATCGCCACGCTGATGGCCGTCCGGAACGCCCTGTCGGCCGACCAGATCGAGCACGGCATCCGGCTACTGGCCAGCGCGCGCCGCATCGAGTTCTACGGCTGCGGCAACTCGGGCATCGTCGCGCTCGACATCCAGCACAAGTTTTTCCGCCTCGGCATTCCCACCACGGCCTACTCCGATCCGCACGTCTTCAGCATGTCCGCCGCACTGCTGCAACCTGGCGACGTGGCGGTGCTGGTCTCCAACAGCGGCCGCACCTGGGACATGCTGACCGCCGCCACGCTCGCCCGCGCCAGCGGCGCAAGCGTGCTGGCGCTGACCCACAGCGGCTCGCCCCTGGCCCGGCTGGCCGACGTCTGCGTGTTCTCCGACGTCGAGGAGGACAGCGAGGTCTACACGCCGATGACCTCCCGCATCAGCCACCTCGTGCTCGGCGACGTGCTTGCCGCCGGCGTGGCGCTGGAACGCGCGGACACCGTCGCGGCTGGCCTGCAACGTGCCAAGGCGCACCTGCGCGAGCGCCGCATCGGCGGCGCCGCGCCGGAGGCGCCGGCGTCCCGCGAAGCCGTGGCGGCCGCCACGGGCGGCACCGCCAAGGCACCGGCCGCCAAGTCACCAAAGGCCGCGCGCGCAGGTTCGCGCAGTTGACGCCCTCTTTCTCGCACCCCTCCGGGACCGGCGCCGACGCCTAGCGCGGCGCGGCCGGTGCATCGCGCCAGTACCGCCGCTCTCGCTGCCGGTATGACGATATCTTCAGGAGCGACCCCGCCGTGACGATCGACACCGCGCCCGTTTCATCCGTCCGATACCGCGCGATGCCCTCACGCCCATACCGCCGCCAGACATCGGCGCGCGGATGCCGGTAGCGATTGCCGAATCCCAGCTGGAACACCGCCGCCTCCGGCTGCACCGCGCGCAGGAACGCCGCGCCTGAAGACGTGCCGCTGCCGTGGTGCGGCACCAGCAGGACATCGGCACGCAGGTCTTCCGGCGGCACCGTGGCAACCAAACCCAGTTCCTCGCGCACGCCGATATCCCCGGTCAGCAAGAGGCTGCGGTGCGCCGTGGCCACCCGCAGCACACAACTGCGCGCATTGCTTGCCAACCGCGCGCTGCCGAGGTCCGACGCCGACGGATGCAGGATAGTGAAGCGCACGCCATTCCACGTCCACGCCGCGCCAGCCTCACACGGCTGCCACGGCACTGCGCTGCCCAACGCGCTACCTTCGATCGCCGCTGCCTCAATCAGGAGCCCGTGATCGAGCGGCGCCCCCGTCAGCCGGCGCCCCACCGGCACTGCCGCCAGCACCTCGCGCACGCCCCCGGCATGATCCGCATCCTCGTGACTGACCATCAGCGTATCGAGCCGCCGCACGCCCATCGCCCGCAGCCATGGCACGATCACCTGCCCACCCGCACTTGCCCCTGACGGGTATCCCGGCCCCGTGTCATACAGCAGTGCATGGGCCTTGGTCTCGACCAGTACCGCCGTGCCCTGCCCAACATCGAGTGCCGTGACACGGAACTCCCCGGCCGGCACAGGCGTCCGGCCCGCCAGCAGCATCGGCATCATCAGCAACGCCCCACACCAGCGTGGCGGCGCACGCACCGAGGGACGCATGGGCCGCCGGGCGGGCCGCGGGCCGCCCGAGGGCGTTGCTGCCCGGAGATCCGCCGCCCGTTTGCGCGGCATCAGCACGAGCACCACCCCGGCAGACGCCAGCACCATCCAGACGGGCCCCGGCTGCGCCGCCTCCCAGATGGCCCACGCTGGCGCCGCAAGCCAGGAGAGCGCCCCGGACAGCCAAGCCATCGCTGTATGCGCAATCGCCAGCAACGGCCCGGCCAAGATCGCCGGCAGCACGGCGCCGGCCAGCGCCAACGGTGTCACAAGCAGGCTCACCACCGGAATGGCGACAGCGTTGGCAAGGCAAGACACTACAGACACCTGTCCGAACAGCAGTAGCGTCAGCGGCACGAGACCAACCGTCACCGCCCACTGCGTGCGTGCGGCGCCCGCCAGCGCCGCCGCCACGACCGCCCTCGCCCTCTGCCACCGCCCCTCCGCCCTTGCGTGCCGAACCGGCTCGCGCGCGGCAAGGAAGATCGCCGCCACGGCGCCGAAGGACAGCCAGAAGCCGGGCGACATCACGGCCCATGGGTCGATCATCACCGCCACACCTGCCGCCCACGCGAGCACGACCGATGCCGGTGGCGCCCGGCCACTCCACAATGCCAGCGCCGCCACGGCCAGCATGCTCACGGTACGCATCGCCGGCACCTGCATCCCGGCGATCAGTCCGTAGCCCAAGGCAGTCAGTACCGCCACCACGAGCGCCGCCTGCTGCGCCGGCCAGATCAGCGGCAAGGGCCGGCGCAGCCGCCGCCCCAGCCCGAACGACCGCCGCCACAACGCCAGCACCAGGGCGCCAGCCGCGCCCGAGATCATCGTGATGTGCAGGCCCGAAATGCTGACCAGATGCGCGATGCCGGTCCGTCGGAACACCTCCCAGTCCTCGGTGGCGATGCCGCGCTGGTCGCCAATCACCAGCGCCACGAGCACAGCCCCAAAGCGCGCGTCCGGCGGCAGCGCCGCGCGAAGCCGGTCGCGCAAGCCCGCCCGCCACGCCTGTACGCGAATTGCCCATGGCAGCGGCCCCGCCTCCTCCGACGGCGCGCCGGCGCGCACATAGCCAGTTGCACCGATACCCTCGCCCAGCAGCCAGTACGCGTAGTCGAATCCATGTGGATTGGCCAGCCCGCGTGGCCTGCGCAGCCTGACCGTCAGCCGATAGCGCTCCCCCGGCTGCAGCGCCTCCGGCGGATCCCGCCAGGTCAGCAGGAGCCGTGGTGGCAGGCGCGCCTCATGCAACCCGGTTACCGCGAACAGAAAGCGCGTGCCCTGGCTTGCCACATCGGGCAGCCCGGCGACCATGCCGTGTAGCTCGATGTCGCGCCCCGCCAGGGCTGGGTCCAGCCAGTCTGCCATCCTGCTGTCGGCGCGCCATGCCGCCCACCCGAACCCCGCCCCGCACGCAAGCGCCACCACGACCCCGCGCCACATCCACATCCTGAGAACGGACGCACTTCCCTCGCCCACCATGCGCCCATGACGACAACGCGCGACATACGTCAACGCCACCACGCCGATGGCCCCCGCCAGCGCCTGCCACCACCACCGCCACGCCGACGGCAATCCGGCCTGCTGCTGGAGCCACCAGCAACCCGCGACGAACGCCATCAGCACAGCTCGCATCACACCTCCGGGACAACGCTTTCCGATGGCGTATTTGTACTGTGCGCGATGGCGCCAAAACGTTAACGAATGATGTGTTTTTGTGGAAGATTGTTAAAACGGCGGCTGGCGTATTGCCACGCGTTCAGCGCGGCGCCATGATGTCTGCAAACGCCGCCAGACGCGGCAGCGCTGCCACCGAGTTGCGCCACATGGCCTGCGCCAGCTCAGGTTCCGGCACGCCGCGCAGTTCGCCGAGCACGCGTGCCACGCCCACCACCTCGCCGGGCGTGTTGCGCGCCTTGTGCTGCTCGCCGAACTGGTCGTCGGAGAGCCAGGCCGGCGCGATGTCAGGCGCATCGGTCTCGAGCACGATGGCCTCGAGCGGCAATTCCGCCGCGAGCCGGCGGATCTGTCTGGCGCGGGAGAAGGTCAGGTTGCCGCCGAAACCGAGCTTCATGCCGTGCTCGACGTAGCGGCGCGCCTGCTCGTGACTGCCGTTGAAGGCGTGTGCAATGCCCTGCCGCACGCCCACGCGGCGCAGTTGCGCATAGACCTGATCCTGCGACTTGCGTACATGCAGCAGCACCGGAAGATCGAAATCGCGCGCGATCTTCACCTGCTCGGAGTAGAGCCACGTCTGGTGGGCGGCGTCCAGCCCCGGGACGAAGAAGTCGAGGCCGATTTCGCCGATGGCGACGAAGCGCGGGTCGTCCATCGACGCAGCCACCTGGCGTCGCAATTCGTCCAGATGCGGCTGCCCGGCGCCGGGTGTACAGAGGGGATGGATGCCGAGCGCGTAGACGCAGAGGGCGCCGCCACCCGCCTCGGTGCCGGCATGCGCCAGCGCGCGCACGGCATCGAAGTTGGACACCGCCACGGCCGGCAGTACGATGCCCGAGACGCCGGCCTCGGCCGCCGCGCGCGTGACGTCCGTGCGATCGCTATCGAACTCGCTGGCGTCGAGGTGGCAGTGGGTATCGATCCACATGGCGGGGCGGGGGCGGCAGGTCGGTTGGGGTAGGGATCGATGACCGATCAGCGTTCGCGGTGCAAGTGCCCGTCACGCAGGCGCAGCACGCGGTCACAGCGGCCAGCGAGGTCCGTGTCATGCGTGACGATGACGAAGCTCGTGCCTAGCGTGCGTGACAGCTCGAGCATCAGGTCGTACACGCCGCCGGCGGTGTGATCGTCGAGGTTGCCGGTGGGCTCGTCGGCCAGCACGCAGGCCGGCTGGCCGACCAGTGCACGGGCGATGGCCACGCGCTGGCGCTCGCCGCCGGACAGCTCGCCGGGACGGTGCTTCGCCCGCCCGCCCAGGCCCACGCGTTCGAGCATAGCCTGCGCGGCGGCACGCGCCTCGCGTTCCTTGAGGCCGCGGATGCGCATCGGCATGGCGACGTTGTCCAGCGCGGTGAACTCGGGCAGCAGATGGTGGAACTGGTAGACGAAGCCGAGCGCGCGGTTGCGGACGGCGTTCCGCTCGCTCTCGCGCAACGAGGTGAACGGCTTGCCGAGCAGTGCAACGCGGCCGGCGTCGGGGTTGTCCAGCCCGCCCAGCACATGCAGCAGCGTGGACTTGCCGGAGCCTGACGCGCCGACGATGGCAACCTTCTCGCCGGCGTCCACGCGTACATCCACGCCGCGCAGGACGTCCACATCGAGGCCGCCCTGGCGGAAACGCTTGGACAGGCCCTCGGCCACCAGCACCGGCGTGCCGGACTGCACGGCGAGGCCGGGAACTGCCGGCATGGCGGCGGCTTCCTGGAGCAGGGAGGTGTCACTCATAGCGCAGCGCCTCCGCCGGGTTCACGCGCGCGGCGCGCCAGCTGGGATAGATCGTGGCCAGGGTGGCCAGCACGAAGGAGATGATGCCGATGGTGGCGATGTCGTTCACGCGGGGGTCCGAAGGCAGTTCGCTGATGAAATAGATGTCACGTGGCAGGAACTGCACATGCAATACCCGCTCGATAAAGGGCACGATCACGTCGATATTGGTCGCGATCAGCGTGCCGCCAAGCACGCCGAGCACGGTGCCGATGAAACCAATGGCCACGCCCTGGACGATGAAGATCTTCATGATCGAGCGCGGCTGGGCGCCCATCGTGCGCAGGATGGCGATGTCAGCCTGCTTGTCGGTGACGGTCATGACCAACGTAGAAACGAGGTTGAACGCCGCCACGGCGATGATCAGCGTCAGGATGATGAACATCATGCGCTTCTCTGTCTGGACGGCAGCGAACCAGTTGCGGTTCTGCTTGGACCAGTCGCGCAGGTACAGTTCGCCGCTCATCGTGCCGGCCAGTTCCTGGGCCACCTGGGGTGCCTGCTGCATGTCGGACAGTTTGAGCCGCACGCCGGTAGGACCGGACTGGCGGAACAGCGTCTCGGCGTCCTTGATGTCGATCAGGGCCAGGGCGCTGTCAAACTCGTAGTGGCCAGACGAAAACACGCCGACCACCGTGAACTGCTTGAGCCGCGGCAGTACGCCGGCCGGCGTGATGGTGCCCTGCGGCGCCACCAGCGTCACCTTGTCGCCGACGCGCACGCCCATGGCGTTGGCCAGTTCGTTGCCGAGCGCGATGCCGAAGCCGCCCGGCACCAGGGCGTTCATGCTGCCGGCGCGGAACTGGTTGCCAACGTCGGAGACCTTTGGCTCCTCCGCCGGGTCCACGCCGCGCAGCAGCACGCCGCGCACCGCGTCTTCACGGGTGAGCATGGCCTGGGCGGCCACGTAGGGCGCCGCCCCCACCACTTCCTTGTTCCGCATGGCCTCGGCGGCGGTCTTGTGCCAGTCGGGCAGCGGCCCGGGGGCGATAACCTCGATATGGGCGAGGACCGACAGCATGCGGTCCCGCACTTCTTTCTGGAAGCCGTTCATGACCGACAGCACGACGATCAGCGCCGCCACACCGAGCGCGATGCCAAGCATCGAGATCATGGAAATGAACGAAATGAATGTGTTGCGGCTGGCGCGCTTGCTCGCGCGGGTGTATCGCCAGCCGATCTGCCACTCGTAGGGAAAGTTCAAGAGGAATCCTGTTGTTCGGAAGTCGCGCCGGCGGGCCATCCGCCCCCTTGGGTGACGGAAAACTGGCGCCGGCCAGCCGGAAGTTTACAATCTCGGCAACCATGATGACGCACCTGACCCTGATTGTGCCCTTTTCCGTCCCGCCTGGCGCCGGCAACGACGCCACGGACGACGTCGTCTCCGGCGCGCTGCTGCGGCAGTTGGAGTTGCCGGCGCTCGGAAAGTTGCTCACCCGCGCCGCCCCGGGCCTGCGCGAGACCCACGACGACCCGTTCCTGCGCACCCTGCCGCAGGAACGCTGGCTGGCCGGCCGGGCCGGCCTGGACACCCGCCGGGTGCCGACTGCGCCTTTTATGCGCCTGGCCGACCTGCGGCAACGTGCCGCGGACCGCCAGCCGGACGCCGCCCAGGCGCCGCCTGCCGCCGACCTTAGGCGCCAGGAAGACGGCGACCAGGGCTGGGCCTGCCTCCAGCCGGTCCATATTCATGCGGCACGGGACCACCTCGTGCTGATGCATCCGGACCAGCTCGAGATCCGCGCCGACGAGGCCGCCGCGCTGCGCGCCGCCATCGACGACCTGCTCCGTGAGTCCGGCATTGCGCTGGACGCGCCCCACCCCGCCCGCTGGTATGTGGCCGACGATGTGTTCGGCGAGCTGGAAGCCACCACGCCAGTGCGCGCCACGGGCCGTAATATCGACATCTGGCTGCAAGCCGGTGCGCGGGCGCGCGACTGGCGGCGCCTCCAGAACGAGATCCAGATGACCTGGCACGACCATCCGGTCAACCAGGCGCGCGAGGCCGAGGGCCGCCTGACCATCAATTCGGTATGGCTCCACGGCGGCGGCAAGCTGAGCCTCGTCAACCGGCTGGCCGACGCCGTGCTGACTGACGACCCGTTGCTGGCCGGCCTGGCCCTCGCCGGCGATAGCCTGCTCGACCCGCAGCCGGCCAGATTCGAGGAGATTGCGAAGGCCGACGGCCATGTCATGGCGATGCTCGACACCGCCGCCGAGGCCCATATCGCCCAGGACTGGGGCCTCTGGCTCGAGCGCATGCACGCGCTCGACGCCCAGTGGTTCACCCCGGTGCTCGCAGCCCTGGCCGATGGCCGCATCATGGGTGTCACGCTGGTGCTGGGCGGCGAGAACCACTATGCCGAGTTCACCGTGCGGCGCGCCGACCTGCGCAAGTTCTGGCGCGGCATGGGCGCGCGCGGCGACTGGCGCGCCCTGCTTTCCGACCTGGCCATGGTGGCCTGATCCGCGCGTTTTCCCTTCTCGCGCCCGTTTTCTGGACGAACGACCATGACCCGGATCGCCATCCGCTCCTATTCCGAACCCCACGCCGATGTGCTGGCCAAGTCGGGCCTGCACCCGACTCTGGCCCGCATCCTGTCGGCGCGCGGGGTGCTGCATCCGTCTGAACTGGCTACCGAACTGCCGGAACTGACGCCTCCCACAACGATGAAGGGCATCGGCCACGCGGCCGAGTACCTGGCCGATGCCATCGCGGCCAACCGCAAGCTGCTGATCGTGGCCGATTACGACTGCGACGGCGCCACGGCCTGCGCAGTGGGCGTGCGCGGGCTGCGCATGCTCGGCGCGCGCGTGGATTTCATCGTGCCGAACCGCTTCGAGTACGGCTACGGACTGACGCCCGAGATCGTGGCGCTGGCCGCCCAGCAGCAGCCGGACGTCATCGTCACCGTCGACAACGGCATTGCGTCGGTCGATGGCGTGGCGGCGGCCAATGCGCTCGGCATCGACGTGGTGGTGACCGACCACCACCTTCCCGGCGCCGAGTTGCCAGAGGCGGCGGTCATCGTCAACCCGAACCAACCCGGCTGCGAGTTCCCGAGCAAGAATCTGGCCGGCGTGGGCGTGATGTTCTATGTGCTGCTGGCCCTGCGCGCGGAACTGCGCCGGCGCGGCGCGTTCACCCAGGCGACCCAGCCGCCGCTGCAAACCCTGCTTGACCTGGTGGCGCTCGGCACCGTGGCGGACGTCGTGAAACTGGACACCAACAACCGCATCCTCGTGGCCCAAGGCCTGCGCCGGATGCGCGCCGGACGCATGCATCCGGGCGTGGCGGCGCTGTTCCGCGCGGCCGGGCGCGAGGCCACGCGGGCGAACACGTTCGACCTCGGTTTCGGCCTGGGTCCCCGCCTCAACGCGGCGGGACGGCTTGCCGACATGTCGCTCGGCATCGAATGCCTGCTGACCGACGACCCGAACCGTGCGTGGGAAATCGCCCAGGAACTGGACGGCATGAACCGCGAGCGGCGCGACATCGAGGCCGGCATGCAGCAGGAGGCCTTGCAGATCCTGGAGGCGCCGCTGGCGGGGCTCGATCCGGCGTCGCGCTACACGGTCAGCGTGTTCAACGACACCTGGCACCAGGGGGTCATCGGCATCGTGGCCTCGCGGCTCAAGGAGAAGTTCCACCGCCCGACCATCACCTTCGCGCCGGGTGACGAAGAACATATCAAGGGTTCCGGCCGCTCGATCCCGGGGTTCCACCTGCGCGATGCGCTTGATCTGGTGTCGAAGCGGCACCCCGGCTTACTGGTGAAATTTGGCGGACATGCGATGGCGGCCGGACTGACCGTCCGCTCGGCCGACTTCGATACCTTTATGTCGGCGTTCGAAGCCGTTGGCCGGGAATGGCTGACGGACGACCAACTGGCGCGCGTGATCGAGACCGATGGCGACATCGAGGAGTCGTGCTTCAGCCCGGAATTCGTCGGATTGCTAGAAGGTCAGGTCTGGGGCCAGGGCTTCCCGCCCCCCACGTTCTGCGGCGAATTCGACGTCTTGCGCCAGACCGTGCTCAAGGGCAAGCACCTGAAGCTGCAACTGGGACGTGGGAGCCAGCGCTTCGACGCGATCTGGTTCAACCACGCCGACGCCCTCGACGGCGCCAGCGCGACGGTGGCCTACCGGCTGGACAACAACACCTTCAACGGGGTCACCCGCGTGCAACTGGTAATCGAACACGCGCAGTAAATCGGCAAACGCTGGCGGGACTGCGGAAATCTGGTACACATTTCCGCTGTTCTACGATTTACGCGTGTATTCGAGCGCCTGAACAATGGCCGCTTCTTCCCTCATGGTTGAAGCAACATGGCCAAACTCCTGCGCAGCAACGGCGCGCCGCTCGGCGCGCAAATCACCCTTTTCCCGGGGAATCGGCTCCAGTTCAAGGTGTCCGGTCTGGGGCCAAACAAGAAACATCTGGTGCTCCGGAGTACCGACAGTATCCTGACAGTCGTACCGTTGAAGGTCGACGATAGGCGGATCGAGCAGGTACTTCGGCTTGAGGTCCAGGCTCACAGTATCGTGAGCCGCCACATTGTTCATGTGGATGCGTACGCGACTGACGCGCAAGGACGGCCGCAGCTTAGGGACACTAATACCGGCAGGGTGACGGTCGAGATTCATCCGAAACTCGTTCTACCGGAACCGAATACCGAACAGGGCGTTCTCGCGCGGATGTTAATCGTTGAGAATGCAAGCCCCGACCACGAAAAATACGTAAACCAAGGCGACGCACGCGAAAGCATGCAATGGATGGTGCATGTCTTGCGCAATCGACTGAAACTTGGCGCCCAGCATTTCGCCGCGCGCGGTGCGACCGACCTGACTACATTGATTAAGGCAAAGAACCAGGTAAGGGGCTTCGAAAACTATCCAGCCATTGCGCCCGATCAACACCAGATGCTCAATCGCACACTGGACATTGCTCACGATGGAACCCATCTCCGTCAAAAGGAATACATGGCGTACGTCGCCAGCGCGTTGGCGGTCGCAAAAGGCGAAAATTTCGGCCCCGATCCAAGCCGAACCGGGCTGTATGCCTGGCGCACGCTGGACTCGAGCCACCCAGGCCAAAATTTCCAGAAATTCCAGAGCAAGGGAGGACAGGATTTTTATACCTTGACCGAGGGGTTTCTCGCCAGCTTGCAGCCGAAAAACAAGGCCAAGCCCTAAGGGAAAGACGATGAGATCTAAGTGCGTATCGTTTGCTTTGCTGGCCGCCGCTTCTCTGAGCGGATACGCCGGCGACGGCCTGCCGGATGGATTTTCTGAAAAACCGGTGGGCCGTTTCACGGTCTCCAAGGAACGCCATTATCGAAATCCGGCGGGCGCAATACGCCATTTTCTTGCCACATTCCATAAGAACGACCAACGAAACCACTTTTGCGTAGTCGGCTACAAGTGGTCGGATGGAAGAAAGCAGGTTTGGGTGCACTGGCGGGAGCCGCAAACGTTAATCCTGTGGGGAGGAAGCCGCTATCCAGAGTACGTACATGAAAGCCTCATCATGTCGAACCGCCATCTCGAACTGGCTACTGACACCGTCCCCACCCCCAACGACATCAACGGCAGCACCTACCTCGTCACCGAAGCCTGGTGGCGAGCCGTCGCCGATGACTGCCGCAAGCATGGCGAGAAATACGTGATCAAGCCGTTCAAGGCGCCGAGGCCGAAAGCCCCGGACGCCGAATAGCCTGCCGCCGGCCGTCTGCCTAGCCGCGCGGCGGCAGGTAGGTGGCCGGATTCACCGGCTTGCCGTTGCCACGCACCTCGAAGTGCAACTCGGCCGCGCTGGCCATGCTGCCGATCTCCTGTCCCGTGGTGACGCGGGCGCCTTCCTTGACCAGCGGCTTGTCGAGGTTGCCGTACACGGTCAGCCAGTCGTCGCTGTGCTTTACGATCACCAGCATGCCGTAGCCACGCAGCGTGCCGACGTGGATGGCCCAGCCGCTGGCGGCGGCGCGGACCTTGCCGTTGGCCGGCACTTCGATCCGCAAACCCTTCTCGGCCGGCAGGGCGAAGCGGCCCGTCACGCGGCCATCGGCCGGCCATTGCAGCTTGATGGCGTTGGCGGGCGGGCGAGATGGCGCGGCGTCGGCCTGTTTGGCCGGCGTTTCAGATTTTTCCGATGATTTGGACGGTCCCGACGCGGCCGCGGCACCGGCCGGCGGCCGCACCCGGATCAACTGCCCAACCTCGATCTGATTGGTGTCCGTCAGGTCGTTCCAGCGGGCCAACTCGGCCACCGAGCGCCGGTTGCGCCGGGCGATCGAGTACAAGGTGTCGCCGCGTTCCACGCGGTAGAAGCCGTCCGGCGCCGGCTCTGTGGGAGTCGTGCCGCAGGCGGCGAGCAGCGAGGCCGTCAGCGCGGCCATCGATGCCGCGCCAAGGCGGCCCAGTGTGCGGCGGCGGGCCGCAGACACGTCTGGTCTGGCGAGGTTGCTTGCTGTCATGCGTCCGAGTTCACTCCTGTTATTCCCCGATATTGTCGCCGAAGTGCTGCAAAGTGGCGCCGCGGCCCCCTGGTAGACCGTTCGCATCGCGAACGGTTCGCCACACGCGACCATCCCTCCCGGGATTTACGGCGCCAATCCGCTATAATTCAAGGTTTTGGAAGCGCAGGAACATCATGGAAGCAGAACGCCTCAACGCCATCTCCGGTGCCATCTCCGATCTCCGTTCCCGGACGGAAGATCTACGGGGGTATCTTTGACTACGATGTCAAAGTAGGACGCCTGGACGAAGTCAACGGCGAGCTGGAAGACCCGGAGGTCTGGAACAACCCCAAGCGGGCCCAGGACCTGGGCAAGGAAAAGAAAGCGCTCGAGGCCGTGGTACAGGTCCTCGGGAAGCTGACGGACGACCTGACCGGCGCCGACGAGCTGTTCGAGCTCGCGCGCGAGGAAGGCGACGATGAAACGCTCGAGTCCATCGAGGCCGACGTCAAGGGCTTCGAGGACATCGTGGCCGGCATGGAATTCCGCCGCATGTTCTCGGGCGAGATGGACCAGGCCAACGCCTTCATCGATATCCAGGCCGGCGCCGGCGGCACGGAAGCGTGCGACTGGGCATCGATGCTGCTGCGCCAGTACCTGAAGTACTGCGAGCGCAAGGGCTTCAAGGCCGAGGTGCTCGAGGAATCCGAGGGCGACGTGGCCGGCATCAAGAGCGCAACGATCAAGATCGAGGGCGACTACGCGTTCGGCTACCTGCGCACCGAGACCGGCGTGCACCGCCTGGTGCGCAAGTCGCCGTTCGATTCGTCGGGCGGCCGCCACACGTCGTTCTCGTCGGTGTTCGTGTACCCCGAGGTGGACGATTCGTTCGAGGTGGAAGTCAACCCGGCCGACCTGCGCGTGGATACCTACCGCGCCTCGGGCGCGGGCGGGCAGCACATCAACAAGACCGATTCGGCGGTGCGGATTACCCACATCCCCACCGGCATCGTCGTGCAGTGCCAGAACGACCGTTCGCAGCACCGCAACCGTGCCGAGGCCATGTCGATGCTGAAGTCGCGCCTGTACGAGCATGAGATGCGCAAGCGCCAGGCCGAGGCCGACAAGCTCGAAGCCGGCAAGACCGACGTGGGCTGGGGCCACCAGATCCGCTCGTACGTGCTGGACCAGAGCCGGATCAAGGACCTGCGCACCAATGTGGAAATGTCCAACACCCAGAAGGTGCTGGACGGCGACCTCGATCCGTTCATCGAGGCCAGCCTGAAACAGGGCCTGTAAGCAGGCCGGCGCGCCGCCCCCGGGGTGGCGCGCCGGTTCCCGCCGGCCAACTTCGACGCATTCCGCTTCACCTTCGAACCACCAAGACCACCAAGACATCCGGGGCACCATGAGCGCAGGTATCCATCTCTATATCGTCACGGGCGCATCGCGCGGCCTGGGCGCGGCACTGACCCGCGCGTTGCTGAAACCGGGCAACCGGGTGATCTGCGTGGCGCGCAGCCGCAGCCCCGAACTGGAGGCGGATATCGCCGCCAGCGGCGTGCCGGTGGCCTGGCACCTGCAGGACCTGTCCCAGCCCAGCGCGGCCGCTGGCTGGCTGGGCAGCGTGCTGGATGCCGTGGACGAGACCCCGGCCAGCGTGACGCTGATCCTCAACGCCGGCGTTGTAGAGCCGATTGGCCCGATCACGGCGCTGCACGAGACCACGCTCATCCCCCATCTGCTGACCAACCTGGCAACGCCGATGACCATGACCGGCGCGTTCATCGAGCACACCACCCGCTTCGACTGCGCGCGCAAGGTGCTGGCGATCTCGTCGGGCGCCGCGCGTAACCCGGTGCCGGGCTGGAGCGCCTATTGCGCCGGCAAGGCCGCGCTCGACATGTTCATCCGCTCGGTCAACGCCGAGTACGCGAGCGTGCCGGAGCCGCGCGCAGTGCGCGCCGTGGCGCTGGCGCCGGGCGTGGTCGATACCGACATGCAGGAAACCATCCGGGGCGCGGACTTCGCCGCCGTGCAGCGCTTCCGCGACCTCAAGGCCAACGACCAGCTCGCCTCGCCCGAAGACACGGCGCGGCGCATCGTGGCCTACCTGGATCGTCCCGACTTCGGCAAGACCGAACTCGACGACATCCGCAATTACTGAACCGAACTGAACCGAACCGCGCCGGCCCCTGCCCGCGCGATCCACCGACACATCATGACCGAACCGACCCGCGCCCCAGCCGCCGATATACCTGCCGCCGACGAGAACAAGATCATCGCGGAGCGGCGCGAGAAACTGCAGGCCCTGCGTCAGCAAGGCGTGGCCTTCCCCAACGACTTCCGCCCGACGCACCAGGCCGCCGCGCTGCACGCCGAGCATGGCGAGACCGACCAGGCCACGCTGGAAGCGCAGCCCGTGGAAGTGGCCATCGCCGGCCGCATGATGCTCAAGCGCGTGATGGGCAAGGCCAGCTTTGCCACCGTGCAGGACGGCAGCGGCCAGATCCAGTTCTATGTCACGCGTGACAAGGTGGGCGAGGAGGTCTATGCCGCGTTCAAGCACTGGGACCTGGGCGACATCATCAGCGCGCGCGGCGAGCTGTTCCGCACCAACAAGGGTGAGCTGTCGGTGCAGGTGCGCGAGCTGCGCCTGCTGTCGAAATCGCTGCGCCCGCTGCCGGACAAGTTCCACGGCCTGGCCGACCAGGAAACCAAGTACCGCCAGCGCTATGTGGACCTGATCGTCTCGCCCGAGACGCGTGCCACGTTCCGGGCTCGTACTAACGCCATTTCCTCGCTGCGCCGCCATATGGCTGACGCCGGCTTCATGGAAGTGGAAACGCCGATGCTGCACCCGATTCCGGGCGGCGCGGCGGCCAAGCCTTTCATCACGCACCACAACGCGCTGGACATGCAGATGTTCATGCGCATCGCGCCCGAGCTGTACCTGAAGCGCCTGGTTGTCGGTGGCTTCGAGCGCGTGTTCGAGATCAATCGTAATTTCCGTAATGAAGGGGTGAGCCCGCGCCACAACCCCGAGTTCACGATGATGGAGTTCTACGCGGCCTACACGGACTACCGCTGGCTGATGGACTTCACCGAGAACCTGATCCGCCAGGCGGCCATCGATGCGCGCGGCAGCGCCACGGTGACCTACCAGGGCCGCGAGCTGGATCTGGCCAAGCCGTTCCATCGCCTGACGATCTGCCAGGCGATCCAGAAGTTCGCGCCCGAGTACACCGACGCGCAACTGGCCGATGCCGACTTCCTGCGCACCGAACTGAAGAAATTCGGCGTGAATACGAGCGCGCCGCAGTTCCTGAACGCCGGCCTCGGCACCCTGCAACTGGTGCTGTTCGAGGAAACGGCCGAGAGCCAGCTGTGGGAGCCGACCTTCATCGTCGACTATCCGGTCGAGGTATCGCCGCTGGCGCGCGCCTCGGACACCGTGCCGGGCATCACCGAGCGTTTCGAGCTGTTCATCACGGGCCGCGAGATCGCTAACGGTTTCTCGGAATTGAACGATGCCGAGGATCAGGCCGACCGCTTCCGCAAGCAGGTGGAGCAGAAGGACGCCGGCGACGAGGAAGCGATGTACTTCGACGCCGACTACATCCGCGCGCTCGAATACGGCATGCCCCCGACGGGTGGCTGCGGCATCGGCATCGACCGTCTGGTGATGCTGCTGACCGACAGCCCGAACATCCGCGACGTCATCCTGTTCCCGCACCTGCGCCGCGAGGATTGAACAGCAGGTACCCACCCAGACAACCCACCGCATGCGTGGCGGGTTGCAGACCACTGACAAACCCCACATTTTTCCAGGTGTGGGGTTTTTCTTTTTGGCGACGCCGAAACGCGACGTCTCTGTGCCCCAGAGTTTAAAGAATCAGCGATTGTTTCCGCGTACTCGCTCCTGCTAGGTTGATGGCCGCCGCCAGCCGGGAGGGGCAACCTGACCAGGAGAGAGGATGCTGTTTATTACGAAGCAAGGGCATGTCGACGCAGAACGTGTGAGGGTGAAGATATTCCCGAAGATCGAGCGCGGACCGATGGACACCGTAAACGGGATCGTTGTACACCAAACAAGCGCCCCGGAGTCATCCCATACATTTAACAGCTATGGCGACGAAGGAGCGAATGGTGCTCACTTCCTGATAGACAAGGACGGAACCATCTATCAAACCGCATCCCTGCAGAGAGTGACAAATCGCGTCGGCCGGCTCCGGTCACGCAGCATCTTGACCAAACAGTGTTCCTCCATCGAGCTAGACAAGGTATCAAAGCTCGGAACTCGTGCTCTACATCGACACGAAGTAAAGAAAAAATGGCCCAGCCGATTTCCATCCAATCATGACTCCATAGGAATAGAACTGGTAGGCATGGCAATCGGACCGAAAAACAAGGAAGTTTACGAGGATGTCACTGCCGCTCAAAACTCTTCATTAGACTGGCTTGTATCAGAACTCATGGACACCTTCGCGGTGATGTCGCGGGAAGTCTATCGGCACCCCGATATTTCCTACAAGAACCTGACCGAAGCGAGGACCGCAAGATGGTAGGGGCAAGATCTCTTCCTCTCTTGAGATCGGCCGCATTCGTTTTGCTGTGCATGACAGCCTCGCTTTGCTCAGCCAGAGACGTCAGAAAAGTGGTGATTGAAGAAGTCGGCCAATCGCTACCGGATGGAGATCCGCGGACCGCCGAGCTATGTAAGAAGTTCCGGCCAACGGTCACGCAGGTCAAAAACTTCTTTTCCAAGATCTACCCTGTCCAGGCGCGCATGGTGCTCCACGACTACTATTCTCCGTGTTATGCCACGGGCACTGTCGTGTTCGAAGACAACAGTTCCGGGGCGTGGAGCCTATATTCCGGCGGAACGGCAGCATTGGTATGGACGCACGGGGGCGATAAAGTGTACGTCTACTATGGAAAGAACAAATGGTACGACCCTTTCGCGTGTACTTACGGGCTTGAAGATGAGGGGAAGTGCTAGAGAAAAGAGCGCCAGCTTCCACGAGCCGGAATTGTTACAGCAGAGCCTGTAGGACGAGACCCGATAGCGTCATAAGTCTCTGATTTCAATGACATTTCTGCGCTACGAATGCTTACAAAATCGAACGGCAATCGGGGCGCGATTCGGCCACACTTTGGGTATCGACCGGCAAGTCCGGTCACCCGGAGAACAACAAATGCAGCACCCCACTCCCGCTACCGCCCATTCGTCGAATTCGCCCACCCCGCCGCTGCCGCCTCAGCGCCGACTGCACCCGCTGGTCGGCGCCGCGGCAGTCGCCGTGGTGGTGGCCAGCCTGACCGCGGTGGCCGCCGTCACCGGCGTGTTGCCGCTGACGAAGGCAAACCAGGGGCCTGCTGACTACCCTGCCCCGGTCGCCACGCAGCCCATCACACCGCCGCCGGGTTCGACGACTCGTCCGCCGACTTATGACGCCCAACAGGCCCAGCAAGCCCAGCAGGCGCGTAACGAGCCGCCCGCACAGCCCACGCAATCGGCGCAGTCCGAAGAGCGTACTGCCGCCCGGCCCAGCCATACGGCTGGCCGCGTGACGGCCGTGAGCGTGGTGGAATCGGAAAAGCCCACCAGCGGCGTGGGTGCGGTGGGCGGTGCCGTGGTGGGCGGGCTGCTCGGCAACCAGATCGGCAGCGGCAATGGCCGGATTCTCGGCACCGTGGCCGGTGCGGCGGCTGGCGGTTACGCCGGCAACGTGGTCGAGAAACACGTGAACAAGGACAAGGCCTACCGCGTCAGCGTGCAGATGGACGACGGCACGCGCCGTACCTTCACCTACAAGAACCCGCCGGGGGTCGATGTGGGCCAGCGCGTCCACATGGAGCGTGGCGTGCTGGTAACCGGGTAAGGGAGGTAAGCGCTTCCCGGAGAAAGCAAAACGGCCGCGCTGGTGGATGCCAGCGCGGCCGTTTTGCATCGAGTTTTCATCGATCTACGAGAGGTGCAGCCTTACGCCGCTTCCTCGATCCACGCAGCCTGGATCGCCTCGAGAATTTTCTCACCCGAGCGCTCGGGCAGGTCGTCGAAACCGTCCAGCTCCAGCACCCACTGGCGCAGTTGCGTGAAGCGCACCGTCAGCGGGTCCACCTCGGGGTACTTGTCGTAGAGCGCCGCGGCGATGTCGAAGGTGTCAGTCCATTTCATCTCAGTGGCCTTCCTTGGCGTGGTTGATCGTGTATTTTGGAATTTCTACGGTCAGATCCGCGTCCGCCACCAGCGCCTGGCAAGACAGGCGCGAGTTCGGCTCCAGGCCCCAGGCCTTGTCGAGCAGGTCTTCTTCCTTTTCCTCGGCCTCTTCCAGCGAATTGAAGCCCTCGCGCACCACCACGTGGCACGTGGTGCACGCGCAAGACTTCTCGCAGGCGTGCTCGATGTTGATGCCCTGGCTCAGCAGCGCGTCGCAGATGCTGGTGCCCTGGGGGGCCTCGAACACGGCCCCTTCGGGGCACAGTTCCACGTGAGGCAATACGATGATTTGTGCCATGTCTATCCTGGTATGACTTGTCTCAATCCGGCGCGGCTCAGCCGAGCTCCTGCACCTTGCGCCCCGCCAGCGCGCTCTTGATCGAGCGGTCCATGCGGCGTGCGGCAAATTCGTCCGTGCCATGGGAAAGCTGCTCCACGGCGGTCTTGATCGCGTGATGGTCTTCGCCTGTTGCAATCTGTCGCACATTGGCCATCAGCGCGTCCACGGTCGCGCGTTCCTCGGCGGTCAGCAGGTCGCCGTCCACCTCGAGCGCGCGGGTGGTGGCTTCCACCAGACGTTCGGCATCCACGCGTTCCTCGGCCAGCGCGCGGGTCTTCATGTCGTGTTCGGCCTCGCGGAAGCTGTCCTGCAGCATGCGCGCGATGTCGTCGTCAGCCAGCCCGTAGGACGGTTTGACCGAGACCGACGCCTCCACGCCCGAGTGCATCTCGCGCGCGGCCACCGACAGCAGGCCGTCGGCATCCACCTGATAAGTCACGCGGATGCGCGCGGCGCCGGCCACCATCGGCGGAATGCCGCGCAGCTCGAAGCGTGCCAGCGACCGGCAATCGCTCGCCAGTTCGCGCTCGCCCTGGAGCACGTGGATCGCCATCGCGGTCTGGCCGTCCTTGAACGTGGTGAATTCCTGGGCGCGCGCCACGGGAATCGTGCTGTTGCGCGGGATGATCTTCTCGACCAGGCCGCCCATCGTCTCCACGCCCAGCGAGAGCGGGATCACGTCGAGCAGCAGCCAGTCCTCGCCGGGCGCGTGGTTGCCAGCCAGCAGGTTGGCCTGCATGGCGGCGCCGAGCGCCACGACCTTGTCCGGATCGAGGTTGGTCAGCGGCGTCTGGCCGAAGTACTCGCCCACGGCCTTGCGGATCGACGGCATGCGCGTAGCGCCGCCCACCAGCACCACGCCCTTCACATCCTGCGTCTCCACGCCGGCATCGCGCAGCGCCTTACGCGCCGGCGCCAGCGTCTTCTGGACCAGGTGCTTCGTAATATCGTTAAATTCCGAGGCGGTCAGCGGCAGGTGGACGATCTCGCCACTGGCCAGCACCGCGTCAATCACCGTGCTGTCGCTCTCGGACAAGGCTTCCTTGGCAGCGCGGGCGCGCACCATCAGCAGTCGGGTGTCCTCGGCGGACAGCGGCTGCAGGCCAGCCTGTTCCACGATCCAGCACAGCAGGCGCTGGTCGAAGTCGTCGCCGCCGAGCGCGGAGTCGCCGCCGGTGGACATCACCTCGAACACGCCCTTGGTCAGCTTGAGCACGGAGATGTCGAAGGTGCCGCCACCGAGATCGTAAACCGCGTAGATCCCTTCGGCCGCGTTATCGAGGCCATAGGCGATGGCCGCCGCAGTCGGCTCATTGAGCAGGCGCAGCACTTCCAGGCCGGCCAGTTGGGCTGCGTCCTTGGTGGCCTGGCGCTGGGCGTCATCGAAATAGGCCGGCACCGTGATTACGGCGCCGACGAGATCGTCGCCGAGTGAATCCTCGGCGCGCTGGCGCAGCGTGGCCAGGATCTCGGCCGACACCTCCACCGGGCTCTTCACCCCGGCAGCCGTCTTGATCTGCACCATGCCCGGCGCATCGACAAAGTCGTACGGACTGTGCTCGATATTGGCCACGTCACGCAGGCCACGGCCCATGAAACGCTTGACGGAGACGATGGTGTTCTTGGGGTCGCGCACGGCTTCGTCCTGTGCGCGATAGCCGATATGGGCCGTACGGTCCGGCAGGTAACGCACGACGGAAGGCAGCAGCGGACGACCGCGCTCGTCGGATAACACTTCGGGAATGCTGTTACGCACGGCAGCCACCAGCGAGTTGGTGGTGCCAAGGTCGATACCGACCGCCAGGCGCCGCTGGTGCGGGGCCGGCGACATGCCGGGTTCGGAAATCTGGAGCAGTGCCATGATAATTCTTCGCGTGTTCTTGTGGGGGCGATGTCCGGACTTCGCCGGGGAGGACCGTGCCGGGAGACTGGCGATTCGCCTAGTTTTCCAGCCGGTCGATCGCCTCGCTGGCGTCGTGTTCGATCTTCTCGATAAACATCAGTTGCCGCGCCGCGGCGCCGGCCGCCTCATTGCTGCCGGCATCGAGCAGCGCGCCCAGCGCCTCCAGGCGCTCGCGCCGTTCCTGGCGCAGGTCGCGCAGCAGGCCGTCGAGCCGGTCCGTTGCGCGGTCTTCCACCGCTTCCTGCAGCGCTTCACGCCATTCCATCTGCTGCATCAGGAAGGCCGGGGCCATGGCGGTATTGTTCTCCGCCTGGATGTCCACGCCGCGCAGCGTGAGCAGGTAGATGGCGCGCTTTAGCGGCTGGCGCAGCGTACGATAGGCTTCGTTGGCGTGCGCGGCCCATTGCATCGCCACGCGCCGCTCGGCGTCGCCGGCGTTGGCAAAGCGGTCCGGATGGGCCTGAGACTGTACGGTGCGGTAGGCTTCGTCGAGTGCAGTTTGATCCACATCGAAGCGCGCCGGCAAACCGAACAGCGAGAAAAAATCGTCTTTCAAAACCTTCCCCAACAAAAAGGAGCGGCCACGCCGCCCCCCTTTCGCACTTCATTGCACTTCAGCGTGTCGTCGGGAATCAGACCCGGAACGACTCACCGCAGCCGCACTCGTCCTTGACGTTCGGGTTGTTGAAGCGGAAACCCTCGTTCAACCCTTCGCGCGCGAAGTCCAGTTCGGTGCCGTCGATGTACGGCAGACTCTTCGGATCGACGATCACCTTGAGGCCCTGCGTCTCGAAGACCTGGTCCTCGGGTAGCACTTCGTCCACGTATTCGAGCTTGTAGGCCAGGCCGGAGCAGCCGGTGGTCTTCACGCCCACGCGCAGTCCCACGCCCTTGCCGCGGCGTTCCAGGTAGCGGGCGACGTGCTTCGCCGCCTTTTCGGTCATTGTGATCATCGTTGCCTTGCTGTCAGACACCACGTCCGGCACAGGCGCCGGGCGTGGCAGTTTCCAACGAAAAAGCCAGTCCGCCGATCAGGCGGCCTGCTGCGCGGCGGGGACGCCGTGCTTCTTCTTGTAGTCCTCAACCGCCGCCTTGATGGCGTCTTCGGCCAGGATCGAGCAGTGGATCTTCACCGGCGGCAGCGCCAGTTCCTCGGCGATCTGCGTGTTCTTGATCTCGAGGGCCTGGTCGACGGTCTTGCCCTTGACCCATTCGGTCACCAGCGACGACGACGCGATGGCCGAGCCGCAGCCGTAGGTCTTGAACTTGGCGTCTTCGATCACACCCGCCTCGTTCACCTTGATCTGCAGCTTCATCACGTCGCCGCAGGCCGGGGCGCCGACCATGCCGGTGCCCACCGCGTCGTCGTTCTTGTCGAACGAACCGACGTTGCGCGGATTTTCATAGTGGTCGAGAACCTTGTTGCTGTAAGACATTTTGGCTACCTCTGACGAATCTTGAATGGGGTCGTTATTGTGTTGGCGCGCTGCTTAGTGGGCGGCCCACTGGATCGAGTTCAGGTCGACACCGTCCTTGAACATTTCCCACAGCGGCGACAGGTCGCGCAGCTTGCCGATCTTGTTCTTCAGCAGCTCGATCGTATAGTCGATCTCTTCCTCGGTGGTGAAGCGGCCCACCGTGAAGCGGATGGAGCTGTGCGCCAGTTCGTCGTTGCGGCCCAGGGCGCGCAGCACGTACGACGGTTCCAGCGAGGCCGACGTGCAGGCCGAGCCCGACGACACGGCCACGTCCTTGATCGCCATGATCAGGGACTCGCCTTCCACGAAGTTGAAGCTGACGTTCAGGTTGTGCGGCACGCGGTGTTCCAGCGAGCCGTTCAGGTACACCTCTTCCATGCCCGACAGGCCGCGCCACAGGCGGTCGCGCAGCATGCGGATGCGTTCGTTCTCGGTGGCCATTTCCTCGCGGGCCAGGCGGAACGCTTCGCCCATGCCGACGATCTGGTGCGTGGCCAGCGTGCCCGAACGCATGCCGCGCTCGTGGCCGCCACCGTGCATTTGCGCCTCAATCCGCACACGCGGCTTGCGACGAACATACAGCGCGCCTACGCCCTTCGGGCCGTAGGTCTTGTGCGCCGAGAACGACATCAGGTCGCACTTCAGCGTGTTCAGGTCGATGGTGACCTTGCCGGTGGCCTGGGCCGCATCGCAATGGAAGATGATGCCCTTGGCACGGCAGATCTCGCCGATCTGCGCCACGTCCTGGATCACGCCGATCTCATTGTTCACCAGCATCACCGACACCAGGATCGTGTCCGGGCGAATCGCCTGCTGGAACACTTCCATGTCGATCAGGCCGTCGTCCTTGACGTCGAGGTAAGTCACCTCGAAGCCCTGGCGCTCGAGCTCGCGGGTGGTGTCCAGCACCGCCTTGTGCTCGGTCTTCACCGTAATCAGATGCTTGCCCTTGCCCGAGTAGAAGTTCGCGGCACCCTTGATGGCCAGATTGTTCGACTCGGTTGCGCCCGACGTCCACACGATCTCGCGCGGATCGGCGCCCACCAGCGCGGCCACCTGCTCGCGCGCCTCTTCCACCGCGCGCTCGGCTTCCCAGCCATAGGCGTGGCTACGCGAGGCCGGATTACCGAACTGCTCGCGCAGGTACGGAATCATCTTGTCGGCTACGCGCGGGTCCACCGGCGTCGTGGCCGAATAATCCATGTAGATGGGGAAATGTGGGGTGCTCATCGTTATGACTGCCTTATAGGGACCGCTAATCTCTTACTGTCTACCGATAGTTTAAATCAACTATCTGAAATCTGCTCAGGACTGCGCGAGGCTGAACACCGAGTTCACCACGCGCGGGCGCGCCGGCTTTTCCTGCTTCTCGGCCTTGCTGCGCGTCACCGGCACGGGCTGCGCGGCGTCTTCGCGCATGTCGTGCAGCACCGCCGGCTGGCGGGCGCGCTGCTGGTCCACGAGGTTCTTCAGGGAGACGGAGTCGAGGTACTCGACCATCTTCTGGTTCAGGGTGGCCCACAGCTCGTGGGTCATGCAGCGCCCGGAACCGTCATCTCCGTTACAATTGCCCTTCCCGCCGCACTGCGTGGCGTCCAGCGGCTCGTCCACGGCGATGATGATGTCCGCCACGGTGACGTCCTCGGCCTTGCGGGCGAGGCTGTAGCCGCCGCCCGGACCGCGCACGCTTTCCACGATCTCATGCCGGCGCAGCTTGCCAAACAGCTGCTCCAGGTAGGACAGGGAGATTTTCTGGCGCTGGCTGATGCCGGCGAGCGTGACGGGCCCCTGATCCTGGCGCATGGCCAAGTCGATCATGGCGGTTACCGCAAAACGGCCTTTGGTGGTCAGTCTCATGATGCTCGGGGAAAGGGAAATACTTGATCGTTTCGCTCAAGTATAAATTTATCCGACCAAAACAGTCAAGTACCCCTGCTGCATTGCACGGTATCCGGCACGGCGCTTTTCAGGCGGCATCGCCGGGCGCATGTGACGACACCGGCACCACGCGCGGCGGAATCAGCAGGGACATCGGGTGACGCACGATGCGCCGGCGCACCGCTGCGCTGAGTTCGCGCCGATCCACGCGCGGCAGGTTGCGTGACCGCATCGCCATGTTGAAGGCCAGCGCAAAGCTGACTGACACGTTCAACACGCCCATCAACGCGATACCTGCCACGGCCAGCCAGAGCGACGGCATGCGCAGGGCATCCATGCCGAGCACGCCGATGGCCGTGCCCACGGAACCGGTGGAAAGCGTCACATGGCGCACTTCCATATGCGGACCGAAAAAGCTGAGAATCTCCGGCCCGAGCCCGAGCAGGAATCCCAGCGACACATTGCCCGCGATGCCGGACAGGTTGCGTTTCCAGAAATCCGCCAGCTTCATCGCCCCGCCCTGCCCCAGCACGTAGCGCAGCCGGCGGTTGTAGGCCATCACGTCGTGCACGCGGTGCAGCGCGAACCAGTTGTCCGCCCAGCCGGCGATCAGGCTCGACAGCCACAGCAGCACGCCAGTGAACGCGGCGTAGAGCGGCGTGGGGCCGAGAATCGAGAACGATTCGATCGTGGCGATGGCTTTGGCCGGCGTGATCAGGTTGGCGCCAAGCAGCTTGCTGGCCAGCCACTGCACCAGCAGCGCCACCGGGAACACCACGGCCAGGTTGCCGAAAATCGCCGCCGCGTTCGAGCGGATCATCGCGATGGTGTCGTCGACGAATGCCTCGCGCCCCTCCGGCCGCCCCGCGCCATCGAGCCGGTGGGCCAGCGCCGGGCCGGTCATCGCCGGCTGCTTGGTAGCCAGCGTGAAATGCGCGAAATGGATCGCCAGGAAGCTGCCGGCGTAGTTCAGCGAGGCCAGCAGGCCCTCCACGAACTTGTCCAGGTGCAGGCCGTAGATCAGGAACTTCAGGTAGACCGTGACCACCGTAACCAGCCCGCCGCCGGCCGCCGCCCGCAGCAGCTCACCGTACTCCTTGCGGTCCCGCGTGATGTAGTGCTCGCCGGTCTCGGCGGAGCGCTCCACCACCTTGCGCGCCAACTGCGCGAACGATGAGCCGGCCAGGTGGGCGATGCTGCGCCGCGCCTGCGTGGAGCGGATCAGCTCGGCCATCAGGTGCGCGTGGCGGCTGTGGCGGCCCGGGTCCACCCAGGCGTTGAGCAGCAGGTCGATCCGCGCCAGGCGGACCTTCATGCGTTCGATCTGGAACACCACCTCGACGGAGACGCCGTTCTCCTCGAGATCGTCATAGACGTGCTGTGCGGCGGCCAGACAGCCATCGAGCAACGCGCGGAAATAGTTGAGCCGATGCCCAAACACCTCGTTGTCATGCGCCAGCCCCTCCTCGCACAGCGCCGCGATGGCCGCGTCGAGCCGGAAAAATGGCGTGTCCTGCACGCGCCCGGGCAGGCGTGAGCGGATCGACTGGCTCAGGCCGGTGGCGCGCACCTGGCTGGCGAGCACCTGGATGCTTGCGGCCAGCGTGTCCTCAAGCATGATGCGATCGTCTTCGGCACCAGCCTGCAGCGCTGACGCGATGCGCTCGATCAAATCGTCGTCGAGCCCATCGACCCAATCGGCATCGCTCTCGTCGGCAAAGACCAGCGCGAACAGGCCGGCCATGTCGTTGCGGTTGGGCGGCGGGGGCAGGAAGCGCGCCTGGAGCCGATCGACCATCTCGCCCCAGAAGCCGGGGTGGGAGGCCACGCCGGTATCGCAGAACAGCGAGGTGGGATCGTTGTCGCGGACGATCGAGCGGATGGTGCGCGCGAAGCGGTCCGCCCAGTCCGGGTGCCGCGCCAGCACCTGGAGCAGATAGCGCAGCCGTACGTGGGCGGGATAGCTGCGCGCCGGGGCGTTGGCCTGATCGGGGCCAGTATCAGGATCGACGGCCAGGCGGCCGTCGCGCCGGAGCCAGTAGCCCAGCTCGACGAGCCAGGCGTTGCGGTCCGCGAGCAAGGCGTCGGGGTTGGCCGAGGCCAGGATGGCGTCGAGCTGCAAGCTCGCATTACGTGACTCGCGCCACTTGCGCCATTTGCGGAACAGGGAAAAAACCATGGATGTCTCTGGAGGGCCGGCAAGGTTGCCGGCCTGGGGCTGCGGGGCTTGGCGGGGGGTCTCAGCGCGTGCGCGCCAACTGTTCGCGCAGCATGGCCACCACACCGTCGCAGGCGTCTTCGACGTAGTCGAGCACGGTTTCGAAGCCATCGCCCTCGCCGTAGTAGGGGTCGGGCACTTCCTCGGCGTGGTGCCGGGTGGCAAAGCTCATCAGGAGCCGGAGCTTGTCCGGGCTGACTTCGGGATGGAGCGCGCGCAGCGTGGAGATATTGGCGTGATCCATCGCCAGCACGAGGTCAAAGCGCTGGAAGTCCGCCACCCCCACCTTGCGCGCCCGCAGCGCGGACAGGTCATACCCCCGCTGCAACGCGTAGCGCTGGCTGCGCGCATCGGGCGGGCGCCCGAGGTGATAGTCGTGGGTGCCCGCGGAGTCGAGTTCGACCCGCTCCGCGAGACCCGCGGCAAGCAACTTGGCGCGCAGCACGCCCTCCGCCGTCGGTGAACGGCAGATGTTTCCCATGCAGCACATCAGGATGGCAAATGTTTTCATCGGCACGATTTTACTTGGCCGATGGCGCCGGCACTACGCCAGTTGCACCGCCAACTCCCGCCCTCTCTCCCAACCGGCTGCCTCGGCGTCTTCCGGCGTCTTGAAGTGGGCGGTCGGCGGCGCGGTTTCCACCAGCGTGCCGGCGGCGCGGATATTGGTGCCCGGACGGCAGACGCGCACCGTGTACTCCCACTCGATCGGCGAACGGGGTTTCACCAGCACCTGGATCTCGTGCGTCTCGAAAACCCTCTTCTTCCATTCACTGCTATAGGCCATGTCTTGTCTCCTGTGCTGCCGGCGACCCTTGGCCCGGGTCAGTTCACCTCGCCGGCATCGATTGTGCGCATGGCGGCCGCCTCGGCCAGTGCCAGGGCCGCCTCCGGGGTGGCTGCCGCGCCGGTCTCCGACTCGAAAGTCGGCCCGCTGGGCTCGCCGAACGCGTCGGCGATCGTCACCACCCCCGAAAACCCGCCTCCCGCATGCGGTACTGCCCGCGCCACCACCGCGTAACCACCGTATTCGAACTGTGTCACCATGGCGCGCTCCTCGTCGTTGACCGGCATCGTCCGGCGTGGATGCCCGGACACCCTAGACACTATAGGATGTGATCGCCGCCCGCCCCGAACACCTGGGCCCGCAGCTTGGCCAACTGGTCGCGCACCTGGGCGGCCTTCTCGAATTCGAGATTCTTCGCATGGTCGAGCATCTGCTTCTCCAGCCGCTTGATCTCCTTCGCGACCTGCTTCTCGCTCATGTCCTCGTATTTCGCGCGCTCGGCGGCGGCGCTCAGCTCCGCGCGGACCTCGTTCGGGTCGTACACCCCGTCGATGATGTCCTTGATCCGCTTGACCACGCCGCGCGGCGTGATGCCATGGGCCTCGTTATGGGCAATCTGCTTGATGCGGCGCCGTTCGGTCTCGTCGATCGCGCGTTTCATCGAGTCCGTCATGCGGTCCGCATAGAGGATAGCGGTGCCATTGACGTTCCGGGCGGCGCGGCCGATGGTCTGGATCAGCGAGCGCTCGGCGCGCAGGAAGCCCTCCTTGTCCGCATCGAGGATGGCCACCAGCGACACCTCGGGAATATCGAGGCCCTCGCGCAGCAGGTTGATCCCCACCAGCACATCGAAGGTGCCGAGGCGCAGGTCGCGGATGATCTCCACGCGTTCCACGGTGTCGATGTCCGAGTGCAGATAACGCACCTTGACGCCGTTCTCGGACAGGAATTCGGTCAGCTGCTCGGCCATCCGCTTGGTCAGCGTGGTCACCAGCACGCGGTCGCCGGCCTGCACGCGGATGTTGATCTCGGATAGCAGATCGTCCACCTGGGTCGTGGCCGGGCGCACCATGATGATCGGGTCGACCAGGCCGGTCGGCCGCACCACCTGCTCCACCACCTGCCCCGCGTGGTCCTTCTCGAACTGCGCCGGCGTGGCCGAGACGAACATCACCTGGCGCATCTTGCGTTCGAATTCGTCGAACTTCAGCGGCCGGTTGTCCAGCGCGGACGGCATCCGGAAACCGTATTCCACCAGCGTGGTCTTGCGCGCGCGGTCGCCGTTGTACATGCCGTTGAGCTGGCCAATCAGCACGTGGGACTCGTCGAGGAACATCAGCGCGTCCGGCGGCAGGTAATCCACCAGCGTCGGCGGCGGCTCGCCCGGCTTGGCGCCGGAGAGGTGCCGCGAATAGTTCTCGATGCCCTTGCAGAAGCCCAGCTCCGAGAGCATTTCCAGGTCGAAGCGCGTGCGCTGCTCCAGCCGCTGCGCCTCCACGAGACGATTCTCCTTGTAGAAGAAATCGAGCCGCTCGCGCAACTCCACCTTGATGTCCTCGATCGCGCGCAGCACGGTCTCGCGCGGCGTGACGTAGTGGCTCGACGGGTAGACCGTGAAACGCGGAATCTTCTGACGCACGCGCCCGGTCAGGGGGTCGAAGTACTGGAGCGAATCGACCTCGTCGTCGAACAGTTCCACGCGCACGGCCATCTCGGCGTGCTCGGCGGGAAAAATGTCGAGCGTGTCGCCGCGCACGCGGAAGGTGCCGCGCTGGAAATCGGTCTCGTTGCGCGTGTACTGCATGGCGATCAGCCGCGCGATGATGTCGCGCTGGCTCAGCTTGTCGCCGGTGCGCAACGTCAGAATCATCTTATGGTATTCGCTCGGATTGCCGATCCCGTAGATCGCGGAGACGGTCGCCACGATAATCGTGTCGCGCCGCTCGAGCAGGCTCTTGGTGGCCGACAGCCGCATCTGCTCGATATGCTCGTTGATCGACGAGTCCTTCTCGATGAACAGGTCGCGCTGCGGCACGTAGGCCTCAGGCTGGTAGTAGTCGTAGTAGCTGACGAAGTACTCGACGGCGTTGCGCGGGAAAAACTCGCGGAACTCCGAGTACAACTGGGCCGCAAGTGTCTTGTTCGGCGCAAAGACGATGGCCGGCCGCCCCATGCGTGCGATGACGTTGGCCATGGTGAAGGTCTTGCCGGACCCGGTCACGCCCAGCAGGGTCTGGAACGACAGGCCGTCCTCGACGCCCTCCACAAGCTGGCGGATGGCCTCGGGCTGGTCCCCGGCGGGCGGGAACGGCTGGTAGAGCTGGAACGGCGACCCCGGAAAGGTGACGAATTTGTCTTCGTCCAGGACCGGGGCGACTTCGGCGAGATTCGTCATAGGGTAGGGAAAAACCTGAGGAAAAACTGGCGGATACGCTAGAATCTTGGGGTTGCGCGGACCCGCTTCAAGCATTGTGGCATCACGCTACTGTCAGTTCCTGTCAGTAGGAGTAGGGCCCTCGACGCGATCCGCCAGCGCAGCCCGAAGCATTCTACGCCCTCCGTTTTGTTACACAGCTGACCACGAGAATCCAAATGAGTTTGTTTTCTGCCGTCGAGATGGCCCCGCGCGACCCGATCCTGGGCCTGAATGAAGCCTTCAATGCCGACACCCGCTCCACCAAGGTGAACCTGGGCGTTGGCGTGTACTTCACCGACGAAGGGAAAATTCCCCTCCTGCGCGCCGTGCAGGAGGCCGAAAAGGCTCGCCTGGCCAGCGCCACGCCGCGCGGCTACCTGCCGATCGAAGGCATCGCCGCCTACGACCAGGCCGTGCAGACCCTGCTGTTCGGCAAGGAATCGGCCCTGATCACGGAAGGCCGCGTTGTGACGGCCCAGGCACTTGGCGGCACCGGTGCCCTGAAGATCGGCGCCGACTTCCTGAAGCGCCTGTACCCGGATGCCAAGGTCGCCATCAGCGACCCGAGCTGGGAAAACCACCGCGCGCTGTTCGAATCGGCCGGCTTCCCGGTCGTGAACTACGCCTATTACGATGCCGCCAGCCACGGCCTGAACTTCGCCGGCATGGTGGAATCGCTGAAGTCCTACGCGCCCAACACCATCGTCGTGCTGCACGCGTGCTGCCACAACCCGACCGGCGTGGACCTGTCGGAAGCCCAGTGGAAGCAGGTGGTGGAACTGGTCAAGGAACGCAACCTGATCCCATTCCTGGACATGGCCTACCAGGGCTTTGCCGATGGCATCGACCCGGACGGCGCCGCCGTGCGCCTGTTCGCCGATTCCGGCCTGCCGTTCTTCGTCTCCAGCTCGTTCTCGAAGAGCTTCTCGCTGTATGGCGAGCGCGTGGGCGCGCTGTCGATCGTCACCACGAGCAAGGAAGAAGCCCAGCGCGTGATGTCGCAGGTCAAGCGCGTGATCCGCACCAACTACTCCAACCCGCCCACGCACGGCGGCACGGTGGTGGCCACGGTGCTGAACAGCCCCGAGCTGCGTGCCATGTGGGAGCAGGAACTCGGCGAAATGCGCGACCGCATCAAGCTGATGCGCCATGCACTGGTGGACAAGCTGGCCGCCAAGGGCGTGCCGGGCGACTTCTCGTTCGTGAAGGCCCAGCGCGGCATGTTCTCGTACTCGGGCCTGACCACCGACCAGGTGGACCGCCTGCGCAACGACCACGGCATCTACGCCGTGGGTACGGGCCGGATCTGCGTGGCTGCGCTGAACAGCCGCAACATCGACGCGGTGGTCAACGCCATCGCCGCAGTGTACTAAGCATCACAGAACGACAGCTTCGGCGCATTGCACCAAAAAGCAACACGCCGATTGCACCCGTTCTGACGCAGTGCCACAAGAAAGGCGACGGGGAGGCCACTCCCGGTCGCCTTTTTGTGTCTGTACGTGTCTGTCACCACGAATTCAAGCCAATGTCCTATTGTCTTCACCGCTTGTCGGCGTACTTTGGAAGCGTATGCTGCAAAGCACGACCGTTCGATTGCGGGCATAATCCATCGGGCACAAACGCCCGACAGAAAGGCAACAGGTACCGGCATGCTTTACCAACTGCACGAATTCCAGCGCTCCATGCTGAACCCGCTGACCGCCTGGGCTCAGGCGACGGCCAAGACCTTCACCAACCCGCTCAGTCCGCTTTCCCTGGTGCCGGGCGCACCCCGCCTCGCGGCCGGCTACGAACTGCTCTACCGGCTCGGCAAGGAATACGAGAAACCCGCCTTTGACATCAAGTCGGTGCGCTCCAACGGCCGGGACATCCCCATCGTCGAGCAAACCGTGTTCGAGAAGCCGTTCTGCAAGCTGGTGCGCTTCAAGCGCTACGCGGACGACCCCGAGACCATCAAGCTGCTCAAGGACGAGCCCGTGGTGCTGGTCTGCGCCCCGCTCTCCGGCCACCACGCCACGCTGCTGCGCGACACCGTGCGCACGTTGCTGCAAGACCACAAGGTCTACGTGACCGACTGGGTCGATGCGCGCATGGTCCCGTCCGACGTCGGCCCGTTCCATCTGTCTGACTACATTTATTACATTCAGGAATTCATCCGCCACATCGGCGCGGATAACCTGCATGTGATCTCGGTCTGCCAGCCCACGGTGCCAGTGCTCGCCGCGATCTCGCTGATGGCCTCCAACAAGGAAACCACCCCGCGCACGATGACGATGATGGGCGGCCCGATCGACGCCCGCAAGAGCCCCACGGCGGTCAATTCGCTGGCGACCAACAAGTCGTACGAGTGGTTCGAGAACAACGTCATCTACACCGTGCCGGCGAACTATCCGGGCCACGGCCGCCGCGTCTACCCGGGCTTCCTGCAGCACGCCGGCTTCGTGGCGATGAACCCGGACCGCCACCTGTCCTCGCACTATGACTATTACCTGAGCCTGGTCGAGGGCGATGCGGACGACGCCGAGGCGCACGTGCGCTTCTACGACGAGTACAACGCCGTGCTCGACATGGCCGCCGAGTATTACCTCGACACCATCAAGGAAGTGTTCCAGGAATTCCGGCTGGCGAACGGCACGTGGGAAATCGACGGCGCGCTGGTGCGTCCGCAGGACATCAAGACCACGGCCCTGCTGACCATCGAAGGCGAACTGGACGATATCTCCGGCGCCGGCCAGACCGCGGCCGCGCACGACCTGTGTACGGGCATTCCCAAGGCCAAGCGGCATCACATCACCGCGCCGAAGGCCGGCCACTACGGGATTTTCTCGGGCCGCCGCTGGCGCGAGAATATTTATCCGGAACTGCGCGATTTCATCCGTAAATCCCGCTGAAGCCAGTCGGAAGCCGAATGCGAAAATGCCCGCGATGACCTCGCGGGCATTTTTGTTTTTCCCGACCGGGATAACCGCTCAGCGCTTCTGCAGGAAGGCCAGCAGCATGTCCGTATGCAGCTCGGCAAAGCGCGCGTGCTCGTCTTCCGAGGCCACGTCGCGGCCAATCACCGCGCTGATGGTGTAGCGGTTGGAGAGCACGTAGTAGCCCAGCGCCGAAATGGTCAGGTAGAACTGGGGCACGTCCACGTTGTCGCGGAACAGGCCCTGCTGCTGGCCGCGCCGGATGATGTCCGCCAGCACGTTGACCACCGGATTGATCAACTGATGCAGCTGGGCGGACTTCTTCAGGTGGCGCGCCTCGTGCAGGTTCTCGCTGTTGACCAGGCGGATGAACTCGGGGTGCTGGTAATACCAGTCCCAGACAAAGCGCGCCAGCGTGCGAACGGCCGCGACCGGGTCTTCGTCGGTCACATGCAGTTGCTCCTCGGCGGCGCGGAACTCGGCGTACTGCTTTTCGAGCACGGCCAGGAACAGGCCTTCCTTGCTGCCGTAGTAGTAATAGAGCATCCGCTCGTTGGTCTCGGCCCGGCGGGCGATCTGGTCGACGCGCGCGCCGGCCAGCCCGCCCTTTGCGAATTCTTCGGTGGCGGCGGCCAGGATGCGCCGGCGCGTGCCTTCGGGATCCCGCTTGGTTTTTGGCTCGTTTGACATGGGTTCCGGAGTCGGTCGGTTGCGCGGGATTATATGGCACGGCCGAGCACATATTGCTCGTGTCTCGTGCAAAGATCCGCCACATATCGCCCAAACGGGTGAGGCGACGGCGTGGCGCGCCAATCATCGCCGGTTCTGCCGTTTCGGGAAATCGGGGATAATCCTTGCCGCGCACACGCCCGCAGAGGCGTGCAGAAGCGTTAGCCGTCCCTCACATCGTTCCTCGCAGTCGTGACCATCACCCTCACCGCCGCCGCCACCCTGGCGGACCGCCTAGAAGCCCTGCTGCCGCAAACCCAATGCACCAAATGTGGGTTCGACGGCTGCCGCCCGTACGCCGAGGCCATGGCCCGGGGCGAGGCGGCGCCCAACCGCTGCCCGCCGGGCGGCACCGAGGGCATCGTGCGGCTGTCCGCCCTGCTCGGCGTGGCGCCGCGTGCGCTGGACCCCGAGCACGGCGTGGAGCAGTCGCGGGCCGTGGCGCGTATCGACGAATCGCGCTGCATTGGCTGCACGCTCTGCATACAGGCCTGCCCGGTCGATGCCATCGCCGGCGCAGCCAAGCAGATGCACACCGTGCTGCCCGACTGGTGCACCGGCTGTGATCTCTGCGTGGCACCTTGCCCGGTGGACTGCATCGACATGATTCCGGTAACGGGCGAAAAGACGGGCTGGGCCGCGTGGTCCCCCGCGCAGGCCGACGCCGCCCACACGCGCTACCTGGCGCGCCGCGCCCGGCTGGTGCGCGAGCGCGAGGAGAACGACGCACGCCTGGCCGCCAAGGCCGCGGCCAAGCTGGAGGCGCTGCAGGCGGAACCCGTGATGTCCGATGCCGAGCGCGCCGCCCAGGAACGCAAGAAGGCGATCATCCAGGCCGCGATCGAGCGCGCGCGCCAGAAACAGGCGGCCGCCACGCCGCGCAATACCGAGAATGTGTCGCCGGCCGTGCAGGCCCAGATCGACGCCGCCGAGGCCCGCCGCGCCAAGGCCGGCCTGACGCAGGCGCCTCCCGACAACAACAAGAAGCCTCCCGACGCATGAACGCCGCCAAGACCCGCGCCATCTTCGAAACGCTGCGAGACGTCAATCCAACCCCGGCCACGGAACTCGAATACAGCTCCCCCTTCGAGCTGCTGATTGCCGTGCTGCTCTCCGCGCAGGCCACAGACGTGGGCGTGAACAAGGCCACGCGCCTGCTGTTCCCGGTGGCCCACTCGCCCCAGCAGATGCTGGCGCTCGGCGAGGCGGGGCTGATCGATTACATCAAGACCATCGGCCTCTACAAGACCAAGGCCAAGCATGTGATCGAGACCTGCCGGATTCTGGTGGAGCGGCATGACGGGCGCGTGCCGCCAGACCGCGAGGCGCTGGAGGCCCTGCCCGGGGTGGGCCGCAAGACGGCCAACGTGGTGCTCAACACCGCGTTCGGCCAGCCGACCATTGCCGTGGATACGCACATCTTCCGCGTCTCCAACCGCACGGGGCTGGCGCCGGGCAAGAACGTGGATATCGTCGAGCAGAAGCTGCTCAAGGTGGTGCCGAAGGAATTCCTGCACGACGCGCACCACTGGCTGATCCTGCATGGGCGCTACGTCTGCAAGGCGCGCAAGCCCGAATGCTGGCATTGCGCCATCGAGCCGCTGTGCGAGTTCCGCGAGAAAACGCCGGCACCAAGCGCCTAGCCCCGGCGCCGAAGGTATAAGCCCCGGCGCCGGCGGGGATCAGACGATCCGGCAGGCTTCGTCGAACGACAGGCGCGGGCCGCGCGGATGCAGTTGGGCGGCCTCGCCATAGCCCAGGTTCACCAGGAAGTTCACCGACCACTTGCCATCGGGGAAGAACGCCGCGTTGACCTTGGCGGCATCGAAACCGCCCATCGGGCCGCAGTCCAGACCTAGTGCGCGGGCGGCCAGGATGAAGTAGCCGCCTTGCAGCGAGCTGTTCATCAGCGCATCGCGCGCGATCTTTTCGGTGTTGCCGGCGTACCACGAGCGGGCGTCGGCATGCGGGAACAGCTTCGGCAGCTGGTCGTGGAAGTTGTTGTCGAAGGCGATGATCGCGGTGACCGGCGCCGAGCGGGTCTTCTCGACATTGCCGGCGGACACGCATTCCACCAGCCGCGCCTTCTCGGCGGCCGACTTCACGAACACGATGCGGGCCGGGCTGCTGTTGGCGGCGGTCGGGCCGAACTTCATCGCCTCATAGATCTGCTGCAGCAGGGCGTCGTCCACGTGCTTGTCCTGCCACACGTTGTGCGTGCGGGCATCGGTGAACAATTGTGCGAGAGCTGCCTGATCGATGGATTTCATTGCGCGTCTTCCCATTTTCCGGATGAAAGAAAGCGCGATTGTACCGATGGGTGCGCGGAAAACCCAACAACGGCTTTCACGATGTCCCTCAAATCCTTTCGTCGACGGCGGCGCCTGACTAGGCGCTTGACTAGGTGTCCGACCGGGCGTCCACCTGCGGCGTGCCGCTGGCGCGGCGCGTGAGCCACAGTACGCCGGCCAGGATCAGCCCGCCGCCGATGGCCTGCGTGGCGCCGATGTGCTCTCCCAGCAACATCGCCGCCAGCAGCACCGTCACCACCGGCTCCAGCGTGGACAGCATCGACGCCCTGGAAGCCCCCAGCCGCTGCAAGCCCGCGAAGAAGGTCAGGATGGCCAGCACCGTGGAGACCAGCGCGATGGCGATCAAGGCGAGCCAGCCGCCCGCGTCGCCCGGAAACTGCGGCGGCACGCCGGCGCCGGTGCGCAGGATGCCCACCGTCACATAGACCAGCGCTGCCGCCGTACAGATGACCGTGGTGGTGGCGATGGCGTTGACGCCAGCCGTTACGCGCGCGCCCACCACGATATAGATCGAGTAGATCACCGCCGCCGCCACGCCCAGCGCGATGCCGAGCGGGCTGCCCTCCCCCCCGCCCACCGTCAGGCCGGCGCCGACCGAGCACAGCACCAGCGCGATTACCGCCGCGTTGGTCAGCCGCTCCTTGAGAAAGATCGCAGCAAGGATGGTCACGAACAGCGGATAGAGATAGAGCAGCAGCGCCACGAGGCTGGCCTGCGCGTAGTTCAGCGCGGTGAAAAAGCAATAGGACTGGCTGACGTAGCCGATGCCGCCCATCGCCGCCAGCGCCAGCACGCGCCGCCACGGCGGCAGGCGGATGCCGCGCGTGCGCATGACCACGGCCATCGCAATGGCGGCGAGCACGAAGCGCACCGCCAGCAGGCCATAGACATCCGCGCCGGCGGCATAGGCGTAGCGCGCGAAGATCGCCATGGCCCCAAAGGCGCTGGCGGACAGCGCAATCATCAGCACGCCGGCGAGCGTGTGGCGGGCCTGGCCGAGGGTGGCGGAAGCGGTCATGGGTGGCGCAAGGAGCAGGAAGCGGGAACCGGGAAGCCCGCATTCTACTTGCGCGCGGCGGGCGGCCGGCAGCGTTCGGGGGCCTCGTTTACAATACCGACCATCATGTTCAATCCCTCAAGAGAAGAAGTCCGCCGGTTCTTCTGCGAAGCGTGGCAGAAGCGGGTGGCGGGCAATGTCCTCACCCCGCTCGAAGTGATGGCCGTCGACTGGATCGACGAGCATCCCGAATACCAGCCGCTGCTGACCGATACCGAAGGCGCGCTGACGCGCGACTACACGCCCGAGGGCGGCCAGACCAATCCGTTCCTGCATCTGGCGATGCACCTGTCGATCTCCGAACAGGTGTCGATCGACCAGCCGCCCGGCATCCGTACGGCGTATGAGGCACTTTCGCGCCGACTCGATTCGCCGCACGAGGCCCAGCACCAGATCATGGAATGCCTCGGTGAAATGCTCTGGAACGCACAGCGCACCGGCATGCCGCCGGATGGCCAGGCCTACGTGGACAACATCCGCCGCCGCGCCGCCGGCTAACCGGCCTTATCCAGCACTTTTCACACCAACAATTCGTCACAAGATGCCCGCGAGCCACGTGTTAGGCTGTCGGGCATTCCAAACTCTGACGTGTCCGCGGACCCTGCTCCGACGTGACGCGCACGCATCCATGTCTCTCTCCGTGCCTCGCCGCGCCGGCTTCGGCAGCGCGGCGCTTATTTCGTTCGCCCTGTTGGGTCCGGTTTCCGCGCACGCCGCCGTATCGCTGCTGCAACCGCCGCGCGTCATCGACGGGACGCGGCCCTTCACGCTCACGCTGCTGGTCAGCGCCGACCAGTCGATGCGACGCTACGCAGTGCCCGAAACGCTCCAGGTGAGCGCCACCGGCGACCTCGCCGCGCCCGTGCGGATCGACATGAAGCGCACCGGCGGCGGCCCGTCCGTGCTGAACCTGCGCCACGGCGACATCCGCACCATCACCTATACCGCCGACTGGCCGGACGGCATGCGCGGCCAGGTGCGGCTCGACGTGGCCGGCATCGACGCCGCGCCGGTGGTCGTCACGCTGAACCGCGCGCCGCTGCCGGGCGAAGTCCCCGCCGCGCCGACCGTGGCGGCCGTGGCCCCGGGCGCTGCCTCGACGGAGCACAAGGACCTGGCCGCCGCCCCCGGCACCTCCCAGCATGAGGGAGCCACGCCAGCCGCCACGGTACCCGTCACGCCGATCGTCACGGCCGCCAACGGCGGCACGCCGGGGCCCTCGCCGGCCGACCTGCGCGACGGCCAGCGCCTCTCGTTCAACGAGCCGATGTACCTGATGTTCGGCGCGCACAACGGCGCCAACGCCAAGTTCCAGATCAGCTTCAAGTACCGCATTTTCGAGGGCGAGAACCCGAGCTCGAAGCGCGTGCTGGACAACCTGTACTTCGCCTACACGCAGTTCTCGCTATGGGACCTGAACGACGAGTCCCGGCCGTTCCGCGACACCAACTACCGGCCCAGCCTCTATTACTACCTGTCCGATACGGGCGTGAAGAACCGTGTGATCAGCCGGCTCTCGCTGGCCACCGGTTTCGAGCACGAGTCGAACGGGCGCGATGGCGACCAGTCGCGCAGCGTCAACACGCTGTTCCTGAAGCCGACGATATATTTCGGCGACCAGACCGACTGGCACTGGCGCGTGGCGCCCAAGGTCTACGGCTACGTCGGCAAGAGCGACAACGAGGACATTGCACACTATCGCGGCTACATGGACCTGCTGGTGGCCTACGGCCGGCCCGATTCGTGGGAATTTGCCGCCACGCTGCGCAAGGGCACGCGCAAGGGCTATGGCAGCGTGGATGCGCAGCTCACCTACCCGCTCGCGCGGCTACTGCCGGGCACGGCCGGCTATCTGATGGCTGGCTACTTCTACGGCTACGGCGAGAGCCTGCTCGACTACAACCAGAAGACGCCGTGGCAGTTCCGCATCGGCTACGCGCTGTCGCGCTGATCAGCCGGCCAGCGGCTTGCCCTCGGCCTTGAGCCGCGCGTTGCCGACGGCGGCCGCAAACTGGCCGTGGCCGTGCCAGCCCGTGGCGCGGCCCAGCTTCTTGCCCCGCTGGAAGAACATGAACACCGGAATGCCGTGCAGGCCGAAACGCTTGCCCAGCTCGGGGTGTTCGTAGACGTTGGCGTGCAGCCAGCGCAGGTTCAACGCGCGGATCGGGTCCGGGTTGGCGAGCATCGCCTTCTTGGCCATCTCGCAGTTGAAGCAGTCCACGCCCCAGAAGAACACGCAGACCAGGTCGTCACCGGCAGCGGCGATGGCCGCGTCGATGGTGCTCCCATCGACCGCCTGCATGGCGAAGGCGTCGAAGGCGCGGTGATCGAGATGAGGGGATTGAGCGTCGTCTGACATCGTGGGGTTCCTGGAAACAACAACGCCCGGGCGTTGCGGCACCGGGCGTTGGGTCATGCTTCGGGGGTCAGGCTTTGCGCGGCTTAGCGCGGCGCCGAGACCGTCACCAGTGCCGGGCGCAGCACGCGCTCGGCAATCATGTAGCCACGCTGGAGCACGTTCACCACGGTGTTGGGTTCCTGCTCGGACGGCACCATCGAGATCGCCTGGTGACGATGCGGGTCGAACTTCTCGCCCACCGGGTTCAGCTCGACAATCTTGCCGCGCTCGAAGGCAGCGGCCAGCTGGCGGGCGGTCAGCTCCACGCCTTCGCGCAGCTTCTTGAGATCGCCGGTGTTGTCGGCCAGCGCAGCCTGGAGGCTGTCCATCACCGGCACGAGGTTGTCGGCGAAGTTCTCGATCGCGAACTTGTGTGCCTTGCTGACCTCTTCCTGCGACCGGCGGCGGATGTTCTCGCCCTCTGCCGTGGCGCGCAGGAACAGCTCGTAGTTTTCCTTGGCCTTGGCCTCCAGGTCGGCCACCTGCTGCGTCAGGCGGGCCACATCATCGCCGGCCGGGGCGTCCGTGCCAGGCTGCTGGGCGCGCAGGGCATCGTCTGCCGCCTGCGGCGCGCTCGAAGCTGGGGATGGCGTCTGGGTCTGATTCTGTTCTTCCATGTCGATCCGTATCAAATCTAAAACTCGGCCCGCCTGGCGCAGGCCGTCGGGTGGGTCGGGATGCCAAACCGGCAAGTCTAGCCGCAGTTGGCGCCGGTCCCCGCTTTTTCAAGTGTGAAGGGGGCGAGACGCCGAAATACGCGGTTACAAAGCCGTGATTCATGCAATCTGGTGTTCATTGCTTTGCTGCAACGCAATGACTAAGATCTATCAATGAAAAATGACAAAAATAACGGGAGCACGCTGGTGGATTATTTTGGTGCATCCTTCGGAAGGTTCGTCATGCACAAGCTTCCTGTCGTAACGGTGTGCCTGCTCGCCGCGCTGTCGGTGATGACACTTTTCATCTGCGCCTCCGGCGCATTCACGCCGCGTGAGACCGAGTATGGCAGTGGCAAGGCGGTGTTCAAGCACTATATCGTTCCGTACTTCCCGTACAACCGCTGAATCCATCCCTAGCTTCTGAAACCGTCGATCCGGCGCCGGTCGCGCTTGGTCGGGCGGCCCTGCAGCTGCGCCGTCGGCTCGGGCTGCATGCGCCGCCGTTCCGCCTCTTCCTGGCGCCGGGCCTGGCTTTCCGGGGTTTCGGCATACAGCGTCTGCGCCACGGGCGCCGACCCGCGCGAGGCGGCCACGCCCTTCACCTCGATCTCCCAACGCTGCTGGTGCGCGTCGATCCTCACGGCGTCGCCGGGCTTCACTTCCCGTGAATTCTTGACCGGCTGGCCGTTGACCTCCACCCGGCCCCGCTCCACGGCCTCCGCCGCCAGCGAGCGCGTCTTGAAGAAGCGCGCGCACCATAGCCATTTGTCGATGCGTTGCCGGGCATCCGCCTCGAAGTCCACGTCCATCGTCTAACTCCTTGATTCCTTATGCCGCAGCGCCCCGGGTCTGCGCCCGCGAGCGCCGCGCTTCCAGCTCGTGCGGATGTGGCTGGCGCAGCGGCCAACCCTGCAGATGCTGCAGCGCGATCTCGGCCAGCCCGGCAATCCAGTAGTCCGCATCATTCAGGCAGGGAATGAACTGGAATTCCTGTCCGCCCGCCACGCGGAATTCGGACTGCCCTTCCATGGCGATTTCCTCGAGCGTCTCGATGCAATCGGCCGGGAAGCCGGGGCAGAACACATCCACGCGATGCGTGCCGACCTTGCCCAGCTCGGTCAGCGTCGGCGCGGTATAGGGCTGGAGCCATTCGGCCTTGCCGAAACGAGACTGAAAGGTCACTTGATACTGGCCCGGCTGCAGGCCCAGCGCCTCGCCCAGCATCCGTCCGGTCTTCAGGCATTCGCAGTGGTAGGGGTCGCCCAGATCCAGCAGCCGGCGCGGCAGGCCATGGAAGGACAGGATCAGCTTGTCGCCCCGGGCGAAGTCCGGCATGCCGTGCTGCGCCCAGAAGCCGCTCACCTGCTGCTGCAGGGCGGAAATATAGGCGGGATGGTCGTGAAAGTGCTTGATTAGTCGCAATTCCGGCTGATTCCGCCAGCCGGCCAGCACGCGGAAGACCTCGTCGAACGCCGTGGCCGTAGTCGTGCCTGAGAACTGCGGATAAAGTGGCAACAACAGCACTTGCTCCGTACCCTGCCGGCGTAGGGCCTCCATGACCGAGGCAATCGACGGATTGCCGTAGCGCATGGCGCAGGCCACGGTCACATCGTGGCCGAGCCGGTGCATGTGCTGCTGGAGCGCGTGGGCCTGCCGCTCGGTGTGCACCAGCAGCGGCGAGCCGGTCATGTGCGCCTCGCGCAGCCAGATCGATTCGTACTTCATGGCCGATGCGCGCGAGCGGAACGGCAGGATCAGCCCGTGCAGGATCGGCAGCCAGGCCAGACGCGGGATCTCGACCACGCGCGGATCGGACAAAAACGCCTTCAGGTATCGCCCCACTGCCTTGGGCGTGGGCGCATCCGGCGTGCCCAGGTTGATAAGCAGGATGGCCGTGCGGGGCGCCTGGCCATGCTGGTAAGCCGGTTCTGCCGAGAACGTCATAGGGTTTCCGGAAATGGCGGGCGCCACGCGCGCGTTGTCACGTGGCGTGCCCGCGCGCAGCAATCAATTCTGGGAGAGCGCGCTCGAGAGCAGCCGCGCGGTGATGTCGACGATCGGGATCACCCGTTCGTAGGCCATCCGCGTCGGGCCGATCACGCCGAGCGTGCCGACGATCTGTCCATCGACACCATAGGGCGCGGTGATGACGGCCATGTCTTCGAGCGGCACGAGCTGGCTTTCGCCCCCGATGAAGATCTGTACGCCCTGCGCGTGGCTCGAGACATCGAGCAACTGCAGCAGGTTGGTCTTGTGTTCGAAGACATCGAACAGCCGGCGCAGCTTGTCCATGCTGGACGACAGGTCTTCCACCTCGAGCAGCTTGCGCTCGCCGGAGATGAACACCTGGTCGTCGTCCTCGGCCATGGCGCTGCTGCCGGCCTCCACGGCGGCCTGCATCAGCGCTGACATGTCGCGGCGGAGATCCTGCAATTCCACCCGCAAATGGCTGCGCACGGCATCGAAACTCATGCCGGCGTAGTGGGAATTGAAGAAATTGGCCGCCTCGATCAGCTGGGCGGGGGTGTACGGCAGTTCAGTCTGGATGATGCGGTTCTGGACGTCGCCCTCGGGGCTGACGATGATCAGCAGGATGCGCTTCTCCGACAGGCGCATGAACTCCACCTGGCGGAACGACTGGCCCCGGCGCGGCGTCATGATCACGCCGGCAAAGCGCGAGAGGTTAGACAGCGTGTGCGCGGCGGCGGTAATCATCCGCTGCGGCCCCAGCTGCTGCCCGGCCAGCTGGCCCTGGATCTGGCCGGTCAGCGCGGCCAGTTCGGCCGTCATCTCCACCGTGCCGCCCTCCAGCGGGCGCGCCGTAAGCATCGAATCGACGAACAGCCGGTACCCGCGCGGCGTGGGAATCCGGCCGGCCGACGTGTGCGGGCTGGCGATGAACCCCATTTCCTCGAGGTCGGACATCACATTGCGGATGGTCGCCGGCGAGAGATCGAGACCCGAGTACTTGGACAGGGTGCGCGAGCCCACGGGCTGGCCTTCGGCGATGTAGCGCTCGATCAGGGTCTTGAGAAGCGTTTTCGAACGTTCGTCCATAGTGCCCCGATTTTAAACAACTTTCCCCGGTTCGGGCGGGCTTCGCACCGGTGCGTGCCCACCTACTGACAATGGTCACGGCGGTATGGTCTAATCCCGGCATGTCTGCCCCCCAGAACCCAGCCATCGCCCCCGCCGCTGCGCCCCGCGCCGCGTTCCAGACCGTTGCCCTGGTCGGCCGGTACTCGACCGCCGGCATCGAGGGCCCGCTCGAGGAATTGGCCGCCTGCATTTCCCGCAACGGCCAGGACGTGGTCTTCGAGCGCGAGACCGCACAGGCCACCGGCCTCTCCGGCTACCCGGTATTCTCCGCCGACGAGATCGGGCGCGAGGCCGACGTGGCCGTGGTGCTCGGCGGCGACGGCACGCTGCTGGGCCTGGCCCGCCAGCTGGCCGGGCTCGACGTGCCGCTGATCGGCGTGAACCATGGCCGGCTGGGCTTCATGACCGACATCCCGCTGGAGGACGTGACGCGCGCCCTGCCCGAGATGCTCGCCGGCCGCTACGAGGCCGAAACCCGCATGCTGCTGGAATCCCGCGTGATCCGCGACGACGGCGTGATCTTCTCCGCGCTGGCGTTCAACGACGTGGTGGTCAACCGTTCCGGCATTTCCGGCATGGTCGAGCTGGCCGTCTCGGTGGACGGCTATTTCATGTACAACCAGCGTTCGGACGGCCTGATCGTCTCCACGCCCACCGGTTCCACCGCCTACGCGCTGGCCGCCGGCGGGCCGATCCTGCATCCTACGCTGTCCGGGCTGGTGCTGGTGCCAATTGCCCCGCACGCGCTGTCCAACCGCCCGATCGTGCTGCCGCACGACGCGGAAGTGACGATCGAGGTGGCCACCGCGCGCGACGCGAGTGCCAATTTCGACATGCAGTCTCTGACCTCGCTGCTGCAGGGCGACCGGATCGTCGTGCGCCGCTCGAGCAAGACCGTGACCCTGTTGCATCCGGTGGGCTACAACTACTACGCCACGCTGCGCAAGAAGCTGCACTGGCACGAATACCCGACCGAGGACAACCGGCTCTGAGCCGGCCCCCACTCCCCCCAAGGCCACGATGCTCCGCAGCCTGTCCATCCGCGATTTCGTCATCGTCGATACGCTCGACCTCGACTTCACCACCGGCTTTACCGTCTTCACCGGCGAGACCGGCGCCGGCAAGTCCATCCTGATCGATGCACTGGCCCTGGTGCTCGGCGAACGCGCCGACGCCGGCGTGGTGCGCGAAGGCAGCACCCGCGCAAGCATCAGCGCCACCTTCGGCACGCACGCAGCGCTCGACGCCTGGCTGGCCGAGCGTGAGCTGTCCGGCGACGAGACCGGCCTGGACGGCGAAGGCACCGTGCTGCTGCGCCGCACCGTCGATGCGGGCGGCCGTAGCAAGGCGTTCATCAACGGCACGGCGGCCACGCTGGCCCAGCTGCGCGAGGTGGGCGACCAGCTCGTGGACATCCACGGCCAGCACGCCCACCAGCTGCTGCTGCGGCCGGACGCCCAGCGCCACCTGTTCGACGCCCACGCGGGCCTGACCGAACAGGCCGGCGCGGTGGCGGAGGCGTGGCGGGCCTGGCGCACCTGCGTGCGCCAGCGCGAGGCCGTGGAGTCGCAATCGCGCGAAATGCAGCTTGAGCGCGAGCGGCTGGAATGGCAGGTGGGCGAACTCGACAAGCTGGCGCCCCAGGCGGGCGAATGGGAAGAGATCCAGGGCGAATACAACCGCCTCTCGCACGCGGCCGGCCTGATCGACGGCAGCCGCGCCGCGCTGGACGCGCTGTCCGAGGCCGACGGCGCCGTGCTGTCCGTGCTCAACAGCGTGGTGCACCGGCTCCAGCAACTGGCCGATGTCGATCCCGCGCTGCGCGACGTGCTCGCCGCGCTGGAACCGGCGCAGGTGCAGATCGAGGAAGCCGCGCATTCGCTGACGCGCTACGTCGACCGGCTCGAACTCGATCCGGAACGCCTGCAGGCCGTGGAAGCGCGCATGCAGGCGCTGCACACGGCGGCGCGCAAGTACCGCCTGCCGCCGGAGCAGTTGCCGGACGAACTGCTGGCCCGCCGCCAGCAACTCGACGACCTGCAGGCCGCGCAGGACATCAACAAGGTGCTGGCCCGCGAGGCCGCCGCACGCGCCGCCTACCTGACGCTGGCGCGGCACCTGTCCGCCGCGCGCAAGACCGCCGCCAAGGCGCTGTCCGGCGCCGTCACGGACGCCATGCAGGGCTTGTCGATGGCTGGCGGCACCTTCGTGGTGGCACTGAATCCGCTCGACGAGGCCGAAGGCCAGAGCCACGGGCTGGAGCAGGTGGAATTCCTCGTCGCCGGCCATGCCGGCGTGACGGCCCGCCCGCTGGCCAAGGTGGCGTCCGGCGGCGAACTGGCCCGGATCAGCCTGGCCATCTCGGTCATCACGAGCGAGGCCGCACCCACGCCGACGCTGATCTTCGACGAAGTGGATACCGGCATCGGGGGCGCCGTGGCCGAGGTGGTGGGCCGGCGCCTGCAGGAACTGGGCCGCGCGCGCCAGGTGCTCTGCGTGACCCACCTGCCGCAGGTGGCGGCGCAGGCCGGCACGCACCTGCTGGTCAGCAAGGAGACGGCCGACGCCACGAAGGCCCGGGCCGCCGTCACGCGGTCCAGAATCCGCGTGCTCGACGCCGAGGGCCGCGTCAACGAGACCGCGCGCATGCTGGGCGGGGCCACGGTCACCGCCACGACGACGCAACACGCGCAGGAGATGCTGGCGCAGGGCGCCCGCGCCGCCGAGCTGGCCGCGAGCCAGGCTGCAAATCAGGCCGCAAATCAGGCCACCACCGCGCCGCGCGAAGGGGGCTCGCGCCGCCCGCGCCGGGCCGCCGGCTGAAGCGCGCACCGTCGCCACGTCCGCATCCCGCTATATATATAGATACAGATCTCAGGAGCTTCGCCCCATGACCGCTGGTCAGTCCCCGCAACACCCCCGCCCCCGCCCCCGCCGCAGGGTCCTGGCGATGGCGCTGGCCGCCGTTGCCTCGCTGGCATCGCTGGGCGCCGTCTCGGGCTGCGCGTCGGAGTCGAAATCGTTCGCGCCGCCGCGCGGCAGCATCACCGACGACCGCGCCATCGGCGATATCCTCGTCAAGTTCACGCCGCCCGAGGTGACGGTGTCCGAGGACGCCGGCAAGCTGCTGGCGGGGATCGAGGGCCCGGTCCGGTACGTGGTGAAGCGGCCGATGTCCGGCGGCGTGTGGCTGGTCACCGCCATCACGGCCGTGCCCGACATCACGCTGGACCAGGCCGTGGCCACGCTGCAGGCCGCGCCGCGCGTGGAATCGGCCACGTCGGACCGCACGCTCAAGCCGCATCGCACCATGCCCACCAGCCGGGACATGCCAGCACAATAAAGCGCCCGTTTTCCTGTAGGTTGCTGTTCAGCAGTTCGCATCGCACTACCAACGCCCCCAGGAGTCGTAGATGCCACACCACACGCTGAAGCGCGGCCTGCGCGCCGCCCAAGGGCTGTCCGCCGCACTGCTGGCCGTGACCGCATGCTGGAGCCTGCCGGTGACCGCGCAGGGCCCCACCGGGGCGCGGGCCGCGCCGGTCTACACGGGCAACTACATCGTGCGCTGGCGGGATGGCAGCCAGTCCGTCACGCCCACCCAGATGCGCACCGTGGAGGCCAACACGGGCCTGGCGCTCGGCGTGAAGCGGCCGATGGCGGGCACGCTGCAACTGATGAGCGTGACCGACGCCAAGGGCGACAACCCCGAAACGGTGGCGAAGCGGCTGCGCCAGGACCCGCGCATCGCCGATGCGGTGCCCGACCGCTGGCTGCGCCTGCACGACACCATCCCCAACGACCCCGAATTCGCCGGCAACCAGACCTACATGGGCCTGCCGAGCCAGGTGGTGGGCGCCGCCAACCTCACGCGCGCGTGGGACCGCTCGCGCGGCAGCAGCAGCATCGTGGTGGCCGTGGTCGACACCGGCTACCTGCCCCACCCCGACCTGGTCGACCGGCTCGTGCCGGGCTACGACTTCATTAGTAGCGCGACCGTCTCGCAAGACAACGTAGATGGTCGTGATAGCGATCCCACCGATCCGGGAGACTTTGTTCCAGCCGGCCAGACCTGTCAGGACGGCAGCGGCCAGGCCAACAGCACGTGGCACGGCACGCGCGTGGCCAGCGTGCTGGGCGCGCTGACCAACAACGGCGTGGGCATCGCCGGCGTGGACTGGGCCGCGCGGATCCAGCCGGTGCGCGTATCGGGCCGCTGCGGCGCGCTGTTATCCGATACGGTTGACGGCATGCGCTGGGCCGGCGGGCTCGCCGTACCCGGCGTGCCGGCCAATGCGACGCCGGCCAAGGTGGTCAACGTCAGCCTGGGCGGTGGCAGTTGCTCGTCCATCGAACAGCAGGCCGTCAACGACCTGAACGCCGCCGGCGTGGTGGTCGTGGCCGCAGCCGGCAATTCGGCCGGCGCCGTGGAAGCTCCCGCCGACTGCACCGGCGTCATCGCCGTCACCGCCCACGCCAACGATGGCGAGAACGCCAGCTTCGCCAACGTCGGCCCGCAGGTCGCCCTGAGCGCCCCGGGCGGCGGCTGCGGCAACTCGCGCGTGGTGATGATCGGCAACACCCCCACCTGCTCCACGCCGGGCGGCTCGTCGCTGATCCGCACGCTGAGCAATTCCGGCACGACCACGGCCGGCAACTTCGTCATCAGCAACTCCGCCGGCACCAGCTTCGCCGCGCCGATGGTCTCCGGCGTGGTGTCGATGATGTTCGCGGTCAACGGTGCGCTGACGCCAGCCCAGGTCACCGCCGGCCTGAAAAGCTCCGCGCGCCCCCATCCGGCCAACACCTACTGCACCGCAAGCGCAAACGTCGGCAAATGCGGCGCAGGGTTGCTGGATGCCGACGGCGCGCTGGTAGCAGCGGCCAACCCGGCCGTCACGGCTACGCCTGCACCGGCGCCGGCGGCCTCCTCGGACAGCGGTGGCGGCGGCGGCGGTGGGGCAATCGCGCCCTGGAGTGCGGTGGTGTTGCTGGTGGTTGGGGTGGTGGGATTTGGGATGCGGCGGCGGGTTCGCTAGCGCCCTGCCCCATTCCCCCGCCGCGTGCGCCACCATTCCTGCAGCACCCAGCATGCCAGCCCGGCGATCGCGCCGGCGGCGTGGGCGGCGCGGACGATGCCGAAGCCCCAGGACGGGTCGAAGACGAGTGCAGCGAGCCAGGATTGCTCGGTCCAGACCTTGCCGATGACCACCACGCAGGTGATGACGCCAATCACGCGCGAGAAGCCCGGGGCTTGCAGCAGCCGCAGGCCGGCCCAGAGGGCCAGCCCGTGCAGCGCACCGGACAGCCCGCCGTACCAGCCGACCGAGGGGATGTTTAGCAGGGCCACCTGAACGGCCAGCCCGCTGATGACGAGGATCGCCAGCATCTCGCGGATGCGGGTGGCGCGGCCGGCGAGTAGCAGCAGGCCGGCGGCGGCGGCCATGTCCGCCAGATAGTGACGCCAGTCCAGATGCACCCACATCGCCGTGGCCACGCGCCACCACTGGCCGTCCAGCCGCACCGCGTCGCGCAGGTACAGGCCGTGGGCGTACAGCCAGGGGACGAAGGTGAACAGCGCGGCCAGTCCGGCCACGCCGGCGATGGTCGCCAGCATGGCCGGCCAGCCGTGGTCGGGCTGGGGCGGGACCGAACTACTCACCGAAGACCGCGCGCCACAGCGCCTGCACCTGCGCGGTCTGGTCCGCCACGGAGGCCGGCGGCACGCGGGCCTGGTCCTGGCCATCGAGCCGCAGCTTGTGCTGGCGTGCGCGGAACAGCCGGTAGGCGTCGCCCACGGCCACGGCGAGGGTCTTGTCGATCAGGCCAAGCTCGCCGGCCATGCGCAGCAGCGCGATATTGCCCTTGTTACCGGTCAGCGACGGATGCGCGCCGCTGTGCAGCAGCACGAGGTACTGCACCGTGAACTCGATGTCGACCATGCCGCCCCGGTCGTGCTTGAGGTCGAACAGCGGCGTGGGGTTGGGATGGCCCTCTGCCACCTTGGCGCGCATCTGCACGATTTCGTCGCGCAGCGCGGCGGCGTCGCGCGGCTGGCGCAGCACCTCCTCGCGCAGCGCCTCGAAGCGCGCGCCAATCGCGCTGTCGCCGGCGCACCAGCGGGCCCGCGTGAGCGCCTGATGCTCCCAGACCCAGGCGGTGTTGTCGCCCTCGCGCAGTTGATAGCGCCGGAACGCGTCGAAGCTCGTCACAAGCAGCCCCGCCGCGCCGTTGGGCCGCAGCCGCATGTCCACATCGAACAGCATGCCGGCCGCCGTGTGACTCGTGAGCCACGTAATCAGGCGACGGGCATAGGCCGCGTAGACGTCCGGCGCGCGCTCGTGGTCGTCGTCATACAGGAAGATGATGTCGAGGTCGGACGCATAGCCCAGCTCCTTCCCGCCCAGCCGCCCGTAGGCGATGACCGCGAAGCGCGGCGTCTCGGCGTGGCGCGTGGCCAGCTGGGCCCAGACCGCCCCGAGCGTGACTTCGAGCATCGCGTCGGCCAGGTCGGAGAGGCGGTCGGCCACCTGCTCCACGGTCAGCAGGCCGTGCAGGTCCTGCAGCAGGATCCGGAAGGTCTCGGCGTGGTGCTCGCGGCGCAGGATGTCCATCTGCATCTCGACCTGACCGTGCGCCACCTGCAGGCGCTCGGCCACGCGGGCGCGGAAGGCGGGCCAGTCCGGCGCGCTCGCCAGGGCCTCGCTGTCGAGCAATTCGTCCAGAAGCTGCGGATGGCGGGTCAGGTAGGCCGCCGCCCAGCGCGAGGCATGCAGCGTCTGGGCGACGCGGTCCATCGCCTGCGGGTACTCGGATAACAGCGAGAGATACGACGCCCGCCGGCTGATCGCATCGAGAAAATCAAGGAAACGGGCGATGGTGCTGTCGGCATCGTCCTGCTTGTTGGCGAGGTCGAGCGCGCGGTTGACCAGTTGGTCGAAGCGTGCCCGGCTCGACTCGGACAACGCGCGGTAGCGTACCGAGGTGGCGATGGCGCGCAGGCGGTCGTAGAGGCCGGTGCAGTCGCTGAAGCCGGCGGCCTGGAGCCGCTGGCACGGCGACGACTCGGGATCGGTCTCGTCCGGGCCGTCCTGCGTGGGCCGCGAGCCCTGCCCTTCCCGCACGATCTCGGGCCAGAGCGCCTCGCACTGCGGCGCGTCCGGGTCGCTGAACGGATCGGCGAAAGTGGCCTCGAACTGCTGCGCCACGGGCGCCATCAGCGCATTCATCTGCGCCACCAGCGCGGGCCAGTCTTCATAGCCCATCATCCGCGCCACGGCCAGCTGTTCGTCCTCGCTGGTCGGCAGGTGGTGGGTCTGGGCGTCGTCGCGGTATTGCAGCCGGTGTTCCAGCTGGCGCAGGAAGCGGTAGGCATCGGCCAGCTGCTCGGCCTGCCCCGCCGGCAGGAGGTTGCGGGCCACGGCCACGTCGAGGACCTCAAGCGTCGGCCGCACACGCAGCGCGGCGTCCTGGCCGCCGCGGATCAGCTGGAACACCTGCGCCATGAACTCGATTTCGCGGATGCCGCCGCGCCCGAGCTTGATATTGAACGAGCGCTGGTTCACGCCGTGGCCGGCCAGCCCGCCGCTGCGCTTGGCCGCCTCCGCGCGGATCTGGGCGTGCAGCGCGCGGATGGCCGCGATCACGCCATAGTCGAGGTAGCGCCGGAACACGAACGGCGTGGTCAGCCGGCCCAGCAGCGCGGCCGTGCGCGTGGCGTGAGGCGTATCCAGCGCGGAGACCACGCGGCCCTTGATCCAGGCGTAGCGCTCCCACTCGCGGCCCTGCACGACAAGGTATTCCTCGAGCATGCCCAGACTGCACACCAGCGGGCCGGCATCGCCATTGGGCCGCAGCCGCATGTCCACGCGGAACACGTAGCCATCGGCGGTCACCTCGGAGAGCAGGTTGATCAGGCGCCGCCCCACGCGGATGAAATATTCGTGGTTCGAGAGGCTGCGCGCCCCGCCCTGGGTATCGCCATCCTCGTCATAAAGAAAGATCAGGTCGATATCTGACGAGACGTTGAGTTCGCGCCCGCCCAGCTTGCCCATGCCCACCACCACCAGTTCCTGCACCTCGCCGCTCTGGGCGCCGGTGGGCCGGCCGTAGGTGGCGGCGAGGTCATCGCCGAGCACGCGCAGGCCGAACTGGATGCCGAGTTCGGCGAGGTCGGTCATCGCGCCCGTGATCTCGCCGAGCGGGGCCAGCCCGCGCAGGTCGCGCTCGATCACCACGCACATGACTTCGGCCCGCAGCCGGCGCAGCGCCTGGGCGGCGGCGGCCTCGGCATCGGCAGACGGGGCGTGGAGCGCCTGCAGCCGTGCCTCCATCCAGGTACGCGTCAGGGGCGCCCGGGCGGCATCCGCCACCACGGCGGCCAGCTCGGGGCGCGCCTGGAGCACGCGGCGGGCGTAATGGGAGGCCTGCCCCGAGTACAATACGTCGCCCTCGCCGGCGGCATTGGAATCCGTGGCGGGTAACGCCCTGGCCATCACCGTGGCATAGGCCCCTTCGACCATGTTGCCGATGGGTCCAGGCGGCGCATCCGGCGCCTCGGTGGGAAGGGGGTGAGCCGGGGCGGCGCCCGCGGCGGAACTCGTCGGATCAGGGACAGTCATTCCAGTAACTTTGCAATGCGGGCAGGCGCCGTGGCGATACGCGGTGGCGCAACAACGCACCCTTATCGACCACTTTGGAGAGCGGCTAGTATTGTCGGATAATCTGCGCATGTCCAGACGCCCCGCCGCCCCTGCCGCGCCCGCCGACGGTTCAACGTCCGCCAGCGCCGCTGCCGAGGCGTCCGCCGCCACCGCCGGCCCGGCTTCCCAGGCTTCTCATTCCTCCTCCGCACCCGCGTCCGGCGTGGCGTCCGGCGTGGGTGCGCGGCTGCGTGCGGCCGCCCGTGGCGGCTGGCGCGCGCTGTGTGCCGGCGTGACGCATCCGGTCTGGCCCCGGCTCTGGCGGGTGCTGGTGCGCATCGTGCTGGCGCTGGCCGCGCTGGCCGTGGTGGCGGTGCTGCTGATCCGCTTCGTGCTGTGGCCGCAGGCCCATACTGCGCGCCAGTGGCTGGAGCAGCAAGGCTCGGCGGCGTTGACCGCCCAGTTGACCATCGGCGAGCTGGATACATTCTGGGACGGTTGGCATCCGGCGTTCCGCGCACGCAACGTGCGCGCCGTGGACAGCCAGCAGCGCGTGCTGCTCTCCGCCGGCACGCTCGACGGCAAGCTCTCCTGGCATTCCGTGCCGGCGCTGACCGTGCAGTTCGCCAGCCTGATGGCCGAGCGCACCGATGTGCTGGTGCGCCGCACGCCCGAGGGCCGCCTGCTGGTGGCCGGCGTGCCGATCGAGGCGCACCCGTCCACCACCAGCGACGACCCGTTCCTGAACTGGCTGCTCGCCCAGGGCCATATCGAGCTGATGAGCGGCAACCTGCGCTGGCTCGACGAAAAGGCCCGCCTGCCGCAGCTGGACGTGGCCGACATCCATTTCACCGCGCACCGCAACGGTGCCCAGCACACGCTCCGGCTGGAGGCCCGCAGCGCCTCGCTGGCGCCCCAGCCGCTGGTCTTCCAGGCCGCACTGCGCCACGACTACCTGCGTGCCACCGGCGACTGGCGCCACTGGACTGGCCAGGCCAACTGGGACTTCAGCCAGATGCAGCTGCCGGTGGTGCAGCGCTACCTCGCCATCTTCGACCACGTGGACAGCGGCGTCTTCAGCACGTCCGGTTCGGTCGATTTCCGCGAAGGCCACCTGATCGGCAGCCAGATGCGGATGCGCGCCACGGGCGTGGACCTGCAACTGGCCGGCGCCGCCGAGCCGCTCAAGCTGGCCAACGCACAGGCGCTGCTGCTGCACAAGGGCGACCGCGCCGGCAACCACCAGTTGACCATCGACACGCTGCTCTGGCAGCCCGAACCACTGACCGGGCCGCCTTCGAGCGCCGATACGACCTGGCGCGAAGGCATGCGCAAGGTCACCGTGAACTGGACCCGCGACGATCGGGGCGAGTTGCGCAAGTTCGCGCTCAAGGCGCCGACGTTCGACCTGAACACCGTACGCGCGCTGGCTACCTCCCTGCCGCTGGATACCGCGCTGCTGCGCCAGTTGCGCGTGCTCCAGCCAGCCGGCCATATCGACAACCTCGACGTGGCATGGTCGCGCGAGCGCGCCGGGCTGCTCTCACGCAGCCCGGGCGCGTCCCACTACGCCGTGCAGGGCACGCTGCGCAAGGTCTCGGTGAACAGCCAGCCGGCCGTACCGGCCATGGCCGCCGATGGCCTGCCCCGCGCCGGCACGCCGGGCTTCGCCCAGCTTTCAGGCAATTTCAGTTTCGATGACCGCCAGGGCACGGCGCGCGTGGACAGCACCGATGCCGCGCTGATGTTCCCGGGCGTGTTCGAAGAGCCGCGCATCCCGTTCGACGAACTGCGCGGCGAAATCCGCTGGACGCAGGAGTCCGGCAAGCTCGCGGTGCACACGGATGGCGTGCGCTTTGCCAACGCCGACACGGCCGGCACGGTGCGCGGCACCTGGCGCGCCGGCGGCGACGGCCACGGCGGCATCGCCGATATTTCGGGCGAACTGGACCGCGCGCTGGCCAACCGCATCGTCCGCTACCTGCCGCTGACGCTGCCCAGCACACGCCATTACCTGGGCGGCGCGCTGGTCGGCGGCGAGGCCACCGGCGCCAAGTTCCTGATCAAGGGCGACCTGGCCCACTTCCCGTTCCATCCGCCGTTCCAGAAGGCGGGCGACTTCCGCGCCGAGATTCCGGTGCAGAACGTGAGCTACCAGGTAGCACCGCACGAGACCGGGCCCAACGTGACCGGTGGCGTGAATGGTGGCGTGAATGGCAACGGCCACGGCAAGACGAACGGCGGCACCGCCTGGCCCGACTTCACCGACATCCAGGGCAATGTGATGTTCGAGCGCGGCAGCCTGACGTTCCTGGCCAAACGGGCGGCGGTGCGCGGCGTGCCGGGCGTGGTGCTCCAGAACGTCAACGGCCGCATCGACGATCTGAGCGACCATGGCCACCTGATGATCGACGGCATGGCCAACGGGCCGGTGCAGAGCTTCCTGCGCTTCATCGCCAATACCCCGGTCAAGGGCTGGTCCGGAAACGTGACGGAAAACTCACACGCACCGGGCCAGGGCGACCTGAAGCTGAAGCTTGACCTGCCGCTGCATCACGCGGCCGGCACCAAGGTGGACGGCCAGTTCCGCTTCCCCGGCAACGATGTGACGCTGTTCCCGGAACTGCCCACGCTCTATGGTGCGACGGGTGTGGTGGCGTTCGACGAGCACGGCTTCCGGCTCGACAACGTGCGCGGCCGCTTCCTTGGCGGCGAGACCCGGATCGGGGGCGGCACCCAGTCCGACGGCACCACGCGCGTGACCGTGGGCGGTACCGCCACGGCGGCCGGCCTGCGCGAGGCGCTGGCCGCGGCGGGCAGCAACGCCGGCACGCATATGGAAGGTGCCACGGCCTACAACGCCGAGATCGGCATCCGCGACAGGCATCTCCAGATCCAGGTAGGCTCCAGCCTCGTCGGCATGGCGCTGAACCTGCCGGCGCCGCTGGTCAAGACGGCGGCCCAGGAAATGCCGCTGCGCTTCGACCTGCGCCCCGCTACGGCGGCGGCCCGCGCCGGGCAGGACGACCTGACTGTGCAACTCGGCAACGCGGTGTCGGCGCGCTATATTCTGCGGCGCGGCGCCGAGGGCCTGGAGGTCATCTCCGGCGGCATCGGCGTGGGCCAGCCGGCGCCGCAGCCTGCCAGCGGCGTCACGGCGGCACTGACCACTGAGCGGCTCGATGTCGATGCCTGGCGCAACGCGCTGGGCGGCACGGTGCCAGCGCCGGCCGCGCCGGGCCGCGACAACCCGAACAACGTCGATCGCAACTCGCCATTCCTGCCCGAACGCGTGACCGTGCGCGCCAAGGCGCTCGATGCGTTCGGGCGCAGCCTCGACGACGTCTCCCTCGACGCCAACCGCGAAGGCAGCGGCTGGAACGCGCAGATGACGTCGCGCCAGATCGCCGGCACGGCGCAGTGGCGGCGCGATGCCAGCACGCCATCCGGCTCGCTGTCCGTGCGGTTGTCGCGGCTGGACTTCCCCGAGGCCGCCGATGACGGCCACGCCACCGACACCATGGCGCGCAATATCGAGGAACTGCCCGCGCTGGACCTCGTGGCGGAGAAGTTCGTGCTGCGCGGCAAGGATTTCGGCAAGCTGGAAGTCAAGGCGCACACCAGCCACGCCGGCAACGAGCCGGTCTGGACGCTGGACAACCTCACCATCGAGCAACCGGGCGCCACGCTGACCGGCAACGGTACCTGGCGCGTGCCGCGCCGCCTGCGCGATGCGGTGGCGAGCGGCTCCGCCTCCCCCACCGAGGGCCGCCGCACGCTGCTGAACTTCAAGCTGGACATCCGCGACGCCGGCGACGTGCTGGACCGCATGGGCATGGCGCACACGCTGCGCGACGGCAAGGGGGCGTTCGAAGGCCGCATCGCGTGGCGCGGCTCGCCGCTGTCGATCGACTATCCGTCGCTGTCCGGCCGGCTCTCGCTGAAGCTGGAAAACGGCCAGATCCTCAGCGTGGAGCCGGGTGCCGCACGCCTGCTGGGCGTGCTGAGCCTGCAAAGCCTGCTGAAGTTCGCCACGCTCGATTTCCGCAGCCTGTCCAACCGGGGCGTGGTATTCGACGACCTGACCGGCAGCGGCACGATCGAGAACGGCGTCGGCAAGATCGACGAATTCCAGCTCAAGAGCAGCCAGATGATGGCGTCGATGACCGGCACGGCCAACCTGCTGCGCGAGACGCAGGACCTCCAGGTCTCGGTGGTGCCGCGCATCAACGCCACGACCACCTCGGTGGCGGCCGCGTTCATCAATCCGGTGCTCGGCATCGGCACGCTGGCCGCCCAGTTGCTGTTCGCGGACGAGTTCTCCAAGGTGTTCACGCTGCACTATCACGTGTCCGGATCCTGGGCCGATCCCAAGATCACGAAAGTGGAGGACAATAAGCCCCGACAGCCGTCGATCCAGGAGCGCGCGACCGAGTTCCTCCGCTAGAAACCGGCTCGCCGCCCCGACACAGGACGCCCCACGATGACCGCTTCCGCCGCACCCTCCGCCCCTTCCACCCCGTTCCGCGTCGCCGCCGTGCAGACCGTGACGGGCACGTCGCTCGATGCCAACCTCGCCCGCGCCGACGCGCTGATCGCCGAGGCCGTGCGCGGCGGCGCCGAACTGGTGCTGCTGCCCGAGTACTTCTGCATGATGGGCCGGCAGGAGACCGACAAGGTGGCGATTCGCGAGCAGGACGGCGACGGCCCGGTGCAGCGCTTCCTGGCCGATGCCGCGCGGCGCCACCGTGTCTGGCTGGTGGGCGGCACGCTGCCGCTGCACTGCGGCGACGAAGGCCGGGTCTACAACACCTCGCTGGCCTTCGACCCGCGCGGCGAACGCGTGGCGCGCTACGACAAGATCCACCTGTTCGGCTTCACCAGGGGCACCGAAAGCTACGACGAGTCCCGCACCATCCTGGCCGGCACCGAGCCGGTGGCGTTCGAGGCGCCGTGCGGCCGCGTGGCGATGTCGGTCTGCTATGACCTGCGCTTCCCCGAGCTGTACCGCCATCTGGCCGCCGGCGGCGGCACGAGCTTGATTCTGATGCCGGCCGCCTTCACCTACACCACGGGCCAGGCGCACTGGGAGATCCTGCTGCGGGCCCGGGCGATCGAGAACCAGTGCTATGTGCTGGCTGCGGCACAGGGCGGCAAGCACGAGAACGGCCGCCGCACGTGGGGCCACACGATGCTGGTCGATCCGTGGGGCGAGGTGCTCGGCGTGCTGCCCGAGGGCGAGGGCGTGGTGGCCGGCGTGATCGATCCGGCGCGGCTGGCGGAAGTCCGCCAGAACCTGCCGGCGCTGCGGCATCGGGTGCTGTAGCATCTACCCCAACGACTACGATCTGAAGCCGGCCCGTGCCGGCTTCAATGAATGCTGAAAGGACAATCATGAACGCCGGTGATCTCGGAATCCGCAACCTGGCCACGGCGCAGCAACTGCTGCTGGCGCCGTATGGGCTCGACGAGGCCAAGCTCCAGCGCGTGCTGGCCGACATCTTCACGCACAAGGTCGACTATGCCGACCTGTACTTCCAGTACACGCGCAATGAGGCGTGGAGCCTGGAAGAAGGCATCGTCAAGTCGGGCAGCTTCAGCATCGACCAGGGCGTGGGCGTGCGCGCGGTGTCCGGCGACAAGACCGCGTTCGCGTATTCGGACGACATCAGCCTGCCAGCGCTGTCGCAGGCCGCGGCGGCCACGCGCACCATCGGCAAGAGCGGCAGCGGCCGCGTGAAGGTGGCCGGCGCGCTGGCCTCCCAGACCGGGCGTAACCTCTATACGCCGAACGATCCGCTCGACTCGATGACCGCCACCGAGAAGGTGGCGCTGCTGGAGCGCATCGAAAAGATGGCGCGCGCCAAGGACCCGCGCGTGGTGCAGGTCATGGCCGGGCTGGCCGGCGAGTACGACGTGGTGCTGGTGGCACGCAGCGACGGCGTGATCGCCGCCGACGTGCGGCCGCTGGTGCGCGTGTCGGTCACGGTGATCGCCGAGCAGAACGGGCGGCGCGAGGTGGGTTCCTCGGGCGGCGGCGGCCGCTATGCCTACGGTTACTTCAGCGACGAACTGCTGGCCAAGTATGTGGACGAAGCGGTGGCATCGGCGCTGGTGAACCTGGAGGCGCGCCCCGCCCCGGCCGGCGCGATGACCGTGGTGCTCGGCCCGGGCTGGCCCGGCGTGCTGCTGCACGAGGCCGTCGGCCACGGGCTGGAGGGCGACTTCAACCGCAAGGGCTCGTCGGCCTTCGCCGGCCGCATGGGCGAGCGCGTGGCGGCCAAGGGCGTGACCGTGGTCGATGACGGCACGCTGGCCAACCGGCGCGGCTCGCTGAACCTCGACGACGAGGGCAACCCGACGCAATGCACCACGCTGATCGAAGACGGCATCCTGCGCGGCTACATCCAGGACACGCTCAATGCGCGCCTGATGAAGATGCCGGTCACCGGCAACGCCCGCCGCGAGAGCTACGCCGCCCTGCCGATGCCGCGCATGACCAACACCTACATGCTGAACGGCGACAAGGACCCGGCGGAGATCATCGCCAGCGTGAAGCGCGGCCTGTACGCGGTGAACTTCGGCGGCGGCCAGGTGGACATCACCAACGGCAAGTTCGTGTTCTCGGCCAGCGAGGCGTATCTGATCGAGGATGGCAAGATCACCACGCCGGTCAAGGGCGCCACGCTGGTCGGCAACGGCCCCGAATCGCTCAAGGACGTGACCATGATCGGCAACGACATGCGCCTGGACTCGGGCGTGGGCGTGTGCGGCAAGGAAGGCCAGAGCGTGCCGGTGGGCGTGGGCCAGCCGACGTTGCGGATCGAGAACATGACCGTGGGCGGCACCGCCTGAGGCCAGGAACTGATCCGGGATCGATGGCGGCGGCATGCCATTTTTGGTGAAATCTGTTGCGATTCCACGCGATTGACGCTTGCCATCGATCTTGAAAAGCGATATAAAGATGCTTCGTTGTCGGGCGTGTGGCGATTGCGAGCCATGATTTAAGGGATGGCCGCGCAATTAAATGCCTTTTCAACACGCACCACAGCATAAATTCGACGCATCACCCAGATTCCGACACAAGCTGACCCGAAACACCGCCATGTCCGCCAAGTTTTACTTTTACTTTTTTAGCGATCTCGCACCGCTGGCGGATGGAGAGGGACAGTTGTAAGCAGCCCGAAATTCAGAAAAAGCCGCCAGCGAACCTGGCGGCTTTTTTTATCCCCGCCACGGCCGCGTCGCAACCCACCACCAGACTAACGACCTCACAAAGACCCGGAGCCATCATGCTGAAGAACACCGACGACCTGCGTATTCGCGAACTCAAGGAACTGTTGCCGCCCGCGCACCTGATCCGCGAGTTCGCCTGCTCGGAGGCAGCGTCCGACGTGATCTACGGTGCCCGCCAAGCCATGCATCGCATCCTGCACGGCATGGACGACCGCCTGATCGTCATCATCGGACCCTGCTCGATCCACGACACCCGTGCCGCGCTGGAATACGCCAAGATGCTCAAGGTGCAGCGCGACCGCTTCGCCAACGAGCTGGAAGTGGTGATGCGGGTCTATTTCGAGAAGCCGCGCACCACGGTGGGCTGGAAGGGGCTGATCAACGACCCACACATGGACGGCAGCTTCAAGATCAACGACGGCCTGCGCACCGCGCGCGAGGTGCTGCTGAACATCAGCGAGCTGGGCGTGCCGACCGGCACCGAGTACCTCGACATGATCAGCCCGCAATACATTGCCGATCTGGTCAGTTGGGGCGCGATCGGCGCCCGGACCACGGAATCGCAGGTGCACCGCGAGCTGGCGTCGGGGCTGTCCTGCCCGGTGGGCTTCAAGAACGGCACCGACGGCAACGTCAAGATCGCCGTCGATGCGATCAAGGCCGCCTCGCAGCCGCACCATTTCCTGTCGGTGACCAAGGGCGGCCATTCGGCCATCGTGTCGACCTCCGGCAACGAGGACTGCCACATCATCCTGCGCGGCGGCAAGACGCCGAACTATGACGCCGCCAGCGTGCAGGAAGCGTGCGACGCCATCTCGAAGGCCGGCCTGGCCGCGCGGCTGATGATCGATGCCTCGCACGCCAACAGCAGCAAGAAGCACGAGAACCAGATCCCGGTCTGCGAGGACATCGGCCGCCAGATCGGCGGGGGCGACCAGCGCATCGTCGGCGTGATGGTGGAATCGCACCTCGTGGCCGGCCGCCAGGATCACGTGCAGGGCACCCCGGTGGAGAACCTGACCTACGGCCAGTCCGTGACCGATGCCTGCATCGGCTGGAATGACTCCGTGACCGTGCTCGAGACCCTGGCCAACGCGGTAAAGCAGCGCCGCCTGGTCACCGGCAGCGGCAACTGACGCTACGGTAGCCACCGCAGCGCCGGCGCAACAAAAAGCCGCTTCCTCGGAAGCGGCTTTTTTACATCCCCGCGCGGGGACTTACTTCTTCAGGACCAGGTCGCCGGGCAGCGACTCGATATACGCGGCGATGTCCTTCAACTCCTTGCGCGTGAACGGGCGCGGCTTGCCGTTCTTGTCGGTCACGGCCGGGTTGGCGTTGACCTGACCGGCCATGATCGCGTTGGTACGGCCCACCAGGGGGTTGCCGCTGATCTGGTACGACACCAGCGCGTGGTAGAGGTAGTCCGCATGCTGGCCAGCCAGCTTGGGATAGTCGGGCGTGATCGGGGCGTTCATGCCCGCGCCGTGGCAGGCCACGCAGGCGCCCTTCTCCACCAGTGCCTTGCCGGCAGCGATGTCGGCGGCGGCGGCCGGGAGGGTGGCAGCGCCCAGCACGAGCGCGCCCACCGCGAATCGGAGCTTGTTCAGCGTCATCAGCGTCATCAGCGTCTTCATGTCTCTGAGCCTCTTACTTCAGCGTGTTGTTCTTGGTATCGGCCTTCTGCTGCGAGTAGTAGGCCGCCACGTCTGCAATGTCCTTGTCCGAGAGGCTCGCGGCAATCCCCCGCATCGTCGGATGCTTGCGATCACCCTTCTGATAGCTCTTGAGCGCGTTTTCAATGTACTTGGCGGTCTGGCCGCCCAGCATCGGTACTTCGTATGTCTCCGGGAATGATGCACGGTAGCCCGGAATGCCGTGGCAACCAATGCACATTGCAACCTTGTCCTTGGCAGTGTCCACATTGCCCTTTGCGTCCTGGGCCTGCGCAGCCGTTGCGGCCGCGCCCAACACCACCATCGTGAGGAGCTTTTTCATTGTCTTTAGATGATTGGGAAGTGTTAAACCGTGCGTGACCTGCCCTGCTGGCCGGAGACGGTTTGGGAACGGGGGTGGGGATGCAATCGCGGAAAAGCGTTGTGGATGTGCCGCGGGTGCTCTGACACCATTCTGCAACCATCTCGCGCTTGTTGCCGGCACCGGGGGATCTGCCATGACAACGGGCAGACTGCCGGGCATGTGGGAACTTGACTTTGGGGGCGCGTCAAACCGGCGCATTGTACCGCAGGCGACACGTGGCAGTCCAGACGACCGGACCCGGGTGTCCCCCACTAAACGCGAATCGGTTTCTGCTTTTATACTGGCCCATTCCGCCTAAAACAGGTTGCCTCATGTCCACGTCCGCCAACGCCAATCCGTCTCCGTCCACGCGCTTCGAGGGCAGCGCCCAGTACGTTGCCACCGATGACCTGAAACTGGCCGTCAACGCCGCCCGCACGCTGCAGCGGCCGTTGCTGATCAAGGGCGAGCCCGGCACCGGCAAGACCATGCTGGCCGAGGAAGTGGCGGCCGCGCTGGGCATGCCGTTGTTGCAATGGCACATCAAGTCGACCACCAAGGCCCAGCAGGGCCTGTACGAGTACGACGCGGTGTCGCGCCTGCGCGACTCCCAGCTCGGCGACGACAAGGTCCACGACATCCGCAACTACATCGTCAAGGGCGTGCTCTGGCAGGCTTTCGAGGCCGACGAGCCCGTGGTGCTGCTGATCGACGAGATCGACAAGGCCGACATCGAATTCCCGAACGACCTGCTGCGCGAACTGGACCGCATGGAGTTCTACGTCTACGAGACGCGCGAGCTGATCCGGGCCAGGCACCGGCCGATGGTCATCATCACCTCGAACAACGAGAAGGAGCTGCCGGACGCCTTCCTGCGCCGCTGCTTCTTCCACTACATCAAGTTCCCCGACGCGGACACCATGCAGCAGATCGTGGACGTCCACTACCCGGGCATCAAGCGCGAGCTGGTGGCCGCCGCGCTGGACGCGTTCTACGAGATGCGCAACCTGCCCGGGCTGAAGAAGAAGCCGAGCACGTCCGAGCTGATCGACTGGCTCAAGCTGCTGATGGCCGAGGACATTCCCGCCGAGGCGCTGCGCAGCCCCGACCGCAAGGCCGCGATTCCGCCGCTGCACGGCGCGCTGCTGAAGAACGAGCAGGACGTGCACCTGTTCGAGCGCCTGGTGTTCATGAACCGCGCGAACCGCTGATCCGCATGGCTTTCGTCCAACCCGTCACGCTGACCGGGCGCCACGCCACGCTCGAGCCGCTCTCGCCCGACCACGCCGCCGGCCTGCGCGAAGCCGCCGCCGATGGCGAACTGCACCGGCTCTGGTACACCAGCGTGCCGACGCCCGAGGGCATGGAGGCCGAGATCCGCCGCCGCCTGGACCTCCAGGCGCGCGACCTGATGCAGCCGTTCGCCGTGCGCGACGCCGCCGGCCGGCTGGCCGGCATGACCACCTATATGAATGTCGATGGCGCCAACCGGCGCGTGGAAATCGGCTCTACCTGGTACGCGCGCCGCGTGCAGCGCACCGGGCTCAACACCGAATGCAAGCTGATGCTGCTGCGCCATGCGTTCGAAACGCTCGACTGCATCGCCGTGGAGTTCCGCACGCACTGGATGAACCACCAGAGCCGCGCCGCCATCGCCCGGCTGGGCGCCAAGCAGGACGGCGTGCTGCGCAGTCACTCGCGCATGCCGGACGGCTCGCTGCGCGACACAGTGGTGTTCTCCATCATCGCCAGCGAATGGCCCACCGTGCGTGCGCACCTGCAGTTCCAGCTCGAGCGGCCGCGCTGATCGCAGCCAGAAACTAAGGGAAATGCGATGCTGATCGACTTCTTCTTCTCGCTGCGGCACGCCAAGCTGCCGGTCTCGGTCAAGGAATACCTGACCATGCTGGAGGCCCTGCGCGCGCAGGTCATCTCGCCGTCGATCGACGAGTTCTACTACCTGTCGCGCATGACGCTGGTCAAGGACGAGAAGCACTTCGACAAGTTCGACCAGACCTTCGCCGCCTATTTCAAGGGCGTGGAGAGCCTGGTGGACTGGAAGAGCGACATCCCGCTCGACTGGCTCCAGAAGACGCTCGAGCGCGAGCTGTCCGCCGAGGAAAAGGCCAAGATCGAGGCCATGGGCGGGCTGGAAAAGCTCATGGAACGCCTGAAGCAGCTGCTGGAAGAGCAGAAGGAAAAGCACGAGGGCGGCAACAAGTGGATCGGTACGGGCGGCACCTCGCCGTTCGGCCATGGCGGCTATAACCCGGAAGGCATCCGCATCGGCGGGCCGTCCAAGGGCAACCGCACCGCGATCAAGGTCTGGGAAGCGCGCGCCTACAAGGACTACGACGACCAGGTGGAGCTGGGCACGCGCAACATCAAGGTGGCACTGCGCCGGCTGCGCCGCTTCGCGCGGGAGGGGGCCGACACCGAACTGGACCTCGACGACACGATCCACTCCACGGCCGCCAACGCCGGCCTGCTCGACATCAAGCTGCGGCCGGAGCGCCACAACAAGGTCAAGGTGCTGATGCTGATGGACGTCGGCGGCTCGATGGACGACCACATCAAGCGCGTGGAGGAACTGTTCTCGGCCACCAAGACCGAGTTCAAGCACCTCGAGTACTACTACTTCCACAACTGCCTGTACGACTACGTGTGGAAGAACAACCGGCGCCGCCATGCCGAGAAGATCGCCACCTGGGACCTGATCCACAAGTACACGCCGGACTACAAGGTGATCTTCGTCGGCGATGCCACGATGAGCCCCTATGAGATTCTTCAGCCGGGCGGCTCGGTCGAGTACAACAACCCCGAGGCCGGTGCGGTATGGCTGAACCGGATGATCGAGCAGTTCCCGCGCTTTGTCTGGCTCAACCCGGAGCCGGAGGGGCTGTGGCAGTACCGGCAGTCCATCACGGTGATCAACCAGATCATGAAGAACCGGATGTATCCGGTGACCCTGGCCGGGCTGGAACAGGCGATGAAGGTGCTGTCGAAGTAGTCCCGGCGCGGCCTTTCCGCCTCACGCCACCACGTCCACCCCTTCCATCACCCACTCCCGGAACGTCTGCAGCGCCGGCAGGTGCGCCTTCTGTTCCGGGTAGCACAGGTAGTAGCCCTTCTTCGCCAGCACGCGCGCCGGATGGGCGACGACCAGCGTGCCGGTGGCCAACTCCTCCTCGATCAGGCAGCGCGGAATCAGCGCGATGCCCAGCCCTGACACCGCCGCCTGCGTGAGCAGGGAGAACTGGTCGAAGCGGGCGCCGCTCCAGGCCTGCCGGGTGGAGACACCCAGTTCGGACAGCCAGTCTGGCCACGCTTCGGGCACCGTGGTGTGGTGCAGCAGCGGGTAGCGCAGCAGGGCTGCCGGCGTACGCGCCACCCCTTCGGGCTCCTGGGCGAGCAACCCGGGCCGGCACACCGGCAGCACCTCGCGGCCGGTCATATAGTCGGCCAGGCTCCCCGGCCAGACGCCATCGCCAAAACGAATCGCCGCATCAAGATCGGGCTGGGAAAAATCGTAGCCCTGGGCATGGGGCACGAATTCCAGCGTGACCTCCGGGTGCCGGGCGAAGAACTGCGGCAGGCGCGGTATCAGCCACTTGGCGCCCAGCGTGGGCATGCTGGCAATGTGCAGGATGCCGCCGCGCCCCTGTCGCGCGATCAACTCCACGCTGGCTGCCTCGATCTCGTTGAGGCTCGGGCGGATACGCTCCAGATAGCGCTCGCCGGCATCGGTCAGCATCAGCCGCTGGCGGACACGCTCGAACAGTTCCACGCCCAGGAACGCCTCCAGGCTGCGCACCTGCTTGCTCACGGCTCCCTGTGTGACGTGTAGCTCACGCGCGGCAACGGTAAAGCTGTTGTGGCGCGCCGCTGCTTCAAAGGCCTGCAACTCCGTCATCGACGGACATAAGCGGCGCATGCTTCACCTCCCAAATCTGACCCCCTTCAATACCAATTGGAATGATCTGGGGATTTTATTTCGTTTGCCAGTCCATTGCACGCACGCGCAGAATCGGAAAAACCGTTCTTTTCGATCTCTTCCCCCTCTCTCCCTTCTTTTTCCCTCCTCGGAATCGACCTGATGCAACGCCGTCCCCTGCTCCAAGCCCTTGCCGCCGCCACCGCCCTCGCGGCCGCTGGCCTGACCCTGCCCGCCTTTGCCCAGGGCACCTATCCGACCAAGCCGATCACGCTGGTCGTGCCGTTCCCGGCCGGTGGCACCACCGACATCGTGGCCCGCATCGTGGCCGACAAGCTGGGCCAGCAACTGGGCCAGGCCGTGGTCGTGGATAACCGCGGCGGCGCCGGCGGCAGCATCGGCACGGGCTACCTCGCCAAGGCCGCGCCGGACGGCTACACGCTGGGCATCGCCACCGCCTCGACCCACGGCATCAACCCGGCCGTGTACCCGCGCCTGCAATACGACGCCACCAAGGACTTCACCACCATCACGAACCTGGCTTCGGTGCCGAACGTGATGAGCATCAACCCGGGGGTGAAGGCCACCGACATGAAGTCGTTCATCGCGCTGGCCAAGGCCGAGCCGAACAAGATGGCCTATGGCTCGGCCGGCAACGGCAGCGTCTCGCACATGATGGGCGAACTGTTCAAGATGAGCAGCCACACCGAACTGCTGCACGTGCCGTACAAGGGCGTGGGCCCGGCGCTGAACGACGCGCTGGCCGGCCAGGTGCAGGTGCTGTTCGACAACCTGCCCTCCTCGCTGCCGTTCATCGAAGGCGGCAAGCTCCGCGCGCTGGCCGTGGCCGCGCCGAAGCGCGTGGCTGCCCTGCCGAACGTGCCGACCTTCGCCGAACTGGGCCTGGGCGAAGTGAATGACTCCGCATGGTTCGGCCTGATCGCCCCGGCCAAGCTGCCGGCCGACATCCAGGCCAAGCTGAACGCCGCCGCCATCAAGGTGCTGGCCATGCCGGAAGTGAAGGCCAAGCTCGAGAAGCTCGGCGCCACCCCGGTGGGCGACACCCCGGCGCAGTTCGCCAAGCAGATTTCCACCGAAGTGGCCAAGAACAAGCGCGTGGCAGCCGCCGCCAAGATCTCCCTGGACTAAACCTCGGAACAAACCCAGGCAAAGCATGACTGAAGCAGACCGAAAGACCGCGGAAAGCCCGTACTTCCTGCACATGCCGGAAGGCGAGAGCAGCCCGCTCTTTCTCGATTCCCCGCACAGCTGCACCACGTACCCGGCGGACTTCCGCTACGCCGGCAACCTGCCCCTGCCGCTGCTGCGGCAGGCGGAAGACACCTTCGTGGATGCGCTCTACGCCGACGCCCCCGGGCGCGGCATCCCGCTGCTCTGCGCCGGCTTCCCGCGCAGCTACCTCGACGCCAACCGTGGCCTGGAGGAGATCGACGAAGTCCTGCTGGACGCGCCGTGGCCCGGCGCCAAGCAGGAAACTTCCAAGACCCGCCTCGGCAAGGGCCTGGTCTGGCGCGTGCTGGACACCGGCGAGCCGATCTACGACCGCAAGCTTGGCGTGGCCGAACTCCAGGCCCGCATCGACCGTTACTACGTGCCCTACTACGCCCAGCTGCAACGGCTGGCGGACGCGGGCGTGGCGCGCCACGGCAAGGTCTGGCACATCAACTGCCATTCCATGCCGAGCGAGGCCGCCCAGTACGCGACCGAGCACCCGGGCCTGCAACACCCGGACTTCGTGGTAGGCGACCGTGACGGCACCACCTGCGACACGCGCTTCACCGACCGTGTGGAAGGCGTGCTCAAGGAGATGGGTTACGACGTCTGGCGCAACCATCCGTACAAGGGCGTGGAGATCGTGCGGGTGGTGGGCCAGCCCCAGGCCAACCGCAACAGCCTGCAGCTTGAGATCAATCGCAAGCTGTACATGGACGAAGTGGGCCTGGCGCCCAACGCCGGCTTCGACAAGCTCAAGCGCGACCTCAACGCGCTGATGGACGACCTCCTGCGCTTCACGCGCACCGCCTGAGGTCTCCGCCAAGGTCAGCCCTGACCGTTCCCGCCCGCGCTCGCGGGCGGGGATCATTCCAACGCGTGCACTGCCTCGGGGTTCGCCTGACTTGCGCCGCGTGCGCCTTTTCTGATATTGCAACGCCCCGATCCCGCATGAACGCTGCGTGATCACGGCGGTTGTGCTGCGGTTACGCGCAATTAGAACGCAAGGTAACAACATTTCGGAACTTTGCCGCGGAGCTTTCCTCTATCATGGCAATCCTTCGCCAACCCTCCTTGCTGAACAAGCAAAGACGATCCCGTGATCCGACGAATTTCCGAACTGTTTGGTGGCCGGCTGTGCATGCTGACCGCCGCAGTGGCAGGCGCGCTGGCCCTCGCCGGGTGCGCCACCGCACCGGGCGATGAGGCGGCCGACGCTGCCGCCGCCCCGGGCGCCACGCCCGCCGCCACCGGCACCGCACCCGCTTCCGCCACTCCGACTGTCAAGCCCCCGCCCGTCGTCAATACCAATCCGCCCACCAAGACCGTGACATTGCCCGACAAGGGCCGCGTGAGCCTGGCCGAGTACCGGACCCGGATGCGCGAACAACTGATGAAGACCGAGAACGCGACGCCCAACGTGGCCGATTGCGCCGCGCATGCCAGCTGGGTGGTGCCACGTTCGGCCACCTTTGACGCGCTCAAGATCCCCACCGGCGCACTGAGCAACGGGCAGGCCACGGTGGAGCCGTGGAGCGGCCGGTTCTCGCAGGGCAAGCAGGCCGTGCCGGTGAATACGGTGGTAACGTTCGCGGCCTCGGCGCACAAGCGTGTCGGCGAGGCGCAATGGCAACCCGTGCGGGTACGCTGTGGCTATGACGAGGGGATGATGCTGGCCTACGAGCTGCTCGACAGCAACGGCGACGTGATCGCCGAGCCAGCCGCCGCGCCGGCCGTAGCCACGCCTAAGGCGACGTCCAGGAAGAAGGGCAAGAGCAGCGCCAAGGCGTCGACATCGGCGTCGAAGTCGACAAAATCGACGACGAAGACGTCAACCAAGACGAAGAAGAAGCAATAAGCGCTGGAGGTTCTCCCCTCGCCCGTTTGCGGGGAGGGGAGGAACCTACCCTGAGACTTTTATTCCAGATACTCCAGCACCGCCTGGAGCATCGCCGTGCCCAGCAGCGCGCTTTTCGCGCCGTTCCATCCCACCACGGGGTCGGGCAGGTCGGCGTTGTCCTTGAACGGCATCTCCAGCGTCAGTGCCAGGCACCCGAAGGTGTGGCCGATGTACTTCGACGCCAGCTTCAGCGCATCCGCGTTGTACTTGCTGGCCGCGTAGCCGTGCACGTCCTGGAAGTCCGGCGTGGCGCGCTTGAAGGCTTCGATAAAGCGTGCCTGCTGCTCGCGCTGCGCATCGGTGAAGCCCGGCAGCATCTCGCTCCCGGCCACGAAGTTGTAGGGCAGCCCTTCGTCGCCGTGGATGTCGAAGAACAGGTCCACACCGGTGGCCTCGATGGCGCGGCGCACGTGCCACACCTCGGGGCTGGTTTCCAGGCTCGGCTGCATCCACTCGCGGTTCAGGTTCGCGCCGGCGGCATTGGTGCGCAGGTTGCCGCGCGCGGAACCGTCCGGATTCATGTTCGGCACGATGTGGAACACCGCCCGGTCCAGCAGCTTGCGGGCCACCGGATCGCCAGCCCACATGCCGGTGCCGGTCAGCCGCTGGAGCACGCCTTCGCAGAACCATTCGGCCATGCTCTCGCCCGGATGCTGGCGGGCGATCATCCAGACCGTCTTCTTGCCCGGCCCCGGCTGGCCCACGGTCACGCAGGTCAGGTCGCGGCCATCGACGGTGCTGCCCAGGTGCGACAGCCGCGCCAGCGGCGAGCGCTGGCACGTGGCCAGCAGCGACAGGTGGCGCTCCTCGGGATACGGCTCGAAATAGGCCAGCCACACGCTGTCGTGCTCGGGCGTGAACTCGACGGTCAGCGTGCCGCCGTCATAGCGCGTGGGCACGCGGAACCAGTGCGCGCGGTCGTAAGACGCCACCGCACGATAGTCGCGCCAGCCATCGGGATAGGTGCACTCGCCGGCGTTCAGGAACTGGAGCCGGCACGCCTGCCCCGCTGCCCCTTGCAGCCGGAAATGGAACCACTGGCGGAAATCGGCGTGGGAGTCGGCGCGGATGCGCAGGCGGATGTCGTCGGCACGGTCCAGCGCCTCGACTTCGACCGCACCGGAATCGAACAGCGTGGAGATATGCAGGGCTGAGGTCATGGGAATCGGGCTCTCCGGTCAGCGATCGGTCTTATATCAGTCTTCCAGGCGGCGGCGGAACACCCAGCGGGTGTCGTCCGACGCGGCCTTGTCGTAGGCGTAGCCGTCCTCGGCGAAGCGCTTGAGCTTGCTGGCCTCGGTCACACGGTGTGTCACCGCGTAGCGCGCCATCGTGCCCCGCGCGCGCTTGGCATGGAACGAGATGATCTTGTAGCGGCCGCCCTTCCAGTCCTCGAACACGGGCGTGATGACGCGCGCGGCAAGCACCTTGGGTCGTACAACCTTGAAATATTCCTCGGAGGCGAGGTTCACGAGCGTGGCCGGGCCCTCGTGCTTGAGGTCGGCCATGTCCTTGTTGATGAGGGTCGTGACGTCGTCGCCCCAGAACGCGTAGAGGTCCTTGCCGGCCGCGTTATCCAGCCGCGTGCCCATTTCCAGCCGGTACGGCTGCATCCAGTCCATCGGGCGCAGCACGCCATACAGGCCGGAGAGGATGCGAATGTGCTTCTGGGCGAACGCGAGGTCGTCGGTGGACAGCGAATTCGCGTCCAGGCCATCGTAAACATCGCCATTGAAGGCCAGCACCGCCTGCTTGCTGTTGGCCGCCGTGAACTCGGAACTCCAGTCCGCGTAGCGGGTGACGTTGAGCACGGCGAGCTTGTCGGAGATGTCCATCAGCGCGGCTACGTCCTGCGGCGCCAGCCGGCGCAGGCGCTCGATCAGCGTGGCGGAACGGTCGATAAAACGCGGCATCGTGTGGGTCTTGATGCGCGGGGGTGTCTCGTAATCCAACGACTTGGCAGGAGACAGAACGATGAGCATGGCAAAATCGCGGGCAGGAACAAAGACCAGATTGTAGCGAATGCCCACAGACACCACCGCCGGCGCCCCTTGCGTCGCTTTTGCCGCCCCGCCGCCCCGCGTGGTACTCGACTCCAATATCTGGGTCGACCTGCTCGTCTTCCAGGACCCCCACGTGGCGCCGATCCGCGCCGCGCTGGACGCCGGGACCATCGCCCCGGTGATCCGCGCCGACTGCCGGGAGGAGCTGCGCCGGGTACTGGCCTACCCGCAATTCGCGCGGTTTTCGGTCGATATCGATGCCGCGCTGGCCCAGGTGGACCGGCTCGCCACGCTCGAACCCGCCCCGGACCAGACCGACTTCGACGCCGTGCGGCTGCCCAAGTGCCGCGACACCGACGACCAGAAGTTCATCGAACTGGCACATTTCGCGCGCGCCGCGCTGCTGGTGTCCAAGGACAAGGCCGTGTTGAAGCTCAGGAGCCGCCTGCGCCGCATGAGCGGCGTGGAGATCCTGCCGCCGCCGGCTTTCGCCGCCTGGCTGGCCGCCGCGACCGAGGCATCCACTGCCGGCGCCGATCCCCGCTAGAATGACCCGCTTGTCCTGAACCCGCCCTAACCTGCACTAACCTGCCACCTTCCCGCGCCATGTCCGCAGAATCCTCGCTCGCACCCCTGACCCCGCCGCTGTCGCGCCTGCCCAAGGTCGGCACAACCATCTTTACCGTGATGTCGGCGCTGGCCGCCGAGAAGAACGCCGTCAACCTCGGCCAGGGTTTCCCGGATTTCGACTGCGACGCGCGCATCGTCGACGCCGTGGCCCACGCCATGCGCACCGGCCACAACCAGTACCCGCCGATGGCCGGCGTGCCTGCGCTGCGCCAGGCCATCGCCGGCAAGATCGCCACGCTGTACGACCACACCTACGACTGGAATACGGAAATTACGATCACGGCCGGCGCCACGCAGGGCATCCTGACGTCGATCCTGTGCGCGGTGCATCCGGGCGATGAAGTGATCGTGCTCGAGCCCTGCTACGACAGCTACCTGCCCGCCATCGAACTGGCCGGGGGCGTCGCAGTGCCCGTCACGCTTGAAGCGCCAGCGTTCCGCATCCCCTTCGACAAGCTCGCCGCCGCCATCACGCCCAAGACGCGGATGATCCTCATCAACACGCCGCACAACCCCACGGGGACCATCTGGCGTGCCGATGACATGCAGAAACTGGCCGATCTGCTAGCCGGCACGGACATCCTGCTGCTCTCGGACGAGGTGTACGAGCACATGGTCTACGACGGCCAGCGGCACGAGTCGGTCTCGCGTCATCCGGAACTGGCGCGCCGCAGCTTCGTGGTGTCGAGCTTCGGCAAGACCTATCACGTCACGGGCTGGAAGGTCGGCTACGTGGCCGCGCCGGCTGCGCTGTCGAACGAGTTCCGCAAGGTCCACCAGTTCAACGTGTTCACGGTGAACACGCCGATGCAGTTCGGGCTGGCCGACTACATGGCCGATCCGGCGCCGTACCTGGACCTCGCCGGCTTCTACCAGGCCAAGCGCGACTACTTCCGCACCGGGCTGGCCTCGACGCGCTTCAAGCTGCTGCCTTCGGACGGCACGTACTTCCAGTGCGTCGACTATTCGGCGATTTCCGATATGAGCGAAGCCGATTTCTCGATGTGGCTCACGCGCGAGATCGGCGTGGCCGCGATTCCGGTGTCGGCGTTCTATTCCCAACCGCGCGAATCGGGCGTGGTGCGGTTCTGCTTCGCCAAGAAGGAAGAGACGCTGAAGTTGGCGCTGGATCGGCTGGCGAAGATTTGAGGGATTCCGGCGGCCCGGGAACGTGGTCGGCTCCCGGGCTGCATGGGTTAGAAAGGAACGTACTCAGTAACAGGCGGCTCGAACGCGTAGCCGGGAACCACTGCCCTTCGAAGTCCCGGTATAGCTTCACAGGCTCCTTGGCCACGTGGGGCACGATGGGAACCTTGTATCCGAAGAGATAGCCAAGCGCCATTGTCACGGCAAGGCAAGCCAGCGTGACGACCAGCCATGGGCGGACCATCAGAACCAGTCACCCGAGCGCAGATTTGGCTCGAACGCGTCGGGGGAATCGGTCCAGCCTTCAATGTCTCCGCACCTGACCCGATAATTCAGCATCATGATTTCCCAACCGACCTGAATGTAGCGGCATCGTTCACCGGGCTTCAATTCCCCTGCAACAGGGCTGGGTGGGTTATGGATCATCCCCTCAATTAACGTATAGAGCTTGACGGGCTGCGTGACGACGCGCTCCCTGAACGAAAGCCGATATCCAAGAAACTCGCAGTAAATCCAGAGCGTGGCTCCAGCGATACCGAGCATCCAGGCAATCCACCACGGCCTTGCCCTACTAGTTTGCCGACGTGCCACCTTCCCTCCATTCTTCCTGTTGAACTGGCTCATAGGAATTCAGAGCCGGCTCGAATGCAAACGCCTCCTCGGTCCAACCATCCAGTTCCCCGCATATCACGCGGTAGGTGTACATCATTTCCGCTGCAACGCCGATTTGCACAAACCTGCATCGCGCACCGGGTGCGACTTCCCCAACCAAGGGGGCAACTGGAGGCACCATTCCTTCGGGATTCCCGTAGAGGGGGACGGGTTTCGTCGCCACATGCGTTCTGATCGGTACTTGGTAGCCGCTGCAATATCCCAGAGCCAAGACGATGCAGAACAATGCTGCGACGAACCATGGCCACGCCTTACCAGTTTGCCAACGCGCCACCTTCCCCCCCTTTATTTCAGTGAGAACAGTTCGTACGGATCTAGCCGCGGCGCAAATGCACCACCGGCGTCAGTCCATCCGTCCAAATCCCCACACTTCACCCGGTAGGAGAACATCATTTCCTCCGCAATGGTCACCTGAATAAACCTGCAGCGTTCACCGGCCTGCACGTTACCTATGACGGATTCAACGGGCTCAACCATCCCAGCGGCATCTCCGTATAGCTCGATGGGTATTGTCGCAACGTGAGTGCTAAGAGGGATGCGATAGCCCGCCCAGTATCCATAGAGCATTCCGCCAACAATGCAGGCAAGCCCCACGGCGCACCAGTGACGGGCTTTACCAGTTTGCCGACGCGCCACCTTCCCACCCCTTTTTATAGTTTCGCGTCTCGACGAGACGATTCGACTTCTTCAATACGCCGAGTAATTCAGCGGGCATGACCGGTGTCAGCTCGCCAAACGCTCGCGGATCGCGCGCCATGATGCCGGCCAACTCAAGCACATCGGCAACATTGGAGCTGCATGAATTATCGAATAATGAGTATTTCGCATTGACCGCCACACGTCTTTCCAGTTCGTCTCTAATGAGGGCCTTCTCTCGTAGAGATACCCACATCAGCAGCCCGACGGCATCGCGATATACGCCCTTTCCGATTGTGCCGTCTGGCTTGGTTCTCCATCGCCTCGTGTTACCAATCAGATATTTTCTGTACCCGCCCTTGAAGAATAATATTGGGGCACGGCTGTAGACGGTGCCGTCAATTTCGATGGCAGCGTGCCCCCACTGCGAGCCACGGCTAAGCAACCTCGAATCAAACACCACCACCTCAATAAACTCCCGCTGCACAGGAATCGGCTTCGCTTCATCAAACCTTGTCAACGTAGTCGCCCGGACACCGGCTCGCACCAGCGTCTTGCCCGTGGTCGGGGAAGTCAGCGTTTGGGTCATCGCTTACCCCTCGACGTAGATCGTCACGTTGTCGGCGCGTTGCTGGGCGGCCAGCAGATGCGTGCGACCAGATTCGTCCGTCGTGCCGAATTCGGGCTCGGCGCCCGCCCGGACCGCCGCGCATTCCGTGTTGGGCAGCGGCTCCCCGGTGGCGCTGTCGCGCAGGACGTAGCGGTCGTCGAAGCGGTCTTCTTCATCGGGCGCCGGGTCGGCCGAGGTTCCGCTCACCGGGTGCCGGACCGTCGCCTGGGCGCCTATCGAGGAAATCAGCCGGGCGCCGCACGCGGTCAGCATGCCGTCGAGCGCCATGGCGCGGCCCATGGCCTGGAAGGTGGGATCGCCTTCGATGATCGGGAAGGAGCCCTTGCACTGTGGACACCAGACCATGTGTCCGACGCCTGCCGCCGGCTCCCCGTAGAAGACGAAGGTGGGCTCGCCCTCCAATACCTTGCCGCCGTGTGTCGTCGTATCACCCCGGCGAACGATGCCTTTTTGACCCGCCATACGTGCCCCTTCGTTGTTAGATGAGCCGCCATCTAACCGACGAAAAAATCGGCCGTATATAGAAGAATCCTGATTAATTTTCACCAAATGGTGAGCGCTCGGAAAATCCCGAGCGGCGCATTTCCCATCGGGCCTGCCAATGCAAAGCGCCCCGCAAGCGGGGCGCTGGGAAAATGCTGATCGAGGCTTATCCGGTGAATTGCGGCGATTTACCGGTTGCGGCTCAGCATCAGCTCGGTATTGGCCTTGCGGTCGGCATTCACCTTCTGCACGCTCGGCCGTTCGGACATGGCCTTGAGGTAGGCCTTGACCGGCAGGTCCGCCAGCAGGTCTTCGCCGTAGATGATTTTCGTGCAGGACGACACCAGCGGGAGGTGGCAGATGGCGGCGCAGTCGGCCAGCGTGAAGGTGTCGCCAGCCACGAAGGGCGAGAATTTCGCCAGCCTGGCGAAACCGGGGATATAGCGGTCCAGCAGGCGGCGCTGGCGCTCCTTGAGGTTATCGCTCACCTTGCCGCCGAAAAACGCCTCCGGATACAGTTCCCGCGCGGTCAGTTCCAGATATACCTCCATGAAGGTGACGAGTTCGCGCACCTTGCCCGCCTGGTAGGCGTCATGCGGCAGCAGCGGCGCCTGGAGATAAGTCGCCTCGATGTATTCCGCGATGGTTTCCGATTCGCACAGCGGCCCGGAATCGGTGATGATGTAGGGCACCTTGCCGAGCGGCGTCGCCGACAGGTCGGTTTCGCCGATCCAGGCCAGCACTTCCTCGAATGGCAGGTTTTTTTCCAGCAGCGCCAGCTTGACCTTGTTGTAGTAATTGCTGGCGGCAAAGCCGCAGAGCTTCAGCATGTCGTCTCTCTCCGTTATTGAAATGGATCGTCCGGGTCGCGTCCATGTAGACCCGAGGACGCTTGAGGCGCCCCCGCCTGGCCGATCTTCGCACGCCACGTAAGCCTACCCGCTGTCGCGGAAGATGCAGAAATCGTACGATCGTGCTAATTTAACCACAACTTTTTTGGACGAACGATGAGCCAACCCTCTATTCAAACGCTCGGCATCGTCGGCACGGGCGCCATGGGCCGCGGTATTGCCCAGATTGCCGCACAGGCGGGCCTGACGGTCAACCTGTTCGACGTCAACGCCCAAGCCGTGGCCGCTGCGCGCCAGTACCTGCAGGACACGTTCGCCAAGCTGGCCGACAAGGGCAAGATCAGCGCCGCCGACAGCGAGGCCGCGCTGGCCCGCGTGAAGCCGTGCAACGCGCTGGAAGACCTGGCCGGCTGCGACATGGTGCTGGAAGCCATCGTGGAGAAGCTCGAGGTCAAGCGCGACCTGATCGCCAAGCTGGAAGCCATCGTCCGGGAAGACGCGGTGATCGCGTCGAACACCTCGTCGCTGTCGATCACGGCCATCGCCGTGGGCGCCAGGCACCCGGGCCGCGTGGTGGGCTACCACTTCTTCAACCCGGTGCCGCTGATGAAGGTGGTCGAGGTCATCGACGGCCTGTCGGGCAACCCCGCCATCGGTGACCAGCTGATGGAGCTGTCGCGCCGCATGGGTCACACGCCGGTGCGCTGCAAGGACATGCCGGGATTCATCGTCAACCACGCCGGCCGTGGCATGAACATCGAAGGGCTGAAGATCGCCCAGGAAGGCGTGGCCGAGTTCGTCGATATCGACAACATCATGCGCGAGCAGGCCGGTTTCCGCATGGGCCCGTTCGAGCTGATGGACCTGACCGGGCTGGACGTGTCGCACCCGGTGATGGAGTCGATCTACAACCAGTTCTACCAGGAAGCGCGCTATCGCCCGTCCCCGATCACGGCGCTGCGCTACGTGGGCGGGCTGCTGGGCCGCAAGACCGGCGCCGGCTTCTACGCCTACCCGGACGGCCAGAAGCAGGTGCCCGCCGCGAAGCCGGTGCCCGATGCGCGCCCGGCCAGCGTGTGGGTGAGCCGCGCCAATGAGCGTGGCCACGCCATGACCGTGAAGCTGCTGACCGCGCTGGGCGTGACGCCGGAAGGCGGCAACGCCCCGTCCGCCGACGCACTGATCGTGGTCACCCCGCTGGGCCTGGACGCCACCACGACCGCCCTGCAGGAAGGGCTCGATGCCAGCCGCGTGGTCGCCATCGACACCCTGCTGCCGTTCGAAGCCACCAAGCGCCGCACGCTGATGACCACGCCGGCCACCAGCGCCGCCGCCCGCGACGCCGCGCACGGCCTGTTCGCCAGCGATGGCGTGCCCGTCACCGTGATCCGCGACTCGGCCGGCTTCGTCGCCCAGCGCATCATCGGCTGCATCGTCAATATCGCCAGCGACATCGCGCAGCAACGGATCGCCACGCCGACCGACATCGACCTCGCCGTGAACCTCGGCCTGGGCTACCCCAAGGGCCCGCTGGCCCTGGGCGATGCGATTGGCGCCGCGCAGATCCTGGAAGTGCTGCACAACCTGGACCGCCTGACCGGCGACATGCGCTACCGCCCGAGCCCGTGGCTGTGGCGCCGGGCCGGCCTGGGCCTGTCGCTGCTGACCGAAGAAGCCTGATCCTCCCGGGCGCCCCGCCGAGACACGGGGCGCCTTTTTTCTTGCCGCATTGCCCACCAAGAGGCCGCCATGACCGCCCAGCTGCTTTCCCAACGCGTGGACGCCACGCTCGTCCTGACCATCTCGAACCCCGAGGCGCGCAACGCGCTGCATCCGGACATCTACGCGGCAAGCCAGGAAGCGCTGGAAGTGGCGGCGCGCGACAACACCATCCGCGCGGTGGTGCTGACCGGCGCCGACGGCGTGTTCTGCGCCGGTGGCAACCTGAACCGGCTGCTCGGCAACCGCTCCCAGCCGGCCGAGGTACAGGCCAAAAGCATCGAAATCCTCAATCACTGGATCGAAACGCTGCACGCGTTCCCCAAGCCGATCATCGCCGCCGTGGAAGGCCCCGCCGCCGGCGCGGGCTTCTCGCTGGTGCTGGCGTGCGATTTCGTGGTGGCGGCCAGCGACGCCAAGTTCGTCATGGCCTATGTGAAGGTGGGCCTGACGCCGGACGGCGGCGGCTCGTACGAACTGGCCCGCATGCTGCCGCGCCAGCTCGCCAGTGAAATGATGATGGATGGCAAGCCGGTCGATCCGGCGCGGCTGGCGCATTTCGGCATCGTGAACCGCGTGGTGCCGCCGGGGCAGGCCGTGACCGAGGCACTGCGCCTTGCCGAGAACCTGGCCAAGGAATCGCCGAACGCGATCCAGGGCATCAAGGCGCTGATCAACCACGCCGGCGGCGCCTCGCTGACCGAGCACCTGGCCGCCGAGCGCGACAGCTTCGTGACCGCGCTCCACCACCCGGACGCAGGCGAAGGCATCAGCGCCTTCCTGGAGAAGCGCAAGCCGAACTACCGCTGAAGGGGCCGAGAGACCGCCCGCCGAAGCACCGACGCCATCGCCACATAAAAAAGACAGACCGGAGACAGCATGAGCAGCAACGTTTCGCATTTTGAAGGGACCCGCCCCGTGGCCGACCAGCAGCGCTTCGACGTGGGCGCGCTCGAGACCTGGATGCGCCAGCATGTGGAGGGCTTTGCCGGCCCGCTGACCATCGAGCAGTTCAAGGGCGGCCAGTCGAACCCCACGTTCAAGCTGATCACGCCCGGGCAGACCTATGTGATGCGCGCCAAGCCGGGGCCGAAGGCGAAGCTGCTGCCGTCCGCGCATGCCATCGAGCGCGAATACCGCGTGATGGCCGCCCTCGCCCAGACCGACGTGCCCGTGGCCCGCATGTTCGCGCTCTGCGAAGACGAATCGGTGATCGGCCGCGCGTTCTACATCATGGAGTTCGTCAGCGGCCGCGTGCTGTGGGACCAGGCGCTGCCGGACATGACCCCGGCCCAGCGCGGCGCGATCTACGACGAGATGAACCGCGTCATCGCCGCGCTGCATTCGGTGGACTACAAGGCGATCGGACTGGCTGACTACGGCAAGCCGGGCAACTACTTCCAGCGTCAGATCGAGCGCTGGAGCAAGCAGTACAAGCTGTCCGAAACCGAATCGATCCCGGCGATGGACCAGCTGATCGCATGGCTCCCGAATCACATCCCGGCCGATGCCGATGAGTTGACCAGCATCGTCCATGGCGATTACCGGCTCGACAACCTGATGTTCCACCCCACCGAGCCGCGCGTGCTGGCCGTGCTCGACTGGGAGCTGTCCACGCTCGGCCATCCGATGGCCGATTTCGGCTACCACTGCATGAGCTGGCATATCCAGCCGGGCCAGTTCCGGGGCATCGCCGGGCTCGACTACCAGGCGCTGGGCATTCCGGACGAGGCCACCTACCGGCGCCTGTACGAACAGCGCACCGGCCGCCAGATCACGGGCGACTGGAATTTCTATCTCGCCTTCAGCATGTTCCGCATCGCGGGCATCCTGCAGGGGATCATGAAGCGCGTGGTCGATGGCACGGCGTCGTCGGCACAGGCGACGGACGCCGGCAAGCGCGCCCGCCCGATGGCTGAAATGGGCTGGGCCTACGCCCAGAAATCCGGCGCCTGATCCTGCATATTCCTGCCAGACATCGCCCCGCACCGTCGGGGCGATGTGCGTTTTGGGGGGTGAATTGTCTGCATGTCATCAGACAACCGAGTACTATCCCTAGCCATAACCCTGATGACCAAAGGCAAAATCGCGTCTACACTGCTGCCATGTTGTACGACAACAGACGATAAAGCTTTTCGGAGACATAGCATGAGTACTCGCCGCCAATTCCTTGGCCAGGCATCGGGCCTGGCTGCACTGAGCGCCTTCGGCACCTCTGGCATCCTCGCCCCGGCATCCGCCTGGGCCGCCGACAAGTGGCCGACCAAGCCGATCCGGCTGGTGGTGCCCTACCCCGCCGGCGGCTCGTCGGACATCATCGCCCGCCTGATCAGCAAGCCGCTCGGCGAAGCGCTGGGCCAGGCCGTGGTGGTGGACAACCGCCCGGGCGCCAACGGCAACATCGGCGCGGCCATGGTGGCGCAGGCCGGCACGGACAACCACACGCTGCTGCTGTGCGATGTGGGCGCGCTGGCCATCAGCCCGTCCGTGTACACCAAGCTGAGCTTCAGCCCTGAGAAAGATCTCAAGGGCGTGGCGATGCTGGCCTACTCGCCCCACCTGCTGGTGGTGCATCCGTCCGTGCCGGCCAACAACCTCAAGGAACTGGTGGCCCTGTCGCACAAGCAGACGCTGAACTTCGCCGTGACGGCCATCGGCAGCGCGCCGCACCTGGCGGGCGTGGCGGTGCAGCAAGCCACCGGCGCGGCCTGGCAATACGTGCCGTACAAGGGTGGCGCGCAGGCGATTGCGGACACCGTGGGTGGTACCGCTCAGGTGCTGATGAACGGGATGCTGGCGACGTATCCGCAGGTGCAGGCCGGCAAGCTCAAGCTGCTGGCCGTGTCCAAGCGCACGCGCATGGCGCTGGTCGGCCAGGTGCCGACGATTGCCGAGCAAGGCGTGGCGAACTTCGAATCGGGTACGTGGCAGGGCGTGATGGCGCCGGCCGGCATGCCGGATGCGCTGGTGGCCCGCCTCTCGAGCGAGCTGATCCGCATTATCCGCACCCCGGAAATCCGCGCGCAACTGGCCGGCCAGGGCGCCGAGGTGGTGACCATGACGCCGCCGGAAACCAGCAAGTTCTTCTCGACCGAGGAAAAGCGCTGGGCCCAGGTGGTGAAGGCCGCAGGCGTGAAGCTGGACGGCTGACGGCACCCGCACCCCCCGCTGCCACGCAGCAAGCAAAAGGGCGCGATCTTCGCGCCCTTTTGCTTTCCTACGCCATCAATCCGGCTGGTTCACTCCCCCAGCGCCACCCCTTCGCGCCGCGGGTCCGCGCCGCCGGCCCAGCCCGGCTTGCCGTTCGGCAGCGTCTTGCGCACGATGGCCTGCGTGCCGCTCGTCATCTCGATCTCGGCCACCTGGTGGCCCATGCCGCGCAGCGATTCCACCAACTGCGGCGTCACCAGCCCCTTCTCCACCTCGGTCGGGCCATTGCGGCTGCCGAAGTTGCCCATGCCCACGGCGGCCTGCACGTCCATGTCCCAGTCCAGCAGGCCGACCAGCGTCTTCGACACGTACTCGATGATCTGCGAGCCACCCGGCGAGCCCAGCGCCGCCACCAGCTTGCCGCTCTGGCGGTCGAACACCAGCGTCGGCGCCATCGACGAGCGCGGGCGCTTGCCCGGCTGCACGCGGTTGGCCACCGGCCTGCCGTTCTCGGTCGGCGTGAACGAGAAATCGGTCAGCTGGTTGTTCAGCATGAAGCCGCGCACCATGATGTGCGAGCCAAAGTACGACTCGATGGTGGTGGTCATCGACAACGCTCCGCCCCGGTTGTCCACGGCCACGATCTGCGAGGTGGAGATACGCGGCGGCGAGCGGTCCGGCGCAAACGCCACCCGCACCCCGGGCGGCGTGCCCGGCTGGGCGCGGCCCATGCTCTTGTCGCCGATCAGCGCGGCGCGCTCGGCCAGGTAGGCGGGGCTGACCATCGCGGCCACGTCCACCGGCACAAAGTCGGCATCGGCCACGTAGAGACCACGGTCGGCGTAGGCCAGGCGGTCGGCCTCGGAGATCGCGTGCACGGCCAGCGGCGCGGCTTCCACGCGGGCCGGGGTGTTCACCGGCTGCGGCTTCAGGCTGGCCAGCGCGTAGCGCGGGTCGCGTTTCTCCAGCGCCTCCAGCGTGCCGAGGATCTGGGCGATGGCGATACCGCCCGACGACGGCGGCGGCATGCCGCACACCTTCCAGCGCTTGTAGTCCGTGCAGACCGGCACGCGCTCCTTGGCGCGATAACCCTTGAGATCGGCCGTGCTCAGGCTGCCCGGATTGGCATGGCCGTTGACCTTGGCAGCGATGTCCCGCGCGATTGGCCCGTTATAGAACACGTTCGGACCACCCTTGGCGATCTCGCGCAGGGTCTTGGCCAGTTGCGGATTCTTGACGAGGGTGCCGACCGGCTTGGCCTTGCCCTGCGTATCGAGGAAGTAGCCGGCCATCTCCGACGAGCCGATCATGAACTTGTCCGCCGCCACCTGCGTGTAGAGCCGCTGCGACATCGGGAAGCCATTCTCGGCCAGCGTGATGGCCCGCTGGAACAACCGCGCCCAGGGCAGCCGGCCATGCTGGCGGTGCGCCATCTCCAGCGCGCGCAGCACGCCGGGCACGCCCACCGAGCGGCCGCCGATCTGGCCTTCGGAGAACTCCATCGGCTTGCCGTCCGCGCGCATGAACAGGTTCTCGGTGGCGCCGGCAGGGGCCGTCTCGCGGCCATCGTAGGCCTGCACGCGCTTGCCGTCCCAGTACATGATGAAGGCGCCGCCACCGATGCCGGTGGCCTGCGGCTCCACCAGCGTCAGCACGGCCTGCATGGCGACAGCGGCGTCGATGGCCGAGCCCCCCGCGCGCAGGATCTCGCGCCCGGCCTCGGTGGCCAGCGGATTGGCCGCGGCAGCCATGTGCTTCTGCCCGTAGCTGGTGGTCATGCCCGGCCGATAGCCCGAGGAGACCTCCGGCGCAGGCGGCATGGCCGCCGCCGGCGCCTGCGCCGGCGCGGTCGTGGCCGCGTTCGATGCCGATGGCGTGCCGGCGTCCTTGGCGGCAGTGCCGCAGCCCGCCAGCACGGCGGCGAGCGCCACGGCCAGCGTGCCGCGCCACAGCAGGGAGGGGGTTGACGGGGAAACTGCCGGTGTCTTCGTCACTGCGCGAGCCATGCCATCTCTCCTGGGGGGGGAAGCTGTGGCGATTGTAGACGCAGATGACCGGTAATGCGCTTGTAAACGGCTGATTGGCCGATGGGCCAATCAGCCGATCGGGGGTGACCGGCACGGAGACGGGGCGGCGGGCGCCACCCCGTATACATATAGTCAGTCCGCCATCACAGCGTGGTGAACGACCAGTTCAGGTTCACGCCCTGCCCGTTCAGCGTGCCGCCGACGGTAACGTTGTAGCGGGTCTTGGCCGCCAGCGGGGCGCGCGGCGTGCAGATGGCCAGCCCGCGCGCGTAGCTCGACATGCCCGAGGTACGCGCATCCACCTTCTCGCAGGGCACGTTGGTGCCGGCGGCGTCGGTGATGGTGAACGTATCGGCATTGAACGTCAGCGACGTGTTGATGGCCTGCACCGACACCGGGTAGCCCATGGTCTGGCCTGCGTACGCCGGCGCCGGGTTGGGGCTCTCGTTGTTGACCCAGCTCGCCGGCACATCGGCCTGGCCGCTGTACGGGTAGGCCACCATCTGGTTGTCCGCGCCGCCCTTGCTGGCATCGGCGAGGTCGATGGTCTGGTAGTAGCTGGCCGTGGTGCCGCCGCTGCTGCCGGCGCCCACGCTTTCGGCAAACCCGCTGCCGGCCGAGCCGTAGCTGCCCAGCAGCGCGGCGCGGTGGAACGGCGCGTTGACGAGGTCCGCCACGAGCGCGTCTTTCGGCGTCATCGACAGGTTGGCGCCCGCCGCACTGGTCCACTTGTTGCCGGCCGCCACGACTTCGGCCGTGGCATTGGTCGGATAGGCGGCCTGGATGCGGTCGTTCGGCGCCGCGCCGGTGTAGCCGGGCTTGCCCGACTGCTCGTCGTGCGTGAGCAGGTTGTTGGCCAGCATGTAGGCGGTGTGGTTCTGGGCGACGGTATTGAGCGCGTCGCGCGCGGTCAGCGGCGGCAGGCCCACCTGCTCGCGCCGATAGTTGGCGTAGCAGAGGCCGGCGCTGCGCGCGTCGTCCAGCACGCGATAGCCCGAGACCCCGGTGCCGCGCGCCGGCAGCAGGCTCACGCTGCCGGTGACCGGCGCCGGGGCGCTGCCGGTGACGGTGTAGCAGGCGCGGTCGGCGCCGGCCGGGAGCGTCGCCGTCTGGCCGGCGCCGGGGGCCTGCCCGGACGCCGCCTGGCTCGCATTGGCGCCACCGGCTGCCGGAGCGGCGCTGGTACCGGCGCTGGGCGCGCCATCGCCGCCGCCGCCACAGGCACTGAGCGCGAGGGCGGCGCAGGCCGCCAGGATCGTCATCGGCATGGGTCGCGCGAAGGCGTTCGCGCGGGAGGGCATGGAATCGTTACGCAAGTGTTTCCCTGGCATCGGAATGCGGCTCTGTAGTCGTGGATGGAGGGGACTGCCGGGTGTGGACGCGCGCGCGGGGGCGCGGTGTCATGCGGGCATGGGCGTCCGGGGCAGGTGGAACGGGACGATGTTAGGGAGCGCCTCCCGCATCGTCCAGCCTGCTAACAATGCCTTACGTTGTGACCCGCGCGCGGCGCACGGGGGTGCAATAGGCGTTACGCGTTACGCGTTACGCGTCGGCGGGCGGGACGTCGCCCATGCCGTTCCCGAGCGACGTCATCACCGCCATCAGCTGCTCACGCAGCCAGCGGTTGGCGCCGTCGTTCTCGCCGCCGGCATGCCAATAGAGATGCAGTTCCAGCGCCGGCACCTTGAACGGCAGCGCCAGCAGCCGGTTGGCGTAGGGCTCATTGGCGATGCGCGCGTAACGCATCGGCAAGGTGGCGAGCAGGTCCGTGCAGCTGACCACGCGGCAGGCCGCCGCATAGTGCTGGCAACGCAGCCGCACGCGGCGCGTCAGGCCCATTCGGTGCAGCGCCTGATCCTCCAGCCCCGCCCCGCGCCGACGTGACGATACGTGCACATGTTCGGCCGCCAGATAGCGCTCCAGCGTCAGCTCCTTCTTGACCAGCGGATGGTCGCGCCGGGCCAGCACCACCATCGGATCGGACATGAACGCGGCATGGTGAATCGCCGGCGAGACCGGCAGCAGGATGTCGATGGCCGCATCCAGCGTGCCGGCGAGCAGTTCGGACTCCATCTCGCGGCGGTCGAAGCGGATCGCCGCAATCTCCACATGCGGTGCCATGGCCGTCACACGCGCCATCAGCGGCGGCAGCAGCGTAGATTCCAGCGCGTCGCGCATGCCGATGGTGAAGCGGCGCGTGGTGGCGGTGGGGTCGAAGTGCGGCGTATCCTGCAGCGTGCGCGCGAACGACTGCAGCGCGCCGCGCACCTCGCCCGCCAGCGAGCGCGCCAGCGGCGTGGGCGCCATGCCCTGCCCGCGCCGCTCGAACAGCGGATCGTCGAACAGCGTGCGAAGCCGCCCCAGCGCATGGCTGACGGCGGGCTGCGTCAGGTTGAGCTGACGCGCGGCTGCGGTGATGCTGCCTTCGCTGTAGATGGCATCGAACACCACGAAGAGGTTCAGGTCGATCCGGGATAGCTGCATGGCAGGCATTCTGGCATGGAAATGCAGGACATTGATACTGTCCAATCCAGAAAATTCATTTTTCTTATTACGCGCAGTCCGCTAGAGTAGGCCCCAGTCGGCATCCGTCCCAAGCGATGCCTGCCGTCACACCCCCGAATGTAGCGAGGAGACCCCATGCAATTCGAGTACACGCCCAAGGTCAAGGACATGCAGGCCCGGCTGCTGGCCTTTTTCGACAAGCATATCTATCCGAACGAAAAGCGCTTCTACGCCGAGATCCAGGCCAACCGCGAAGCCGGCAACGCCTGGATTCCCACCAAGGTGGTCGAGGAACTGAAGCCGCTGGCGCGCGAGGCCGGGCTGTGGAACCTGTTCCTGCCGCGCTCCAAGCGGGCACCGGAGGGGCTGTCGAACCTCGAATACGCGCCGATGTGCGAGATCATGGGCCGCGCGCCCTGGTCGCCCGAGGTGTTCAACTGCGCCGCGCCGGACACCGGCAACATGGAAACGCTGGAGCGCTACGCCTCCGAAGAACTCAAGGACCAGTGGCTGGAACCGCTGCTGCGCGGCGAGATCCGCTCGGCCTTCCTGATGACGGAGCCGGACGTGGCCTCGTCGGACGCCACCAATATCAGCTGCCGCATCGCGCGCGATGGCGACCATTACGTGATCAACGGCACCAAGTGGTGGTCGTCGGGCGCCGGCGACCCCCGCTGCAAGGTCTACATCGTGATGGGCAAGACCAATCCCGATGCGGGCCGCCACGAGCAGCAGTCGATGATCGTCGTGCCGGCGGACACCCCGGGCATCACGATCAAGCGCTTCCTGCCCGTGTTCGGCTATGACGATGCGCCGCACGGCCATATGGAGATCGAACTCAAGAATGTGCGCGTGCCGGCTGCCAACATCCTGCTGGGCGAAGGGCGCGGCTTCGAGATCGCCCAGGGCCGCCTCGGCCCGGGCCGGATCCACCACTGCATGCGCAGTATCGGCGTGGCCGAGCGCGCGCTGGAACTGATGTGCAAGCGCAGCCTGGACCGCGTGGCCTTCGGCAAGCAGATCGCCCGCCAGGGCGTGACGCAGGAGCGCATCGCCGAAGCCCGTTGCGACATCGAGATGGCACGCCTGCTGACGCTGAAGGCCGCCTACATGATGGACACCGTGGGCAACAAGGTGGCCAAGGCCGAGATCGCCATGATCAAGGTGGTGGCGCCGAACGTGGCGCTGCGCGTGATCGACTGGGCGATCCAGGTGCACGGCGCCGCAGGTGTCTCGGGTGACTTCCCGCTGGCCAACTGGTGGGCGCACCAGCGTACGCTGCGCCTGGCCGATGGTCCGGACGAGGTGCACCGCAACGCCATCGCCAAGCTGGAACTGGCCAAGCACATGAGCCTGAACCCGGACAGCATCCAGATGCCGGTGACACGCGGCTCCTGAGCCACGGCACCCCGGCAACTGCTGGACGTCGTAGTTTGCCGAAGCGCGCGGCCCGTGGGCCGCGCGTTTTTTCATTGGTGCGGCTGCGATGACCGCACCGCCAGCAGGCTTATTTCTTCTGTGCTCTAATCGCTCGGACCCTGGCGACGCTGGTCGCCGGGCCCCTTCCCCATCGGAATTTTCCGAACATTTCCGAAGCAGCCAGGAGAGCGCTCCCTCATGATCGACGTCTACACCTGGGCGACGCCCAACGGTCACAAGGTTCACATCATGCTCGAGGAATGCGGCCTCGAGTACAAGGTCCATCCGATCAACATCGGTGCTGGCGACCAGTTCGGCGAGGACTTCCTCAAGATCAGCCCGAACAACAAGATCCCGGCCATCGTCGATCCCGACGGGCCGGACGGCAAGCCCATCTCGCTGTTCGAGTCGGGCGCCATCCTGCTGTACCTGGCCGGCAAGACCGGCAAGTTCCTGCCCGAGGACGTGCGCGGCAAGTACGAAGCCCTGCAGTGGCTGATGTTCCAGATGGGCGGCGTGGGGCCGATGCTGGGACAGGCGCACCACTTCCGCATCTACGCGCCGGAGAAGATCGAGTACGCGGTGAACCGCTACACCAACGAGGCCAAACGGCTCTATGGCGTGATCGACAAGCAGTTGTCGCAGCACCCCTGGCTGGCCGGCGACAGCTACAGCGTGGCGGACATCGCCACCTTCCCCTGGCTGCGCAGCTGGCAGAACCAGGGCGTGGAGCTGGACGACTATCCGCACCTCAAGCGCTGGTTCAACGAGATTGCCGAGCGCCCCGCCGTGAAGCGCGGCGTGGAAGTGCTCGCCAAGGAGCGCAAGCCGATGCGGACCGATGCGGAGCGCGAGATCCTGTTCGGCGCCACGCAGTACCAGCGCCGCTGATCGCTGGCATCCCGGTCAGCCGTCAGGCCGCCCGGGGCAGCACGAGCGCAGGTTCGGCTTCGCCGACCGGCGAGCGCGCACAGCACAGCAGGCCCGCGCCGGGCACCATGGCATCGATGCAGTAGTCGTCGTAACGCTCCGGCGCGAAGGCCATGCCGGGTTGCAGGTAGACGGTACGCACGCCGGCCGTACCGCGTGTGGCACGCCATTGCAGGCACAGCGTGCCGCGGTAGCAGGTGGCCCATATCGTGTCATGGGCGTGCAGCCGCTGGGCCCAGTCGGGCTCGCCGGGCTCGATCACGACGAAACTCGGGGTGCCGGGCCGGCTGCCGGCCTGCGGCACGGTGCGCACCAGCACGCTGTCCAGCACGGCCTGGAGCATGACCGGCTGCCCAGACTGGGGCGTGAAGACATCGCCCCCGGCCAGCGCGGCCAGTTCCTGGCCGGCGGACAGCACGCGCAGGCCGCCGCGCAGGCAGGCCCACCACTCGGCCGGGGCGGAAACGATGCCGGATTGCATGTCGCCGGCACGCAGGAACACGTGGTGGCAGGCGTGACCGAGCCCGGCCGTTGCCGGAATGACACATAACTGTAAACCGACGCTCAGGTCCGGAAAGTCCGGCAGGGGCGGCGTTGCACCGCACAACCCGGCGTCGAAAAACGAAAAAATCTGCATGGCATTCCCCAAAACGGAGCCTGGGACGCATGGGTCCCACGGAATGCGCAATGTCGGCAGGCCACGATGCGGCGCGGATTTCCGCCCGCCGACCTCCCCCCTCACTGCGCGACTGCCCCGTTTCGGTACGGCTTAAGTGCCGTCCGGTAATACCATCGCTTCCGTACCCGTTTTGGGTACATCCCTTATGATGCGGATCTGGTACCGATAGAACGACGAACTATAGGTTGTCGTGACGCTTGGGTCAAACCCTTAGGCTCTGAGCGACTTAAAATCCACAAAGCAGCATATGACAGGCGACCCTCTCAAGCTGTTCGGGCGACATCTGACCTGGTTGCGCAAGCAGCGCGGCTGGTCTCAGGAAGCCCTGTCGCTGGAAAGCGGTCTGGCAAGATCGTACCTCAGCGGCATCGAACGCGGCACACGTAATGTGGCTCTTTATAACATATGTACTCTAGCTGACACACTCGGCGTGGCACCGCCCGAGATGCTGGATTTTTCGCGCCACGAAACCGCCGCCGCGCCCGTGGAGGCGCCGCGTTCGCCGTATCAGGCCGACACCTCGCCGGCCGTGCAGGCGACGATGCGCTACATGGCCGAACTGAGCGATTTCGAGCGCGACGTGGTGGCCGGCGTAGCCCGCGCGCTGGCCCGCAAGCAGCCGCGCTGAGCCTGCCCCACCCGCCGCACCTTATACCGTCAGCAAGCCCTGGCGTTCGATAAAGGCGATGACCTGATCGAGCCCCTGCCCGGCCTTGACACTCCCCATCACGAATGGCCGCTCCCCGCGCATCTTGCGGGCGTCGGCTTCCATGATCTCGAGTGAGGCACCCACGTACGGCGCCAGATCGGTCTTGTTGATGACCAGCAGGTCAGACTTCGTGATTCCCGGCCCGCCCTTGCGCGGGATCTTCTCCCCGCCGGCCACGTCGATCACGTAGATCGTCAGGTCGGACAATTCCGGGCTGAAGGTGGCGGCCAGATTGTCGCCGCCAGACTCGATGAAGACGATGTCGGCATCGGGGAACTTCGCCAGCATGCGGTCCACGGCCTCGAGGTTGATCGAGGCATCCTCGCGGATCGCCGTGTGCGGGCAGCCGCCCGTCTCCACCCCCATGATCCGCTCCGCCGGCAGCGCGCCGGAGATCGTCAGCAGGCGCTGGTCTTCCTTTGTATAGATGTCATTGGTAATGGCGACCAGGTCATAGCGGTCGCGCATGGCCTTGCAGAGCATTTCCAGCAGCGTGGTCTTGCCGGAGCCCACGGGGCCGCCCACGCCAACGCGCAGGGGCGGATTTTTCTTGGTTCGGGTCATGTTTGTGGCTGGGTCAGGAACGGAACAGCCGGGAGTACTGCGTCTCGTGGCGTGCAGAGAGCAGCCCCAGCATTGGGGAAAACGTGGACAGGCGGGGCGGATCGGCGTCGGCGCGTTGCACCGCTTCATCGACCACGGCCAGCACGGCCGGGTGCAGCCCGCGCAGGATGTGCTGGCCGGCCACCTGGCCGAGCGGCACCGCCTTGATCGCGGCGGCGACCTGGTTTTCGGTCCAGTTGAAAGCATAGGCCGCCAGGCCGTCACGCGCGTCCACGCCCAGCGCCACGCAGGCGGCCGTGAACGCGGTGGGCAGGCAGATTGGCGCCAATTCGGACAAGTCCGATGCCATGGCGGCACCGCCCCACCCCATCTGGCCGATCAGCTTCGACAGCGACCAGCCCATCTGCTCGGTTTCGAGCCGAAGCTCGGCCGTCTCGCGCGTGGCGTGGAACCAGTCGTTCCAGTGCCGCACGGCGGCCAGGTCGCGCGCCAGCCAGGCACGATGAAGCAGCAGCCAGACCGGCGCCTCGCAGTGCGCCTGCACATGCGTGAGGTTGTCCCGGATCCACCGCTCGGCGCTGGCCGCATCGGTCACCAGCCCGCAGTCGATGGCCGCCTCGAGCCCCTGCGAATAGCTGAAACCGCCAATCGGCAACGCCGGCGACGCCAGATGCAGCAGCGAGATCAGTTGGGGGAGCGCGGTCATGGGGCGGTTGGGGCGGATTCAGTGCTTGTGGCCACAGTGCTCATCATGAACGTGGCCATGGTCATGCCCGTGGTCATGGCTGTGACCGTGGTCATGCCCGTGGTCATGCCCATGATGGTCATGGAACACCGCCTGCGCCGCCGCGTAATCCTCAGCGAAGGTGGCGTCGTGGCCGTGTTTGTGGCCGCCGCCGTAGGCACCGGCCTCGGGCTCGAAGGGTAGTTCGGCGCGGGTGGCCTGCACGCCGAGGCGGGCCAGCATGTCCGCCAGCACGGCGTCGAATTCCAGCCGCAGGTAGTCGCGGCCGACTTCCACCGGGGTGTGGCGGTTGCCCAGGTGGTAGGCGGCGCGCATCAGGGCCAGCGGATCGGTTGCCGTCACTTCCAGTACGGACTCGGGGGCCGCCTGCACCTCGACGAAGGTACCGTCCTCGGCCACCAGCAGGTCGCCGCCACGCAGCACGGTGCCGCGCGGCAGGAACAGCGCGGCTTCCGCCCCGTTGTCTAGCACGGCGCGCAGGCGGCTCTTGCTGCGCTCGCCGAACGGCAGCACGAGCTTGGGGGCGCGCCGCACCAGCACCGGCGCAATGCCGTGCGGGGCGGGGAGGAGTTTGTCGATCTTGATCACAATCAGGGGCCGTCAGAACAGGAAATAGCGCTGCGCCATCGGCAGCACGGTGGCGGGTTCGCACATCAGCAGCTGGCCATCGGCGACTACCTGATAGGTCTCCGGGTCCACGGTGACGTGCGGCTGCCAGTCATTGTGGACCATATCGCGCTTGCTCACCGTACGCGTGCCGCGCACCGCCGCCAGCGTCTTGGCCAGCCCGTAGCGCCCGCCCACGTCCGCCGCCAGCGCGGCCTGCGACACGAAGGTCAGCGACGAGCGCGGCAGCGCCCCGCCCGCCGAGGCGAACATCGGCCGGTAGTGCACCGGCTGCGGCGTGGGGATGGACGCGTTGGGGTCGCCCATCGCCGCCGCCGCGATCATCCCGCCCTTCAGGATCAGGCTCGGCTTCACGCCGAAGAAGGCCGGCTTCCACAGCACCAGATCGGCCCATTTGCCCACCTCGATCGAGCCCACCTCGTGCGCGATGCCATGCGTCAGCGCCGGGTTGATCGTGTACTTGGCGATGTAGCGCTTCACACGGAAGTTGTCGTGGCCGCCGCGCGCGTCGTGCGGGTCGCCCGGCAGCTTGCCGCGCTGCGCCGCCATCTTGTGCGCGGTCTGCCAGGTGCGGATGATGACTTCGCCCACGCGGCCCATGGCCTGCGAATCGCTCGAGATCATCGAGAAGGCGCCCAGGTCGTGGAGGATGTCCTCGGCCGCGATGGTCTCGCGGCGGATGCGCGACTCCGCGAAGGCGATGTCCTCGGCAATCGCCGGGTCCAGGTGATGGCACACCATCAGCATGTCCAGGTGCTCGTCCAGCGTGTTCACGGTGTACGGGCGCGTGGGATTGGTCGACGACGGCAGCACGTTGGCCTCGCCGCAGACCTTGATGATGTCCGGCGCGTGGCCGCCGCCGGCGCCCTCCGTGTGATAGGTGTGGATCGTGCGCCCCTTGAAGGCGGCGATGGTGGCCTCCACGAAGCCGCCCTCGTTGAGCGTGTCCGTGTGGATGGCCACCTGGGTGTCGGTGGCATCCGCCACGGTCAGGCAGGTGTCGATGGCCTGCGGCGTGGTGCCCCAGTCCTCGTGCAGCTTCAGGCCGATGGCGCCCGCCTCGACCTGCTCGGTCAGCGGGCCGGCCTGGCTGGCATTGCCCTTGCCGAGGAAGCCGATGTTCATCGGGTAGGCGTCGGCCGCCTGCAGCATGCGCTCCATGTACCACGGCCCCGGCGTGACGGTGGTGGCGAAAGTGCCCGTGGCCGGGCCGGTGCCGCCGCCGATCATCGTCGTCACGCCACTCATCAGCGCTTCCTCGATCTGCTGCGGGCAGATGAAGTGGATGTGGCTGTCGATGCCGCCGGCGGTGACGATCATGCCCTCGCCCGCGATGACCTCCGTGCCGGGCCCCACGACGATGGTCACGCCGGGCTGGATGTCCGGATTGCCGGCCTTGCCGATCGATGCGATGCGGCCGTGCTTGAGGCCGATGTCGGCCTTGACGATGCCCCAGTGGTCCACGATCAGCGCGTTGGTGATGACGGTATCGACGCAATCCTTGGCCATGCGCTGGCTCTGGCCCATGCCGTCGCGGATCACCTTGCCGCCGCCGAACTTCACTTCCTCGCCGTAGATCGTGTAGTCACGTTCGACCTCGATCACCAGCCCGGTGTCGGCCAGCCGCAGGCGGTCGCCGGTGGTGGGGCCGAACATCTCGGCATAGGCCTGCCTGGAGATTTTCACGCTCATCACAGCGCTCCCATGATCTTGCCGTTGAAGCCGTAGACGATGCGGTCGCCGGCGAGCGCCACCAGTTGCACCGTGCGCGACTGGCCGGGCTCGAAGCGCACCGCCGTGCCGGCGGCGATATCCAGCCGGAAGCCGCGCGCGGCCTCGCGGTCGAAGTCGAGCGCGGCATTGGTTTCGTAGAAGTGGAAGTGCGAACCCACCTGCACGGGGCGGTCGCCGGTGTTGGCCACCGTGACGTTCACCGTGGCGCGGCCCGCGTTCAGTTCGATTTCGCCGTCGAGCGGCATCAGTTCACCGGGAATCATCGCAAGGCTCCTTGAGGGTGACGTCCGCCGCTCAGGCGACCAGCAGGCCGGCGCCGTACAGCGCCACGCCAGCCCCGGCCACGCGGGCGATCCAGCCCGCATGGCGGCGCAGGAACAGGCCCGCGCCGATGCCCAGGCCGTGCAGCACCATCGTCGCCACCGCGAAGCCGCCCACGTAGGCCAGCACCGCGGGCATGGCGCCAGCCGTGGCCGGCAGCTCGGCGCCGTGCGCGTAGCCGTGGAACAGCGCGAAGCCGCCGACGACGGCCATCCCGGCCATGGCCGACAGGCGCGCCCGCACGGCCACCAGCAGGCCGATCACCAGCAGCGACACCGCGATCATCGGCTCCACGGCCGGCAGCGTCACGCCGGCAAGACCCAGCGCCGCGCCCACCAGCATCATGGCGACGAAGGCCAGCGGCAGGCGCAGCAGGTCGGCCTTGGCCGGCGCGCCTTGCCCGAAGGCGCCGCGTGAACTGGTGGCGAGCGCGCTCCACACGCCCACGGCGGCCATCGCCAGCAGGTGGTCCGCGCCGGTGAACGGGTGCAGCAGGCCGGCCCAGAGGCTGGCGCCTACGGTGGCGGCGTCATGGCCGGGATGGGCGAAGGCGGACGCGGTGGCCAGGGTCAGCACGGTGCCCGTGGCGGCGCGATGGAGGAATCGGTGCATGGTTGCTCTCTTGTTGTGGAATCGGGTGTCAGACGATGGGATGGTGCACGGTGACGAGCTTGGTGCCGTCCGGGAAGGTGGCCTCGACCTGGATCTCGGGGATCAGTTCGGCCACGCCATCCATGACGTCCTCGCGGCTGAGCACGGTGGTGCCCTCGTGCATCAGGTCGGCCACGGTGCGGCCGTCGCGCGCGCCTTCCATGATCGCGGCGGTGATCAGGGCCACGGCCTCGGGATAGTTGAGCTTGAGCCCGCGTGCGCGGCGGCGCTCGGCCAGCAGGGCGGCGGTGAAGATCAGCAGCTTGTCCTTCTCGCGCGGCGTCAGTTCCATCGTTCTGTTCCTCGTTCTTTGCTTGTCTTGTTGTCAGGTGGCCCAGAGGCGCAGCGGCCGGGCCGCCACGCCGTGGATCGGCGCGCGCAGCGCGGACCAGGCGCCGGTCATCACGCGCCGCACGGCTTCCATGTCACGCCCCAGGACGCGCAGGAGCAGCATGGACTGCCCTGCAGACCCGGCAAGGCAGGTCACGCCGGCGCGCAGGTCCGGCGCGTAGGGTAATGGTTCGGCCAGGGTTTCGGCCAGTGCCGGCGTGGCGCCCTGCCCCACCGCCCAGAGCGTGCCGAGGATGTGCAGGCCGTCCATGCCCGCCACGGCGGGGCGCAGCGGCGAGGTGGCATCGACCTGCGATTGCTCGATCCACAGCGCGCGGTCCGGGCCGGCCACGCGGGTGTCCAGCCACAGCGCGCCGCTCGACCAGCGCTCGCCCGAGGCCTGCCGGCCCAGCACCACGGCATCCCAGCCGATGGCGCTGCCGGTGGGCGCCACGACGACGTCCGTGGCAATGCGGGCGCGCGCATCGTCGAACACGATGTTCTCCTGCGGCAGCCAGTCCAGCCGGGCGCCGTCGGCCACATCGATGCGCACCTGCTGGGCGGCCTCGCGGCCGAGCGACTTGTACCATTTGGTGGCGCCCGGCGTGGCCAGCACGGCATGGGCGCCGGCTTCCACGGCGATGTCGATGTCGAGCCTGTCACCGCCGGCCACGCCGGCGGGCGGATGCAGCACCACCACGTGGCAGATGTCGCCCTCCGGATAGAGGGGCTTCTGCACCAGCAGCGGCCCCTGATGGCGGCGCTCGACCAAGGCGGTGCGGCCCGCGCGCGCGGCGAAGCGCAGGCGCAGGCTGGCATGCCAGGCGGCGGGCATGGCGAGTTGGGATGGGAAATCGGGGTGACGCATGGGCGAAGATTACACCGCGATCAGCTCCCGCACACCATCCTGTTCCATGGTGGCGCCCTCGCCCCGGGCCACCACCTCGCCCCGGCTCATCACGACGTAGTGATCGGCCAGATGACGGGCGAACTCGTAGTACTGCTCCACCAGCAGCACCGTCATGCCGAACTCGTCCACCAGCAGGCGCAGTGCGCGGCCGATGTCCTGGATGATGGACGGCTGGATGCCTTCGGTGGGCTCGTCGAGGATCAGCAGCTGCGGCTCGCTCATCAGCGCCCGGCCGATGGCCAGTTGCTGCTGCTGGCCGCCGGAGAGGTCGCCGCCGCGGCGCGAGCGCATCGTGCGCAGCACCGGGAACAGCTGGTAGATGCGGTCCGGCACGCCGTTCGGGCGCGCGCGGCTGGCGGCGCCGATCAGCAGGTTCTCCTCGACGGTCAGGCGCGGGAAGATCTCGCGGCCCTGCGGCACGTAGGCGAGCCCGGCCGAGACGCGCTCGTACGGGGCCTTCTTCTCGAGGGCCTTGCCCTCCCAGCTGATGTGGCCGCTACGCGTGGGCACCACGCCCATCAGGCATTTGAGCAGCGTGCTCTTGCCCACGCCGTTACGGCCGAGCAGCGTGGTCAGCTTGCCCTGGGGCACCTCGAACGAGATGTCGCGCAGGATGTGGCTGCCGCCGTAGAACTGGTTCAGTGCATTGACCTGCAGCATGGTTACCTTCCCAGATAGGACTCGATCACGCGCTCGTCGCGCTTCACGGCGTCTAGCGTGCCTTCGGCCAGCAGGCTGCCCTCGGCCAGCACCGAGACCTTGCCGGACGGTCCGGCCAGCGCCGCCACGAATTCCATGTCGTGCTCCACGACCATCATCGAGCAACTGCCGCGCAGGCTGTTCAGCAGGCCGGCCAGCTGCATCGTCTCTTCGTCCGTCATGCCGGCCACGGGTTCATCGAGCAGCAGCAGTTGCGGCTGCTGCATCAGCAACATGCCGATCTCCAGCCGCTGCTTCTGGCCGTGGGACAGCAGGCCGGCCGGGCGATACGCCTCGTCTTCGAGCCCGGTCAGCGCCAGCGTTTCCTCGATGCGGCGATGGCCCTCGCCGGTCAGCCGCGCGCGCAGCGACGACCACCAGCGCTTGTCCGCCTTCATCGCCAGTTCCAGGTTCTCCCATACTTCGTGCTGCTCGAACACCGTGGGCTTCTGGAACTTGCGGCCGATGCCGACCTGCGCGATGCGCGGTTCGGTCATCCGCATCAGGTCGATGGACTGCCCGAGGAAGACGCGCCCGCTGACGTTGGCGTTGCGCGGGCCGGTCTTGCCGGTGATGACGTCCATCATCGTGGTCTTGCCGGCGCCGTTCGGGCCGATCACGCAGCGCAGCTCGCCGTGATCGATGGACAGCGACAGCTTGTTGAGCGCGCGGAAACCGTCGAACTGCACGGTCAGGTCCTCCAGGTAGAGGATGGGACCGTGCGAGGTGTCGATGACGCCGGGCTCCAGCACGCGGCCCAGGCCGGTGGCGTCGCCGCTCTCCGCCTGATCCGCGCCGCGCTGTGCACTGTGTTGTGCGCCAGGTTGTGAGGTGGCCGCGTTCATGCCTCGCTCCCTTGTTGCGGGGTCACGGCGGCCGGGTTCACCGCCTCGCCCGTGGCCGCCTGGATCTTCTGGGCGGCCGTGCGCTTGCCGCGCAGGCGGCGCCACAGGCCCACCACGCCATCGGGCAGGTACAGCGTCACGAGCACGAACATCGCGCCAAGCAGGAACAGCCAGTACTCGGCGAAGTAGGCCGTGAACATGGTCTTGGCACCGTTGACCAGGAAGGCGCCGACGATCGGCCCGATCAGCGTGCCGCGGCCGCCCACGGCCACCCAGACCGCCATCTCGATGGAGTTGGCTGGCGACATCTCGCCCGGGTTGATGATGCCCACCTGCGGCACGTAGAGCGCGCCGGCAATCCCGCACAGCACGGCCGAGAAGGTCCAGACGAACAGCTTGTAGCCGAGCGGGTTGTAGCCGGAGAACATCACACGCATCTCGGCATCCCGCACGGCGGTGACCACCCGGCCCAGCTTCGACGTGACGATGTAGCGGCACGCCACGAACCCGGCCAGCAGCGCCAGGAAGGTCAGCACGAACAGCGCGGCGCGGGTTTCCGGCGCGGCCACGGCGTAGCCGGCGATGCGCTTGAAGTCCGTGAAGCCGTTGTTGCCGCCGAAGCCGGTCTCGTTGCGGAAGAACAGCAGCATCGCCGCGTAAGTCATGGCCTGCGTGATGATCGACAGGTACACGCCCTTGATGCGCGAGCGGAACGCGAAGAAGCCGAACAGCCACGCCAGCACGCCCGGCACCAGCACCACCAGCAGCAGCGCGTACGGCAGGTGCTCGGTGCCGTGCCAGAACCAGGGCAGTTCCTTCCAGTCGAGGAACACCATGAAGTCGGGCAGGTCGCTCTTGTACACGCCTTCACGGCCGATCGACCGCATCAGGTACATGCCCATCGCATAGCCGCCCAGCGCGAAGAACAGGCCGTGGCCGAGGCTCAGGATGCCGCAGTAGCCCCACACCAGGTCCAGCGCAATGGCCGCCAGCGCGAAGCACATGATCTTGCCGATCAGCGTCAGCGCGTAGGCCGACAGGTGCAGCGGGTGGCCCTCCGGAATCACCAGCGCGCAGATCGGCACGCCGACCGCGACCACCAGCGTGAGGATGACCAGCGCCAGCCACACCTTGCGCGAGAAGAGCGGCTGGCGCTCGGGAACCGAGAGGCGGAACGGCGCCCCGTTCGAGGAGTTCGATTGAAAGCTACGCATGTCATGCCTCCGCGCTGCGCCCTTTGAGCGCGAACAGGCCCTGCGGGCGTTTCTGGATAAACAGCACGATCAGCACCAGGACGAAGATCTTGGCCAGCACCGCGCCGTAGAACGGCTCGATGAACTTGTTGATGAGGCCGAGCCCGAAGGCGCCGACGATGGTGCCGGCCAGCTGGCCTACACCGCCGAGCACCACCACCATGAACGAATCGATGATGTAGGCCTGCCCGAGGTCCGGCCCTACGTTGCCGATCTGGGACAGCGCGCAGCCGCCCAGCCCGGCGATGCCGGCACCGAACGCGAAGGCGTAGCTGTCCACCTTCCACGTGCGCACACCCACGCAGGCCGCCATGGTGCGGTTCTGCGTGGTGGCGCGCACGAACAGGCCGAGCCGGGTGCGGTTCAGCACGGCCCACGCCACGGCCACCACGGCCAGCGCGAAGGCGATGATGACGATGCGGTTGTACGGAATCACGAGGCCGGCCATCGCGGTGACGCCTCCGCTCATCCAGTTGGGATTGGCCACTTCCACGTTCTGGGCGCCGAAGATGGTGCGCACGGCCTGCATCAGCAGCAGGCTGATACCGAAGGTGGCCAGCAGCGTCTCGAGCGGGCGGCCGTACAGGTGGCGCAGCACAATCCGCTCGATGGCGAAGCCGACGACGCCCGCCGCCAGGAACGACGCCGGCAGCGCCGCCAGCAGGTACCAGTCGAACGCGTTGGGCGCATAGGCGCGGAACAGCGTCTGCACCACGTAGGTGGCGTAGGCGCCGATCATCAGGAACTCCCCGTGCGCCATGTTGATGACGCCGATCAGCCCATAGGTGATGGCCAGGCCCAGCGCGGCCAGCAGCAGCACGCTGCCAAGGCTCAGGCCGGCAAACAGGTTGCCGAGCAGCTCGGCGCGACCCTGCTCGCCACGCATCTTGTCGATGGCCTGCTGCGCGGCGGCGCGTACATCGGCATCGGGCTCCTTGAACTTGCCCGCTTCATCGCGCTCCACCAGCGGCGTCAGCTTCTGGCGGATCTGCGGATTGCTGTCCTGGCCGAGGATGCGGATGGCTTCCAGCCGCGCGTCGCGCGTGGCGTCGGTGCCCTGCGCCAGCACGGTGCTGGCCCAGATCACGTCGAGCCGGGCGCGCAGGCCGGCGTCGGCCTCGGCCTTGCGGGCCGCTTCCACGGCTTCACGCGAGGCATTCTCGGGTTGATCGGACAAGGTGTTGATGGCCTGCGTGCGCACCGCGATGTCCGGCGATTGCAGCAGCAGGCTGCTCGCGGCGCTATCGACGATGGCCCGCAGGCTGTTGTTCAGCGTGAGCGACTCGAGTTCATCGGCCTTCACGGTCACCGGCTTGCCGGTGACGGCATCGACGGTTTTGCCATCGTCCTGGCGCACCATGCCCACTGATGGCGCATATTGCAGCGTGTCGTCCTGGAGCGCGCGCAGGATCGGCCCAGCCTGTTCGGGCGGCGCCTGCGTCAGCGCGGCGAGCGCAGCCGTCTTGGCGTCGAAGTCGTCTTCAACCAACGGCTTGAGGTCAGCCTGCGTGAGCGGTGCCGCCCACAGCGGCGCGGCGGCCAGCAACAGCACAGCCAGCATGGCGCGCAGCCACGGCAAGGCGGACGGGAATGGAGATCGGTGCATAGGGCTGGCTGGCGTCTGATATGGCGCGATGGTTCGCGTCTTTTATGCGTGGAACGACCGAGGGAGGGCTCCCCTCCCCCAAGGGAGAGGGGCAAAACACCATGGATACGCTGAAGATCAGCGGCCGGCGACAACCTTGTCCGGCTTGCCTTCGTTACCCGCGATGAACGGGCTCCACGGCTGCGCGCGCACCGGCTTCGCCGTCTTCCACACCACGGAGAACTGGCCGTCGCCCTTCACTTCGCCGATCATCACCGGCTTGTACAGGTGGTGGTTCTCGCCCATGGTCAGCGTGAAGCCGTCCGGCGACTTGAAGGTCTGGCCGTACATGGCCTGGCGCACCTTGTCCGCATCGGTGGTGCCGGCCTTCTTGACCGCCTGCGCCCACATGTGGATGCCGACGTAGGTGGCTTCCATCGGGTCGTTGGTCACACGCTTGTCGCCGCCGGGCAGGTTGTTGGCCTTGACCCACGCCGCCCATTGCTTCTTGAACGCGTCGTTCTCGGGGTTCTTCACGGACATGAAGTAGTTCCAGGCGGCCAGATGGCCGACCAGCGGCTTGGTGTCGATGCCGCGCAGTTCTTCCTCGCCCACGGAGAAGGCCACCACCGGCACGTCCTTGGCCTTCAGGCCGGCGTTGCCCAGTTCCTTGTAGAACGGCACGTTGGAGTCGCCGTTGATCGTCGAGATCACGGCCGTCTTGCCGCCTTGCGAGAACTTCTTGATGTTGGCGACGATGGTCTGGTAGTCGCTATGTCCGAACGGGGTGTAGACCTCCTCGATGTCCTTGTCGGCCACGCCCTTGCTCTTCAGGAACGCGCGCAGGATCTTGTTGGTCGTGCGCGGGTACACGTAGTCGGTGCCGAGCAGGAAGAAGCGCTTGGCGCCGCCGCCTTCCTTGCTCATCAGGTATTCCACGGCCGGGATGGCCTGCTGGTTAGGCGCGGCACCGGTGTAGAACACGTTTTTCGACATCTCCTCGCCCTCGTACTGCACCGGGTAGAACAGCAGCGAGTTCAGTTCCTCGTAGACCGGGAGCACGGACTTGCGCGATACCGAGGTCCAGCACCCAAACGTGACGGCGACCTTGTCCTGCGTGATCAGCTGACGCGCCTTTTCGGCGAACAGCGGCCAGTTGGAGGCGGGGTCCACCACCACCGGCTCGAGCTTGCGGCCGAGCACGCCGCCGCTCTTGTTGATCTCGTCGATGGTCATCAGCGCCACATCCTTGAGCGAGGTCTCGGAGATGGCCATCGTGCCCGACAGCGAATGCAGGATGCCGACCTTGATCGGATCCTTCGACTGCGCCAGCAGCGGGCTGGTACCGATCATCGCCGCGGCGGCTACCGCCGACAGCTTCAGCATGTCACGTCGTTTCATTGCAGCTCCCAGTTTGTCGTATATGGTCAGGGACTCTACGCACCCCGGGTGATCCTTCTGCAACTAGCGTGCCATGGACTGCCAGGCCGGGAACGATCAAAGGTGGGAGGAAACGTCACGGCGGGTGATGCCGACGCACCATTGCGGTGCCAACCGGGCCGCCGGTGCCGCGCCCGGCGCCGCACCGGCATCGTGCACGGCCGCAAATCAGTGCAGGATGCAGGCCGGCGGCAGTGCATCGCGCACCGTCGGCAATAAAAAACGGGGCCCGAGGGCCCCGTCTTCGCTGCATGCCTGACGATGCTTACTTCATCATCGGCATCATGTTGGCATTCATGTTGTGCATGATCCAGAGGGAACCGGCCAGCACGATGAACAGGATCAGCAGCGTGAACAGAAACGCCATGACGTTCCAGCGCTGACCCTTGGAGCCATCCATATGGAGGAAGTACTTCAGGTGGACCACGATCTGGACCACGGCCATGCCGAGGATGATCCAGAGGATCGTGCCGCGGTCCATGGTGCCGTCCATCACGATCTTGAACGGGATCACCGTCAGGATCACGGCCAGCACGAAGCCGATCACATACGACTTGACGCTGCTGTGGCCGTGCGACTCGCCGTGGGCAGCCGTTGCATGTTGTTGTGCCATTACAGTGCTCCCATCAGGTAGACCACGGTGAAGACGCCAATCCAGACGATGTCCAAGAAGTGCCAGAACAGGCTCAGGCAGTTCAGGCGCTTTTCCATCGTCGCGGTCATGCCCTTCTTGTTCAGCTGCCACATCAGCACGAGCATCCAGACCATGCCGCTGGCCACGTGCAGCCCGTGGGTACCCACGAGCGTGAAGAACGACGACAGGAACGCGCTGCGGCCGGGGCCGGCGCCTTCGTGGATCAGGTGATGGAACTCATAGATTTCCATCGACATGAACGCGGCACCCAGCAGGAACGTCACGCCGAGCCAGAACAGCACGCGACCCTTGCTGCGGTTCTGCAGCGAGATCATGGCGAAGCCGTACGTGATCGACGAGAACAGCAGGATGAACGTCTCGACCAGCACGAAGTTGAGCTCGAACAGCTCCTTGCCCGACGGGCCGCCCGCCACTTCGCCGCGCAGCACGGCGTAGGCGGCGAACAGGCACGCGAACAAGATGCAGTCGCTCATCAGGTACAGCCAGAAACCGAAGACGGTGTTCTCGCTGGTGTCGTGATGGGCGTGGTCGTGGTCATGCGCGGCATCGTGCGCGTGGCCGTGGGCGGGGGCTTGCGCCCCGAAACGGTCTAGAACTTCAGTCGACATGATGATCAGCCCTGCGTGGCGATGCGCTGCTGGTGCAGCGTTTCGATCTGCTCGACCTGCTTGGCCGGCACGTAGTAATCGATATGGTCGTCGTTGGCGCGGCGGATGAACGCCACCACCATGCCAACCAGGCCCACGGCGGCAAGCCACCAGATATGCCAGGTCAGCGCGAAGCCCAGCACGAGGCTGAAGGCACCCATGTAGAAGCCTGCGCCAGTGTTCTTCGGCATGTGGATCTGCTCGTAGCCGTCCGTGCGGATGGTCTCGCCACGGGCCTTCATGTCGGCAAACGCGTCCAGGTCACGCACCACCGGGGTGTGCGCGAAGTTGTAGAACGCGGGCGGCGACGACGTGGCCCACTCCAGCGTACGGCCACCCCACGGATCGCCCGTGACGTCGGCCAGCGCCTTGCGGTTGCGGATCGACACGACGATCTGCAGCACCTGGAAGCCGATACCCATGGCGATGAACACCACGCCAATCACGGCCGCGTACAGGAACGGGGTCCAGGCCGGGTTGTCGGTATGGTTCAGGCGGCGGGTCATGCCCATCAGGCCCAGCACGTACAACGGCATGAACGCGAAGTAGAAGCCAACCAGCCAGCACCAGAACGCGCACTTGCCCAGACGCTCGTCCAGCTTGAAGCCGAACGCCTTCGGCCACCAGTAGGTCACGCCGGCCAGGTAGCCGAACAGCACGCCACCGATGATCACGTTGTGGAAGTGGGCAATCAGGAACAGGCTGTTATGCAGCACGAAATCGGCTGCCGGCACGGCCATCAGCACCCCGGTCATGCCGCCGATCACGAAGGTGATCATGAAGCCCAGCGTCCACAGCACCGGCGACGTGAACTGCACGCGGCCACGGTACATCGTGAACAGCCAGTTGAAGATCTTCACCCCGGTGGGGATGGAGATGATCATCGTGGTGATGCCGAAGAACGCATTCACGCTGGCGCCGGAGCCCATCGTGAAGAAGTGGTGCAGCCAGACGATGAACGACAGCACCATGATGGCGGCGGTGGCGTAGACCATGCCCTTGTAGCCGAACAGCTTCTTGCCCGAAAACGTCGAGATGATCTCCGAGAAGATACCGAACGCCGGCAGGATCAGGATGTACACCTCGGGGTGGCCCCAGATCCAGATCAGGTTCACGTACATCATGGCGTTGCCGCCACCGTCGTTCGTGAAGAAGTGCATGCCGAAGTAACGGTCCAGGCCCAGCAGCGCCAGCGACACCGTCAGCACCGGGAAGGCAGCCACGATCAGCACGTTGGTGCACAGGGCGGTCCAGGTGAACACCGGCATGCGCATCAGGGTCATGCCTGGGGCGCGCATCTTGAGGATGGTCACGAGGAAGTTCACGCCGGTCAGCAGCGTGCCCAGCCCTGATATCTGCAAGGACCAGAGGTAGTAGTCCACCCCTACGCCAGGACTGTAGTCGATGCCCGACAGCGGCGGATAGGCCAGCCAGCCGGTACGCGCGAATTCACCAACGCCCAGGGAGATGTTGACCAGCATCGCGCCGGCCACGAACAGCCAGAAGCTCAGCGTGTTCAGGAACGGGAACGCCACGTCGCGCGCGCCGATCTGCAGCGGCACCACAAGGTTCATCAGGCCCGTCATCAGCGGCATGGCCACGAAGAAGATCATGATCACGCCGTGGGCGGTGAAGATCTGGTCGTAGTGCTCAGGGGGCAGGATGCCGGGGTCGCCATTGGTGGCTAGCGCCAGCTGGGTACGCATCATGATGGCGTCGGCGAAGCCGCGCAGCAGCATGATCAGCGCCACCAGCGAGTACATCACGCCGATACGCTTGTGGTCGACGGACGTGATCCACTCGCTCCACAGGTAGTTCCACTTCTTGAAGTACGTGATCCCGCCGAGCAGCGCCAGCCCGCCAAGGGCCACGCAGCTCAGCGTGATCATGATGATCGGCTCATGAAACGGAATCGCCGACAAAGTCAATTTGCCAAACATCATTGCTCCTAGGATTGCGCGCCCAGCGCCGGCTTGGCCGGCGTGGTCATGGACACCCGCTCTTCGCCGAGCGTGTTACGCGACGTGCAGACCGGGCCACCATCGAAGCCCTCGCGGGCCATGGCGCGGCCGTCGGCGCCCATGTACTGATGCAGGATGCCGGTGTACAGGCCGTCTTCGACCTTGCCGTAGAGGGCAACCGGCTCCGCTTCGCTCGGCTTGGCCAGGACCTTGTAGTCCGCAGCGTCGAGCTGGCGGTCAGACGCGCGCACCTTGGCCACCCACGCGTCGAAGTCGAAGTTCGACATCGCAACGGCCTTGAACTTCATGCCCGAGAAGCCGCCGCCGCTATAGTTGGCGGACATGCCGTCATACGTGCCGGCTTCGTTGGCGATGAGGTGCAGCTTGGTCTCCATCCCGGCCATGGCGTACACCTGGCTGCCCAGCTGGGGGATGAAGAACGAATTCATGATCGAATCCGAGGTGATCTTGAAGTTCACCGGGGTACCCACCGGCAGCGCCAGCTGGTTGACCGTGGCGATCTTCAGTTCCGGATAGATGAACAGCCATTTCCAGTTCAGCGCGACCGCTTCCACGGTAATCGGCTTGACGCTCGATTCCAGCGGCTTGTACGGGTCCAGGTCGTGCGACGACTTCCAGGTGATGTAGCCCAGCACCGCGATGATGATGCAGGGGATCAGCCAGACCACCACCTCGATCTTGGTCGAGTGCGACCAGTCCGGCTCGTACCGGGCAGCCTTGTTGGTGGCGCGGTACTTCCAGGCGAAGACCAGCGTCAGGACGATCACCGGCACCACCACCAGCAGCATGAGCCAGGTAGCGATCAGGATGATGCCCTTGATGTCGACACCGACCTGACCCTTCGGGTCGAGCAGCGTCATGTTGCAGCCGGCCAGCAACAGCAAGCCAAGGCTAGGCAGGAACCGCGTCCAGCGCGGCATTATGGGTTTTTTCATGTCACGACGGTCTGGTTGGGCCGCTCCCGACATGCAGGCGCGGCACCGCCATCCGCTGCACGGGGCAACTGGCTGGCTGGGCTGGGAAAAACCGGAGGACGTGTCCAAAGCTGGCGTTGCGGAACTGGCGATGCAAGCGCCTGCGGACCATGCGGCCGGGCAACGCCATGAACGCGGCTGGACAGCAACTGACGACTGCGTGCGCGGGATGCCGGAGGGGGCGGTGCGTGCGCTGAGGTAACCGACTGCCTGAACTGCGATCGATCCCGGCTCAAGACTGCCGCCGGGACGAGCGTTGTGTCACGATGCTCACGCGATTTCCACCGGTTTCGACCACCCCGCCAGCGCAGCGGGCACGGTCTTCGCGCGGATACCGCATAACATAAAACATCGTGGGCGCGACTGTACCGCAACGCAACATTAGGGGTAAACCCACGGGGTGCGGAAACACTGTTCGGAAAATCGGACAATGACATCGGCCGCCCGAAAGTGTCGCGCGCAGGGGACAGCCATGTCGTGATGGATCGTTTTTCAACGATTCCACTGGACAAACGACGAGGGCCGCGTTCTAGCGGCCCTCGTATTTTTCCGATTCAGATCGGAACTGGCTGGCGCTCAGGAGTAGCGTCGGCTGATCGATTCTGCCACGCAGACCGGGCGGTCGCTGCCCTCCCGCTCCACCGTCACCTCCCAGGTGGACTGGGCGCCGATCAGGCCGTTGGGCATCGGGTCGAGCCGCTCCACCTTGAGCAGCTTCACGCGGGCGCGCAGGCGACTGCCCACCGGCACCGGCGAGGTGAACCGCACCCGGTTCAGGCCATAGTTGACACCCATCTTGACGCCTTCCATGTGGATCGCGTTCTGCATGAACTGCGGCAGCAGCGACAGGGTCAGGAAGCCATGGGCCACCGGGGCGCCGAACGGCGACTCGCGCTTGGCGCGCTCCACGTCGATGTGGATCCACTGGTGGTCGCCAGTGGCCTCGGCAAACAGGTTGACCTGCTGCTGCGTGATCTCGGTCCAGTCGCTGACGGCCACTTCCTGGCCTTGCAGGCTTTCCAGCTCTTCCAGCGATGCGATGGTGCGCATGGTGTCTCCTCTTTTGCGTCGTCTCGATTCGGGGTTCGTATTATGCCGGCCGCCGGCCGTACATGCCCATGCCCTTGACCGTGCAGACCAGCTCGCCGTGCTGGTTGGTGGCTTGCCACTGGGTCAGCACCACGCCGCGGTCCGGCTTGGACGAGGACGGGCGCGTCTCCAGCACCTTCAGCACGGCCGTCAGCGTGTCGCCCGCATAGACGGGCTTGATCCAGCGGATCTCGTCCACGCCCGGCGAGCCCATGCTGCTGCTCCGGTCGCCCATGGACTTCACCAGCAGCTTCATCATGATCGCGCAGGTCATCCACCCGCTCGAAATCAGCCCGCCGTAGATGCTCTTGGCGGCGGCGTCCTTGTCGATATGGAACGGCTGCGGGTCGTACTGGCTCGCAAACGCCACGATCTCCGCCTCGGTGACCGTGTAGCTGCCCAGCGGATGCTCGCTGCCAACCTGGTAATCCTCGAAATACATCTTTGACATGTTCGCTCCGTAGATGGCGTTACCAGAAGCAAAAAACCGCGCCGGGGACAACGGGCGCGGTTTCTGTACAACGTGGGGCTCAGGCGGCTGCCTGGAAGCCCGGCTGGCTGGCGAAGCGGCCCAGGTGGTGGTCCACATCGCCAAACGTGGTGTTGATCAGCGTCAGCCGCTTGAACATGTGCGCGGCCGGCAGTTCGTCCGTCACGCCCATGCCGCCGTGGATCTGCACCGCCTCCTGGCCAACCGTGCGGGCGGCCTGCCCCACGCGCGCCTTGGCGGCGGACACGTAGCGGCGGCGCTCCTCGGGGTTCGACTCCTCGAAGCGGGCCGCAGCCAGCAGCGTGATCGAACGAGCCTGCTCGGCATGGATGAACATCTCGACCATGCGGTGCTGGAGCGCCTGGAAGCGGGCGATGGGCATGCCAAACTGCTGGCGCGTCTTGGCGTACTCGAGCGTGGCGGCGTTCAGCGTGTCGATCACGCCCACGGCTTCGGCGCACAGCAGCACCGCGCCGTAGTCGGCCGTGGCTTCGAGCACGTCCCAGCCCTGCCCCTCGGCGCCCAGCAGCGTGGCCGGGGCGTCCTGGAAGGTCACGTCAGCAGCGCGCAGATTGTCGATGGTGCGGTAGTCGGTCACGCTCACGCCGGCGCCGTTCGTATCGACCAGGAACAGCGAGATGCCAATCGTGTCGGCATCGGCGCCGCTGGTGCGGGCGGACACCACGAGCTTATCGGCCTGTGCACCGTGGATCACCACCACCTTGCGGCCGTTCAGCTTGCCACCCTTGGCCGTCACGCGCACATCATTCAGCGCGTAGCGCGACTGCGGCTCGTTGAACGCCGTGGCCAGCTTGACCTCACCGCCAGCTACCTGCTCGAGCAGGGCGTCCTGGCCGCCGGCCAGCTTCAGCGCATGCGCGGCGACCACGGTGGCGAAGTACGGCTCCACCACCAGGCCACGGCCCAGTTCCTGCTGCACCACCATCATGTCGACGGCCGTGCCCGAGAAGCCGCCCTGCGCTTCCGGCACCGGCAGCGCGGTCAGGCCCAGTTCGACCAGCGCGCCCCAGGTGCCCTCGCCGTAACCAGCCTCGGCCTTGATGTTTTTCTTGCGCGACTCGAAGTCGTAGCTCTTGTCGATGAAGCGGCGGACGGCGTCGGCCAGTTGCTTCTGTTCGTCGCTGAGATTGAAGTTCATGTTGCGTGTCTCCTCACAGCCCCAGAATCATCTGGCTGATGATGTTCTTCTGAATTTCGTTGGACCCGCCGTAGATGGAGGTCTTGCGATAGTTGAAGTAGTACGCGGCCAGCGGCGCGGCGTCGTCGAAACCGGTCACCGCGTGCGGCTGCTCGCACTCGAGGTAGGCCGTATCGAACGGCTGTGCGTACGGGCCGACGGCTTCCACCATCAGTTCGGTCAGCATCTGCTGGATCTCGGTGCCCTTGATCTTGAGCATCGATGCCTCAGGGCCGGGACCCTTCCCTGCCGCCTCGCTGGACACCACGCGCAGCACGGTCAACTCCAGCGCCATCAGTTCGATCTCGAGCGCAGCCACCTTGGCGCCGAATACCGGATCTTCCAGCAGCGGCTTGCCGTTCTTCTGCTGCTGGCGCGCCACGCGCTTCAGGAAGCCCAGTTCGCGCTTGGAGTTGCCCACGCGGGCAATGCCGGTGCGCTCATGGCCGAGCAGGTACTTGGCGTAGGTCCAGCCACGGTTTTCCTCGCCCACGCGGTTCTCGACGGGCACCTTCACGTTGTCGAAGAAGACCTCGTTCACTTCGTGCTCTTCGTCGAGCATGATGATCGGGCGCACGGTAATGCCGGGCGTCTTCATGTCGATCAGCAGGAACGAGATGCCTTCCTGCTTCTTGGCCTCGGGGTCCGTGCGGACCAGGCAGAAAATCATGTCGGCGTGCTGGCCGAGCGTGGTCCAGGTCTTCTGGCCGTTGACGATGTAGTGCTTGCCGTCCGACGTCAGTTCGGCGCGCGTCTTCAGCGAGGCGAGGTCCGAACCCGAACCTGGCTCGGAGTAGCCCTGGCACCACCAGTCCGTGCAATCGAGGATACGCGGCAGGTAGTAGGACTTCTGCTCGGCATTGCCGTACTTCATGATCACGGGCGCGACCATCGCCACGCCGAACGGCAGCACGCCGGGCGCGCCGACGCGGGCATTTTCCTCGTCCCAGATATGGCGCTGCGTGGCGTTCCAGCCCGTGCCGCCGAACTCCACCGGCCAGTGCGGGGCCGACCAGCCCTTGCCGGCCAGCAGCTTGTGCCACGTCTTGAAGTCATCGCGGTTGGGGCGGCGATGATTGAGAACCTTCTCGCGGATTTGCGCCGGCAGGTTGGCTTCGAGCCAGCTACGCACTTCCTGCCGGAAGGCGTTGTCGGCCGCCGAGTAGTTGAGATCCATGCCCGTCTCCAGTGGTGCCGGCTCCCTAGTTGAGCGCGCGGCGAGTTGTTTTACCTGCGCATCGCTGCGCGGGAAAACCGGGCACAGGATGCTTGTTCAGTGGGCCGTCTGCTTCAGTGCGTCCGGCACGATGAGCGGAAAGGTCTCGATGCCCTCCTCGGCCAGCGCCTGCACATCCTCCGCCGAGGCCGAACCGCGAATACCGCGTTCCGGTGCCTCTTCGTAGTGCATGCGCCGCGCCTCCTCGGCAAAGCGATCGCCCACGTCCTCGGTCTGTGCCAGCACCTGCCGTACCGCCGACAGGTAGCGTGCCTGCAGCGCCTGCAACGCCTGCTGGACTTCGGCGTTCACCGCGCCCGGCGCATTGGCCGGCTTGGGTGTCTCCTGCCTGGCGGTGGCGCCCGAGAGATTCAGGCGCGGCGCGCTCGGCAGGCGACTGACCGCGTGGTCGCCACAGACCGGGCATTGGACGAGGTCGCGCGAGAACTGCGATTGCGCATCTTCCTCCGAGGCGAACCAGCCCTCGAAACGATGGTCTTGCGCACAGCGCAGGTCGAGCACCTTCATGATCTTTCCAGCCCGTCGGGCAAATATTAGCCGTGAATCGAAATTTTGTGAACGGTCGTGCTAATTTTTTCTGTGACCGTTTCGCCTAGCAGGATGCGTGGGAAACACAAACTGCCAAGGCGGGCCCGCGAGACTGGGAAAACCAAGGGAAAACCCCGGGATGTCCGCCTCGCGGCCGCCGCAAGCTTAACAGTAATGTGCGAATTCAGCCGACGCCACTGAGCGGGAACGGTGGCTCGGCTTGCTCGCCCGGCTGCCACGCGCCCGAGAGGATTTTTTCAAGCCAGAACGCGCCGATGATCGTCTTGACGTCGGTGATCCGGCCCTGCCGGACCCAGTCGATGACCTGGCCCGCCGGCGTGATGAACGTCTCGAGGAATTCGCCGTCATCGAGCTTCGATTCGCCGGCCGTGAGGTCGCGTGCCAGGAACAGGTCGATGAATTCGGTGGAGTAGGAGATGACCGGGTGGATCCGGGTCAGATAGTCCCAGCGCTGGGCGGTATAGCCGGTCTCCTCGAGCAGCTCGCGCTGGCCGCAACGCAGCGCGCCCTCCTCCGGATCGAGCTTGCCGGCCGGAAACTCGAGCATGACCTCGCCCACCGGATAGCGGAACTGGCGTTCCATCAACACGGTGCCGTCATCGAACAGCGGGATCATCATGACCGCACCCGGATGCAGCACGTACTCCCGCCCGGCCTGCTTGCCATCTGGCAGCCTGACGATGTCTTGCTTGAGGGTGAGAAATTTACCGCGATGGAGGGTGGCGGACGCCACGCAGGTTTCGCTGAGATGCTCGTCGGCACCGCTTGCGGGCGCCGGGGGGGCCTTGTGGGTCTTGTCCGTCATGAACGCTCCGGTGAGGAAAGCACGGCCGGGGCGCAGGCAAGCCGTCAGGCCGTGCGATGTTTGACCAGGTATTGCCAGGTGAAGCCGGGGAAGGCAAACACCAGCATCATGCAAGCCGTGATGGCGTAGAACTGCCAGCCCTGCGGGAAGGTGTTGCCGAGGCCGGCCTCCACCGCGAAACCGGCGGCACCGGCCACCGCGTACCACACGATCAGTTCCGCCACCCGCACCCACAGCGGCTTGCGGGCATCCTTCCAGCGAAGGCCCACCGCCGCAAACAGGCGCTGGTTGACGAACGGCAGGTTGGCACACACCAGTGCCAGCAAGATGACAAACCAACCGCCCGCCGAGGAACTCATGATCCGGTGCCTATTCTATGGGTGACGATCAGGACGCCAGCGTGGCGCGGATTGCCTGGTAGCACAGGTTCATCAGCGCTGCCGGGAAGAGACCCAGCAGGATGATGGCCAGGCCATTCAGGCTCAGCACCGAGCGCAGGCCAACCGATGCTTCCAGTGGCTCTTCACCCACCGGCGCATCGAAGTACATCAGCTTGATCACGCGCAGGTAGTAGAACGCGCCGATCAGCGAGAACAGCACCGCGACGATCGCCAGCCAGCTCATGCCTGCCGCAACCACCGCCTCCAGCACGGCCAGCTTGGCGTAGAAGCCAACGGTCGGCGGAATGCCGCTCATCGAGAACATCATCACCAGCATCAGCAGCGCAAACCACGGATGACGGCGCGACATACCCTTCAGGTCATCGAGCGTCTCGGCCTCGAAGCCCTTGCGGGTGCGGACCAGGATCAGGCCGAACGTGCCAAGCGTGGTCAGCATGTACGTCACCGAGTAGAACATCGACGCGCTGTACGCATCAGCGGCGCCATCCGTCTTGTTCGCCACCACGCCGGACAGCAGGCCCAGCAGGATGAAACCCATGTGCGAGATGGTCGAGTACGCCAGCATCCGCTTCAGGTTGGTCTGCACGATGGCGGTCAGATTACCGATCGCCAGCGACAGCACCGACAGCACGACCAGCATCATCTGCCAGTCGTTGGCCAGCGGCAGCAGGCCCTCGACCAGCACGCGCATGAACAGCGCGAAGGCCGCGACCTTCGGGCCGGCCGCGATCAGCAGCGTCACGGCAGTCGGCGAACCCTGATAGATGTCCGGAATCCACATGTGGAACGGGGCGGCGCCGAGCTTGAACGACAGGCCGGCAACAATGAACACCACGCCGAAGGCCAGCATCGTCGTATTGATGCGACCCGATTCCACGGCACGGAACACCTCGCCCAGGTTCAGCGAACCGGTGGCACCGTACATCATCGACACGCCGTAGAGCAGGAAGCCAGAAGCCAGCGCGCCCAGCACGAAGTACTTCATCGCCGACTCCGACGTCACGCGCGACTCGCGGCGCAGGGCCACCAGCGCATAGGACGACAGCGACAGCAGTTCCAGACCCAGGTACAGGGTCAGGAAGTTGTTGCCTGTGATCATGACGATCTGGCCGCCCAGCGTGAACAGCGCGAGCATGTAGAACTCGCCCGCGAACATGTCGCGCTCGCCGAGGTAGCTGCGCGTATAGACCAGTGTCAGGAACATGCCGGCTGCGCAGAACGCCGACAGCACGTTGGCCATCGGGTCGATCACGACCATGTTGGCAAACGCGTAGTGCGTTTCGCCGGCGGCGGCGTTCATGCCGAACCAGACGGTGAGGACCAGCGTGGTCAGCAGCGACAGCGGGTACGCCACGCTCTTGCTGCCCTTGCCGCGGGCAAGGTCGATCCAGTTGATCGCCGCGACGGCAATCGCCAGGAAGATGATTGGCGCCACCGGAGCCAGGCTAGAAGACGGTTGCATGTTGATTTCTCTCCCCCGCTGTTACAGCTTGGACTGCGCCACGTGGGACAGCAGGTTCGCGACCGACGCGTGCATCACATCGGTAAAGGGTTTCGGGTACAGGCCCATGTACAGCGTCATGATGGCCAGCAGGCCCAGCATGAAGAACTCGCGCTTGTTCAGGTCGATCAGTTCGCGCACGTGCTGGTGCACGATGTCGCCAAAGATCACGCGCTTGACCATCCACAGCGAGTACGCCGCGCCAAGGATCAGGGCCGTGGCGGCCAGCAGGCCAATCCAGAAGTTGTACTTCACGGCACCCAGGATGACCATGAACTCGCCCACGAAGCCCGACGTGGCCGGCAGGCCGCAGTTGGCCATCGCGAAGAACACCGAGAGTGCTGCGAACTTCGGCATGGTATTCACCACGCCGCCGTAGTCGGCGATCTGGCGCGAGTGCACGCGGTCGTAGAGCACGCCGATGCACAGGAACATGGCGCCGGAGATGAAGCCGTGCGAGATCATCTGGATGATGCCCCCTTCCACGCCGATGTCGTTGAAGATGAAGAAGCCCAGCGTCACGAAACCCATGTGGGCAATCGACGAGTACGCCACCAGCTTCTTCATGTCAGCCTGCACCAGCGCCACGAGGCCGATGTAGATCACCGCGATCAGCGAGATGGTGATGATGAACGGGGCGAGCGTGTGGCTGGCATCCGGGGCGATCGGCAGCGAGAACCGCAGGAAGCCGTAGGCACCGAGCTTCAGCATGATCGCGGCCAGCACCACGGAACCGCCGGTCGGTGCTTCCACGTGGGCGTCCGGCAGCCAGGTGTGGACCGGCCACATCGGCACCTTGACCGCGAAGGCCATGAAGAACGCCAGGAACAGCGCGATCTGCTCGTTCATCGACAGCTTGGCCTGGTGCCAGGACAGGATGTCGAAGGTACCGGTCTTGCTGTAAAGGTACAGCAGCGCAACCAGCGTCAGCAGCGAGCCGAGCAGTGTATAGAGGAAGAACTTGAAGGCCGCGTAGACGCGGTTCGGGCCGCCCCAGACGCCGATGATGATGTACATCGGAATCAGCGTGGCTTCGAAGAACACGTAGAACAGCATGCCGTCGAGCGCGCAGAACACGCCGACCATCAGGCCGGACAGGATCAGGAACGCGGCCATGTACTCGGCCACACGCTCGGTGATCACTTCCCAGGCCGAGATCACGACGATCACGGTGATGAACGAGGTCAGCACCACGAACCACATCGAGATCCCGTCCACGCCGAGGTGGTAGTTGATCTTGAAGCGCTCGATCCAGCTCGCGTTCTCGACGAACTGCATGGCCGCCGAGGCGGTATCGAAGTGAAATACGAGCGGCAGCGTGACGACGAAGCTGGCCAGCGCGCCGAACAGCGACATCCAGCGCACGTAGCACTTGCTGCGATCAGAGCCCGAGGCGAGGACCAGCAAGCCGAAGAAGATAGGCAGCCAGATTGCGAAAGACAGAACCATTTCTTTGTTTTCCTTACTTGGTGCCTATCACTTGGTGCCTATCACGCCAGTGATCGTCAGCGTCAGGAGCACCAGCATGCCGAGGATCATCGCGAACGCGTAATGGTAGATGTAGCCGGACTGCAGGTAGCGGCTGGCAGCGGCAAACGATGCCACCACGCGGGCCGAACCGTTGACGAACAGACCGTCGATCAGGCCCTGGTCGCCGCCCTTCCACAGGCCGGTGCCCAGCAGGCGCGCACCGCGTGCGAACACTGCCTGGTTGAACGCGTCCATGTAGTACTTGTTGTCGAGCAGCTTGTAGAGGCCCGAGAAGCGTTGCTGGATCGCGGCCGGGATGTCCGGGCGCTTCATGTAGAAGAACCACGACAGCACCACACCGGCAATGGCCAGCCACAGCACCGGGGTCGTCAGCGAATGGATCGCCATCGGCACCCAGCCGTGGAATGCTTCACGCAGTTCTTCCATTGCATGGTGGTTCTCGCCCACGAAGATCACGTCCTTGAACGCAACGCCGTGCTTGAAGAACTCGCCGAACAGCATCGGCTCGATGGCGATGGCGCCGATGATCACCGACGGAATCGCCAGCAGCACCAGCGGCAGCGTCACCACCCACGGCGATTCGTGCGGCTTCTCGCCCGGGGCCAGGCCATGGTGATGGTCGTCGCCGTGCGATTCATCTTCTTCCTCGTGGTGGTCGTGGTGGGCGTGCGGCTTGCCGAAACGCTCTTCACCGTGGAACACCAGGAAGTACATGCGGAACGAGTAGAACGCGGTCACGAACACACCGGCCAGCACGGCGAAGTACGCAAAGCCCGAACCGGCGATATGCGACTCGGCCACGGCCTCGATGATCGAGTCCTTGGAATAGAAGCCCGCGAAGAACGGCGTGCCGATCAGGGCCAGCGAGCCCACCAGCGACGTGATCCAGGTGATCGGCATGTACTTGCGCAGGCCGCCCATGTTGCGGATGTCCTGGTCGTGGTGCATGCCGATGATGACCGAACCGGCTCCAAGGAACAGCAGTGCCTTGAAGAACGCGTGCGTCATCAGGTGGAACACCGCCACCGAGTAGGCCGAAGCACCCAGCGCCACGGTCATGTAGCCCAGCTGCGACAGCGTGGAGTACGCCACCACACGCTTGATGTCGTTCTGGATGATGCCCAGGAAGCCCATGAACAGCGCGGTGATCGCGCCGATCACCAGCACGAAGGACAGCGCGGTGTCCGACAGTTCGAACAGCGGCGACATGCGTGCCACCATGAAGATACCGGCGGTCACCATGGTTGCCGCGTGGATCAGTGCCGAGATCGGGGTCGGGCCTTCCATCGAATCAGGCAGCCACACGTGCAGCGGGAACTGTGCCGACTTGCCCATCGCGCCGATGAACAGGCAGATGCAGGCCACGGTCAACATCATCCAGTCGGTGCCCGGGAAGGTCACGGCGGCCAGTGCCTCGCGCTTGGCGAACACGGCGCTGTAGTCCATGCTGCCGCTGTAGGCCAGCAGCAGGCCGATACCGAGGATGAAGCCGAAGTCACCCACGCGGTTGACCAGGAACGCCTTCATATTGGCGAAGATCGCCGTCGGACGCGTGTACCAGAAACCGATCAGCAGGTACGAGACGAGGCCCACCGCTTCCCAGCCGAAGAACAGCTGCAGGAAGTTATTGCTCATCACCAGCATCAGCATCGAGAAGGTGAACAGCGAGATGTAGGCAAAGAAGCGGTTGTAGCCGGCGTCGCCCTGCATGTAGCCCACGGTGTAGATGTGCACCATCAGCGACACGAAGGTCACGACCACCATCATCATCGCGGTCAGCGAATCCACCAGGAAGCCGACTTCCATCTTCAGGCTGCCGATGGCCATCCATTCGTACACGGTGCCGTTGTAGCCGGCGCCGTCCATCACGTCGCGCAGCACCAGCAGCGAGAGGACGAAGGCGATGGCGACACCGAGGATCGTGGCGGTGTGGGCCACGATGCGGCCGCCGCGCGTATCCGAGGAGAACGTGCCGAAGAACTTGGTGCCGAACAGGCCGGCTATCGCGGCGCCGGCGAGCGGCGCCAGCGGAATCGCCAGCAGCAGGTTGGGGTTGAGCGTGGTTGCCATAGGACGCTTATTGGTGTGCGGTCGGGGAGCAGTCTTGGGTCATGGAGGTCATGGATCAGCCCTTGAGCGTATCCATGTCATCCACGTTGATCGTGTCCAGGTTACGGAACAGCACGACCAGGATTGCCAGACCGATTGCCGACTCGGCAGCGGCCACCGTGAGGATGAAGAAAACGAAAACCTGTCCGGCCAGGTCGCCCATATAGTGCGAGAAGGCGACGAAGTTCATATTGACCGCAAGCAGCATCAGCTCGAGCGCCATCAGCAGCACGATCACGTTCTTGCGGTTCAGGAAAATGCCAACGATGCTGATTGCGAAGAGGATCGCACCGAGCACGAGGAAGTGGGCGAGAGAGAGCACAGCGTTATTCTCCGGGCTTAGTTCTTATTGGCGGCTGCGTTCGCATCCGCTCCGGCCCGGCCCTCGGCCGGCATGTTCACCAGGCGCACGCGGTCATCGCGGCGGGTACGCAGCTGGTTCGACACATCCTGTGCCTTGACGTCCTTGCGGCGGCGCAGCGTCAGTGCCACGGCGGCGACGATGGCCACGAGCAGGATGATGCCGGCCACTTCGAACGCGAAGATGTAGTCCGTGTAGATCAGCTTGCCGAGCGCGCCGGTGTTCGAGTAGTTGGGGTCCTGCGAGCCGGGCGGCAGCACAGCGGCCGTGGTGCCGATGAAGTTGCGCACCAGCACGATCGCCATTTCGGCGATGATCAGCGCGCCCACCACCGAAGCCAGCGGCACGTAGGTCCAGAAGTCGCGGCGCAGGTGCTCGATATCGATATCGATCATCATCACCACGAACAGGAACAGCACCATCACGGCGCCCACGTAGACGAGCACGAGCAGGATGGCGAGGAACTCCGCCTTCAGGATCATCCAGATCGCCGCGGCGGTGAAGAACGCCAGGACGAGGAACAGTGCGGAATGCACCGGGTTCTTTGCCGTGATGACTTTCAGTGCGGAGAGCACCAGCACCAGCGCAAAGACGTAGAAGATGGCGGTCGTGAGTTCCATGGTCCCTATCGGATCCTCTTTGGGCCACGCGGCACGAACCACCCCCGGGGTGGTCCGCGCCATGCGCGGCATCCTTCTGGTGGCCCCTGTTCAGGGCCGATTCAAATTCAAATTCACTTCAGGTCCAGGCGCTGTTTCCGGCACCCGCCCTGTTCAGCGATGCTGGCCTGCTTAGCGGTACTTGGCGTCCGCAGCCTTGTTCGCCGCGATCTGCGGTTCGTAGCGGTCGCCCACGGCCAGCAGCATGTCCTTGGTGAAGTACAGGTCGCCGCGCTTCTCGCCGTGATACTCGAGAATATGCGTCTCGACGATTGCATCGACCGGGCAGGCTTCCTCGCAGAAACCACAGAAAATGCACTTGGTCAGGTCGATGTCGTAGCGCGTGGTGCGGCGCGTGCCGTCCGTACGCTGGTCCGACTCGATCGAGATGGCCACGGCCGGGCACACGGCTTCACACAGCTTGCAGGCGATGCAGCGCTCTTCCCCGTTCGGGTAGCGGCGCAGCGCGTGCAGGCCGCGGAAGCGCGGCGACATCGGCGTTTTCTCTTCCGGGAACTGGACGGTGATCTTGCGCGCGAAGAGATAGCGGCCGGTCAGCGCCATGCCCTTGAAGAGTTCCTTCAGGAGCAGGCTGTTGAAGAAGTCCTTGATGGCGAGCAGCATGACGA
>Ga0255338_1000202_pt1 | contig 236531 bp, 221 predicted proteins | sample MeOH1_35cm_T4_19_FD_203715 | JGI IMG/M metagenome (GOLD analysis project Ga0255338, IMG submission 203715) | Sandy soil microbial communities from University of British Columbia, Vancouver, Canada - MeOH1_35cm_T4_195 | ecosystem: Engineered > Artificial ecosystem > Sand microcosm >...
AGGGGGCGGGCCAACCCACCGCAGCATCACGCCAGAGGCGCGGCTTCACGCGCGCGAGGCAGTCACTCAAAAATGTGGGGCACAGTGTGGGGCGAAATGCTATCTATGTTCGCAACGCACTGGAAATAAAGGATTTTTCTGCAGAACTGGCGGAGAGAGAGGGATTCGAACCCTCGATACGGTTTCCCGTATACACGCGTTCCAGGCGTGCGCCTTCAACCACTCGGCCACCTCTCCAGCCGCACGCGCCCAGGCGCATGCAGAACTCACGCGGGATGGAACAAGCCTGTGCGGGCCGGTTGAATGCCCGCGCGCTGAACCACCCTGCCCCCGGCTCGCCGGCATGGAGCCCGCGAAGCCGGAGCCGCCGGGTCGTCTCCAAAGTCTGTTCGGAAAACGAACGGCGCCACTGGGGCGCCGCATCCGGGCGAGGCGGCGGAATATAACGGCTCGTTGCGGTCTGGCAAGCCGGATTCTTTCCGCCGCACACAGCCCGCCCGTATCCGGTCGCCCGGGCTCGGGTCAGTCGCGCAGGAGGTCGTTGATGGAGGTCTTCGAGCGCGTCTGCTCGTCCACGCGCTTCACGATCACCGCGCAATAGAGCGAGGGGCCCGCCGTGCCGTCCGCAAGCGGCTTGCCGGGGAGCGCGCCGGGCACCACCACCGAATAGGCCGGCACCTCGCCGATGAAGACTTCGCCGGTCTGCCGATCCACGATCTTGGTGGAGGCGCTGATGAAAACGCCCATGGAGAGCACGCAGCCGCGGCGCACCACCACCCCCTCCACCACTTCGGAACGCGCGCCGATGAAGCAGTCGTCCTCGATGATCACCGGGCCCGCCTGCAGCGGCTCCAGCACGCCACCGATGCCGACGCCGCCGGACAGGTGCACATTCTTGCCGATCTGCGCGCAGGAGCCGACAGTGACCCAGGTGTCCACCATGGTGCCCTCGCCCACGTGGGCGCCCAGATTCACGAAGGAGGGCATCAGCACCACGTTGGGGGCAATGTAGGCGGAACGGCGCACGATCGCCCCCGGCACGGCGCGGAAGCCCGCGGCGCGGAACTCCTTTTCACCCCAGGAGAGGAACTTGGAGGGCACCTTGTCCCACCAGTGGGCGCCGCCGGGGCCGCCGGGAATGGCTTCCATGTCGTTGAGGCGGAAGGAAAGCAGCACCGCCTTCTTCAGCCACTGGTTCACCTGCCAGCTGCCGTCGGCGCACGGCTGCGCGACCCGCGCGGTGCCGGCATCGAGCAGGGACAAGGCCTCGTTCACCGCGTCGCGCACCGCGCCGGTGGTGGAAAAGCCGATCTCCGAGCGCGCCTCGAAGGCGTCGTCGATGATGCGGGACAGGGCGGCAAGGTGGGCGGCGTCGGGCATGGAGTCCTCCGGAGCGGCCGCGCCCCCGCGCGACCGGGCATTAGAATTCAAGGCGGGATGAGAGGTCAGCCGCGTTCCTTCACGGCGACGAATTTCAGCTTCGGCCATTCCTCGATGGCGCGGTCCAGCACCCACTGGCTGCGGGCGAGATAGACCGGCGCCTCGTCGCGGTCGCGGGCGGTGGACGAGCGGTTCTGCTCCATGAAGCGGTCCACTTCAGCGCGTTCGCCGACGATCCAGCGGGCGGTGACGAAGGACACCGCCTCGTAGCGGATCGGCACGCCGTATTCCTTCTCCAGCCGCGCCGCGAGCACGTCGAGCTGGAGCGTGCCCACCACGCCGACGATGGGAGAAGGGTCGGAGACGGGCTTGATCACCTGCACCACCCCCTCCTCCGCCATGTCCTGCAGCGCCTTCTGTAGCTGCTTGGCCTTCATGGGGTCGGAGAGCAGCACGCGCCGCAGGATTTCCGGCGCGAAGTCGGGCAGGCCCTCGAAGCGGATGGTCTCGCCCTCGGAAAGCGTGTCGCCCACCCGCAGCATGCCGTGGTTGGGAATGCCGATGATGTCGCCGGCCACCGCCTCGTCCACCGTCTCGCGCTCCTGGGCGAAGAAGAAGATGGGGTTGGCGATGGCCATCTGCCGCTTCTCGCGGGCGTTGTAGAGCTTCATGCCGCGCTTGAAGCGGCCCGAGCACAGGCGGACGAAGGCGACGCGGTCCCGGTGGTTCGGGTCCATGTTGGCCTGCACCTTGAAGACGAAGCCGGAGACGAGGTCCTCCGCCGGCTCCACCACGCGGCCCTTGGCCATGCGCGGCAGCGGGCTCGGCCCGACCGAACCGAGGCCGAACAGGAGCTCGGCCACGCCCGCCTCCTTCAGCGCGCTGCCGAAATAGACGGGAGAGAGGTGCCCCTCGCGGAACGAGGCGAGGTCGAACGGCGGCAGCACGCCCAGCGCCAGCGTCAGGCTCTCCACCGCCTCGTTGATGATGCGCTCCTCGACCCCCTCAAGGTCGATGAGGTCCTCCGGGCTCTCGAACGGCACCTCGCGCACCAGCGGGCCGCCGCGCTCGGTGGCGAGCAGGGCCTTCTTGTTGGCGATGTCGATGAGGCCGCGGAAGTCCACGCCCATGCCGATGGGCCAGGTGAGCGGGGTCAAGTCGAGGGCGAGGGTGGAGGACACCTCATCCATCAGGGCGATGGGGTCGAGGCTCTCGCGATCCACCTTGTTGACGAAGGTGAAGATGGGGATGTCGCGCAGCCGGCAGACCTCGAACAGCTTGCGGGTCTGGCTCTCGATGCCCTTGGCGGCGTCGATCACCATCACCGCCGCGTCCACGGCGGACAGGGTGCGGTAGGTATCCTCGGAGAAGTCCGAGTGGCCGGGCGTGTCCAGCAGGTTGAAGACGATGCCGTCGCGCTCGAAGGTCATGACCGAGGAGGTCACGGAAATGCCGCGCTGCTGCTCGATCTCCATCCAGTCGGAGCGGGTGCGGCGGCGCTCGCCGCGCGCCTTCACATGGCCGGCCATGCGGATGGCACCGGAGGCAAGCAGCAGCTTTTCCGTGAGCGTCGTCTTACCGGCGTCCGGATGGGAGATGATGGCGAAGGTACGCCGGCGGGCGAAGTCTGGCACGTCGGCCGCGCCGGAGCCCTGGGATTGGGCGGTGTCGAGCATGGGGGCTATATAGAGTGAATCTTTCGGCTGACAAAGGTGCGCCGGCGGGACGGCAGCCGGCTTTCCCGGCCTGCGGGCCGGGGCGCCCCCGGCGACGTCCGGCGATCCCGTCGCCCGCATGCGCCTTGCTCCATGACCCATTCGCCGCAGAATTGCCGCAGCGCACGGCGCACTCGACCACAGCGCGCGACGCCATCATATGCACCGGAAAGATGCAGGAGGGCCTCGGCCCCTCCCCATCCTTGGCTATAAGATCGGGAGAATCAGGCCGCACGAGCAGGAGGAAACGACAGATGCGAAACGGCATCACATGGTGGCCCATGGGCGGCCGGATCGCCCGGCTTGCGATGGCGCCCGTTCTGCTCGGGGCCTTGGCGCTCCCCGCCCACGCCCTCATGCCCCCTTACGTCTATGAAAATGCACGCGCGGACGCCAAGAGCGTCATCGTGATCGCGGTGGAGAAAGTGGACGCGCCACGGCGCGAGTTCGGCACCTGCACCGTGAGCGGCACGGTCAAGGTGGTGGAGCGGGGCACCGCCTTCACCGCCGGGCAAAAGGTGGAGATCGCCGTCTCCTGCGCCCGCAAGGACGCCTCCCCGCCGCTGGGCGGTACCATCTACCAGCAGCAGGAGACCCTGGTGAAATCGAAGTTCGGCCGCGCCTGGCTCGATGCCGACGGCAAGGTGGTGCTGTCGCAATACGAGCAGCTCGCCGCCGTGCCCTGATCCGCCGCCGCTGCACGCCGGGGGGCGTCCCTACGGCTTCAGGTAGAGCGCGAGCCGGGCGGCGGCATTGCGCAGGTGCTCCTCGGCGGCAAGACGCGCGGCGACGGCGTCCTTCTTCTCGATGGCCGCGTAGATCGCCTCGTGCTCGCGCTGCACCGTCTGCGCCAGGCCGCCGTGGCGCGCCGTGTTCGACCGCGCCATGCGGATGAACTGGTGCACCCGGTGATCGAGGAAATGCGACAGGTCGCGGAAAAAGGGGTTGCCGGTGGATTCCGCGATGGCCCGGTGGAAGGCCATGTCCTCGTCCACCCCCGGCTCGCCCCGGTCGATGGCCCGCTGCATGGCCTCGAGCTGGGCGCGGATGCGGCCGAGCTCCTCGTCCGAGCGGCGCACCGCCGCATGGGCGGTGGCGGTCGCCTCCACCGCCATCAGGAGCTCGACGATGGCGCTGATCTCCTCCTTGTCGCTGAAGTCGGCGATGTCGATGCGGAAGCTGGAGGCAGCGCCCGCATCGGCCACGAAGGCCCCGGCGCCCTGCCGGGAGGTCACCAGCCCGTCATGCTTCAGCCGCCCCACCGCCTCGCGCACCACCGGCCGGCTGACGCCGTAGGTCTCCGATATCTTGTGCTCGGTGGGAAGGCGCGCCCCCGGCTGCAGCCGGCCCGAGGCGATCTCCTCCCGCAGCCGCTGGGCAAGGGTGTCGGCGAGGGACGGCGCCCGTCCGAGGATATCGCGGTGTTGAGCCATGTTCAGCTCCAGGCCTTGGGCCGCGCCCGGGTCGAATCAGGCGTGCATTCAGCTCGCAATGTACAGCCCGCCGTTCACATGAACCGTCTCGCCGTTCACGAAGCTCGCCCAGTCGGAGGCGAGGAAGGCCACCACCCGGGCCACCTCCTCGGCGGTACCGAGGCGCTTCAGCGGCGTGTCGGCGAGGAGGGCCGCGCCGCTGGCGTCCATCAGGCCCCGCACCATGGGCGTGTCGATGAGGCCGGGGGAGACGGCGTTCACCCGCACCTTGGGCGCCAGTTCCTTCGCGAGGGTGCGGGAGAAGGTGAGCACCGCGCCCTTCGCCGCCGCATAGTCCGCATGGCCGACGCTGCCGCGATGCCCGGCCATGGAGGCGACGTTGACGATGGCGGCATTGTCGGCGAAATGCGGGATGGCTGCCCGGCAGGTGTAGAACACGCCGTCGAGATTGACCGCGATGCCCGTGCGCCAGTGGGCGTCGCTCATCTCGGCCACCTTTTTCTCCCGGTAGAGGCCGGCGGAGGTGACGAGCACGTCGAGGGCGCCGAAGCGCTCCGCGGTGAAGGCGAGGACGCGCTCGGCGTCCTCCGGGCTGGCCGCATCCTGCCTCAGCCCCACCGCCCGCGCGCCGGAGGGATCGAGCTCTGCGGCGAAGGCCTGGATGCCCGCCTCGTCGAGATCGGTGAGCACGCAATTGGCGCCAAGATCGAAGAAGGTCTTCGCGATGGCGCGGGAGATGCCGCCGTTCGCTCCGGTGAGCAGCAGCGTCCTGTTCTTGAAGTCAAACATCCTGAAACCCCTGAATGTCAGGTGAGCAGCCACCCGCCGGCCACGTCGATCACCTGGCCGGTGACGAAGGCGCCGGCATCGGAGGCAAGAAAGCAGCACACCTGCGCCACGTCCTCCGGCTGGCCGAGGCGGCGCAGGGGCGTGACGAGGCGCACCGCCTCGTTGGCGGCGAAGGCGGTGCCGCGCACCATGGGCGTGTCGATGCGGCCGGGCGCGATGGCGTTGACCGTGATGCCGTAGGGACCGAGCTCCCCCGCCAGATGCTTGGTGAAGCCGATGAGCGCGGCCTTGGAGGCGGCGTAGTGGACGCCCACGATGTCGCAATAGGTGCGCCCGGCCACCGACGAGATGTTGATGATGCGCCCCCGCCCCATCGCCTTCATGCCCGGCGAGAGCGCCCGCACGCAATTGAAGGCGCCGGTGAGGTTCACGTCGATGACGCGCCGCCATTCGGCGGGATCCATGTCGGGAGCCTCAGCGCGGCGGCCATCGGCCCCGCTTTTGGGCGAGATGCCGGCATTGTTGACGAGCACGGTGACCGGGCCGAGCGCCGCCTCCGCAGCGCGGGCCGCGGCCTCCACGGCGGCATAGTCGGCGACGTCGGCGGTGAGGCCCACCGCCTTCACGCCACGCAACGCCGCGGCGTTGGCCGCCTCCTCGGCGAGGAGGGGGTCATGGTCCACGTAGGCGACGGCTGCGCCGGCATCGGCATGGGCATCGGCCATGGCCCGGCCGATGCCACGCCCGGCGCCGGTGACAAAAACAACGGGGGAAAGGGGGGCGCTCACCGTCCTGTCTCCAGCATGATCTTGCCCAGATGCGCGCTCGATTCCATGAGCGCATGGGCTTCGCGCGCCTGCTCCAGCGGGAAGGTGGCGTGGATGAAGGGCTTCACCAGCCCGGCGTCCAGCAGCGGCCACACGTCGCGCCGCAGGGCGTCCGCGATCTCCTTCTTCAGCGCAACCGGGCGCGCGCGCAGCGTCGAGCCGGTGAAGGTCAGGCGCTTCAGCATCACCGGCATGAGGTCGATGGTCACCTCGCTCGGCTGGAGGAAGGCGATCTGCACGAGCCGCCCCTCCACCGCCAGCGCCTTGAGGTTCCGCGCCACGTAGGGACCGCCCACCATGTCGAGGATCTCCTCCACGCCCCGGCCACCCGTGAGCGCCTTCACTTCCTCGACGAAATCACTGGCGCGATAGTCGATGGCGGCGTCGGCGCCGAGCTTCAGGCAGAAGTCGCATTTCTCCGGCGAGCCGGCGGTGGCGATCACACGGGCCCCGGCGTGATGGGCAAGCTGGATGGCGGTGGAGCCGATGCCGCTCGATCCGCCATGGATGAGGATGGTCTCCCCCGCCTTCAGCCGGCCCCGGGTGAAGACGTTGTCATAGACGGTGTAGTAATTCTCCGGCAGCCCGGCCGCTTCCAGCAGGGACAACGGATTGGGAATCGGCAGGCAGAGGGGCGCCTCGGCCACGCAATACTCGGCATAGCCGCCGGAAATCACCAGGGCGCAGACCTCGTCGCCGATCGCCAGCGTGTCGACCCCGGCGCCGAGCGCCACCACGCGGCCGGCGATCTCGAGGCCGGGCACGTCGGTGGCGCCGGGCGGCGGGGGATAGTTGCCGGCGCGCTGCAGGCAGTCCGGCCGGTTCACGCCGGCGGCCGCCACTTCCACCAGAACCTGCCCCGCACCCGGCGCCGGCACGGGGGCGGTCTCGACCGCCACGACCTCGGGACCCCCGGCCCCCTGGAAACGGACCTGGCGCATCGTCTTTGGAATTTCGGCCACGTTGATCCTCCCTCGCGGCGTTGAACGACGAGCATCGCCCATTCTGCGATGCCCCGTCCCGCCGGCGCACATTTGATGCGTGGAAGGCTACATAAGTCCCACTTGTCAGGCAACTTGGTTACCTGCATTATCCCGCCCGTTCGTGGGCTGGCCAAGCCGGCGGCGGACCGCAACGGGCACACAATAATCTTGCCTGGACAATGGGTTATGAACGCCGGCGCCAACGCGGTGTCGGGTGAGGGAGGAAAGAATGAAAGGTTTCGCGCGGGCAGCGCTCGCTGCCGCATTGCTCATCGGCGCGTCTCCCCTGGCGGGACCCGCGGCGGCGCAGGGCACCGTCAAGTTCGGCGCCCTCTACCCCTTCTCCGGCGGCCTCGCCCTTCTCGGCGACGAGAGCTTCCGCGGCTTCGAGCTGGCGGTGGAGGAGCGTAACGCCGCCGGCGGCATCGACGGCAAGAAGATCGAGTTCATCAAGGGCGATGCGGTGGACCCGAACCAGGCGGTCGGCGAAGCCCGACGCCTGACCTCCGTGGACAAGGTCTCGGCCATCTTCGGCACCTATTCCTCCTCGCTCTCGCTGGCGGCGACACAGGTGACCGAGCTTGCGAACATTCCCTATTTCGAGCTCGGTGCCATTTCCGATCCCATCACCGAGCGCGGCTTCAAATACGTGTTCCGCACCAATGCCACGGCCCGCGACTTCGCCAACCGCATGGTGGATTCGGTGATCGAGGCCATCGCCCCGGCGCTCGGCGCCAAGCCCGGCGACCTCAAGATCGGCATCATCCACGAGGATTCCCTCTACGGGCAGACCGTCTCCGGCTTCCAGAAGGCCCGCGCCAAGGAAAAGGGCCTCAACGTGGTTGAGGTGCTGCCCTATTCCGCCAAGTCGGTGGATCTCACCCCGGTCATCCTGCGCCTGAAGTCGGCGGGCGCCGACGTGGTGCTGCAGACCTCCTACCAGAACGACACCGTGCTGTTCTTCCGCCAGATGAAGGACCAGGGCTACAAGCCCAAGGCGGTGATGGGCGCCGGCGGCGGCTATTCCACCCGCGACACCATGATGGCGGTGGGCGCGGAGAACATGGAAGGCGCCCTGGACGTGGACTTCACCCAGTACAACACGAACCCCAAGGCCGCCCCCGGCATCGAAGAATTCGTGAAGATGTACAAGGCGAAATACGGCATCGACCCGCGCTCCGGCCACTCGCTGGCGAACTACATGGGCGCCCGGGTGTTCTTCGACGCCATCGCGGCCGCCAAGAGCACGGATGCCGACAAGGTCCGCGCCGCCGTGATGAAGGTGGACATCCCGATCGGCCAGACCGCCACGGGCTGGGGCGCCAAGTTCTCCGAGCAGGGCCAGAACACCCGAGCCACCCCCTTCCTGATGCAGTGGCAGGGCGGCAACCTCGTCACCGTGTTCCCCGAGGCCGCCGCGGTGGCCAAGATGAAGGTCGGCATCGGCGCCAACTGAGCGGGAAAGGCTCGGCGCCTTTCTCAGGAACGCTCATGCCCCGGCTTGTCCGGGGCATCCACCCCGGCGCTCGTGCGGTGCATGAGGCCTGAAAACCGGCCCGGGCGCACGGTGGATCCCCCGGACAAGCCGGGGGATGACGAGCGGTCCTTGTCCTGCCCTTTCCGCGCCGTTTCCGCGCACGCGAGACAGAGAACGACAACCTGCCGGTTGCCAACCGAACGGCACGCCTCAAACCACCTGCGCACTGGAGCCAAGCGCGATGGACGTTCTTATTCAGCTGGTGCTCAACGGCATCCTGCTCGGCAGCATGTATGCCATCATCAGCGTCGGCCTCACCCTCATCTTCGGCATCGTCCGGGTGGTGAACTTCGCCCATGGCGAGTTCCTGATGGTGGGCATGTATGCGGCCTATCTCCTGGCCGCGAAGTTCGGCCTGCATCCCTATGCGTCCGCCATTCCGGTCGTGCTGCTGCTGTTCGCCCTCGGGGCCCTGGTCCAGCGCTTTCTCATCCAGCCGCTGCTTGGCGCCGAAGAGCACATTCAGATCTTCGCCACGGTGGGCCTGTCCACCGCGCTCGTGAACCTCGCGCTGCTGCTGTTCGGGGCCGACCTTTATTCGGTGCCCCCGTCCACGGTGCAGGGCTCCGTGATGGTCGCCGGCTACTCGCTGGTGAAGGGGCAGATCGTCATGTTCGTCTGCGCCCTCGCGCTGGTGGCCGGCCTGCACCTGTTCATGCAGTCCACCGCGCTCGGCCGCGCCATCCGCGCCACGGCGCAGAACCGCAACGCCGCGCTGCTGATGGGCGTGAAGGTGGACAAGATCTACGTCATCGCCTTCGGCATGGGCGCGGCCTGCGTGGGCCTTGCCAGCGCGCTGGTCATGCCGCTCTATCCGGTGACGCCCACCATCGGCACCTATTTCGTGCTCACCGCCTTCGTGGTGGTGGTTCTGGGCGGCATGCGCTCCATGTACGGCGCCTTCTTCGGTGCGATGATCATCGGCCTCGTGGACAGTCTTTCCGGCTACTACATCGCGCCCGACCTGAAAGAGGTCGTGTATTTCGCGCTCTTCCTCCTGATCCTCATCTTCAAGCCGACCGGCCTGTTCGGCCTTGGTCGCGGTACGGAGTGATCCGATGAGCCTTCACGACTCCTCGCTTGAGGATGCCCGGACCACCCCCGCCACCACGGGCCGGCTTTCCCTCCTCTCCCGCCTCACCGAGCCGCGGGTCTATTGCGCGCTGATCGCGCTCTCGCTGCTGGTGATCATCCCGGCGTGGTCCGGCTCCACCTTCATGGTGCATGTCTTCGTCACCATCTGCGTGTTCGGGGCGCTGGCCACCGCGTGGAACATCCTCGGCGGCTATGCCGGGCAGCTGTCCCTTGGCCACACCGTGTTCTACGGCATCGGCGGCTATACTGCGGCGTTGCTGCTGCAGCATTTCGGCCTGTCGCCGTGGATCGGCATGATCGTCGGCTCGGCGCTGGCGGCTGCGGTCGGCTTCGGCATCGGCTATCCCTGCTTTCGCCTGCGCGGACCGTTCTTCTCGCTGGCCACCATCGCCTTTCTGGAAGTGGTGCGCCTGCTCACCATCCACTTCAACGGCCTCACCGGCGGCTCGGCGGGCCTGGTGGTGCCGCTGCAGATCGGCTGGCCGTGGATGATCTTCCGCGACAAGATCAACTATCTCTACATCGCCTTCGGCCTGTTGCTGCTGTCGCTGGCGGTGTCCTATGCCATCCGCCACTCCCGCCTCGGCTACGCGCTCACCGCCGTGCGCGAGCGCGACAGCGCCGCCCAGGCGGCGGGCATCAACATCAACGGCGTCAAGCTCTGGGCCATGGCGATCTCGGCGGCGCTCACCGCAACGGTGGGCACCTTCCACGCCATGTACATGACCTTCCTGGAGCCCGCGACGCTGTTCTCTCTCGCCACCGCCATCGAGATCGCCATGTTTGCCCTGATCGGCGGCCTCGGGACGGTGGCTGGGCCGCTGTTGGGGACGGTTCTCGTGGTGCCGCTGGCGGAACTCGCCCGCGGCTGGCTCGGCGCCTCGGCCAACGGCCTGCACGGCTTCGTCTACGGCACCGTGCTGGTGGTCATCACGCTGACGCTGCCCGGCGGCCTCGTCGGCACGTTCGGTCCCTTCGTGGTGCGCCTCATCGACAGGCTGCCCGGCGGCGGGCGCAGGCGCGAGGAGGTGGTGGCCCCCGCCGTGAAGGCCATCACCGGCACCCCCGGTGAAGAGGTGCTGAAGGCGCAGAATCTGGTGAAGCGCTTCGGCGGCCTCACCGCCACCGACAACGTCTCCCTCACCCTGAAGCGGGGCGAGATCCTCGGCGTCATCGGCCCCAACGGCGCCGGCAAGACCACCGTCTTCGCCCAGTTGTCCGGCTTCCTCATCCCCAATGCCGGAACCGTCGAAATCCTCGGGCCGGACGGAAAGTGGCACCGGCCCAGCGCCCCCGACGCGTTCGCCCGGCTCGGCATCGGCCGCACCTTCCAGATCGTGCAGCCCTTCGGCAAGCTCTCCGTGCTGGAGAACATCATGATCGGCGCCTTCCTGCGCCACCGCTCCGTGGATGACGCCCGCGCCGTCGCCCTCAGGGTGGCAAGGCTCGTCGGCCTCGACGACGTCAAGGACGTGGAGGCGGGCACGCTGCCCATCGGCGGCCTGAAACGCCTCGAAGTGGCCCGCACGCTGGCCACCGAGCCCACCATCCTGCTGCTCGACGAGGTGATGGCGGGCCAGAGCCAGTCGGACACGAAGACGATGGTGGAGCTCATCCGCGCCATCCGCGCCACGGGCGTCACGGTGATCGCCATCGAGCACAACATGCAGGCCATCATGAGCCTGTCCGACCGGATCGTGGTGATCGATTCTGGCAAGGTGATCGCCGAAGGCGCGCCCGACACCGTGGTGCGCGAGCGCCAGGTGATCGAGGCCTATCTCGGAGAGGATTTCGTCCATGCTCAAGGTCTGTGACGTCACCGCCGGCTACGGCCGCACCGTCATCCTCCAGGACATCTCCCTCCGCGTGGGTCGCGGCGAGGTGGTCACCATCATCGGCTCCAACGGCGCCGGCAAGACCACGCTGCTGCGCGCCATCTCCGGCCTGGTGAAGCCCACCGCCGGCAGCATCGAGTTCGACGGTACGCGCATCGACCGCATGAGCCCGGACGAGATCGTCGGTTCCGGCCTCATCATGGTGCCGGAGGCGCGCCAGCTCTTCCCGGTGATGAGCGTGAAGGACAACGTGCTGATGGGCGGCTACCACCCCAAGGTCCGGGCGGGGCTGGCCGAGCGCTTCGAGGAGGTGCTCGACATCTTTCCCCGCGTACGCGAGCGCCTGACCCAGCTCGCCGGCTCCCTCTCCGGCGGCGAGCAGCAGATGGTGGCCATCGCCCGCGGACTGATGGCAAAGCCCAAGCTGCTCATGCTGGACGAGCCGTCCCTGGGCCTCGCCCCCATCATCGTGCAGCAGATGTTCGATGTCATCGACCGCATCTGCAAGAGCGGCACCACGGTGCTGCTGGTGGAGCAGAAGGCGTTCCACGCCCTGAAGATCGCCGACCGCGCCTATGTGATCGAGAACGGCCAGATCGCGCTCGAGAATACCGGCGCCGGCCTGCTCGCCGATCCCCACATCAAGACCGCCTATCTCGGCATCTGAACGATCCGGACCCGCCCCATGAACGACGTTTCGAACGCCCTCCCCCCCGGCCGCGAGATCTCGGGCCTGACCCGCGTCTTCGGCATTCTCGCGGATCCCATCCATCACGTGAAGACGCCGCAAATGCTCAACGCGCTGATGGCGCGCGAGGGGCGCGACGGGGTGATGGTTCCCTTCCAGGTCTCCTCCGAGGATCTCCCCACCCTGGTCGCCGGCCTGAAGCGCATGAAGAGCCTCGGCGGCTTCGTGGTGACCGTGCCGCACAAGACCGCCATCGTGGACCTGTGCGACGAAGTCTCCGACAGCGCCCGGCGCATCGGAGCGGTCAATACCGTGCGCCGCGAGGCGGACGGGCGCCTGGTGGGCGAGATGCTGGACGGCAAGGGCTTCGTCGGCGGCCTCGTCGCCGCCGGCATCGATCCGAAGGGCAGGAGCGCCTATCTCGCCGGCGCCGGTGGGGCGGCGAACGCCATCGCTTTCGCGCTGGTGGAGCGCGGCGTGTCCCGCCTCACGCTCGCCAACCGCACCCGGGCCAAGGCGGAGGACCTCGCCCAGCGCCTCGCGGAGGCCTACCCGGCAGCGGCGGTGGAGATCGGCACCAGCGATCCCTCCGGCCACGACATCGTGGTCAACGGCACCTCCCTCGGCCTGAAGGACGGGGACCCCCTGCCCCTCGACGCTTCCCGCCTGTCCCCCGGGCAGATCGTCGCCGAGGTGATCATGCAGCCGGAGGAGACCGCCATCCTCGCCGCGGCGAAGGCGGCGGGCTGCCGCACCCATCCCGGCAAGCCCATGCTCGCCTGCCAGCTCGACCTCATGGCCGACTTCCTCGGCATGAGAGCCCTCCCGGAGGCGGTCCGATGAGCGACGAGAAGACCGGAGCCCTCGCGGGCCGCTGCGCCCTCGTCACCGGCGGCGCCGCCGGCCTCGGCCTCGCGGTGGCGCGGGCGTTCCGGGCGGAAGGCGCATCCATCGTCCTGCTCGACCTCGATCCCGGCGCCGCGGCGCGTGCGCAGGAGCTGGGCGAAGCCATCGCGGTGAAGGGCTCGGTAACGAAGAAGGCCGACATCGTCGCCGCCTTCGACGCCGCCGAGGCCCGCTTCGGGCCGGTGGACATCTGCCTTGCCAATGCCGGCGTGTCGCAGAACGCGCCCACCCTCTCGGTGACCGAGGAGGAGTGGGAGCGCGTCATCTCCATCAACCTCACCGGCACCTTCCTGACGGCGCAGGAGGCCGGGCGGCGCATGATCGCCCAGGGCGGCGGCTCTCTCCTGCTCATGTCCTCCATGTACGGCATCGTCGCCGCGCCCGAGCGTATCGGCTACTGCGCCTCCAAGGCCGCGGTCTCCATGATGGCGAAGGCGCTGTCGAGCGAATGGGCGCGCGACAAGGTACGGGTGAACGCCATCGCGCCAGGCTATGTGCGCACCGCCCTCCTCGATGACCTCGCCGCCCGCGGGCGGGTGGACCTCGACCGCCTGAGGCAGCGCACCCCCATGGGCCGGCTGATCGAGGTGGACGAGGTGGCGCGCATGGCGGTCTTCCTCGCCTCCGACGCCGCGAGCGCGGTGACGGGGCAGGTTGTGGCGGTGGACGGCGGCTGGACGGCGTACGGATATCTGTGACGGGGCGTTGATTCGCCCGTCCCTGTCCCGCCTCCCATCGTTCGAGGGCAACCTCATGACCGCCGAACTCATCGCCCGCCTTGCCGCCATCCTCGGCCCCTCCGGCCTCGTCACCGACGCGGCCGACATGGCCGCCTACGCCATCGACTGGCGCCGCCTCTTTCCCGGCCGCCCGCTGTGCATCGCCCGCCCCGCCTCCACCGCCGAGGTGGTTGCGGTCGTGAAGGCCTGCCACGCGGCCGGCGCCGCCATCGTCCCGCAGGGCGGCAATACCGGCCTAGCCGGCGGCGCGGTGCCGGACGCCTCGGGCGCGCAGGTGGTGCTGTCGCTCCAGCGCATGAACAAGGTGCGCGACGTGGACCCGGTCGGGCTGACGATCGCAGCCGATGCCGGCTGCATCCTCAAGGTGGCGCAGGACGCCGCCGCCGACGTGGGGCGCCTGCTGCCCATCAGCCTCGCGGCGGAAGGCTCCGCCACGGTGGGCGGCGTCGTCTCCACCAATGCCGGCGGCGTCAACGTGGTGCGCTACGGCATGGCCCGCGCGCTGGTGCTGGGACTGGAGGTGGTGCTGGCCGACGGCACGGTGGTCGACCTCAACCGCCGCCTGCGCAAGGACAATGCGGGCTACGACCTCAAGCAGCTGTTCATCGGCACCGAAGGCACGCTCGGCATCGTCACCGGCGCGGTGCTGCGCCTCGTGCCGCGTCCGAGGCACACGGTGACGGCCCTGCTTTCCGTGCCGAGCCCCAAGGCCGCGCTCGACCTGCTGGCGCTGGCGCAGGACGAACTGGGCGACACCCTCTCCGCCTTCGAGCTGATGAGCGGCTATTCCTTCGACCTGCTGCGGCGACACCTCGACCTCACCCCGCCCATCGCCGCGGGCGACTGGTTCGTGCTGTTGGAGGCCGGCGCCAGCCTGTCGGGCCTGCGCGAGGCGGCGGAGACGGCGCTGGCGGCGGCGCTGGAGAACGGCACGGCGCTGGACGGCGTCGTCGCCGAGACCGGGGCCCAGGCCGCCCAGCTCTGGGCCCTGCGCGAGCACATCACCGACGGCGAGGCGCGGGAGGGCAAGAGCATGAAGCACGACGTCTCCGTGCCCATCGCCGACGTGCCCGCCTTCCTCGCCGCCGCCGACATCGCCATCGCGCAGGGGGCGCCGGGGGCGAAGGTGAATGCCTTCGGCCATCTCGGCGACGGCAATATCCACTACAACGTCATCCTCGGCGCGGGCCATGACGGGGCGGCCATCAACGCCCTCGTGCACGATGTGGTGGCGCGCTTTTCCGGCTCCATCTCGGCCGAGCACGGCATCGGCCAGTATCGCGTGGACGAGCTGGTGCGCCGGCGCGCGCCCGGCGAGATCGCCCTCGCCCTCGCGCTCAAGCACGCGCTCGATCCCGACAATCGCCTCAACCCGGGAAAGGTCCTGCCCGCGCCCGGCTGAGGCCGCGACGCAGGGGCCGGATGCTTTGCAGGAACAAGACCATGGACAGTTTCGACTACATCGTCGTGGGTGGCGGAACCGCCGGCTCGATCCTCGCCGCCCGGCTCAGCGAGGATCCGCGCCGCACGGTGCTGCTGCTGGAGGCGGGCGGCACGGACAGGGGCTTCTGGGTGCCCATTCCCGCCGGCTTCTCCAAGCTGCTCTCCGGCGGCGCCTTCAACTGGCGGTTCAACACCGAGCCGGAAGAAAGCACCTATCAGCGGCCCATCGTGGTGCCGCGGGGCAAGGGGCTCGGCGGCTCCACCCTCATCAACGGCATGATCTTCGTGCGCGGCCAGTCCCAGGATTACGACGGCTGGGCCCAGATAGGCGCCACCGGGTGGGGGTGGGACGACGTATTGCCCTATTTCAGGAAGCTGGAGACCTTCGAGGCCGCCGACGCCGACACCTCGGTGCGCGGCACCTCCGGCCCCATCAACATCGTCCGCGTCGGCGAGCGCCCGGCATTGTCGAAGGCGTTCCTGGATGCGGCGGAGCAGGCGGGCTACGCCCGCAACCCCGACTATAACGGGAAGGATCAGGAAGGCTTCGGCTATTATCAGGTGAACCAGAAGAACGGGCGCCGCTGGACCGTCGTCGACGGCTATCTGCGCCCGGCCTTGTCGCGCCCCAACCTCAAGGTGGTGACGCACGCCCAGGCCCTGTGCCTCGCGCTCGACGGCCGGCGCGTGACCGGCATCACCTACCGCAAGGGGGGGCAGGACATCCTGGCGACGGCCAGGGGCGAGGTGTTGCTGGCCGCCGGCGCGGTGCAGTCGCCGCAGCTTCTGGAGCTGTCGGGTATCGGCCATCCGCAGACGCTGAAGTCCGCCGGCATTCCCCTCGTCCACGCTTTGCCGGGGGTGGGGAACAATTACCGCGACCACTTCGCCACCCGCATGAACTGGCGGGTGAAGGAGCCCGTCACCCTCAACGAGCAGACGCGCGGCCTCGCCCTCGCCAAGGCCGTGGCGCAGTATTTCCTCACACGCACGGGGATTCTCACGCTGGGCACCGGGCTCGCCCATGGCTTCGTGAAGACGCGGCCGGAGCTGGCGGGTCCGGACGTGCAATATTTCTTCATGCACGCGAGCTATGCCAACGCCGCCGACCGGGCGCTGGACCATCTGCCGGGCATGACCATCGGCGTCGCCCAGCTCCGGCCGCAGTCCATCGGCTCGATCCATGTGAAGTCGGCCGACCCGTTCGAGCCCCCGGCCATCCGCCCCAATTTCCTCGCCGTGCCGGAGGACCGGGATTGTCTGGTGGAGGGCATGAAGATCGCCCGCCGCATCGTGGACCAGAAGGCCATGGACCCCTACCGGGCGTTCGAGATGAATCCCGGCCCGCAGACGCAGAGCGACGCCGACTGGCTCGAATTCGCCCGCCGCACCGGGCAGACCATCTACCACCCCGTGGGCACCTGCAGCATGGGCACCGGGCCACAGGCGGTGGTGGATCCGAAGCTGCGCGTGGTCGGGCTCGACGGCATCCGGGTCGTGGACGCCTCGGTGATGCCCACCATCGTCTCTGCCAACACGGCGGCGGCGGTGATGATGATCGCCGAAAAGGCGGCCGACCTGATCAAGGCGGAGGCCCGCTGAGGGAGCCGGAGTCATCCACAGGAAAGGGCTGGCGCCGGGTGGGCATCGTCCCTACATTGGGGATGCGGGGCTGCGGGGCACGTTAGGAGACAATTCCCCGGGGCCTTATCGATCCTTAAGGGAGCTGTCCCTGACCTTGCCTCCGGGCTTGGACATATGGCGCCCACCTACGCTGTAGGTTTCCCGGGATCGACCTCCGACGACTTCTGTGGCTCCGCACGTCGTCACACATTCTATGCCCTTCCATGGACATTGCCGCCGAAAAGAAACGCCTGCGCGCTTTGGCGCTGGGCCGCCGTGCCGGCATGGGCGCTGGCGTGCGCGAAGCGGCCTCCCGCGTCGCCGCCGGCCATGCCCTCGCCGCGCTGGGACCCGTGGCCGGGCGCACCGTGGCGGCATTCGCCCCCTTCCGCGACGAGATCGACACCGCTCCCCTGACCACCGCCCTGCGCCGGGCCGGAGCCCGCCTTGCCCTGCCGGTGATCGTCGGCCGCGGGCACCCCCTCATCTTCCGCCTCTGGGACGCGGCCGCGTCCCTCACCCCTGCCGGCGCCTACGGCATCCCGGAACCGGGGCCGGAGGCGCCCGAGGTGATCCCGGACGTGGTGCTGGTACCGCTCGCAGCCTTCGACCGGCGCGGCTACCGCATCGGCTACGGCGCCGGCTTCTACGACCGCACCCTGCATCTTTTGCGGCAAAATAATACCATACTTACCCTTGGCTTCGCCTTCGCGTGCCAGGAAGTGGAGGCGGTGCCCATCGAGAGCCATGACGAGGCGGTGGACATGATGATAACGGAAAGCGCGGCGCTCGCCTGCGCGGGGGCGCGCTCCGGTCAGACTGAGTCCCACTGACCGGGTCCACTCCGCCGGGGCATGCCCCGTTTTGCAGCTCGAACGGATGTCCGGATGCGTATCCTCTTTCTCGGCGACGTCGTCGGCCGCCCCGGCCGGGAGTGCGTCACCTCCCTCCTCCCCGGCCTCGTCGCCCGCTGGTCCCTCGATTTGGTGGTGGTCAACGGGGAGAATGCCGCCGGCGGGTTCGGCATCACCGAAGCCATCTATGAGGATCTGCTCGCCGCTGGCGCGGACGCGATTACCCTCGGCAACCACGCCTTCGACCAGCGCGAGGCCCTCGTCTTCATCGAGCGCGCCCCGGCTTTGGTGCGGCCCATGAACTATCCGCCCGGAACGCCGGGGCGCGGCGCCGCCATCGTCGAGGCGAAGAACGGCGCCCGCGTGCTGGTGCTCAACGTGATGGGCCGCGTGTTCATGGACCCGCTGGACGACCCCTTCGCCTCCCTGGACCGGGCGCTGGACGGGGCCGCGCTCGGCCATGTGGTGGACGCGGTGATCGTGGACGTGCACGCCGAGACCACCAGCGAGAAGCAGGCCATCGGCCACTATTGCGACGGCCGCGCCACCCTCGTGGTGGGGACCCACACCCATGTGCCGACCGCCGACCACCGCGTCCTCGCCGGCGGCACCGCCTACATGACCGATGCGGGCATGTGCGGCGCCTATGACGGGGTCATCGGCATGGACAAGGAGGAGCCCCTGCGCCGCTTCACCCGCAAGCTCGCCTCCGCCCGCTTCGAGCCGGCGGCGGGGCCGGCGACGCTTTCGGGCGTCGCGGTGGAAACTGACGACCGCACCGGCCTCGCCCGGCGGGTCGCCGCCGTGCGCCTCGGTGCCGGGCTGGAAGAGGCGCGGCCGGCCTTCTGGGAGTGACCCTGGGGAATTGGCGCGCCTGCGAACGCCATGCTGCACCCGCTTTCTTGCTCTTTTCCCCGGCTCGGACCTATAAGGCCGGCTCCAGTCAACAGGATCGGTCCGGGCGGCGCTGCATCAGCGGGGCGCGGGGTCGAAGCTCAAAGGGAATGGTGGCGGCCATGGCCGGGCATTCGCAATTCAAGAACATCATGCACCGCAAGGGCCGGCAGGACGCGATGCGCTCCAAGCTGTTCTCCAAGCTGGCGCGCGAGATCACCGTCTCGGCCAAGATGGGCCTGCCCGATCCCAACATGAACGCGCGCCTGCGCGCCGCCATCCTCGCGGCCCGCGCCGAAAACATGCCCAAGGACAATATCGAACGCGCCATCAAGAAGGCGGCCGGCGCCGACGGTGAGAATTACGACGAGATCCGCTACGAGGGCTACGGCCCCGGCGGTGTCGCCGTGATCGTCGAAGCCCTGACCGACAACCGCAACCGCACGGCTTCCGAGGTGCGCTCCTACTTCACCAAGTCCGGCGGCAACCTCGCCGAGACCGGCGCGGTATCGTTCATGTTCGACCGGGTGGGTGCCATCGAGTACGGACCGGAGAAGGCGGACGCCGATACCATGATGGAAGCCGCCATCGAGGCCGGCGCCGACGACGTGACCTCCTCCGAGCATGGGCACGAGGTGGTGTGCGCGGCTGAAAATCTCGCCGAGGTGCAGCACGTGCTGGAGGCGAAGTTCGGCGAGCCGAAGAAGGCGGCGCTGGTCTGGCGGCCGCAGAACACCATCGCTGTGGACGACGAGACCGGCGAGAAGCTGCTGCGCCTCGTGGAGAGCCTCGAGGACAATGACGACGTGCAGAGCGTCACCGCCAATTTCGAGCTGTCCGACGCGCTCCTCGCCAAGATGAGCGCCTGAGCCCGGGCGAGCCTATGTCGGTACCCGGACGCCGGGCATAAAAAAGGAGGCGAGCCGGGCCGCCTCCTCGCAGTCTCACGTCCGGTCGCGCACCTTCCGGGGCGATCAGGCGGCGAGCTGGTTCGCCATGGACTTCAGCTCCTCGATCGCCGCATCGATCTCGCTGCGCTGGCGTTCGAGCTGGGCGAGCTGCGACAGGCAGCGGTCGCGGGTGAGCGAAAGGCTCCCCTCCTCGCCGTCATGGGCCGCCACGAGCAGCCGGATCTCGGCGAGGGTGAAGCCGAGATGCTTGCCCTTGAGGATCACCGCGAGGCGGCGGCGGTCGGATTCCGAATAGAGCCGGGTCATGCCGTCGCGGCGCGGCGAGAGCAGGCCCTTGTCCTCATAGAACCGCAGCGCGCGCAGCGTGATGGCGAACTCGCGCGAGAGGTCGCCGATGGTGAAGACGGGCGCCCCGTCGCGTACCGGCTCGGACGCGACATGGACCGGCCGCGCGATGGCGGAGCCGAAGCCCTGGTCGAACTGCGGCTTCCCGAACGTCGGATTTTCGAACGTCTTGGCGTCCATGTGCCGTTTTCCCCTCGCAGTCCGCGGCCCGGAGGGCACACGGCAAACGGTGTGTGGTCGATGAGAGCAGCGCTGCCCGAGTCATGCCCGGCGGGCCGCAATGACCCCATGCCTAAGCCGTTCCCGCCTTCGCCGCGAGGTTCAGGGGGCTACCGTTGGGGAAAGTAACAGTTACGAGGCGTCTGGAATCAGCACTTTAACGCGACGTTTACCAAGTTCGGAAACTCTCTGTTCAGTGAATCAGCTGAGTGCGGGCATGGTAATGGGACACCAAACCCATCCACGCCACGGGGAGGCCGGAATGGAGCGGATGGTGCGCACGGCCCAGACAGGTGCGGCGACGCGTGTGACCCCGATGCGGCCGCGGGGCATTCGGTCCATGGACGACCACACCGTGCCCGACGTGCCGGTTTGGGATGTGATGGACGTTCCGGCGTCGACGATCGAGGCGCTGCGGAGCGAGGTGGAGGTCTTGCGCGCCCGCCTCGCCCAGACCGCGCCGCGGCGGGCGATCGTGGAGATGGATCGCGCCATCTGCCTGCTGAACAGGCGGGTGGAGGACATTCGCGAAGCCGGCGCGGCAGGCCGCGACGGCCGCGAGGAACTTCTGCTGCGCGAGCTGGGCGAGCTGAAGGCCGGGGTCGCCGCCCTCGCCCGCCCGGAACGGGTGCGGGCCCTGGAATCCGGCCTCGACGCCCTCTCCCGCAAGATCGACCTGATGGGCGCCAAGGCGGTGGACCCGGTGGAAGTGGCTCGCCTGCACGGTCAGCTGGCGGAGCTGAAGGACCTCGTGGGACGCGCCGTGAGCGCCGCCGCAGTGCCCGGCGGACTGAGCAAGCTGGCGGAGCGGCTCGCCACCTGCGCCGAGGACATCGCCCGCGCCGGCGAGGACACCGCCCGCCGCCTGGCCGAGGCCACCAGCCGATTCGAGCGCAACGCCGTCGCCCTGCTGGAGCGGGTGGAGAACCTCCAGGCCCGGGCGCGGATCGGCGACGCGGCGGCCGCCGAAGACCTCAAGCTGTCCCTTCTCGCCGTTCTGGAGACCGTCCACCGGCGCCTCGACCAGGTCTCGGACCAGGTGAGCCGGCAGGTGGTCGCCCTCTCGCCCGCCATCGGCGCGGAGCTGACCCAGCGGCTCGATCTGCTACTGCAGCGAATCAGCGCCGCCGAGGAAGCCGGCAAGCTCGCCATCGCGCCGCTGGCGGACGTGGTGGAGCGCCATCTTCTCGCGCTGACCGAGCAATTCCGCGACGCCCATGCCCGGCTCGGCCGGCTCGATACCATCGAGATCTCGATCCAGCGCATGGCCGAGGAGATGCGTCAGGTGCGCGAGACCACGCACAGCGCCACCAGCGAGGCGGTCCGCGCCGTCACGGCGAAGGTCTCGACCGATCCGGATGGCGTCGCGGTGGTCGGGCTGAAGCGCGGCCTCGCCGCGCTCGAGGCCCGGCAGGACGAGATCGAGCGGCGGGCCAGCGAGATTCTCGTGAACGACCTCGAGCTGGAGCTCAACGACATCGCCGTCGCCCTGGATCGCGACGCCAACGGCGCCTATGCCCCGCGCGCCGCCGGAAAACAGCCGCACGCCGCCGCGCCCGAGATGCACGAGCCGGAACCCGAGCCCGTGGCGGCGGCCCCGACCCATCCTGCGCCGGCCTCGCCGGAGGCCCCACCGGCTTCGACCGAGACGCCGTGGCCGGGCGAGGCGCCGCGGGTCGGTGAGATGCCCTGGCCGCGCGCCGGGCGCCGGGCCCCCTGGGAGCAGGCCGAGCACGCGGATGGAGCAGACCCCCGCCCGCGCATGGGCGAGCGCAAGATTCCCAAGCGGCAGGAACTCAAGAAGCCGGAAGCCCGGCGGCATGATTCCAAGCGGGAGCACCGCATCCTGCGGGGCGACTTCTTCCGCCGCCACCGGCACGTGGCCATGGTGGCGCTGATCGCCGGCGCCACCACCGTCTTCGCCGGCACTGCGGTGGGCCTTGCCTGGCGCAACGGCCCGGAGCTGATTTCCGGCGTGACCTCGGCCGTGCGCCGCCTCGCCGCCCCGGCGGTCACCGGCGTCTCGGGCACCGACCTTCCCGCCCCCATGGGCACCCCCGCTTTGCAGAGCGCGGCGCGGGCCGGCGATCCGGCGGCCGCTTTCGTGGTGGCGGGCCGCTTCGCCGATGACGGCGAGCTCGACAGCGCCGTCAAATGGCTCGCCTTCGCCATGGCGCAGGGCTCGGCGCCGGCGGCCCATCGTCTCGGCGTGCTCTACGAGGCGGGCGGGCGCGACATCGGCGAGGCCCGGCGCTTCTATGAATGGGCGGCGCAGCAGGGCAACGTCCGCGCCATGCACGCCTTGGCCATGCTCTTGTCCGACGGCCGCACCGCCGGCGCGGGCGGCAAGCCCGACTGGGAAGGGGCGGTGCGCTGGTTCCGTGCCGCCGCCGAGCTCGGCCACCGCGACAGCCAGTACAATCTGGGCGTGGTCTACGCCCGCGGCCTCGGGGTGAGCGCCGATCTGGGCGAAGCCTGGAAGTGGCTCAACCTCGCCGCCGCCCAGGGCGACGACGACAGCGCCAAGAAGCGCGACATCATCGCCCGCGACACCGACGCCGCAACCCTCGCCCGCGCCCAGCAGGCATCCGCGGTGTTCGTGCCGGTCACGCCGAACCCGTCGGCGAACATGGTGGACCTGCGCCCGGAATGGACCGACGGCGCCGACACCCAGGGGATGGCCGGCAGCACGGCGCCGGCGACGGACAAGGGGCTGCTGCTGGCGAGCAACCAGCCCGCCGCCCCGCTGTCCGCCGCCCCGCAAGCCCGGCCCCCGGCGGCGAGCCCGCAGGCAGCAGGAGCCCAGATGGCAGGAGCGCAGATGGCGAGCACGAAGCCGGCGAGCCGCCCCTCATCGACCAAATGACGCGGTTTCCGGCCCGGCGCGGCGGCGCTCCGGCTTAGGCGCGCCGGCCGCAGGACGGCATCGGCGCGGCACGGGCACGCGCCGCCCCTTCCGTCGCGGCGCCGGCTGACGCACCCTGCCATGATGGATTCCAACACGATTCGCATCCTCGGGCTCGATCCCGGCCTCCGGCGCACCGGCTGGGGCGTCATCGACGTCACGGGCTCGCGCCTCGCCTTCGTGGCCTGCGGCACCATCCTGCCGCCGGAGGACGCGCCCATGGGCCAACGCCTCGCGGCGCTCCACCGCGAGCTCGCAGCGGTGCTCGCCCACTTCACGCCCCAGGAGGCGGCGGTGGAGGAGACCTTCGTGAACATGAACCCCTCGTCCACCCTCAAGCTCGGGCAGGCCCGCGGGGTGGTGATGCTGGCCCCGGCTCAGATGGGGCTTTCCGTCGCCGAATATGCGCCGCTGCTGGTGAAGAAGAGCGTCGTGGGCGCGGGACGGGCGGAAAAGGCGCAGGTGCGCATGATGATCTCCATCCTCCTGCCGAAGGCGACGCCGCAGACCGAGGATGCAGCCGACGCGCTCGCCGTGGCCGTCACCCACGCCCATCATCGCGGCGCCGCTGCGCGCGCCCGCGCCGCGCTGTAGGATCACTGCGTTTCACACCGCAGGGGGCGGGCATGATCGTCGGGCATCTGGCACTGGTGGTGGCGGCGCTCTTCACCGGGGCCGCTGTCTATATCAACGTGGCCGAGCAGCCGGCGCGGCTGGCGCTGGCAGACGCGGCGGCCCTGCGGCAATGGAAGCCGGCCTACAAGCGCGGCTTCGCCATGCAGGCCTCCCTCGCCTTGGCCGGCGCCGTGCTGGGAGCGGTGGCGTTCGCCCGCGAGGGCGACTGGCACTGGCTGGCGGGCGGGGTGCTCATGCTCGCCAACTGGCCCTATACCCTCATCGGCATCATGCCCACCAACCGACGCCTGCTGGCGACCGGCGAAACCGAGGCCGGGCCGGAGACGCGCCGGCTGATCGAGAACTGGGGCCAGCTGCACATGGTGCGCACCGGCCTCGGCGCGCTCGCCACGCTGGTCTTCCTTTGGGCCGCCGTCACCTGAAAGGCGTGAGATGATCGGAAAGCTGAAGGGCGTGGTGGACACGCTGGAGGAGGACCACGTGATCCTCGACGTCCATGGCGTCGGCTATCTCGTGCACTGCTCCGGCCGCACCCTCTCGGCCCTGCCGCGGGCGGGGGAGGCGGCAAGCCTGTTCATCGAGACCCATGTGCGCGAGGACCAGATCCGCCTGTTCGGCTTCACCTCGGTGGCGGAGCGCGACTGGTTCCGCCTGTTGCAGGGGGTGCAGGGCATCGGCACCAAGACGGCGCTCGCCGTGCTCTCAACCCTGAGCGCGTCGGAGCTCACCCAGGCCATCGCCCTCGGCGACAAGGCGACCGTGGCCCGGGCGCCGGGCGTCGGCCCGCGCGTGGCGACGCGCATCATCACCGAGCTGAAGGACAAGATGCCGGGCTTCTCCGCCGCCGAGCCTTTGGCCGCGCAGCTCGGCGTCGTGGCGCCGGTGAAGGGCGGCGCGGCGGCGGACGCGGTGTCGGCGCTGGTCAATCTCGGCTACGCCATCCCCCAGGCCAATGCCGCCGTGGCCTCCGCCCTGCGCACGGGGGGCGAGGAGGCGCCGGCGGAGACGCTGATCCGGCTGGGGCTGAAGGAGCTGGCGAAGTAGGCCCCGCGCCGGCCTCACGGCATCCGCGACGCGATCTTCAGCACCTCCCCATCCACCGCGAAGCTGCCGTAGCCGCGGTGATGGATGGTGCGAGGCGCCTTCTGCGCCGGGTCGCGCCACGCCTTCACCACCTCCAGCACGAACAGGTTGAAGCGGTTGACGAGGCGCGTCTCGATGACCCGGCATTCGAGGTTGGCGAAGCATTCCGCCACCAGCGGCGCCTTGACCTTCGCCGCCGGCCGGGGGGTGAGGCCGATGGTGGAAAACTTGTCCACGTCACGGCCGGAGCAGTTGCCCACCTGGACCACCTTCTCCGCCAGCTCCACGGCGGGGATGGCGATGACGCATTCCTTGGTGGCGCGCAGGGCCGCAAAACTGTGGTCGGCGCCGGAGACGATGCAGGCGATGAGGGGGGGCGTGAACTCCACCATCATGTGCCACGACAGGGTCATCACGTTGGCCCGGCCGGCGCGCGCGGTGGTGAGCAGCACCACCGGCCCCGGCTCGATCAGCTGGTAGACCTCGGCGAGCGGCAGGTCCTTCATGGAACGCCTCCGTTCGATCTGCGCGACGCCGACACGCACCCGACATGGCCGACATGGCCGAGTGTCGGGTCCGGGTCGTCGCGGTGTGTCGGGGGATGTCGGGCGAACGTCGTGTCCATCCGCCCCTCCCGGCGCCTGTTCCCCTTCCGTACCGGACCGGCGCGCACTAAAGTCGCGCGAGTCGCAAGTCGCCGATCAAACGTATCCGATCACCAGCCCGAAGGGGAGCAAGGCGCTCCATGAATACCCGCCTGCTCTCGGGCGAGAAGCGCGGCGAGGATGCCGCCGACACCACGCTCCGGCCCCAGCTCCTGCAGGAGTTCGTGGGCCAGGCGCAGGCGCGCGCCAATCTCGAGGTGTTCATCAAGGCGGCGCGGGCGCGCGGCGAGGCGCTGGACCACGTGCTGTTCGTCGGCCCGCCCGGCCTCGGCAAGACCACGCTGGCGCAGATCATGGCGCGGGAGATGGGGGTGGGCTTCCGCTCCACCTCCGGGCCGGTGATCGCCAAGGCGGGGGACCTGGCCGCCATCCTCACCAACCTGGAAGAGCGGGACGTGCTCTTCATCGACGAGATCCACCGCCTGTCCCCGGCGGTGGAGGAGATCCTCTATCCCGCCATGGAGGATTACGAGCTCGACCTCGTCATCGGCGAGGGGCCGGCGGCGCGCTCGGTGAAGATCTCGCTCCCGAAATTCACCCTGGTGGGCGCCACCACGCGCTCGGGCCTGCTGACCACGCCTTTGCGCGACCGCTTCGGCATTCCGGTGCGGCTCCAGTTCTACACGGTGGAGGAGCTGGAGAAGATCGTGGTGCGCGGGGCGCGGGTGCTGGGCATCGCCATTGCCCCGGACGGGGCCACCGAGATCGCCCGCCGGGCACGGGGCACGCCGCGCATCGCCGGGCGGCTGCTGCGGCGGGTGCGCGACTTCGCCCTGGTGGCCGAGGCCGAGCGCATCGACCGCAAGGTCGCCGACCGCGCCCTTCTCGCTTTGGAGGTGGATGCCGCCGGCCTCGACGCCATGGACCGGCGCTACCTCACCGTCATCGCCGAGTTCTATGCCGGCGGCCCGGTGGGGGTGGACACCCTGGCCGCCGCCTTGTCCGAGCCGCGCGACGCCATCGAGGAGATCGTCGAGCCGTTCCTGGTGCAGCAGGGCTTCATCCAGCGCACCCCGCGCGGACGCCTGCTCACCGCCTCCGCCTTCCGCCATCTCGGCCTGCCGGAGCCGGTGAACGCGCGGCCCCTGCCGTTGTTCGACGCGGGCGGCGCCGCGGACGAGTAATTCGTCGACGCCGCCCCGCCCCCCATGTAAGTCACGTTCACATGAGCTGGACCCGAAACGGCGAGACGCGCTCCTACCATCACGGCAACCTGCGGGAAGCCCTGATGCGGGCGACGCTCGACCTGATCCTCGAGAAGGGCGTCGCCGGCGTCACCTTCGCCGAGGCGGCGCGCCGGGCCGGCGTGAGCGCGGCGGCGCCCTATCGTCATTTCCGCGACCGGGATGAATTGCTGGCGGCGGTGGCCACCATGGGCTTCGACCGCCTGACCGCGGCGCTGACCGCCGCTTGGCAGAACGGCAAGCCCTCCGCCTCGGCCGCCTATGAGCGGGTCGGGCGTGCCTATCTCGACTTCGCCCGGCGCAATCCGGCGGAATACGTGGCCATGTTCGAGGCCGGCCTGCCCCCGGAGGGGCATGAGGATCTGCAGCAGGCCAGCAACCGCGCCTTCGGCGCCCTGCGCGAGGCGGCGGAAGTTCTGGTCTCTCACATTGCCGGCCCATCCCGCCCGCCGGCCTTGATGGTGGCGCTCCACACCTGGTCGCTGGCGCATGGGGTCGCCTCCCTGTTCGGCCGCGCCGACGGGGCGCGGCGCAAGCTGCCCATGGGGCCGGACGAACTTCTGGAGGCCGCATTCCTGGTTTATCTGAAGGGCCTGGGCGCGCCCTCGGGCAGCTGAACGCAGGCCGCCATTGACAAGGGGCGGGATCTGCCCCATCTATGTAAATGTATTTAACATTAACCGGGACGGCAGCCATGGAGCTCGCTTACAAGCTCGACAGTTACGGCAAACCGGCCTGGATCGCGCTGACGGTCCTCGGCTTCATGGCCTGGTGGCCGCTCGGTCTGGCGATTCTGGCCTTCGCAATCGGGAGTGGACGGATGGGATGCGGTGCCAAGCGCGGCTTCAGCCGCTGGCAGGAGCAGGGGGCGGAAGCCATGCGCAACGGCTTCGGCTGCCGCACCCGGCCCATGCCGTCCAGCGGTAACCACGCCTTCGACGAGTACCGGCAGGACACGCTGCACCGGCTCGAGGAAGAGCAGAAGGAGTTCAAGGACTTCGTGGAGCGCCTGCGCCAGGCCAAGGACAAGGCCGAGTTCGACCAGTTCATGGCCGAGCGCCGCCGCCCCGCCCCGCCGCAGCCGGACCCCTCCAGCGGCAACTGACGCCGGCGGGAGGCCCTTCGCCACGCGCCGGGGCCGGCCCCACTGGGAGATTCGCCGCGACACGATCGACCGCGCCCTTTGTTCACAAGGGGCGCGGTCTCGTTTATGAGGGCGCCATGATCGAGCGCCTGACCCCCTCCCCGTCCGATCCGCACCTCACCCTCGCCGGCCGCCTGGTCCCGGGCGGGCACGCGCTGAACGTGCGGGTCTATTACGAGGACACCGACTTCTCCGGCATCGTCTACCATGCCAACTACCTGCGCTTCATGGAGCGCGGCCGCTCCGACTACATGCGGCTTTTGGGCGTGGTGCAGGGCGAGCTGTTCGCCCAGGCGGCCGAGGAGGCCCCCGGCTTCCACTTCGTCGTGCGCTCCATGCAGATCGACTTCCGCAAGCCCGCCCGCATCGACGACGTGCTGGAGATCGTCACCCTCTCCAAGGAGGTGGCGGGCGCCTCCATCACCCTGCTGCAGCAGGTCAAGCGCGACGGCGAGGTGCTGGTCTCCGCGATCGTCCGCGTCGCCTTCGTGTCCGAGGGCCGCGCCAAGCGCATTCCCGACGCCCTGCGCCAGGCCACCGCCGAGGATGCGCGCGAGACCGAATCCCTCGCCGACGCGAAAAGGTGAGGCGCCTTTCGCCCCGCCGCGGGCGGACGCTAACCGCTCATTAAGCCTGTTCGTGCACAGCTTCTCGGCGAGCTGCGGCGTGTTGCGTCGCAGCGCGGATCGGCATGCCCGTCAAAGTTTGGACAGGATCGCTGGCTCAAAGAGCCCGCGAAACGCCGGACGGGCTCCGGTTGCGGAGATGGACCGACGCGGGGCGTGGTATCGCACATGAAACACTTCATCACGGCCATGGCTCTGCTTCTGGCTCTGATATCGTCCCCCCTCCTGACGCCGCTCGCGGCGCCGGCCATGGCGCAGAGCGTGGCGCCGCTGACGCCCGCGCCGACGGCGCCGGTGACAGCGGCCCCGGCCACCCCGCCGCCGGCCGGGCAGCCCTCCGCCGCCCCCGCCGCCGGGGCCCCGGCCCCCGCGGACTTCTCCTTCCTGTCCCTGTTCCTCCAGGCCCACTTCGTGGTGAAGCTGGTGATGCTGGGGCTGATGGCGGCCTCCATCTGGGTGTGGGCCATCATCATCGACAAATGGATGCTGTTCTCCCGCAACAAGCGGGAGATGGACCGGTTCGAGCAGGTGTTCTGGTCCGGCCAGAGCCTGGAAGACCTCTACCGCACCCTCGCCGGCCGCTCGAATCACGGCATGGCCGGCATCTTCGTCGCCGCCATGCGCGAGTGGAAGCGCACCTATGAGGGTGGCGCGCGCTCCCTGGCCGGCCTCAACCAGCGGCTCGACAAGGTGATGAACGTCACCATCGCCCGCGAGGTGGAGCGCCTCGAATCGCGCCTGCTGGTGCTGGCGACGGTGGGCTCGGCCGGGCCGTTCATCGGCCTGTTCGGCACGGTCTGGGGCATCATGACCTCGTTCCAGTCCATCGCCGCCTCGAAGAACACCTCCCTCGCCGTGGTGGCGCCGGGCATCGCCGAAGCCCTGCTCGCGACCGCGATGGGCCTCATTGCCGCCATCCCGGCGACGATTTTCTACAACAAGTTCATTTCCCAGGCGGGGCGCCAGGCCCAGAGGCTCGAAGGGTTCGCGGACGAGTTCTCCGCCATCCTCTCGCGCCAGATCGACGAGCAGAAGGGCTGAAGCATGGGCATGGCGGCAGGGGGAGCGGGAGGTTGGCAGAGCCGGCGCTCGCGCCGCAAGTCGGCGCCGGTGATGGCCGAGATCAACGTGACGCCCATGGTGGACGTCATGCTGGTGCTGCTCATCATCTTCATGGTGGCGGCGCCGCTGCTGACGGTCGGCGTGCCGGTGGACCTGCCGCAGACCCAGGCGAGCGCGGTCAACCAGGACAACAAGGAACCCGTGGTCCTCACCGTGAACGACAAGGGGCGCATCTTCCTGTCGAGCAACCCCACCGAGATCCGGTTCGAAGAGCTGGTCCCGAAGTTGCTTGCCATCACCCAGGCGCGCGGCGGGGCCGATGAGCGGATCTTCGTGCGCGGCGACAAGCAGGCCAATTACGGGCAGGTGATGAAGATCATGGGCCGGTTGTCCGGCGCGGGCTTCAAGCACGTGGCCCTCGTCACCGAAGTCGAGCAGGGAGGCTGACCTCGAAGATGCGCGCGGGGCTTGCGGCATCCACCATCGCCCATGCGGCGGTCATCGTCTTTGCCCTGGTGTCCTTCACCGGGGCGAAGCCGTTCGAGTCCATGCCCGAGACCGTGCCGGTGGACGTGGTGTCCATGACCGACCTCACCAAGATGATGAAGGGCACGCGGAACGCGCCGAAGGCCGAGACGCCCAAGCAGGTGGCCGAGAAGGTGGCCCCGCCCAGCCCCGTCGACGATCCCAAGCTCAAGGTGAGCGAGAAGCCGCCGGTGGAGGCGACCGCGCCCCCGCCGCCGCCGCCGCCCCCGCCGCCGAAGGTCGACCAGCCGCAGCCCGCCCCGCCCAAGGCCGAGCAGGCCCCGCCCAAGGAACAGGCGGACGTGGCGCTGAAGCCCGAGCCGCAGAAGCAGGAGCAGCCGAAGGAGGAGGCGAAGAGCGAGCCCGCCGCCGCCCCCCTGCCGCCGCGCAAGCCCGCTCCCCCGCGTGAGCCGGCCAAGCCGGTGGAGGCGCAGAACCAGCCCCAGCGCGATGCCAGCGACAGGATCAGCGAGCTGCTCGACAAGCAGACGCCGACGCGCCGCGTGGCGAGCGCGGATGCACCGTCCAGCACCCAGTCCCTCGGCACCCGCACCGGCGGCGCGGCGACGCTGAGCGTGAACTACCAGCAGGCGCTGCACGACAAGATCTTCGGCAACTGGTATCCGGCCCAGATCCCGTTCGACCAGTGGGTGCAGGTGGTGGTCCGCTTCACCCTGCGCCCGGACGGCAGCCTCGCCGGAACGCCGCGCGTGATCGAATCCAGCCCGGCCGGGTCCCCCTACGTTCAAGCCTACGGCGAGTCCGCCATCCGGGCCGTCATGGCGTCCGCCCCCTTTTCCTTCCTGCCGCAGTCGCAGTACGAGGCGTGGAAGGAAATCGAAATCGGCTTCACCCCGGATGAGGCGCGAAAGCTGATGAGCCGCAGGTAGGTCCCGGCCACTGCTCCCGACGCCGCCGAATGCAACCCTCGAGAGGACGAATGACCCCGCCCGCGAAGCCCCTCAGCATTGACCGCAGGCGTTTCCTGACCACGGGAGCGGCCTGCCTCGCCGGGCTCGCCACGCCGGCGCAGGCCGCCCTGCGCCTCGATCTGAGCGGTGGGGCGCCGCAGCCCATCCCCATCGCCATCACCGACCTCCTCGGCGAGGTGGAGCAGGGCCGCGCCATGTCCGGCGTCATCAGCGCCGACCTGAAGCGCTCCGGCCTGTTCGCACCCATCGATCCCAAGGCGTTCGTGGAGCAGATCACCAATCCCGACACGCCCCGCTTCCAGGACTGGCGCGTCATCAACGCCCAGGCGCTGCTCACCGGCCGGGTCACCCGCCAGTCGGACGGGCGGTTCCAGGTGGTGTTCCGCCTGTGGGACGTGGTGGCCGGCCAGCAACTCGCCGCCCAGCAGTTCGTGGCCCAGCCGGACAACTGGCGCCGCATCTCCCACATCATCGCCGACGCCATCTACGAGAAGCTCACCGGCGAAAAGGGCTATTTCGACACCCGCATCGTGTTCGTCGACGAGAGCGGGCAGAAGGAACGCCGCAACAAGCGCCTCGCCATCATGGACCAGGACGGCGCCAACGTGAGCTACCTCACCCGCGGCGATTCGCTGGTGCTGACCCCGCGCTTCTCGCCGACGAGCCAGGAAATCACCTACATGTCCTACGGGACCGCCGACCCCAAGGTGTTCCTGCTCAACATCGAGACCGGCCAGCGCGAGATCGTCGGCAACTTCCCCGGCATGAGCTTCTCGCCGCGCTTCGCCCCGGACGGGCAGCGGGTGATCATGAGCCTGCAGCAGGGCGGCAATTCCAACATCTTCGTCATGGACCTGCGCTCGCGCGCCACCACCCGCCTCACCGACACGGCGGCCATCGACACCGCCCCGTGCTATTCGCCGGACGGCCGGCAGATCTGCTTCGAGAGCGACCGCGGCGGCTCCTCGCAGATCTACATCATGGGCGCCGACGGCTCCGGCGCGAAGCGCGTGTCCTTCAACAACGCGCGCTATTCCACCCCGGTGTGGTCGCCCAAGGGCGACTGGATCGCCTTCACCCGCCAGTCGGAGGGCCGGTTCGCCATCGGCGTGATGCGTCCCGACGGCTCCGGCGAGCGCATCCTCACCGAAGGCTATCACAACGAGGGGCCGACCTTCGCCCCCAACGGCCGCGTCATCATGTTCTTCCGCGATCCGGGCGGCGCCGCCGGCCCGCAGCTCTACACGGTGGACATCACCGGCTACAACGAGCAGCGCGTGCCGACCCCGAGCTACGCCTCCGACCCCGCCTGGTCGCCCCTGCGCTCGTGAATCCAGCCCCCCCCGCGCCGAGCCCAGCCCGGTGCCGGGAGGTCCCGCCGCTCCGCCTGTTGCGCAACGGCAACAGCCTTCGCCCCTTTCACCGGCTCCCGCCCCTGCCCCGAGCCCTGCACGTCCTCGCCATGATGACGCCACGAGGCGGCATCACTGAAGGTCGCGTCGGACGGGAACGCAATCGCCCATCCGCCAGCCCTCTCCGAAAGGTCGCGTCGGTCCCCCCGGGTCCGGGAGCGCGGTGGCGTGCGCGCCTTTGGGGGAACCCGATAACGGCTCGGAAACCATGGCACGCGGGAAAGCCCGCCCAAGCCCGGTTTCAGGGCCTCGATGGCGGCCCCGGGCCGTGCACGGAACGTTCGCTTAACCGGACGGCTGGTAGACGAAAGCCTCCGGTCCAGCGTTTGAGAAGGGAGATACCGGAATGCGTTTCCTAAGGCTTGCTCGCGGCTTCCGGTTCGCGGCTCTTTTCGGCTTCGCGCTGGCGCTCGCCGCCTGCTCCAATACGCCGAACCCGAACGGCGCCGGCCTCGGCGGCGCGGGTGGCCCTCCCGGTTCGCCGCAGGAGTTCGTGGTGGCCGTCGGCGACCGCGTCTTCTTCGAGAGCGACCAGACCGACCTCACCTCCCAGGCCCGCGCGACCCTCGACCGCCAGGCCCAGTGGCTCCAGCAGTACAACCGCTACACCTTCACCATCGAAGGCCATGCGGACGAGCGCGGCACCCGCGAGTACAACATCGCCCTCGGTGCCCGCCGGGCCCAGTCCGTGCGCGACTATCTCGCCGCCCGCGGCGTCGATCCGGCGCGCATGCGCACCATCTCCTACGGCAAGGAACGTCCCGTTGCGGTCTGCAACGACATCTCCTGCTGGTCGCAGAACCGGCGCGCCGTCACCGTGCTGAACGCCGGCGGCGCCTGATCGCGACCGCGCACACACCGAACGAGAGGGCCGGTGCCGCCTGCGGCCACCGGCCCTCTCGTTTTCGCCAGGCCGGTGTGACACGGTGGGTAAACCGTTGCGGAGTCACACTTTGGACGCGATCGCCGCCCTATGCTGACGGCGCTGCGGGAACCGCGTTCCCACCCTCATTTTCGAGCCACATGCCTCCGCTCATGATGATCCGACTGCCACTGCTGGGAGCCCTCGCCCTTCTCCTTGGTGCCGTCGGCCCGGCGGCCGCCCAGACCGATGGCGGGCTCTTCGGCAACATCTTCAAGCCTCCGGCCGCCGCCACGCAGGATGCAGGCCGCGCCGGCACCGATTCCGAGATCGTCGCCCGCATGGAGCGACTGGAATCCTCCCTGCGCCAGCTCACCGGGCAGGTGGAGCAGCTGCAGTTCCGCAATCAGCAGCTTGAGGACAAGATCCGCCGCCTCGAGGAGGGCGGCGGCGCGGGCACAGCCGTGGGGCCGCGCCCCCCCGCCGCCACGGGGCCGCTCGCGCCGCCGGCCGGCGGCCCCGGCGGGCGGCCGGCACCCACGCCCGCGACCCCCGGCAAGCGCTCCGACGCCTTCGATCCGAACGCCGACCCCTCGGCGCCGGGCGCGCCCCAGCCGCTCGGCTCCCCGGCGAGCGCCGCCCCGCCCCGCTCGGCGGATGCCGGCCGCGGCGCGGCCGCCGGCTCCCAGCTGGCGGCGCTGCCCGCTCCCGGCGGCGCGGCGCGCGAGATCTACGACATCGGCCAGGCCCAGATTCAGCGGCAGGACTACGCCGCGGCGGAGCAGACCTTTCGCCAGCTGCTTGAGACCTATCCGAGCGACCGCGTCGTCCCCGACGCCACCTTCATGCTCGGCGAGAGCCTTTTCCTGCGCCAGAACTACGCCGACGCGGCCACCTCCTTCCTCGACGTGACCACCAAGTTCCCCAATTCGACCCGCGGACCGGAGGCGCTGCTGCGGCTCGGTCAGTCGCTGGCCATGATCGGCCAGAAGGAAACCGCCTGCGCCGCCCTCCAGCAGCTGGAGCGCAAGTATCCGCGCGCCGCATCGTCCATCCGTCAGGCGGTGGAGCAGGAACAGAAGCGTGTCGGATGCTGACGAGCGAAGGCCCATTGCCGACGATGAGCTTTCCGGGCTCTTCGCCGGCTTCGACAGATATTCCTCGATCCTGATCGCGGTCTCGGGCGGGCCGGATTCCACGGCGCTGCTGCATCTGGCGGCGCGCTGGCGCGCCGGTGCCGGAGCGGGGCCGGCGCTCGTCGCCGCCACCATCGACCACGGCTTCCGGCCGGCCTCCGCCGACGAGGCGACGATGGTGGCGCAACAGGCGCAAGCTCTCGGCGTGCCCCACCGCACGCTGGCCTGGACCGGCACGAAGCCTGCGCGCGGCATCCAGGCGGCGGCGCGCGCGGCGCGCTACGCCCTCCTCACCGCCGCGGCCCGGCAGGCGGGCGCGCAGGCCATCGCCGTCGCCCACACCCTCGACGACCAGGCGGAGACGGTGCTGTTCCGCCTGGCGCGCGGCTCGGGCCTCGCCGGCCTGGCCGGCATGCAGGCGGTGTCCACACGCGATGGCCTCGACCTGCTGCGGCCCTTCCTCGGCGTGCCCAAGGCGCGCCTCGTGGCAACGCTGGAGGCGGCGGGCATCGCCTTCGCCGAGGACCCGTCGAACCTCGACGGGCGCTTCACCCGGGCGCGGCTGCGCGTGCTCATGCCGGCGCTGGCGGCGGAGGAACTCAGCGCCCGCCGCTTCGCCACCTTCTCCCGGCGCGCCGCCCGCGCCGACGCCGCCCTGGAGGCGACGACCGACGATGCGGTCCAGCGCCTGTCGCCGGTGCCCTGGCGGCACGGTGGGCCGGCCCGCCTCGACCGCGCCGGCTTCGCCGATCTGCCGGAGGAGATCGCGCTGCGCCTCATCGGCCGCGCGCTCGCCCATGCCGGCACCGAGGGCCCGGTGGAACTTGCCAAGCTCGAGGTGCTCACCCAGGCCCTGCGGGTCGCCGCGGAAAATGGGCCTGCTCCATTTCGCCGCACCCTCGCGGGGGCGCTGGTGGCGATCCGGGGCGGCGAAGTCACCGTAACGTCAGCACCCCCGAGGGGGGAAAAGCGCGTTCAGGCGCCGAATTCAGGGCCGGCTGCGCCCGGCATCCTTGGCAAGAGCGGGGGTCGCTCCTAGATTAAGCAGCGGATGGTGCGGGAGGTTCCATCGACGGCGGGCCGGCGAGGAGGGTTTCCCTTCCCTATGGTAAGGCGTCGAAACGGGCTGGCCCCGGCTGTCCCCACGAGGGTTCAATGAACGCCAATCTACGCAATTTCGCCCTTTGGGTGATCATCGTCCTGCTGCTGCTGGCCCTGTTCTCGCTGTTCAACAGCCCGGGGCAGCGCACCAATGCGAACGAGATCTCCTTCTCGCAGCTGCTGACCGACGTGGACGCCGGCAAGGTGCGCGAGGTCGTGATCGAGGGGCCGAACATCACCGGCACCTATTCCGATCGCTCCGGCAGCTTCCAGACCTATGCGCCCAACGATCCCTCCCTCGTCCAGCGGCTCTACGGAAAGGGCGTGCAGATCACCGCCCGCGCGCCATCGGACAACGTGCCGTGGTTCGTGAGCCTGCTCGTCTCCTGGCTGCCCTTCCTGGCGCTGATCGGCGTGTGGATCTTCCTGTCGCGCCAGATGCAGGGCGCCGGCGGCAAGGCCATGGGCTTCGGCAAGAGCCGGGCCAAGCTGCTCACCGAGGCGCATGGCCGCGTCACCTTCGACGACGTGGCCGGCATCGACGAGGCCAAGAGCGACCTCACCGAGATCGTGGACTTCCTGCGCGACCCGCAGAAGTTCCAGCGCCTCGGCGGCCGCATCCCGCGCGGCGTGCTGCTGGTCGGCCCGCCCGGCACCGGCAAGACGCTGCTCGCCCGCGCCATCGCCGGCGAGGCCAACGTGCCCTTCTTCACCATTTCGGGCTCCGACTTCGTGGAGATGTTCGTGGGCGTCGGCGCGAGCCGCGTGCGCGACATGTTCGAGCAGGCGAAGAAGAATGCGCCGTGCATCATCTTCATCGACGAGATCGACGCGGTGGGCCGTCATCGCGGCGCCGGCCTCGGCGGCGGCAATGACGAGCGCGAGCAGACCCTCAACCAGCTGCTGGTGGAGATGGACGGCTTCGAGGCGAACGAGGGCATCATCCTCATCGCCGCCACCAACCGTCCCGACGTGCTCGACCCGGCGCTGCTGCGCCCCGGCCGGTTCGACCGCCAGGTCATCGTGCCCAACCCGGACGTGGTCGGCCGCGAGCAGATCCTGAAGGTGCACGCCCGCAAGATCCCGGTCGCCCCCGACGTGAACCTGAAGGTGATCGCCCGCGGTACCCCCGGCTTCTCCGGCGCGGACCTCGCCAACCTCTGCAACGAGGCGGCGCTGATGGCGGCCCGGCGCGGCAAGCGCATGGTGACGATGGCCGAGTTCGAGGACGCCAAGGACAAGGTGATGATGGGTGCGGAACGCCGCTCGCTGGTCATGACCGAGGAAGAAAAGATGCTAACCGCCTATCACGAAGGCGGGCATGCGATCGTCGCCCTCAACGTCCCGGCCACCGATCCGGTGCACAAGGCCACCATCATCCCCCGTGGCCGCGCGCTGGGCATGGTCATGCAGCTGCCCGAGCGGGACAAGCTCTCCATGTCCTACGAGCAGATGACCTCGCGCCTCGCCATCATGATGGGCGGACGCGTGGCCGAGGAACTGGTGTTCGGCCACGACAAGGTGACCTCCGGCGCCGCCTCCGACATCGAGCAGGCCACCCGCCTCGCCAAGATGATGGTGACCCGCTGGGGCTTCTCCGACCTGCTCGGCCAGGTGGCCTATGGCGAGAACAACGAAGACGTGTTCCTCGGCATGTCCATGCAGCGCCACCAGAACGTCTCGGAAGCCACCGCCCAGACCATCGACAAGGAAGTCCGGCGGCTGGTGGACGAGGGCTATGTGGAGGCCAAGCGCATCCTCACCGAGAAGTTCGAGGGCCTCGAGACGTTGGCGCGCGGGCTGCTCGAATACGAGACGCTCTCGGGCGACGAGATCATCGACCTCCTGGACGGCAAGACGCCGAACCGGGAGAGCGTGATCGAGCCGGCCAATCCGCGCGGCTCGGCCATCCCCACCGCCAAGCGCCCCCGCCCCGGCGGCGCCGGCGGCTCCATCGAGCCGCAGCCGCAGGCCTGACGCGATATCCCTTCACAACGAGAATGCCCGCTCCGGCGGGCATTTTCTTTTGCGGGTGGCGGATGGGGAAAACCGGGCGGAAAACGGGGCTTCGGCGGCCCCCCGCGCGGATGGGTATAGCCGCGAGGGAAGGCCCTCCCGGCCCGGCCCTCTCAGCCCATGCCGACGGTGCCGCGCTCCTTCGGCGCCAGCTGGGCCACCAGCTGCTCGATGCGCTCGGCCACCTGGTCGATGGTCCGCGCCACCTCCTCCTCGCTCGCCTCGATGCGGGCGATGGCGGAGGCGCGGGCGTCGCGCTGGCTCTCGATGTCGCTCTCCAGCGCGCGGATGCGGCCTCGCGCCTCGGCCAGCTCGTCGGCGATGGTGATCGCCGCCATCACCACCAGGCGCTGGTCGCCGATCTCGCCGAACGCCACGCGCAGCTGGGAGATCCGGCCGTCGATATCGTGGGCGAGGCGGATGAGGTGCTCCTCCTGCCCCTCGTCGCAGGCCATCCTGTACTGCCGCCCGGCGATGGTGACGGAGACATGGGGCATCGGCTCAGCCGCCGTGGGTCGCGAGCACGTCGCGGATGGTTCCCATGGCCACGTCGAGGCGGCGCATGACCTCGCGGCCCACCTCCTCCACCTCGCCCGACTCGGCCTTCGCCACGTCCAGCTCCGCCGCGAGCCGCGCCCGGTCGTTGCCGAGGGCGTGGAGCTGGGCGAGCAGGGCTTCCTGGTGGCGATCCGCCTCGCGGCGGCGCTCGATCATGTCGGTGAGGGAATCGAGCGCGGCATGCAGCCGCCGGGTCGCCGCCTCGATGGGGGCGTCCTGCAGGGGCGGGCGGTGCTTCAGCGCATACATTGGCGGCAGTGTAGCCGAGTCGCCGCCAAGCGCCACTCCCCCCGCCGCATTGCCGCCCGCATCCCGGAGGGCGCCCCGGCCCGTTCACATGATGTTACGCCGCACACCGCAGGAAGCTCCGCGGTTACCGCACCGCAAGGCCGCCGGGCGCGCCGCGACGATGCGGCGCGCCCGGAGCCGCCCCGTCCCGCTTGACCTTCGGCGAAGAGGCAGGTTTGACAGCCCCATGAGCCTTGGTATCAAGGCCCCCGCCAATGGCTGGACCTGCCACCGCCCGGGACTGTCCCGTGCGGGGCGAGAGAGGCCGGTGCAGGCGCCGGAGAAACTGATTTCATGCTGAGCCGCACGAGCCATGACCGCATGGCCAACGCCATCCGGTTTCTCGCGATGGACGCCGTGGAAGCCGCCAACAGCGGGCATCCCGGCCTGCCCATGGGTGCTGCTGACATCGCCACGGTGCTGTTCACCAAGGTCCTGAAGTACGATCCGTCCCGCCCGTTCTGGCCCGACCGCGACCGCTTCGTGCTCTCCGCCGGCCACGGCTCCATGCTGCTTTATTCGGTGCTGCACCTCGCCGGCTACGAGAAAGTGACCATCGAGGAGATCAAGCGCTTCCGCAAGCTCGGCTCCCTCACCCCCGGCCACCCCGAGAACTTCGTCACCGAGGGCATCGAGACCACCACCGGCCCGCTGGGCCAGGGCATCGCCACCGCCGTGGGCATGGCCATGGCCGAGCGGGCGCTGGCCGCGCGCTTCGGCAAGGAGGTGGTGGACCACCATACCTTCGTGCTGTGCTCCGACGGCGACCTCATGGAAGGCATCAGCCAGGAGGCGGCGGACCTCGCCGGCCACCTGAAGCTCTCCAAGCTCATCGTCATGTGGGACGACAACCACATCTCCATCGACGGCCCCACCTCCCTGTCGGGCTCCACCGACCAGCTGGCGCGCTTTTCCGCCTCCGGCTGGGCCACCACCCGCATCGACGGCCATGACCCCGAGGCCATCCTCGCGGCGCTGGAAGCGGCCAAGGCCTCCGACCGGCCGACCCTGATCGCCTGCCGCACCACCATCGGCTTCGGCTCGCCCAAGAAGGCGGGATCGGAGAAGGTGCACGGCTCGCCGCTGGGTGCCGAGGAGATCGCCGCCACCCGCGTGGCGCTGGGCTGGGAGGCGCCGGCCTTCGAGATCCCCGACGACGTGCGCGCCGGCTGGAGCGCCGCCGGTGCCGCGGGCGCCGCCGCCCGCGCCGCCTGGGAAGGCCGCCTCGCGGCGCTGCCCGCCGAGGCCCGCGCCGAATTCGACCGCCGCGTCGCCGGCACGCTGCCTGAGGCGCTGGAAGGCGCCATCGTCGCGGTCAAGGAGAAGGCGGTGAAGGACGGCGGCGCCATCGCCACCCGCAAGTCCTCCGAGCTGGTGCTCGATTTCATCACCCCGGCGGTGCCGGAGATGATCGGCGGCTCGGCCGACCTCACCGGCTCCAACAACACCAAGGCGAAGGGCGCGAAGTCGGTCACGCCGGACGACTTTTCCGGCACCTTCGTGCATTACGGCGTGCGCGAGCACGGCATGGCCGCGGCCATGAACGGCATGGCCCTGCACAAGGGCCTCGTGCCCTTCTCCGGCGGCTTCCTGGTGTTCTCGGACTATTGCCGCCCCGCCATCCGCCTCGCGGCGCTGATGGGCGAGCGGGTGATCCACGTGCTCACCCACGATTCCATCGGCCTCGGCGAGGACGGGCCCACCCACCAGCCGGTGGAGCACCTGGCGGCCCTGCGCGCCATCCCGAACCTGCTCGTGCTGCGCCCCTGCGACACGGTGGAGACGGCGGAAGCCTGGCAGATTGCGCTACAGTCGCAGGATCGGCCCTCGGCCCTCATCCTGTCGCGGCAGAACCTGCCGCTCCTGCGTACCGACGCCACCGCCGAGAACCGCTCGGCGGGCGGCGCCTATGAAATCCTCGCCGCCTCGGCCAAGGCGCAGGCCAGCCTGTTCGCCACCGGGTCGGAAGTGTCCACGGCGGTTGAAGCCGCCAGGATTCTGGAGGCGAAGGGTGTGCCCACCCGCGTCGTCTCCATCCCCTCGTTCGAACTCTTCCTCGCAAGGCCCGCCGCAGAGCGGGCCAAGGTGATCGGGGACGCTCCGGCCAAGGTGGCGGTGGAAGCCGCCATCCGCATGGGGTGGGACGCCATCGTCGGTTCGGATGCCGCCTTCGTGGGAATGACCTCGTTCGGCGCCAGCGCGCCAGCAAAGGATCTGTTCACCCATTTCGGCATTACACCGGATGCGGTCGCAGCCAGGGCGCTCGACCTTCTCCGGCAGGCGTGATCATCGAGAATGATCACCGGCGCACGGCGGGCGCGAGAGGACCGCGCTGCGGGATAAGCCCGTGGCCGCGGATCGCAATTCAGGGAGGCCGGGCTTCAAGCCGGCTCATGGAGGACCCATTATGAGCGTCAAGGTGGCCATCAACGGCTTCGGTCGCATCGGGCGTAACGTTCTGCGCGCCATCATCGAATCCGGCCGGACCGACATCGAGGTCGTGGCGATCAACGACCTCGGTCCGGTGGAGACCAACGCCCACCTGTTCCGCTTCGACAGCGTGCACGGCCGCTTCCCCGGCGAGGTCAAGGTCGCCGGAGATACCATCGACGTGGGCCGCGGCCCCATCAAGGTCACCGCCGTGCGCGATCCCTCGCAGCTCCCCCACAAGGAGCTGGGCGTGGACATCGCGCTCGAGTGCACCGGCATCTTCACCGCGCGCGACAAGGCAGCGGCGCACCTCGCCGCCGGCGCCAGGCGCGTGCTGGTCTCGGCCCCGGCCGACGGCGCCGACCTCACCGTGGTCTACGGCGTGAACCACGAGAAGCTCTCGCCTGAGCACTTCGTCGTCTCCAACGCCTCCTGCACCACCAACTGCCTCGCCCCGGTGGCCAAGGTCCTCAACGATGCGGTGGGCATCGAGAAGGGCTTCATGACCACCATCCACGCCTATACCGGCGACCAGCCGACGCTGGACACCATGCACAAGGACCTCTACCGCGGGCGCGCGGCGGCCATGTCCATGATCCCCACGTCCACCGGCGCCGCCAAGGCGGTGGGCCTGGTGCTGCCGGAGCTCAACGGCAAGCTGGACGGCACCTCCATCCGCGTGCCGACCCCCAACGTCTCGGTGGTGGACTTCAAGTTCATCGCCAAGCGCGCCACCACCAGGGACGAGATCAACGCCGCCATCATCGCGGCCGCGTCCCAGGAGCTGAAGGGCATCCTCGGCACCACCGACCAGCCCAACGTCTCCATCGACTTCAACCACGATCCGCACTCCTCCACCTTCCATCTCGACCAGACCAAGGTCCTGGAAGGCACGCTGGTGCGCGTGCTGTCGTGGTACGATAACGAGTGGGGCTTCTCGAACCGCATGAGCGACACCGCCGTCGCCATGGGGAAGCTGGGCTAGCCGGCGGAAAGGGGGCGCCATCATGATCGCCTTCCGCACCCTCGACGACGCCGACCTCGCCCACAAGCGGGTCCTCGTCCGCGTTGATCTCAACGTTCCCATGGAGAGCGGGCGCGTCACCGACGACACCCGCCTCCGGGCCATCCTGCCCACCATCCGTGCCATCACGGACCAGGGCGGCAAGGCCGTGCTCCTCTCGCACTTCGGGCGGCCCAAGGGCCGCGACGCCAGCCAGTCCCTCGCGCCGCTGGCGAAGGCGCTGGAAGCCCAGCTCGGGCGGAAGGTGTCCTTCGCCGAGGACTGCGTGGGGGATGCGGCGCAGAACGCCGTCTCCCGCCTCGCCGCCGGCGAGGTGATCGTTCTGGAGAACACCCGCTTCCACGCGGGCGAGGAGAAGAACGCGCCGGATTTCGTCGATGCCCTCGCGAGCCTCGGCGACATCTACGTGAACGACAGCTTCTCCACCGCCCATCGCAGCCACGCCTCCACCGAGGGCCTCGCGCACAAGCTGCCGGCCTATGCCGGCCGCTCCATGGAAGGCGAGATCGAGGCGCTCACCAAGGCCCTGGAGGCCCCCGCGCGTCCCGTCCTCGCCGTGGTCGGCGGCTCCAAGGTGTCCACCAAGCTCGAGCTACTCGGCAATCTCGTGCGCAAGGTGGACGTGCTGGTGATCGCCGGCGGCATGGCCAACACCTTCCTCGCCGCCCAGGGCAAGAAGGTGGGCAAGTCCCTGTGCGAGCACGACCTCGCCGATACGGCGCGGGAGATCCTGAAGAAGGCGGAAGCCGCCGGCTGCGAGATCGTCCTGCCCGTGGACGCGGTGCTCGCCAGCGAATTCCGCGCCAACGCCCCGCATCGGGTCGCCGGCGTGGACGACGTGGGCGAGAACGAGATGATGCTCGACGCGGGGCCGCAGACGGTCGCCCGCGTCGAGGAGAAGCTCGACGGCGCGAAGACCGTGGTGTGGAACGGCCCGTTCGGCGCCTTCGAGATGGCGCCGTTCGATGCCGCCACCGTCGCGGTGGCCCGCTACGTGGGCAAGCTGACCCGCGAGGGCCGCGTGCTCTCGGTGGCGGGCGGCGGCGACACGGTGGCCGCGCTCAACCATGCCGGGGTGGCGGAGGATTTCTCCTACGTCTCTACGGCCGGCGGCGCCTTCCTCGAATGGCTGGAAGGCAAGGCCCTGCCGGGCGTGGAAGCGCTGCGGCGATAAGTGTGCGTTGCGTGATATAATGGTGAAACGAGCGCCCGCCCGGCCCGCCGCGGCGGGCGCTTTCGAGCCGCGCCCCCCTTGCGGAAGGACCGCGGTGCGAGTGTTGCGTTGAGGCGTTTCTTCACGCGAAGGCGGGTTCCCGCTTGGCGGGAAAACGCTTCGGGGATCCGGCCGGGGTGCCACGCCCCGGTTTCCACTCCCGCCGAGGGGCGGCAAAAGGCAGGTGAAGACACATGACGGCTGAGCTCGACGCGATCGCGCAGAAAATGGTGGCCGACGGCAAGGGCATCCTGGCGGCAGACGAGAGCACCAGCACCATCAAGAAGCGGTTCGACAGCATCGGCGTCGAATCCACCGAGGACAACCGCCGCGACTATCGCGAGCTGCTGTTCCGCTCGGAAGGCATGAAGAAGTACGTTTCCGGCGTGATCCTCTATGATGAGACCATCCGCCAGAAGGCCAAGGACGGCACCCCGCTCGTCAGCCTCATCCAGGCCGCCGGCGCGGTGCCCGGCATCAAGGTGGACACCGGCGCCAAGCCCCTGCCCTTCTGCCCGGGCGAAACCATCACCGAGGGCCTCGACGGTCTCGCCGGCCGCCTCAAGGAATATTACGACCTCGGCGCCCGCTTCGCGAAGTGGCGCGGGGTCATCGACATCGGCGCCGGCATTCCCTCCTACCCGGCCGTGCGCGCCAACGCCCATGCGCTCGCCCGCTACGCCGCCCTGTGCCAGGAGGCGAAGATCGTCCCCATCGTCGAGCCGGAAGTGCTCATGGACGGCGACCACGACATCGACACCTGCTACCGGGTCACCGAGTGGGTGCTGAAGACCGTGTTCGAGGAGCTGTACTACCAGCGCGTCCGCCACGAGGGCATGGTGCTGAAGCCCAACATGGTGGTGCCCGGCAAGAAGTCCGCGAAGAAGGCGTCGGTGGACGAGGTGGCGGAGAAGACCGTGCGCCTGCTGAAAACCTGCGTGCCGTCGGTGGTGCCCGGCATCGCCTTCCTGTCCGGCGGCCAGTCGGACGAGGAGGCCACCGCCCACCTCGACGCCATGGTGAAGCTCGGCGACCTGCCGTGGAAGCTCACCTATTCCTACGGCCGCGCCCTCCAGGCGGCGCCGCAGAAGGCGTGGTCGGGCAAGGCGGAGAACGTGGCTGCGGCACAGGCCGCCTTCACCCACCGCGCGCACATGAACTCCCTCGCCGCCCTCGGCCAGTGGTCGACGGACGCGGAGCGCAAGGCGGCCTGAGCGCCGTCCCGCGTCACGAACCGGGGCCGGCGCATGCCGGCCCTTTTCGCATGGGTCCCGCGGCGACGCGCCGGCCATGGCGGGAAAGCCCCGCGGCCGGCCTGCGCCGGCTGCCGGGGCCGCCTCGCACCGCCCAGTGCATCGCCCGGGGCGGCGGAAAGCACCGGATGCCCTCGCCGCGCCCCCAATTTGCCGGGTTCTTGGTTGACCGATCCCCTCATGACCGCACCCCACCCCGCTCCCGGCGCGCGCCTCATGCTCGCCTTCACCATTTCCCCCGACCTCGGCGCCGCGGCCGTGGAGGCGGCGGTGAAGGCGGGGGACGTCGCGGCGGTGGTGCTGCGCCTGCCTGAGGCCGCCGCCGTCCCGCCCGCGCATCTCGGCGCGGTGGTCGACGCGATCCAGCGCCACGACGCGGCGGTCCTGCTCGAGGGGCCGGAGCGGCTGGTCGCGTCCGGCGGCCTCGACGGCGCGCATGTGTCCGCGCCCGCCGGCCTTCCCGCCGCGCTCAAGGCGCTGAAGCCGGAGGCCATCGTCGGCGCCGGCGGGCTTTCCACCCGCCACGATGCCATGGAGGCCGGGGAAAGCGGCGCCGACTACGTGCTGTTCGGCGCCCTCGCGCCGGCCGCCGGCGACTTTCCCGACACCCTCGATCTCGTCGCCTGGTGGGCGGAGATGTTCGAGGTGCCCTGCGTCGGTGTCGCCTCCTCCCTCGACGAGGTGGCGGCGCTCGCCGGCGCAGGCGCGGACTTCGTGCTGCTCACCGAAAGCCTCACGGTCACCGGCCCCGACGCGGTCGCGGCCGCGCAGGCACGGCTGGCATCGCCGGGCTCGACGTCATGAGGCAGGGCCGCGGCGCGGCACGGCGGACCGCTGCCCCCGTGCGGCCGGCACGGCACGTCCTCGCCTGCGCCATCGCGCTGGCCTGCGCCGTGCCCGCCTCGGTCGCGCCGGCCGGGGCGCAGGCGGAGGCGCCGGCACAGCCCGCCGCGCCCAGATCCCCTTCGGCCTCCCCCACCCCGGCCACCCCTGTCCCGGCCAAGCCAGCCCCCGCCAAACCCGCCGCAACAAAGCCGGCCCCAACCAAGCCGGCTCCGGCACGGCCCTCCGCCGGCAAGCCGCCGGCCAAACCGGCCGATGGCAAGCCAACACCCGTGGCGCCGCCGGCGGAAGGGGCCGACATCGCCTTCGGCGCCTACCAGCGCGGCTATTATCTCACCGCCTACGAGGAGGCGATGAAGCGGGTGCGCGCCGGCACCGACCCGGCCGCCATGACGCTTCTCGGCGAGCTCTATTTCGCCGGCTACGGCGTGCCTCTCAATCGCAATACGGCGCTCGAATGGTATCGTAAGGCGGCCGACGCCGGCTCCACCGCCGCCGTCTTCGCCATCGCCCTGATGACCCTCTCGGGCGACGTCGGCCCCGCCGACGAGGTGGCGGCGGCCAAGCTGTTCCGGCAGGCGGCGGAGAAGGGCCACGGCCCGGCCGCCTACAATCTCGGCCTGCTCTACCTGCAGGGCCGCAAGCTGCCCCGGGAGACCTCCGAGGCGGCGCGGTGGTTCGAGCTCGCGGCCTCCAAGGACGTGGAGGATGCCCAGTATGCCCTCGCCGTGCTGCTGAAGGAGGGCAACGGCGTGGACCGCGACCTTCCCGCCGCCGCCCGGCTCATGGCCACGGCGGCGCGGCTCGGCCACATCACCGCGCAGGTGGAATTCGCGATCATGCAGTTCAACGGCGTGGGCGTGCCGAAGGACGAGGTGGCCGCCGCCACCTTGTTCCGCAAGGCGGCCCTCGGCGGCAACGTCATCGCGCAGAACCGCTATGCGCGCCTGCTGGCGGTGGGGCGCGGCGTGCAGCAGGACAAGGTGATGGCGGTGGCCTGGCATCTTCTCGCCAAGAAGCGCGGGCTCGGCGATCCCATGCTCGACGACGTGATGGAAAAGCTGCCTCAGGCCGACCGCAAGAAGGCGGAGGTCCAGGCGTCCCGCTGGGAAGCGGGACGCTCCTGAGACTCCCGTCCCGCTGGGAAGGGGAACGCTCCTGAGACTTCCGTCCCGCTGGGAAGCGGGACGCTCTTGAGACGCCCGTCCCGCTGGGAAGGGGGACGCTCCTGAGACTCCCGTCCCGCTGGGAAGCGGGACGCTCCGGAGACTTCCGTCCCGCTGGCCGGAACCGCCTTGACGGCGACACGCTTGGGGGGCACACGTCCCTGCCCGCCCGTTCTCGCCCGAAGGGCATTGTCTTCCAAGGTTTCCTGATGATCCGCTCTCCCCTCATCACCGTCATGGTCCAGGCCGTCCGCAAGGCCGGCCGCGCGCTCACCCGCGACTTCGGCGAGGTGGAGCAGCTGCAGGTCTCCATGAAGGGGCCCGGCGACTTCGTTTCCGCCGCCGACCGCAAGTCGGAGGACACCCTGTTCGCCGAGCTGTCCAAGGCGCGGCCCGCCTACGGCTTCCTCATGGAGGAGCGCGGCGGCGTGGACGGCTCGGACCCGGCCAACACCTGGGTGGTGGACCCTTTGGACGGCACCACCAATTTCCTGCACGGCATCCCGCTGTTCTCCATCTCGCTGGCGCTGGTGCGCAACGGCGTGCCGGTGGCGGGGGTGATCTTCAATCCGGTCATGGACGAGCTCTACGTGGCCGAGAGCGGACAGGGGGCCTACCTCAACGATCGGCGCCTGCGCGTGGCCGCCCGCAAGAAGCTCGCCGACAGCGTGGTCTGCTGCGGCCTGCCGCACATGGGCCGGGGCAACCATGGCCAGTTCAACCGCGAGCTGGAGAAGGTGCAGCCCCAGGTCTCCGGCCTGCGCCGCACGGGATCCGCCGCCATCGACCTCGCCTGGGTGGCCGCCGGCCGCTTCGACGCCTTCTGGGAGCGCAACCTGTCGCCCTGGGACATGGCGGCGGGCATCATCCTGGTGCGCGAGGCGGGCGGCTTCGTCTCCGACATGGAGAACGGTGACAAGATGCTGGAGAAGGGCCACATCATCGCCGGCAACGAGATGATCCACCGCGACCTGCAGAAGCTGCTGAAGGCGGCCTGAGGCCTTTCGGCCGCCGCCAGCCCCGAACGACCCCGCGCTCACCCCCGCGCTCACCGCCGCGCGAACAGCTTCTCCACGTCCTTCAGCGACAGGGTGACGAAGGTGGGCCGGCCGTGGTTGCACTCCCCGGCATTGGGGGTGGCCTCCATCTCGCGCAGCAGGGCGTTCATCTCCTCGACCCGGAGCCGCCGCCCGGCGCGCACCGAGCCGTGGCAGGCCATGGTGGCGGCCACGTGCAGCAGCCGGCGCTCCAGGGGCAGCGCATCGTCCCATTCCGCCGCATGCTCGGCGAGGTCGGCGACGAGCCGGGAGACGTCGGCATCCTTCAGCAGCGCCGGCACCTCGCGCACCAGCACCGCGCCGGGGCCGAACGGCTCCAGCACCAGCCCCAGCGCCGCAAGGTCGGATGCGCGCTCGGCGAGGCGGTCGGCGTCCGCCGGGTCGAGGTCCACCACGGCGGGGATGAGCAGGCCCTGCCGGCCGACGCCGTCCCGCGCCAGCGCCGCCTTCAGCTTCTCGTAGACGAGGCGCTCATGGGCGGCGTGCTGGTCCACCAGCACCAGCCCCTCCCGCGTCTGGGCGACGATATAGGTCTCGTGCAGCTGCGCCCGCGCCGCGCCGAGCGGACGGTCGAGGTCGCCCGGCGCCACCGGCGCCGCATCGGCCCGGGCATCGGCCGAGGGCGCGCCGATGCCGAGGTCGGCCTGCCCGTCCTCGGCGAGGCCGGCGTCAAAGCGCCCCGGCTCCGGCGGGCGGGCGGCGGAGCCGCGCCAGTCATAGTCGAGGGAAGCCTGCGGCCGCACCGCGAACGGCGAGGGCCGGGCCGGGACCGGGGCAAAGCCGGTGCGCGGCCCCTCCAGCTCCGGCGCGCGGGCGAGCGCCACCAGCCGGTCGGCCATGGTGGCGGCGGTGGACGGCAGGCGCGCGGCCAGCGCATCGCTCAGGGTACGCACCACCAGCGCCCGGACGTTGCCGCCGTCGCGGAAGCGCACCTCGGTCTTGGCGGGATGCACGTTCACGTCCACCTCGCGCGGATCGAGCGAGAAGAACAGGGCCAGCACCGGATAGCGGTCGGAGGGCAGGAGGTCCGCATAGGCGGCCCGCACCGCGCCCATCAGCAGCTTGTCGCGCACCGGGCGGCCGTTCACGAACAGGAACTGGCTGAGCGAATTGGCCTTGGAAAAGGTGGGCAGCCCCGCGAGCCCCTCCAGCACCACGCCGCCGCGGGTGCCGAAGACGGTGATGACGTTGCGCCCGGCATCGGCGCCCAGCACGTCGGCGAGACGGGCGGCGCGGCCGGCGGCGTCGGCGGCGCGCGGCGGGAAGGTGACCGCGGCCCGGTCCTCGGTGACGAGGGTGAACGCCACGTCCGGCCGCGCCAGGGCGAGGCGGCGCACCACGTCGGTGGCGGCCGCTCCCTCGGCCCGGTCCGACTTCAGGAACTTCAGCCGCGCGGGGGTGGCGTAGAACAGGTCGCGCACCTCCACCCGCGTGCCGCCGGCGAGGGCGGTCGGGCGCGGCGGCGTCACCACCCCGCCGTCCACCCTGACCTCGAAGGCATGCGCCGCGTCCGGCGGGCGGCTGGCGATGGCGAGGTGCGCCACCGCGCCGATGGAGGGCAGCGCCTCGCCCCGGAAGCCCAGGGTGGCGATGGCGAGGAGATCCTCGCCGGAGAGCTTGGAGGTGGCGTGGCGCTCCACGCACAGGGCCAGGTCGTCCGGCCCCATGCCGGCGCCGTCGTCGGTGACGCGCACCAGGCGCCGGCCGCCGCCGCCGATCACCACCTCGACGGCGCGGGCGCCGGCATCGAGGGCGTTTTCCACCAGTTCCTTCACCACGGCGGCCGGCCGCTCCACCACTTCGCCGGCGGCGATGCGGTCGATGAGGACGGGCGGCAGGCGGCGGATGGGCGGACGGCGGGCGGACATGGCGGCTCTTCGGATTCGCGGTGCGCGATCTTAAAGGGCGAAGCGCCCGGACGGAAACCGATGCCCCCGCGGCACGCACAACCGGCCGAAATCCCCGGCACACGCCCGCCACGCTTGCTTTGCCGACAGCTTGGCCTAAATCTTTCCTCTGGAGATATCTCGCACGGGCGGTGCCGATCAGCCGTCCACAGGGTGACGTCATGACGTATGTGGAGGCGGCCCTGGCGCCGCTGCGCAAGACCGGCCATATCAAGCTCTACGGGCGCGAAGGCTTCGAAGGCATGCGCCGGGCCGGCGCGCTCACGGCGAAGGCGCTCGACGCCGTGGCCGAGATGGTGGCTCCGGGCGTCACCACCGCCGCCATCGACAAGCTCATCTTCGACTTCGCCATGGATCACGGCGCCTATCCGGCGACGCTCATGTATCGCGGCTACCGCTATTCGGTCTGCACCTCGGTCAACCACGTGGTGTGCCACGGCATGCCCAATGTGCGGCCGCTGCGCGAGGGCGACATCGTCAACGTGGACGTGACCCTGGTGCTGGACGGCTGGTACGGCGATTCGAGCCGCATGTATCCCGTCGGCCCGGTGCCGCGGCGGGCCGAGCGGCTGCTGGAAGTGACCTACGAGGCCATGATGCGGGGCATCGCCGCCATCCGGCCCGGCGGCCACGTGGGCGACATCGGCGCGGCGATCCAGGATTTCGTGGAGCCGCAGCACATGAGCGTGGTGCGCGATTTCTGCGGCCACGGCGTCGGCCAGGTGTTCCACGACGAGCCGAACATCGTGCATGTGGGCCGCCGCGGCGAAGGCCCGAAGCTGATGCCGGGCATGATCTTCACCGTGGAGCCGATGATCAATCTCGGCCGCCCGCACGTGAAGGTGCTGTCCGATGGCTGGACCGCGGTGACGCGCGACCGCTCCCTCTCCGCCCAGTTCGAGCATGCGGTGGGCGTGACCGAGACCGGCGTGGAGATCTTCACCCTCAGCCCCAAGGGCTATCACAAGCCGCCCTACGTCGCGCCGCACGTCGCTGCCTGAGGATCCTGGAAGAAGCCATGGCCGATGCGCCGGACGACGGCTTCAAGGAGGCGCCCCATTTCCACGGGCACCGCGACCGGCTGAGGGCGCGCTTCCGCGAGGCGGGGGCGCTAGCGCTTGCCGACTACGAACTGCTGGAGCTGGTGCTGTTCCGCGCCGTGCCCCGGCGGGACGTGAAGCCCCTGGCCAAGGCGCTGGTGGACCGATTCGGCTCCTTCGCCGAGGTGGTGGCGGCGCCGGTTCCGCTGCTGGCGGAAATTCCCGGGGTGAAGGACGCCATCATCACCGAGCTGAAGGTGGTGGAGGCGGCGGCGCAGCGCCTCGCCCGCGGGCAGGTGAAGCGCCGCCCGGCGCTGTCCTCCTGGAGCGCGGTCATCGACTATTGCCGCACCGCCATGGCCTATGCGGAACGCGAGCAGGTGCGCGTGCTGTTCCTCGACAAGCGCAACCAGCTCATCGCCGACGAGGTGCTGCAGACCGGCACGGTGGACCACGCCCCGGTCTATCCGCGCGAGGTGGTGAAGCGGGCGCTGGAGGTGTCCGCCTCCGCCCTTATCCTGTGCCACAATCACCCGTCCGGCGACCCGACCCCGTCGCGCGCGGACATCGACATGACCCGCCGCATCATCGAGGTGGCCAAGCCCCTCGGCATCGAGGTGCATGACCATATCATCGTCGGCAAGGACGGCCATGCCAGCCTGAAGGGGCTGCGGCTGATCTGACGGGACGCCTGGACGACCCGCCAAAGCCCGCCTTCCCAAGCCGCCTCCCAAGCCTGACGGAACGCGATGGCGGGCGAAGCCTGCCCGGCCGGGGGCGCCAGCCGGCCGCCTCCGCGGCCCGAGACCTCTGCCCAAGAGGACCCTTCGCCCAAGAGGATCTTTTTGCCCAAGAGACCCTCTGCCCCCGAGATGCCCCGCCCCCCGACGGCGGCGTCCCGGCGATGGCGATCCGAGGGACGGTGATCCGCGGGACGGCCTGCGCGGAGATCGGGAACGACCCGGGCCGGCGCGGCGCGAAGGCACGGCGCGGGTGGCGCCAGGCCTTGGAACCGCGCCCCCGTATCGCAGCGGCGCAGTCGCTTCGCCCCCCTCCGCGCGCATAAAAAAGGGCGCACAAAAAAGGCGCCGCGCGAGTGCGCGGCGCCTTCTTGCGTCAGGGATGCTGTCTCAGCTCACTTCAGAGCGTTGAACGACGTGGCGAACGACAGCGAAGCGAGGAACTTGTTGCCGCAGGAATTGGTGTTGCTGATCATGAACCCGCAGTCGAAACCGTCGAGGTCGGTGCCGGAGTAGCGCAGGTCAAGCGTGGCGGCCTTGTAGGTGAAGGCGACGCCCACGTTCCACCAGTTGTAGCCGGGGATTTCCTGGATGAAGGGGCCCACGGTGTAGTTGTAGGCGCTGGTGGACAGCCACTGATGGCCGAACTCGCCCGAAGCGTACCAGCCGAACTCGCCGCCGCTGCCGAAGGACGGGAGCGGAACCTTCGCGGTCACCGAGAGGGCCGTGCCGTCCGTGCCGGTGGAGGCGAAATCGCTGGTCCAGTACAGGTTGGCGCCGAGCGTCAGCCAGGGCGCGACCACGTAGGTGGGCTTGAAGTAGATTTCCCAGTAGTTGAAGTCGGTCGAGCCGGGGCCGACCGGGGGCGCCAGGAGCGGATTGTAGGTCGAGCTGCTGCCGGGATAGGTGTAGTAGACCGCGCCGACGTCGGCGGTGAAGCTGCCCCAGGTGTGGCGCAGGCCGGCCGCGAAGTCGACTTCAAGCGAGCTGTTGCCGTCCGAGTAGCCGAGGCCGTTGATGGTGGTGTTCACCCAGTTCTGGTTGGACGCCCACACGTTGAAATAGATCCAGTCGAAGAGCTGGAGCTCGGCATAGCCCTGGATGGCGGGGTTGTTGTTGGTCTGGCTGATGCCGCGGAACAGGTAGTCGGTCGTGGCGGTCACGCCAAAGGCCACGTCCCACAACGGCGCTTCCGGAGCAGGCGCCGCCTTGACCGGCAACGGCTGGCTCATGTCGGCGGCCGAGGCGGCTCCGGCCAGGAGCATGGAGGCGGCGACGACTGCAATCTTCTTCATAACGTTACCCCGCAGCGATTTAGAGCCATAAAAATCACGTCCCCGGCTTCTGTCCATTAGGAAAAATCAGGCACAGGATGGCGCCATAATAGGCAAAGCCGCATGGATGCTCGATTCTTGTGTTGCATCGATGCAACGCACGGTGTCGAAACGGCGATTTCACCTCTTCCTCGCAAGAAAACCGTGTGCCGACGAAGGGCCACGCCCTCTGTGGAGAGGTATCAAAATAGTGAAAACTCGCCGCACCGGCGCACCACCCTGATGCGAAAGACACGGCGGGCGCACAATTTCCGCAGCGGCAGGGCGGCGAGTCGCGTCACGTCGGCCCGGGTCCGCCCGCAGGTCGGCTCAGGATCGGCGGGTCAGGGGCGGGTCATGAGCAGGGGCCGGCCGCGCTCGGGGGTGCGGGCCCAGCCGCCATCCTCCTGGCGGGCGAAGCGAATCACGTTCCCCGCCCCGGCCCCGCGGATGAGGATGTTGCCGCCCTCGATGTCCCACGCGGCGGGGCCGAACCGCAGCAGCGCGGCATCGCAGCCGGCGGCGACGGCCACGGCGTGGCCGCCGCCCTTGCCGACGGCCTCCTCGAGCAGGGTCCAGCGGCAGACCGGCGTGCCGGCGATGCGCGCGAGGTCCCACTCGCCCACCACCTCCTCCACCTTCACGTCGGTGCTGTCCTCGGCCACCGGGCTGGCGAGGAAGTAGACGCCGTCCCCCTCGCGCAGGGCCTCATAGCTGCCCCCGGCGCCCTCGGTGAATTCCGCCACGGTGCGGCCCTGCCCGTTCAGCACGCGGATGGAGCCGGAGGGATCCGGCAGCCAGGCCGCGATCTGGTTCGAGAAGCCGATTTCGGCGCAGGCGACCTTGTCGAACTCCACGGCCAGGCCGGGGCCGAGGGGCTCGGCCTTCAGGGTGAAGGCGCAGGCGCGCGCCCCATCAGCGCTGGTGAGGCGAAACGGCCCCGCGAGCCGCGTGCCCGCCTCCCGCACCGCCGGGTCGAGCCGCGGCGTGGCCGGCGCCGGCTTCTGCGCCGCCGGGGGCGGCGCGGGGCGAGGCTCTTCCGCCGCCCCCGCCACCGGCGCCCCGCAGGGGCCGAGCGCCGTTCCCAGAACCAATGCGAGGCCGAGCAGCTGCCGTGGACCCATCGTGCCCTCGATACCGATGCGAGACGGCCATGCTACCACCTCGCGCCCGGCTGATCATCCGTCAGGCGCAATCCCGGGACCGGGCGCCGGGCTGCGGCGGGCCGAAGGGGCCGGCTCAGGCCTTCGGCCAGGGCGTCTCGGCCACCGGGGTGAGCGGCCCTGCGCCGTCGAGCCAGGAGAGGATGTTGTCCACCACCAGCTGGCCCATGGCGCCCCGCGTGTAGCGGGTGGAAGAGCCCACGTGCGGCAGCAGCACCACGTTGTCGAGGGCGAGGAAGCCCTCCGGCACGTTGGGCTCGTCCTCGAACACGTCGAGGCCGGCGGCGAGGATGGTGCGCTCCTTCAGGGCGGCGAGGAGGGCGGCCTCGTCCACCACCGTGCCCCGCGCCACGTTGATGAAGATCCCGTCTGGCCCCAGAGCCGCCAGCACCTCGGCATTGACCAGGTGACGCGTCGCCGGCCCGCCGGGCACGATGACCACCAGCACGTCCACGGCGCGGGCCATGTCGACGAGGTGCGGATAATAGCGGTACGACACGTCGGGCTGCGGCCGGCGGGTATGGTAGACCACCGGCACCGAGAAGGCGTCGAGCCGCCTGGCGATGGCCTTGCCGATGCGGCCCATGCCGAGGATGCCCACGGTGCGGTCGCGCAGGGTGGGCCCCAGGGGGAAGGCCGCCGCCTTCCATCCGCCCGCCCGCACGAAGCGGTCGGCCTGGACGATGTCCCGCACCGTGGCCAGCAGCAGGCCGAGGGTGAGGTCCGCGACTTCCTCGTTCAGCACGTCGGGCGTGTTGGTCACCATCACCCCGCGGCGGGCGGCGGCGGCGGCGTCCACCGTGTCGTAGCCGACGCCGAAATTGGCGACGATCTCCAGGTCGGGCAGGCGCGCCATCAGTGCGTCGTCCACCCGCACCTTGCCGCGGGTGGCGATGGCGCGCACGCCCGCGGCGTTGCTCGCATCGAGGGTCTCGATCGGCACCAGGGTGCAGCGGGCGGAGAGCTGGTGCTCCACCACGTCCTCCATCACGGGGCCGGTCAGAAGTACAGCCGGGCGGGCTCCATCGGTCATCGCAAGGCTCGCAGGTGTGGCCCCCGGCAGGCCGCGGGGCGGAAGGAGAAGACGCGGGAACCTAGCCGCCCGGCGCGCCGGAGGCGATGCCGGAAGCGGCCGCGTCCGCGGCGCATCCCCTGTTTAGCGCGATCCCGGGCCACGGCCCAACGAAAGTTCAATCGTTTTAAATTCCCCTTGATCCCGGCCGCGCCTCGCACCATGATCGCGCCGCGTCGCAGGAGACGCCGGCCTCGGTGGGCCCAAGAAGCGTTCAAGAAACGTTGAAGCGACACGGGCGCGACAGAAAGGCGGGCTAAGATCCGTCGGCGGCGCCCGATCACACGGGGAGAAGACGCTTCATGGCGACCGTGGACATTCGCGGTGTGAAGAAGGCGTATGGCGCGACGCAGGTCATCCACGGCGTGGATGTGAGCATTCGCGACGGCGAGTTCGTGGTTCTGGTCGGCCCTTCCGGATGCGGCAAGTCCACGCTCCTGCGCATGATCGCTGGGCTGGAGAACATCACCGGCGGCGAGATCCTCATCGGCAATCGCGTCATCAACGAGATGCCGCCGAAGGAACGGGACATCGCCATGGTGTTCCAGAACTACGCGCTCTATCCGCACATGACCGTCGCCGACAACATGGGCTTCTCGCTGAAGCTGCGCAAAGCGCCGAAATCCGAGATCGACAGCCGCGTCAACCGGGCGGCGGGCATCCTCAACCTGTCCAAGCTGCTGGACCGCTATCCCCGCCAGCTCTCCGGCGGCCAGCGCCAGCGCGTGGCCATGGGCCGCGCCATCGTGCGCGACCCGCAGGTGTTCCTGTTCGACGAGCCCCTGTCCAACCTCGACGCCCAGCTGCGCGTGCAGATGCGCACCGAGATCAAGGAACTGCACCAGCGGCTGAAGACCACCACCGTCTACGTCACCCACGACCAGATCGAGGCCATGACCATGGCCGACAAGATCGTGGTGATGCGCGACGGCATCGTCGAGCAGATCGGCGCGCCCCTCGACCTCTACGACCGGCCCGCCAACCAGTTCGTCGCCGGCTTCATCGGCTCGCCCTCCATGAACTTCATCAAGGGCAAGGTGCGCCTGTCGGGCACGCCGCTGCTGGAGACCGACAGCGGCGTCGCGGTGCCGCTGCCGGTGGCGGACGGGCTCACCGATGGCAAGCCGGTGATCTACGGCCTGCGCCCCGAGCACATCCGCCTCGATCCCGAGGGCGTCCCCGCGACGGTGGTGGTGACCGAGCCCACCGGCTCGGAGATCCTCGTGGTCGCCCGCCTCGGCACCCAGGCGCAGGGACAGGAAGTCACCTGCCTGTTCCGCGAGCGCCTGTCGTTTGCCCCCGGCGAGACCATCCGCATCGCGCCGCAGCCGGGCCTCACGCACCTTTTCGAGGAGGCGACCGGCAACCGCCTCTGACCCAGTGGCACGGTGAAAAGACCGCCCGGCAACGCCAAAACCCCAAACGCCAGGGCGGCGCCAGACAACAAGACGGCATCTTCACGGGAGGAAGACCAATGACCATTTCCAGACGCGACGTGCTGATGGGCGGCGCCGGCCTCGCCGCCGGCAGCATGGCCCTTCCCTTTCTCGGCGGCACGTCCGCCCTCGGCCAGTCGGTGCCGACGTTCGAGCCGGAACCCGGCGCGTCCCTGCGCCTGCTGCGCTGGTCGCCCTTCGTCAAGGGCGAGGAAGACGCCTGGATCGCCAACACCAAGAAGTTCACCGAAAAGACCGGCATCGAGGTGCGCATCGACAAGGAGAGCTGGGAGGACATCCGTCCCAAGGCTGCCGTCGCGGCCAACGTGGGCTCCGGCCCGGACATGGTCTGGGTGTGGTTCGACGACGCCCAGCAATATCCCGACAAGCTGCTCGACGTGACCGACCTCGCCAAGGGCCTTTCCGCCACCTATGGCGGCTTCTATCCGGGCAACGAGGTCTACGCCCAGGTGAACAACCGCTTCGTCGGCCTGCCCCTCGCCACCATCGGCAATGCCGTGGTCTATCGCGACAGCTGGGTGAAGGAAGCCGGGTTCAGCGAGTTCCCGAAGGATACCAAGGCCTTCCTGGAGCTGGGCAAGGCGCTGAAGGCCAAGGGCCACCCCATGGGCTTCACCCTCGGCCACGGCGTCGGCGACGGCAACAACTACACCCACTGGGTGCTGTGGAGCCACGGCGGCCGGATGGTGGACGAGAACGGCAAGGTCGTCCTCAACTCGCCCGAGACGGTGGACGCCCTGCGCTACGCCGCCGAGCTCTACAAGACCTTCATTCCGGGCACCGAAAGCTGGCTCGACGTCAACAACAACCGCGCCTTCATCGCCGGCGACCTGTCGGTGACGGCGAACGGCGTCTCGGTCTACTACGCGGCGGCGAACGACCCCAAGCTCGCCGACATGGCGGCGGACATGCGGTCCACCAACTTCCCCATCGGTCCCGTGGGCAAGTCGGTGGAGCTGCACCAGACCACCACCGCCTGCATCTTCAAGTACACGAAGTACCCGAAGGCGGCGCAGGCCTACCTGTCCTTCATGTTCGACGCGCCGCAGTACAATGCCTGGCTGACCGGCGCGAGCGCCTATTGCTGCCAGACGCTGAAGGCCTTCGCCAACAATCCGGTGTGGACCTCCAAGCCCATCCATGCCGCCTATGCCAAGGCCTCCGACACCCTGCGGCCCAACGGCTATGCCGGCCCCCTGGGCCCGAAGTCGGCGGCGGCCATGGCGGACTGGATCGTGGTGGACATGGTGGCGGAAGCCTCCACCGGCCAGCGCACCCCGGAAGAGGCCGCCAAGCGCGCCCAGGCCCGGGCCGAGCGCATCTACCGCTGAGCGCGAACCTCCTCCCCTCTCCCTCTGCGGGAGAGGGGCCCGGGGTGAGGAGGCGCCGGGCGCGGTGGCGCGGTCTCCTCACCCGTCTCGCGGCTTCGCCGCGATCCACCCTCGCCCGCAAGGGGAGGGGGGCTTCCCCCCCGCTGGGGGCACAAAAAAGACCTTCCGGAGATTCATGCCATGGCCAACATCGCAGCGGCTGAGCCCAGATCCTCCCGGTCCTTCTGGGCCGGGATCGGCCAGGGGCGGCACGTCATCGGCATCCTGTTCATGCTGCCGGCGGCGATCTTCCTGCTGTTCTTCCTCACCTACCCGCTCGGGCTCGGCGTCTGGCTCGGCTTCACCGACACCCGCATCGGCCGCGCCGGCGTGTTCATCGGCCTGGAGAACTACCAGTCGCTCATGGGCGACAGCCTGTTCTGGCTGGTGGTGTTCAACACCATCCTCTACACCACCGTCGCCTCGGTGCTGAAGTTCGGCCTCGGCCTGTGGCTGGCGCTGCTGCTCAACCAGAACCTGCCGTTCAAGTCGTTCTTCCGCGCCGTGGTGCTGCTGCCCTGGGTGGTGCCCACCGTGCTCTCCGCCATCGCCTTCTGGTGGATCTTCGACAGCCAGTACTCGATTATCTCCTGGGCGCTCATCAAGATGGGGCTCATCTCCCAGCCCATCAACTTCCTCGGCGACGTGACCAATGCGCGGGCCTCGGTGATCGCCGCCAACGTCTGGCGCGGCATCCCCTTCGTCGCCATCTCGCTGCTGGCCGGCCTGCAGACCATCTCGCCCTCCCTGCACGAGGCGGCGACGCTGGACGGCGCCACCAACTGGCAGCGCTTCCGCTTCATCACCCTGCCCATGCTCTCGCCCATCATCGCGGTGGTGATGACCTTCTCGGTGCTGTTCACCTTCACCGACTTCCAGCTCATCTACGTGCTGACCCGCGGCGGGCCGCTCAACTCCACCCACCTCATGGCCACCCTGTCCTTCCAGCGCGCCATTCCCGGCGGCTCCCTGGGCGAGGGCGCGGCCATCGCGGTGGCGATGATCCCGTTCCTGCTGGCGGCGATCCTGTTCAGCTATTTCGGCCTCCAGCGTCGCAGGTGGCAGCAGGGCGGAGCGGACTGATGGCGCTCCATGGACCGCAGGGTGGACCCCGCCCGATGCAGCTGAAACGGCCGTCACCCTCCGCCTTGTGCGAAGGATCCACCCCACCGCCTGCACCGCGCCGGAGGCCTCGGTGGATGCCCCGGAGCAGCCGGGACATGACGGCAGGATTGATCAGGATACGCCCATGACCCAGGCCCCAGACCAGATGACCGACAATTCCTCGGGCATGAGCTATCTCGACAGCCTGCCCAAGCGGCTCGTCACGGTGATCCTGCCGCTGCTCGTCTTCGTGTTCGTGCTGCTGTTCCCGTTCTACTGGATGGCGATCACCGCCATCAAGCCAAACTACCAGCTTACCGACTACAACAACTACTCTCCGCTCTGGGTGGTGGAGCCGACCCTGGAGCACATCAAGTATCTCCTGTTCGAGACCTCCTACCCGCATTGGCTGTGGAACACGATCTACATCTCGGTGGCGGCCACCGTCATCTCGCTGGTGACCTCGGTGTTCGCCGCCTACGCCATCGAGCGGCTGCGCTTCCACGGCTCGCCGTGGGTGGGGCTCGGCATCTTCCTCGCCTACCTGGTGCCGCCCTCCATCCTGTTCATCCCGCTGGCCATCATGGTGTTCGGCCTCGGCATCTACGACACCAAGCTGGCGCTGATCCTCACCTACCCCACCTTCCTGGTGCCTTTCTCCACCTGGCTGCTCATGGGCTATTTCCGCTCCATCCCGTTCGAGCTGGAGGAATGCGCGCTGGTGGATGGCGCCTCGCGCTGGCAGATCCTGATCAAGGTGCTGCTGCCGCTCTCCGTGCCGGGGCTGATCTCCGCCGGCATCTTCTCGTTCACCCTGTCGTGGAACGAGTTCATCTACGCCCTCACCTTCATCCAGTCGTCGGAGAACAAGACCGTGCCTGTGGGCGTGCTCACCGAACTGGTGCGCTCGGACGTCTATGAGTGGGGCTCGCTGATGGCCGGCGCCCTCATCGGGTCGCTGCCGGTGGTGATCCTGTACTCCTTCTTCGTGGACTACTACGTTTCCTCCATGACCGGGGCGGTGAAGGAGTAGCGACGCCCGCCGCCGGCGGCTGGCGGGCCTTCCCCCTGCGAAGCTTTGCCCGCTTGCCCTGGGGCCGCGCCCGTGGCACCCCTTTCCGCCTTCGCTGCGGCGCGTCACGCGCCGGGAGACCGCAGGGCATGGAGGTGAGGGGATGATCGAGCGCGCGATCGAATCGGTGCTGTTCCGCAGCCGCTGGATCATGGCGCCGTTCTATCTCGGCCTCGTCGTCTCGCTGCTGGTGCTGCTGTTCAAGTTCGGCACCGAGGTGCTGCACTTCATCACCCACGCCATCGGGGCGACGGAAAGCGACACCATCCTCGGCATCCTCGCCCTGGTGGACCTGACGCTCACCGGCAACCTGGTGCTGATCGTCATCTTCTCCGGCTACGAGAACTTCGTCTCCAAGATCGATCCCGAGGGCCATCCGGACTGGCCGGAATGGATGACGCGGGTGGATTTCACCGGCCTCAAGCAGAAGCTGCTCGCCTCCATCGTCGCCATCTCGGCGATCCAGCTGCTCAAGGCCTTCATGAACATCGACAAGGGCCAGATGAGCGAGAACACGCTCATGTGGCTGGTCATCATCCATGTGGTGTTCGTGGGATCGAGCCTGGTGCTCGCCTGGTCCGACAAGCTGGGCAACAGCAAGCACTGAGCACCGCGAACGGCCCCGGCCACCCGGACGCATGCGACGTAGCGGAATGTGGGCCGGACCCAGCGCAACCGTGCGCCGCAGGCGTGCCGTGTGACCGGCCCTGCCGGGCATTGTCCGCTGCGCGCTCTTCCCCTCACCGCCCCGGCAACACCAGCAGGGTCCTCTCCTTCGGCAGGGTCGGGCGCGACAGCATCACCGTGGGCGTGCCGGAGCGCTCCACCTGCCAGTCCTTGCCGAGCCGCGACAGGAAGCGGTCCAGCCCCCACGCGCTGAAATAGTGCATGGGGATGACGAGGGGCGGGTTGATGGCCTTCAGCGTCTCCACCATCCCCTCAATGTCGAGGGTGTAGGAGCCGTCCACCGGCGCCAGCACCACGTCGATGCGCCCCAGCGCCTCCAGATGGTCGGGCGTCAGAAGGTGGTGCAGGTGGCCGAGATGGGCGATGCACAGGCCCGCCACCTCAAACACGAACATGGAGTTGCCGTCATACTCCGTGCCCGACCCGTTGCGGGTGTTGGTGGGCACGTTACGGACCCACACATCGTCGAGGGTCAATTCGTGATGGGCCGCCCCGCCCTGCGGATTCCAGCCGCGCAGCACGAATTCGATGCCCGGATCGGCCGCCTCGGTGAAATGCGTGTCGTGGGCGTGGTTCATGGTGGCCACCCGCGGAACGAGCGGGGCGCGCACGTAATCGTTGTAGTCGGTGACGATGGTCACCCCGGCCGGGCTCTCGATGAGGAAGCTGGCGTGGCCGAGGAAGGTGAGACGCACCTCCCCCGCCCCTCCGCCCGCCTTTCCGTCCGGGCCTTGGGCGAGGCGCAGCGCCGATACGTCGCGGCGGGCCGAGCCGGGCGCGACGGGCGCCAGGGCGGCGAGGCGCACCGGCTTCGGCCCGGCGACCATGCGCGGGCACTTTTCCGGCGCGGCGGCCGCCAGCCCCGTTCCCGCCGCCAGGAGCAGGGTCACGGCCAGCGGCACCAGCGCCAGGGGCGACACCCCGGCAAGGGCACGCAATCGGGACAGGGCCGCGAGAACGGCCGACGGGACGGCACGGCAGGGCAAGGCAGACCCTCTCTCTGCTTCGGCGGGCCCGACCGGCCCGCCACGGGAGGAGACGACCCGATTGTGGCACCTCCCCTCCCGCTTGCAATCGCGCGCGCCTCACGCCAGCGTGAGCCGCCGCCGCCGCACGCGCCCGCAGACGGCCCGGCGCGCGTCGGCCCCCGGGAGGTTCACAATGTCTTTCAACATGGTCATCGTTCAGCCCGCCGTCGCCCTGATCGCCGGCATCCTGATCCTCGCTTTTCCGAGACTTCTCAACGTGTTGGTCGCGCTCTACCTGATCTTTATCGGGGTCACCGGGCTGATGGGGCATTGAGCCGGCGCGGCACCGGAGCGGCATGCCCGCGCGGCTGCCCGCCGATTGCGCAGTTGATGCTGTGTGCGCTGCACGCTAAAGCAACGGCCACATTCCGCACGTCCCAGCTACAGGGATCAGCTACATGACGAAATGGGTCTACACCTTCGGCGACGGCAAGGCCGAGGGCAAAGCCGACATGAAGAACCTGCTCGGCGGCAAGGGTGCCAACCTCGCCGAGATGTCCAACCTCGGCCTGCCCGTCCCTCCCGGCTTCACCATCACATCCGAGGTGTGCACCTATTATTACGCCCACGGCGAGACCTACCCGGCCGAGCTGAAGGGCGAGGTGGAGACCGCGCTGGCGCAGGTGGGCCAGCTGGCGGCCAAGTCGTTCGGCGACGCCGCCAACCCGCTCCTGGTCTCGGTGCGCTCGGGCGCCCGCGCCTCCATGCCGGGCATGATGGACACGGTGCTCAACCTCGGCCTCAACGACGAGACCGTGGAGGCCGTGGCCAGGCTCGCCGGCGACCGGCGCTTCGCCTATGACAGCTACCGCCGCTTCATCACCATGTATTCCGACGTGGTGCTGGGCGTGAGCCACCACCATTTCGAGGAGATCCTGGAGCACTACAAGCTCCAGAACGGCCACACCCTCGACACCGACCTCAGCGCCGACGACTGGGCGGCCCTGGTGGTGAAGTACAAGGCGAAGGTGCTGGCCGAGCTCGGCAAGCCCTTCCCGCAGGACCCGCACGAGCAGCTGTGGGGCGCCATCGGCGCCGTGTTCGGCTCCTGGATGAACGCCCGCGCCATCACCTACCGCCGGCTGCACTCCATCCCGGAGAGCTGGGGCACGGCGGTGAACGTGCAGTCCATGGTGTTCGGCAACATGGGCGAGACCTCGGCCACCGGCGTCGCCTTCACCCGCAACCCGTCCACCGGCGAGAACGCGCTCTATGGCGAGTTCCTGGTGAACGCCCAGGGCGAGGACGTGGTGGCGGGCATCCGCACCCCGCAGGACCTCACCGAGAAGGCCCGCAAGGCCGCCGGCTCCGACAAGCCCTCCATGGAACTGGCCCTGCCCGACGCCTTCAAGGAGTTCGAGCGCATCTCGCATGTGCTCGAAAACCATTACCGGGACATGCAGGACCTCGAGTTCACGGTGGAGAAGGGCAAGCTCTGGATGCTCCAGACGCGCTCCGGCAAGCGCACCGCCAAGGCGGCCCTGCGCATCGCCGTGGAGCTCGCCGCCGAGGGGCTGATCACCGAGCAGGAGGCCGTGGGTCGGGTCGACCCCGCCGCCCTCGACCAGCTGCTGCATCCCGCCATCGATCCCAAGGCCGAGCGCAAGGTGATCGCCTCGGGCCTGCCGGCCTCTCCCGGCGCCGCCTCCGGCTCCATCGTGTTCTCCGCCGACGAGGCCGAGGCCATGAAGGAGCAGGGCCGCAAGGTGATCCTGGTGCGCGTGGAAACGAGCCCCGAGGACATCCACGGCATGCACGCCGCCCAGGGCATCCTCACCTCGCGCGGCGGCATGACCTCCCACGCCGCCGTGGTGGCGCGCGGCATGGGCAAGCCCTGCGTCTCCGGCGCCGGCTCTCTGCGCATCGACTATGCGGCGCAGACGCTGACCGTCGCCGGCCAGACCTTCAGGAAGGGCGACATCATCACCATCGACGGCTCCACCGGACAGGTGCTGGCCGGCGAGGTGCCCATGCTCCAGCCGGAGCTGTCGGGCGAGTTCGCCACCCTCATGGGCTGGGCCGACAAGGTGCGCAAGCTCAAGGTCCGCGCCAACGCCGAGACCCCGGCGGATGCCCGCATGGCCCGCTCGTTCGGCGCCGAGGGCATCGGCCTGTCGCGCACCGAGCACATGTTCTTCGACGCCGGCCGCATTCTCGCCGTGCGCGAGATGATCCTCGCCGACGACGAGGCCGGCCGCCGCTCGGCCCTGGCCAAGCTGCTGCCCATGCAGCGGGCGGACTTCGTCGAGCTGTTCGAGATCATGAAGGGCCTGCCGGTCACCATCCGCCTGCTCGACCCGCCGCTGCACGAGTTCCTGCCCCACACGGCGGAGGAGACCGCCGAGGTGGCGAAGAGCCTCGGCGTCGACGTGGAGCGCATTGAGCGGCGCAACAAGGAGCTGCACGAGGTGAACCCGATGCTCGGGTTCCGCGGCTGCCGCATCGCCATCGCCTTCCCCGAGATCGCCGAGATGCAGGCGCGCGCCATCTTCGAGGCGGCGGTCATCGCCGCCAAGAGCACCGGCGAGGCGGTGGTGCCGGAGGTGATGGTGCCGCTCATCGCCACCAAGGCCGAGTTCGACATCGTCGACAAGGTGATCCGCGACACCGCCGCGGCGGTGGAGAAGGAGACCGGCGCCACCCTCACCTTCCAGGTGGGCACCATGATCGAGCTGCCCCGCGCCGCCTTGCGCGCCGAGGAGATCGCCAAGGGCGCCGAATTCTTCTCCTTCGGCACCAACGACCTCACCCAGACCTGCTTCGGCGTCTCGCGCGACGATGCCGGCACCTTCCTCGGCCCGTACGTGCAGAAGGGCATCCTGGAGACCGACCCGTTCGTCTCCATCGACGTGGACGGCGTGGGCGAGCTGGTGAAGATCGGCGTGGAGCGCGGCCGCCGGTCGCGGCCCAACATCAAGCTCGGCATCTGCGGCGAGCACGGCGGCGACCCGGCCTCCGTCGCTTTCTGCCACGAGGTGGGGCTCGATTACGTGTCCTGCTCGCCCTTCCGCGTGCCGATCGCCCGGCTAGCGGCGGCGCAGGCGGCGCTGAAGAAGTAAGGCGGCCGGCTCGCAAGGGCCGCCATTCCCCGCACCGCGGGCACCAGCGAGCAAGGCCACCCGGAGACACATGTCCGGGTGGCCTTCGCATTTTTACCGGGCACGTCCACCGGGCAGCCGGGAACCAGCACGGCCGCCGGCCGTTTCCCTTGCGCGCGCCGGACGGCGACGCCAACGGTTGAGGCACATCATGGAAGACGCCCAAGTGGGTTGGATCGCCGCCATCATCATCGGCGGGCTCGCCGGCTGGATCGCATCCTCCTTCATGAAGAGCGGTACCGGCCTCTTCATGAACATCATCCTCGGCATCCTCGGCGCCGCCATCGCCAGCTTCCTGTTCGGGCTGCTGGGGGTGAGCTTCGGCGGCTGGCTCGGCTACCTGGTGGCCGGCGTCGTCGGCGCCTGCATCCTGATCGGCGGGGCGCGGGCGCTCAGGGCCTGACCCGATCCCCTCACTGCACGAAAGTGTTGCTGAGGGTGCCGATGCCGGCGATCTCCACCTCGATGGTGTTGGATGGCTCCTTCATGGTGCCCACCCCCACCGAGGTGCCGCAGGCGATGAGGTCGCCGGGATTCAGCGTCATCTCCCGCGACAGCAGCGAGACGAGGCGTGCCGGCGGAAAGATCATGTCGGAGAGCGGATAGTCCTGCCGCTCCTGCCCGTTGAGGATGGTGCGCACGCGCGCCGTCGCCGGATCGAAGCCGGTGACGATCCACGGGCCGAACGGGCCGTAGCCGTCGATGCCCTTGGCTCGCGCCCATTGCGGGAAGGTGGGATCGCGGGTGAGGATATCGGCGGCGGTGATGTCGTTCACCACCGTGTAGCCGAAGATGTAGTCCGCCGCCGCGTCCTCAGAGACGTTGGTGGCGGTCCGGCCGATGACGATGCCCAGCTCGCCCTCGTACACGGTCTTGCCGTCATAGCCGGCCGGCCGGCGCACGGTGGCCCCCGGCGCCGCCACCGAGGTGGTGGCCTTGAGCAGATAGAGCGGCTCGGCCGGCTCGGCCACCTTCAGCCTGGCCGCCAGCTCATGGAAATTGTTCCACAAAGCGACGATCTTGGTGGGCGCGCACGGCGCCTCCAGCGTCACGTCGGCAAGGGCAAGACGCGCACCGGTGGGGGTGGCGCCGGAGAACATGCAGCCCTCGTGCACGGCGATGGCGTCGCCCTCAAGGGTGCCGAAGCCGGTCTTTCCGTCGGCGGCGAAGCGCAGCCAGGTGGCCATGGGTGTTTCCTCTGGGATTGTTTGGCGGGCAGCAGCCTCGTGCCTCGGCCGACTGGAACGAAGTGGAAGGAGAGCCGTGGCCCAGCGCAAGACCGCGCCGAAGGCGGCTTCATCTTGTGACGGGGCTGTTTCGGCCGGCTTCGCCGACTTTTTCCTGGGCCCCGGATCAGCTACTCCGGCTGTCGCCGTCGCTTGTCCGGGGCACTGTGGGGATCAGCCCTTGAGCACCTCGACGAGGGTCTTGCCGAGGCGGGCCGGGGACGGGGACACGCGAATGCCCGCCGCCTCCATGGCCGCGATCTTGTCCTCGGCGCCGCCCTTGCCGCCGGAGATGATGGCCCCCGCATGGCCCATGCGGCGGCCGGGAGGCGCCGTGCGGCCGGCGATGAAGCCCACCATCGGCTTCTTGCGGCCCTTCTTCGCCTCGTCGGCGATGAACTGCGCCGCCTCTTCCTCCGCCGAGCCGCCGATCTCGCCGATCATCACGATCGACTGGGTCTTCGGGTCGGCCAGGAACATCTCCAGCACGTCGATGAACTCGGTCCCCTTCACCGGGTCGCCGCCGATGCCCACCGCCGAGGTCTGCCCCAGCCCCTCCTGCGAGGTCTGGAACACCGCCTCGTAGGTCAGCGTCCCCGAGCGCGAGACGATGCCCACAGAGCCCTTCTTGAAGATGTTGGCCGGCATGATGCCGATCTTCGATTCGCCCGCCGTCACGATGCCCGGGCAGTTCGGCCCGATGAGGCGGCTCTTGGAGCCCGAAAGCGCCCGCTTCACCTTCACCATGTCCAGCACCGGAATGCCTTCCGTGATGCACACGATGAGCGGGATCTCCGCGTCGATGGCTTCCAGGATCGCGTCGGCCGCCCCCGGAGGCGGCACGTAGATCACCGAGGCGTCGGCCCCGGTCTTCTCCTTGGCCTCGATCACGGTGTCGAACACCGGCAGGCCAAGATGGGTGGAGCCGCCCTTGCCCGGCGAGGTGCCGCCGACCATCTTCGTCCCGTAGATGATGGCCTGCTCGGCGTGGAACGTGCCGTTCTTGCCGGTGAAGCCCTGGGTGATGACCTTGGTATTGGCGTCGATGAGCACGGACATCACGCAGCTTCCTTCTTCACCGCGGTCACGATCTTCTGCGCCGCATCATCCAGATCGTCCGCCGGGATCACGTTCAGCCCCGACTCACGGATGATCTTCTTGCCCTCGTCCACGTTGGTGCCGGCGAGGCGCACCACGAGGGGGACCTTGAGACCCACCTGGCGCACGGCGGCGATCACCCCCTCGGCGATGACGTCGCAGCGCATGATGCCGCCGAAGATGTTCACCAATATTCCCTCGACGTTCGGGTCCGCAGTGATGATCTTGAAGGCCGCGGTCACCTTCTCCTTGGTGGCGCCGCCGCCCACGTCGAGGAAGTTGGCGGGCTCGCGGCCATAGAGCTTGATGATGTCCATGGTGGCCATGGCGAGGCCGGCGCCGTTGACCATGCAGCCGATGGTGCCGTCGAGCGCGATATAGGAAAGATCGTAGCGCGAGGCCTCGATCTCCTTGAAGTCCTCCTCGCTCTCGTCGCGCAGCTGCGCCACGTCGGAATGGCGGAACAAGGCGTTGGCATCAAAGCCCACCTTGGCGTCGAGGCAGACCAGGCGGGCGTCCTTCGTCACCACCAGCGGGTTGACCTCCAGCAGGCTCATGTCCTTCTGGGTGAAGGCCCGGTAGAGGCCTTCCGTCAGCGCCACCGCCTGCCGGCCGAGGTCGCCGGAAAGCCCGAGCGCCTGCGCCACCTTGCGGCCGTGCAGGGGCTGGATGCCGGTGGCGGGGTCCACCGAGAAGGTATGGATCTTCTCCGGCGTCGCGTGCGCCACCGCCTCGATGTCCATGCCGCCCTCGGTGGAGACCACGAAGGCGACGCGGGACGTGGCGCGGTCCACCAGCATGGAAAGGTAGAGCTCCTTGTCGATCAGGGCGCCTTCCTCCACGTACAGGCGGTTCACCTGCTTGCCCTCGGGGCCGGTCTGGAGGGTGACGAGGGTATTGCCGAGCATCTCGGCGGCGTTCGCCTTCACCTCGGCCGGGGTCCGAACCACCCGCACGCCGCCCTTCGCCCCCTCCGGCAGCTCCCTGAAACGCCCCTTGCCGCGCCCGCCGGCATGGATCTGCGCCTTGACCACGAAGGCGATACCGCCCAGCGCCCGGGCGGCGGCCTCCGCCGCCTCCGGGGTGAAGGCGGCGACGCCGCGGGAGACCGGGACGCCGAAATCCTTGAGGATGGCCTTGGCCTGATATTCGTGAATGTTCATCGGGGCTTCCTCCCTCGTCGAGGGCCGCGTGCGTGGCGGCTCCGGCGCTGCTCTTCCGGCGGCGCACTTCGACCAAAGTCGGAGTGTGCACGCAATCGGCGGCGCGCACCAATGCGACACGGCGCCGGTGGGGCCGGAGGCGTGACGCTCTCGGCGGGTTTGGGGCGAAGATCGCCGGGCCCCTCAGGGGCGGCGCGGAGCCGGCGGCCGGTGCGCTCAGCGCGGCGGGCCGGTCGGGCGGCGGAACCGCAGTCTCGCGGCTCGCGTCGAAGGCGGGCCGTTCAAAGGCAGCCTGTGTCTAGAGCGTTTTCGAGCGAAGTGGTTACCGGCTCGCGTGAAGAAAACGCGTTAATTCAAAGATCCAGAGCATTTCACCGATTCCGAGAAACGGGGAAATGCTCGAGGGCACGCGTCATGCCCGGCCTTGTGCCAGGCATCCACGTCTCGGCGCCGTCGCCACGCGGCAGGACCGTGCCCGGTCCTGCCGCGTGGTGGCCGGGACAAGCCCGGCCATGACGCGTGTGCGAGCGGACGGATCAGACCACGCGGCCCTCGTGCATGGACTTGATCTGCTCGGGCGAATAGCCGAGCTCGGACAGCACCTCGTCGGTGTGCTCGCCGAGCAGCGGCGAGCCGGTGACTTCCACGCTCATGTCGGAGAACTTGATCGGGCTGCCCACGGTCAGGTACTTGCCGCGCTGCTTGTGGTCCACCTCGACGATGGTGCCGCTCTTGCGCAGGGACTCGTCCTCGGCGATCTCCTTCATGGTGAGCACCGGGGCGCAGGGGATGTCGAACTTGCGCAGGATGTCCACCGCCTCGAACTTGGTCTTGTCGGCCAGCCACGCCTCGATCACGGCGAAGATGTCGAAGATCTTGTCCTGGCGGGCGCGGGCGGTGTTGTAGGCGGGATCGTTGATCCATTCCGGCTTGCCGATGGCTTCCGCCACCTTGCCCCAGGCCTGCTCCTGCACGGTGAAGTAGATGTAGGCGTTGGGATCGGTCTCCCAGCCCTTGCACTTCAGCACCCAGCCCGGCTGGCCGCCGCCGCCGGCATTGCCGCCGCGCGGCACCACGTCCGAGAACGTGCCGTGCGGGTATTGCGGGTATTCCTCCAGGTAGCCCACCCGGTCGAGGCGCTGCTGGTCGCGCAGCTTCACCCGGCACAGGTTGATGACGGCGTCCTGCATGGACACGGCCACCTTCTGGCCCTGGCCGGTCTTGTTGCGGGCGTGCAGCGCGGTGAGGATGCCGATGGCGAGGTGCATGCCGGTGTTCGAATCGCCGAGCGCCGCCGCGGACACGGTGGGCGGGCCGTCCCAGAAGCCGGTGGTGGAGGCCGCGCCGCCGGCGCACTGGGCCACGTTCTCGTACACCTTCAGGTCTTCATAATGGTGGCCGTCGGAGAAGCCCTTCACCGAGGCGACGATCATGCCCGGGTTGAGCTCCTTGATGTGCTCCCAGGTGAAGCCCATGCGGTCGAGCGCGCCGGGGCCGAAATTCTCCACCAGCACGTCGCTCTCCTTGATGAGCTTCGTGAGCACTTCCTTGCCCTCGGGGGTCTTGGTGTCGAGGGTGAGCGAGCGCTTGTTGGAGTTCAGCATGGTGAAGTAGAGGGCATCGGCATTGGAGATGTCGCGCAGCTGGTTGCGCGTCACGTCGCCGGAGCCGGGGCGCTCCACCTTGATCACGTCCGCGCCGAACCAGGCGAGGAGCTGCGTGCAGGCGGGGCCCGCCTGGACGTGCGTGAAATCGATGATCTTGATGCCTTCCAATGGCTTCGTCATTGTCGCGTTCCCTTTCAACAGTGCCTTTAAGATCAAGGTGAGAAGGACCTTCGCGCCCGTCTCCTCCCAGGAACCCTCCGGTCCGGGCAGCAGGACGCCGCCGGCGGTCCGTTTCCTGCCGGTTGGCCCGGCTATGTTGCTTGTGAAAGCTCCTTCAGCTTCGCCTCGAGCTCGGCGAGGCGCTTGCGAAGGTCCCGCTCCTCCTTCCAGCGCGCCGTCTCGTCGCGGATCACCGCGGCGATCTGGGACGGCCGCCCCTCGCCCGAGGAGACGATGGCGACGGTGAAGGCGATGGAGAGGGCATGGCCGTCCTTGTGGAGGGCCGGCACGCGCAGGAGGCTGGTCCCGTAGCGGGTGATGCCGGTGCGCATGGTCTCGTGATAGCCGTCCCAGTGCCGCTGGCGCTGGCGCTCGGGGATGATGATGTCGAGGGACTGGCCCAGCGCCTCATCCGGGCTAAAGCCGAACATGCGCTCGGCCGCCCGGTTCCAGAGGGTGATGGCGCCGGCCGCGTCACAGACGACGATGGCGTCGCCGACGGCATCCAGCAGCTGAGCAAGATCCAGGGCCGCAGTCATGGGACCAACTCTTCCTTCCTGAACTTCGTTCGACCTTGCCGCCGGAGGGTTCGCCGGCGGCAAGGCTCTTTCCCCGGCCGGTCCCTCAGGGCGCCGGCCGAAGGGGCGGAACCTATTCGGCCGCCATCCGCCGCGGCGTGCCGAGCGCGCCCGACCGGCGCAGGGCATCGATGCGGTCGGGCGTGAAGCCCAGCACCTCGCCCAGCACCTCGTCGGTGTGCTCGCCCAGAAGCGGCGAACGCTCCACGTCCACATGGTTGTCGGACAGCTTGATGGGGTTGCCGACGGTGAGATACGAGCCGCGCGCCGGGTGCTCCACCTCCACCAGCGTGCCGGTGGCGTAGAGGGAGCGGTCCTCGGCGATCTCCTTCATGGAGAGGATGGGCCCGCAGGGAATGTCGTAGCGGTTGAGGATCTCCATGGCCTCGAACTTGGTGTGGGCCATGGTCCACGCCTCGATGCGGGTGAAGATCTCGTTGAGGTGCGGCAGGCGCGCGGCCGGCGTCGCATAGCCGGGATCGGTCTTCCACTCGGGCTCGTGGATGACGTCGCAGATCTTCTCCCAGACCGGGCCCTGGGTGATGAAGTAGATGTAGGCGTTGGGATCGTGCTCCCAGCCCTTGCAGCGCAGGATCCGGCCGGGCTGGCCGCCGCCGGAATCGTTGCCGGCGCGCGGCACCGTGTCGCCGAAGGGCACGCCCTCGCCGTGCTGGCTGTATTCCTTGAGCGGGCCGTGGGCGAGGCGCTGCTGGTCGCGCAGCTTCACGCGGCACAGGTTGAGCACCGCATCCTGCATGGCGCACAGCACCTTCTGGCCGCGCCCGGTGTGCTCGCGCTGGAACAGCGCGGTGACGATGCCCAGCGCCAGGTGCAGGCCGGTGCCGCTGTCGCCGATCTGCGCCGCGCTGACCACCGGCGGACCGTCGCGGAAACCGGTGGTGGAGGCGGCGCCGCCGGCGCACTGGGCGACGTTCTCATAGACCTTGCAGTCCTCGAACGGGCCGGGGCCGAAGCCCTTCACCGAGGCGAGGATGAGGCGCGGATTGATGGAGGACAGGCGCTCCCAGGTCAGCCCCATGCGGTCCAGCGCGCCGGGGGCGAAATTCTCCACCAGCACATCGCACTGCTTCACCAGGTCTTCCAGCACGGCCTTGCCGTCCGTCGTCTTGGTGTCGAGGGTGATGGACCGCTTGTTGGAGTTGAGCATGGTGAAATAGAGGCTGTCCGCGTCGCCAAGGTCGCGCAGCTGGCCGCGCGTCACGTCGCCTTCGCCCGGCCGCTCCACCTTGATCACGTCCGCGCCGAACCAGGCGAGCAGCTGGGTGCAGCTCGGTCCGGACTGAACGTGGGTGAAGTCCAGGATGCGGACTCCCTCTAAAGCCTTGCCCATAGTGTCCTCGCAATTCCGCTCTGGGTCTCGTTCCCGGTTTTACTTTTGTTTTTGTTTGGTTTTCGGGTTCGCGCCGGCGGGACGTATCCCGCCGGCCGGTCGCGTCAGCCCGACGCTCTCACTTCTTCTTTTTCACCACGCTCTGCGGGTTCAGCGAGCCGATATTGCCGCTCTCCGAGCCGGCGGCCGGGTCGATCTCCGCATTGATCAGGGTGGGCTTGCCACTGTCCATGGCCGCGCTCACCGCGCGGTAGAGCGCGTCCGGCGAGGTGACGTTCACGCCGACGCCACCGAAGGCTTCCATCATCTTGTCGTAGCGGGCGCCGGGCACGAACACGGTGGTGCCGGGATCGCGGCCCGTGGGATCGGTGTCGGTGCCGCGATAGATGCCGTTGTTGTTGAAGATGACGATGGTGACCGGCAGGGCGTAGCGGCAGATGGTCTCCACCTCCATGCCGGAGAAGCCGAAGGCGCTGTCGCCTTCCACCGCCAGCACCGGCTTGCCGGTCTCCACCGCCGCGCCGATGGCAAATCCCATGCCGATGCCCATCACCCCCCAGGTGCCCACGTCGAGGCGCTTGCGCGGGCGATACATGTCGATGATGCCGCGGGCGAGGTCGAGGGTGTTGGCGCCCTCGTTCACCAGGATGGCGTCGGGGCGTTCCTTGATGACGGTCTTCAGGGCGCCGAGGGCGCCGTGGAAGTCCATGGGCACCGAATTCTTGAGCAGCTTCGGCGCCATCTTGGCGATGTTGGCTTCCTTCTTGGTGCGGATGTTCTCGATCCACTCGGCGGGCGGCGCCTGCCAGGAGCCGTCAAGGCGGGCGTTGAGCGCGGCGATGACGGAGCCGATGTCGCCCACCAGCGGGGCGGCGATCTCCACGTTGGAATCCATCTCGCGGGGCTCGATGTCCACCTGGATGAACTTCTTGGGCGCGTCGCCCCAGGTCTTGCCCTTGCCGTGGGAGAGCAGCCAGTTGAGCCGGGCGCCCACCAGGAGCACCACGTCGGCTTCCTTGAGCGCGGTGGAGCGCGCCGCGCCGGCCGACTGGGGATGGGTATCCTCCAGCAGGCCCTTGGCCATGCTCATGGGCAGGAAGGGAAGGCCGCTCTTCTCGATGAAGGCGCGGATCTCCTCGTCCGCCTGGGCATAGGCCGCGCCCTTGCCGAGGATGACGAGGGGCCGCCTGGCGCCCTTGAGCAGGTCGATGGCCCGGTCCACGGCGGCAGGCGCGGGGATCTGCGCCGGGGCGGGATCGATCACCTTGACGAGGGACTTGGCACCGGCCTCGGCGTCCATCACCTGGGAGAAGAGCTTCGCCGGCAGATCGAGATAGACGCCGCCGGGACGCCCCGACACCGCCGCGCGGATGGCGCGGGCGACGCCGATGCCGATGTCCGCCGCGTGCAGCACGCGGAAGGCGGCCTTGCACAGGGGCTTGGCGATGGCGAGCTGGTCCATCTCCTCGTAGTCGCCCTGCTGGAGGTCGACGATCTCGCGCTCGGACGAGCCGGAAATGAGGATCATGGGGAAGCAGTTGGTGGTGGCGTTGGCCAGCGCCGTCAGGCCGTTGAGGAAGCCGGGGGCGGAGACGGTGAGGCACACGCCGGGCTTCTTGCCGAGGAAGCCGGCGATGGCCGCCGCGTTGCCGGCATTCTGCTCGTGGCGGAAGGAGATGACGCGGATCCCCTCGGCCTGGGCCATGCGGCCGAGGTCGGTGATCGGGATGCCGGGCACGCCGTAGATGGTCTCGATGCCGTTCAGCTTCAGGGCATCGATGACCAGGTGGAAGCCGTCGGTGAGCTCCGGCTCGGCCGCGGGGTCGAGATGCACCACGTTGTCTTCGATCTTGCTCTTTTCCGCCGTTGCCATGAGGCGTCTCCTTACTTGTGTCGTTCCGGGCGAGCCTGTGACCGGCCTATTCGGGGAAGACACCGTGTCGTTCCACATGAGCCGCAAGGCCCATGGTGTGTTCCCGCACCAGGCGCTCGGCGAGATCGGGGTCCCTGTGCTCGAGCGCGTCGATGATCGCCATGTGTTCCCGCATGGAGATTTCGAACCGGTTCTCCTGGCGCACCGACACCGCGCGGATGGCGCGCATGTGCAGGAACAGGTTGCCGGTCATGTCCACGATCAGCCGGCAGCCGCCCATGCGGATGACGGCCTGGTGGAAGGCGATGTTCGCCTCCGAATATTCGTGCATCTGGGCCGAGATGGGCTGGGCCTCGAACTCCTTGAAGAGGCGGTTCAGCCCGGCGATCTCGTCGTCCGACGCGGCGGTGGCCGCGAGGCGCGCGGCCATGGCCTCCAGCGCCGCCCACACCACGATGAGGTCGAGGATCTCGCGCTTGGTCTTGCGCACCACGAAGATGCCCCGGCGCGGCACGGAGCGAACGAAGCCCTCCTGCTCCAGCACCGTCATGGCCTCGCGGATGGGCGTGCGCGACACGCCCAGCGTCTCGGACAGCTGGCGCTCGTCGAGGCGGAATTCGGCGGTGGTCCCGTAGATGTCCATCTGCGTGATCGCCCGCTTCAGCGCGTCATAGGCCAGCATGCGCAGGCTGGACGCGGCCTCCAGCGGCTCCACGTTGAGCTTCGGAGGGTCCGTGGCCAGCACGGGGGTCTGATGCACGGGCGATTGATGCACGACCTGGGTTTCCTCTCCCTGGAACGGCGGCCTTCTGTCGAGGCCGTCCATCCGCGTGAAATACTGTATACGGTCTTCATAACGCCAACGCAATCCTCTCGTCCCGGAATTCCATTGCGCGCCGCAACATGGGCGGCAGCGGCAATCCCGGGCGGCCGGGGCGCGGCGCGCGCGCCCCGGGGCGGCCTCACTCGGCGGCCGCCGGCTTCTCGCCCTCGGGCCTCAGCCGCGCCATGACCATGGCGATCAGCGGCCACACCAGCATCACCAGCGCGAGGGTGACGATGGAACCCACCAGCGGGTTGGACCAGAAGATGGACAGATGGCCCTGGGACACCAGCATGGCCTGGCGGAAGGAGCTTTCCGCCATGTCGCCCAGCACCAGGGCCAGCACCAGCGGCGCCAGCGGGTAGTGCAGCTTCTTGAACAGGTAGCCGATGACGCCGAAGACCAGCATGACGGCGATGTCGAGCCCGGCATTGTGCACCGTGTAGGCGCCCACCGCGCAGATCACGAGGATGACCGGCGCGATGACGCTGAACGGAATGCGCAGGATCGCCGCAAAGATCGGCACCGTGGTCAACACCACGATCAGCCCGGCGATGTTGCCGAGATAGATCGAGGCGATGAGGCCCCACACGAACTCCTTCTGCTCCACGAACAGCAGGGGTCCCGGCTGGAGGCCCCAGATCAGCAGGCCGCCCAGCAGCACCGCCGCCGTGGGCGAGCCGGGGATGCCCAGCGTCAGCATGGGCAGCAGCGCCGAGGTGCCGGCGGCGTGGGCCGCCACTTCCGGCATCACCACGCCTTCGAGTTCGCCCTTGCCGAAGTTGCGTCCGTTCTTGGAGAACTTCTTGGCGAGGCCGTAGCTCATGAAGGAGGCCGGGGTGGCGCCGCCGGGGGTGACGCCCATCCAGCAGCCGACGATGGCCGAGCGCAGGCAGCCCACCCAGTATTTGGGCAGCTTCTTCCAGGTCTCGAACACCACCTTGGCGTTGATGGCGGCGCTCTTGCCCTTGAAGGCGAGGCCCTCTTCCATGGTCAGCAGGATCTCGCCCACCCCGAACAGGCCGATGACCGCCACCAGGAAGTCGAAGCCGCGCAGCAGCTCCACCGAGCCGAAGGTCATGCGCAGCTGGCCGGTCACCGTGTCGATGCCCACCGCCGCCAGCGCGAAGCCGAGCATCATGGCGGCGATGACCTTCGCCGCCGGCTCCCGTCCCATGCCCACGAAGGCGCAGAAGGTGAGGAGATAGACCGCGAAGAATTCCGCCGGGCCGAACTGCAGCGCGAACCTGGCGATCACCGGTGCGAGGAAGGTGATCAGCAGCACCGCGAAGAAGGCGCCGATGAACGAGCCAGTGAAGGCCCCGGTCAGCGCCTCGCCGGCTTTTCCCTTCTGGGCCATGGGGTGGCCGTCGAAGGTGGTGGCCACGCTCCACGGCTCGCCGGGGATGTTGAACAGGATGGAGGTGATGGCGCCGCCGAACAGGGCTCCCCAATAGATGGAGGAGAGCATGATGATGGCGGAAACCGGCGTCATCGAGAAGGTGAGCGGCAGGAGGATGGCGACGCCGTTGGCGCCTCCGAGCCCCGGCAGCACGCCGATGAGGACGCCGAGCGTGATGCCGACGAACATGTAGACGATGTTCATGGGGTCGGCGAGGACGCCAAACCCACCGATGAGGGACGTGAGCGCTTCCACGGGGGTCCTCCGTTGCGCCTCCTCTGCCGGCTTCTGGCGGCGGCTGGAGGGGCGGGCGCGTGGTTCGTTGGTCGGGTTTCGCCGTCTCCAGGCGTCGCGGCTGAGCCGGCGCGCCTGTCGCGGACTTGACGGTCGCGGGGCGCCCGCCGGCCTCGTCCCGGAGGGAGCAAGGGGACGCGGACGCGACGCAGGAGGCGCGGGCGCTGCGGGCCCCGGGCCAATACGGCGGTCCGGCCCGTTCACGCATCAGGATGTCGCGCGCCTCGAATTTCAGGCGCCTCGGATTTCAGGCGGCGCTCAGTAGCCGAGGGCGGTCTCGAGCGGCCCCTTCGGCAGCGGCACGAGGAACCAGATCTCGAACATCACGAACAGCGCCAGGGGTACCCCCACCGCGACCGGAAGGATGCGCGCGATCGAATACTTGCCGAGCCACCACATGAAGAAGGCGATGAACACGGCGGAGGCGAGGTAGATCCCCACCAGGAAGATCAGCCCCACATAGGCCGTCGTCGGCACCAGCACCTGCATCACCGACTTGAGCTGGGTGCGATCGACGAAGTTGCCGAGGTCGGGATGGCGCGTGACCAGCGCCTGCACCACCGTGACGGCGCTGGCGACGAACATGATCAGGCCCACATAGAAGGGGAAGTATCCCGCCTGCGGCCCGTCCGACGCCCAGCTCATGCCGACGCGCACGCTGTCCGCCATCACCAGCGCGGCCAGCGCCATGAAGACGAGGGCCACCGCCACGTCCACGGTGCGGTTGGTGACGGTTGTCTCACTGTGTCCGGAATGCCCGGTTTCGCTGCTCATGAACCTGTCCTCCGGTTGGCCGGCAGAAGCGTCTTGCGTCGCGAAAGGCTCCCCCGGCGAAAACCGGAGGAGCCTTGCTCCTCTACTTCGCGACGAAGCCGGCCTTCTCCATCAGGTCCTTGTGGGTGGTGTCGGCCTTGCCGAGCCAGGCGGCGTATTCGGGACCGGTGAGGGCGGTGGTGTTGAACGCGCCCTTCTGCATGAATTCCTGCCACTCCGGGGTGCCACGCACCTTCTTGAACAGCTCGACGAAATAGTCGACCTGCTCCTTGTTCGCCCCCGGCGGCATGAAGATGCCGCGCAGCATCAGGTATTCGATGTCGAGGCCGGCCTCCTTGCAGGTGGGAATGTCGGCCCAGGACTTGCCGTTGGCGATGGGCTCCTTGTAGGGCAGGCGCTTGTCGTCGAACACGCAGAGCGGCTTCAGCTCACCCGCGCGCCACTGGGAGACGGCCTCGATGGGGTTGTTCACCGACGACGTCACGTGCCCGCCGACCAATTGGGCGGCCACGTCGCCGCCGCCCTTGTACGGCACGTAGATGAACTTGGCGCCGGTCTTCTGCTCGATGGCGGCGGTGATGATCTGGTCTTCCTGCTTGGAGCCGGTTCCGCCCATCTTGAAGATCTGGTCGCCCGACGCCGCCTTCAGCGCGGCGAGATAGCCCTTCACGTCGTCATAGGGCGCCTTGGCGTTCACCCACAGCACGAACTCGTCGAGGGCCAGCATGCTGACCGGGGTCATGTCCTTCCAGGAGAAGGGCACGCCGGTGGCGAGCGGCGTGGTGAAGAGGTTGGACAGTGAAATGATGATCTTGTGGGGATTTCGGTTCGATCCCTTCACATCCAGAAAGCCTTCGGCGCCCGCGCCGCCAGACTTGTTGATGACCACGAGCGGCTGGCTCATCAGGTTGTTCTTCTGAACGATGCCCTGGATCATGCGCGCCATCTGGTCGGCGCCGCCGCCGGTGCCGGCGGGAACGATGAACTCCACCGTCTTCGTGGGTTCCCAGGCGAGAGCTCCGAGCGGCGTCATGGCCGCCGCCACGGCGAGCACAGCCGCACTTTTCCTGACTGTTCTGGCGATTGCCAAATGCATGGTCGTCTTCCTCCCGGATCGTCCGCTTTGTTTGTTTTGCGGATCGTGACGTAACATATTGCTTTATTTGGCGTTTTTGCCGCTTACGTTAGGGCGGCCTGAAAAGAGTATAACGTATGCCACTAGTGTCAATGGAATTTTCAATTCCGAATTTGGTACCGTGTATTTAATTGTCTAGAATAATGTATACCAGTTTCACCCGGATACAGTCCCGCACGCAGGTAACCGAGGCCGGCACAGGAAGCCTGGGACCGAAACGCAGCCCGCCTCCGCAACCGCGCCTTCCCGCCCTGGTGTCCTGGCCGACTGAAGCGCAGCGCAAGGAGAGCCGGGATCCGGCGCAGGGTCTCCCCCGCGCAGCGGGCAGTGTCGGCAGCGCCGGTCACACGCCCGCATGCGGCGGACTTTCGCGCCGGGTGCGGGCCTCACCGATAGACGGCGTAGTCCTGGGGCAGCACCTCGTCGGCGCCGCAATAGAGCCGGGTCATCTGCTCGGCCGCCGCCGCCACCCGTCGGCCGAGGCGCTGGATGCGGTCGTCGCTCATGCGCACGGCCGGGGCGGAGACCGACACCGCGCCCACCGGCTCGCGCCATTCGTTGAGGATCGCCGCCGCCACCGCGCGCATTCCCGGAGCGTGCTCCTCCCTGTCCACGGCGTAACCGCGGTCGGCAATCGCCGCCACGTCGTCCATGAGCACGCGCTCTTCCCGGTGGGTGGCGGTGGTGAACGGCTCGTAGCGGATCTGCATCAGGCAGGCGCCGCGGAAGGACGGGCTCGCCGCCGCCAGCACCGCCTTGCCCGCCGCCGTGGCGTGGAGCGGCAGGCGGGCGCCGAGGCGGAAGAAGGCCCGCACCGGCGCATGCGCCTCCGCCTGCGCCACCACCACCAGCTCCATGGCGTCGAACATGGCGAGGTTCACGGTCTCGTCGGTCTCGTGCAGCAGGCGGCGAATCACCGGCCGGCCGATGTCGGGCAGCTTGCGGATGCGCAGGTACGCCGCGCCGATGCGGAACAGGCCGAGTCCCACGGTCCAGAGCCCGGTGGACTGGTCGTGATTGACCAGCTGGCGCTTCTCCAGGGTGGTCAGCAGGCGGTGCACCGTGGACACCGGCAGCTCGGCGCGGCGGGAGATCTCGGCCAGCGCCATGCCGTCCGCGTCCGCCACCACCCGCAACAGGGCGATGGCCCGGTCGAGGGACTGGACCTCGCTGCCCCCTTCCGAGGCGGTCCCGGAGGCCGGCCGCCCCCGGCGCCGCGGCGCCACCTCGCTCTCGACCATCCGCCACTCCCCGGACCGGCCGCGGAGGCCGGTCATCTTCGGTTTGCGGGCCACCCGGCCCACAGTCCCAACTTAAGGGAAGAGCCGGCGCCGTCCAGCCTGTGACAAATTTTCCGCTTTATGGAATTAATTTCCATATATATCCTTCAGCCAGCATCGCCAACGGCCAGACGCGCCTCGCAATCTGGCATACATAATACGTAATTGAAAACGCAGGAGGATCGGCCATGAAGGTTTGCATCTACGGAGCGGGCGCCATCGGTGGATATCTCGGGGTGGCCCTCGCCCAGGCCGGGGCCGAGGTGAGCCTGGTCGCCCGCGGCGGCCATCTGGAAGCCATGCAGACCAACGGCGTGAAACTGCTCATCGACGGAGAGGAGCGGGTGGCCCGGGTGCGTGCCACCGACGACCCGCGCGAGCTTGGCCCGCAGGATTATGTCTTCATCGCCCTCAAGGGCCATTCGGTGCCGGGCGTGGTCGAGCGCATGCGCCCGCTGCTGGGCGACAACACCGCCCTCGTCACCGCCGTGAACGGCGTGCCCTACTGGTATTTCTACAAGCATGGCGGCGCGCTGGAGAACCGCACGCTGGAGACCATCGACCCCAAGGGCCGCCAATGGGCGGCGTTCGGACCCGAGCGGGCGCTGGGCTGCATCGTCTATCCCGCCACCGAGGTGGTGGCGCCGGGCGTGATCCAGCACATCTACGGCGACAAGTTCCCCATCGGCGAGCCCTCCGGCGAGATCACGCCGCGCGTCACCGCCCTCAGCCAGCTCATGGAGAAGGGCGGCCTGCGCGCGCCGGTGATGACCAACATCCGCGACGAGCTGTGGCTGAAGCTGTGGGGGAATCTGTGCTTCAACCCCATCAGCGCCCTCACCCACGCCACCCTCGACATCATCGCCGCCGACCCCGGCACCCGCGCCGTGGCGCGCAACATGATGCTGGAGGCGAAGGCCGTGGCGGAAAAGCTCGGCATCAATTTCCGGGTGGACGTGGAGCGCCGCATCAACGGCGCCGGCGCCGTGGGCGCGCACAAGACCTCCATGCTCCAGGACCTGGAGCGCGACCGGCCCATGGAGATCGACCCGCTGGTGAGCGTGGTGCAGGAGATGGGCCGCATGCTCGATTTGCCCACGCCGACCCTGGACGTGGTCCTCGCCCTGGTGCGCCAGCGTGCCGGCATGGCGGGCCTCGGCGACATCCTCAGCGTCCCTCCGCTCACCGCCGCCGACCTGGAGGCGAAGACCCTGGAGCCGCAGAAGAAGCGCGCCGCGCAGTGAGCGCGGGCCGCCGGCGGCCCATCGGCGTCAGGGCCGGGGGGGGGCGCCGGGAAAACGAAATGGCCGGGCGAGAGCCCGGCCATTTCGGTGTGATTTAAGCTGGTCCTGCGCCGCCCGCATCCGCTGCCCGCACGTCCGGACGGCGGCAACGCGCGCGGCGGCCGGCGATCAGTTGTCCTGCTCAGCCACCGACGCGAACGGGGAGGCGCTCCCCTCCGGCTGGCTCGCGTTCAGCGCCATTCCGGTCAGCACATAGCCCAGCACGAGAGCGGCAAACACGGCGATTCGCTTGTACATCCTCTTCCCTCACCTGGCGTCTCGGCACCCGGCCGAACCGGCTCATCGCACCGCCCGGAACGCCCGCGGGTCTACCCCCCGCGTGCCGCACCGGAGCTGAATGCATATGTCAGCATCGGTTCATAATGGCTGAACGGGCTTCCGGTTTCCCAGAACGCCCGCCGACGACGACTTCCATCGGCACTGCGTCCGAAAGTCCGGCCCGGAAGGTGACTTCGGGACGATTCGGCTGCAATGCGAGAGGTCTTACACCGCACCGCCCGCACTGTCTGTGTCCGGGGCGTCACAGCCGGCCCTTTCATGACGGTCAGGGTAAAGCAGGGGTTTACGGAGCGGCGGCGCGCGGCGCTTTACTCCCCTGCCCCGAGGCTCTAAGCGGAGGCGTCTTTCGGCAACGCACAAAAGGCGCCCATGCTCCGCAAGCTCTATGACTGGATCATCGCCTATTCGGCGAAGCCTTCGGCGCCGTGGGCGCTGGCCCTCGTGTCGTTCGCGGAGAGCTCGGTGTTCCCTGTGCCGCCGGATGTGCTGCAGGTGCCGATGACCCTGGCCCGGCCGGACAAGGCCTGGCAGTACGCCTTCATCGCCACCATCGCCTCGGTGCTGGGCGGCCTCGTCGGCTACGCCATCGGCGCGCTGCTCTATGAGAGCGTGGGCAAGTTCCTCATCGACCTCTACGGCTACGGCAGCAAGGTCGACCAGTTCCGCGAGGCCTATGCCCATTACGGCCACTGGGTGATCCTGCTGAAGGGGCTCACGCCGATCCCCTACAAGCTGGTGACCATCACCTCGGGCTTCGCCCAGTACAACCTGTTCTGGTTCGTGGTGCTGTCCATCATCACCCGCGGCGCGCGCTTCTTCATCCTGGCGGCGCTGCTGCACTATTTCGGGCCGTCGGCGCGGGAATTCATCGAGAAGCGGCTGGGCCTCGTCACCCTCGGCCTTCTCGCGGTGGTGGTGCTCGGCCTCGTGGCCGCGGTCTACTTCATCTGATCCGGCGAGGTGGCTGAGCCACCCCGCCCGCCTTCAATGCGCGGGCACAATCAGTTGGCCCCCTTGGGCTTCGACAGCACCGAGGCCGTGCCCGCCGAGGCGCTGCCCGACGCGGCGGTGCCGACCCCCGCCTTGCGCGGTCCCTGGCCGGCCTGCGAGACCCCCGCCGGCGCATCCGGGGCCTTGCCGGCGGCGCCGGGCGAAGGCGCTTCGGCGGAGGCGCCGGACGGGGCCGCAGGAGGTTGGGCGGGCGCTTGAATCGGAGCCGGCGGCGGAACGGCTGAAGCCGGGGGCACCGGCCCTGTCGACTGCTGCGCCGGCGGGGTCGCGCCGGGAGCGACGGCGGCGGGAGCCGCAGGCGCAACGGCGCCCGGCGCCGCGGGTGCGGCGGGCGCGGGCGTCAGGGCCGCCATGGAGGCCTCCGGCGGACGCGGCGGCGGCAGGGGCGCGGCGGACGGCTGCGGGCTCGGCGCCAGGCGCGCCACCGGTGGCGCGGCATTGCGCGGCGGAGCCGGCGGGGCGGCAGAACGGCGCGGCGCCCCGGGCACGGCGATGGTCTGGGCGCCATTGAGGGTGCGGGCGCTCACCACCCGGCCGGTGGCGGCATTCACGCGCAGCACCGCCGGGCCCTCCTCGTCCACGGCGGTGAGCACGTAGGTGCCCCCGGCGAGGCGCGGCAACGACACCTGCCAGTAGCCCATGCCGCGCACGATGTTCATGACCTCCCGCGGCGGCAGGATGGGATAGCGCGGCACCCGGGCCGGCACCTCGTAGCCATAAGCGGGCGGCGCCCCGTAGGGACCCTCGTAGATCATCACCTGCGCCGCCGCCGGCACAGACGCGCCGATGGGCAGAAGGGCGGCGGGCAGAAGGGCAACGCCCAGAAAAAGGGCAGGCGAAGCGAGGCGGAAAGGCCGGGCGGGAAGGGGCGACATGGCGCGCGTCTCATGCTTTCGGTGCGTCAAGGCGAATCCCGCGCACTAAACCGGGCCAATACGGCAGCCATGGGACCATGAGCGGCCCGCCGCGTGGCGGGAGCGGGGGCGCCGGCCGAAACGGCGTTGCGTGGCAGGCCGCCGCGCCGTACCGTTCTTTCATTCCACCGGGCCGGGGCGCAACTTTTCATCACCCTGACCGCATCCACGCCATCGGGGCGCTTGTGAGATTGCCGCTTTTCTGGCATCTTCGGCGAGATAGGGAAACAATGCTTCCCTATCTCCCACATGGCTGGCTCGAAACGAACCGCGTCCGGACTTCCCGGCGCGAAGCGGTGGCGTGTGGTGCAAAAGTTGCAACGTCGGCTCCTGCTCAGCTAGAGCGGTGCTCCGGCGGACACGGGGGTGGCCGGCGGGCACAGGGCCCGGCCGGCGGTCAGAAAAGGAATGCGAACATGGCAGCGACGGATCGCAAGGATGGCTTGATCGGAAGCGTGGCTCAGCCGGCCGCCGCCGTGAAAGACCCGGCGATCTTCGGCCGTCCGCAGCCGTTCGGCCTGTTCGACCCGGCCCAGGAGAAGGATTCCTGCGGCGTCGGCTTCATCGCCGACATCAAGGGGCGCAAGTCCCACCGCATCATCCAGGACGGCATCAACATCCTGCTCAACCTGGAGCATCGCGGCGCGGTGGGCGCCGACCCGCGCGCCGGCGACGGCGCCGGCATGCTGGTGCAGATCCCGCACAAGTTCTTCGCGAAGGAAGCGGCGCGCCTCGGCTTCGCGCTGCCCGAGCCGGGCCAGTACGCCGTCGGCCACATCTTCCTGCCGCGCGACCCGGAGGGCGAGGCCATCGTCCGGGCCGCCTACGAGCGGGTGGTGGCCGAGGAAGGGCTCGCCGTGCTCGGCTGGCGCGACGTGCCCACCGACAATTCCTCCCTCGGCTGGAGCGTGCTGCCCACCGAGCCCAAGCATGCGCAGGTGTTCATCGGCCGCGGCGAGTTCACCGGCGACGAGGACGGCTTCGAGCGCCGCCTGTTCGTGCTGCGCAAGGTGATCTCCAACACCGTCTACGGCGCCATGGACCCGCGCACCGCCGGCTATTACCCGGTGTCCCTGTCCTGCCGCACGCTGGTCTACAAGGGCATGTTCCTCGCCGACCAGCTCGGCGCCTATTATCCGGACCTGCACGACCCGGACTTCGAGAGCGCGCTCGCCCTGGTGCACCAGCGCTTCTCCACCAACACCTTCCCGGCCTGGCCGCTGGCCCACCCCTACCGGATGGTGGCGCACAACGGCGAGATCAACACCCTGCGCGGCAACGTCAACTGGATGGCGGCGCGGCAGGCCTCGGTGGATTCGGAGCTGTTCGGCGCCGACATCTCCAAGCTCTGGCCCATCTCCTACGAAGGCCAGTCGGACACCGCCTGCTTCGACAACGCGCTCGAATTCCTCACCCAGGGCGGCTATTCCCTGCCCCACGCGGCCATGATGCTGGTGCCGGAGGCCTGGGCGGGCAATCCGCTCATGGACGAGGAGCGGCGCGCCTTCTACGAATACCACGCCGCCCTCATGGAGCCGTGGGACGGCCCCGCCGCCATCGTCGCCACCGACGGCCGCCAGATCGTGGCGACGCTGGACCGCAACGGCCTGCGCCCCGCCCGCTACATGGTGACCAGCGACGACACCATCGTCCTCGCCTCCGAGATGGGCGTGCTGACCCTGCCGGAGGAGAAGATCGTCACCAAGTGGCGCCTGCAGCCCGGCAAGATGCTGCTGGTGGACCTGGAGCAGGGCCGCCTCGTCCCCGACGAGGAGATCAAGACCGAGCTCGCCCGCGCCAATCCCTACAAGGAGTGGCTGAAGCACACCCAGCTGGTGCTGGAGGACCTGCGCCCGGTGGAGGCGCGCGAGGTGCGCACCGACGTGTCGCTGCTCGATCGCCAGCAGGCCTTCGGCTACACCCAGGAGGACCTCAAGCTTTTGATGGCGCCCATGGCCATCACCGGCCAGGAGGCGATGGGCTCCATGGGCACCGACACGCCCATCTCGGTGCTCTCCAACAAGTCGAAGTCGCTGTTCACCTATTTCCAGCAGAACTTCGCCCAGGTGACGAACCCGCCCATCGACCCGATCCGCGAGGAGCTGGTGATGAGCCTCGTCTCCTTCATCGGGCCGCGGCCGAACATCTTCGACCTGGAAGGCAACGCCCGCCGCAAGCGGCTGGAGGTGCGCCAGCCCATCCTCACCAACGAGGACCTGGAGAAGATCCGCTCCATCGGCTTCATGGAGGAGCGGTTCGACACCCGCACCCTCGACATCACCTACCCGTCCGACAAGGGCGCCGCGGGCATGGAGGATGCCGTCGAGCGCCTGTGCGAGCGCGCCGAGGCCGCCGTGCACGGCGGCTACAACATCATCATCCTGTCCGACCGCATGACCGGGGCGGACCGCATCCCGATCCCCTCGCTGCTGGCCACGGCGGCGGTGCATCACCACCTCATCCGCAAGGGGCTGCGCACCTCGGTGGGCCTCGTGGTGGAGACGGGCGAGGCGCGCGAGGTGCACCATTTCGCCTGCCTCGCCGGCTACGGCGCGGAGGCCATCAACCCCTATCTCGCCTTCGAGACGCTGCTCGCCATGAAGGACGAGATCCCCGAGGAGGTGGACGACAAGGAAATCGTCAAGCGCTTCATCAAGTCGGTGGACAAGGGGCTGCTCAAGGTGATGTCCAAGATGGGCATCTCCACCTACCAGTCCTATTGCGGCGCGCAGATCTTCGACGCGGTCGGCCTCTCCTCGGAGTTGGTGAACAAGTACTTCTTCGGCACCGCCACCACCATCGAGGGCATCGGCCTCGCGCAGATCGCCGAGGAGACGGTGAGCCGCCACACCCTGGCCTTCTCGGACGCCCCGGTGTTCCGCATGGCGCTCGACGTGGGCGGCGAGTACGCCTACCGCATGCGCGGCGAGGACCACGCCTGGTCGCCGGAAACGGTGGCGGTGCTCCAGCACGCCGTGCGCGGCAACGCCCGGGACAAGTACCGGGCCTTCGCGTCGCTGATCAACGACGAGGACAAGCGCCTGCTCACGGTGCGCTCCCTGTTCCGCATCAAGGGCGCGCAGGAGCTCGGCCAGGCGCCGGTGGACCTCGCCGAGGTGGAGAGCGCCGCCGACATCGTGAAGCGCTTCGTCACCGGCGCCATGTCGTTCGGCTCAATCTCGCGCGAGGCGCACACCACGCTGGCCATCGCCATGAACCGCATCGGCGGCAAGTCGAACACCGGCGAGGGCGGCGAGGAATCCGAGCGCTTCAAGCCCCTGCCCAACGGCGACAGCATGCGCTCCGCCATCAAGCAGGTGGCCTCCGGCCGCTTCGGCGTGACGGCGGAATATCTCGTCAATTCCGACGTGATGCAGATCAAGGTGGCCCAGGGCGCCAAGCCCGGCGAGGGCGGACAATTGCCGGGCCACAAGGTGGACGCGGTGATCGCCAAGGTGCGCCACTCCACCCCCGGCGTCGGCCTCATCTCGCCGCCGCCGCACCACGACATCTATTCCATCGAGGACCTGGCGCAGCTCATCTACGACCTCAAGAACGTCAATCCCGACGCGGACGTGTCGGTGAAGCTGGTGTCCGAGGTGGGCGTGGGCACGGTGGCGGCGGGCGTCGCCAAGGCGCGCGCCGACCACATCACCATCTCCGGCTTCGAGGGCGGCACGGGGGCAAGCCCGCTCACCTCCATCAAGCATGCCGGCTCGCCGTGGGAGATGGGCCTCGCCGAGACCCAGCAGACGCTGGTGGCCAACCGCCTGCGCTCGCGCGTCGCGCTGCAGGTGGACGGCGGGCTGCGCACCGGCCGGGACGTGATCATCGGTGCCCTGCTCGGGGCCGACGAGTTCGCCTTCTCCACCGCCCCGCTCATCGCGGCGGGCTGCATCATGATGCGCAAGTGCCACCTCAACACCTGCCCGGTGGGCGTGGCGACGCAGGACCCGGTGCTGCGCAAGCGCTTCAAGGGCACGCCGGAGCACGTGATCAACTACTTCTTCTTCGTGGCGGAGGAGGTGCGGGAGATCATGGCCGCCCTCGGCTTCCGCACGCTGAACGAGATGATCGGCCGCGCCGACGTGCTCGACCAGAAGCCGGCCATCGACCATTGGAAGGCCAAGGGGCTCGACTTCTCGCGCATCTTCGCCCAGGCGGACATGCCGCCCGAGGTGGGCATCCGCCACACCGAGCGCCAGCACCATCCCATCGAGAAGGTGCTCGACCGCACCCTCGTCGCCCAGGCGGCGCCCGCGCTGGAACGCGGGGAGAAAGTGGTGATCGAGACGCCGATCCGCTCGGTGGACCGCTCCGCCGGCGCCATGCTGTCGGGCGCCGTCGCCAAGCTCTACGGCCACCAGGGCCTTGAGGACGACACCATCCACGTGACCCTCCGGGGCACCGCGGGCCAGGCCTTCGGCGCCTTCCTCGCCGCCGGCATCACCTTCGACCTCGTGGGCGAGGCCAACGACTATGTGGGCAAGGGCCTGTCGGGCGGGCGCATCATCGTGCGGCCGCCGGAGAATGCCGCCATCGTGCCGGAGCACTCCATCATCGTCGGCAACACGGTGATGTACGGCGCCATCGAGGGCGAATGCTACTTCCGCGGCATCGCCGGCGAGCGCTTCGCGGTGCGCAATTCGGGGGCAATCGCCGTCGTCGAGGGCACCGGCGACCACGGCTGCGAGTACATGACCGGCGGCATCGTGGTGGTGATCGGCCCCACCGGGCGCAATTTCGCGGCCGGCATGTCCGGCGGCGTCGCCTACGTGCTGGACGAGGACAAGAGCTTTGCCAAGCGCTGCAACCTCTCCATGGTGGACCTCGAGCCGGTGGAGGAGGAGGAGGACCTCCTCGAACGCCTGCACCACCACGGGGGCGACCTGGAGTTCAAGGGCCGCATCGACGTGCAGGGCGACATGTCCCGCCACGACGAGGAGCGCCTGCACCAGCTCATCGCCAAGCACCTGCACCACACCGGCTCGGCGCGGGCGCAGTCCATCCTCGACAACTGGGCCGAGTACCGCTCCAAGTTCGTGAAGGTGATGCCGGTGGAATACCGGCGGGCCCTGCGCGACATGGAGAAACTCCGCGGCCTCGCGGCGGCGGAATAGGGCCGACAGAGCCCCCGGGGGACGCCGCCACCGGCAGCGGGCGCGCTCCCCCGGAACGCCCTCAAGCGGCAGGGGCCAGCCCCCTCCCCCGCCCTCCCCCGCAAGCGGGGGAGGGAGTTCGGACCGCTCATCGGGCTCGGGCGGCGGCGGTTCAAGCCGCGCGAATTCCGAGTCCTCAAACTGGAACAATTCTTGTAATGGAGCCTGTGGCGCGGTTGGCGACGCGGGTCCCTCAACGAGGTTCGCCTACGAGGTTCTTTATGGGCAAGGTCACGGGTTTTCTGGAGATTGACCGGCGGGAGCAGAAGTATCAGCCCGCTTCCGACCGCATTCGCCATTTCCGCGAATTCACCCTGCCGTTGCCCGACACCGAGGTGACGAACCAGGCGGCGCGCTGCATGGATTGCGGCATCCCGTTCTGCCACGGGCCCAACGGCTGCCCGGTGCACAACCAGATCCCGGACTGGAACGACCTCGTCTATCGCGACGAGTGGGAGGAGGCCGCGCGCAACCTCCATTCCACCAACAACTTCCCCGAATTCACCGGCCGCGTCTGCCCCGCCCCGTGCGAGGAAGCCTGCACGCTGAACCTCGAGGACATGCCCGTCACCATCAAGACGGTGGAGCAGGCCATCGCCGACAAGGCGTGGAAGAAGGGCTGGATCAAGCCCGAGCCCGCCGCCGTGAAGACCGGCCGGAAGGTGGCCATCGTCGGCTCCGGCCCGGCGGGCCTCGCCGCCGCCCAGCAGCTCGCCCGCGCCGGGCACGACGTGCACGTCTATGAGCGCGAGCCCAAGGCCGGCGGCCTTCTGCGCTACGGGATCCCCGACTTCAAGATGGAAAAGCACCACATCGACCGCCGCGTGAAGCAGATGGAGGCGGAAGGTGTGACGTTCCACTACAACGAGAACATCGGCATCGTCCGGCCCCTGCAGGAGCTGCTCGACACCCACGATTCCGTGCTCCTCGCCGGCGGCTCCGAGGCCCCGCGCGACCCGCAGCTGCCGGGCCAGGAGATGGAGGGCGTGCACTTCGCCATGCCCTACCTCGTGCAGTCCAACCGCCGCGAGGGCGACGAGCCGGTGAACGAGATCCCGGTGGTCGCCGGCGGCAAGCACGTGGTGGTGGTGGGCGGCGGCGACACCGCCTCCGACTGCGTCGGCACGGCCTTCCGCCAGGGCGCCCTCTCCGTCACCCAGCTCGATATCCGCCCGGTCCCCCCGATGAAGGAGGACAAGCTGGCGGTGTGGCCCTACTGGCCCACCAAGTTCCGTACCTCCTCCTCCCAGGCGGAGGGCGCCGAGCGCGAGTTCGCCTGCGCGACGCTGGGCATCGAGGGCCGCAACGGCCGCGTCACCGGGGTGAAGTGCGCCCGGGTGGACGGCAAGCGCCAGCCCATTCCCGGCACCGAGTTCGTGCTGCGCGCCGACCTCGTCTTCCTCGCCATCGGCTTCGCCCATCCGCTGTTCCAGGGGATGCTGGAGCAGTCCGGCGCCGCCATCGACAAGCGGGGCAATGTCCAGGCCGACGAGGAGACCTACGCCACCTCCGTGCCGAAGCTCTATGCCGCCGGCGACATGCGGCGCGGCCAGTCGCTGGTGGTCTGGGCCATCCGCGAGGGCCGCCAGGCCGCCCACGCCATCGACAAGGCGCTCATGGGGGCGACCACCCTGCCGCGGTGAGCAGGCGGCGGTCCCTCGAAGCCCCCGCCGCGAGGCCGGGGGCTTCTTCGTTTCCGCGACGACGCCCCCTCCCCCATTGGTGCGTGTTGCAAATCCGTCGGTTGCAAAATCCGTCGTGAGCCGCTCCCCGGACAAGCGACACCGAAGGTGGAGCGCTGATCCGGGGCCCAGGGGATAGTCCTGCGCAGCAGGCGATGTTTTGGAACGCCGCAGCTAAAGCCGCCTTTTCGCGCCATCCTTCCTGCGGGACAGGGGGCGAACGCGAAGGATGCTCGGGCCGTCCTCCGCAGGAGGGATGCCCCTACGTCTCCACCAGCCCCGTCGTATCGCCCGACGCCGCCGAATCCGGCCGGCCGTGGGGCTTGGCCAGATACTCGCTGGAACGCATCTCGTGGATGCGCGAGACGGTGCGGGCGAACTCGAACGCCTCCGCCCCCTCGGTGCCGAGATAGAGCTGGTCCGGCTCCGCCGCCGCCGAGGCCACCAGCTTCACGTTGGCGTCGTAGAGCGTGTCGATCAGCGAGATGAAGCGCTTGGCCTCGTTGCGCTGGTCCGGCCCCAGGATGGGGATATGCTCCAGCACCACCGTGTGGAACATGCGCGCCAGGCTCAGATAATCCGGGTTCGGCCCGAGCGGCGCCTCGCACAGGTTGGCGAAGGTGAAGCGCGCCGCGCCGTTGGCCATGGCCGGGATCGTCAGGCGGCGCCCCTTGAGCAGGATCTCGCTGGGCGTGCCACCCTTCGGCCCAGCGAGCCGCCGCCACGCCACATCCACCGCCGCGTCCGCCTCCGGGCCGAGGGGGGTGTGCCAGGTGCTCACCCCCTCCAGCTTCTCCATGCGGTAGTCGGTGCGCGAATCGAGGCTCATCACCCGCATGTGCTCCTCGATCATGCCGATGAACGGCAGGAAGAGCGCGCGGTTGAGGCCGCCGGCATAGAGGTCCCGGGGCGCGACGTTGGAGGTGGCGACCACCACCACGCCGTCGGCGAACAGCTTCTCGAACAGGCGGCCGAGGATCATGGCGTCGGCGATGTCGGTCACGTGGAACTCGTCGAAGCACAGGATGCTGGCCTCCTCCGCCAGCGCCGCGGCGATGGGAGCGATGGGGTCGGCGGTCTTGCGCGCGCCCTCCTTCTGCGCCTGCCGCTCGCGGAAGATGCGCTCGTGCACGTCACCCATGAATTCGTGGAAATGGGCGCGCCTCTTGCCGCGGGCCGGCAGGGCGTCGAAGAACAGGTCCATGAGCATGGTCTTGCCCCGGCCGACCTTGCCGTAGACGTACATGCCCTTCGGCGGAACCGGCGCGCGGCGCTGGAACAGCCAGCCCAGCGCCGACGACTTGCGCGCCAGCGCCCGCTGGCGCAGCTCCAGCTCCAGCCGGGCGAACTCGTCCACCACGGCGACCTGCGCCGGATCCTCCGAGATGTCGCCGGCGGCGAGCTTGGCCGCATAAAGCTCCCGCACCCGAGCCTGGGTCTCCGCCGTCATTCGTCCGTTCCCGTTCTCCCGGCCGAAACCCGGCCGGCCCCGCGCCGGGGGGCCGTGGTGCCTATAGAGCAGATGCGGGCAAAGTTGAATGCACGGGCCGGCGGCCCACTGGACACGACCGGCGAAGCGTGAATTCCTCCCCCCATGCCCGAGACGCCGCCCCGCCCCGAGCCGCCACCGCATCCGAACCACACGCCGGCGCCCGCCGCGCCGCATCCGCCGGCGGACCCGCTGCTCGGGCGGGTCAAGGCCTGGCTCGCCGATCACGACCCCGGCGGGGTGGACCTGACGCGGGCCTTCCATCTCGGCGTCTCCTTCATCATCGTGATCGTGGCGGGCTATGCCACGTCCTCGGCCTTCCGGCTGGGCATGGACGTGACCTTTCCCCTGATGGCCGGCTGCGCCGCACTGGTGATGATCAGCTTCAACCCGGCGGCGAGCGTGGCCGCCGAGGCGCGCACCATGGCCCGCCTGTTCGGCCTCGGGGCGACGTTCCTTCTGGTCATCGCCCTCGTCGGCCCCGGCACGGGGCACCTGAACGACGTGGTGCAGAAGCTGCTGCTGATCCCCCTCTCCTTCTGCGCCCTCGCCCTGCGCCGCTACGGCATGGACGGCCAGCGGGCGGGCCTCGCCCTCATCGTGGTGGCGACGGTCGGCACCATCATCCGTCCCACCCGGATCGAGGGCGCGCTGCTGCTCGCCGCCTTCTGCCAGGGCGCGCTGGTGGCGGCGGCGGTGCGGCTGTCGCCGTGGCGGCCGTCGGCGGTGCGCGCCTTCGTGGAGACGACGCTCGACATGCAGGGCGCCATCGCCACCTATCTGCGCGAGCTGTCGGAAGCCGTGCGCGGCGGCCGGCATTTCCCCGAGGCGGCAAACGAGGCGCTGGAGAACCTGCGCGGCCGCGTCTGGAGCGCGCTGGCCGCCGCCATCGCCGAGGATCCCGGCTCCCAGCCGGACTTCGAGCGGCTGCGGGTGCGCTTCTACCGGCTGCGGGTGGCGGTGCAGCTCCTCTCCGAGTGCGTGCCGGAAAAGGCGCCCGACACGCCGGACTGGCGCCACCCCTTCGCCGCCGCGGCGGACCATATCGCCCGCCGCCTGGAGGCGGTGCACATCTCCGACGTGCACGCGGAGGAGCGGTTCGAGCGCGCCGTCACCCAGCTGCGCCGCGTCGCCTTCTCGCCGGAGCTGCCGCCCGATGCTCGCTTCGCCCTGATGCGGGCGCTCACCGCCTTCGACCGGCTGTCCCTGGTGGTGACCGGCATCGCCGCCGCCGAGATGGCGCCGTTCCCACCGCCGCACGATACGGTGGACGCGGGCGACCTGCCCCGCCCCCGGCCGACGCCGCTCCTCGTGCCCGGCCCGGACGGTGGGCGCCAGCTCTCGGCGCCGCTGCGGGTGGCCTGCCAGGGCGCCATCGCCACCGCCATCACCACCGCCCTCGACCTGGTGGTGCAGCTCGACCACGCCTACTGGGCGACCATGACCGTCATGTTCGTCATCGGCAACAGCGTGGGCGAGACCTACCTGCGGGTGCGCTACCGCACGGTGGGCACCATCATCGGAGTGGCCATCGGAATGGGGCTCTTCCTCGCCCTCGGCGGCCACACCTGGCTGTTGGCCGCCTTCTGCATGGGCGCGCAGATGATCGCGCTGGTGACCCAGAAGGACCGCTACGACGTGGCGTCGGCGGCGGTGGGCCTGTCGGTGGTCCTGGGCCTGCACCTCATCTCCGACCTCGGCACGGAGGGCATGATCGCGCGCATCTACGAGACCGCCATCGGCGCCGTCATCGCCCTCGGCATCTCCTACCTGGTCCTGCCGGTCTACCTCACCGACCAGCTGCGGCCGGAGGTGCTGGCGCTGTTGCGGCGCTGCCGCGCCGCGTTCGCCTCCTGGTGGCCGCACCAGGGCCCGAGCGCGAGCGTTTCCGCCCTGGTGCAGGACGTGCGGGCCATGGGCACCCGCCTGCCCAATCTCGGCGCCGAGCAGGTGTTCGGCCACTCCGCCGGGGATGCGGCCAACATCGTGTCCACGCTGGACGTGCTCATCACCTATCTCGCCTTGCTGGAGGACGTGGCGCTGCGCCTGCCCACGGCGGAGGCCGGCGCGCGCGAGGAGGTGGTGGCCCTGGTGGAGGCGGCGCGCTCGCGCATCCTCACCGGCTTCGAGGTGGTGCTGGGCGAAGCGCCCGGCGGCAGCGCGGACGCCGCCAAGCCGGCGGTGGACGCGGCGGTCTCCACCGTGCTGGAGCTGGCGGACGATCCCGCGGTGAAAGAGCTGCTGCCGCTGGTGGCGGACTATCTCGCTTATTCGGACGCGGTCCTGCGCCCGCTGCGGGAGCTGCGCGCCGCCCTGCGCGACGACGCGCCCTGGCGCAAGGAGGACGTGATCGCCGCCGGCCGCGCGCCCACCCCCTCCTCCGGGGCGGCGTGAAAGCGGGCCGCGCGGGCTTGAGCGGGGGCCGCGGAGCCCCTCGGCCTCAGAGCACCACCGGCTTGAAATGCTTGGAGAGCTTCAGCCCCTGGCCCTGGTAGTGGGAGCGCATGTCGGCGCCGTAGAGGGTGACGGGACGCCCCGCCATGCGCTCGTAGACGAGGCGGCCCACGGTCTGGCCGTGCTCTAGGATGAACGGCACCTCGCGGGAGCGCACCTCCAGCACCGCCCGGGCGCCCCGCCCGCCGGCGGCGGGATTGCCGAAGCCGGGATCGAAGAAGCCGGCATAATGGACCCGGAATTCGCCCACCAGCGGATCGAACGGCACCATCTCCGCCGCATAGTCCGGCGGCACGTGCACGGCCTCGCGCGAGGCGAGGATGTAGAAGGCATCCGGATCGAGCACGAGGCCCGCCGGCCGTCCCTCGCGCACGCGGATGGGCTCCCAGAAATCCTCCACGTCGAGCACGCCGGCCACGTCCACGTCGATGACGCCCGTATGCTTCTTGGCCCGGAAGCCCTGGAGCCCGCCCAGCGCGTCGCCGGCGAGGTCGACTCCGAGGGCGATGCCGCCCGCCGCCACGTCCGGATGCGCCGCGTCCACGAGGCATTCGCCGGCCTGCAGGCCGAGGAGCTCGAGGTCGGACAGCCGCGCCACGCCCCGGCGGAACCGCACCTGGGACAGGCGCGAGCCGGCGCGCACGAGGATGGGGAAGGTGCGCGGGGAGATTTCCAGATAGAGCGGGCCGTTATAGCCCGCCGGGATGGTGTCGAACGCCCGCGCCCCATCGGTGATGACGCGAACGAACACGTCGAGACGCCCGGTGGAGCTCTTCGGGTTGGCCGCCGCCGCGAGGTCGAACGGCAGCTTGAGCCGCTCGGACAATTCGACCAGATAGACGCATCCCGTCTCCAGCACCGCGCCCTTGGCGAGGTCGAAATCGTGCAGCGCCAGCTCCGCAAGGCGCTCCTTCACCGAGACGCCCGCCCCCGGCAGGAAGCTCGCGCGGATGCGCCAGGCGGTGCGCCCCAGCCTGAGATCGAGGCTGGCGGGCTGGATCTGGTCGTCGTCCAGCGGCTTGCGGCAGGAGACGATCCCCGCCGCCTTCAATGCCGTGATGGCTTCGGCGGGCAGGATGCCGGGCTTGAGATGCTCGGTCGCACGCATCGTCATATCCGCTTTCCCGTCCTTTTCGTTCGATTTACCGGACGAAGCCCTTGACGCCAAGGGGAGGCCCGCAGTTAACTGACGCGGTGGTGAATTTGAGCCGGCCCGCTTGCAGCCACGTTAAACAACCTTGCTAAAAGGCCGGGGACGATGAGACGGGGGAGCCTCGCGCCGGATGCCGGCGGCGACGGGCGAAATCCGCGCCTGATCCCCTCGGCCTCCCCGGAGACCGTCATGTCCGTGGCTCCCAAGCCCGCCTCCCGCTTCGTCCCGAAAGATCCCCTTACACTCCACCCGGAGACGCGCCTAGTCCACGGTGGCACGACGCGCTCCCCCTTCGGCGAGACGTCGGAGGCGCTCTACCTCACCCAGGGCTTCGTCTATGACGACGCCGAATCGTGCGAGGCACGCTTCAAGGGCGAGGATCCGGGCTTCGTCTACTCGCGCTATTCCAACCCCACCACCGCCATGTTCGAGGAGCGCATGGCGCTGCTGGAAGGGGCGCAGGCCGCGCGGGCGACCGCGTCCGGCATGGCCGCGGTGAACGCCGCGCTGCTGTGCCAGCTCTCCGCCGGCGACCATGTGCTGGCGGCCCGCGCCCTGTTCGGCTCCTGCCGCTGGATCCTGGAGGACTTCCTGCCCCGCTTCGGCGTCGAGACCACGCTGGTGGACGGCAAGGATCTCGACGCCTGGCGGGCGGGGGTCCGGCCCAACACCAAGGTGGTCTTCCTCGAAAGCCCCACCAACCCGACCCTGGAGCTGATCGACATCGCCGCCGTGGCGAAGATCGCCCATGCGGCGGGGGCGCGGCTGGTGGTGGACAACGTGTTCGCCACCCCCCTGCTCCAGCATCCCTTCGAGCTGGGCGCCGACATCGTGGTCTATTCCACCACCAAGCACGTGGACGGGCAGGGCCGGTGCCTGGGCGGGGTCATCCTCTCCTCGCAGCAGTTCGTCACCGACCACCTGCAGACGTTCCTGCGCCAGACCGGGCCTTCCATCTCCCCGTTCAACGCCTGGATCATGCTCAAGGGCCTGGAGACCCTGGCCCTGCGCGTCGAGCGCATGCAGGCGAGCGCGGTGAAGGTGGCCGATGCCCTCGCTGACCTTCCGGGGGTGGAGCGCGTGATCTATCCCGGCCGCGCCGACCATCCCCAGGCCGAGCTCGCCCGGCGGCAGATGAAGGGCGGCGGCACGCTGGTGACCTTCGTCGTCGCCGGCGGGAAGGAGGGCGCCTTCCGCTTCGCCAATGCCCTGCGCCTCATCCGCATCTCCAACAATCTCGGCGATGCGAAAAGCCTCCTGACCCATCCCGCCACCACGACACACCAGCGCTTCACCCCGGAGGCGCGCGCCGAGATGGGCATTTCCGACGGGCTGCTTCGCCTTTCCGTGGGCCTGGAGCACCCCGACGATCTCATCGCCGACCTCGCAGCGGGCGCCGAAGCCTTGTGAGGCCTCGCTTCCGCACGCGCGACGGCGGGGCCTGTTGCGCGCGGGCGACAACGCGGGTTCACTGTGCCACGGCGGGGGCATTTTCTCCCGCCGTGAGGGGAGCTCGAGCGGGTATGTACCGCGCCATCACACGGAATATTCAGGTGACCGCGACGCCGCGTTACGTGGCCGAGCGGTCGGAGCCCGACCAGGGCCGATATTTTTGGGCTTATACCATCGAGGTGGCCAATTTGGGCCTTGAGAGCGTGCAGCTGAAGGGGCGCCACTGGATCATCACCGACGCCAACGGCCGCACCGAGGAAGTGCACGGCGCCGGCGTCGTCGGCGAGGAACCGACCCTGCCCCCGGGCGGGCGTTTCGAATATACCAGCGGCGTGCCGCTCAACACTCCCACGGGGATCATGCGCGGACACTATGAAATGCTCGCCGGGAACGGGGAGGTCTTCTCCATCGAGATCCCGGCCTTCTCGCTCGACGTGCCGGACGTGCGGCGCGTGCTCAACTGACGCGGCCGCAAAGGGGGGGATCCATGCACGCGCGCATACCGACGGTGGAGGCCGAGGCCGTTTCGGTGCTCAGCCTGCGCCCGGTGGCGGCGACGCTCGGGATTCTCCTGTCCATTCTCGGCGTCGCCATGCTCGCCCCGGCGGTGGTGGATTTCGCCAGCCGCTCCGGCGGCCAAGGCGCCTTCGTCGGCGCGTCGGCCATCACCATCTTCGTCGGCGTGCTGCTGTGGATGACCGGCCGCGGCGCGGCGGCCCGCAAGCTCGACCTGCGGCAGGCGTTTCTCCTGACCAGCTCGGTCTGGCTGGTGCTGTCGGTGTTCGCGGCCCTGCCGCTGGTGTGGGGGCCCTCGCAGCTCTCCTTCACCGCCGCCATGTTCGAGAGCATGTCGGGCCTCACCACCACCGGCGCCAGCGTCATGTCGGGGCTCGACAGCATGTCGCCCGGCATCCTTTTGTGGCGGGCGCTGCTGCACTGGTTCGGCGGCATCGGCATCATCGCCATCGCCATCGCGGTGCTGCCGGTGCTGTCCATCGGCGGCATGCAGCTGTTCCGCACGGAATCCTCCGACAGGTCGGAGAAGTTTCTGCCGCGGGCCGGCGCCATCGCCAAGCGGCTGCTCGTGGTCTATCTCGCGCTCACCGCGGTGTGCGCCATGGCCTACCTCGCCGCCGGGCTCGGCCCGTTCGACGCGGCGACCATCGCCATGTCCACCCTGTCGAGCGGCGGATTCGCCAATTCGGACCAGTCCATCACCGTCTTCGCCAATCCGGCGGTGGACTATGTGGCCATCGGCTTCATGCTGCTGGCGGCCCTGCCCTTCCCCCTCTATGTGCGCGCCATGTCGGGGGATCTGCGGCGGCTGTTCACCAATCCCGAGGTGCGCCTGTTCCTCGCCATCGTCGCGGTGTTCACCCTGCTCTCCTTCGTGCAGCAGAGCACGCAGGGCATCGCCTCCGGCGAGACCGCCCTGCGCTGGGCGCTGTTCACCGTGGCCTCCCTCATCTCCACCACCGGCTTCATGGCGGTGGACTACACCAACTGGGGCGCCACCTCCGACGCCCTCTTCTTCGTGCTCATGTTCATCGGCGGCTGCACCGGCTCCACCTCCGGCGGGCTGAAGGCGCTGCGTCTCGCCATCACCGCCAAGGCCATCCGCCAGCACCTCAAGCGCATCTCTTTCCGCACCGGCGTGTTCCCCCTGCGCTATGGCGGCGCGCCGGTGACGGACGACGTGGTGAGCTCGGTCCTGTCCTTCGTGTTCCTCTATCTGCTCGCCTTCTTCCTCGTCGGCGTCGGGCTCAACATGATGGGCCTCGACCTGCGGACGGCGTTCTCCGCCGCCATCGCCTGCCTCGCCAATGTGGGGCCGGGCCTCGGGCCGGTGGTGGGGCCGGCCTCCAACTACGGCGGCCTGCCCGATCCGGCCCTGTGGCTGCTCACCGCCGCCATGATGCTGGGCCGGCTCGAGATCCTCACCGTGCTGGTGCTGTTCCTGCCGCGCTTCTGGGTGCGATGAGGCCGGCCCGGCCCGCGAAGCTCGCCGGCCGCCGGCATCAGAAATGCGCCATGTAGCCGCCGTCCACCGCCAGCACGTGGCCGGTGACGTAGGAGGCCGCCGGCGAGGCCAGGAACACCGCCGCCCCGGCCACCTCTTCCGGCCGTCCCCACCGGCCAAGGGAGGTGCGCCGCGACAGCCATTCCCCCACCGCCTGGTCGCGCGCCTGCGCCTCGTTGGGCGCGGTGAGGAAATAGCCGGGGGCGATCGCGTTCACGGTGATGCCGTACGGCCCGAGATCGGCGGCCAGCGCCCGCGTCAGCGCCTCCAGCCCGCCCTTCGCCGTGGTGTAGGCGGCGTCGCCCGCCCGCGACAGCGGCCCGGCGATGGAGGTGATGTTGATGACGCGGCCGCCGGCCCCGCGCGCCACCATGCCCCGCGCCACCTCGCGCGTGAGATGCGCCGGGGCGAGCAGGTCCACCTCCACCAGGCGGCGGAAATCGGCATCCTCCATGTCGAGGAAGCCGCGCCGGTCGCGCGCGCCGGCATTGTTCACCAGGATGTGGATCGGCGGCGCCGACTTCAGCGCGGCGGTAACCGCCTGCGGGTCGAACACGTCCAGGGCGAAGGGCTCGGCCTTGCCGCCCTTGCGGATGATGGCGGTGACGGCGGCGCCGAGCCGCCCGGCGTCGCGTCCGTTCACCAGCACATGGGCACCGGCACGGGCGAGGGCGGCGGCGATCTCGAAGCCGAGGCCCGCCACCGAGCCGGTGACGAGGGCGGTCTGGCCGTCGAGGGAGAAGGGATGGGTCACGGGCGGGCTCCGGCGTGGATGTCCCCGCCTTCCTAGAGTGCGATCCGACCCGTTGGAAACAGGTTCTGCTTCCCGTGGCCGGTGAATCGCCCTCTCGCTTTTTGATTGGAGACGGATGCGCCCGAGGGCCACGCCCGTCGGGCCGGCGGGATCAGGCCAGCAGGTAGCCCATGAGCGCGCCGCAGATGGCGCCGAGGAACAGGCCGCCGTCATGCAAAGCGAGGGCGAGGCGGCTCGGCTGCCCGGCGCGATAGATCCAGCCGGTGGCGCCCACCGTGGCGATGGACCAGCCCGCCCCCACGCAGATGAGGGCCGCGGTGATGGCCTCGGGGGTTCCCAGGCGCTGCAGCGGCACGCCGATGGCGACGATAAGGGCGCCCGCCACCGCGATCGCCGCCGGCGGCACGCGATTTCCGAGGAAGGCCAGGGGGATCGCCGGCGCATACATGGCGGCCACGTGCAAGGCGATGAAGCCGAACACCGCCGCCCCGCCGATGCCGCAGCCGACCAACGCCAGCGGCGCCCCCGACATGACGGCGTTCATGCCGAACCAGGCAGCGCCGCCCACCAGGGTCGGCCACAGGATGGCCGAGAGCGGCGCCTTCGCCTTCGGCCGGAACACGGTGGTGGGGTCGGCCGCCAGCAGCACCGCCACCCCGAGGGAGCAGGTGTGGGCCAGCGCCGCCAGCGCCGCCGCGCCGACGAGGAAGAAGGGCGCCGCGAGCTGTTCCGCGAAGCCCGCGAGCGTCGGTCCGGCGAAGGCCGCGAGCACGCCGCCGGCCAGAACGCCGGCGGTGGCGGCGGCGGGACGGCCGCTCGCGGCCGCGGCCTCGTGCCGGTAGAAGAAGGAGAAGCCCTGGGCCATGCCGAGCCACAGCGCGCCGAGGCAGGCCCAGGCGAACTGCCGCTGCAGCAGCGCCGCCACCAGGAGCGCGCCCCCCGCGATGCCCAGCGACGCGCCGAGGGCGAAGCCGGTGCGCCGCCCGAAGGCGTCGCGCAGGAACGAGGCGGGGAAGGAGGCGAGCGCCGCCCCCAGCAGCATGGCGGCGAACGGCCAGGTGACAAGGCTCGGCCGCGGCGCCAGCATCGCCCCGGCCAGCGGCAAGGCGGCGGAGGCCACGGTCTGCGCCAGTACGGCGAAGGCGAACCCCAGGGCGAGGCCGAAGGTGGAGACCGGACGCGGCCCGTTGTCGTTGGCCGGCGCGTCGAGCTGCGGGTCGCAGACGCAGACCAGCATGCCCGCACGGGGTTCGGGAGCGGGCGCGGTGCGTCTCATGACGTCTTCAGGTCGCTCTTGGAGGGACCGTCCTTGGGCAGGTCGTCGTCGGACAGGACGCGCACCGCCGCCCCGTCGAGGTCGTCATACTGCCCGCTCCTGAGGCTCCACAGGAAAGCGAACAGCCCGCCGAGGCCGAGCAGCAGCGCGAGGGGAAGCAGATAGACGAGCACGTTCATGCGGCCGCCTCCTCCATGCCCGTCTTCGCCGCGCCTTTGGTCCGCGCGGTCCCGGCTTCGGCGTCGGCAGCCTCATCCTTGCGCCCCGGCCGGGCCGCGCGCAAGGCGTTGACGGTCACAAGTATGGAAGAGCCGGACATGGCCAGCGCGGCGATCAGCGGCGTCACGATGCCGGCGATGGCCAGCGGCACGGCGATCACGTTGTAGAGCACGGCGAGGGAGAGGTTCTGCCGCATCAGCCGCGATGCGACGCGGGCGCCGTCCACGGCGGCGAGCACCGGGGCGAGGCGCCGGCCGAGGAACACCGCGTCGGCATGGGCCTGGGTCACCGCCGCGCCGGTGGCCGGCGAGAGGGAGACCGAGGCGGCCGCCAGCGCCGGGGCGTCGTTGAGCCCGTCGCCCACCATCAGCACCCGCCGGCCGGCCGCCTTGAGGGCATCGAGGGCGGCGATCTTGTCGGCGGGCTTCAGCCCCGCTTCCGCATGGGCGATGCCGAGGGCCTCCGCCACCGGCGCCACCGCCGCCGGCCGGTCGCCGGAAAGGATGCGTACATCGAGGCCGCGCGCCTTCAGGGCCGAGACCACCTCGTGGGCATCGGGGCGCAGCGCCTGCTCCACCCCCATCACCAGCGTGCGCTCGCCGCTGCGGAAGGCGATGAGCGAGGCGCCGTCGGGCAGGCCGGCCGGCGTGGCGGCGGCGCAAAAGGCGAGGCTGCCGAGGCGCACGCTGCGGCCGTCGACCACCGCCTCGACCCCCTGGCCGCTCACTTCCGTCACCCCCTCGATGGCCGGCCCGTCCGCCCGCCGGGCCACCACCCGGGCCAGCGGGTGGCGGCTGGACAGAGCGAGCCGCCCGGCGAGGCCCACGAGTGCCGCATCGGCGCCGGCGGGTAGCGCCAGGGCCGGCTCCGGCAGGGTGAGCGTGCCGGTCTTGTCGAACACCACCGTATCCACCGCCGCCAGCCGCTCCAGCATGTCGCCGGCATTGATCAGCAGGCCGGCGCGGAACAGGCGGCCGGTGGCCGTCACCTGCACCGCCGGCACCGCCAGCGCCAGGGCGCAGGGGCAGGTGATGATGAGCACCGCCACCGCGATCATCACCGAATGATGCAGCCCGGCCCCGGCCAGGAGCCAGCCGATGCAGGCCACGAGCGCGGTCAGGTGCACCATGGGGGCGTAGAGCCGCGCCACCCGGTCGGCGAGACGCACATAGGCGCCCTTCTCGGCCAGCGCCCCGTCGAGCAGGCGCTGCACGTCGTCCACCAGCGTGTTCTCGCCGCCCGCCGTGACCGTGAGATGCAGCGCACCCTCCCCGTTGAGGCTGCCGGCATAGACGGCGTCGCCCGGCTTCAGCGCCCGGGGCAGGGTCTCGCCGGTGACCAGGCTCTCGTCGATGCTGGAGCGGCCGGAGGCCACCGTGCCGTCCGCCGCCACCCGCTCGCCGGGCGGCACGAGAATGGTGTCGCCGGGCTTCAGCGCCTGCACCGGCACCAGCACCGGCACGCCGTCGGCGCCGAGGCGGTGGGCCATCTCGCCGCGCAGGGCGGCGATGTTGCCGGCGGTGGCGCGGGTGCGCCGGCGCGCCTCGTGGTCGAGGTAGCGCCCGGCCAGCAGGAAGAACAGCAGCATGATCGCGCTGTCGAAATAAGCGTGCTCCTGGCTCAGCGCCGTCTCGATCACGCTCATGCCCAGCGCCAGCGTGACGCCGATGGTGATGGGCACGTCCATGTTGAGCTTGCCCGAGCGCACCGCGCGGAACGCGCTCTGGAAGAAGGGCTGGCCGGCATAGGCGGCCGCCGGCAGGGCGATGAGGGCGGAGACCCAGTGGAAAAAGTCGCGCGTCTCGGGCGTGATGTCGGTGACGTTGCCCGACCACACCGAGACCGACAGCAGCATGATGTTCATGGCCGCGAAGCCCGCGACGCCCAGGCACCGCAGCAGCCAGCGGGCGTGGCGCGCCTCGCTCTCCTCGGCGCGGCCGGCGAAGGGATGGGCGCGATAGCCCAGCGCCTCCAGCTGGCTGACCACCCGGTCGGGAGAGGTCTCCTCGCGCCAGGCGACCGTGAGCCGGTGAGTGGAATAGTTGAGGCGCGCGCGCACCACGCCGGGCAGCGCCTTCACCCCGTCCTCGATCTCGGCGATGCAGGCGGCGCAGTCGATCCCGTCGATGGCGAGGCTCATCTGGGCGAGCCCGTCCTCCGAACGTGCGACGAAGATGGAATAGTCGATCGCCTCAGCCATGGCTCCATCCCCGGGGGGCTTGCCGGGCCCCGCCAGCCAGTACAGCGAGAAGTTTCGGACCCGTAAAGAGGAAGAGTACGACAGGCCAGCCGACGCGACGAGCCGACCGGCCTGATCGTACTGAAGGTTCGGTCGACACTGGACGGTCGCCAACCGGCAGTCTCGTCGCCACCTCGGGAGACCGGTTCAAGACCGGACGACCGTTCAAAGCGGCTTACGGAAGCTGCATCCGATTCTTGGACCGGAACATCCGTTCCCCGCCTTGCGCAAAATCAATCACCAAGTCCCACTGGCCCGGCCCCGCCACCGCACGGGCACGGTAGCGCCCGTCCCCGAGGGGCTGGAGGTCGAGGGCCACGTCGCGGCGCGAATCGGTCGGGTGCGACAGCTCGCCGTCCGGCAGGAGCTCGGAGAGCGGCTTGCCGGCGGCATCGAGCACCCGCACCACCACCTCGCGGGCCTGCCCGCCCGGCGACTGGAGCTGCACCGACACGTTCCAGTGCCGCGCCGCCTGCCGCTCGGCCGCCTGGTGCTCGCCGGCGAAGGCGAGGCCCGCTTTGTAGGAACTTTCGGTCTCGACGCCGGCGAATGTCGTGACCGCATAGCGGGCCATGATCACGTTGACCACGATGACCACGCCGAAGAAGGCGAGAAGCATGAGGAGAACCGCGCGGCCGGTCAGTTCGCGCGGTGCCCGGGGAGCCGTGGTCGCCCGTCCCATGTGGTCGTCCCTCCGTTCGTTGTCCATCTGCCCGTCTCAGGGGCCGATGAAGTGGTCGTTGACTGCCGCCGACAGTTCCGATGCCTTGTCGCGGATGCGGAAGGTGATGGGCAGCGAGGCGGATGGCTCGAGCTTGTCACGGGTGGCCACCAGGACGCGGATCTCGCGGGTCTGGTCCGGCCCCACGGTAAGCGCATCGGCGCTGTCGCCGACCACCTCGAGGGTGGCCCCGGGGACGCCGTCGATGGACAGGGCGAAGGTGCGCTCCTGCAGCGCCTTGTTGATGAGGCGCACCGTGTAGGCGTTGCGGACGCCGCCGTCCGAGAGGCGCACGAACAGCGGATTGCGGTCGTGGATGGCGGCGACGCCTTCCGTCGAGCGGCCGATGAGCGCGGTGAGCATGAGGCCGGCGGCAAGGCAGATGAGCACCGCGTAGAGAATGGTGCGCGGCCGGATGATCCGCTGCACGAACGGCTTGCCGGCGAGGCGCGCCTCGAGGTTGGCCTCGCTCTCATAGGTGATCAGCTCGCGCGGGCGGCCGATCTTGTCCATCACAGTGTTGCAGGCGTCGATGCACAGGCCGCACTGGATGCACGGCAGCTGCATGCCCTGGCGGATGTCGACGCCGGTGGGGCAGACGGCGACGCACTGGCCGCAGTCGATGCAGTCGCCGGCCGGCTGCCCGTGCTCGCGCAGCACCGCCGCCTTCTTCACCGAGTTGCGCGGCTCGCCGCGGTCGTAGCAATAGGTGACGTTGAGCGCGTACTCGTCGGTCAGCGCGGCCTGGATGCGCGGCCAGGGGCACATGTAGGTGCACACCTGCTCGCGCATGTGGCCGGCGAGGGCGTAGGTGGTGAAGGTCAGCGCGGCGATGGACATGTAGGCGATCGCCGGCGCCTGGAAGGTGGCGAGCTCCTTCACCAGGGTCGGCGCATCGGCGAAGTAGAGCACCCAGGCGCCGCCGGTCCACCACGCGATGAGCAGCCAGACGGAGTGCTTGAGGGTCTTGTGGGCGAACTTGTCCAGCGTCCACGGCGCGGCATCGGCGCGGATGCGCTCGCGGCGGTCGCCCTCGATGAGCCGCTCGACCGCCATGAACAGGTCGGTCCAGACCGTCTGCGGGCACATGTAGCCGCACCACACGCGCCCGGCCACGGCGTTCATGAGGAACAGAAACAGCGCGGCCAGGATGAGCAGGCCCGCCACGTAATAGAATTCCTGCGGCCAGATCTCGAGGAAGAAAAAGTAGAAGCGCCGGGCGGGGAAGTCGATCAGGACGGCCTGGTTCGGAGCATCCGGCCCGCGATCCCAGCGCACGAAGGGCAGGAAATAATAGATGCCGAGGGTGACCGCGAGCACGATCCACTTGATGGTGCGGTAACGCCCGTGGACGCTCTGCGGATAGATCTGGCGACGGGCCTCGTAGAGCGGGATATCGTCATCCGACGCCACGGCGACCGCAGCAACGGCGGCCTTCGGCTCGGGGTTCGTGGACAGGGCAGTCATGGCTCGCTTGCCGAAGGTTGGCCGGTCTTCGCAAGGCCGGCGATACGGGGTGAGGGCAGGCCCTCGCGTTGGGGCCGGCTATGGTCTGCAGGGCTCTCCCTGTTGCCGGCGCCCAACATTCATACCTTAGAATGTTTGTGCGGCCCTGCTGGCGAAAGGTCGCGCAGTCGATTGGTCGCGCGACCTTTTGGCTCCCCGCGTCGCGCGACGGCGTTGCCGCAACGCTGTAGCAGCAACGCCCATGCCGCGCCGACGCCCCCCTCGTCCCGAACACACGGCGCCCGCGTGCGTCTCATCTGGCTCGGGCGCCGATCGCGATCGGCGCCCGAGCCGGTCCGGCTCCCGGAATTGAGCCACCCGGCCCGCGGTGCGGGCCGGGTGGCGAGGTCTACGGCCGGTCAGCGGCCGCCGCCGAGCGAATACACGTATACGGTGAGCGCCTTGATGGTGGTCGGATCAAGGCGTGTGTGCCAGGCGGGCATCTCGTTGCCGCGGCCGTTGACGATGCCAGCCTCGATGGTGGCCTTGTCCGAGCCGTAGAGCCAGATGCCGTCGGTGAGGTTGGGGGCGCCCAGTTCCTGGTTGCCCTTGCCGTCGTCGCCGTGGCAGGCGGCGCAGTTGGCGGCGAACACCTCCTTGCCCTTGTCGAAGTCGGCGCCGGGCTTGGCCATGCCGGAGAGGGTGCGGACATAATCGGCGACCGCCGAGATTTCCGCCTTCTGCAGGATGCCGTCGCGGCCGAAGGCGGGCATGGACCCGGTCCGCGTCTCGGAATCCTTCGAGCGGATGCCGTAGTTGATGGTCTGCTGGATCTGCGCCAGCGAGCCGCCCCACAGCCAGTCGTCGTCATTGAGGTTGGGAAAGCCGGTGGCGCCGCCGCCGCCCGCACCGTGGCACGGCGCGCAATTGTCGGCGAAGGCCACGCGGCCCTGGGCCCGGGCGAGGGTGAGCAGCGCCGGCGTCTGCTCGATCTGCTCGAGGGAGGCATTGGTGAGCTTGGCCGCGCTTTCGGCGCGCAGCGCCTGGAGATCGGCGAGCTGCGTCTGGACCGCCGCGCGCGAGTTCCAGCCGAGCAGCCCCGGCGTCGCGGAGTTGATCAGCGGCCAGGCCGGATAGAGGATCCAGTAGCCGACGGCCCAGACGATGCAGGCGTACCACACCCACAGCCACCAGCGCGGCAGCGGGTTGTTCAGCTCCGAGATGCCGTCCCATTCGTGACCGGTGGTCGAGACGCCGGTGGCGGCATCCACCTTGCCGTGGTGGGTTTCATGTGTCGTGCTCACGGGATCAATCCTCTTTGAGCGGAATATTGGCGGCGTCGTCGAAGTCCTTCTTCCTCGTTTTCGAGGGCCAGAAGGCGTAGGCGATCACCAGCGCGAAGCCGAGGACGAAGAGCAGCAGGCCACCGGTCTGGGCGAAGGAGGCAAGCCAGAGATAGGTCTCGTGCATCACTCACCTCACATTCGCCTGGTTGTCGTAGAGCTTGAAGTCCACGAGCGTGCCCAGCATCTGCAGGTAGGCGATGAGGGCATCCGCCTCGGTCACCTCGCCGGGATTGCCGTCATAGTCGCGCACCTGCGCCTTCGGGTAGCGCTTGGCGAGGGCGTCGGCATCGGCGGCATCGGTGGTGGCCTGGGTCTTCAGGTCATCCTGCCCCTTGGCGATCATCTCGTCGGTGTAGGGCACGCCGAGCAGCTTCAGGTCCTTCATGTCGGCGGCGATGTGCTTGCCGTCCAGCCTGGTCTTCGCCAGCCAGGGGTAGCTCGGCATGATGGAGGCCGGCACCACGGCGCGCGGGTTGTTGAGATGCTCGGCCTGCCACAGGTCCGAATACTTGCCGCCCACCCGGGCGAGGTCCGGGCCGGTGCGCTTGGAGCCCCACTGGAAGGGGTGGTCGTACATGCTCTCGGCCGCCAGCGAATAGTGGCCGTAGCGCTCCACCTCGTCGCGCAGCGGGCGGATCTGCTGCGAGTGGCAGTTGTAGCACCCCTCCCGCACGTAGATGTTGCGCCCGGCCAATTCCAGCGGGGTGTAGGGGCGCATCCCCTCCACCTTCTCGATGGTGCTCTTCAGGTAGAAGAGGGGCGCGATCTCCACGAGGCCGCCGACGGAAATCGCCACGAGGATGCCGAGCATCAGCCAGTAGGAGTGCTTCTCGAAGATCTGGTGCTTGGCCCAGATGGAGGTGCCTTGCGATGCCATGGGGACCTCCCTCATTCAGCCGGCTGAAGGGCGAGCTTCTGCTCGGTCGCCGCTTCAGTCATGGTGATGGTCTTCCAGATGTTCCAGGCCATGATCAGCGCGCCGGCCAGGAACAGGATGCCGCCCAGGGCGCGGATGACATAGAGCGGGTGCATCGCCTCGACGCTCTCGATGAACGAGTATTCGAGGAAGCCCAGCTGGGTGTAGGCCCGCCACATCAGGCCCTGGAGGATGCCCGCCACCCACATGGAGGAGATGTAGAGCACGATGCCGAGGGTCGAGATCCAGAAGTGCCAGGAGACGGCCTTGAGCGAGTACATTTCGCGCTTGTTCCAGAGCCAGGGCACCAGGCAGTAGATGGCGCCGAAGGAGATGTAGGCCACCCAGCCGAGCGCGCCGGAATGCACGTGGCCGATGGTCCACTCGGTGTAGTGGCTGAGCGAGTTGACCGCCTTCACCGACATCATCGGACCCTCGAAGGTCGACATGCCGTAGAAGGCCACCGCCACCACCATCATGCGGATGACGGGATCCGTGCGCAGCTTGTCCCAGGCGCCCGACAGGGTCATCAGGCCGTTGATCATGCCGCCCCACGAAGGCATCCACAGGATGATCGAGAAGGTCATGCCCAGGGTCTGAGCCCAGTCCGGCAGCGAGGTGTAGTGCAGGTGATGCGGGCCGGCCCAGATGTAGATGAAGATCAGCGCCCAGAAATGCACGATGGACAGCCGGTAGGAATAGATCGGCCGCTCGGCGCGCTTGGGGATGAAGTAGTACATCAGGGCGAGGAAGCCGGCGGTGAGGAAGAAGCCCACCGCGTTGTGGCCGTACCACCACTGGAACATGGCGTCCTGCACGCCGGACCAGATGATGTAGGACTTCGAGGAGAACACCGATACCGGCACCGAGGCGTTGTTGCCGAGATGCAGCACCGCGATGGTGATGATGAAGGCGAAGTAGAACCAGTTCGCCACATAGATGTGCGGCTCGGTGCGCTTCAGCACGGTGAAGAGGAACACCAGGAGATACGTCACCCAGACCACGGTGAGGAACAGGTCCGAATACCATTCCGGCTCGGCGTATTCCTTGCCCTGGGTGATGCCGAGCAGGTAGCCCGTGCCGGCGATGACGATGAAGAAATTGTAGCCCAGCACGACGAACCACGGCGCGAGGTCGCCGGCGAGGCGCGCGCGCGAGGTGCGCTGCACCACGTAGAACGAGGTGGCGATGAGCACGTTGCCGCCGAAGGCGAAGATCACCGCCGAAGTGTGCAGCGGGCGCAGGCGGCCGAAGGAGATCCAGGGCAGGTCGAGGTTGACCACCGGGAAGGCGAGCTGCAGAGCCGCGATCACCCCCACCAGAAAGCCGGCGATCCCCCACACCACCGCCAGGATGGTGCCCACCTTCACCACGTCAAAATTGTAGTTGGGCTTGCCATCGATGAACTGGGGCACCGGACCGGCGGCCCGGTTCATGTAGCGGTTGCCGATGGCGAACACCGACGCGATGCTGGCCGCGGCGAACAGATACGCGTGGAACGCATATTCAGGCGTGTAGGCCTTGGCGGCGACGACGATCGCGAAGAAGGCGAAGGCGGCAAAGACCACCAGCAGCCCGGCTTCCCCGAACCGCATGGACTTCGCCGGCATCCGGACCGGATCTTGGATTGTTGACATTTCAGAACCCCTCGCGCCGAGGCATTAACACTGCACCTTCGGAGCCGTGGCGCACCATGCGCCGCAAGCCCGTTTTCTCCTTGATACAGGTCAAAGCTGCGTGAAGTGACGCGGTCGATGCGCGCTGCGACGGCCGGTCGCAACGCCAAAGGCTTAGCCGGCGATTTTATCGGCAGGCGGGCCCACTTTCGTCCTTTCCGGAAAGTCGGACAACTTAAGACACGTGGTCATTGAACGCGGCCGGCTGCATTTTAGCCACGGTCTGCGGCCTCACATCGCAACGCTGATCTTGGCGACATCATGCCGCGCGGCATTCAGTCAAGGGTTTGACGAAATCTCGCCACGGCGATGCCCATGGCGACGAGCATCAACACCAGCAGCGCCGCGCCATCTACGCGCAGGTCGGAAAAGCCCGATCCCTTCAGCAGGATGCCGCGGACCATGCGCAGGTAGTGGGTGAGGGGCAGCCCCTCGCCGATCCACTGCGCCCACTGCGGCATGCCGGAAAAGGGGAACATGAAGCCCGACAGCAGGATGGAGGGCAGGAAGAACATGAACGACATCTGCACCGCCTGGAGCTGGTTCTGCGCCAGGGTGGAGAAGGTGTAGCCGATGGAAAGGTTGACGGTGATGAAAAGCAGCGTCGCCACCGCCAGCAGCAGCGCCGAGCCTTCCAGCGGCACGCCGAACAGCCCCATGCCGGCGCCGAGGATCAGCACCGCCTGCAGGATGCCCACCAGCACGTAGGGCGTGATCTTGCCCAGCATGATCTCCACCGGGTGGATGGGCATGGACAACAGGCTCTCCATGGTGCCGCGCTCCAGCTCCCGCGTCACCGACAGCGCGGTGTAGATGAGCATGGTCATGGTGAGGATGGTGCCGAGCAGGCCCGGCACGATGTTGAGCTGGCTGGTGCCGGCGGGATTGTAGCGCCGGTGCTGCACGATCTCGAACGCGCTGGTGCCGGCATCGTCGACGAAGCGCTCGCGGGCGAGGGCGGAGGTCACCACGCCGCCGAGCGCGGCGAGGGCATTGGCCGATCCCACCGGGTCGGTGGCGTCCGCCGCCACCAGCAGCTGCGGGCGGTCGCCGCGGCGCAGCGCGCGCTCGAAGCCAGCCGGGATCTCCACGAAGAACAGCACCTCGCCGGCGCGGATCATGTGCTCGGCCTCCTCCGCGCTGCCCGCCTCCTTGACGAAGGCGAAGAAGGCGGTGTTGCGCAAGGCGGCGAGGATGGCGCGGCTGACGTCCGTGTTCTCGTGGGAGAAGACCGCCGTGGGCAGCTGCCGCGGCGTGGTGTTGATGGCGTAGCCGAACAGGATCAGCTGCAGCAGCGGGATCATGATCATGGTGGCGAAGGTCACCCGGTCCCGCCGGAGCTGGATGAACTCCTTGACGATCATGGCGCCGACGCGCCGCAGGAAGCCGAAGGCAGCCGTGCGCGCGCTCATCGCAGCTCGTCCCTGGAGCGGCGCATGAGGTCGATGAACACGTCCTCCAGCGTCGGCGCATCGGCGCGGAAGACGAGGCGGGCGTCGCTCCGGAAGGGCGCGATGGCCGCCTCCAGCGCCGTGGCGTCGCGGCCCGACACGTGGAGCGCGGTGCCGAAGGGCGCCACCATGTCCACCCCCGGCCGCTCGGCGAGGTCGCGGCCGAGCCGGGCAACGAGCAGGCCCGCCTCGTGGCCGACCTCGCCAGCCACCTCCACGGTGACCGTGGTGAGCCCCGCCGCCGCGATCACGCTCTGCACCGTGCCCTGGGCGAGCAGCTTGCCGTAGGCGATGTACGCGATCTCGTGGCAGCGCTCGGCCTCGTCCATGTAGTGGGTGGAGACCAGCACGGTCAGGCCCTCGGCGGCGAGGTCGTGGATCTGCGCCCAGAACTCGCGCCGCGCCTGCGGGTCGACGCCGGCGGTGGGTTCGTCGAGCAGCAGCAGATCGGGACCCGGCAGGATGCAGGCGCCGAGCGCCAGGCGCTGCTTCCAGCCGCCGGACAGCGCCCCCGCCAGCTGCTTGCCCCGCCCTTCGAGGCCGAGGCGCTTCAAGGCGTCGGCCGCCGCCTTTTCCGGCTGCGGCACACCGTAGACGCGGGCGACGAACTCCAGGTTCTCCCGCACCGACAGGTCCTGATAGAGGGAGAAGCGCTGCGTCATGTAGCCCACATGCTCGCGGATGCGCCGGGATTCGGTCAGGATATCCATGCCGAGGCAGGTGCCGCGGCCGGAATCCGGCGTCAGCAGGCCGCACAGCATGCGGATGGTGGTGGTCTTGCCCGAGCCGTTCGGCCCGAGGAAACCGTAGATCTGCCCGCGCATCACCCGCATGGACAGGTTGTCCACCACGCGATTGCCGCCGAAGCTCTTGGACAGGCCCTCCACCTCGATGGCCACATCCGGCTTCGGGTCCGACCTCACCTCCGGCCGCGGCACCGGGCCCGGCGCATCCGCGCTCACGGCCTGGCGCCCAGGCTGACATTGACCGGCTGGCCAGGCCGCGCCTTGGCCGGGTCGTCGGGCCGGGCCTCCACCATGTAGACGAGCTTGGAGCGCTCTTCCCGACTGTAGATGACCGGGGGCGTGTATTCCGCCTGGGCGGCGATGAAGGAGACCTTCGCCGTCGTCGGCGGGCAGCCGTCGCAGGTGACGGAGACCGGGGCCCCGAGGGCGACCTTCGGCAAGGCGGCCTCGGGCACGAAGAAGCGCACCTTCACCAGGCCCGGCGGCAGCAGGGACACCACCGGCCGGCCCTCGGGCACCAGCTCGCCCGGCCGGAAGTAGACCGTCTGCACCGGGCCCTCCACGGAGGCCTTGACGGTGCGGCGGTCCAGCCGGACCTGGGCGCCCGCGAGGTTGGCGCTGGCGGCCAGCACCGCCTGCTCCGCCGCCTCGATGGCCTGGGTGCGGGAGGCGATGCCGGCGGCGGAGATGCGCTTGCGCGCCTCATCCAGCGCCGCCTGGTTCTGGTCGTACTGGTGCTGCGCGGCGTCGAGGTTGGCCTGGGAGGACGCGCCCTTGGGCACCAGCGTCTTCTGCCGGTCGAGGTCGATGCGGGACAAATCGAGGGCGGCGGCGGCACGCTGCTCCGAGGCCTGCAGCACGGCAATCTCCTCGGGTCGCTGCAGCGGGGAGCGGGCATCGGCGAGGCGGGCCTGCGCCTCCTTCAGCTGCGCCGCCGCCGCATCGCGGTCGGCGATCTGGAGATCGTCCTCCACGCGGGCGACGACCTGCCCGACCTTCACCTGATCGCCCTCCTCCACCAGCAGCCGGGTGATCCGCCCCGGCTCGGTGGGACCGATGAAGACGAGTTCGCCCTCCACATATCCGGAGAAGGCCTGCGGGCCGCCTGCGTCGCAGCCGGCGAGGACCAGCGCGGGGACAGCCAGCGCGAGGAAGAGTGCGGCGCCTCTCAACTGTCTCTCCATCCGAGGCCGCGCAACAGCAGGTCGCGATGGGCGGCGAGAAAGGAACGCGCATCGAGCGGATCGATGGCGCCGAACATGCTGTTCCAGACCACGGCGAGGATCGCCGGCGATATCACCAGCTGGGGGAAGCGCACGGCGAGGTCGGAGGAGATCTCGCCGCGGTCGAGGCCGCGCTGGATGATCAGGCGCACCAGAGCGACGCCCCGGGACACCACCTCGCGATGGTAGAAGGCGGCGAGCTCCGGGAAGCGCGGCCCCTCGGCGATCATCAGCCGCACCACCGCCTGGGCCGGCGTGTCGAGGATGCGCGCCGCCAGCAGCTCGATGAGCAGGTCGAGAAGCTCCCGCGTCGTCCCCGGGAACAGCGCGACCACCTGGTCGGCATCGGCGAGGACCGGGACGACGGTCTCTTCCACGAGGCCACGAAAGAGCGCCGCCTTGTCGGTGAAATAGAGGTAGAGCGTGCCCTTGGCCACGCCGGCCCGGCGCGCCACCTCGTCGAGCCGCGCACCGGCGAAGCCGTCGCGCGCGAACACGGCCAGGGCGGCTTCGAGGATGGCCCGCCGCCGTGCCGCCTTGTCCATGGGCGCGGCCCGCTTGCGCCGCGGCGCCGGGGCGGGCCTCTCCGCCGGCGGCAACGGCGCGGGCTCGCGCGGCCCGGCTTCCGAACCGGCGGCAGGTCCCGTAGGCGCTCTCGTCGTCGGCAGCATGGCGGTGGTGTCGTTCGCCGGCAATGAATGACTGACGCGTCAGTCACTACCACATCCGGCGCGAGCCGCCAACGCAGGCGCCGGGGACGCGACGATCAAACGAAGACGCCCTGCCTCCGGTGAGAGGCAGGGCGTTTCCTTCAGGATGGGCTGGCGGATCCGGCGGCCTATTCGGCCGGCGCCGGATGGTCGGGAGCCGGCGTCGCCGCGCGGCGCCCGGCGCCCAGGCCGGCCAGCCAGCGGGCGAACACGTAGAAGACCGGCGTGAACACCAGGCCGAACAGCGTGACGCCGATCATGCCCGAGAACACCGCCGTGCCCAGAGCCTGCCGCAGCTCCGAGCCGGCCCCCGTCGCCCACACCAGCGGCACCACGCCGAGGATGAAGGCGAGCGAGGTCATGATGATGGGCCGCAGGCGCAGCCGCGCCGCCTCCACCGCCGCCTCGCGCCGGCCGTGGCCCTGGTCCTCCAGCTGCTTGGCGAACTCGACGATCAGGATGGCGTTCTTGGCCGCGAGGCCGATGAGCACGATGAAGCCCACCTGGGTGAGGATGTTGTTGTCCTGCCCCCTCAGGATCACGCCGATGAGCGCCGCCACCAGGCACATGGGCACGATGAGGATCACCGCCAGCGGCAAGGTGAGGCTCTCATACTGGGCCGCCAGCACCAGGAACACGAACACGACGCCCAGGGCGAAGGCAAAGATCGCCGTGTTGCCGGCCCGCTGCTGCTGGTAGGCGAGCGCCGTCCACTCATAGGAGAAGCCCTGCGGCAGCACCTTCGCCGCCAGCTCCTGCATGATCTGGATCGCCTGCCCCTGCGAGTAGCCGGGCGCCGGCGAGCCGTCGAGCTCGGCGGTGGGGTAGAGGTTGTAGCGCGGCACCCGGTAGGGACCGGAAATGTCGCGCACGGTGGTGAAGGAGCCGAGCGGCACCGTCTCCCCGTTGGCCGCCCGCACCCTTATGGACAGCACGTCCTTCGGCTCCAGGCGGAACGGCGCATCCGCCTGCGCCTGCACCCGGAAGGTGCGGCCGAACAGGTTGAAGTCGTTGACGTAGGACGAGCCGATATAGGTCTGCAGGGCCGAGAACACGTCGGCCACGTTGACCTTGAGCAACTGCGCCTTCTGCCGGTCGATGTCGAGGAACAGCTGCGGCGTCGAGGTCTCGAACAGGGAGTAGACCTGCATCAGCCCCGGCGTCTGGGCGGCGGCGCCCATCATGGCGTAGGTGGCGTTGCGCAAAGCGAGCAGACCGTTGCCGGCGCGGTCCTCGATCATCATGCGGAAGCCGCCCGCGTTGCCGATGCCCTGCACCGGCGGCGGCTGCACCACGATCATCTGCGCTTCCTGGATCGAGGCCACCTTGCCGAACAGCGCGCCCTGGATGGCGGCCGCCGTCTGCTCGGGATGGCCGGCGCGCTGGGCGAACGGATCGAGGATCACGAACATGGCGCCCGCGTTCGGCGCGTTGGTGAAGGTGGCGCCGGAGAAGCCGGCGATGTTGACGATGTGGCCCACGCCCGGCGTGCCCAGCACCAACTCGCCGGCGCGCTTCATCACCGCCTCGGTGCGCTGCATGGAGGCGCCGGGAGGCAATTGGGCGACGACGATGAGGTAGCCGCGGTCCTGCTGCGGGATGAAGCCCTGCGGCGTGGTCACGAACAGCCAGCCGCCAAAGGCGACGATGCCGGCATAGATGATGAGCATCAGCGCCACCACCCGCACCAGCCGGGACGTCATCCAGGCATAGCCGTTGCCGAGGCCCTCGAAGCCGCGGTTGAACAGGCGGAAGAAGCCCACCACCGGCCGCGCGTACCACGCGGGCTTCTCATGCGCCGAGCGGTGCGGCTTCAGCAGCAGCGCGCACATGGCCGGCGACAGGGTGAGCGAGACAAGGAGCGAGATCAGCGTCGAGCCGGCGATGGTCAGCGCGAACTGCCGGTAGAACTCGCCGGAGATGCCGGTGATGAAGGCGGTGGGCACGAACACCGCGGACAGCACCAGCGAGATCGCGATCAGCGCACCGCCCACCTCGTCCATGGTCTTGTAGGCGGCATCGCGCGGGGAGAGCCCCGCCTCGATGTTGCGCTCCACGTTCTCGACCACGACGATGGCGTCGTCCACCACGATGCCGATGGCGAGCACCAGGCCGAACAAGGAGAGGTTGTTCAGCGAGAAGCCGAACAGGGTCATCACGAAGAAGGTCCCGACCAGCGAGATCGGGATGGCGAGGATGGGGATGATCGCCGCCCGCCAGGTCTGCAGGAACAGGATCACCACCAGCACCACCAGCACGATGGCCTCGCCGATGGTGTGCACCACCGCATCCACCGACTGCTGGATGAATTCGGTGGGGTTGTAGAAGATCGAGTATTTCAGGCCCTCGGGGAAGGTCGTGCCGATGCGCGCCATCTCCGCGACCACCGCATTGCCGGTGGCGAGCGCGTTCGAGCCCGGGCGCTGGAAGATGCCCAGGTTGATGGAGATGTCCTTGTCGAGGAACGAGGTGGAGGCGTAGTCCTGGGCGGAGATCTCCACCCGTCCCACGTCCTTCAGCCGCACCAGAGCCTGGTCGGTCTGCTTGATGACGATGTCGGCGAACGCGGCGGGGTCCGACAGGCGGCCCAGCGTGCGCACGGCGATCTGGAAGGCGCGCTGGTTCGGCACCGGCGGCTGGTTGAGCACGCCTGAGGCCACCTGCACATTCTGCGCCTTGAGCGCCGCCACCACGTCCGTGGTGGTGAGGTTGAGCTGCGACAGCCGGTCCGGATCGAGCCAGATCTGCATCGCGTATTCGCGCGAGCCGAACACCGTGATGGAGCCCACGCCGTCGATGCGCGAGAGCACGTCCTTGATCTCGATATTGGCGAAGTTCGAGATGAAGAGCGGGTCACGCGAGCCATCGGGCGAGTAGAGGCTCACCACCAGCAGCAGGTCCGGCGAGGACTTGGCGGTGATCACGCCCACCTGCTGCACCTCGGACGGCAGGCGCGGCTGGGCGATGGCCACGCGGTTCTGCACCTGCACCTGGGCGATATCGAGGTCGGTTCCGATGTCGAACGTCACCGAGATGGAGAAGCGACCATCCGCCGTCGAGTTCGACGACATGTAGATCATGTGCTCCACGCCGTTGATCTGCTGCTCGATGGGCGCCACCACCGTCTCGGCGACGATTTCCGCCGAGGCGCCGGGATACTGCCCCGTCACCGTGATCACCGGCGGGGCGATCTCCGGATACTGGGCCACCGGCAGGCGCAGGTAGGACACCGCGCCGAGGATGACGACCACCGCCGAGACCACCGAGGCGAAGATGGGGCGATCGATGAAGAAGTGGGAGAAGCGCATGACGGCCGCCTCACTTCGCCGGGGCGGGCGGGGCGGCGGCGGCTGTGGCGGGCTTGGCCTCCGCCATCTGCGGGTTGACGGTGACCCCCGGCCGCACGCGCATGAGGCCGTTCACGACCACCTTGTCGTCGGCGGAGAGGCCGCTGCGGATGACCCGCAAATCGTCCACCAGCGGGCCGAGGGTGACGACCTTCTGCGCCACCTTGTTTTCGGGGCCCACCACGTAGACGAACTTGTTCACCTGCTCCGTGCCGATGGCCACGTCCGGCACGGCAAGCGCCTGGTAGGGATCGGAGGACTGCAGGCGGATGCGGGCGAACATGCCGGGGCGGAACAAGCCGTTCTTGTTGTCGAACACGGCGCGCCCGCGGATGGTGCCGGTCTCGCGGTCGATCACGTTGTTCAGGAAGTCGAGCCTGCCCTGGTGGACGAAGTCCTTGTCGTCCAGCAGCTTCAGCGACACCGGGTCACCCTTGATCTCGGCGCTGCCCTTGCGGCGCGCGATGCGCAGCAGCGAGGCCTCGTCGATGGTGAACTCGAAACGGATGGGGTCGGTGGAGACGATGACGGCCAGAAGCGTCGGCGAGCCGGCCGTGCCGCCAGTGACGTAGTTGCCCACCGACACCCGGCGGTCGCCGATCTGGCCGGTGACCGGCGCCCGCACCTCGGTGAAGGCGAGGTCGAGCTGGGCGGAGCGCACCTGCGCCGCCTGCGACTGCACGATGGCCGCGGCCGTGCGCTCGGCCTGGGTGCGCTGGTCGAAGGTCTGCTTGGAGATGGCGTTGGAGGTGCGGTCCTCCAGCAGCGTGCGCGCGCGCTCCAGGTCCGCCTTGGCGAAATCGAGGTTGGCGCGCGCCTGGGCGAGATTGGCCTGCGCCTGGTCGACCGCGATCTTGAACGGGCGCTGGTCGATGGTGAAGAGCAGGTCGCCCTCCTTCACGATCTGCCCGTCGGTGAAGCCGATCTTGTCGAGATAGCCCGAGACGCGGGCGCGCACGTTCACCTCGTCGACGGCGACGAAGCGGCCCACGTATTCCTCGCGGTCGGTGACGGTCTTGGGGGTCGGATTGGCCACCGTCACAACGGGAGGCGGCGGAGCGGCGCCCTGGGCGGTAGCCTCGCCGGCCGTGGCCAGCGGCAGCGCCAAAGCGAGCGCCATCGCAAGGTAGCTGAATACTTTTGGGCACGCGACGTGGGGCATCGGTCCGGCTCCTGGACGGGCGCGAGCGTCCGTCGATGAACATGTGCGAAGGTTCGGCACCTCCCGCAACCGATGGCCGAAACCGGAAAATCGGCCGTTCGTCTAGCACAGCTGTGTGCAATGCAAAACGCCCGGGCGGAAAAAGTTCACATCCGCCGGCCCGGGTCAACCGGTTTGGACGGGTTTCGCCCGTCCCATGACACCGGCCAGGAACGACCGGCCGAGAAGCAGCACCACCGCCGCCGCGTACACCGCCCCGCCCACCGCCACGACGCCGGCGAGCATCACTTCCTCGCGAGCGGGAAAGCCCTGCGGCAGCAGCAGCTGCAACCCGGACGAGGTGGCGTACAGGACCGCGGCGACCAGAACGAGAACCATGCCCAGGCGCCGGAGATGTCCGCCGAGCGGCGCGTCCCCGACGGGAAAGCCGCGCCGGACGGCGAAGACGATGAGCAGTCCCACATTGATCCAGCCGCCCACGGCAGTGGCGAGGGCAAGGCCCACCTGGGCGAGGCTGCCCATGAGGGCGAACTTGAGCGCCACATTGAGCGCCACCGCGCTGAGCGAGGCGATCATGGGCGTGCGGGTATCGCCGCGCGCATGGAACGGCGCGATGAAGGCCCGCACCACCACGAAGGCGAGCAGCCCCACCCCGTAGGCCTGCAGCGTCGCCGCCGCCGCCGCCGCGTCGGCATTGGTGAAGGCGCCGCGGGCGAACAGCGCCCGCATGGTGAGGTCCGGCACCGTGAGGGCGGCGGCGACGAAGGGGATGGCGAGGAGCGCGGCGAGCTCGATGGAGCGCGCCTGCGCCTCGGCGGCTCCGGCATCGTCCTTCGCCGCCAGCCGGCGCGCCATCTCCGGCAGCAGCACCGTGCCGACGGCGATGCCGACCACGCCGATGGGCAGCTGGTTGATCCGGTCCGCGTAATAAAGCGCGGACAACGCCCCGGCCGGCAGGAAGGTGGCGATGATGGTGTCGGCGAACAGCGCGATCTGCACCCCGGCCGATCCGATCACCGCCGGGCCGAGGGCTTTCAGGAACTGCCGCGTGCCGGGATCCAGCTTCGGCCGGCCGAATCGCAGGCCGATGCCGTGGCGCTCCGCGTCGAGCCCGACGGCGAAGAGCTGCGCGACGCCGGAGATCAGCACCCCCCACGCGGCCGCATGGCCGGCGGTGGGAAACAGCGCGGCGCCCAGCAGCGTGCCCACCATGCAGACATTCATCAGGATCGGCGCCGCCGCCGCCATGGCGAAGCGGTCGGAAGCGTTGAGCGCGCCGGACACCAGCGTCGCCACCGAGATGAGCGCCAGATAGGGGAAGGTGATGCGCGTGAGCGTCACCGCGAGGCCGAAGCGTTCCGGATCGTCCGCCAGCCCGGGCGCGAGCAGCCCGACGAACTGCGGCGTGAAGCCCAGCGCCAGGGCGAGCAGCACCGCGTGCACCAGCATCATGGCGGTGAGGATCTCGTCGGCGAACGCCCGCGCGTCCGCGACACCTCCCTGTTCCCGCAGCCGGGCATAGGTGGGCACGAAGGCGGCGTTGAAGGCGCCCTCGGCGAAGATGGCGCGGAAGTGATTCGGCAACCGGAAGGCGACGAGGAAGGCATCCGCCACCGGCCCCGCCCCCAGCACGGCCGCCATCACCACGTCCCGGATGAAGCCGGCGAGGCGGGAGACGAGCGTCAGCCCGCCGACGGAGAGGATGTTGCGGAACATGAAATCAGGCCGGCCCCTCGAGACGCGGCCGGACCCTAGAGCACAGGCAGGTGCCCGCGCAATGCGGCCTGGCCGCCGCCCCCGATCAGGCCGCCAGGGCCCGCTTCACCGCGTCGACGATGCGGTCCTGCGTCGCCTCGTCGAGATAGGCGTGGATGGGCAGGGAGATGACCTCCTCCGCCAGCGCCTCGCACACCGGCAGAATGGCGCCGGCGGCGGGATAGTGCCGATAGGCGGGCTGCAGGTGCATGGGCAGGCGGTAGTAGACCGCCGTGGGAATGCCCTCCGCCTTCAGCTTGTCGGCGAGACCGTCGCGCACGCCGGGGGCGAGGCGGATGGTGTATTGCGCCCAGACCGAGGAGGCGCGCGGATCCACCACCGGCACCGTCGCCACGTCGCGCAGGAGCGCGTTGTAGCGCAGGGCGATGCGCTCGCGGGCGGCGATCTCCTCCTCGAAGATGGCGAGCTTCTCCAGCAGCACCGCCGCCTGCACCGTATCCAGGCGGGCGGTCATGCCGATGCGCACGTTCTGGTACTTGTCCACGCCCTGGCCGTGCTCGCGCAGGCTCTTGAGCACCGCCACCAGCTCCGCGTCGTCGGTGAGGATGGCGCCGCCGTCGCCATAGGCGCCCAGCGGCTTGGCCGGGAAGAAGGAGGTGGCGGTGGCATCGCCGATGGAACCGGTGCGCTTGTTGTTCCAGGTGCCGCCGAAGCCCTGCGCCGTGTCGCACAGCACCTTGAGCCCGTATTTCTCGGCGATGGGCAGGATCGCGTCGTAGTCGGCCGGCTGGCCGAACAGGTCCACCGGGATCACCACGCGCGGCTCCAGCCCCTGCGCGATGGCCACCTGGATGGCGAGCTCCAGGCTTTCCGGGTCCATGTTGAAGGTGTCTTCCTTCACGTCCACGAACACCGGCGTCGCGCCCAGATAGGGCACCACCTCGGCGGTGGCGCAGAAGGTGAAGGCGGGACAGAACACCGCCTCGCCGGGCTTCACGCCCCACGCCATGAGCAGCAGCGCCAGCGCGTCCGTGCCGCTGGAGCAGGAGACGGCATATTTCGCCCCGGCAAAGGCGGCGAGCTTCTCCTCGAAGGCGGTCACCTCCGGCCCGTTGATGAAGCGGCAGGAGGCGAGCACGCGCAGCACCGCCTCGTCGATGCGGCTGCCGATGCGCGCGCGCTGGGCGGCAAGGTCGATGAAGGCGATGGGGGCCGTCTGGGCCGTCGCGGGAGAGGTCATCTCTTATCCCTGGCAGATTTCCGAAGGAGCAAAATCCCCAGGGCCGATGAGCATGCCTCATTGGCCCTGGGTCAAGCCCGCGCGGCGCTTGAGCACACCCCACCGGCATCGGTCGCGGACCAGGGCCGGTGGCATGAGCGGGCGGATCGAGCGGGCGGGCAGATCGTGCGGATGGATCGTGCGGCCACGGGGCGCGGACGCCGCCGCCCGTCCCGGTCAGCCGACGGCGCGGCGCCTGGCGGTTTGCGCGGCGCTGGCCCCGGGCAGGCACGACATGGCGATCTCGAGGCTCGCCACCCCCTCCTCGCCGGTGACTTCCGGCGGGCGGCCGGCGCGCACGGCGGAGAGGAAGTTTTCGAGCTCCGCCCGCAGCGGCTCGGCATAGGCCACCGGCAGGTGACGGGTGGAATAGGACCCGTCCGGCCGGTAGTCGAAATGCTCGGTCACCTGGCGGGTGAGCAGGTCGCCGATGACGTACTTCTTCGAGGTCGCCACGTGCACCGTGCGCGCCTTGAAGGGGGTGAGCCAGTTGGTGTTGATGTGGGCGAGCACGCCGGAGGCGGTGCGGAACTGGAGCAGCGCGATGTCCTCGCGCTCGGCCAGCGCCGCCGAGGTCTGCGGCTGCACTTCCACGATGTCCGATTCGGTGAACCAGCGGATGAGGTCGATGTCGTGCACGGCGAGGTCGATGACCACGCCCACATTGGACATGCGCGGCGGGAAGGGGCCGACGCGGGTGATGGCGATGGACAGGAGGTTCTCGCCGCGGATCGCATCCTTCACGGCGCGGACCGCCGGATTGAAGCGCTCCACGTGGCCGACCATCAAGGTCACGCCCTTTTCCCGGGCGGCGGCGATGATCTCACGCCCTTCCTCTGTGGTGGAGGCCACCGGCTTCTCCACCAGCACCGAGCAGCCGGCGGCGATCACGTCGAGGGCGATGGGGTGGTGCAGGTGGGTGGGTGCCGCCACCACCACCGCGTCGAGGCCGAGGTCGAGGAGCGCGTGGTGGTCGCCCACCGCCTTGCAGCCGAGAAAGCTGGCGACCCGCTGGGCCTGCTCCTGGTCGGGGTCCGCGACGGCCACCAGTTCGGCGTCGGGCAGCCCGGAGAGAACGCGGGCGTGGTTGGAGCCCATGATGCCGATGCCGGTGACGCCGATGCGCACCGGCCCGGCCTGCATCCGCCTCGTCGCTTGACCCGTCATTTGGCCTGCATCAGTCACTTGGCCTGCCACCTGACCTGCCTGGGCGCGCTCCGTGGCGGGCGCTGCCGGATGAGCCATTTCAGCCCTCATCTGTGGTTACCGAAGCGGGCTCGTAGCATGAACATAGTTAAAAAGGCGAGGAGCGGCGTCAATTGCACGCATCGGCAGCGTTCAAGAATTGCATCCCCTTGTTACCGGCACAGGCCCGGGCCGGCTGCGGCGGGGCTTTCCCTGACCGGCGCGAGGGCCTATCACAGCGCGCTTTTTCCAAACCGGGAGTAGGGCTCGGCCCATGCGCAAGATCGTCGCCGGCAAGCTGCACGGCATCACCGTGACCGGGGCCGAGCTGAATTATCACGGCTCCATCACCCTCGACCCCGACCATTGCGAGGAGGCCGGGATCCTGCCGCTCGAATTCGTCGAGATCTGGAACCGCAATTCCGGCGCCCGCATCTCCACTTACGTGATTCTCGGCGAACGCGGCTCACGCTGCTGCATCCTCAACGGCGCCGCGGCGCGCACCTGCCAGCCAGGCGACCAGGTGATCATCTGCAATTCGGTCTACGTGACCGAAGGCGAGATCGTGACGCTGCGCCCGCGGGTGCTCACCTTCGATGCGGAAAACCGCATCGCCTCCCGCCTCACCTACGAAGTGACGCGGGACACGAGCGGGCGCTATCACTTCGCCGTGCGCGACGAGGCTGGCACGGCCCAGCCAGTGCCGCTGCGGGCTGCGCCCGGCCACGCCGGATAGGCGGCGCGCGGCCAGCGCCCGCCCGCTCGAACCGGCCTGGCGTGGTCGGGCGTCAGAACTTGTAGTTGAAGCCGACCCGCGCCGTCTGCGAGGTGGCGCCGGCATTGGCGCCGAGGCTGTCGTAGAACTTGGAGCCGAAGTCGGTGTAGAGGTACTCGGTCTTGGCGGTCCAGTGGTCGGTCAGGGCATATTCGATGCCCGCGCCGGCGGTCCAGCCGGTCAGGGTCTGGGACTGGCCGAGCCCGGCGAAATCAATGGAATTGTTGCCCCAGGCCAAGCCGCCGGTGACGTAGGGGAGCACCCGCCCGAACGCATAGCCGAGCCGGGCGCGCACGGTGCCGAACACGTCGAGCGTGCTGGACACCGCGGGCGTGCCGCCGCTGATGTCCCCGCCCTGGACGTCCGCCTCCACGCCGGCGACGATGTTGTTGCTGAACTGGTAGTTGTAGCCGACCTGGCCGCCGGCGAGCCAGCCCTTGGGATCGACGCCCGCGACGGCCAGCGCGTCCTGGCCCGAACCCCAGTCGTACCCGGCATTGCCGCCGATATAGAACCCCGTCCACGAAAAGACCGGGACCGGGATGGCCACGGGCGCCTTGGCGACGGGCGCGCGGGCGAGATCGGCGGCGGCGGCGGGACCCGAGATGGAACCGGCCACCAGGGCCGCACAAGCTGCTGCACCGACGAGAAACCGCTTCATGGCCGCGCTCCCTCGCATGCCGACAGGTGCAGCAAGTGTCGGCGCCGGCCCTGGCGGGCTCATGGCGTGGCCGCGGCAAAGCGATGGCGGAGGCGGGGCAGCGCTCACGAAGGCGTGTGGCGCGGCAGGCCGAAAAAGAAAAAGGGGTTCCCGGCCAGGCCGGGAACCCCCTTCGACGCGAGGCGTCGGATCAGAACTTGTAGTTCACGCCCAGCTTCGCGGTGCTGAGATTGGTGCCCACCGACAGCTGGTCGCCGTTGACGAGGGTGTTGCTGGTATTGTCGAAGTTGAGATAGAGATACTCAGCCTTGACGGTCCAGTTGTTGGTGATGGCGTATTCCACGCCCGCACCCACGGTCCAGCCCCACTTGGTGGTGTCGTAGCTGATGCCGAACGGGTCGGAATAGTTCATCTTGGCCCAGGCGGCGCCGCCGGTGATGTACGGCAGGAAGCGGTCCATCGCGTAGCCGAGGCGGGCGCGGATGGTGCCGAAATAGTCGACGTTCTGGGAGGCGAGAATGCCGCCCGCCGGGCCACCGACGAGGACCGCGCTCGATCCGATGTCCGCCCACTCCAGATCCGCCTCGGCGCCGAGCACCACGTTGTTGGCGAACTGATAGTTGTAGCCGACCTGGCCGCCGCCGAAGAAGCCGTTGGAGCCGCCGAGGTCATAGGAATAGGTGAAGGGCGAACCAAACGCCGTGTAGTCGTAGGTGTTGCTCGCCCAGCCCCAGCCCACGTTGCCGCCGATATAGAAGCCGGTCCAGGAGAACATCGGCACAGGAATCGGCGCCGCCTTCACGGGATAGCGGGTCGACAGGTCGGCCGCCGACGCGGAGCCGGCCAGAAGAACCAGGGCTGTGGCCCCGAGAAGTGCACGCTTCAACATGATCATTACCTTCTTTGGTTCGGTCGGCGTCGTCCCGGAGGACCCTCGCCGAAGGTGGTTCTTTCATACAGCCGAGGGCCGCGAGCGTCTGTAGCGAACGGGCCACACCCCCAAAATCAAACCGGGCAGAGATGTGGCAACTTTCTAATGTTCCTTTACAGATGTGACGCGGCCTTGGGTAAAAAGTGGCAGAGGTGAGATTGTTCCCATGTTCCGCCACAAATCATGCCCTAGCGTCAGGCTTTCGCTCAGAAGCGAAAATTGACGCCTGCCCGCAGAATATTGGCATCAAGGCCGGTAGTAACGGGCCCGGTGAGGGTCGGAAAGGTTGCGCTGCCAAGATCTACGTAAAGATATTCAGCCCTCGCGCTCCAGTTCCGATCGAGGGCGAACTCCGCGCCGGCGCCGAGAGTCCAGCCCGTCTGGGTGGCGCTGGAGGACAGGCCGAAGAAATCGAGGCTGCCCTGGCCGTAGGCAAAGCCGCCGGTGCCGTAAACCAGCACGCGGTCGAAGGCATAGCCGGCGCGGGCGCGCACCGTGCCGAAATAGTCGAGGCCGAAGGTGCCGCCGGAGATGCCGGAGAGGTTGAAGTCGGTCTCGACGCCCAGCACGAAGGGGCTCGCGAACTGGAAGTTATAGCCCGCCTGCAGGCCGCCCACGGCGCCGGCGGGGCTGTCGAAGCCCGACGAGCCCCAGCCATAGCCGACATTGGCGCCCAGATAGAAGCCGGTCCAGGTGAACACTGGCGCCGGCTGCGCATAGGCGACGGGGGCGTAGCGGCCCGACAGGTCGGCCGCGGCCGCTGGGGCGGCGAGCCCGAGCCCGGCCGCGAGCCCGGCCAGGACAGCGGTGGAAGCGAGCAGACGCAAACGCATGGACAGGTCCTCCAGAAATGTCGCCGGCGCCTGCCGCGCCCGGGCTTGCCGCGACCCTCGCAGGGGAACCTTGCCCATTTCTGTCCGGCCGAGCTCGCCCGCCGGGATGCCTAACACCGGGTTAATCGGACATCTCATTGAAAAACAACGCGAATATCTTCATTGCCCGATCGCCGCCCGGCGTCGCGCGGCGGCGGCATGCGGCCATGGTTGAGCAGGGGTAAACGCAATGGCGGCCGCCTCGGCGATTCCCTCCGCCGCCCGGGCGCATTACATAGGGGCCATGACCGGCAGACGCCCCATCGACCCGCCCGAAATCGCCCTCGCCAAGGCCGACCCCGCTCTCCCGCCGGAAGCGGAGGACGCGGAGGACATGGACGAGGAGGGCCTGGTCCTCCTCGACACGCAGGACGCGCCGCTCCCCGGCGAGGAGAGCCTCGCTTCCGGCCGCGCGGCCATCGTGCGCGCGGCGAAGCACGCACCCGCCGGTCCCGGCGTCTACCGCATGATCGCGGCGGACGGCACGGTCCTCTATGTGGGCAAGGCGAAGAGCATCCGGAAGCGGGTGCTCAGCTATACCCGCCCGGTGGGCCACACCAACCGCATTGCCCGGATGATCGCGGCGACGGCGAGCATGGAATTCGTCTCCACCCGCAGCGAGCCGGAAGCGCTGCTGCTGGAGGCCAACCTGGTCAAGCAGCTGAAGCCGCGCTTCAACGTGCTGCTGCGCGACGACAAGTCCTTCCCCTACATCCTCATCACCGCCGACCATGCCGCGCCGCAGATCGCCAAGCACCGCGGCGCCCGCAACCGGCCCGGCGACTATTACGGCCCGTTCGCCAGCGTGTGGGCGGTGGACCGCACCATCAACGCGCTGGAGCGCGCCTTCCTGCTGCGCTCCTGCTCCGACAGCTATTACGAGAACCGCTCCCGGCCCTGCCTGCTGTTCCAGATCAAGCGCTGCGCCGGCCCCTGCACCGGCGAGGTGAGCCAGGAGGATTATGCCGAGCTGGTGCGCGAGGCCCGCGCCTTCCTGTCCGGCCGCTCGCGCGCCATCAAGGAGGAGCTGGCGCTGGAGATGGACGCGGCCTCGCAGGACCTGGAGTTCGAGCGCGCCGCCCGCCTGCGCGACCGCCTCGCCGCGCTCTCGGCGGTGCAGGGCTCGCAGGGCATCAATCCGCGCGGGGTCGAGGAGGCGGACGTGTTCGCCTGCCACCAGCAGGGCGGCGCCACCTGCATCGAGGTGTTCTTCTTCCGCACTGGCCAGAACTGGGGCAACCGCGCCTATTATCCGCGCGCCGACCGCTCCCTGAGCGAGGCCGAGGTGCTGGGCGCCTTCCTCGCCCAGTTCTACGAGGACAAGCCCTGCCCGCGCCTCGTCCTGCTCTCCCACAAGGTGGAGGATCAGGCGCTGCTGGCTGAGGCGCTGTCGGAGAAGACCGGCCACCGCATCGAGATCGCCGTGCCCCAGCGCGGCGAGAAGCGCGACCTCGTCGAGCACGCGCTCCAGAACGCCCGCGAGGCGCTCGCCCGCACCTTGGCCGAGACCGCCACCCAGGCCAGGCTTCTGGAGGGGGTCGCGACCGCCTTCGGGCTGGCCCGGCCGCCCCGGCGGATCGAGGTCTACGACAATTCCCACATCATGGGCACCAATGCGGTGGGCGGCATGATCGTGGCGGGGCCGGAGGGGTTCCGCAAATCCCAGTACCGCAAGTTCAACATCAAGTCGGCGGACCTCGTGCCTGGCGACGATTTCGGCATGATGCGCGAGGTGCTTCGCCGCCGCTTCTCCCGGCTGCTCAAGGAAGCGCCGCGGGAGGGGGCGGCCGGGCCGGACGGCGCGGATGCCGAGGCAGCATCGGAGCGGGCGGCGCTCCCGCCAGAGGTTGATTCCCCCTCACCCCAGCCCTCTCCCGCAAGGGGAGAGGAAGTCCCACCGCCGGCGCCACAGCTTCTCCCTCTCCCCTTGCGGGAGAGGGGCGGGGTGAGGGGTGAAGGCCTCCCCGAAGGACTGCTCTCGGGCGACGAGATCCCCGCCCCCGCCTCCCGTGCGGATCGGGACAGCGGCGAAGCCGATCCCCCGGACGAACCCGAGGCCCTCCCCGACGCCGCCGAGGCCTCCCCCTGGCCCGACCTCGTCCTCATCGACGGCGGCCTCGGCCAGCTGAACGTGGCGCGGCAGGTGCTGGACGAGCTTTGCATCACCGACGTGCCGCTGGTGGGCATCGCCAAGGGCCTCGATCGCGAGGCCGGGCGCGAGCAGTTCTTCCTGCCCGGCCGCGCGCCCTTCCGCATGGAACCGCGCGATCCGGTGCTCTATTTCATCCAGCGCCTGCGCGACGAGGCCCACCGCTTCGCCATCGGTTCCCACCGGGCGCGGCGCAAGAAGGACATCACGGAAGCCGGGCTGCAGGCGATCGCGGGGGTCGGACCCACCCGCAAGCGGGCGCTGCTGCGCCATTTTGGCACGCTGAAGGCCATCGAGCGGGCCTCGCTGGCGGACCTCGAGCAGGTGGCCGGCATCAATGCCGGCACCGCCAAGGCGGTGTATGATTACTTCCATGAACGGCCCACATCGTGAGGCCGTCGGAGCTGCGGAGGCTTCCGCCCGCCGCTCCCACGGCCTAAATAGGATCCCAGACGGAGCGCATGAGGCGGCTCCCCCACCGGCGACGTGATGGTGATGGCCGAGGCAGCGACCCGTTCTTCCCCTTCTTCGGCCCCCGGCCAGGGCCGGCGCAGCCATGCGCTCTCCTTGCCGAACCTGCTCACCTACGCCCGCTGCGTGGCCGTGCCGCTGGTGGCCGCCTGCCTGTTCTGGTCGGATATCCTGGCCGGCGGGCTGTGGCTGCGCTGGGTGGCGCTCGCCCTCTACGTGGCCGCCGCCATCACCGACTTCTTCGATGGCTACCTCGCCCGCGTCTGGTCGCAGCAATCGGCCATCGGGCGGATGCTGGACCCCATCGCCGACAAGCTGCTGGTGTCCACCTGCCTTTTGATGCTCGCCTCCGACGGCACCATCCGCGGCTGGTCCCTGTGGGCCGCCATCGTCATCCTGTGCCGCGAGATCCTGGTCTCCGGCCTGCGCGAGTTCCTCGCCGAGCTGCGCGTCTCGGTACCGGTGTCGCGCCTGGCCAAATGGAAGACGACCATGCAGCTCGTCGCCGTGGGCGTGCTCATCACCGGACAGGCGGGCGAGGCGGTGCTGCCGGGGGTGAACCTCATCGGCCTCATCCTGCTGTGGATCTCCGCCGTGCTCACGCTCTATACGGGCTACGATTATTTCAGCGCCGGCGCCCGGCACCTGGTGGAGGACGAGCCGTGAGGGTGCTCTATTTCGCCTGGCTGCGCGAGCGGGTCGGGCTCGCCGAGGAAGACGTGGCGCCGCCGCCGGAAGTCTCGACCGTCGCCGACCTCGCCCGCTGGCTCGCGGGCCGCGACGAGGCCCACGCTCATGCCTTCGAGAACCCGGCCGTCGTGCGCGCCGCCCTCGACCGGCGCCATGTGAAGCCGGACACCCCCCTGGGCGGCGCGCGGGAGATCGCCTTCTTCCCCCCCATGACCGGAGGCTGAGCGGCGTGTTCACCGTGCGCATCCAGGAGCCCCCCTTCGACGCCGCGGCGGAGAGCGCCAGCCTCACCCTCGGCCGCACCGACGTCGGCGCCGTGGTCACCTTCACCGGCCTGTGCCGCGCCGATGCGGGCGCCGACGGCGCGGCCCTCGCCGCGCTGACGCTGGAGCATTATCCCGGCATGGCGGAAGAGGAGATCACGCGGCATCTGGAGGAGGCCCGCCGGCGCTGGCCGCTCCTCGGCGCCACCGTGGTGCACCGGCATGGACGGATCACGCCGGGCGAGCCCATCGTGCTCGTGGTCACCTCCTCGGCGCACCGCTCGGCGGCGTTCCACGCCGCGGAATTCCTCATGGACTGGCTGAAGACCAACGCCCCCTTCTGGAAGAAGGAGGAGCGCGCCGACGGCGGCGCCTGGGTGGCGGCAAAGGCCAGCGACGACGCGGCGGCGGACCGCTGGACCGCGACCGGGGAAAGCCGGTAAAAGCCTGCGCCGGCGCCCCTTGCGCCGGTCCCCGAGCCATGTCTATTAAACCCTGACTCAATATAAGAGCCGGCCAACGGCCCCTGCTGGTGAGAGAAACGATCCATGGAATTTCGCGTCAGCCTCGAGGGCCGATCCGCGCTGGTCACAGGCGCGTCCGGAGGCCTGGGTGCCTATTTCGCCGAACGGCTCGCCGCGGCCGGCGCGCGCGTGGCCGTCGCGGCCCGGCGCGTGGATGCCTGCGCCGCCCTGTGCGCGCGCATCCGCGACGCCGGCGGCGATGCCCTGCCGGTGGCGCTCGACGTGACCGACCCGGCATCCGCCGCACGCGCCGTCGCCGAGGTGACGGATGCGTTCGGGAGCCTCGACATTCTCGTCAACAATGCCGGCGTCACCGCTACCACGCCGCTGCTGAGCGAGACCGCCGCCGAGTGGGACTCGATCCTCGACACCAACCTCAAGGGCGGCTTCCTCGTGGGCCAAGCCGCGGCCCGCGCCATGGCCGAGAGCAAACGGGGCGGCAGCATCGTCAACGTCGCCTCCATCCTCGGGCTGCGGGTCGCCGGGCAGGTGGCAGCCTATTCGGCCTCCAAGGCCGCCCTGGTGCAGCTGACCAAGTCCATGGCCCTGGAATGGGCGCGCTACGCCATCCGCGCCAATGCCCTGTGCCCCGGCTATGTGGAGACCGACCTCAACCGCGACTTCTTCGCGAGCGAGGCCGGCAAGGCCCTCGTCAAGCGCATCCCCTATCGCCGGCTCGGCGCCCTCGCCGACCTCGAGGGGCCGCTGCTGTTCCTGTGTTCCGATGCCTCGGCCTATGTGACCGGGACGACGCTGGTGGTCGATGGCGGCCACCTCGTCTCCTCGCTCTGACACGCACCTGACGCGCGAGGCACTGCTTTCCCTCCGGCCCCGCTTCCGTTGGGCCGGCCGACCCCATAAGCTCATCGCGGCGCGAGCGCCGAGGAGGAACTGATGCGACACAAGGTGTACCCGGACGCAAAAAGTGCACTGGACGGGGTGATCAGCGACGGCATGCTGGTCATGGCCGGCGGGTTCGGCCTGTGCGGCATCCCCGAGAATCTCATCGCGGCCATCCGCGAGCTCGGGCCGAAGCACCTCACCGTCGTGTCCAACAATTGCGGCGTGGACGATTTCGGCCTCGGCATCCTGCTCGCCAACGGCCAGATCAAGAAGATGATCTCGTCCTACGTGGGCGAGAACAAGCTGTTCGAGCAGCTCTACCTCGCCGGCGACCTGGAGCTGGAGTTCAACCCGCAGGGGACCCTGGCCGAGCGCATCCGCGCCGGCGGCGCCGGTATCGCCGGCTTCTACACCAAGACCGGCTACGGCACGATCATCGCCGAGGGCAAGCCGACCCGCGAGTTCAACGGCCAGCACTATGTGCTGGAGACCGGCCTCGTCGCCGACCTGTCCATCATCAAGGCGTGGAAGGCCGACAAGGAAGGCAACCTCGTCTACCGCAAGACGGCGCGCAACTTCAACCCGATGATGGCCACCGCCGGCAAGCTCACCATCGTCGAGGTGGAGGAGCTGGTGGAGATCGGCGAGCTCGATCCCGAGAACATCCACACCCCCGGCATCTATGTGGACCGCATCGTGGTCGAAGTGGGCGCCGAGAAGCGGATCGAGAAGGTGACCACCCGCAAGCGCGAAGAGGTGAAGTGATGGCCTGGACCCGTGAGCAGATGGCGGCCCGCGCCGCCCAGCAGATCCGCGACGGCTTCTACGTGAACCTCGGTATCGGCATCCCCACCCTGGTGGCCAATGCCCTGCCGCCGGGCATGACCGTCTCCTTCCAGAGCGAGAACGGCATGCTCGGCATCGGCCCGTTCCCCTATGAGGGCGAGGAGGATCCCGACCTCATCAACGCCGGCAAGCAGACCGTGACCGAGGTGCCGGACACCTCCTATTTCTCCAGCGCCGACTCGTTCGCCATGATCCGCGGCGGCCACATGGACCTTTCCATCCTTGGCTCCATGCAGGTGTCCGAAGTGGGCGACATCGCCAACTGGATGGTGCCCGGCAAGATGGTGAAGGGCATGGGCGGCGCCATGGATCTCGTCGCCGGCGCCAAGGAAGTCATCGTGCTCATGGAGCACGTGGAGAAGTCCGGCGCGCCCAAGCTGGTGGAGCGGTGCACCCTGCCGCTCACCGGCACCCACGTGACCGACTTCGTCATCACCGACCTCGCCGTGTTCGAGTTCACCAAGCGCGGCGGCACGCTGGTGCTGAAGGAGCTCGCGCCGGGCGTGACCCTCGACGAGATCAAGGCCAAGACGGCCGCCAAGTTCGAAATCGGCCTCACCTGAGGCCGGCCCCGGCCGGGCAATCACGCGCGGGCAATTTTCCTGGATCCGGCCGCAGGGCTCCTCCGCATCGCGGGGGAGCCCTTTCGGTTTCAGGCGGCCGGCCGGGGACGCAGCGCCAGCGGAAGGGTCAGGCTCACGTCGGCGGCGTCGAGGATCTCGCGCAGCAGCGGGCCATGCAGCACCTCGTATTCCACCTCGCGCTGGTGGGTGAGCGGATCGCGCGCCGTCAGGGGATCATCCACCCGGCCCGGATGGACCATCACCAGCCCGCCATCCGGCACGCCCTTGAGGAAATGGGCGAGGAGCGTCGCGAAGTCGTGGTCGGCGGAGAAGTCATAGGCGCCGCCGAAGCCGCGATTGGTGGTCAGCCCCAGCTGCGCCGCGGCGCGCGCGAATCCCGTGGCGAAGGTGCCGATGACCCGGCCCTTGAGATCGAAGCCGTGCAGCGCCCCCCTGGCCGGGGTCACGTCCCTGAGCCAGGCCTGCGGTGCATGGCGCGCCGTGGCCTTGAGCACGGCGGCGCGGACCACCGGCAGCACGTGCACGTGCTGGTGGCCGTCCACATGGTGGGGCGGATGGCCGAAGGCCGCGGCAAAGGCGAGGAACTGCGCCTCCACCTCCGCCGCCACCGCCTTCGGATCGAGCCGGCGCGTCATCGCCGCGAGGAGCAGGGGGGAGAGGGCTGGAAAGGTGCCCGCCGGCCCCGCCATGCCTGAGGTGAGCGGCGCGAAGGTTCCGGTGAGCGTCACATGCAGGCCGAGGCTCGCCCCCGTGCCCTCGGCCGCCGCCTTCAGCGCCGCGGCCTCCTCGGCGAGGCCGTCGAACACGGTCATGACCGAGGTGGCGTTGATGCAGCGGCCGGCCACCAGCTGGCGGATGGCCAGCGACACCCCGGGGGCGATGGCGTAGTCGTCGGCGCAGAGCGCCACGTGCTTCACGGCTCGGCCCTCGAGGCGAGGGCGACCGGATGGGGCGGCACCTGCCCGCCCGCCACCTGCCCCGCCATGGCGTGCCCGCCGGCCTCGGCGGCGGCGCGGTTGAGCACGTGGTCGGCCACGTAATAGACCGGCCGCGCCTTGATCTCGGAGAGGATGCGGGCGATGTACTCGCCCATCACGCCCATCACCAGCAGCTGCGTGCCGCCGATCACCATCAGGCCGACGACGATGGAGGGATAGCCCGGCAGGGGAATGCCCCAGAACAGGCGCTCCACCACGATCCATCCGCCATAGAGCAGCGCCAGCCCGGCCAGCGCCGCGCCGAACAGGGCGGCGAGGCGCAGCGGCGCCGGCGAGAAGGAGGTGAGCGCCTCCATGGACAGGCCAAGCAGCCGCAGGAAGCTCCAGGAGCTGGAGCCGTGGGCCCGTGGCGCCGGGCGGTACGGCACCGCGATCTGGCGGAAGCCGATCCAGCTCGTCAGGCCCTTGAAGAAGCGGTTGCGCTCCGGCATCCGCCGCAACGCCGCGGCGGCGCGCGGGGAGAGGATGCGGAAGTCCGCCGCATCCTCCGGGATGCGCGTGGACGCCCCGAAGTTCAACATGCGGTAGAAGATGCGGACGAAGGTGCGGCGCGAGGCTGGCTCGTCGGAGCGATCCTCCTTCACCGCGTAGGCCACGTCCCACCCCTCGTCCTTCCACAGGCGCAGGAAGGTGGGGATCATCTCGGGCGGATGCTGGCCGTCCCCGTCCATGAACAGCACCGCGTCGCCACGGGCGTGGTCGAGGCCGGCCATGAGGGCGGCCTCCTTGCCGAAATTGCGCGAGAGCGCCACCACCTGGACGTCGATGCCGAGCACCGGCAGGCCGGCGGCGAGCGCGGCGCTGTTGTCGCGGCTGCCGTCGTCCACATAGACGATCTCCAGTCGCAGGCCGCGCGTGCGGGCCTCCGACGCGGCGATGGCACTGAGCCGGGCGTGGAAGCCGGCGAGCCCGCCGGCTTCGTTGTAGAGTGGAACGACGATGCTGAGATCTGGTGTCATGGTCCGTCTGTCGAGCCCGTGCGCCGTGTCGATGTGCTGTAGCCGCCCTCGCGCCAGCGGGGGCGAAAATTTTCCGGCGGGCGCGGAACCCCGATCCTTTCCCGGCGTTGACTGGGGTGCGCGATCACCCCCCCATTGATCGTGCCATTGGCGCGGCCGCCTTACCCCCAGGGCGGCCGCGTCGTCATTTTCGGGCCTCCGCGCACCCGGGTTCCCCGCGCATTCGGAGGCTTCATTGCGGCATATCAAGACCCGAGACTTTGGGCGAGTTTAGGGTAAGGTCGCGTCGTCCACACGGCCGAACGGGGGCCTTCCCACATGATTCGCGACATTTTGGTCAATCTCGCCCAGGGCACCGACAAGGACGTGGCGCGCGACTTCGCAGCCAGTCTCGCCGCGAGCTTCGGCGCCCACCTCACCGGGCTGACGGTCGCCTACGAAATCGACGTGCCGCCCTTTTACATGGGCGCGCTGCCCACCGACTTCATCGACGCCCAGGTGCTGGAGAACCAGGCCGCGGCGGACAAGGCCGCCCAGGGCTTCACCGCCGCCGCCACCGCCGCGGGCGTGACCCACGACGTGCGCACCCTCACCGCATCGCTGGGCGTCGCCGCCAGCACCTTCGCCGACATGTCGCGGCTGTTCGACATCACCGTCGTCGGCCAGCCCGATCCGGACCGGCCGGGCCCGGAGGAGGTGATCGCCGAGACGGTGCTGATCGAATCCGGCCGCGCCGTGCTGATCGTGCCCTACGTGCAGACCAAGCCCTTCACCCCCGACCGGGCGGTGGTGGCGTGGGACGGCAGCCGCGCGGCGGCCCGGGCGCTGGCCGAGGCCCTGCCCCTGCTGCATCGCACCAAGGACGTGGAGATCTTCCGCGTCACCCGCCACGAGGAAGACGAAGATACCGCCGGCCAGGAGGTGGCGCGCCACCTTGCCCGCCATGGCGTGGCCGCCAAGGTGCGCCGCCTTCCGGTGAGCTCGGGCGAGCCCATCGCCGCGGCCATCCTCAACGAGGTCTCCGACCAGGGCGCCGATTTCGTGGTGATGGGCGGCTACGGCCACTCCCGCCTGCGCGAGCTGGTGATGGGCGGCGTGACCCGCGAGATCCTCGCCACCATGACGGTGCCGGTGCTGATGGCCCACTGAGGACGCCCGCGCCGGCAGCGGCCGGCATAAAAAAGCCCCGGCCGACGGCCGGGGCTTTTTGCTGTGGCGAGGATACGCAGGGGTAACGCGCCGCGATGGCGCGACGCCCGCGTTCAGTCCTCGTAATCTTCTTCCTCGTTCTTCTTCGATCCGCCGAGCTTGGCGAAGACGGTCTCGAGATCGAGGGATTCGCGGCCCTTGGGCGCGTCCTCGTCGTGCTCGTGCCCGGTGGTGACGTCGGCGGGCAGCAGCGTCGCGCCACGATCCTCGTGCGCGGCGGTGGCCGGCCGGTCCTTGGCGGCGCGCTGCACCTCCAGATCGAGGTCGATCTGGCTGCACAGGCCCAGCGTCACCGGGTCCATGGGCGAGAGCTGCGCCGAATTCCAGTGCGTGCGCTCGCGGATGGACTGGATGGTGGCCTTGGTGGTGCCCACCAGGCGGATGATCTGCGCGTCCTTCAGCTCGGCATGGTTGCGCAGCAGCCAGAGGATGGCGTTCGGCCGGTCGTGCCGGCGCGAGACCGGGGTGTAGCGCGGGCCGCGGCGCTTCTTCTGCTCCGGCAGGCGTACCTTGGATTCCAGCAGCTTCAGCCGGCGGTTGGGATCCTTCTCGGCGAAGGAGATCTCGTCGCGGGACAACTGGCCGGTGGAGATGGGGTCGAGCCCCTTGATCCCCTGCGCCACTTCGCCGTCGGCGATGCCCTTCACCTCGAGGGGGTGCAGCTTGCAGAAGTCACCGATCTGCTCGAAGGACAGGGCCGTATTGTCCACCAGCCAGACGGCGGTGGCCTTGGGCATCAGCGGTACGTTCGACATGGCGGCCTCTTGGGTCTTGTGAGTCTTTTCTGATCTTGGACACGCCGGCATGGAACGCGCGGGGCGCCCGCATCTGGCGTCCGGAAACGTGCGGGTTCGCATGGTCGCCCCTCCCCTGGGGCGGACCGCGGAACGCATCGCGATGTCCGGGATGCGTTCAACATAAGCGCGCCGGGGTAAAGTTGCAAATGATGCGGGCGGTAAAACGGCGGAGAGCCCCGGCAGCCGGCTTGACACGCGCCGCCCGAAACCGCCAATTCGCCGGATGCCCGATCTGGACCCGCCGCCCATGGACGCCGCAGACAAGCCGCCGCTGCAGATTCTCCTGTGCGCGCCGCGCGGCTTCTGCGCCGGCGTGGTGCGGGCCATCGACGCCGTGGAGCAGGCCCTGCGGATCTACGGCGCGCCGGTCTATGTGCGGCACGAGATCGTGCACAACAAGTATGTGGTGGAAGACCTGAAGCGGAAGGGCGCCATCTTCGTCGAGGAGCTGGACGAGGTGCCGGATACGCGCGCGCCGGTCATCTTCTCCGCCCACGGCGTGCCGAAGTCGGTGCCGGAGGAAGCCTCCGGGCGCAACCTCTTCGCCATCGACGCCACCTGCCCCCTGGTCACCAAGGTGCACCGCGAGGCGCAGGTGCACTTCAAGCGCGCCCGGCACATCCTGCTGATCGGCCACAAGGGCCATCCGGAGGTGGTGGGCACCATCGGCCAGCTGCCGCAGGGCGCCTTCACCCTCGTCGAGACGGCGGAGGACGCCCGCACGGTGGCGCCGGCCGATCCGGAAAACCTCGCTTACGTGACGCAGACGACCCTGTCGCTGGACGACACGGCGGAGATCGTCGCCATCCTGCGCGCGCGCTTCCCCAGGCTCAGCGAGCCGCACAAGGAAGACATCTGCTACGCCACCACCAACCGCCAGGAGGCGGTGAAGATCGTCGCGCCGAAGGTGGACGCCATGGTGGTGGTGGGCGCGCCCAACTCCTCCAACTCCCAGCGCCTGCGCGAGGCGGCCGAGCGCGCCGGGTGCCGCCGCTCCGCCCTGGTGCAGCGCGCCGCCGATATCGACTGGGCGCTGTTCTCCCGCCTCTCCAGCCTGGGCGTGACCGCCGGCGCGTCCGCCCCCGAGGTGCTGGTGGAGGAGATCATCGACGCCTTCGCCGCGCGCTATGACGTCACCGTGGAGACGGTGACCTCGATCGAGGAGGACGTGTTCTTCCCCCTGCCGCGCGCGTTGCGGCCGGATGCGGCGGAGTAGGCGGTGGCGGTCTATACGGACGTCTCGCCGGCGGAGCTCGGAACCTTCCTGTCCGGCTACGACATCGGCACCCTGACCTCCTTCCACGGCATCGCCGAGGGGGTCGAGAACTCCAACTTCCTGGTCCAGACGACCACCGGCAGCTACATCCTCACCCTCTACGAGAAGCGGGTGAAGACCGGCGACCTGCCGTTCTTCATCGGCCTCATGCAGCACCTGGCCGCGCGCGGGCTCTCCTGCCCGCAGCCGGTGGCGGCCCGCTCCGGGGCAATGCTGGCGCAGATCGCCGGCCGGCCAGCGGCCATGGTCACCTTCCTGCCCGGCGTCTCGGTGCGCCGGCCCACGGCGCAGCATTGCGCCGAGCTCGGCCACGGCCTTGCACAGCTGCACCTCGCCGGGGCGGATTTCCCCATGCGCCGGGCCAACGCCCTCTCCGTCGCCGGCTGGCGGCCCCTGTTCGAGGCGGCGGGAAGCCAGGCCGACGACGTGGCGCCGGGCCTTGCCGCCACCATCGCCGAGGAGCTCGGCCGCCTTGAGGCGAGCTGGCCGGCGGACCTGCCGTCCGGCGTGATCCATGCCGACCTGTTCCCCGACAACGCCTTCTTCCTCGACGACCGGCTGTCGGGGATCATCGACTTCTATTTCGCCTGCACCGATTTCCTCGCCTATGATGTGGCGGTGTGCCTCAACGCCTGGTGCTTCGAGGCGGACGGCGCCTACAACGTCACCAAGGGGCGCGCGCTCCTTGCCGGCTATGAGGCGCTCCGGCCCCTGTCCCCGACCGAAAAGGCGGCGCTGCCCCGCCTTGCCCGCGGCGCCGCCCTGCGCTTTTTGCTCACCCGCCTCGTGGACTGGCTGAACGTGCCGGAGGGCGCGCTGGTGCGGCCCAAGGATCCGCTCGAATATCTGCGCAAGCTGCGCTTCCACCGCGCCGTCGACAGCGCGCAGGACTATGGCCTGGTCGCATGAGGGTGCCGGCATGAAGGACGTGGCGGTCTTCACGGACGGGGCCTGCTCGGGCAATCCCGGCCCCGGCGGCTGGGGGGCGCTGCTGCGCTTCGGGGCGCACGAACGGGCGCTCAGCGGCGGCGAGGCGCTGACCACCAACAACCGCATGGAGCTGATGGGCGCCATCTCGGCGCTGGAGGCCCTGAAGGAGCCCTGCGCGGTGGACCTGCACACCGACAGCGCCTACCTGAAGGATGGCGTCACCAAGTGGATGCACGGCTGGAAGCGAAACGGCTGGCGCACCGCCGACAGGAAGCCGGTGAAGAACCAGGACCTGTGGGAGCGCCTGGACGCCGCGCTGAAGCGCCACCAGATCCGCTGGCACTGGGTGAAAGGCCATGCCGGCCACCCCGAGAACGAGCGCGCCGACGAGCTGGCGCGCGAAGGCATGGCGCCGTTCAAGCTGAAGGGGCGGCTGGGAGGATAGGAATGGGTTCTGGCTGCGTCCGATGGATCAGGCCGAACACCTGATCGGCATCGGCGATGCAGAGGAAGCGGGGCACCGGATCGAGCGATGGCACGAGCGCTCCAGGATTTTGCCGCAGATCGACATCCTCCCGCGCGAACGAAATGGTTTGGCCGCTGGGCCATTGCTGCAGATCAATGACATTGAGCCTGGCGCGCACGAGTATGGTCACCCCGCCCAGAAAAGCGTCCTGCAGGATGATGATGCGACGATCCGTGACCGCATAGGTCGTGTGGCGGCGGATGTGGGCATCGAGGACATGGCGTCCGCCGTACAACGCCGCCCAGCCAACAGCGAAGACAACTGGCCCGCCCCGTCGGCCGACAGGAGCAGGACCACCGGCGACCAGCCAGGTGTAGAGTGCGAAACCGAGGACGGCAGCGGCCACGAGGGAAACGAGGACCGGGGCGAAGTCTATCGGCGCGAACAGCAGTCCCTGCTTCGGCCGGCCCGCCCAGAGCACTCGCTCGCCGCGAAGGAGCCTCCCGGCGAGGCGCCGCTCCATATCGATCCGCATTGTTCCCCCTCATCCCGCCGCGGATAGCGGAACAACACCCTGCTGCGGGGCCGGCTATCCGGCCCCGCAGCCAACCGAGATCAGGACCCCATCACTTCCCGCGCTTGAACGTGTTCCACACCTTGGTGATCACCCGCTGCACCGGCGGCTCGTTGGTGGTCACGATGAACAGGCGATCGAACGTCTCCTTGTCCGGGTAGATGGCCGGATTGTTCAGGATCTCCTTGTCGATGAACTTCTGCGACTCGAGATTTCCGTTGGCGTAGGAGATGAAGTTTGAGTTCTTCGCCGCCACCTCGGGCTTCATCATGTAATTGATGAAGGTGAGCGCATTGTCGATGTTCTTCGCATCCTTGGGGATGGCGAAATTGTCGAACCACATGAGCGCGCCTTCCTTCGGAATGACGTACTCGATGTTCACCGGCGGCTTCTTGGTCTTCTTCGCGGCCTCGGCGGCGCGGGTCTTGGCCTGGAACACGTCGCCCGACCAGCCCACGGCCAGACAGATGTCGCCGCGAGCCAGCGCGTTGATGTAGCCCGAGGAATCGAACTTCTTGATGAAGGGCCGGACCTTCATCAGCAGTTCGCCGGCCTTGGCGATGTCGTCCGGATTCTTGGAGTTGGGATCAATCCCCAGATACTTCATGGCGGAGGGGATGACCTCCTCCGGGCCATCCAGGAAATAAACGCCGCAATCCTTCAGTTTGGACAGGATCTCCGGCTTGAACACGATGTCCCACGTGTTCATGGGGATGTCGCCGAGGCGCGCCTTCACCTTGTCGGCGTTGAAGCCGATGCCGGTGGTGCCCCACATGTAGTTCACCGCGTGCTCGTTGCCGGGATCATACACGGCGAGGCGCTTGGTGACCTCCGGCCAGGCATATTGCAGGTTGGGGATCTTGGACTTGTCGAGGGGAATGAAGATGCCGGCCTTGATCTGGCGCTGCAGGAAGGAGCCCGACGGCACCACCACGTCGTAGCCGGTCTTGCCCGCCAGCAGCTTCGTTTCCAACACCTCGTTGCTGTCGAAGACATCGTAGCGGACCTTGATGCCCGTCTCCTTGGTGAAGTCCTCAAGCACCGTGGGGTCGATATAATCGGACCAGTTGAAGACGTTCAGGACCTTGTCCTGGGCGAGGGCCGCCCCGGAGAAACCGAACGTGGCACACAGAAGTGCCGCTACGAAATGACGACGCATCCGCCGTTCTCCTCTTGCGCGAGGGCCGGTTCTGCTGCCCGCCCCCATGACCGGAAGGCTATTGCGTCGCGCAACGCCGCTCAACAGGAAACCGGCGATCTCACAGGTAGACGTCGTACTCCAATGGGAGGATGGCGCGGGTGAAGGCCGCCATCTCCTCCCGCTTCATCACCGCGTAGATGCGCCGATAATCCTCGCCGAAGGCCCGGGCGATGAACGGGGAGGCGCCGAAGCGCGTCACCGCCTCCTCCATGGAGGGCGACAGGCGCGGCGCCTCGTGCTCGTAGGCGTTGCCGGAGAGCGGCGGAGGCGGCTCGATCTGCGCCTCGATCCCCTCCAGCATGCCGGCGAGGATGGCGGCGAGAACCAGATGGGGATGGGCCTCGGCCCCGGCGATGCGATGCTCGAGCCGTCGCGCGGCCGGCGGCCCGTTGGGCACCCGCACCGCCACCGAGCGGTTGTCGTAGCCCCAGGAGATCGAGATCGGCGCGTAGCTGCCGGGCACGAGCCGCCGGTAGCCGTTGTAGCTGGGCACGAAGATCAGCGTTGAATCCGCCATGGTGGCGAGCAGTCCGCCCGCCGCATGGCGCAGCGCCCGGTCGCCCGCCCCCTCCGGCCGCGCGAACAGGTTGCCGCCGGAGGTCTCCATCAGGCTCACATGCACATGCATGCCGCTGCCGGCGAAATCGACCAGGGGCTTGGCCATGAAAGTGGCCCGCAGCCCATGCCGCCGGGCGACGCCGTCGATCACGCGCCGCAGCAGGATCGCGTCGTCGGCGGCCGCCAGGGCGTCGGTGCGATGGTAGAGGTTGATCTCGAACTGGCCGGGCGCCGCCTCGGAGATCACGGTGTCGGCCGGCAGCCCCTGGGCGATGCAGGCGGCGCGCATGTCGTGCAGCAGCGGGGCGAAGGCGTCGAGGTCGGACATGGCATACATGTTCTGCCGGGCCTCCCCTGTCGCCGGGAACACCGGCTCGGGCGGCGCGCCAGGCGCCCCGGCGGGCTTCAGCAGGTAGAATTCCAGCTCGAAGGCGACACAGGGCACGAGCCCCCGCGCGGCGAAGCGGTCGACGATGGCGGCGAGCTGCTGGCGCGGATCGAGCTTCCACGGGGCGCCGCGGGCGGAGCCGTCCGGCTCGTGCATGGTGATGAGCACCTGCGCCGTGGGCCGCGGCGCCCAGGGCACCGGCTTCAGGGTGCCCGGCACGGGCCAGCACAGGCCGTCCTTGTCGCCGGTCTCCAGATGGATTTCCGTGGCATCCACCTCCCGGCCCCAGATGTCGAGGCCGAAGATGGAGAGGGGAATGGCCACCCCGTCCTTCCAGATCTTGCGCAAGGCGGCGCCGGGGATCCATTTCCCCCTGAGCACGGCCGACGTGTCCGGCAGGAGCACCTCGACCACGTCGGGCGTGCCGAAGGCGGCAAGATAGGCGGCCACCTCGTCTTCGGCCGGCGGAAGCGCGGCATCCTCGGCATGGCGGCCGGTAGCACTGGACGGCATGATGCTCCGTTCATGGAAAGCGGCGGATGCGGTCATCCAAGCGCGAAGCTTGGGAACCTTCAAGCGGAACGGTGATTATCATGTCAAGCGGAGCCGGCGCACCCAGGTGCACCGGCTCCCGCATGAATGAACGCCCCGAAGGAGGCAGACACGCAGATGACGGCATCGAGCCGCACGCTTCCTGCCCGCATCGGCATCCTGGTGCCGCCCGGGACGGGACAAGGACCGGGACAAGGGTCGGGACAGCTCCGACACGCGGGGTTCGGAGGGGCGCGATGAGCCTCGCCGTGCCCAAGGAGCGGCACGACGACACCGGGCGCAAGCTGCGCCTGCCCGGCCCCACGGCTCTGCTGGCGGCGGGCTTCGCCGTGCTGATCGCCTTGAACGCCACCTCCATCACCCTGGTCGACCGCGCTCAGGATGACGCCGCCAGCGTCTCCCACACCCTGCGGGTGGTGAATGCCATCTCCCAGCTGCAGATCATGATCCGCCGGGCGGAGAGCGCGGAGCGCGGCTTCCTGATCACCGGCGGCGAGGGGTTCCTGCGCTTCTACGAGGAATCGAAGGCGCAGACCCGGCCCAACCTCGACACCATCGCGGCGCTGACCACGGACAATCCCAACCAGCAGGCGCGCGTGGCGGAGGCCCGGCCGCTCCTCGACGAGCGCCTCGGGGTCTTCGACCGGGCCATCGCGCAGTATCGCTCCGGCGATGCGCCGGGCGCCATGGCCGGGCTGCGGGCCGACCGCAGCGAAGGATCGATGACCCGCCTCGGCAGCCTGCTGATGGAGATGAAGGCCGAGGAGACCCGCCTCCTCGAAGGACGGACCGCGGCGTCGCACGGAAGCGCGGTCTGGCTCACGGCGGTGAGCGTCGCCGGCTTCACCTTCGTCCTCCTCACGGGCGGGCTCGCTTTGCTCCTCAACCGGCGCGCCATCACCGCGCTCAAGGCGGCGGGAGCCGATCTCGAGGCCAACAATGCGACCCTCGAGCAGCGCGTCGCCGAACGCACCGCCGACCTCAAGGAAGCGAACGACGAGATCCAGAGCTTCGCCTACATCGTCAGCCACGACCTGCGCTCGCCGCTGGTGAACATCATGGGGTTCACCAGCGAGATCGAAACCATGCGCACCGAGCTGTTCGAGCGCCTCGCGCGGTTGCGCTCCGCGGCGGGCGAGGACCCGGCCGAGGACGGAGACCTCCAGAGCGACTTCGAGGAGGCGCTGGGCTTCATCAAGACCTCCATCACCCGCATGGACCGCCTGATCCACGCCATCCTCGCCTTGTCACGGGAAGGGCGGAAGGAATTCGCGCCGAGCCGTGTGGACGTGGGCGAGCTGATCGCCACCATCGCCGGCTCCATGGCCCACCAGCTCCACGAGCGCGACGCCGAGATCCGCTTCGGCGCCCTGCCGACGCTGGAGAGCGACCGCCTCGCCCTGGAGCAGATCTTCACCAACCTGCTCGACAATGCGGTGAAGTACCTGCGCAACGGCGTGCCCGGCCGGATCGAGGTGAGCGCGGTGGAAGCACCCGGCTTCGTCACCTTCATGGTGAAGGACAACGGCCGCGGCATCGAGGCGAAGGACAGGGGCCGCGTGTTCGAGCTGTTCCGCCGCTCGGGCCGGCAGGACCGCCCCGGAGAAGGCATCGGCCTCGCGCATGTGCGGGCGCTGGTGCGGCGGATGGGCGGCCTGATCTCGCTCGAATCAACCTTCGGCGAGGGCAGCACCTTCCGGGTCATGCTGCCGCGCCGCCTGCCCAGGGACAATGGAAAACAGGATGACTGAGCACGTCACCATCGTGATGGTCGAGGACGACGAGGGCCATGCGCGCCTCATCGAGAAGAACATCCGGCGTGCCGGGGTGCGCAACGAGATCCTGCCCTTCGTCGACGGCACCAGCGCCGTCGCCTACCTGTTCGGCGAGGATGGCAGCGGCCGCGACCATGTGGGCCGCGCCCTGCTCGTGCTGCTGGACCTGAACCTGCCCGACATGACCGGCGTCGAGATCCTCGCCCGGATCAAGCAGAACGAGCATCTGAAGCGCTCGCCCGTGGTGGTGCTGACCACCACCGACGACAAGGTGGAGATCCAGCGCTGCTACGATCTCGGCGCCAACGTGTACGTGACCAAGCCGGTGAATTACGAGAACTTCGCCAACGCCATCCGCCAGCTGGGCCTGTTCTTCTCCGTCATCCAGGTTCCGGAAACCGACTGATGAACGGCACGGCGCCCGTCCTTCCCGCAAGCGTCGGAGAGCCCGCGGGCGATCCGGGCGCCGCGCTGAAGGTGCTCTATGTGGACGACGATCCCGCCCTCGGCCGCCTGGTCCAGCGCCAGCTGGGGCGGCTCGGGTTCGAAGTGGAGCTCGCCGCCTCGGGAGAGGAGGGGCTGGCACGGATCATGGCCGAGCACTTCGACGTGGTGGCGCTCGACCACTACATGCCGGGGCGCGACGGGCTCGACACGCTGCGGGCCATCCGCGCCCTCGCGTGTTCGCCGCCCGTCGTCTATGTCACCGGCACCCAGGAAGGGCGCGTGGCCGTGGCGGCGCTCAAGGCCGGGGCGTCCGACTATGTGGTGAAGGAGATCCAGGCCGACTTCATCGAGCTGCTGCGCGCCGCCTTCGTCGCGGCGGTGGAGCAGGTGCGCATGCGTCAGGCGCACGAGGCGGCGGTGGCGGAGATCCGCGCCGCCCGCGACCGGTTCGAGGCGCTGGCCGCCGAGCGCGCCCTGCTGCTGCGCGAGATGAACCACCGGGTCGGCAACTCCCTCCAGATCATCGTGTCGCTGCTCAACGTGCAGGCGGGCGCCGCCGAGGAGCCGGTGGTCAAGGAGGCGCTCGATGCGGCCCGCAACCGCGTGTCCGCGGTCGCCCAGGTGCACCGCCGGCTCTACACCTCCGACCAGATCGCCACCGTGGCCCTCGATCAGTATCTCGGCACGCTGCTCGACGATCTCCAGGTCTCCGCGCGCGGCGTCCCCGCCGGTCATGGCGGGGAGCGCGGCGTCGTCCTCTCGTTCGAGGCGGACCCGGTTCACATCGACCCCGACCGCGCGGTGGCGGTGGGCATCATCGCCACCGAGCTGGTGATCAACGCCATGAAATACGCCTATCCCGGCGGGCAGGGGCCGGTGCGGGTCCGCCTCGCCCGGCTCGGGGAGCAGGTGGCGTTCTCGGTGGAGGATGACGGCATGGGCTTCGATGCGCCCCAGCCGGCGCAATCGACGGGTTTCGCCCTGTCCACCGGCCTCGGTACCCGCATCGTGCGGGCCATGGCATCGAAGCTGGGGACGGAGCCGGTGTTCGAGCCCCGCGCGCAAGGGACCTGCGTGCGGCTCGTCTTCCCGCTGGCCGACCGCCGCAAGCCCTGAGGCGGCGCCGAGCGGCCGCGGGCCGCCCGCCGCTCAGATGCGCGGAACGATGATCAGCCGTTCCACCGGCTTGCCGCCGATGAGATGGGAGGCGACGATCTCGTCGATATCCTCGGGAGTCTTGGGCGTGTACCAGATGCCCTGCGGATAGACGACCATGATCGGCCCGGCCTGGCAGAAGCTGAGGCAGCCGGACGAGGTCATGGCGATGTCGCGGCGGCCGGACGCCTCCAGCTTCTTGGCGAGCCGGTCCCACAAAGGCTGGGCGCCGTTGGCCCCGCAGGAGCCGCGCGGATGCTGCGGCGGCCGCTGGGTGAAGCAGCAGAACACGTGGTGCGTATAGACCTGCGGGATGTCGAGAACTTCGATTTCGGCGGCTTCAGACATGACGGCTCGGGGCTCGGTGGAGGTCGCCTGGAACCATTCAAAATTCGTGCCGCAGCGCAAAAATCCGGATAAGCTCGTTTTTTCAGATAGATGACAGCCTCGCCGAACGCGAAGACCACCACCGTGGGGCGGCTCGCCGACACCCAGGGCGGGAACGCGACATTCCGGACGCCGCGCGTCTTGCCGCTGGCGAGGACGCCCGCGCCGCGACCGTCCCGAGCCGAGACCGGCGGCACGGCGGATGCCCCGGGCGAGCCGGGGACCCACGGCCGGGCCGCGCCGGCCATTCACGGGCCGGTCAGCGCGCCCCGAACAGGGTGTCGAGCTTGGCGCCGGAGGCGAAATGCTCGGCCTGCAGCTTCTCCCAGCCGCCGAACACGTCCTCCACCTTCACCAGGCGCACCGGCGGGAACTGGGCCTTGAACTGTTCCGCCACCTTGGGATCCACCACCCGGTGGAAAGCCTTGGCGGCAATGGTCTGGCCGGCCGGGGAATACAGGAACTCGAGATAGGCCGTGGCCGAGGCGCGCGAGCCGCGCTTGTCCACCACCTTGTCCACCACCGCCACCGGGAACTCGGCGAGGAGGCTCACCGAGGGCACGACGGTCTGCAGCTTGCGGTCGGGATAGAGGCCCTCGATGGTGCGCGTCTCCGCCTCGAAGGTCACCAGCACGTCGCCGGTCTCGCGCTCCACGAAGGTGGTGGTGGCGGCACGTCCTCCGGTGTCGAACACCGGCACGTTGGCGAGCAGCGCCTTGACGAAGGCGTCCGCCTTGGCGCTGTCGCCCTTGTTCTGCTCGAGGGCGAAGGCATAGGCGGCAAGATAGGTGTAGCGGGCGTTCCCCGAGGTCTTGGGGTTGGGGAAAATCACCTTCACATCGCTGCGGACGAGATCCGACCAATCCTTGATGTTCTTCGGATTTCCGGCGCGCACCAGGAAGGCGGGGAAGGAATAATAGGGCGAGGCGGCGTTGGGGAACTTCTTCTGCCAGTCCTTGGCGACGAAGCCGGCCTTGGCCAGAACGTCCACGTCCAGCACCTGGTTGAACGTCACCACGTCCGCCTCGAGCCCTTCCAGGATCGCCCGCGCCTGGCGCGAGGAGCCGGCGTGGCTCTGGTTCACGGCGAGCTCCTGCCCGGTCTTCTGCTTCCAGAAGGGGATGAACTCGGCGTTCACCGCCGTGAACAGCTCACGGGAGATGTCGTAGGAGACATTCAGCAGCGTGTTCGGACCCTGCTGGGCGAAAGCCCCCGAGAACGGCGCGGCGGCTCCGGCGAGCGCCAGGGCCAGGGCCAGGGCCGGTGCGAGGACAGCACGGCGGGTGATCATGCGGCGTCTCCATTTATACATTACACAAGTGGTGAAATGCATATTTCACATGCATCATGCTTATCATGTGAAATAGGATGTGGGAACCGCTGCACGGAAAAACCTGGCGTAAGGGAAATGGGCCGGCCGGCGCCTGCCGCGCCGCGCGCCGTCAGCCGCCGGCCTTCATCGGCTCGACCACGCCGACGGCAGTCCTGCGCACCGGCAAACGGAAAGGATGGCTGATCCCGGCATGGGAGCGTCAGCCCTCCAGTTCCTCGCGCAGGATTTCGAGGCGCAGCCATTCCTCCTCGGCAGCGTCGAGGGCGCCCTGCGCCTCGGTGAGGGCGGCGGAGGTCTTCTGGAAGCCGGCCGGATCACGGGCGTAGAGCTGCGGATCGGCGAGCTGGGCGGCGAGTTTCTCCACCTTCGCCCGCAGGCCATCCATGGTCTTCGGCAGGGTCTTCAAGGCGTGCTGATCATGGAAGGAGAGCTTGCGCCGGTCCTTCTGCGGGTCGGCCGCGCCCCTGGCCGGCGCTCCGCCGGGCGTCGCCGGCGTGGCTTTTCCCCTGGCCGCCGGCGCGCTCTTGTCCCGGGCCTCCACGCCGCGCCCACGCTGGCTCAGCATGTCCGAGTAGCCGCCGGCATATTCGCGGAACACCCCGTCGCCCTCGGCCACGATCACGCTCGACACGGTGCGGTCGAGGAAATCGCGGTCATGGCTCACCAGGATCACCGTGCCGGGATAATCGGTCACCATCTCCTGCAGCAGATCGAGGGTTTCGAGGTCGAGATCGTTGGTGGGCTCGTCCAGCACCAGCATGTTGGAGGGCAAGGCCAGCGCCCGCGCCAGCATGAGCCGCCCCCGTTCGCCGCCGGAGAGCACGGCGAGCGGGGCGTTGGCCTGGTCAGGAGTGAACAGGAAGTCCTTGAGATAGCCGATCACGTGCTTGGGCTGCCCCCCCACCATCACCTGGTCGGATCCGCCGCCGGTGAGGGCATCCTTGAGCGTGGTGGTCGGATCCAGCGCTGCCCGCTTCTGGTCGAGGCTGGCGATTTCCAGGTTGGTGCCGAGCTTCACCGTGCCGCTGTCGGGCGCGATCTCGCCGGTGAGCAGCTTGATGAGCGTGGTCTTGCCGGCGCCGTTGGGACCGATGACGCCGATGCGGTCGCCGCGCAGGATGCGGGCGGAGAAATCGCGCACCACCGTCCGCTCGCCGTAACGCTTGGAGATGTTCTTCGCCTCGATGACGAGCTTGCCGGAGGTCTCTGCCTCGCTCACCGTGAGCTTCACGTTGCCCTGGGCGCGTCGCTCCTCGCGCCGGTCCTGGCGCATGGAATGCAGCAGGCCGAGGCGGCGCACGTTGCGCTTGCGGCGGGCGGTAACGCCGTAGCGCAGCCAGTCCAGCTCGGCGACGATCTTGCGGTCGAGCTTGTGACGCTCGGTCTCCTCCTGCTCCAGCACCTCGTCGCGCCAGGCCTCGAAGGCGGAGAAGCCCTGCTCCAGCCGCCGCGTCGTCCCGCGGTCGAGCCAGACGGTGACGCGCGACAGCGTCTCCAGGAAGCGGCGGTCGTGGCTGATGAGCACGATGGCCGAGCGCAGCCCCTTCAGCTCGCTCTCCAGCCACTCGATCACCGGCAGGTCGAGGTGATTGGTGGGCTCGTCGAGCAGCAGCACGTCCGGCTCCGGCGCGATCACGCGCGCCAGCGCGGCCCGGCGCGCCTCGCCCCCGGAGAGGTGCGCCGGGTCCTCGTGCCCGGTCAGGCCCAGCTCCTCCAGGAGGTACTGGGCGCGATAGGCTTCATCCCCCGGCCCCAGCCCCGCCTCCACATAGGACAAGGTGGTGGCATGGCCGGAGAAGTCGGGCTCCTGCGGCAGGTAGCGCACGGTGGTCCCGGGCTGAAAGAAGCGCGTGCCGGAATCCGGCTGCATCAACCCCGCGGCCACCTTCAGCAGCGTGGACTTGCCGGAGCCATTGCGCCCGACAAGGCAAACCCGCTCGCCGGCGGAAACGGAGAGTTCCGCCCCGTCGAGCAACGGGGTCGCGCCGAAGCGCAGGTGGATATCCTGGAGGAGAACGAGGGGAGGAGCCATGCCGCCCGATTAAAGCCCCCCGCGCCGGAACGCAAAGGGACTCGCCACGGACGACCCCCGCCACACGCGTTTCGCCTCGCTGACATCCTTCCCGGCGAAGCCCTGCCGGCACCAGGCACGGACGCCCGGATACGGCAGGTTCGCGGGCGACACGGGTTCGACGGTCAGATGGCCTCGCCACCCGGCCGGGAACGCGCGTACGACATCAATGTACGGTGGTGGGTCCGTGAAGCTTCGTGATCTGGTCCTTGAGGACGAGTTTCTTGCGCTTCAGTTCAGCGACACGGACGGGGTCGGCTGCGGGGTGTGCAAGTTCGCGGCTGAGCTCCTGCTCGATGGCCGCGTGGCGCCGCTTCAGCTCCTGAAGGTGCGACTGGATGGACATTCTGAGCCACTCCCTGTCTGCAACACGACATTCAGTCTGTCATGGAGCCAACGAAGAGTCGACCGCCTTTCTGAGGTCTCCGGCAAGCTCCCATCTTGCAGCGCGGCAAGCCCGTGCCATAGTCATCAGCGATCGGGGGAATGGCGGGCGGCCCCCTGCCCTCGTGCCTCAGGGGTACGGGAAGCGGGATGCGGTCCCCTGCCCGCAGACGGGTCCGCGCTTTCCGGCGTGGCCGCGTGCGGCGGGCTCGGGGGTGCCGTCCGGCCAGTGACGGATGTGGGCATGACGAGCGACGAGGAACGGGATCTCAGGGTCCTTCTGGAACGTTTGAAGCAGGAGCACCGGGACCTCGACGCCGCCATCGATGCACTGACGGCGGTCTCCGGCTCGGACGTGCTGCAGGTGCAGCGGCTGAAGAAGCGCAAGCTGCAGCTCAAGGACCGCATCAGCCAGGTGGAGGACCAGCTCTTTCCCGACATCATCGCCTGAGGGCGCGCGTCCCGGCATCGCCGGGATGCGGCCGGGGCCCGCGGGCTCCGGGTCCAGGCCCTGGATCCGGCCTTCGACCCGCACCTGCGGGGAACGCAGCGGGCGGAGACGGACGTCCATCTCCGCCCGGCGGGCAAGCCCCGGTTGGCAAGCGCGCGCCTCAGCGGCCTTGCAAGAGCGACCTGGCGGGGGTCTTCGCGCAGGACGGCCCGGCCGTCCTGCGCCGACCGCGCCGGCTGGCCGGGCGCCGCTGCCCTCAGAGCTGCGCGAGCAGCGCGGCGGCGCCGGAGACGTCGGCCTTGGAAGGCACGTCCTCCACGTTGAGCGCCGTCACGACACCGTCCTCCACCACCATGGAATAGCGCTTGGAGCGCACGCCGAGGCCGGCGGCCGAGCCGTCGAAGGTCAGGTCGAGGGCGGTCGAGAAGGCGGCGTCCGGATCGGAGAGGAACAGGATCTTGCCGTCGGCGCCGGAGGCCTTCTCCCACGCGCCCATGACGAAGGGATCGTTCACCGACACCACGGCGATGGCGTCGACGCCCTTCGCCTTGATGGCGTCGGCCTCGTGCACGTAGCCCGGCAGGTGGTTCTTGTGGCAGGTGGGCGTGAAGGCGCCCGGCACAGCGAAAAGCACCACCTTCCTGCCCGCGAAGATCTCGTCCGTGGTTTTCGGCACCGGTCCGTCTTCGGTGGGAACGCGAAAGGTGGCGTTGGGCAGTTTGTCGCCGACCGAGATGGGCATCGTTTTCTCCGCAGTCTGGGGCTGTCGCGCCCCCGCGCCGACAATACGGGCTTTTACCGGGGAGGAAAGCGCGCCGGCCTCCTCACGGAGCCGGGATGGTGACCTCGGTGGCCACCGCCTTGGGCCCGTCCACGAGCGTGAGCAGAAGGCGCGCGCCGGCGGGGGAGACGCCGCTCGGCACCCCGTCCAGCGGGATGAGGAAGCGGGCGCCGCCGTCCGGCAAGGCGGTTTTCTGCGGCAGGGGCAGGGCCCAGCGGTCGTCCGGCCCCTCGGCGAAGAGGTCCGCCTTCGGGTTCTGCGCCCGCACCTCGACGACGAGGCGCGGCGGCGTCGCCGCCGTGTCGATCTCCACCTTCTGCACGGACGGGCTGTCCGCGGCGCCGAAGGCCCGCGGCTCCGGCACGCTGGCGCGGCCGGCGAGGATGCGCGCGCCATCGGCGCCGCCCTCCGGCGCGATGTCGAGGGCAAGGTCGGCCTTGGCCGGCATGCACAGCTTTTCGCACACCGCGAAATCAAACGAGACCACCAGTCGCGCCGGCCGGCCCGGCTCGGCGAGGCGCACGGTCAGCGGAAACAGCACGCTGCCCTTGTAGCCGATGGAAAAGCCCCCCGCCCCGTCGGAGAAGCGCTTGGGCGACGGCCACGCCATCTCCACGCCCGCCACGTTCTGCGATCCCGTCCAGGCGAGGGTGGGCGGCACGCCGCTGTCGCCGGGATAACGCCAGTAGGTCTTCCAGCCGGGCGCGAGGCGGATCTCGATGCCTGCCTCCAGCACGCCGCCCGCCACGGCGCCCGCCAGAAGCTGCACCTCCGCGCCCGGCATGCTGGCCGTGCTGGACGGCCCGGCCAAAGCGGCGGCGGGGAGAAGGGCGAGGAGGACGAGTGCGCCGGCACGCAGATTTGGCGGGTTGAGCGGGTTGATCATGCCCCAGCCGGTAGCCCCTCCCGGCGCCGAGCGCAAAGCCTGCGGCGTGCACAAGCGTGTGAGCCCCCCGCCCGCTCGCCCCCGCCCGGCTTCCGCCGAGGCGTCGCTGCACCGCGAAATGCATTCCCAAACGGACGGATGCGCGGTACGCTTTTGGCATGATTGCGAGCCAGAACCCCAACGTCCCAGGCGGCGGGTCGAGCTTCCTCGACGGGCAGATGCTGATCGCCATGCCGACCATGCGCGACGAGCAGTTCGCCCGGACCCTCATCTACATGTGCGCCCACTCCGCCGAAGGGGCGATGGGCATCGTGGTGAACCAGCCGGCGAGCCATATCGACTTCACCGACCTCCTGGTCCAGCTCGACGTGATCCCCGCCGCCGAACGCATCCTGCTGCCCAAGAGCGCCGGCACGGTCAAGGTGCTGCGCGGCGGGCCGGTGGAGACGGGGCGCGGCTTCGTGCTGCACTCGGCGGACTATTTCGTCGAGAATTCCACCCTGCCCATCGACGACGGCATCTGTCTCACCGCCACGCTCGACATCCTCAAGGCCATCGCCGGCGGGCGCGGACCGAGCAGCGCCGTGCTGGCGCTGGGCTATGCGGGCTGGGCGCCGGGGCAGCTGGAGACCGAGATCCAGGCCAATGGCTGGCTCAATTGCCCGGCCGATACCGACCTCATCTTCGGTGGCAGCGTGGAAACGAAATACGACCACGCTCTGCGCAAGCTGGGCATTGATCCCGGCATGCTCTCCAGCGACGCCGGCCACGCCTGATCCGCGGGTCCCCGCTCAGCCCTCGCCCCAGCGGCGCGGACGATAGAAGGTGTGAACGCCGATGCGGTCGAGCTTGCGCATCTCGCGCACCCAGCTCGGATGCACCCAATAGGCGTGATAATGGGTGGCGCGGCCGACACTGGTCAGCCAGAGCTTGCCGTCCAGCATGTCGGCGGCGATCTCCTTCGCCTGAACCCACATGTCCGGCTCGCGCACCACGTCGCGCACATCGTCGCAGGCGAACGTGAACTGGCACGCCAGGTGCCGGTGCGCGTTCTGATACACCGTGCCGCAGACGTCCTGCGGGTAGTAGCCGGAGAACACCCGGTTCACGATGACCTGCGCCACCGCGATCTGGCCGCGCTTGGTCTCGCCGCGGCTCTCGAAATAGATGGCCTCGGCCAGGCATTTCTGGGCCCGCGCAAGCTGGTCGCTGGCGAGGCTGAGGCGCTGGGCCGGCGAGGGCCAGACCCCTTCGCGCTCCGGCTCTTCCGCCGGCTCGGCGGCGGCACCCGGGCCGGAGGGAAGCGTGGCGAGGGCGAGGGTGCCGGCGGGTCCGCCAGTGCCCGTCGGCTGGAAGCCCTCGGGCCGGAACAGCCGCATGTCCAGGGAAAACAGAATGGCGGGATCAAGGAAGAAGGCGCCGTCGTCGCCGCCGGCGCCCGCGTCAGCGGCGGTCTCCTCCGGCAGGTCCTCGGGCACGGCGCCGAGATCGGGACCGAAGATGGCGCCTTCTGCCACCGTCGCCGCATGGTCCTCGATGAAGGGCAGCTCCAGCAGCAGGTCGAGGGCCAGTTCGAGATAGGCCCGCCCCGAAGCCGGGTGCAACGGGCCGAGATCGGGGGCGCCCACCGCCGCCTGCGGCGCCGGCGCAATGATGACGGCGCCATCGCCGCCCGCCTGCGGCGAAAGGACCGCCCGGCTTTCCTCGGGTAGCTGCGTGCCGATGGGCTGGGGCAGGTCGAGGCTCGCGACCTTCAGTGCCCGGGCCGGGCCGACGAGCATGCCGAGCCCGGCCGAGACCGGCGGCCGCGCGGGCGCATTGTCAGCCCCCGCACCGGCCGGCGGCACGGCGACAAAAGCGGCGGCAAGCAAGAAGGGCGACGCCAGACGCCCGATCCCACGCCCTCGATCCCGGCGAAATTCCATGGCCCTGCCCTTGACGCGCCTTCATGTCCCCAATGGGGCGCCTCGGAGGCGGATTCGGTCAGGTGAAACCCACCCGCCCGCGCCATCCGTCCCCGGACCGGGTGGCTGGAAACCGCCCTGCGTCCGGCGCGCTGCGCTCCGGACCGGCGGCTTCCGGGCGTTGCCCGGCTGCGACACGCAAGAGCATTGTCCAATCAGCCTTGCTCGAAGGTTAATCGCCGGGCGAGCTCCGCCTCGCGGGCGAACGGGCTCGCTGCGGCAAGGGCCATGCGGCGGGCGCGGGCAAGCCCGTGGGTGCCGAAGCGCACGCGAATCGCCTCCTCCACCCATTTCTCCGCCTGCGCCGTCCGCAAGGCGGCGCGCCGGCCGTCGGTGCCGAGGAAGGCGAGGTGCGCGTCGTGGGCCGCGTCGAACGCCTCGAGCCCCTCCCCGGTGGCGGCGGAGAGGCGAATCACCGGCACCCGCCAGCCCTCGCCCGCACCACCCGACAGCGACAGGGCCCCCGCCACCTCGGAGGCGGCGCGGCGGGCGACCTCCTTCATGTCGGCCTTGGTGACGACGATGATGTCGGGCAGCTCCATCACCCCCGCCTTCATGAATTGCAGGCTGTCGCCGGAGGCCGGCTGGATGCAGAGCACGACGGTGTCGGCGACAAGGGAGATGTCGGCTTCGGACTGCCCGACCCCCACCGTCTCGACGATCACCAGGTCGTAGACGGCGCGCAGCAGCACCACGGCGGCGATGGCATCGTCCGAGAGGCCGCCCAGCCGGTCGCGCGCCGCCATGGAGCGGATGAACACGCCCCGGTCGTCCGGATCGGTCTTCATCCGCGCCCGGTCGCCGAGGAGCGCCCCGCCGGTGCGGCGGGAGGAGGGGTCCACGGCGAGCACCGCGACGGTGCGGCCAGCGGCGCGGGCGCGTCGTACCAGTGCGTTGGTGAGGGTGGACTTGCCGACGCCGGGAGGACCGGTGAGGCCCAGCACCTGGGCCTTGCCCGCCGCCGCCGCCGCATCGAGCAAGGCGACCAGCTCCGGCCGGCCGCGGGCGGTTTCCACCAGGGCAAGGGCCCGCGCCACGGCGCGTTTTCCCCCGGCTTGCACGGTGGCAAGGTCGGGCACGGCTGGGGCGACGGGCGGGGCGGCGGCGGGGATTTCGGCGGGCATGATGGCAATCTAGAGCGCGATCCGCGCAAATTGAATCAATTTGCGCGATGAACCGTCGTCCAACTCCAAGATGGAGACCGCGTCATCCGGCCAGCGCCGGCCCTCCCGGCGGCGGGACGGCGGGGGAGGCGCGAAGCCCCGCGCCTGCCGCGTAACGGAAAAAGGCGCCGGCTTGCGCCGACGCCTTTCCACTGATCGGAACCGTGCGGGGGAACGGAACCGATCAACAGCTCTTTTCCGGTGGGATCACATGCAGTTGCCGCGATTGACCCGCACCACGGCGCCGTTCGACTGGCGCAGGAAGCAGCGACCGTTGTTGCCCCAGAAATAGTAAGCGCGGCGGCGGTCGTTCTGCGAGCCGATGATGGCGCCGGTGGTGCCACCGATGATGGCGCCGGCCGCGACACCGCCGGCCGATCCGGTGGCGGCGCCGCCGATGAGCGCGCCCGCCGTGCCGCCGATGAGCGCACCGGCCGCGGTATTGTTCTGCGCCTGCGCCGGGACCAGCGTGCCGGCAAGGGCAACGCCGGCGAAAGCGAGAGCGGCAAGGCCGGAACGGATGGTCATGGTGTCCCTTTCCGCACCCACCGACGATGGCCGGTGGCGTGCTGCGATGGATGTTGATCTAGCAAAGCCAACATGAACACCAGATGAGCGGGTCGTTCGGGCGTCATGCAGTTTCGCCGGCTGGTTCTGCATCCCCCGGAGGACCTCGTAAAGGGCGCCCCGGCGCTGCGGCGCGGCCATGGCGCACGGCGGCGGGTGCGCGATAGCGGCGCAGCCCCGGGCCGGAACGGCTCTTGCTGTGCGGGAACGGCTCTTGCTGTGCCGGAACGGCTCTTGCATCCGCGAAGGCGTTCGGTGCAGGCTCCACCGCCCGATCGGCGCCTTCCTGGCAGGAACCCATTCATGAGCGAACGTAACCCCTTCGGCGGGACCATCACGCATCTTTCCCCGGCCGAGGTCCATCAGGGCCTCGCCGACGGCACCATCCTCCTCGTGGACGTGCGCGAGCCCAATGAAATCCAAGCGGAGCGCATCCCCGGCGCCCAGACCCTGCCCTTGAGCCGCTTCGATCCGGCGGCGCTGCCAGACCCGCAGGGCAAGCGGCTGGTCTTCTCCTGCCGCTCCGGCCAGCGCTCGCAGCAGGCCGCCGCCGTCGCCCAGAAGGCGGGGCTACCCTACGAGGAGCATATGAAGGGCGGCATCATCGGCTGGCGCGAGGCCGGCTTCGAGGTGGAGCGGGGCTGAGCCGGCCCTGCGAGGGTCCTTCACCCGGCGCGGCGGACGGCTGCGCCGACGGAAGCCGGGCGCGCAAGCGCCTGCCGCGAATGCGAACGGGCCGCCCGGATGCCCCGGACGGCCCGTTCTCTTTCCTCGAAGCCCGTTTCCTCGCGGCCCGTTTCCTCGCAGCCTCTTGCCTCACGCCGTCGCGGCGTCGAGCTCCGCCACGATGGCCTTGCCCATGTCCTGCGTCCCCACCGTCTCGGTGCCCGGCGCGGCGATGTCGCCGGTGCGCTTGCCCGAGGCGAGCACGCCCGCGATGGCCTGGTCGATACGGTCGGCCACGTCGCCCTGGTTGAAGGAATAGCGCAGCGCCATGGCCAGCGAGCCGATCATGGCGATGGGGTTGGCGATGCCCTTGCCGGCGATGTCGGGGGCCGAGCCGTGCACCGGCTCGTAGAGCGCGGCGCGCTTGCCGGTGACAGGGTCCACCGCGCCCAGCGAGGCCGAGGGCAGCATACCGAGCGAGCCGGTGAGCATGGCGGCGATGTCGGAGAGGATGTCGCCGAACAGATTGTCGGTGACGATCACGTCATACTGCTTGGGCCAGCGCACCAGCTGCATGGCCAGCGAATCGGCCAGGTTGTGCTCCAGCTCCACGTCCTTGTAGGCGCGCTCGTGCAAAGCGGTGACCACTTCCTTCCACAGCACGCCGGACTTCATCACGTTGTGCTTCTCGGAGGAGGTCACCTTGTTGCGGCGGGTGCGCGCCAGCTCGAAGGCGACCGCGGCGATGCGCTCGATCTCGTAGGTGTCGTACACCTGCGTGTCGATGGCGCGCTTCTGGCCGTTGCCGAGATCGGTGATGGTCTTCGGCTCGCCGAAATAGACGCCGCCGGTCAGCTCGCGCACGATGAGGATGTCGAGCCCCTCCACCACCTCGCGCTTGAGCGAGGAGGCATCCGCCAGGGCCGGATAGCAGATGGCCGGCCGCAAATTGGCGAACAGCTGCAGGTCCTTGCGCAGGCGCAACAGGCCGGCCTCGGGGCGGCCTTCATACGGCACGCTCGCCCACTTCGGGCCGCCCACGGCGCCGAGCAGCACCGCGTCCGCCGCCTTGGCGCGGACCATGGCGGCCTCGGAGATGGCGGCGCCATGCGCGTCATAAGCGCAGCCGCCGACGAGGTCCTCCTCGATGGCGAAGGAGGCGAGGCCCGCCTGGTCGAGCCATGCGGCCACCCGTTTCACCTCGGCCATGACTTCGGGGCCGATGCCGTCGCCGGCGAGAAGGAGCAGCTTGTGGGTGGCCATGGGTCGGATCCTTGGGGTCGTTCTGAAATGTCCGCGGCATCGCGCCGTCTTGAGCCGCCCTTAAGGCGGCAGTTCCGGCGCGGAGTGCTACGGCCTCGCCGGAACGATGGCAAGGGTCGATCGCCGATGGATGGCGCGGGGAGCGCCTTCAGGCCCCTTTCACGAAGGCGGCGAAGGCTTCCGCATAGTCCTGGTGCCAGCGCGACAATGGCGGGCGGTTCTCGATGAGGTCGCCGGCGGCCCAGGCGATGCGCTTCTCGTCCAGCGCCCGGGGCACGTCGTTGTCCGGGCAGAGGATGTAGAAGTCGCCGGCCTCGACGCGGCCCAGCATGAAGTCGACGGTCTCCTCCGCCGTCCACGCGCCCGCCGGCTTCTCGCTCCGCCCGCCCGCCGCCAGGGGCGTGAACACGAAGCCGGGAATGAACAGATGCGCGCTGACGCGACAGCCCTCGGTGTTGCGCAGCTCGTGCTGGAGCGCCTCGGTGAACGCCTTCACCCCGGCCTTGGAGACGTTGTAGGCGGGATCGCCCGGCGGGGTGGTGATGCCCTGCTTGGAGCCGGTATTGACGATGAGGCCGGGCGTGCCGCGGGCGATCATCCTCGGACCGAACACGCGCGAGCCGTGGATGATGCCCCACAGGTTCACGCCGATGACCTTCTCCCAGGTCTCCAGCGGGCCGAACAGGGCGCTACCGGGCTGCACCCCGGCATTGTTCATGAGCACATCCGTGCCGCCGAAGCGGGCGGAAACTGCCTGCTCCAGCGCCTCGACCTGCTCCGGCCGGCTCACGTCGGCGGGCACGGCGAGGACATCCGCCGCCCCGTTCGTGGCGAGGGTGGCGAGGTGGGCCGCGGCGGCGTCGAGCTTGGCGCCGGGCAAATCGGCGATCACAACCTTCATGCCGCGTCCGGCAAAGCGGGTCGCGGCGGCCAGGCCGATGCCGGAGGCGCCGCCGGTGATGACGGCGACGGAACCGGCGGCCAAAGCGGGATGGCTCATGGCTCTTCTCCTTGAACGGGACGGGGAGCCTTACCGCCGGGTGGCGACGAAGGCTCCCCCGACGATGAGGGCGCAGGCGGCGGCGAGCGACCAGGACGGGGCGGCGAAGCCCGTCGCCACCAGAAGCAAGGTGGATAGCACCGGAGCGGCATAGGAGGCGACGCCCAGCAGGCGCACGTCGCCGCGCTTCATCCCCACGTCCCATGCATAGAAGGCCAGCCCCACCGGCCCGAGGCCGAGGGCGGCCACCGCCGCCCATTCCCCGACGCCGGCGGGCCAGATGGTCTGTTCCCAGGCCAGATGGCACAGGCCGGCCAGCAGCGCGGTGACGAGGCAGAAGCCGGCCACCGCCTGGGTGGGCACATGGGCGAAGAAGCGCGAGGCCACCGAATAGGACGACCAGATGAAGGCGCAGGCGAAGGCGGCCAGATACCCCGGCGCATAACGCGCCTCGATGCCGCCAAAGCCCCCCTTGCCGAGCAGCAGCACCACCGTGCCGGCGAAGCCCAGCAGGGCGCCGATGACGTGGACGCGCTTCAGCCCGCCGCCGGGCAGCAGGGCCGAGAGCAGCACGATGAGCAGGGGCCACAGATAGTTGATGAGCCCGGCCTCGGCCGGCGGCGCCCATTTCAGCGCGGCGAAATAGAGGAAGTGGTAGCCGAACAGCCCGCCCACCCCGTGCAGGTAGGCCAGCGGGCGCTGCGCCAGCACGCCGAGCCCCGGCCCCGCCAGGGCGGCGGCCACGCCCACCATCCCGCCGATGGCGAAGGTGAGCGCGGTGAGCAGGAACGGCGGCACCCGCCCCGTCGCCGCGGTGAGGACGGCGAGCGTCGCCCACAGCAGGATGGCGAGAAGGCCGGTGCGCGTGGCGACGGCGGGGGTCATCGGGACAGGATCAGGGGCCGAGGAGGTCGATGAGGGCGGGAATGAGCGGCTCGTCCGCCGGCGGCATGGGAAGGTCCCGCAGGCGCGCCGGGCGCAGCCATTGCAGCGCCTGATGCTCTTTCTTCTGGATGCCCCCCTCCCAGCGCCGGCAGATCCACAGGGGCATCAGCAGGTGGAAGGTCTCGTAGGGGTAACTGGCGAAGGTGAGGGGGGCGAGGCAAGCCTCCTTCACGGTGATGCCAAGCTCCTCGTCGAGCTCGCGGATCAGCGTCGCCTCCGGCCGCTCGCCCGCCTCCACCTTGCCGCCGGGGAATTCCCACAGGCCAGCCAGCGCCTTGCCCTCCGGCCGCTGCGCCACCAGCACGCGGTTGTCTGCGTCCACGAGGGCGCAGGCGGCGACGAGGGTGATCTTGAGGGGGGCGGCGTTCATTCGGCGGCCCAGGCGACGTCGAGGGAAGCGCGCACCTCGACGGATTTCGCCTTCGGCACACTAGCCTCGATACGGATGACATCGTCCGTTTGAGGACTGTCCGTGGACCGGTTCATCCCGGCCATAGCTGCGAGCAAATCACGGCTCGGCATGGAGATTCGGATGACACGCCCGAGCTTCAGCCCGGCCATCAGGGCGAGGCGCTCGGCCTTTTGCCGCGCGGCATCGAAGGCGGCTTGCCGGGCCCTGTCCGCCCCGTTCGCCGGGTCTCCGACGCTATAGCGGACCACATTGACCCCACTGGCTCCGTTGTCGCGGGCCTGGGATACGAATTGCGCCGCCTTGGCGAGATCGGTGAAGCGAACCTGGATCTGGCTGCTCGCCTGGAAGCCTTTTACCGGCGCCGGCCCCGTGGCTGTAGCGTCACCCGGCTTCTCGTCCCTCACGAGGGGGTAGGTCTGGGGTCCCTTCGGCAATACCCGGATGGGCTCCACCCGTATATCCTCCTCCACCGCCCCCAAAGTCTTCATGAACGCCACGAGGCGCGCCACCTCGCGCTCGGTGCGCGCGCTGGCAGCACTGGAGGTTTCTTCGGTGCTGACGACCGTGACCGGAACCGTCGCCTGATCCGGCGCAACCGTGACGATGGCGGAACCGGTCACCTCGATCACGACCGGCGGGGACCCGGCCTGCTGGGCCGACGCCCCGCCAGTCCCCGCCAGCGCGAGCGCCAGCCCGAGAGCCAATTGCCTCACGAGCGATAATCCCCGTTGATCGTCACGTATTCCTTGGTCAGGTCGCAGGTGAGCACCCGGTCGGAGCCGCGGCCGAGGCCGAGGTCGACGGTGAGGTCCACCACGTCGTTCTTCATGTAGGCGGAGACGGCGGCCTCGTCATAGTCCGGGTCGCGGGCGCCGTCGTGGGCGACGCGGATGTCGCCGAAGGAGATGGAGAGGAGGTCGCGGTCGGCCGGCTCGCCGGCCTTGCCCACGGCCATCACCACCCGGCCCCAATTGGCGTCCTCGCCGGCCACGGCGGTCTTCACCAGCGGCGAGTTGGCGATGGACATGGCGATGCGCCGCGCCGACTTCTTCGACACCGCGCCGTTGACCTGGATGCGCAGCAGCTTGCGCGCGCCCTCGCCGTCGCGGGCCACCTGCTCGGCGAGGTCCGCGAGCAAGTCCTCCAGCGCCCGTCGGAAGGCGGTGAGGCGGGGGTCGGCGGCATCCTTGATCACCGGCGCGCCACGGCTCTTGGCGACGCCGGTGGCGAACAGCAGGAGCGTGTCTGAGGTGGAGGTGTCGCCGTCGATGGTCACGGCGTTGAAGGTGTTCTTCACCCCCTTGGACAGCAGCTTCTGCAGCACGTCGGCGGCGATGGGCGCGTCGGTGAAGACGAAGGAGAGCATGGTGGCCATGTCGGGGGCGATCATGCCGGCGCCCTTGGCGATGCCGTTGATGGTCACCGGCACGTCGCCCAGCAGCACCTGGGCGGTGGCGAGCTTGGGAAAGGTGTCGGTGGTCATGATGGCGCGGGCGGCGTCGATCCAGGCCCAGTCGATGAGGCGGCCGGCGGCTTCCGTCAGCACGCCGTCGAACTTGGTGGCATCCAAAGGCTCGCCGATGACGCCGGTGGAGGCGAGCAGCACCTCGGAGGACTTGCAGAGCAGCGCGGCCGCGGCGATCTGGGCGGTGAGCCGGGTCGACTCCCGACCGGTCTTGCCGGTGAAGGCGTTGGCATTGCCGGAATTGACCACCAGCGCGCGCGCCTTGCCCTTCTTCAGGACCTCGCGGCACCACTCCACCGGCGCCGAGGGGCACAGGGACCTTGTGGTGACACCCGCCACCGTGGTGCCCGGCACGAACGACATGACCAGGACGTCGGTCCGCCCCTGGTAGCGGATGCCGGCGGCGGCGGTGGTGAAGCCCACGCCGGGCACGGGCGGCATGTCGGGCACGATCTTGGGCGCGAGAGGGGAGATGGTCGACGACATGGCACGGTCCCCAGGTGATGGCGCGCCCGGTGTGCCGCAGCTTCATGGCCAAGGCAAGGGCGATGGCCGCTTTCTCGCGCTCACATGCCCTCAACCCGCCCCGCGCCGGCTAAACCTGCGCGCCCAGCGCGGCCAGCGCCGCCTGCGCCACCTCCACGTCCTCGCTGCCCTTGCCCGAGCCGACGCCGATGCCGCCCACGCACATCCCGTCGAGGATGATGGGGAAGCCGCCCTCCAGATTGGTGAGCCGCCCGCCCGAGGCGATGGCGAGCTTCACCTCCAGCGCCGGATCGAGGCGGCTGGTGGGTTGGCGGTGGGAGGCGGCGCTGATGGCCTTGGACAGCGAGGTCTCGCGCGACAGCAGCTTGGCCCCGTCCATGCGGATGAAGGCGAGCAGGTTGCCGCCCTCGTCGACGATGGTGATGTTCTGCGGCACCCCCATGGCCTCGGCTCGGCGCATCGCCGCCTGAAGGGCGATGAGCGCGCCGGCATGGGTCAGCTTGGCGGCGGGACGGGTGAGGGCGGTTTTTTCGTCGGTCATGGGTTCCCTCTCAGGCGGTGATCCAGTCGGCGGCGGGGCGCCGGACAAGGTCGGCGAGGCGGGCCAGCATGGCGTCGCAGGCGGCGAGCTCGTCGCGCCCCACCCATTCGTCGGCCTTGTGGGCGCGGGCGATGTCGCCGGGGCCGCACACCAATGTCGGTATGCCTGCTTCCGCGTAAAGTCCTGCCTCGGTGCCGAATGCGATGGTGCCCGGCGGAGCATTGTCGCCGGTGAGGCGGGCCACCATGGCGGCTTCGGGCGCATCGGCGGCGGTGGCGAGGGCCGGATAGGCGGACAGTTCCTCGACCATGAGGTCCGCCTCCGGTGCCTGTGCCTTCAGCGCGGCGCGGGCCCCATCCAGCATCGCATCGATGCTGCGCAGCACCGCCGGCGTGTCGCTGCCGGGGATGGAGCGCAGCTCGAATTCCATCACCGCCCGGTCCGGCACCACGTTGAGCGCGCCGCCGCCATGGATGGAGCCGATGTGCAGCGTGGCATAAGGCGGGTCGAAGGCGTGGTCCCGCGCGCCCGCCTTCAGGTCGTCCGCAAGGTCAGCCAGGCCGGCGGCGAGGCGGGCGAGCGCGGTGACGGCGTTCACCGCAAGGTGCGGCAGGGCGGAATGGCCGGTGCGGCCGCGCGCCGTGACCCGCCAGCCGGTCTTGCCCTTGTGGGCGCGCTTCACCTTCATGCCGGTGGGCTCGCCGACGATGCACACAAGCGGGCGCGCCGGCAGCGCGGCCACCGCCGCCACGAGGTCGCCCGCGCCCTTGCAGCCGATCTCCTCGTCATAGGACAGGGCCACGTGCACCGGCGTCGGCGGCTGCGCCGCGGCGAAGGCCGGCAGCGCCGCGAGGACGCAGGCGACGAAGCCCTTCATGTCGGACGTGCCGCGGCCGTAAAGCCGCCCTTCGCGCACGTCGAGGGCGAACGGATCGCTGGTCCAGGGCTGGCCCGCCACCGCCACCACGTCCGTGTGGGCGGACAGCACGATGCCGGGGCGCTCGTCCGGGCCGACGGAGATCAGGAGCGCCGTCCGGTCGCCGGCGGCGTTCGGCAGCCGGCGGACGCGGGCGAAGGGCGCGGCGACATGCGCGATATAGGCCACCACATCTTCATTCGCCGTATCCGTAATCGATGGAATAGATACAAGTTTTCCAAGTATTTCTTCCGTCGAGGCTTGCTTGTTCATTTTGCGCTCGCTAGGAAATAAAGAAAAAGGAGCTGGGAATGACCTATTCCATCGCCGCCCGCTGCCCGCAAACCGGCGCCTTCGGCATCGCCATCACCTCGTCCAGCATCTGCGTGGCCAGCCGCTGCGCCTGGGTTGGCCCGCTCGGCCTCGTCACCACGCAGAACGTGACCGACCCCGCCCTCGGCCCGGCGGGGCTGTCCCTGCTGCGGCAGGGCATCGGCGCCGGCGGGGTGCTCGCCACCCTGCTCGCCGGCACGCCGGACCCAGCTTTTCGGCAGGCCAGCGTCATCGATCGCTACGGGCAGGTCGCCTGGCACTCCGGGGAGCAGGCCCTTCCCATCGCCGCCGTGGCGGAAGGGCCCGGATGCATCGCGCTGGGCAACCTGCTCACCCACGCAAAGGTGCCGGAGGCCATGCGCGACGCCTTCCTCGCCGATGCCGGACTGCCGCTGGCGGAACGCCTGCTGCGCGGCCTGGAGGCCGGTCTCGCCGCCGGCGGCGAGACCGGGGACGAGCACGCGGCGGGCCTGCACGTGGCCCGCCTCTATGACTGGCCGGTGGTGGACCTGCGCGTGGACTGGCACGAGGCGCCCATCGCCGCCTTGCGCGCCCTGTGGGACCGCTACGCCCCCGAGCAGGCCGCCTTCGAGAGCCGCGCCCGCACTCCTGCCGTGGCGCCCGCCTTCTGAGGGCTGGCGCCCCGTTCCAAGGACAGGCGACAGGGCCGTCCGCGGCGAGCCCCTGCGCCGGATGCCGGCGCAGGGGCGCTCACCGCGCATCGGACGCGAAGGCCACCGCATCCTCCGCGGCGAAATCGAGAATGACGCGGGTGCCGGCCGGCCAGCGGCCGGGCGCGTCGTGGCCGGGGACGCGGACGGTGATCCGGCCGCCGCGGGCGGCGGGAACATCCACCAGCACGTCCACGTGCGAGCCCTGATAGACATGGGTCGCCACCGTGCCGGCAACGAGCCCCTCCCCCTCCGCGACACGCACCGCATCCGGGCGCACGAAGAGATCGACCGCGGCGCCGGGCGCCACGCCGTCCAGCGTCTGCGCCCCCACCTGCATCCGCCCGTCGGCCACCGCGACCGTGGCCACATCGCCCAGCCGGCGCTCCAGGCGCGCCGGCAGCACGTTCACGTCGCCCACGAAGGAGGCGACGAAGGGGTCCAGCGGCCGGCGGTAGATCTCGTCGGGCGTGCCCACCTGGCGGATGCGCCCGTCCGACATCACCGCGATGCGGTCGGACATGGAGAGCGCCTCGCTCTGGTCGTGGGTGACGAAGATGGTGGTGACGCCGAGCTTCCTCTGGATCTCCTTCAGCTCCACCTGCATGGCGCCGCGCAGATTCTTGTCCAGCGCCGAGAACGGCTCGTCCAGCAGCAGCACCTTGGGCCGGATCACCAGGGCGCGGGCCAGCGCCACCCGCTGCTGCTGGCCGCCGGAGAGCTGCCGGGGCTTCCTGTCGCCGAAGGCCGAAAGCTTCACCAGCGCCAGCGCCTCGGCCACCCGCGCCTCGATCTCGCGCCGGGGCACGCCGCGCATCCTGAGGCCGTAGCCCACGTTCTTCGCCACGCTCATGTGCGGGAACAGCGCGTAGTTCTGGAAGACGACGCCGATCTCCCGGTCATAGGGCGGCGTCTCGGTCATCAGCCGGCCGGAGATGAAGATCTCGCCGCCGTCGGTCTCCAGGAAGCCGGCGATGAGGTTGAGCAGGGTGGTCTTGCCGCAGCCGGAGGGGCCGAGCAGGGTCATGAACTCGCCCTCGGCGATCTTCAGCCACGCCTCGTGCAGCGCGGTCTGATCGCCGAAGCGCTTGGTGACGCCGTCGATCTGCACGCCCACCTTGCGGGCGGCGGGCGAGGGCACGGCGGGCACGGAGCCGGGCTCCGGCGGGTCGCGGCGTTCAGCGGGCATGCTCAACGTTCAGCACCTTTCCGAGGCCGAGGAAGGAGTTGGCGAGGATGAGCAGGCCCGCCGTCACCACGATGTAGATGACGGAGAGCGCCGCGAGCGTCGGGTCGGCATATTCGCGGACATAATTGTACATGGCCACCGGCAGGGTCTGCGTCGCCTGGGCGGTGACGAACAGCGAGGCGGTGAACTCGTTGAAGGACAGGATGGCCGCGAACAGCCAGCCGGAGAACAGGCCCGGCAAGAGCAGCGGCAGCGTCACCGTCACCAGCGCCCGGCCCGGCCGCGCCCCGAGGCTGGCGGCGGCGAGCTCCAGCCGCGCGTCGAGGTTGCGCAGGGAGACATAGACCGAGCGCATCACGAAGGGCAGCACCAGCACCACGTGGCAGACGATGACGAGGGCGAAGGTGCGCGTGGCGTGGATCTGCGCGGCGAGGATGAGGAAGCCGAGGCCTATGGTGAAATGCGGGATCACCAGCGGCGAGGTCAGCATGGCCTCCAGCGCCGCCTTGCCGCGAAACGTGTAGCGATCGAGCGCGAAGGCGAAGCCGGCGCCCACGCACAGGGCGATGGTGGAGGCAAACGCGGTGATGACGAGGCCGTTGCGGAAGCCCTCGGAGAAGTCCCGGTAGGAGAAGGCGCGCTGGAACCAGCGCAGCGACCAGGCCTGCGGCGGGAAGGACAGGATGGCGCGGTCGTTGAACGCGGAGATGCCCACCACCACCGCCGGCAGGATGATGAAGGCGACGATGAGCGACACCACGCTCCAGCCGGCGACCTTCAGGAGGCGCTCGCCGATGCGCGCGGGGATGAGACGGCGTCGCATCAGTGGGCTCCGATCTTTTCCAGCGGGCGGATGGCCTGCTTCGCCATGGCGAGCACCGCGAAGGTGAGGGCAAGCCCGGTGATGGACAGGGACGCCGCGAAGGGGAAATTGAAGGAGGCAAATCCCAGCTGGTAGACCAGCGTCGAGATCATGCTCACCCGCCCGCCGCCGATCATCTGCGGCGTGGCGAAGGCCGAGAAGGTCCAGGCAAACGCGGTGGAGACCCCCGCCACCACGCCCGGCAGGGACAGGGGCAGCGTGACGGTGAGGAACGCCTTCACCGGGCCGGCGCCCAGCGAGATGGCCGCCTTCTCATAGTCCTGGTCGATGTGGGAGAGGGCGGCGGCGAGCATGATCACCATCACCGGCAGCGTCACGTGCACCAGGGCCACCACGACGCCGAAGGTGGTGAACATCATCTGCACCGGCCGCTCCACCAGGCCGAGGCCGACGAGGATGGAATTGATGAACCCGGTGTTCCCCAAGACGATGATCCACGAATAGGTGCGCACCACCTCGCCGAGGAACAGCGGCGTCACCGCGGTGATCAAGAGAAAGGACTTCAGGAAGGCATGGCGCGTGCGCACCAGCGCGAACGCCAGCGGATAGGCCACCACGAGGGTGATGAGGGCGGTGAGCAGGCAGATCCACACGGTCTGCGCGAACACCTGCGCATAGAGCGGGCGCAGCAGCGCCTCGAAATTGGCGAGGGTGAAGCCGCCGGGGTCGAGGGAGCCCGGCACGTAGGCGCGGAAGGCATATTGCAGGATCGCCGCCAGCGCCGCCGCCGAGGCGAGGGCCGCCAGCGTGGCCGGGGCGACGAAGAGGGCGAGGAAGGGGCGCTTGTTCATTCAGCTCGACCTGCCGGCTCATCGGGTGGCAAGAAACGGGAAAGCCAGAGACTGGAAGACAGAAAACAGGAGACAAGGGGAACAGGAGGGCCGGCGCGTCCCGGACCAGCGACGGCGGAGCCGAAGCGCCGAGCCGGGACCCAGTGAAAACCCCTGCGCAGCAGGCAAAAGCGCTGCGCGCCTTTGCAGGGTGAAGCGCCTTCGGCGGACTTTCGCGCTGGGCCCCGGCTCTCCTTCCGCTTCGCTTCAGTCGGCCGGGGCACGCGGCGCATCCGCTTCACCTCACGCTTCACCTCACGCTTCACTTGGCGATCATGTTCTCCGAGAACCACTTGCGCCACTCGGCAGTCTTTTCCGCGCGGAGCTTGTGGTCGATGATGATGGTCTCCTTCTCCCACTGCTCGGCGGTGGTGAAGACGCCGGGCAGCTTCGCGGTCTCGGCGGAAACCTTGGCGCCGAGCACGGTGGGCGAGCCCTTCTTCAGCTCGGCGATCTGGCCCTGCACCTCGGGATCGAGGGCGGCATTGATGAATTTCTGCGCCAGCTCCTGCTTCTTGGAGCCCTTCATGATCGCCATGGTGTCGATGCCGAGCACGCCGCCTTCCTTCGGGATCACCAGCTTGATCGGGACGCCCTGGCCGATCATGTAGTAGGCGTTCATGGACAGCATGATCTGCACCGGCGTCTCGCCGGTGGCGATGAGCTGCTGGGAGTTCGCGTCGTTGGTGTAGAAGGCCTTGAAGTTCGGCTTCAGCGCCAAAAGCTTCTGCTCGCCCTTCTGCCAGTCCGCCGGCGAGCCGCCCGCCAGCAGCGCCGACACCGCGATGATGTGGCTCGGGTCGAAGTCGGGAGCCGCGAGCATGCCCTTCAGCTCCGGGCTCCACAGATCGGCCCAGGAGGAGAAGGTGATGGTCTTGGGCGTCAGGTCCGGCCGGTAGCCGATGGTGTAGACATAGGCCCAGGCGCCGATGTGATAGGGGCTCACCTTGGCCTGCGGCACCAGCCTGGCGGAGTTGGGGACCTTCGACAGGTCGAGCTCCTCGAACAGGCCGTCCGTGGCGTAGAGCCAGCCCACATGGGCGGTGGTGAAGGTGATGTCGCTCTCCGGCGAGCCCTTGGCGAGCTTGGCCTTGTTCAGCCGGTCGATGGTGCCGCCGGTGATGTATTCCACCTCCACGCCGGTGTCGGCGGTGAACTTCTTGGCGATGGTCTCGGCGATGAGGTCGCGGAAGCTACCGCCCCACGTGCTCACCACCAGCTTCTCCGCGGCGCTCGCAGGGACGACACTCGCGGAACCCGCCGCGAGGGTGGCCAGCGCTACTCCGAGCGCAAGCAGTTTGCCTTTCATTCCTGTTCTCCTCTGGATCCGCCTTTGCGGCGGTTGATTATGCTGGCCACATCCGGCACGAGATCTTACGTAAGAATACGTAGAGACGCTCGACAATGAAACAGAAAAGTTGCGATTTTAAAGTATTTTAGAATAAAATTATCTTTTATTACTCTATTAAGCACAACCACTCCCCGCGCCGATGGCGGCGCGAGGATGAGAAGTCTGCGACTTCACTGCCGCCATGCCCCGACTGGCCTGGAGCAGCGACCCGGCCGCGGAGCGGGTCCACCGGTCACGCCGGGGGATGACGGCGTGGGGAACGCGTCACGCACATGATGCGGCGTGCCGCAAAGATCGGCCCGGCGCACCACAGGCACCCGCCGCGCTCACGCCCGGTCGGCGGGGATCTCGGCGATGATGTCGATCTCCATCAGGTATTCCGGCTTGGCGAGGCCCTGGACGATCAGCCCGGTGGAGACCGGATAGACCCCCTTCAGCCACCGGCCGACGACCCGGTAGACCGGCTCGCGATAGGCCCGGTCGGTGATGTAGATGACGATCTTCACCACGTCCTCGAGCCTGGCTCCGGCCTCCTCCAGCAGCACCTTGGCGCAGGCCATGGCGTTCTCCGCCTGGGCTGCGGCATCGCCCACGCCGACGATGTTGCCGTCAAGGTCCATGGCGGTCTGGCCGCGCAGGTAGACGGCGTTGCCGGCGCGGACCGCCATGCACACGTCGTTATCGAGCTTCTGCTCGGGATAGGCGTCCTTGGTGTTGAAGGCGCGGATGCGGATGTGTGTGGTCACGATGGACACCTTATGCGGCGGACAGGCGCCGGTAGGCGCGGTTGGCGTAGAGGAGCGGCTCGGCGTCGGCTTCCACACCATGGACGGCGTGCACCTCGCCCACCACGATGCGGTGGGTGCCATAGGCATGGTGGGCGGCGAGCCGGCAGTCGAAGCTCATGAGCGCGCCGGCGAGCACGGGCGCGCCGCTGGCCGCCGCGTGCCATTCGGCCGATGCGAACTTGTCGTCGCGGAACCGCGGCACCTGGCCGGCGAAGGCATCCGCCACGAGGGACTGGTGGTGGGCGAGCACATTGGCCACGAACACGCCGTTCCGCTCGATCACCGCCAAGGCCGCGCTCTTCTCGTGGATGCACAGGATGACCGAGGGCGGCTCCATGCACAAAGAGGCGAGGGAGGAGACAGTGATCCCGGCCCGGCCGGCCGGCCCGTCGGTGGTGATCACCGCCACCCCGGCCGCCATGCGCCGCATGGCCTCGCGGAAGGCCGCCGCATCAAGCGGGGCAGGACCGTGCGGCCCGCTCATTTCAGCGACCCCTTGACCTTGTCGGACAGGCCCGCGGTCTTGCGCACGAAGTCCAGCGGCCCCTCGAAGTCGAAGCTCTTGTAGACCGCCGCCAGATGGTTGAAGTGCGGCGCCTGGGCGAACTGCACGAAGGCGAGGCGGTGGCCGGCGTAGTCGGAGGAGACGAGGTCGCGGGCGAAGGCGAGCAGCTTGCGCCGGTCCTCCGATTCCCAGTTGTCGTTGAGAGTGTAGAACTTCTTCAGCCAGTCCGATGTGCCCTCGGCCTCGAACGCCGCCACGTTGGGGGTGACGCAGATCTGGCCACCGATCAGCTCGCGGGTGGCGTGCATCATGGCCGGAAGCTGCGAGCAGGCGAGCACCCGCCCGGCATAGAGGATGGACTGGTTGGGCATCAGCAGCCCCGCCGGGCTCTTCTCGGCCAGCGCGATGGAGGCGGTGAGGTGGGCGTTGATGCCCTCGCGGTAGACCGCGAGGTCCGCCAGCTTCTCCTGCACCGACTGCAGCTTGTCGAGGCCGGTCTGCTTGGCGTTCCACAGGGCCGCGCCGATCATCATGTCGGCCACGTAGAGCAGGCGCAGCACATAAGGATAGGCCGAGTAGCGGTGCAGGGTGCCGCGCACGAACTGGGCCGCCCTGGTGTAGCGGTAGAAGAAGACGTCCTCCCAGGGGATGAGCACGTCGTCGAACACCACCAGCGTGTCCACCTCGTCATAGCGGTTGGCGAGGGGATAGTCGGCCGGGCTGGTCTTGCCGGCGAAGCCCGAGCGGCAGATGTGCTTCACGCCGGGCGCGCCCATCTTCACGATGCAGCCGAGCGCGTAGTCGCTCTCCGTCTCGTCGGTCCAGGCGCCCACGGTGGGCTTGAGATAGGCCTGGTCCGCATAGGCGGCGGCGGTCTCGTACTTGGCGCCGCGGATGATGATGCCGGCGTCCGTCTCCCGGGTGACGTGCACCATCATGTCCGGGTCGCGCTCGGAGATGTGGCGGGAGCGGTCGCCCTTGGGGTCGGTGTTGGCGGAGACGTGGAAGGGGTCTTCCTCCACCACGCGGCGGATGTGGTTGTCGATGTTGGCGGCGAAGCGCGGATCGATGGCGGCGAGCATGTCGCGCCCGTCCTGCAGCGACCACATCTCGCCGATGGTCTCGTCGCCGACGCGGGTGACCACGCCGCCCACGTCCTTCAGCAGGATGTCCACGCCCTTGCGCTTGGCGTGCCAGTGGGCTTCCTCCGTGGGCGGCTGGTGGAAGACGGAATGCACCGCATTCTCTTCCACATAGGTCAGATCGGCGGCGGTGGCCTCCGCGTGGTGGAGGTCGTACATGCGCGCCTTGATGTCGACGATGGGCTTGAAGGCCGCGTGGGTGGTGACATCCTTCACCCGCTCGCCGTCGATCCAGATCTCGCGCCCGTCGCGCAGGCCCTCCTTGTAGGCGGCACCGGTCCTGATCATCGCGCGGCTGCTCCCGAATTGGCCATGCCTAGGATTGATGCAGAGTGTGGGGTCGCGCTTCGGATCGATAAAATATTTTCTCTCTGGCGAAAAGATCGGCTTTTCTGATCCATATCAATGCGCCACACTGCCCCCTCACCGGAGCCCCGCCACGTGGTCGAGACCGCCCCCTCCCCGCCTTTGGAAAAATGCCGCGCGGTCAGCGCGTTGCCGCTCGCGGAGGCCGGGCCGCGATGAATGTCTCGCTGCGCGCGCTGCGCTACGTGGTGGCTGCGGCCGATTGCGGCAACGTGACGGAGGCGGCGCGCCAGCTCAACGTGTCCCAGCCCTCCATCTCGGCCGCCATCGCCCAGACCGAGGCGGATCTCGGCCTGCCGCTGTTCATCCGCCACCACGCGCGCGGCATCTCGCCGACCTCGGCCGGGCAGCGCTACGTGAACGAGGCGCGGCACCTGCTCGCCCATGCCCGCGACTTCGCCCAGACGGCGGAAGGCCTCGGCGACAGCCTGCGCGGGGAGATCTCGCTGGGCTGCTTCCTCACCATCGCCCCGCGCTTCATGCCGGCGCTGCTGGCGCGGTTCGCGCAGGCGCAGCCCGGCATCACCATCAAGCTTGAGGAAGGCGACCAGCGCGAGATCATCGACGGCATCCTGTCCGGCCGGCTGGAGCTTGCCGTCTCCTATGGCTACGCGGTGCCGGAGGAGCTTTCGGGCGAGATCCTCATCGACCTGCCGCCCCTGCTCGTGGTCGCCGCCGACCATCCCCTCGCCCGGAAAAGCGAGGTCTCGCTGAAGGACGTGGCCGACGAGCCCTTCCTGCTCTACGACCTGCCACACACGCGCGACTACTTCTTCTCCCTGTTCGACGCCTGCGGCATCACTCCGCGCATCGCCTACCGCTCGCGTTCCTACGAGCTGATCCGGGGCCTCGTGGGCCAGAAGCGCGGCTACACCCTGCACAACGCCTCGCCGCGCACCACCATGGCCTATGACGGCAGCCGGGTCGCCGTGCGCCCGCTGAAGGAACGCCTGGCGCCGGTGCGGGTCATGCGCCTGTCGCTGCGCCGCCAGCCCATGCGCCCGGCGGTGGAGGTATTCGCCCGCTTCCTGTCCGATGCCTTCTCCCCCGGCGGCATGTTCGCCCCCGGTTCCATCGCGCCGGACAGGGAATAGGAACGGGCCCCCGCCGCCGCCCGCGAAAAAAAACCGGCGCGAAAATGTCGGAGCCGGACGAGCCTGCCGTCCTTGGGGGCATGGCGGCCGCAGCGGCCCCTGCAGATCGAAGGAGACCGACCATGCGCGTGATGGTGATCGTGAAGGCCACGGCCGACAGCGAAGCGGGCCTGATGCCCTCGGCGGACCTCATGGAGGCGATGGGCCGGTTCAACGAAGAGCTGGCCAATGCCGGCATCATTCTGGCCGGCGACGGCCTCAAGCCGTCGGCGCAGGGCAAGCGCGTGGCCTTCGACGGGCCGGGCCGCATCGTCATGGACGGCCCCTTCGCCGAGACCAAGGAGCTGATCGCCGGCTACTGGCTGTGGGAGGTCAAGGACATGGAGGAAGCCGTCACCTGGGTGAAGCGCTGCCCCAACCCCATGCCCGGCCCGAGCGAGATCGAGATCCGCCCCGTCTACGAGATGGCCGACTTCGGCGACGCGGTCACCCCGGAATCCCTCGCCCCGCACGAGCGGGCGCGCGCCAGGATGGCGGAACGGTGAGGCAGGCGAAGGCGGCTTCCCCCGCCGCCTCCGCCCTTCAATAGCCGCGCCGCGGATCCACCCGGTTGAGCACCGGCTCGCCGGCCTCCAGCCGGCGGATGTTCTCGGCGATCTGGGGGGCGGCGGTCCTGGGGATGGCGATGGAGGCAAGGTGCGGCGTCACCAGCACGTTGTCCATGCCCCAGAGCGGGCTTTCGGGCGGCAGGGGCTCCACCTCGAACACGTCGAGGGTGGCCTCGGAAATCTGCCCGGAGCGCAGCGCCGCGATCAGCGCCGCCTCGTCCACCACCGCCCCGCGCGCCACATTGATGAACTTGGCGCCCCTGGGCAGCAGCGCCAGCCGCTCGGCGTTCAGCAGGCCCCGCGTCTCGCCGGTGAGCGGCAGCATCACCACCAGGATCTCGGTTCCGGAGAGGAAGCCCGGCAACGCCTCCATGCCGTGGACGCAGGTGACGCCCTCTAGGGTCTTTTCCGTGCGCGACCAGCCGTGCACGTCGAAGCCCTGGCGGGCCAGTTCCACCGCCGCCGCCGCGCCGAGCTCGCCGAGGCCGAGCACGCCCACCTTGATCTCGTCGGCGACGCGCGGATGCACATAATGCCAGCGCCCCTGCCGCTGCGCCCGCTCGAAGGTGGGAATCTCGCGGGCGTGGCGCAGCACGCAGAACAGCACGAAGGAGGCCATCATCCGCCCCATGTGGGGGTCCGACAGGCGGGTGATGCGCACGTCCGGCAGGTCGTCCCGCGCCACCAGCGCATCCACCCCGGCGCCGAGATTGATGACCAGAGCGAGGTTGGGGAAGCGGGCGAAGAAGCCGTGCGGCGGCTTCCAGACGAGGGCGTAGCGCACCTCGTCCGGATCGCCGTCCACCGCCCCGTCCTCCGGCCGCGCGATGCGCACGTCGAGGCCGGGATGGGCGGCCTCAAGCGCGGCCTTCCATTCCTCGCCGATGTCGACGGCGCTGTAGAACACCAGTGCTCCGGTGGCTTGCCCGCTCACTTTCCGCCCTCCGCCCACTCGGCGGCGAGCCGGGCCGCCGCGCTGATGGCGAGTTCGTAGCCGAGCGCGCCCAGTCCCGCCACGATCCCGGTGGCCGCCTTGGACACGTAGGAATGGTGCCGGAACGGCTCGCGCTTGTAGATATTGCTCATGTGGGTCTCGATGATCGGCCCGTCGAAGGCGAGGAGCGCGTCGAGGATGGCGATGGAGGTATAGGTCAGCCCCGCCGCGTTGATGACGACGGCATCCGCCGCCCCCCGCGCCTCCTGGATCCAGTCCACGATCTCGCCTTCGTGATTCGACTGGCGGAAGTCGAGGCTCACCCCGAGCGAGGCGGCATGCGCGAGGCAGCGCTCGCGGATGGCCGGAAAGCTCTCGCGCCCATAGGTGCCGGAGGGGTCGAGGCCATAGAGGTTGGCGTTGGGGCCGTTCAGAAAGAAGAGCGTGAGGGGCACGGCTGTTGTCCGCTGTGTGGGGGCCGGCCGAGTGTCGGCGCGCCGGGGGAGCCCCGCCAATCGAAAGTTGGGATCACGCGCATCGGCTTTTCCGATCCCCGTCGGCGGACCGGGGAACCATGGCGTGATCGTGGCGTTGTGGGGCGGCAAGATCAACTCGCGGTTGGACGGCATCATGTCACCTTTCGGCCTCGTGCAGCGGACCGACGACGCTGCGCGCTGCGTTCTCCTGGTGGAGGACGACGCGCTCGTGCGGATGGTGACGGCGGAAGAACTGCGCGCCGCCGGCCTCACCGTCATCGAGGCCGCCTCGGCGGCGGAAGCCTACGAGGCCATCGTCGCCGGCCTCGCGGTGGACGTGGTGTTCACCGACGTGCGGACCGAGGGCGACCTGGACGGCTACGAATTTGCCCGTCGCCTGCGGTCGGAGCATCCGCGCCTGCCCGTGATCATCACCTCGGGCCACATGGACGGCGCGGTGGCGGGCCTGGTGGCGCCGTTCCTCGCCAAGCCGTACCGGATCGAGATGGTTCTCCAGCTCATCCAGGCGCAGCTCGCGGCCGACGGCGGGCCCTAGAGTCCACACGTCCTGGCGGTTCCACCGGAGTGGTTCCACCGCTGAACACGAGAAGAGATCGTTCTGCCGGTCCGGTCGCGCCGTGATCCGGCCCGCCTGTGCCGTAGCGCGTCAGCCTCTCGCCCGGAGCCGCACACCATGTCCGAGACCTCCGCCCCTCCCGCCGCCATCCTCATCGTCGACGCCGATATCCTCGTGCGCCACGTGATCGCCGACTACCTGCGCGGCTGCGGCTACACGGTGCTCGAGGCAACGAACGGGCGGGAAGCGCAGATCATCCTGGAGGTGGAGGCGGAGCGCGTCGAGGTGGTGCTCGCCGACGCCGACGCCACGGGCGAGCGGGACGGCTTCGGCCTCGCCCGCTGGCTGCGGGAGGCCTACCCGGCCATCGACGTGGTCCTCGCCGGCAGCCCGGCCATGGCCGCCGCCCATGCCACCGACCTGTGCGAAGACGGACCGGCGGTGGACAAGCCCTACCAGCCGCAGCAGGTGATGGACCGGATCAAGTGGCTGATGGCCCAGCGCGCCCGCCGGACCTGACCCCGGCGCCGGCGCGAACCGCCGCGGCCTCGCTCACCCGCCGGGGCGCGCGGCAGAAGCGGTCATTTCAGCATGTAGCGCACGCCGAAGCGGACCTGGTGGGCCGCGGCGTCGTCCACGGCGAGCCCGCCCGCATAGGCCGGCGCGCCGAGATCCACATAGCGATAGCCGAGGTCGAGGCTCACGTCGGAGTTGAGCGCATAGGACACGCCCGCGCCCACCGACCAGGCGAACTGCCAGTCGTTGCCGGCCGGGCGCAGGGCCGCCGGCGCGTCGAGCCTGTCGATGGCGAAGCCGGCCCCGGCGCTGAGATAGGGGGTGAAGCCGGAGAGGTTCACCACATCCCAGTACAGGCTCGCCAGCGCCACGGTGGCGCTGGATCCCAATTGCACCAGGCCGCGCTGGGCGGAGCCGAGGGCGAGATAGTCGATGCTCCCCTCGGCCCGCAGGAAGCTGGTGACCCGGTAGCCGACGCCGGCGCCCGCGGACCAGCCGGAGCCGGACAGGTTGAGCCCGGTGGGCAGGCCACCATAGGAAACCGCAGCTCCGGTGGCCGCCACATAACCCGCATCCGCGCGCAGATACCATCCGCTGGGCGCCGCGTCCGACACGTCGGGGGGCGCGAGAGAGAAGTCGCCCGGCCGGCCGAGCTTGGCCAGCATCTCGTCGGTGTCGGGATCGGCCGCACGCGCCGTGCCGGAAGGCGCGAGCAGCATCTGGATCGATAGCAGCGCAGCGGTCCCTGCCGGCAACAGCTGCCGGAGCCGACGCGAACACCTGCCTGAAATCGAACGCAACATCGCATAACCCGCGTCAAGATCCGCCATGACGCGGACCCTCGCACGGGAAGATTTAAGGCCTGATTAACCCTGACGACCGGTTAAGCGCAGGCCCTGCAATGGCTTGGCCGCTCGCGGCCTCAGGCCGCGACCCGCTGGAGCGCGCCGACCACCTCGTCCACCACGTCCTCCACGAGGTCGCGGTCGTCGCCCTCGCCCATCACCCGGATCACCGATTCGGTCCCCGAGGGGCGGATGAGCAGGCGGCCGTGGTTCGCCAGCCGCCGCTCGGCGTCGGCGATGGCGGTCTTCACCGCCTCGTTCTCCAGCGGCGCGCCGTCGCGGTAGCGCACGTTCTTGAGGATCTGCGGCAGCGGATCGAAGCGGTGGCAGACCTCCGACACCGGCCGGTCCCGCCGTGCCACCACCGCCAGCACCTGGAGCGCCGCCACAAGGCCGTCGCCGGTGGTGGAATAGTCGGACAGGATGATGTGGCCGGACTGCTCGCCGCCCACATTGTAGCCGTCCGCCCGCATGCGCTCGAGCACGTAGCGGTCGCCCACGGCGGTGCGGGCCATGGTGATGCCCTCCCCCAACAGATGCCGCTCCAGGCCCAGGTTGGACATGACGGTGGCCACCAGCCCGTCGCGGGCAAGACGGCCGTCCTCCTTGAAGCTCTCGGCCACCACGGCCATGAGCTGGTCGCCGTCCACCGTGTGGCCTTTCTCGTCCACGATCATCACCCGGTCGGCGTCGCCGTCCAGCGCGATGCCGATGTCGGCGCGCACCTCCCGCACCTTGGCGGACAAGGCGGCGGGCGAGGTGGAGCCCACGTCGCGGTTGATGTTCATGCCGTCCGGCTCGACGCCGATGGCGATGACCTCGGCCCCCAGCTCCCACAGGGCCTCCGGCGCCACGCGGTAGCCGGCGCCGTGGGCGCAGTCCACCACCACGCGGATGCCCTCAAACGACTGGTTCCGCGGCAGGGTGCGCTTGGCATATTCGATGTAGCGGGCGTGCACGCCCTCCAGCCGCCGGGCGCGGCCGATCTCGGCCGGCTTGGCGAGGCGCTTGGCGAGGTCCTCGTCGATCAGGTCCTCGATCTCCCGCTCGACCTCGTCGGAGAGCTTGAAGCCGTCCGGCCCGAACAGCTTGATGCCGTTGTCGTCGAACGGATTGTGGGAGGCGGAGATCATCACCCCGAGGTCGGCGCGCATGGAGCGCGTCAGCATGCCCACCGCCGGCGTCGGCATGGGGCCGAGCAGCAGCACGTCCATGCCCACGGAGGTGAAGCCGGCCACCAGCGCGTTCTCGATCATGTAGCCGGACAGGCGCGTGTCCTTGCCGATGACCACCCGGTGGCGATACTCGCCCCGCTGGAACACCAGCCCCGCCGCCATGCCGACCCGAAGCGCGAGATCCGCGGTGAGCGTCGCATTGGCCCGCCCGCGCACGCCGTCCGTTCCGAAATATCTGCGCGACATGATCCTCAAATCCTGCTCGTCGAAGACACCGCTTCCGCCGTGGCCTTTAGCACCCCGCCGGCGGGCGCGCGATCACGTCGCGTGACGGCGCCGACACGCCAACGGGGCGGGCGCCTAGCCGGCAGGCGCATGCTCACAAGGGAATAGCTCAAATCGCGACGCCGCTTGCAAGTGCGGAAGAGCCCGGAAGGAGCCCGACGGACCGATTTACCGGCGGCAGGGTTAAAGCGGCCGGCATCCGGCCTGCCATGCCGGAACCCGCTCCGGCATGGCAGGCCGGTTCCCCCTCCGGGCCGCCTCGACCCCGCCTGGTGCGGCTCCAGCGGGAATTGCGCGCCGGTGCGCGGCGGTGGTACCGGTTTTCGACCCGTTTCGCAGGAGCTCGCCCGTGCCGTCCACTTCCCTTGACGTCCTTGCCATCGGCAATGCCATCGTCGACGTCCTCTCCCGCTCGGAGGAGGATTTCCTGGCCGCGAACGGCATGGCCAAAGGCGGCATGGCCCTCATCGACGAAGCGCGGGCCGAGGCGGTCTACGCCGCCATGGGCCCGGGCACCGAGGCCTCCGGCGGCTCGGCCGCCAACACGGCGGCCGGCGTCGCCTCCCTCGGCGGCAAGGCCGGTTTCATCGGCAAGGTGAAGGCGGATGGCCTCGGCACCGTGTTCGGCCACGACATCCGCGCCGCCGGCGTCGCCTACGCCACCCCGGCGGCGCAGGACGGCCCCGCCACCGCCCGCTGCCTGATCCTGGTGACGCCCGACGGTGAGCGCACCATGAACACCTATCTCGGCGCGGCACAGCACCTTGTGCCCGCCGACATCGACGCCGCCTTGGTGGAAAGCGCCGCCGTGACCTATCTGGAAGGCTATCTGTGGGATCCGCCGCCGGCCAAGGAAGCCTTCCTGGCCGCCGCCGTCCTCGCCCACGGCGCCGGGCGCAAGGTGGCCCTGTCGCTCTCCGACGCCTTCTGCGTGGACCGCTATCGCGGCGAGTTCATCGACCTCATCCGCGAGGGCACGGTGGACCTCGTGTTCTGCAACGAAGGCGAGCTGAAATCCCTTTATGAGACCGCCGACTTCGACGCCGCCCTCGTGGCCCTGCGCCGCGATGCCAAGGAGGCCGTGGTGACGCGCTCCGAGAAGGGCGCCTCCTTCGTGACCCCCGGCGCCGTGGTGAGCGTGCCGGCGCATGCGGTGGAGCGGGTGGTGGATACCACCGGCGCCGGCGACCTGTTCGCCGCCGGCTTCCTCACCGGCTACACGCGCGGGCTCGACCCGGCCACGTCCCTGCGCCTCGGCGCGCTGGCGGCGGGCGAGATCATCGGCCAGATGGGGGCGCGGCCGCAGCGGCCTCTCATCGACCTCGCCCGCGAGGCCGGCCTCATCTCGTGAGCGCGGGTCTTCCCGAAACCGCGGCGGCGGAGGCCTCCACACGGGCCCTCGCCGCCATCGATGCGCGCACCCCCGTGCTGATGGTGCTGGGCGGGGCGGGCACGGGCAAGACCACGTTTCTGCACGAGCTGCGCAAGACGCCGCGGGGGCGACAGGTGTTCCTCGCCCCCACCGGCGTCGCGGCGCTGCAGGTGGGCGGGCAGACCATCCATTCCTTCTTCGGCATCCCGCCGCGGCTCATGAACCCCGACGAGGTGAAGCCGCGGGTGCAGGTGCGCCGGCTGCTCAAGAAGCTCGACCGGGTGGTGATCGACGAGATCTCCATGGTCCGCGCCGACCTCATGGACGCCATCGACATCTCGCTGCGCATCGCCCGCGACAATTCCGAGCCGTTCGGCGGGGTGCAGATGGTGCTGGTGGGGGATTTCCTCCAACTGCCCCCGGTGGTGCCCCTTGCCGAGCAGGAGATGCTCGGCCGCATGGGCTACGAGGGACCGTTCGCCTTCAACGCCAAGGCGCTGGAGGGGCGCGAGGTGACCGGCGTGCCGTTCACCCACGTGCACCGCCAGACCGACCGCGCCTTCATCGCCATGCTGGACGCGCTGCGGCGCGGACGCGGCGCGCGCGAGGCGGCGGAGGCGCTCAACGCCGCCTGCGTGCGACCCCACCGCGAGGGCGCGCAGCCGGTGCTGCTCACCCCCACCAATTCCCGCGCCGACGCCTACAACGCCCGGGGCCTCGCCGCCCTGCCGGACGAGGGGCGCGCGTTCGGCGGCCAGCTCAAGGGGGAGTTCGGGCTGGAGGGCGACCGCCTGCCGGTGGCCGAGAACCTGGTGCTGAAGCGCGGCGCCCGCGTCATGGCCTTGCGCAACGATCCGGCGCGGCGCTGGGTCAACGGCTCGGTGGGCACGGTGGTGGGCCTCGGCGCCCATTCCGCCGTGGTGCGGCTGGATTCCGGCCCCACGGTGGAGATCGACGCCTTCACCTGGGAACGCATCCGCTACGGCTGGGACGAGCCGGGTGGCCGCATCGAGGCGCAGGTGGTGGGCACCTACACCCAGCTGCCTCTGGCCCCCGCCTGGGCGCTGACCATGCACAAGGCGCAGGGCCTGACCCTCGACGACGTCCGCATCGACTTCGCCGACGGCGCCTTCGCGCCGGGACAGGCCTACGTGGCCCTGTCGCGGGCGCGCTCGCTGGAGGGCCTCTCGCTGGTGCGGGCGATCACCGGGCGGGATGTGCGGGTGGACCGGCGGGTGGCGGAATATATGGAGTGGTTCGAGCAGGGGTAAGGGGTGTTCGTCACTCTCCGCGTGGAGACCGCCCCGCGCGGGGCGGCCGCCAGGCCCGAGACCTCGACCCTGACACCTCCGCCCCGACACCTCGGCCATGGCCCGCGTGCTCCAGGCGGCCTCAAGGGGCGGCGGCGTCCCGCCCCGCCCACCGCGCCCGCATGTAGTCCACCGCGAACGGCGCCATCTGCCCGGTGATGTCCGCCTCGGACTGCACCACCGCCACATCGGCGAGTTCCGGCCGCTCCTCCCGCGCCAGGAAGGCGCGGATGCGCGCCGCCAGCGCATCGGCCGGCGCGTCGAAGACCAGCCGGCCCAGAAGCGCCACCCGCGGCCCCTCGAAAATCCCGGTGAAGCCGGCGTCGCGAGCGATGTCGGCGGGCGAGAGGCCGGTCTCCTCCAGAAGCTCCCGCAGCATGGAAGCGTGCAGGTCCACCCGGCCGTCAGGCGTGATGTCGGAAGGGTCCGGCGTGCCGCCTGGGAAATAGGTGCGCCCGGCGGAAGCCGTGTGCGGCCCCATCACGCCCAGCACGAAGCCGCCGTCCGATCCCTCGATGGCGGCCAGGGCGAAGGCGTTGACGAGGCCCTGGTCGCGCCAGCCAGTGTCCCGCCAGAAGGTGAAGGCGGCGAAATCCGTCTGCCGGAAGCGGCCGGAAAGGCTGCCGCCGTGGAATGCGTAGTCGCGCAGGAGCAGGACCGGGCCGTTCCACAGATGCGGATTGCCGGCGGCGCGCCGGGCGAAATGGGCTTCGATCTCGGCGCGCCGCGGCGCCATCTCCGGCCATCCGCCCGGCTCGAAAACGAGATCCAGGTGATGGACCGGCGCGATGCGCCGGTCCACGGGCCAGGAGTTGCCCCACCCGTTGCCCCAGCCACCATCCGTCACGCCGCGGCGTCCGCCAGGGTCGGATAGTCCACATAGCCCTTGGCGCCGCCGCCATAGAGCGTGTCGCGATCGACCTCGTTGAGCGGCGCGCCGCGGCGCAGGCGCTCCACCAGGTCCGGATTGGAGATGAACGGCTTGCCGAAGGCGACGAGGTCCGCCTTGCCCTCGCCCACCGCCCTCTGCGCGAGGTCGAAGTCGTAGCCGTTGTTCACCATCCACGGGCCGGAGAAGCGCTTGCGCAGCTCCTCGAAGGAGAAGTCCGGCGCCACGTCGCGCGGGCCGCCGGTCGCGCCCTCCACCACGTGGATATAGAGCAGGTGCCGCTTCTCCAGCTCTTCCACCACATGGTTGAACAGCGCCTGCGGGTTGCTGTCGGAAACGCCGTTGGCCGGGGAAACCGGCGACAGGCGCAGGCCGGTGCGGCCGGCTCCGATCTCGGCGGTGATGGCGTCCACCACCTCCAGCAGGAAGCGCGCGCGGTTCTCGATGGAGCCGCCATATTGGTCGGTGCGGGTGTTGGAGCCGTCCTTGAGGAACTGGTCGATGAGGTAGCCGTTGGCGCCGTGGATCTCCACCCCGTCGAAGCCGGCCTTGATGGCGTTGGCGGCGGCGCGGCGATAGTCGGCGACGATGCCGGGGATCTCGGAAAGCTCCAGCGCGCGCGGCTGCGAGGTCTCGGCGAAGCCGTTGTTCACGTAGGTCTTGGTGTTGGCCACGATGGCCGAGGGCGCCACCGGCGCACCGCCGTTCGGCTGCAGGGAGACGTGGGAGACACGGCCCACGTGCCAGAGCTGGATGACGATGTGCCCGCCCTTGGCGTGGACCGCGTCGGTGACCTTTTTCCAGCCTTCCACCTGGGCGTCGGTATAGATGCCGGGCGTGTCCTGGTAGCCCTGGCCCTGCTGGGAAATCTGCGAGGCCTCGGTGATGAGCAGGCCGGCCTCGGCGCGCAGGCCGTAATATTTCGCGGCCAGCGGGCTGGGGACGAAGCCCTCGCCGGCACGGTTGCGGGTGAGGGGTGCCATGACGACGCGGTTGGGAAGCGTCATGGCGCCGAGGCGGAACGGGTCGAACAGTGACGGCGAGGTCTCGCTCATGGGGGATCCCTTCGGGAAGGCCGCGGCGGTACCCCGCCCGGCAGTGTGCAATGCAGCGGACATAGGCACGATCCCGCCATCGCCAAGTCCGCGGCGGGCCCAAAATGTCCCGATACCACGGCGCCGACGCTGAGTTCTCTCAATTCCACATATTGACGCGGCTCAGATGTGGAGCACGCCCTCGGCGACCACCACCGCCCCGCCGCCGATGGTGGCGCCCTGCACCTGCCCGCCCTTCACCGTGAAGCCGAGATCGATGCGGCTCGGCCGGCCCATCTCGAAGCCCTGGTCGATGCGCACCTTGTGGTGGCCGTCCACCCGGTTCTCGGCGTCGAGCAGCACCCAGGGAAAGGCGGCGGCGGCGGCACCGGTGGCGGGGTCCTCCTCGGTGCCGAGGCCGGGGGAGAACATGCGGGCGCGGAAGTCGGCGTCGCCCTCCTCGTCCAGGGTATAGAGGTAGAGGGCCTCGCCGAAACCGCCCAGGGAGGCGATGAAGGCGGCCTCGTCCGGCCGGGCGCGGGCCAAAGCCGTGAGGTTGGCGAGCGGCACGAACAAAAAGGGCACGCCGGCATTGGCCACCACCGGGCGGTGGGCGTCGAAGCCGATGTCGCTCTCGTCGAGGCTCAACGCCTCGGCGCAGGCGGCGCGGGAGATGTCCACGCTCTCCAGCTCGCCCTTGCGCGGCGCGGTGAACACCGCCGCCCCCTTGCGCGGGCCGGCGCCCTTGTCCGCGGGCTGGGTCGCCACCTCGCAGGTGATGGTGCCGATGGTCTCCTCGATCCTCAAGGTGCCCTTGGCGAGCTTGTCCTCCAGCGCCAGCAGCACCGCCGCGCCCACCGTGGGATGGCCGGCGAACGGCATCTCGTGGGCCACGGTGAAGATGCGGATGCGCGCGCGGTTGGCCGGATTCTTCGGCGGCAGCACGAACACCGTCTCGGAGACGTTGAACTCGCGGGTGATCTGCTGCATCGCCGCGTCGTCGAGGCCCTGGGCATCGAGCACGACGGCGAGCGGATTGCCCCCGAAGGGGCGGGAGGTGAACACGTCCAGGGTGACGTACCGGCGCGGCATGCAATCAGGTCTCGACGCTTGACGAAAGAGGACCCCGCGCCCCCGCGCACGGCTCCTTACATGGAAGCTGCCACAATTTTGCCTCAGATCACCGAGGCCGGAAAGAGCCGAGACGGGGTCACGAACTCCTCCTGGGCCTCCACCAGCAGCAATTCCCGAGACTGTGCTTTTTCGGTCCGCGCCAGCACCCCGTAAATGGAGGATGCCGCCGCGGAAATCGCCGCGCGCGTCGATCCGGTGCGCAGCACGTGGAAGAAGAAGAGGGCGGCGATGGCGTCGCCCGCCCCGTTCAGCGCCACGTCGAGCCGCGGCGTGCGCACCAGGAAGCGCCCGTCGGGACCCGAGGCGAGGAGGTCGATGCTGTCGGGCGGGGTCTCGCGCACATGCAGGCTGGTGACGAGGATCACCGCCGGTCCCGCCCGGTGCAGGAGGTCGCAAGCGGCGACCGCGTCCTCGAGGGTCGCGACGCTGCGCCCGGAGAGCAGCTCCAGCTCGAACTGGTTGGGGGTGATCACGTCCGCCGCCGGCACCGCGCGCTCGCGCATGAATTCGGGGATGCCCGGCCGCACGAAGATGCCGCGGCCCACGTCGCCGATCACCGGATCGCAGCAATAGGTGGCGTTGGCGTTCGCGCCCTTCACCCGCTCCACCGCGTCGAGGATGGCGGCGCCGATGTCGGCCGAGCCCATGTAGCCGGAGAGCACCCCGTCGCAGCGCGACAGCACGCCGCGCTCGGCGATGCCCTCCACCAGGTCGCCGATGGCGCCGGCCTCGAACACCTGCCCGCGCCAGGCGCCGTAGCCGGTGTGGTTGGAGAACTGCACCGTGTGGATCGGCCACACCTCCACCCCGAGCCGCTGCAGCGGGAAGACGGCGGAGGCGTTGCCCACATGCCCGTAGGCCACGTGGGACTGGATGGAGAGGAGGTTCATGGGACGGGTCCGCTGCGATCGGGGGCGCCGTGCGGTGGCGGCCAAGCGCCGGTTACTCCGCCGGCGCGCCCTGCTCAAATGGAATCTGTTGATCCCGGCCATGCATCGCCCTGATGTTTCGGCGAGAAACAGCAAGTGACCCGAGCCGGTGCCCCTGCGCTCTGGCCAAGGCGGGGGCGCCGGCCTATGCCGGGCCGGCCCCGTCCATCGTCCGAGCCCGCCCGTGCCCGCATCCCCATCGCCCACCGCCTTCGCCGCAGCGCCCTCCAAGCGCCCCGCATCACGCGGGACCGGTGCCCGCCTGGCGACGGCGCTTCTCCTCGCATTCCTGCCTTGCACCCTCCTGCCTTGCACCGTGTTGCCGCGCGCCGCCGTGGCCGGGCCGGCGGGGCCGGCCTGCTATGCCCCGGCCGCCCTCGCGGCGCGGCCCGGCGAGGAGATCGTGCGCCCGCGCACGGGCGGGGCGGCCCAGCTGCCCGACATCCCCCTCGCCGCGCCCGCGCCGGTACCGGCCGAGCTGCGCGGCTCCATCCGGCGGGTGGACCTGCCGGCCGGCGTGAAGCTGGTGGCCCTCACCTTCGACCTGTGCGAGGCCTCCGGCGAGACCTCCGGCTATGACGGGGCGATCGTGGACTTCCTGCGGGCGGAAGCCATCCCCGCCACCTTCTTCGCCGGCGGCAAGTGGATGATGAGCCACCCCGAGCGGGGTGACCAGCTCACCGCCGACCCGCAGTTCGAGATGGGCAACCACACCTGGTCCCACGCCAACCTCACCGTGCGCACCGGGGAAGCCATGCGCCGGCAGGTGGACGACGCCGACGTCGCCCTGGCGCTGCGCCGCCACGATGTGGAGGCCAAGGGCTGCATGGTGCCGAAGCCCGCGCCCTCCGGCGCCATGTTCCGTTTTCCCTACGGCTCGTGCAGCGCCGAATCCCTGAACTACGTCAACGACACGGGGCACCTCGCCATCCAGTGGGACGTGGATTCGGGTGATCCGGCCTTCATCGGCGCCAGGGGCATGGCCGACGACATGCTGCGCTCCATCCGCCCCGGCTCCATCGTGCTCATGCACGCCAACGGGCGCGGCAAGCATACGGCGGAGGCGCTGAAGATCCTCGTCCCCGCCTTGCGCGCGAAGGGCTACCGATTCGCCACCGTGGGCCAGCTGCTGGCGGAGGGACGGCCGGTGATCGCGCCCACCTGCTATTCGCTCAAGCCCGGCGACACCCGCGTCTATGACGAGGCGGCGCGCACCGGCAAGCGCATCCTGCCGGTGCAGTAGGCGCAGCGGCGCGCCGCCGTTGCGCCGGCGCCGCGGCTTGCGCATGGTGGGCGCCCCCTGCCCCGAACTTGCCGAGCGTTCCGCAATGAGTCTCCTTTTCGCCCGCGACCTCGCCGCCGACATCCAGGCCGGGCGCACCACGCCCCGCGCCGTGATGGAGCAGGTCGCCGCCGCCATCGCCGACCGCGAAGGCGAGGTGCACGCCTTCGCCGCCCTCGACCTCGACGCGGCGTTCGAGGCGACCGGACTGGAGGGGCTCGCCGCCCGCCCCCTCGCCGGCCTGCCGGTGGGGATCAAGGACATCCTGGACACGCGGGACCTTCCCACCGCCTATGGCAGCCCCATCTATGCCGGCCACCGCCCGCGCACCGACGCCCCGGCCGTGGGCATGGTGCGCCGGGCCGGCGGCATCGTCGCGGGCAAGACGGTGACCACCGAGTTCGCCTTCCTGCAGCCCAGCGCCACGCGCAATCCGCGCCGCCTCACCCACACGCCGGGGGGCTCCTCGGCCGGATCGGCGGCGGCGGTGGCGGCGGGGATGCTGCCCGTGGCGCTGGGCACCCAGACCGCCGGCTCGGTGATCCGCCCCGCCGCCTTCTGCGGGGTGACCGGCTACAAGCCCACCTTCCGCCTGCTGCCGACGCTGGGCATGAAGACCTTTTCCTGGCATCTGGACACCGTCGGCCTGTTCGCCGCCCGGGTGCGCGACGCGGCCTTCGCCGCCGCCGCCATCAGCGGGCGCGATCTCGACATCGGCGCGACGCTGGCCGAGCGCCCCCGCCTCGCCATCGTGCGCACCGCCCGCGCCGGCGCCGCCTCGCCCGAGGCCCACGCGGCGCTGGAGACGGCCGCCCGCGCCGCCGAGGCCATGGGCGCCCGCATCTTCGACCTGGACCTGCCGGAGGAGCTGGAGGCGGCGGATGCCGCCCAGCCCACCATCCAGGATTTCGAGGCGGCGCTGGCCTTCGCCGACGAGCTCGATTTCGACCGCGCCCACCTCTCGCCCCTGTTCGCCGCGCATCTCGACGCGGCCCGGGCCATCCCGCCGGACACCTACGACCTCGCCCGGCGCACGGCGAAGCGGGCGCGCCAGAAGCTGGGCGACCTGTTCGGCGAGGTGGACGCCCTCCTCACCTTCTCCGCCCCCGGCCCGGCACCGGAGGGCTTTGCCACCACCGGATCGGCCATGTTCAACCGGCTGTGGACGCTGCTGGGCTGCCCCGCCATCAACGTCGCCGGCCTCAACGCGGCCGACGGCATGCCCGTGGGCGTGCAGGTGGTGGGCCGTTTCGGCCGCGACCGGCAGGCGCTGGCGGTGGGAAATCTGGTGGAAACCGCCATCTCGCGCTGAAATACATAATTTCAAAAGATTAGGCGTGCGTCGCAGCGTTGCCGTAACGCCCTGAGCCGAGAGTGATCACAGCAAATCCAGTCATGCACTGCAACAGACTGGCTCTGCGGCGCAGCACAACTTCCATCTTCCGGTATCCTGAGAGTTTGCTAAGGTTGATTGCGAGATCGACAGTGCGAGGAAACAGGTGACATTCGGCCATCTGCTCACCGTGATCGAGACCTGTGCCGCTTTTGCCTTCATCGGCGCGGTGCTGGTCGGCATGGTTTGACGCATCCGGCATTCACCGCCCGCCGGACCGAAGAACACAACAAAGTGTGGCCCGGTCGATCCGCGACGCCGGGGAGGTTCTCCTCCCCGGCGTCTCCGTTTCAGGCAGGCCTGTCGACACCACGCCGGTTTCAGGCGGGGCGTCACAATCGCCCCGCCACCGCGTGACGCCCGCATGACAAATACGCGCGGCATGCCGTCCCGGCAGCGGACGTCGGCGGTTGCCCGATCGTCACACGCCTGTTGCGCGCCGCCCTTATGGGGTTTGGGACGCGCAACGGAGCGACCCGATGCTGGTGATCGAGGGCCTCACCCGTCGCTTCGGCGACAAGGAGGCGGTGTCCCATGTCGATCTTGAGATCGGCGAGGGCGCCTTCATCGGCGTCATCGGCCGATCCGGCGCCGGCAAGTCCACGCTCCTGCGCATGATCAACCGCCTGCAGGATCCCTCCGCCGGGCGCATCCTCTACAACGGCCGCGACGTGACGGCGCTGAAGGGCCGGGCCCTGCGCGAATGGCGCGCCGAGGCGGCCATGATCTTCCAGCAGTTCAACCTGGTGGGGCGGCTCGACGTGCTCACCAACGTGCTCATGGGCCGCCTCGCCACCGTGCCGGCCTGGCGCGCGCTGACCAAGAGCTGGCGCCCGGAGGACCGGGCCATCGCCCTCTCCGCCCTCGACCAGTTCGACATCGCCCCGCTCGCCGCCCAGCGCGCCGACAGCCTCTCCGGCGGCCAGCAGCAGCGCGTGGCCATCGCCCGCGCGCTCGCCCAGGAGCCGGCGCTGATCCTCGCCGACGAACCCATCGCCTCCCTCGACCCGCGCAACACCAAGATCGTCATGGATGCGCTTTTGCGCATCAACAAGCATTTCGGCATCACCGTGCTGTGCAACCTGCACTCCCTCGACCTCGCCCGGACCTATTGCGACCGCCTCGTCGGCATGGCGCAGGGCCGCGTGGTGTTCGACGGCGCGCCGCAGGCCCTCACCGAGCAGGTGGCCCACGACCTCTACGGCCTGGAGGCCGGCGAGGTGATGGACATGCCCGCGGCGGCAAAGCCCGCCTTCGGCTCGGCCATCCCCGAGGGCGCGGCGCTGGCCTGAAGGCCCGCGCGGCATCACGGCCCGCGATCGGCCGGCCGAACCCGTTCGTCTGCGTTTGAAGAACCGTCCGACAGGAGCCCAAGACATGCTGAACCGTCGCACCCTGATCGCGGCCGCCGCCGCGCTGGCCGTCTCTGCCGGCGGCGCCGCCGCGCAGGACTGGAAGGCGAAATATCCCGAGCTGACCTTCGCCATCATCCCGGCGGAGAACGCCTCGGGCGTGACCGAGCGCTTCGCCCCGCTCATGGACTATCTCTCCAAGCAGCTCGGCACCAAGGTGACCCTGCGCATCGCCAACGACTACGCGGCGGTGATCGAGGGCCAGCGCGCCGGCAACATCCACATCGCCTCCTACGGGCCGTCCTCCTTCGCCCGCGCCCTGATGACCGGCGCCAAGATCGAGGCTTTCGCCATCGAGGTGAACGCCGACGGCACCAAGGGCTATCACTCGGTGCTCTACGTGAAGGCCGACAGCCCCTACAAGTCCATCGAGGACCTGAAGGGCAAGAACCTGTGCCTGGTGGACCCCAACTCCACCTCCGGCAACAACGTGCCGCGCTTCTCCATGAACAAGATGGGCATCAAGCCGGACGAATACTTCGGCAAGGTGGTCTATGCCGGATCGCACGAGAACGCGGTCATCGCCGTGCAGCAGGGCACCTGCGACGCCGCCTTCAACTGGTGGAACGACGCGCAGGAATCCGCCCTGAAGCGCATGGAGCGCAAGGGGATGGCGAAGTACGACGACTATCGCATCGTCTTCAAGTCCGACCAGATCGTGAACTCGCCCTACGCCTATCTCGCCGACCTGCCGGCGGACCTGAAGGCGAAGATCCGCGATGCCTTCTTCTCCATCGAGAAGAACGACAAGACCGCATTCGACAAGATCTACGAAGGCAAGAGCCAGCTCTGGCAGCCGGTGGACAACGAATCCTACGTCGGCATCATCGAGCTGAACAAGTTCGTGGACGAGCTGCGCAAGAAGAAGTCCTGAGCTTCCTGCCATACGTCTCCCTCTCCCCTTGCGGCAGAGGGCCGGGGTGAGGGGTTGTCTCCATTTGCTCGGCTTGCCGAGGGGAAGGCAGCCTTCCCCCTCACCCCCAACCCCTCTCCCGCAAGGGGAGAGGGAAGACCCGACACCCGAGGCCCCCTTGTCCCACGCCATCACCCGCCTGCCCGACGAGCAGCTCGCGCCCATGATCGCCCGGTATGCGGCGGCGGTGCGCGAGCGGCGCCGGCACAGCCTCATCGCGGCGGCGGTGGTGGCGGTCTGCATCGTGCTGGCGGGGTGGATGGGCGAGGTGAGGCCCTCGGTCCTCATCGCCCATTCCGGCCGCCTCACCGACTATTTTTCCGCCATCGTCCCGACCCTGCGCTGGGACAGCCTCGGCGCCGACCTTGCCGAATGGTACTGGAACCTCGACGGCTGGCTCAAGCTGCTGCTCGACACCCTCCTCATCGCCTATCTCGGCACCCTGCTCGGCGGCATCGGCGCATTCCTCCTCTGCTTCCTCGCCAGCGCCAACCTGGTGAGGAACCCCTTCATCCGCCTCAGCGCCCGCCGCTTCCTCGAATTCTGCCGCACGGTGCCGGAGCTGGTCTTCGCCCTGCTGTTCGTCGTCGCCTTCGGCCTCGGGGCCATGCCGGGGGTGCTGGCGCTGGCCATCCACACCATGGGCTCGCTCGGCAAGCTGTTCGCCGAGGTGGTGGAGAACATCGACATGAAGCCGGTGGAGGGCGCCACCGCCGCCGGCGCCTCCTGGCCGCAGACGGTGCGCTTCGCCGTGGTGCCGCAGGTGGCCTCGAACTTCGCGTCCTACGGCCTGCTGCGCTTCGAGATCAACGTGCGCGAGGCCTCCATCATGGGCTTCGTCGGCGCCGGCGGCATCGGCCAGGACCTGGTGGAGGCGATCCGCAAGTTCTACTATTCCGACGTCTCGGCCATCCTGCTTTTGATCATCGCCACGGTGATGATCATCGACCTCGTCACCGAGCAGGTCCGCCACCGGCTCCTCGGCCTGGAGGGGCGGCGATGAACCGGGCGCGCATCACCCTGTCCGCCGAGGCGCGGGACCGCCTCGGCGCCGCCTATCCGCAGGTGCTTGCGCCCACCCGGCGGCGGGGCGCCCTGGCTTTTGCCGGCGTGCTCGTGGCCATCGCCGGCTTCGGCTTCTGGCGCCTCGGCTTCAGCCTGGAGCGCATCGGCTCCGGGATCGGCCAGCTCGCCCATTTCGTCACCCTGATGCTGCCGCCGAACCCGGGCACCCAGCTGCCGCTCTACATGCACGCGCTGGGCGAGACGCTGGCCATCGCCTTCCTCGGCACCCTCGGCGGCGCGCTGGTGGCGTTCCCGTTCGGCTTCCTGGCGGCGAAGAACGTGATCCCCAACGTGTTCGCCCATTTCGCGGTGCGCCGCTTCCTCGACGTGGTGCGCGGCATCGACAAGCTCATCTGGGCCCTGATTTATGTGACCGTGGTGGGGCTCGGCCCCTTCGCCGGCATTCTCGCCATCGCCACGGCGAGCGCCGGCGAGCTCGGCAAGCTGTTCTCCGAGGCGGTGGAGGCCCTCGACCGCAAGCCGGTGGAAGGCGTCACCGCCTCCGGCGGGTCGCCGGCCGAGGCGGTGCGCTTCGGCATGCTGCCGCAGGTGCTGCCCGTCCTGGCGAGCCAGCTGCTCTACTATTTCGAGTCCAACGCCCGCCAGTCCACCATCGTCGGCATCGTCGGCGCCGGCGGGCTGGGCCTCCACCTGGCCGAGCAGATCCGCGTGCTGGAATGGCAGAAGGTGTCGTTCCTCATCCTGATGATGCTGCTGATGGTGGCGGTGATCGACTTCATCTCCTCCCGCCTGCGCTTCGCCATCATCGGCCGCGCGCGGCTGGAGCCGTGAGGACGGCGCGCCCTTAGTAAAGAAGCGCGCGATAGCGCTCCACCATCGCCTCCTGGCTCTCCGCCTCGATGGTGGCGCCGGCGTCCGGCTTGGAGGCGATCTGGTCGCGCAGCATCTCGCCCATGGTGGGCAGCGCCGAGCGTTCCACCTGCGCCCGCGCATCCCACAGGCGCGAGCGCATGAAGGCCTTGGCGCAGTGGAGATAGGCCGCCTCCACCTCCACCCGCAGCACCGTGCGCGGCGCCTTCCCACCCACCGCGAAGCGGGCGAGGAGGTCGGCATCGTCGTGGATCGCGGCGCGGCCGTTGACGCGCAGGGTCTCGTCCACGCCGGGAATGAGGAAGAGCAGGCCGACCCGGCCGGTGGCGAGGATGTTGGTGAGGGAATCCAGCCGGTTGTTGCCGGGCCGGTCGGGGATCAGGAGCTCGGCCCGGGTCGCCGCCACGAAGCCCGGCGTGTCGCCGCGCGGGGACACGTCGGTCGCGCCGGCGGCGTCGGCGGTGGCGATCAGCACGAAGGGGCTGAGCGAGATGAAATGCCGGCAGTGCGGGTCAAGCCAGCCGAGCTCCTTGTCGACGCTGCGCCCCGAGGGCTGGCCATAGAGGCGGCGCAGGGCGTCCGGGTCGGCGATGCGGGCCATGGGGCGATCCTCCGGTCTGCTTCTGTCGTTAGATACCGTGACCTGCCGGCGCCGGCTACGGCTGGAACACCAGTTGCACCCGGTCCGCGGCGAAGGCGGAGCGCCCCCATTGCAGCGGCGTGCCGGAAGGCTCCACGTCGAGCCGCTCCAGCACCAGCACCGCCCGGCCGGGGGCGAGCGACAGGATCTCCATCTCCCGCGCGTCGGCGGGGCGGGCGGTGACGCGCGTCTCGCGGCGGCGATAGTCGTCGATCCCCAGGGTGGCGAGCGCCCGGGTCAGCGAGCCGGTGGCGGCATAGACGAGGTCGAGGTCGCGGAAGCGCGCGTGCGGAAACCAGGCGCTGCCGAAGGAGATGGGCACGCCGTCCGCGTCGTGGGCGGTCTCGATGCGCAGGACGGGCGTGCCTTCGGGGATGGCCAGCTCGCGCGCCACGTCGGGGCAGGCGGCTTCCACCGAGGAGCCGAGGAAGCGGCCGAACGGCTCGCGCCCGCCGGCGGAGACGATCTCGGAGAAGCGGGTCCGCGCGCCGATGGGATAGCGCAGCGGCGGCTCCTTCACGAAGGTGCCGCGGCCGGCGGTGGCCTCGATGAGGCCCTGCTCGGCGATGTGGCCGAGCGCCCGGCGCAGGGTGTGGCGGTTCACCCCGAAGGTCTCGGCGAGCTCCGCCTCCACCGGCAGGCGGGCGCCGGGCTTGAGGCGCCCGGACAGGATGTCGTCCTCAAGCTTCTGGGCGATCTGCCGCCACAGGGTCACCCCGCTGCCCCGCGCCACCGGCTCGCGGCCGGCGGTGGACGGGTCCGTGGCCGGCGTCATCGGCTTGTGACCGTCTTCGGTCAGACTGCGCCGCGCTCCCGACATTTCTGCCTCCCTGGCGGCCTGACCGCCTTGCCTATTTATATAGATTATTATACAAACTATGTCCAGCAAGGTGCCTCGGCCTCCGGGAGCGCCTTTTGAGCGTCCGCCTCGGCGGGCCAGAGCTTTCGAGACATGCATGCTGCCTGACCCCCCGTTCCCAGCTCCCGATGTGCCCGCCGTGCCCCAGGCGGAGGGCGACGTGGCGGCGCGGCAGGCCATGATGGCCCTCTTCGCCCGCGCCACCCGCAAGGAGCTGGAGGGCGCGCTGGAGCGCTTCTCGCCGCTGCCGCGCCTGCGCAAGCTGCGTCCCTCCGAGGTCGGGCTGGTGATGGTGGAGGGACGCACCGGCGGCGACGGCGCCCCCTTCAACCTGGGCGAGACCACGGTGACGCGGGCCGCCGTGCGGGTGGAGGGGGGAGCCACCGGCACCGCCTACCTGCTCGGCCGCGCGCCGGAAAAGGCGGAGGCCGCCGCCATCCTCGATGCCCTGTGGCAGGACCCGGCCCTGCGCATCGCGGTGGAGGACGCGCTCGCCCCGGTGCGCCGCCGCCTCGCCGCCGAGGCGGCCCAGGCCGCCGCGGACACCGAGGCGACGAAGGTCGACTTCTTCACCATGACGCGGGGCGAAGACTGATGGCCGCCCCCGCCCTCGCCGTCGGCTTCGCCGATCCGGTGCACGACGCCCAGCGCACCTTCGCCGCCCTCATGCGGGCCATGGCCGAGCCGGGCCTTGCCGTGCCGCTCGCAAGCGATCTCGAGCCGCCCGCGCCGCTCTCCCCGGAGATGGCGGCCGTGGCCCTCGCCTTGCTGGATTACGAGACGCCGGTCTTCCTCGACCCGGCGCTCGCCGCCGCCCCGGGGGTGGCGCCGTTCCTGCGCTTCCACACCGGCGCGCCGGTGGTGTCCGATCCCGCCGGCGCGCGCTTCGCCCTCCTGGCCGACGCCGCGGCGCTGCCGGACTTCGCCGGCTTTGCCCGGGGCGAGCCCGATTATCCCGACCGCTCGGCCACCCTCGTGGTCCAGGTGGCGGCGATGGGGCCGGGACCGCTGCTGCTGGAAGGCCCCGGCATCAACGGCCGGCGCGGCTTCTCGGCGACGCCGCTGCCGGCGGATTTCGCCGCGCGCCTCGCCGCCAACCGGGCGCTCTATCCGCTCGGCGTCGATCTCGTCCTGTGCGCGCCCGGCGCCGTCGCCGGCCTGCCACGCACCGTTTCGCCCCGTCTGTCGGCCTCGGAGGACTGATCCATGTATGTGGCGGTAAAAGGCGGCGAGACAGCCATCCGCAACGCCCACGCGCTGATGGCGCGGCGCCGGCGCGGCGACCCCGCGGTGCCGGAGATCGGGCTCGACCAGATCGCCGGGCAGCTCGGCCTTGCCGTGGACCGGGTGATGGCCGAGGGCTCGCTCTATGACCGGGAGCTGGCGGCGCTGGCCATCAAGCAGGCGCGGGGCGACCTCATCGAGGCCGTCTTCCTCGCCCGCGCCTTCCGCACCACCTTGCCCCGCTTCGGCGCCTCGGTGCCGGTGGATACCGGGGCCATGCGCATCCACCGGCGCATCTCCGCCACCTTCAAGGACCTGCCCGGCGGGCAGGTGCTCGGGCCCACCTTCGACTACACCCACCGCCTGCTGGACGAACGGCTGGCCACGCAAGCGGGCGATGCATCTCGCCATTCCGCCGTGGCCGCCGCGCACCCGCTTCGAGGATCGGGCGCTCTCCCCTCTCCCCTTGCGGGTGAGGAGGCTGGCGCCATTTGCCCGGATGGTCTCCGGTCCAATCCGCCGGTGCCTCCCCTCACCCCCAGCCCCTCTCCCGCGAGGGGAGAGGGGGGAGGCTCCGTGGACTGTGCCTCCCCCGCCAGCCCCATGCCCCGCGTCACCGACCTGCTCGGGGATGAGGGCCTCATCGAGGCCTCGCCCGCCGATGACGGCGCGCCGCCGAGCGATCTCACCCGCGAGCCCCTCGCCTTTCCCGCCGACCGGCCTCTGCGGCTGCAGGCGCTGGCGCGGGGCGACGAGGGCTTCCTCTTGTCGCTGGGCTATTCCACCCAGCGCGGCTATGCCCGCACCCACCCCTTCGTCGGCGAGATCCGCTTCGGCGAGGTGCAGGTGAGCCTGTTCGTGGAAGAGCTGGGCTTTGCCGTGCCGCTGGGCGAGATCGCCGTCACCGAGTGCCAGAGCGTGAACCAGTTCAAGGGCTCGGCCACCCAGCCGCCGCAGTTCACCCGTGGCTACGGCCTCGTCTTCGGCCAGTGCGAGCGCAAGGCCATGTCCATGGCGCTGGTGGACCGGGCGCTGCGCTTCAAGGAACTGGGCGAGGAGAAGACCGCGCCGGCGCAGGACGAGGAATTCGTCCTCTCCCATTGCGACAACGTGCAGGCCACCGGCTTCGTCGAGCACCTGAAGCTGCCCCATTACGTGGACTTCCAGGCCGAGCTGGACCTCATCCGCCGCATGCGCGCGGAGCACGCGGACCAGGCAGAGCCGGCGGACACGCGCGAGGACGACGCGCCCGACGCCCGCAAGGAGGCCGCCGAATGACCGAGACCGCCCGCGCCTCCTCATCCGGCATGCCCGCCATCACCTACAATTTCGCCTATCTCGACGAGCAGACGAAGCGGATGATCCGGCGGGCCATCCTGAAGGCCATCGCCATCCCCGGCTACCAAGTGCCCTTCGCCAGCCGCGAGATGCCCATGCCCTACGGCTGGGGCACGGGGGGCGTGCAGGTGACCGCCTCCATCCTCGGCGCCGACGACGTGCTCAAGGTGATCGACCAGGGCTCGGACGACACCACCAACGCGGTGGCCATCCGCAGCTTCTTCGAGACCACGGCGGGGGTCGCCACCACCACGCGCACGCAGGACGCCACCATCATCCAGACCCGCCACCGCATCCCCGAGACGCCTCTCGCCGAAGGCCAGGTCATCGTCTACCAGGTCCCCATCCCCGAGCCGCTGCGCTACCTGGAGCCGCGCGAGACCGAGACCCGGCGCCTGCATGCCCTGGCCGACTACGGCCTGATGCAGGTGAAGCTCTACGAGGACATCGCCCGCCACGGCCACATCGCCACAACCTACGCCTATCCGGTGAAGGTGGAGGGCCGCTACGTGATGGACCCCTCGCCGATCCCCAAGTTCGACAACCCGAAGATGAACGACAGCCCGGCGCTGCAATTGTTCGGGGCGGGGCGCGAGAAGCGCATCTATGCCATCCCGCCCTTCACCCGCGTCGTCTCGCTGGACTTCGAGGACCATCCCTTCGAGGTGCAGGCGTTCAAGGCCCCCTGCGCCCTGTGCGGCGCGAGTGGGGTCTATCTCGACGAGGTGATCCTCGACGATCGCGGCTCGCGCATGTTCGTGTGCTCCGACACCGACCATTGCGCCACCCGGCAGGCGGACGGGCACACCGGCACCATGAGCGCGCCCTATGCCGGGGCGGCCCCCTCGACCAGCACCGCCGCGCCCCCTCTCCCCTCGCGGGAGAGGGATGGGGTGAGGGGGTGTTCGGACCAGCCGGGAACCGCTGCCCTCGCCGGAACCGCCGCCCCACTCACCGCCGGCCCCTCGGGAGAGGGAAGGCCGCTGTCTCCCGGAGACGCGCCATGAGCGACGCCCCTCTCCTCGTCGCCGAGGGCCTCGGCAAATATTACGGCACGCGGCTCGGCTGCCGGGACGTGGACCTCACCCTCCACGCGGGCGAGGTGCTCGCCATCGTCGGCGAGAGCGGCTCCGGCAAGTCCACGCTTCTGGGCCTCTTGTCCACCGAGCTTGCCCCCAGCGCCGGGCGCGTCGCCTACCGCATGCGGGACGGCGAAATGCGCGACCTCGCCGACCTCACCGAGGCCGAGCGGCGGCTGCTGCTGCGCACCGACTGGGGCTTCGTGCGCCAGCATGCGGAGCAGGGCCTGCGCATGGCGGTCTCGGCCGGCGGCAACGTGGGCGAGCGCCTCATGGCCGTGGGCTGGCGCCACTACGGCGACATCCGCCAGGAGGCCGCCGACTGGCTCGCCCGCGTCGAGATCGCCACCGAGCGCATGGACGACGATCCGCGCACCTTCTCCGGCGGCATGCGCCAGCGCCTGCAGATCGCCCGCAACCTCGTCACCCGGCCCCGCCTCGTCTTCATGGACGAGCCGACCTCGGGCCTCGACGTCTCGGTGCAGGCGCGCCTGCTCGATCTCATCCGCCAGCTGGTGGAGGAATTCGGCCTCGCCGTGGTCATCGTCACCCACGACCTCGCGGTGGCGCGGCTCCTGTCCCACCGCATCATAGTGATGAAGTCCGGCCGCGTGATCGAGGAGGGTCTCACCGACCAGGTGCTCGACGACCCGCGCGAGCCCTACACCCAGCTCCTCGTCTCCTCGGTGCTCGCCGCATGATGACCGATCCTCCTCCCGTGTCCCCGCCAAGTGCAGCGCCAGCCCCGCTGGCGCGGAACGCGAGCCGGGACCCAGCGCCACAGGCCGCCGCAGGCGCTTCCATCCAGAAGCGCGCAGCGCTTCTGCCTGCTGCGCAGGAGTCTTGCGCCGGATCCCGGCTCGGCGCTCCGGCCGCGCCGTCGCTGGGCCGGGACACGAACGGTGAGAGCGCCCCCTACCCCCCCCTCCTCGTCGTCGAGGACCTCGCCAAGAGCTTCACCCTGCACCTGCAGGGCGGGGTGCGCCTGCCGGTGGTCGCGTCCGTGTCGTTCGAGGTGCGGGCCGGCGAATGCGTCGCCCTGGGCGGGCCGTCGGGGGCGGGGAAAAGCTCCATCCTCAAGATGGTGTTCGGCAATTACCGCATCGACGCCGGCTCCGTGCGGGTCGCCGACGCCGACGGCCTCGAGGAGATCGCCGGCGCCGACCCGCGGCTGATGCTGCGCCTGCGGCGCACGCGCATCGGCTATGTGAGCCAGTTCCTGCGCGTCATCCCGCGCGTGTCGGCCCTCGACGTGGTGGCCGCGCCCCTGCGCGCCGAGGGGATGGACACCGACCAGGCCAAGGCCCGCGCCGGCGCGCTGCTCGCCCGGCTGAACCTGCCGGAGCGGCTGTGGTCGCTGCCCCCGGCCACCTTCTCCGGCGGCGAGCAGCAGCGGGTGAACGTGGCCCGCGGCTTCATCGGCAGCCAGCCGCTCCTGCTGCTGGACGAGCCCACCGCATCCCTCGACGCCGCCAACCGGGCGGTGGTCATCGATCTCATCGCCCGCAAGAAGGCGCAGGGCTGCGGCCTGCTCGGCATCTTCCACGACGCCGAGATGCGCGAGGCCGTGGCCGACCGGGTGGTGGACGTCACCCGCTTTGCCGCCTGAGGCGCAGAAGGACAGGACATGACCGAACAGCACTTCGCCAATGCCCGCCTCGTCCTCGCCGAGGAGGTGGTCACCGGCCACGTGAGCGTCAGGGACGGCCGCATCGCCGCCATCGGCACCGGGGCCGTGCCCGCCGGCGCGGAGGATATGGGGGGCGACTATCTCCTGCCCGGCCTGGTGGAGCTGCACACCGACCATGTGGAGGGCCACCTCCACCCCCGGCCCAAGGTGCGCTGGAACCCGCTCGCCGCCGTCCTCGCCCACGACGCGCAGATCGCCGCCTCGGGCATCACCACCGTGTTCGATTCCTTGCGGGTGTGGCCCGACAAGAAGGCCGTCGGCATGGACGGCGACGCCCCCGTGCTCATCGGCGCCCTGAAGGCGGCCCGCGCGGCGAGCACGCTGCGCGCCGACCACCTGCTGCACCTGCGCTGCGAGGTGCCCACCGACACGGTGGTGGAGGATGCCGAGGCGATCCTGGCGACCACCGGCGTGCAGCTGATCTCCCTCATGGACCACACGCCCGGCCAGCGGCAGTTTGCCAGCGTGGAGCAGTTCCGCTCCTATTACATGAAGAAGAGCGCCATCAGCGCCGAGGAAATGGATGTGATCGTCGCCGCCCGGCTCGATTTCCACGACCGCTTCGCCCGCGAGAACCGCGCCGGGCTGGTGGCGCTGGCCCACGCCCATGGCTGCGTGGTGGCGAGCCACGACGACGCCACCCCCGAGCACGTGGCGGAAGCCATCGGCGACGGGGTCGCCATCGCCGAATTCCCCACCACCCAGGAAGCCGCCCGGCTCTCCCACGAGGCCGGCATCCGCGTGCTCATGGGCGCGCCGAACCTGGTGCGCGGCGGCTCCCACACCGGCAACGTCTCCGCCGAGGCGCTGGCGCGAGCCGGGCTGCTCGACATCCTCTCCTCCGACTACGTGCCCTCCAGCCTGCTGTGGGCGGCCTTCGACCTCGCCCGCCGCGTGCCGCCCATCGGCCTGCCGCGGGCGGTGCGCATGGTCACCAAGACGCCGGCCGAGGTGGCGGGACTTTTCGACCGCGGCGAGATCGCCGAAGGCCGGCGCGCCGATCTGGTGCGCGTGACGCTGGCCGGCGACATGCCAGTGGCGCGGGCGGTCTGGCGGCAGGGGCTGCGGGTCGCATGAAGCCGGCGCCGCTCGGGCCGGGAACCCTGCTGCTGGTGGTGGGCCCCTCCGGCGCCGGCAAGGACACGCTGATCGACCTCGCCCGCGCCCGCTTCGCCGGCGACGGCCGGGTGCTGTTCGCCCGCCGCCTTGTCACCCGACCGCCCGGCGCGGGGGAGGCCCACGGCACGCTTTCGGATGCGGCGTTCGAGACCTTGCGCGCCCAGGGGCGCTTCCCGCTCCATTGGCGCGCCCACGGACTCAGCTACGCGCTGGGACCGGAGGTGGCGGAGGTGATCGCCGCGGGGGGCGTGGTGGTGGCCAACGGCTCGCGCGCCACCCTGCCGGAGGCGCGGGCGCGCTTCGCCCGGGTGCGGGTGGTGGAGGTGACGGTCCCGGTGGCGGTGCGCGCCGCCCGCCTTGCCGCGCGCGGTCGCGAAAGCGCGGCCGACATCGAGGAACGCCTGCTGCGCAGCCCCGAGGTGGACGTGGCGCCGGACCTCGTGATCGAGAATGTGGGATCGCCCGCCGAGGGCGGCGCGCAGCTGGGCGGCTTCATCGCGGAAGAGCTGGCGATGGTGGGATGAGGGGGTGACGCTCGCCGTCACCCTCCGGCGTGGCCTCAGGGTTCACGCCACTGCCCCGCGCGGTGCCCGGAACCTCAAGCAGTCCGCCGGTCACGCCGGGACGGCGACAGCGTCACGCGCAGGTATTGAAATGGCGAAGGCCGGCGGGACGCGCCGCTATTGCCGGTAATGCTGGATGCGCGTGGTGCGCAGGCCCGGCAGTCCGTGGCGGTCGATGGACGACTGCCAGGAGAGGAATTCGTCCACCGTGAGGGTGTAGCGCTTGCACGCCTCCTCCAGGGAGAGCAGCCCGCCGCGCACCGCCGCCACCACCTCCGCCTTGCGGCGGATCACCCAGCGCCGCGTATCCGGCGGCGGGAGGTCGGCAATGGTGAGGGGTCCCCCGTCAGGGCCGATCACATATTTCACCCTCGGCCGATAGGCATCGGTCATCGCTACGCACCCGTTACTCACACCAATGCAAGACAAGGTGGCGGATGGCGATGAATATTTCGCTAAAGTACCAGAAAAACAGGATATTTACTTGTATTAACGCGACGTGAACAGCACGTTTTTGAAAAGTAAATGACAGCGACTATTTTTCGCAAAATGCGAATGCGGTAAGATTTGAGGAGGAATTGGGGAAGGGACGGCGAAGACCCTGAGGGCGAGGCCCCCTCTCGTGTCCCGGCCGACTGCGGCACGGCGGAAGGAGAGCCGGGATCCAGCGCAAGGAGCCTCGCGCAGCGGGCAATATCCGGCGGTGGCAGGTTCAAGGCGGCGCCTGCGGCGGCCTCTCGCGCTGGGCCTCGGCTCGCATTCCGCTGCGCTGCATGCGTCCGGGGCACGCGGGTGGCGAGGGGCCTCTCAACCGTCAGGACCGGAGCGGCCGCACGGCGACGGCCCAAAAAGACCGCCGGCCACCCGGTCGGCCTACCCGGCGATGCGGTCGAAATCGGCGATGCCGCGGGTGGCGGCGCGGATCTCGTCGAGCAGCTTCAGCCGGTTCTCGCGCAGGGCCGGATCGGGATCGTTCACCGTCACCGCCTCGAAGAAGGCGTCCACCGGCCCGCGCAGGTCGGACAGGGCGGTCATGGCAGCCGCGAAGTCCTCCGCCTGCACGGCGGCGGCCACCCGGTGCTTCACCGTGTCGATGGCGTCGGCGAGGCGCTCCTCGGCCGGCTCCTTCAGCAAGGCGGCGCTGGTGGGGCCGGCATAGGCGCGGCCGTCCTTCTTCTCCTCGATGCGCAGGATGTTCACCGCGCGGCGATAGCCGGCGAGCAGGGTGCGCCCGTCCTCGGTATCGAGGAAGCGGCCGAGGGCCTCCACGCGGCGGACCACGAGCAGCAGGTCGTCCTGGCCTTCAAGGGCGAAGACGGCATCCACGAGGTCATGCCGCGCGCCGCGCTCGCGCAGGTGGACCTTCAGGCGGTCGGCGAAGAAGGAGAGGAGGTCGTCGGCAAGTTCATTCGCGCGGAAACGCTTATGCTCTTCCACCAGCGGCTGAGCATCCACATTACTCATCGGATAGTCGGAAACTGAAGTTACCAGGATTCGGGCCCCGAACTTGATGTTAAGGACGGTCTGGCCGCCAACGCTGACGTCAGCCGTCATTCCGTCGAAAAACCGGGCTCGCAGTACTTCGTGCAACCGCAGCCTGATCTCATTCTCCAGCACAATCCTGATCACCCCCAGCGCCGCCCGCCGCAGCGCATAGGGGTCCTTCGACCCCGTGGGCTTCTCATCGATCGCCCAGAAGCCCACCAGCGTGTCGATCTTGTCCGCCAGCGCCACCGCCACGGACACCGGCGCGGTGGGGACGCGGTCGCCGGGGCCCTGCGGCTTGTAATGCTCCTCGCAGGCGGCGGCGACCTCGCCGGCCATGCCTTCGCCCTGCGCGTAATAGCGGCCCATGAGGCCCTGAAGCTCGGGGAACTCGCCCACCACCTCGGTGAGCAGGTCCGCCTTGCAGATCAGCGCCGCCTCCTCGGCCAGAGCCGGCGCGGCGCCGACCTTGGGCGCCAGTTCCACGGCGAGGCGGCGAATCCGCTCGATGCGCTCGGCCTGGGAGCCCAGCTTCTCGTGGAAGGTGATGCTTTGGAACTTGGGCATGCGGCTTTCCAGGCCGTTCACCCGGTCCGTGTCCCAGAAGAATTTCGCATCCGACAGGCGGGCGCGGATGACCCGGCCGTTGCCGGCGACGATGGCCGCCCCGCCGTCCGAGGCCAGGAGGTTGGAGACGAGCAGGAAGCGGTTGGCGAGGCGCCCGCTCGATGGGTCCTTCAGCACGAAGCACTTCTGGTTGGCGCGGATGGTGGCGCGGATGACCTCGTCGGGAATGTCGAGGAAGCGTTCCTCGAACGATCCCATGAGCACCACCGGCCATTCCACCAGGCCCGCCACCTCGTCCAAGAGCCCCTCGTCCTCCACCAGCTCCAGGCCGGCGGCGAGCGCGAGGTCGCGGGCGTCGGCGAGGATGATGTCCTTGCGGCGGTCGCGGTCGGCCACCACCTTGGCGGCGCCGAGCTTCGCCATCCAGTCGTCGAGCCGCTTCACCGTGAACGGCTCGGGCGCCATGAAGCGGTGGCCGCGGGTGATGTTGGAGGCCGTGATGCCGTCCACCTCGAACGGCACCACCTCCGGCTCGTCCCCCTCCGCCCCGAAGGTGCAGAGGATGGAATGCAGCGGGCGCACCCACCTGAGGCTGCCCGAACCCCAGCGCATGGATTTCGGCCAGGGGAAGCCGCGGATGATGGCCGGCACGATCTCGGCGATCACCTCGGGGGTGGCGCGGCCGGGCTTTTCCACCACGGCCACGTAGAAGTCGCCCTTCTTGGGATCCGACTGGATGGTGGCCTGGTCCAGCGAGGCGAGGCCGGCGCTTTTCAGGAAGCCGGCCACGGCGGCCTCGGGGGCGCCCACGCGGGGGCCCTTCTTCTCCTCCCGCTGGTCCGCCTGCCGGCCGGGCAGGCCGTGCACCGCCAGCGCCAGCCGGCGCGGCGTCACGAAGGCCTTGGCGCCCTCATAGAGCAGGCCGCGCTCCACCAAAGCGTCGGTGACGAGCTTCTTCAGCGCGTCGGCCGCCTGGGCCTGCATGCGGGCGGGGATTTCCTCGGAGAACAGTTCAATGAGAAGGTCGGGCATGGGCGTGATCAATACCGGAGATGACGTTGAGGATGTCGCGGGCGACGAAATACCGTGGATTGCTGGTGCCGCTCATCTCTTGCAAGACGCCGGCATCGACTAGATGCCGAACGTTCTTCTGGGCAGCGGGATAGGTCACGCCCAGATGCTCCGCGATCTGGGGAATGCTCAGGATGGGGGTCTGGAACAGGAGGTCCACGATGCCGAGAAGGTTTGCCGAGCGGCCGGCTTGCTGGAGACGGGAGCGGTAATCCTGCTCGACCGCCAGCAGGCGGTCTGCGGTGGTGCAGGCCGAGCGCGCGGCTTGCGCCACCATCTCGAGGAAGAAGCTGATCCACCCGGCCCAATCGCCAGCTTTCGAGACGGCATACATGCGGTCGATATATTCGTCCTTCCGACCTTCCAGCACCGGGCTGAGATACAAGATGGGGTGTCGCATCACCCCGGAGCTGACGAGGTGGAGCGTGATGAGCATCCGCCCGACGCGGCCGTTGCCGTCGGAGAAGGGATGGATGGTCTCGAACTGGTAGTGGATCAGCGCAGCGTCGATGAGCGGATGGAGGCCTTGCCTGTCTTCGCGATGCAGGAAGCGCTCCAGATCGTCCAGGCACGCGAGGGCTTGCGCGCGTGGCGGCGGGATGAAGCGGGCCTTCTCAATCTCGTAGGCGCCGATGAAGTTCTGGTGCTGCTTGAACTCGCCGGCGCGCGCGGCAGCCCCCCTGTGCCGGGCCACCCCGCTGAGAAGCTGGGCGTGGGCCTGCCGTAGGGTGCGGAGCGAAAGCGGAATTTCGGCGAGGCTCGCAATGGCCTCGCTCAGCGCCAGACGGTAGTTCAGCACTTCCTGCGTGTCGGCCGCGCGGACCGGAGCGTCGGCACCGGCTTCCACCAGAAGAAGGTCGTCCAGCGTGGTGTAGGTGCCCTCCATGCTGGACGAGGTGAGAGCCTCCTGGGCTTGCAGCGGACGGATGAGAAGATAGGGATTGCGCATGAGGCGGCCCAGGCCGTTCAGCTCTCCCACCGCCGCGGCGGCTTCCGCAAGCGGAGTGTTCAGGTCCGCTAGAAGTCCGGGGGCGAGCGCGGGCGGCAGCGGGTTGGGTACGAAAGCGTATTGCCCGCGCTCCGTAAGAACGAGGGTTCCGCTCGGCGAATCCTCGAAGTCCGCTTTCTTCATTCGTTTAATCCGGTGGACGAGGTTTATACCAAACCGGTGATTTGGTATAAACCGTTCGGCCCAAATTCACATAGGGTATAAACAGCCCTTCAGCCGATCGGCACAGCGGCCGCCCCGCCCGCCGCCGTCTTCAGCCAGGCGGCGCCGCAGGCCTTGGCCAGCTCGCGCACGCGCAGGATGTAGCTCTGCCGCTCGGTGACCGAGATCACCCCGCGCGCGTCCAAGAGGTTGAAGACGTGGGACGCCTTGATGCACTGGTCGTAGGCCGGCAGCACCATCTCGTGCTTTTCGCCCTTGTCGCCGAAGGCGAGGTATTTGTGGCAGGCCGCCTCGGCCATGCGGAACTGTTCGAGCAGCATCTGGGTGTCCGCCGCCTCGAAATTGTGCCGGGAATATTCCTGCTCGGCCTGCAGGAAGACGTCGCCGTAGCTGGTCTTCTGCTCCCCCTCGCGGCCGTTGAAGTTGAGGTCGTAGACGTTCTCGACCCCCTGCACATACATGGCGAGCCGCTCCAGCCCGTAGGTGAGCTCGCCGGAGACGGGGACGCACTCGACGCCGGCCACCTGCTGGAAGTAGGTGAACTGCGACACCTCCATGCCGTCGCACCAGCATTCCCAGCCGAGGCCCCAGGCGCCCAGCGTCGGGCTCTCCCAGTCGTCCTCCACGAAGCGCACGTCGTGGAGCCTGAGGTCGATGCCGATGGCCTCCAGCGACTTCAGGTAGAGCTCCTGCAGGTTGTCCGGCGAGGGCTTCAGGATCACCTGGAACTGGTAATAGTGCTGCAGCCGGTTGGGGTTCTCGCCGTAGCGCCCGTCCTTGGGGCGGCGCGAGGGCTGCACGTAGGCGGCCTTCCACGGCTTCGGCCCCAGCGCCCGCAGGGTGGTGGCGGGATGGAAGGTGCCGGCGCCCACCTCCATGTCGTAGGGCTGGAGGATGACGCAGCCCTGGTCCGCCCAGAAGCGCTGGAGGGTCAGCAGCAGGGCCTGGAAGGAGCGGTCGGGCCGCATGTGCGCCGGCAGGGAAGTGTCGATCATCGAAAGCTCGCTGGAACTGGTACCGCGCGGACAGGCCGGCATGCCCCGCGCGCCACGGCGCAGACGGAACGGCGCGACCGGCCCGGCCACGGCGGGCGGACACTAGTGCGCGATCGGTTTGGAGGGAAGCGCCATCGCCGGCCGGCCACCGGTGAAACGCCGTCCGGCAGCGGTTGCCCCCCGCGCAGGCGCCCGGAATGCGGGCGGCGACGCGGCAGGCCAGCCGCGAGCGCAGCCCCCATCCGCCCCGGTCAAAATGAACCAGAACGTCCGGGCGTCGTTGTCTCTGCATCCCAGCCACATACGAGGAGACGCACGATGAAGGCTCTGAAATTTGCTGCCCCGGCCCTTGCCGCGGCCATGTTCGCGCTCTCCGGCGGCGCGGTGTCGGCCCAGAGCGGCACGGCGCCGGCGCCCAACACCCACAGCGGTCCCGCCCAGGAGGGTGGCCGCACCCAGGCGACGCCGGGCTACAATGGCGGCAACGCCGTGGACACCACCGGCACGCGACCGAACGTGGGGCCGGGCACCGCCGCCGGCCCCAACACCCAGGCCGGCCCGGCCCAGGAGGGCGGCCGCACCCAGGCGAGCCCCGGCTACAGCAGCAGCGGCGATACCCCCACGATGGACACCACCGGCTCGATCACGCCGCGCTCGGGCATCCAGGCCGGACCGAACACCCACCAGGGGCCGGCCCAGGAGGGCGGTCGCACCCAGGCAACCCCCGGCCCGAGCCGCTGACCGATCGCTTCAAGAAAAAGGCCCCGGAGCAGCGCTCCGGGGCCTTGCGTCATGGGCGGCCAGCCGGCGTCAGCCGCGGCTGCGGGCGCGGATCATGAAGTTGTCGTAGGTGTATTCCGCGATCTGCCACCACTGGTAAGCGGGGCCGCGATACGCCTTCATGTCCTCGTAGATCTTCTTGAAATCGGGGTTCTTGGCGCCGATTTCCTCGTAGAGGGCGGAGGATTCCTTGTAGGCGGCGTCCATCACGTCGTCGGGATAGCGGCGCAGCTGTGTGCCGGCCTTCACCAGGTTCTCGATGGCCGGCGGATTCTTGTAGTCGTAGCTCGCCAGCATGCTCTCGTTGGCCCGCGCCGCGGCGGTGACGAGCGCCGCGCGGTAGGCCTTGGGCAGCTCGGCCAGCTTCTCGTCATTGACGAAGAAGTTGAGGGCGGCGCAGCCCTCCCACCAGCCGGGGAAGTAATAATACTGGGCCACCTTGTAGAGGCCGAGCTTCTCGTCGTCATAGGGGCCGACCCATTCGGCGGCGTCGATGGTGCCCTTTTCCAGGGCCGGGTAGATGTCGCCGCCGGCGAGCTGCTGCGGCACCACGCCGAGCCGCGCCAGCACCTGGCCGCCCATGCCGGCGATGCGCATCTTCAGGCCCTTGAGGTCGGCGACCGACTTGATCTCCTTGCGGAACCAGCCGCCCATCTGGCCGCCGGTATTGCCGCCGGGCAGCATCACCACGCCGTATTTCTTGTAGAATTCGTTGAGCAGGGTAAGGCCGCTCCCGAACTGGAACCAGGCATTCATCATGCGGGTGTTGAGCCCGAACGGCACGGCGGTGCCGAGGGCGAAGGTGGGGTCCTTGCCCACGTAGTAATAGGAGGCGGAGTGGCACATCTCCACCGTCTTGTTCTGCGTGGCGTCGAGCGCCTGCAGGCCGGGGACGATCTCGCCCGCCGCGAACATCTGGATCTGGAACTTGCCGTCGGTGATCTCGGCCACGGAGCGGGCCATGAGCTCGCCGGCGCCGAAGATGGTGTCGAGGGACTTCGGGAAGGACGAGGTGCAGCGCCACTTCACTTCCGGTGACGACTGGGCGATGGCCGGCATGGCGACGGCGGCGGAAGCGGCGACACCCGCGCCGGCGGCGGTCAGGAAATCACGGCGTTTCATGGAAGAGGCTCCCTAGGACGACTTCGAACGCGGCCCTGCTGCTGGCGGCGGGCCATCGTTGGTCTTCTTCTAGAGGGCGCCGTAGCGGTATGGAAGCGTGTTTGCATCGCAAAAATGATGCGGCGGAACCCTTAAAGTTCCCGGGCGCGGCGGCAAACGAAATTTCCTTGCGCCGCGCCCCGGTTGCGCCGGTCACTCGATCACAATCCGGGGAGCCTGCCGGCTGGAGGCGGTCACCCGCTCCAGCGCGGCCTTCACCCCCTGCGCCACATGGCGATAGGCGGCGGCCTGCGGGCTGTCGGGGTCGGAGACGACGATGGGAAGCCCGGCGTCCGACATCTCGCGGATGCGCATGTGGAGCGGGATCTCGCCGAGGAAGGGCACGCCCATCTTGTCGGCTTCCGCATGGGCGCCGCCATGGCCGAAGATGTCCGAGCGGCCGCCGCAATGCGGGCAGATGAAGTGGGACATGTTCTCCACCACGCCGAGGATGGGCACGTTGACCCGCTCGAACATGGCCACCCCGCGCCGCGCGTCGATGAGGGCGAGGTCCTGCGGCGTGGAGACGATGACCGCGCCGGCGAGGTTCACCTGCTGGGCCATGGTGAGCTGGGCGTCGCCGGTGCCGGGGGGCATGTCCACCACCAGGACGTCGAGCGGGCCCCACTTCACTTCCTTCAGCATCTGGGAGATGGCGGACATGACCATGGGCCCGCGCCAGATCATCGGCGTGTCCTCCTCCACGAGGAAGCCGATGGACATCAGCTGGAGCCCGAAATTCTCCAGCGGGATCATGACCTTGCCGTCGACGGTCTCGGGCTTCTGGGCGACCCCGGACAGGCGCGGCACGGACGGGCCGTAGATGTCGGCATCGAGCAGCCCCACCTTGAGGCCGAGGTCGCGCAGGCCGAGAGCGAGGTTGATGGAGGTGGTGGACTTGCCCACGCCCCCCTTGCCGGATGCGACGGCGATGATGGACGCGACCCCCGGCACCGAGATCGCCCGCGACGGCGCGGGCGTGCCATGGCCATGGCCGTGGGGCGCGGGGGCCGGCGGCGCCATCTTGCGCTCGGAGGTGAGGGTGACCAGGGCCGAGGCGACGCCGGGCAGCGCCTTCACCGCCGCCTCGGCCGCGCCGCGCACGTCCTCCCAGGCGCGCGCCTGGGCCGGGTCCACGTTGATCGAGAGGTAGACCTTGCCCGCGGTCACGACGACTCCCGACAGGGCCGGGGAGACCGCAAGGGCGACGCCCTCCGGCGTGCGCACCTTGGCGAGGGCGGAGCGGATCAGGTCTTCGGTCAGTTCGGCTGTGACGTTGCTCATGTCTCTCACTCCGCTGCCGGTGGTCCGCACGCTGGTTCGGGGCTGGCGTGGGCCGGGCTGGAATAGCTCGAAATTGTCATTTGATTCGCATGCCCGGCCCCAACTGCAAAGCCTGACATATGGGCGCTGATTAAACCTTGGGCAAGCCGGAGCGCCCGGTGTCACCCCCTGCCGCGGTCGTCATCGCTCCGGCTCCGGTGCATCCCGGGGCGGTCCCAGGGCACGGGCAATGTCGGCCTTGAGCTGCGGCAGCAGCTCCGCCTCGAAGAAGGGATTGCGCTTCAGCCATCCGGTGTTGCGCCAGGACGGGTGCGGCAGCGTGTAGACCGCCACCGGGTCGGCGAGCGCCGCGCCGGCCGCCCGCACGCTCCGCCAGTTCGCCACGGTCTGCGTCAGGCTGCGGCCGAGATGCGCGCCGAGGCCGAGCCGGGCGAGATGATAGGCCTGCGCCGGCCGTCCCACGGCGAGGATCAGCCGGAACGGCGGCAGGGCGCAGAACAGCGCGTCGTGCCAGGCGGCGGCACATTCGCGCCGGGGCGGCAGGTCGGCGCCCTTGGCATCCTGCCCGGGAAAGCAGAAGCCCATGGGCGCGATGGCGATGCGCGCCACGTCGTAGAACGCCTCCTTGCTCACCCCCATCCAGTCGCGCAGCCGGTCGCCCGAGGCATCGGTGAAGGGCAGGCCGCTGGCATGCACCCGCGTGCCGGGAGCCTGGCTCGCCACCAGGATGGAGGCGGTGGCCGACACCCGCAGCACCGGGCGCGGCGCGTGCGGCAGCGGCGGCCCGCGCGGCGCCTCGACGCAGATCCGACAGGCGCGGATGCGCGCGAGGAGGGTGTCGAGCGCGGCGGGGTCCACGGGATCAGACCTCGAGCTCCAGCCCGTCCTCGGCCACGGCGAAGTGGCGCGCATCCACCTCGCCCCGCCGCGCCCACATCTCGTCGCCCATGTGGGTGAGGAGGATGCGGCGGGCGGCAAGCTCCGCCCGCCGCTCCAGAAGGGTGCGGTAGGCCAGATGGCCCACCGGCGCGCCGTCGAACATGAAGCTCTCGCAGATGAAGAGGTCGGCGCCGCCGGCGATGGGCAGCAGCGCCTCGGTCCACTCGGTGTCGCCGGAAAAGGCCAGGGTGCGCGCGCCGTCGGTGAGGCGCAGCGCGGTGGAGGGGGCGCCCGAGGGATGGATCACCGCCGCCGTGGTCAGGGTGAGGGGGCCGTGGCGCGTGGTGGAGCCGGGCTCCACCTCCTCCACCCGCCATTCGAACCGCCACCGGTTCTGGCCCATGCCGGGGAACAGCACCTCCATCGCCACATCGAGGCGCGCACGGGTGCCGGGGGGGCCCACCACCACCAGCGGCTTCTCCCGCCGGCGGACGAACTGGCCGTCGAGCAGCAGGAACGGGATGCCGGCGAAATGATCCCCGTGGAGGTGGCTGAGGAAGATCGTGTCGATGTCGGCGGACGGCAGGGCGAACCGGTTGAAATTCACCAGCGCGCTGGCACCGAAGTCCAGCGTCACCGTCCGTCCGGCGGCGCGCACGAGGTAGCAGCTGCTGCCGCGCCCGCCGGACCCGAAAGCATCGCCGCAGCCGACGACCTTGACCTGCATCATATCAAGCCTTTGCACTCGGCCGCTGGGACACCACGTCGTGCCAGCGCAGGAGGTGGGTGTGGGAGGCGGGCACCTCGGTGCGGATCACCCGCATGAAGTCAACGGCCACCAGCAGCGTGATGTCCGCCACGCTGAATCGCTCGCCCGCCGCATAGGCCCGGTCGGCCAGGGCGTCGTTGAAGAACGCCAGCGCGGCGAGAACCTTGGGCTTGTTGGCCTCGCCCCAGTCCGGCACCTGCGGCACCTCCATCCCGGCCATGCCCGGATTCAGGTGGCGCAGCACCGTCATGACCGGGAAGAACAGGTCCAGCTCCACCCGCCGCTGCCACATCTCCACCAGCGCCTGTTCCACTGGGGTCCGGCCGAACAGGTTGGGCTCGGGCTGGAGCGCCTCGAAATAGCGGCAGATGGCCATGGTCTCGGCGATGGCGGTGCCGTCGTCGAGGACCAGGACCGGCACGCGCTGGCGCGGATTGATGCCGGTGAAGGCGTCCGACTTATGCTCCATCCTGGCCAGGTCCACCGGCTCCAACGGAACCGAAATTCCCTTTTCCGCCAGAAAGATGCGCACCCGCCGGGGGTTGGGGGCCCGTCCCGCGTCATATAGCTTCATCGCCCTGCCCTGCCTCCCGATGCGTCGCGTTCGGCGTGCGAAAGATCACGCCGGAACGCGCCGCGCAAGGGTCGGAGCGCGCGGCCTGGGCCGCGGCGGGCTTGGGGCTTCCACCGTCACGGCGTGCGCGGATGATCGGAGCGATACTCCGCCGGCGGCTGGAAGGAGCCGGCCCAGATGCCGCGCCGCGCCGCCTGCGCCTGCGCCTCCGATCCGGCATAGTCCCGGCCGCGATAGGCCACCGCCAGGCCCTCCCGCACCATGTGGTCGGCCAGGTCCTGCCCGCCGACCGTGCAGCGCGCGACGATCCGCCCGTAGGGGTCCCGCCCGTTGCCGGCGCAGGACACGGCGCCCTTCAGGCTCTCCTCCAGCACCCGCCGCGCCACCTCCCCGCAGGGCCAGGAGCGCCGGTCGCGGACGCATTCCTGCTTCAGCTCGGGCGCATCGATGCCGGCCAGGCGCACCCGCGCGCCGGCCACGTCGAGCGTGTCCCCGTCGACGGCGTAGGCGGCGCCGTCCGTCTCCTCCCGCTGCTGGATGAACACCGAGATCGCCGCGAGCCCGAGCAGCACGAGCGCGCCAATCAGAAGGTCGAACAGGCGCATGCACGTCTCCGGCCGGGGATGACCGGCAGCATGGGCTGGTTCCGTTAACCGCTCGTTAACCCCACTTGCCCCAGGAGTCGACATCGTCACCGCAAGGCCCGCCGCGCGTTCCCGCGCCGCGCCGGGCGCGAAGGGCTCCGCCGCATGTCCGGCCTGTTCTGCCCCCCGCTCTGCGACGCCGCCGGCTCCCCATCCGAGCCCGCGGCGGCGGCGCAGGGATTCGCGCCGCCGGCCCGCGCGCCCGTCGTCCCCGTGCTGGCGGCCATCCTCGGCATCAGCGGGTTCGCTTTGGCGGGGGCCACCTTGTCCGGGATCGCCGGCGCCCTCGCCGGAGGACTGGCCGCCGCGGTCGCCGCGGCGCTGCTGCTGCGGCACGCCGCCCGGCAGGAGACGGCCCGCCGCGCCTTCGAGGCGCGCGCCAGGGCGGCGGAAGCCGCCTGCGCCCGCGCCGAGGCCGAGAGCCGGGCGAAGTCCCTGTTCCTGGCCGAGATGAGCCACGAGCTGCGGACCCCGCTCAACACGGTGATGGGCTTTTCCGAGATGATGGCGGAGGAGGTGCTGGGCCCGCACCGCGTGCCCGCTTATGCCGGCTATGCGCGGGACATCCATGTGGCCGGCCGGCACCTGCTGTCCCTCGCCGACGACCTCCTCGACCTCGCGCGCATCGAGATCGGCCACCGCAGCCTGATGGAAACGCCGGTGCGGCTCGACCTGCTGGCGGAGGACTGCGTCGGCATGATGGGCCCCCTCGCCGCGGCGCGGCCGCTGGCCCTCGGCCTGGAGATTTCCGGGCCGGCGCCGCGCCTGTGGGGCGACGAGCGCGCGTTGCGCCAGATCGCCCTCAACCTCCTCGCCAATGCGGTGAAGTTCACGCCCGCCGGTGGCACCGTGCGGCTGCGGGCCGGCATCGGCGGGGACGGCGCGCCCTACCTGTCGGTGGAGGATACCGGCCCCGGCATCGCCGACCGCGAGCTGCCGCTGGACGGCGCGCATCCGCGCGAAAGCCGGCTGGACCTCGCCACCGGACGCGGCGCCGGCCTCGGGCTCGCCATCGTGCGCGGGCTGGCATCGCTGCACGGGGGCAGCCTCACCCTGGTGCGCCGGGCGGGCGGGGGCACATCGGCCCGCGTCGCCTTCCCGGCGGCGCGCGCCATGCACGGCAGCTGAAGGCCGCCCCCGACGCTCAGTCCTGCGAGACGCCGGCCTCGGCAAAGGTCGCCATGCCGCGATGGCAGGCCACCGCCGCCTTCACCACCCCGATGGCCAGCGCCGCGCCGGAGCCCTCGCCGAGCCGCATGCCGAGATCGAGCATGGGGGTGAGGCCGAGCCGCCGCAGCAGCGCGGCATGCGCCTTCTCGGCCGAGACGTGGCCGGCGAGGCAATGGTCGAGGGCCGAGGGGTCCATGGCGTGGAGCACGGCGGCGGCGGCGGTGACCACGAACCCGTCGAGCACCACCGGCACCTTCTCGTGCCGGGCGGCGATGATGGCGCCGGCAATGGCCGCCACCTCGCGTCCACCGAGCCGGCGCAGCACCTCCAGCGGGTCGGCGAGGTGGTCCTGGTGGAAGGCCACCGCCGCGCGTACCGCCGCGACCTTGCGGGCGAGCACCTCGCCGGTGGAACCGGTGCCGGCGCCCACCCAGTCCTCGGCCGCCCCGCCATAGAGGCCGTGGCAGAGCGCGGCGGCGATGGTGGTGTTGCCGATGCCCATCTCGCCGAGGCACAGCAGGTCCGATCCGCCGGCGATGGCCTCCATGCCGAAGGCCATGGTGGCGGCGCAGGCCTTCTCGTCGAGGGCGGCGGCCTGGGTGATGTCGGGGGTGGGATAGTCGAGGGCGAGGTCGAACACCCGCAGCCCGGCGTCGAAGGTGGCGCAGATCTGGTTCACCGCCGCCTTGCCGGCGGTGAAGGTGGCCATCATCTGCTTGGTCACCGCGCCGGGATAAGGCGAGACCCCCCGGTCGGCGATGCCGTGGGTGGCGGCGAACACCGCCACCATGGGCCGGTTGACCGTGGGCAGGGAATTGCCCTGCCAGGCGGCGAGATGGACCGCGATGGCCTCCAGCCGGCCGAGCGCGCCGAGCGGCTTCACCAACTGCTCCTGACGCGCCAGCGCCGCCTCCCGCGCGCCCTCGCTGGGGCCGGGCATGGTGGCGACGAGGCGGCGGATGTCGTCGAACGGCTGGCCGGTGAGGGCCGTGCCGTTTTCAGGAGCGTGCTGTTCTGGCGGGTACATGGCAACTCGGGCTTTGGGAAAAGGGAGCTGCCGCTGAATAGAGCGCCGGAGGGCGCGGGGCAAATGGGACGGGTGTTGCGGACAGGTGTCGCGGCGGACAAACCGAAACCGGCGACAGCGCTCCGGCCCTGCTCTCGCCAGCCGTCATGCCCAGCCATGTGCCGGGCATCCACGCCACGTCACAATCACCGGCGTTCGAGGCGGGCTCCCGGCCGCCCGCGTGCCCCGGACGCATGCAGCGCAGCGGAGTGCGAGCCGGGAAACGAAAACGGACGGGCGGGGGATGGAACTGCGAAACCTGCATGTTTGCCGGTTGCGCCTGCAAGGGCTGAAGTCGGCAACAGCCGACTTCAGGGACAAGCCCGCCATGAAGCCATGAAAGGGCGTCCTCCGGCAACCTGCCGTCTCCTGGCGCGCGACGGCGAGGGTGAGGCGTGGGCGGCCGGGGCCGGCCCACGCCCCCTCTCACGCCTCGCGGATGTCGTTCGCCGCGCGGGCGAGGATCTCCACGATGCGGGTCTCGGCGCCGCGGTTCGCCTCCAGCTTCTGCTGGGAGACATCGCGCAGGTTCTCCAGCGCCGCCTCCACCAGCCGGGGCAGGTCCGCGCCGTGGCTGGGGCCGTTCTCGCTCCAGCCCATCCACTTCTTCACCCGGCCCATCTTCAGGCCGATCTCCGAGAGGCGGCCGATGATGGCATCGGCGAAGTCCCGGTTCTGCCCGAGATAGGCCCGGCCTTCCTCGGTGATGGCGTAGCGCTTCTTGGCGCCGTCCGTCTCCGAGGTCACGTAGCCGGCCTCCTCGAGGAAGGTGAGGGTGGGATAGACCACGCCGGGGCTGGGGGAATACCAGCCGGCGGTCTTGTCCTCGATCAGCTTGATGATCTCGTAGCCGTGCCGCGGCTGCTCGTTGATGAGCGACAGGGCCAAGAGCTTCAGGTCGCCCTGCGCCAGCATGCGGCCGATGCGGAACATGTCGCCGCCCCCGCCCCGCCCGCCGCGCCCGCCGCCGCGATGCCCGCCGAAATCGCCGCGGCCCGGGCCGCCGGCGTGGCGCATCTCGTCGCGCATGTCCCCGCGCATGTCGCGGGGGTCATACATCTCGTTCCGGTGATGCCTGCATCCAAACATGATTTCGTTTCCTCAGATATGTCGTAAGATACAACTGCAGTCTTTATATCGTTCGATATATCTAAAACGCAAGCCCCTTCGCGCCGGATCCCGATTCAGGGTTTCTGAAGGGGCGCGGCGCATAGTCGAAAGACCGAACCGGGAGCACCGCGCATGGCCATGACCGACGACCAGAAGGCCGCGCGCGCCACCCATGGCCTCCTGTCCGCGGCGAGCCCGGATGTGGCGCAGGCGGCGCAGGCCTGGCTCGCCCGCCTCGCCCACGAGCGGCGGCTCTCCGCCAAGACGCTGGAGGCCTACGCCCGCGACCTCGGCGTGGTGCTCCAGCGCCTCACCGGCCATCTCGGCGCCCGGCCGGGCCTTCTCGACCTTGCCGCCCTCACCCCGGCCGACGTGCGGGCCGTGCTCGCCGCCCGCCGCGCCGACGGGGTGGCGCCGCGCACCCTGGTGCGGCTGCTGGCCGCCGCGCGCTCCTTCGGCCGGCATCTGGAGCGCGAGGGGCTGGGCAAGGTGGGGGCGCTCGCCGCCGTACGCGCCCCCAAGGTGCCCGCCAGCCTGCCCAAGCCCGTCTCCGTCGCCGCCGCCCGCGCCCTCGCCGATCCTGCCACCCGCGCCGGGGACCCGCGCGAGCCCTGGGTGCTGGCGCGCGATGCCGCCGTCATCGCCTTGCTCTATGGGGCCGGGCTGCGCATTTCCGAGGCCCTCGGCCTCACCCCCCGCCAGGTGCCCGCCGGGGCCGGGCAGATCACCGTCACCGGCAAAGGCCGCAAGACCCGCATGGTGCCGCTGATCGCCCCGGTGCGGGCCGCCATCGCCGCATACGAGGCCCTGTGCCCGCACGCCCTCGGACCGGACGGTCCGCTGTTCCGCGGCACCAGGGGCGGGCCCCTGTCGCCGCGCATCGTGCAGCTGGCGGTGGAGCGCATGCGCGGCGCCCTCGGCCTGCCGGAGAGCGCGACGCCCCACGCCCTGCGCCATTCCTTCGCCACGCACCTGCTGTCGCGCGGCGGGGAGATCAGGGCGATCCAGGAACTGCTCGGCCACGCCTCGCTGTCCACCACGCAGATCTACACGCAGGTGGATGCCACCGCCCTCATGGCCGCCTATCGCGCCGCCCATCCGCGCGCCGCCATCGCGACGCCCGGAAAATGAAACCGCCGGACAAGGAGAGGAGAGGCCATGGTGTTCCCGCCGCCGGTGCGTCCCGTCATCGAGCATCTTTCGCTGACCACGGTGGACCTCGCGCGTGCCGTCCGCTTCTACGATGCGGCGCTGGCGCCCCTCGGCCTGGTACGGGTGGCGGACTATGACGAGCCGGAAGGGGCTTCCGCCTGCTGGGGCCCGCCGGGCACCCTGCCGGCGCCGGAAGGCGCCATCGGCGCCGCCCCGTTCTGGGTGCAGCTGAGGGAGGGGCCCCTGGCGCCGCCGCCCGGCACCCACGTCTGCTTCTGCGCGCCGGACGTGCCGGCCGTGGCGGCGTTCCACGCGGCGGGGCTGGCCACCGGCGGCACCGACCATGGGGCGCCGGGCCTGCGGCCCCAGTACGGGCCGGGCTATTATGCCGCCTTCCTCATGGATCCGGACGGCTGGCGGATCGAGGCGGTGACCTATCTTCAGGCCGGAGCACCCCCGCCGCCGGGCCCGGCCCACGGGGCGCAATGACGCTGCGTCATGGACATCGGCAGGACCGGCCCCGGCTGCGGCAACGCTCAAGGGTGCAAGAAATCGTGATCGCCCCCCGACGCAGGCAGGGTTCGCAGCACCACCATCCCGTGTCTTAATTGATCTGTGACACCCAAACGAAGGCAGGAGAGAAAGATGAAGCGCTTCGCTTTCACCTTGTGCGCCCTGACCGTCCTTGCCGGGACCGCGCCCGCTTTCGCCGGCGGCAGCGGATGCCCTGGCATGACCAATGCCGCGACCGGGTCCTCGACCACGACCGCGAGCACGCCCGTCAGCCAGAAGGACGGCTGACGCTTCGACTGTTCTTCAAGGGACCTCCATCCCCCTCCGGCTCCTGTAGCCGGAGGGTTTTTTTATGTCCCGATCCTTTATGTCCCGATCACATGTGGATGGCGCGCTTCTCCACCGCCATGGCCGCTTCCTTCACCGCTTCCGAGCGGGTGGGATGGGCGTGGCAGGTGCGGGCGAGGTCCTCGGACGAGCCGCCGAACTCCATCAGCACCGCGCATTCGTGGATCATCTCGCCGGCCTCGGGGCCGATGATGTGGGCGCCCAGCACCTTGTCGGTGGCGGCGTCCGCGATGATCTTCACGAAGCCGTCGGTGGTGTTGTTCACCTTGGTGCGGCCGTTGGCGGTGAACGGGAACTTGCCCACCTTGTAGGCGACGCCCGCCGCCTTCAGCTCGTCCTCGGTCTTGCCCACCGAGGCGACCTCGGGGAAGGTGTAGACCACGCCGGGGATCACGTCGTAATTGACGTGCCCGGCCTTGCCCGCCAGCAATTCGGCCAGCGCCACGCCCTCGTCCTCGGCCTTGTGGGCCAGCATGGGGCCGACGATCACGTCGCCGATGGCATAGATGCCCGGCACGTTGGTGGTGAAGTGGTGGTCGGTGACCACGCGGCCGCGCGCATCCTTGGCCACCCCCGCCTCCTCCAGCCCGAGGCCGGCGGTGTAGGGGATGCGGCCGATGGCGACCAGCACCACGTCCGCCTCCAGCACCTCGGCGGCCCCGCCCGCGGCGGGCTCCACCGACACCTTCAGGGTCTTGCCCGTGGTGTCGACGCCGGTGACCTTGGTGCCCAGCTTGAAGGTGAAGCCCTGCTTGTCGAGGATGCGCTGGAAGCTCTTGGCCACCTCCGAATCCATGCCGGGCAGGATGCGGTCGAGGAACTCCACCACCGTCACCTGCGCGCCGAGGCGGCGCCAGACGGACCCGAGCTCAAGGCCGATGACGCCCGCGCCCACCACCACCAGCTTGCCCGGCACCTTCGGCAGCGACAGCGCGCCGGTGGACGAGACGATGCGCTGCTCGTCGATGGCGACGCCCGGCAGCGGCGCCACGTCCGAGCCGGTGGCGATGACGATGTTCTTCGTCTCCAGCGTCTCGACCTTGCCGTCGGCGTTGAGGGTGACCTCCACCTTGCCGGCGCCGAGGATCTTGGCCGTGCCGAAATACACGTCGACCTTGTTCTTCTTCAGCAGGAACTCGACGCCCTTGACGTTGCCGTCCACGCCGCGGTCCTTGAAGCCGAGCATGGCCGGAAGGTCGAGGGTCGGCTTGGAGACGCCGATGCCCATCTCGCCGAACTTGTGGCCCGCCTCCTCGAACAGCTCGGAGGCATAGAGCAGCGCCTTGGAGGGGATGCAGCCCACGTTGAGGCAGGTGCCGCCATGGGTGGCGCGCTTCTCGACAACAGCCACCTTCAGGCCCAGCTGCGCCGCGCGGATGGCACACACATAGCCGCCGGGGCCGGTGCCGATGATGGTGAGATCGTAGGACATTCTTGATCTATCCTTATTTTCTGACCGGACGATATTCGTACTTTGGTCCGTCTAGATCCCCTGAAAGGACAGAAGAAACGGGCGACTTCAGCGTTAAATACAAGCTATACAAGGGTGTAATATTTTTATTTAACTGTATACCCCTCCAACGCCGTCCGTCCGGCCCTTGTCCGATATACTTTTGAGAGCTCGTCTCCCCCGACATCGTCGCTTTTCCCGCAGGAGCGCAGATTACGATATCAACGCAATGCCACTCATCTTCTGGAACCGCGATAATTCCAGGAAACCATCTTCCAGCACGAGGACGGGCTTCTATGCACGACCTCCCATAAATCTCATACTCCTTGAATAGGACCGGCATCAATTCGGCCCGCTCAAGTTGAGGAGAATGGCCGCGCACACCAGAGACTACCCTCTCCAGCCAATCTCGATCCGTTAGATCTACATAGAGCCGAGAACTAATCGAAACTGGCACTAGCGCTCGATCCACACCACCTGAATTAATCCCGATGAGAGGAAAGACGGCACCACGCGTGTTCAATGCCCTATCAAGGGCGTAGGCGATTTCTTCGCGAACCGCCTCACTAGAAAGACTGTTCTGCGTGAGAAATATCCCCCACGCATCGCACTCCGATGGATTGACGATATGGCTCTCTATTTGAGACCAAAGTCTCTGGCCGGAGATCAAGACATAACGGTCTAACTTGACCGTTATGTCCTTTTTCTCAATCTCACTCGCGATAAAATCAATGTCGTCATCGACATTATCTTTCCACGAGTAAGACAGCCAGAGACATTTTCTTTCCATCGGAGAGGCCTTAGCGCCTCACAGATCCAGCACGAGCCGCGCCGGATCCTCCAGGGTCTCCTTCACCCGCACCAGGAAGGTCACGGCCTCGCGGCCGTCGACGATGCGGTGGTCGTAGGACAGCGCCAGATACATCATGGGACGCACCACGATCTGGCCCTTGACCACGATCGGCCGCTCCTCGATGCGGTGCATGCCGAGGATGCCCGACTGCGGCGCATTCAGGATCGGGGTGGACATCAGCGAGCCGTAGATGCCGCCGTTGGTGATGGTGAAGGTGCCGCCCTGCATGTCCTCGATGCCGAGCTTGCCGTCACGCGCCTTGCGGCCATAACCGGCGATGGCCTTCTCGATCTCCGCTACCGAGAGCAGGTCCGCGTCGCGCACCACCGGCACCACCAGGCCCTTCTCGGTGCCCACCGCGATGCCGATGTTGTAGTAGTTCTTGTAGACGAGGTCGGTGCCGTCGATCTCGGCGTTCACCGCCGGGATGTCCTTCAGCGCCGCGATCACCGCCTTGGTGAAGAAGCCCATGAAGCCGAGCTTGGTGCCGTGCTTCTTCTCGAACGCATCCTTGAACTGGCTGCGCAGGGCCATCACCGCGCTCATGTCCACGTCGTTGAACGTGGTGAGCATGGCGGCGGTGTTCTGCGCATCCTTCAGGCGGCGCGCGATGGTCTGGCGCAGCTTGGTCATCTTCACCCGCTCCTCGCGGGCGGCATCGGTCGGCGCCGAAGGGGCGCGGACCGCCACCGGCGCGGGGGCCGGCGCGGACGGCACGCCGGCGGCGATGGCGGCCAGCATGTCGCCCTTGGTGACGCGGCCGTCCTTGCCGGAGCCGGCGACATCCGCCGGGCTGACGCCGCTCTCGGCGGCGATGCGGCCCACGGCCGGGCCGTTGGCGCCGGTGGCAACGGCAGCTGCGGGCGCCGCGGCGGGGGCCGGAGCGGGCGCAGGCGCCGCCGGGGCCGGAGCCGGAGCGGCGGCGGGAGCCGCGGCGGGAGCCGCGGCGGCCGCGCCGGAGCCGGCGCCGATGGAGCCCAGAAGGGCGCCGACGCCCACGGTGTCGCCGTCCTTGGCGATGATCTCGGAGAGAACGCCGGAGGTCGGGGCGGGCACCTCGACGGTCACCTTGTCGGTCTCGAGCTCCACCAGCGGCTCATCGGCCTTGACGGCATCGCCCGGCTTCTTGAACCACTTGCCGATGGTCGCCTCGGTAACGGACTCGCCCAGGGTGGGCACGCGGATCTCGGTGGTCATTGCGTTCGCCCCCTCCGGGGGCCTCCCTCAACTATCGGCGCGGGACAGGCGGGACGCCCGGCCCTGGATGAGCGACAGAATGGGCATCACCGCATAGGAGAAGCCCAGGTCCGCCCGGATGACGGGATCGTCTGCGGCGAGGCCGGTCGCTGCGGCCTCGTCCGCCACTTCAACAAGCGCCATGCCCCAGATGCCGGAAGGGTCGACCACCGGCCCGACGGCAAGGGCAACGCCGCGATCGGCCTCGCTCTGCCAGAAGGCACTGTGGGCGGCCATGGCATCCATCTCCGCCGCGCTGGCATCCTGGGGGAAGCTCGGGCGCGGCGGGGTCAGGCGCAGGATGAAATGTGCCACGGCGCGGCCTCAGCCCAGGGCTTCTTCGAGGAACGCCTTGAGCTGGGCCATGTGCTTGGACATGAGGCCCGTCGCGGTCGCGGCGGAGGCCGGACGGCCGGCATAGCGCGGGCGCTTCGCGGCCCCGCCCACCTGCTCCAGCACCCAGTCGAGATACGGCTGCACGAAGGCCCAGGACCCCTGGTTCTTCGGCTCCTCCTGGCACCAGACCACCTCGGCGCCCTTGAAGCGCGAGAGCTCCTGCACCAGCGTCTTGAGCGGGAACGGGTAGAGCTGCTCCACCCGCAGCAGGTAGACGTCGCTGACGCCCCGCTTCTCGCGCTCCTCGAGCAGGTCGTAATAGACCTTGCCGGTGCACAGCACGACGCGGCGGATCTTGTCGTCGGCGACGAGCTTGATGCCGTCGGCGGTGGGGTGCGACTGCGCGTCGTCCCACAGCACCCGGTGGAACGAGGTGCCGGCCGCCATCTCGCTGAGGCTGGAGACCGCCCGCTTGTGGCGCAGCAGGGACTTCGGCGTCATCAGGATCAGCGGCTTGCGGAATTCCCGCTTCATCTGCCGGCGCAGGATGTGGAAGTAGTTGGCCGGCGTCGAGCAGTTCGCCACCTGCATGTTGTCCTCGGCGCACATCTGCAGGTAGCGCTCGAGGCGGGCGGAGGAATGCTCCGGCCCCTGGCCCTCATAGCCGTGCGGCAGCAGGCAGACGAGGCCGGACATGCGCAGCCACTTGCGCTCGCCGGAGGAGATGAACTGGTCGAACACCACCTGCGCGCCGTTGGCGAAGTCGCCGAACTGCGCCTCCCAGAGCACCAGGGTGTTGGGCTCGGACAGGGTGTAGCCGTACTCGAAGCCGAGCACCGCCTCCTCCGAGAGCATCGAATTGATGACCTCGTACTTGGCCTGGCCATCGGAGAGGTGGTTGAAGGGCTTGTAGCGCGCCTCGCTCTCCTGGTCGGTCAGCACCGAATGGCGCTGGGAGAAGGTGCCGCGCTCGACATCCTGGCCGGAAAGGCGCACCGGGCTGCCTTCCAGCAGCAGGGTGGAGAAGGCCAGCGCCTCGCCCGTCGCCCAGTCGATGCCGACGCCGTCCTCGATGGACTTCTTCCGGTTGTCGAGGAAGCGCTGGATGGTGCGGTGGACCTGGAAGCCCTCCGGCACGCGGGTGATCTTCTCGCCGATGGCCTTCAGCGTGTCGAGGGCGACGCCGGTATTGCCGCGGCGCGGATCGTCGTCCTCGTGGGTGGGCTTGAAGCCGGCCCAGCGACCGTCGAGCCAGTCCGCCTTGTTGGGCTTGTAGGCCTGGCCGGCCTCGTGCTCGGCCTCCAGGCGGTCGCGCCAGGCGCCGCGCATGGTCTCCAGCTCGCCGGCGGTGACGACGCCCTCGGCTTCCAGCTTCCGGCCGTACAGCTCCAGCACGCTCGGGTGCTGGCGGATCACCTTGTACATCTTCGGCTGGGTGAAGGACGGCTCGTCGCCCTCGTTGTGGCCGAAGCGCCGGTAGCAGAACATGTCGATGACCACCGGCTTGTGGAAGCGCTGGCGGAACTCGGTCGCCACCTTGGCGCAGAACACCACCGATTCCGGGTCATCGCCGTTGCAGTGGAAGATCGGCGCCTCGATCATCTTCGCCACGTCGGACGGATAGGGCGAGGAGCGCGAATAGCGCGGATTGGTGGTGAAGCCGATCTGGTTGTTGATGATGACGTGGATCGACCCGCCGGTGCGGTGGCCCTTCAGGCCGGAGAGGCCGAGGCACTCGGCCACCACGCCCTGGCCGGCGAAGGCGGCGTCGCCGTGCAGCAGCAGCGGCAGCACCTTCACCCGCTCCGCGTCCTGCATCTGGTCCTGCTTGGCGCGGGCCTTGCCCAGCACTACCGGGTCGACGATCTCGAGGTGCGAAGGGTTCGCGGTGAGCGAGAGGTGGACCTTGTTGTTGTCGAACTCGCGGTCGGACGAGGCGCCGAGGTGGTACTTCACGTCGCCGGAGCCCTCGACCTCGTCGGGGGCCCAGGAGCCGCCCTTGAACTCGTGGAACAGGGCGCGGTGGGGCTTGCCCATCACCTGGGTCAGCACGTTCAGGCGGCCGCGATGGGCCATGCCGAACACGATGTCCTTCACGCCCAGGTTGCCGCCGCGCTTGATGATTTGCTCAAGGGCCGGGATCAGGCTCTCGCCGCCGTCGAGGCCGAAACGCTTGGTGCCGGTGTACTTCACGTCGAGGAACTTCTCGAAGCCCTCGGCCTCCACCAGCTTGTTGAGGATGGCGCGCTTGCCCTCGCGGGTGAAGGTGACTTCCTTGTCCGGGCCCTCGATGCGCTCCTGGATCCAGGCCTTCTCCTCGGGCGAGGAGATGTGCATGAACTCGACGCCGATGTTCGCGCAATAGGTGCGGCGCAGGATCGACACCATCTCGCGCACGGTGGCGAATTCCATGCCGAGCACGTGGTCGATGAAGATCTTGCGGTCGAGGTCGGCCTCGTAGAAGCCGTAGGAGGCGGGGTCGAGCTCGGGCGCCTCGCGCGGCGGGGTCAGGTTCAGCGGGTCGAGGTTGGCGTGCAGGTGGCCGCGCATGCGATAGGCGCGGATCATCATCAGCGCCTTGACGGAATCGCGGCTGGCCTGCTGCACCTCGGCGGCGGAGAACTCGGCGCCGGACTTCTGCGCCTTCGCCTTCACCTTCTCGGAGATGGCCTTTTCCACCTCGATCCACTGGCCGTCCATGGCCGAGACCAGCTCGCCATTGGCGTGCACCGGCCAGTTCGGATTCTTCCAGGAGGCGCCGCGGGCGTTCTGGATCACCTGGTTGGGATCATCCTTGAGCGCCGCGAAGAAGCTCTGCCACTCCGGGCTCACCGCATTCGGATCGGCTTCGTAGCGGGCGTAGAGATCCTCGATCCAGGCGGCGTTGGCGCCATAGAGGAAGGAGGTGGAGAGGAAAACGTCGTTCTGTTCCGCGCGCGACATGGGCTTCTTCCCGGATGGTCGGTGGCGCCTTTCTTTCCTTCAGCGCATTTCGCTCAGGAAATGAAGCCCCAAAGACCGCTCTCTGCCACAAATCCGGCGTCCGGCGTGTGACCGGGCGCCCTTTCACCCCTGCGAGGCTCGTGGCGGCCTTCGGCAGCGGTGCTCGACAACCTTTAGATGGGATGCGCCGCAGGCGACCGAAAGGTCACCGCGGCGCCATTCCCGAACCGCACTCGCCAGTCGCCGAACTTCGTGGCGAAAATGCGCAGTGGCTTCGCCCGAAGCCCTCCCCCTCCCCCGGCGGCGCCTTCTTCCGCGCCGGAAGAAGGTGATACCGCCGGATCCCCTTCCCGAACCCGGAAACCCCGGGCATCGGGAAAGGAGGGGACGGCTCCCGCCCTCAGCCCTTGAGCACCTCGACGAGGGTCTTGCCGAGGCGAGCCGGGGACGGGGACACGCGAATGCCCGCCGCCTCCATGGCCGCGATCTTGTCCTCGGCGCCGCCCTTGCCGCCGGAGATGATGGCCCCCGCATGACCCATGCGGCGGCCGGGAGGCGCCGTGCGGCCGGCGATGAAGCCCACCATCGGCTTCTTGCGCCCCTTCTTCGCCTCGTCGGCGATGAACTGCGCCGCCTCTTCCTCCGCCGAGCCGCCGATCTCGCCGATCATCACGATCGACTGGGTCTGCGGGTCGGCCAGGAACATCTCCAGCACGTCGATGAACTCGGTCCCCTTCACCGGGTCGCCGCCGATGCCCACCGCCGAGGTCTGCCCCAGCCCCTCCTTCGAGGTCTGGAACACCGCCTCGTAGGTCAGTGTCCCCGAGCGCGAGACGATGCCCACCGAGCCCTTCTTGAAGATGTTGGCCGGCATGATGCCGATCTTCGATTCGCCCGCCGTCACGATGCCCGGGCAGTTCGGCCCGATGAGGCGGCTCTTGGAGCCCGAAAGCGCCCGCTTCACCTTCACCATGTCCAGCACCGGAATGCCTTCCGTGATGCACACGATGAGCGGGATCTCCGCGTCGATGGCTTCCAGGATCGCGTCGGCCGCCCCCGGAGGCGGCACGTAGATCACCGAGGCGTCGGCCCCGGTCTTCTCCTTGGCCTCGATCACGGTGTCGAACACCGGCAGGCCAAGATGGGTGGAGCCGCCCTTGCCCGGCGAGGTGCCGCCGACCATCTTCGTCCCGTAGATGATGGCCTGCTCGGCGTGGAACGTGCCGTTCTTGCCGGTGAAGCCCTGGGTGATGACCTTGGTATTGGCGTCGATGAGCACGGACATCACGCAGCTTCCTTCTTCACCGCGGTCACGATCTTCTGCGCCGCATCATCCAGATCGTCCGCCGGGATCACGTTCAGCCCCGACTCACGGATGATCTTCTTGCCCTCGTCCACGTTGGTGCCTTCAAGGCGCACCACCAGCGGGACCTGCAGTCCCACCGCCTTCACCGCCGCCAGCACGCCGCGGGCGATGACATCGCACTTCATGATGCCGCCGAAGATGTTGACCAGGATGCCCTTCACGTTGGGATCCGCGGTGATGATCTTGAAGGCCGCCGTCACCTTCTCCTCGGTGGCGCCGCCGCCCACGTCGAGGAAGTTGGCCGGGCTCTCGCCGTAGAGCTTGATGATGTCGAGCGTCGCCATGGCGAGGCCGGCGCCGTTGACCATGCAGCCGATGGTGCCGTCGAGGGCGATATAAGCGAGGTCGTACTTGGAGGCCTCGATCTCCTTCTCGTCCTCTTCCGTCAGGTCGCGCAGCTCGGCGAGCTCGGGATGACGGAACAGGGCGTTGGAATCGAAGGTCACCTTGGCGTCGAGCACGCGCAGCTGGGCGTCCTTGGTGATGATCAGCGGATTGATCTCGAGCATCGCCATGTCGGTGTCGACGAACGCGGTGTAGAGCACCTGCGCCAGCTTGCCCGCCTGCTTGGCGAGGTCGCCGGAGAGGCCGAGGGCCTGGGCGATCTTGCGGCCGTGGAAGCCCTGCACGCCGGTGACCGGGTCCACCGAGAAGGTGACGATCTTCTCAGGGGAGGAATGGGCCACTTCCTCGATGTCCATGCCGCCCTCGGTGGAGACCACGAAGGCCACGTGGGACGTGGCGCGGTCCACCAGGAGGGAGATGTAGAACTCCTTCTCGATGTCGGAGCCGTCTTCCAGGTACAGGCGGTTCACCTGCTTGCCGGCCGGGCCGGTCTGGATGGTGACGAGGGTGTTGCCGAGCATCTGGCCGACGAAGGTCTTCACCTCGTCGATGGACTTGGCGAGGCGCACGCCGCCCTTGTCGCCGGCCTCGGGCTCCTTGAACTTGCCCTTGCCGCGCCCGCCGGCGTGGATCTGCGACTTGACCACCCAGAGCGGGCCGCCGAGTTCCTTGGCCGCCGCCTCCGCGTCCTCCACCTTCAGCACCGGCACGCCGCGCGAGACCGGCGCACCGTACTTCTTCAGGAGCGCCTTCGCCTGGTACTCGTGAATATTCATCTCTGCGTCCCTCAGGGTTGCGAAATGCCCCTCCCCTGCCCCGGCCCGTCGGCGCCACGCCCCAACACGTGGTCGACCGGTCCGGGCCGCCTCCACCGCAGAGTGGGGCCCGGCGCCGGGCGACCCCTAAAGGGCCACCGCGAGATCTCGGGCCCCCGGGAGGGGAGCATTCGTCTCCTTCACCTCGCCGGTCGTTCAGCCGGCACGAAAACGGCGCACCCTGCGGCGCGCCGTCATGGTCGAGATCACTTCCCGAGGCCGGGTGCGATCTTCACGCAGGCCTCCACCAGTCCTTCGACGGCGTCGACCGATCGTTCGAACATGGCGCGCTCGGACCGGTCGAGATCGACCTCCACGATGCGCTCCACCCCGCGCGCGCCGATCACCGCCGGCACGCCCACGTAAATATCCCTGAGGCCGTACTCCCCATCGAGCTTGGCGGCCACGTGAAGCACGCGCTTCTTGTCCTTCAGGTAGCTCTCCGCCATGGCGATGGCGGCGGCCGCCGGCGCATAGAAGGCCGAGCCGGTCTTCAGCAGGTTGACGATCTCCGCCCCGCCGTCGCGGGTGCGCTGCACGATGGCGGCGATGCGCTCCTCGCTGGTCCAGCCCATGCGGATGAGATCGGGAACGGGAATGCCGCCGACGGTGGAATAGCGCACCAGCGGCACCATGGTGTCGCCGTGCCCGCCCATGACGAAGGCGGTGACGTCCTCCACCGAGACGCCGAACTCCTCGGCGAGGAAATAGCGCATGCGCGCGGAATCGAGCACGCCGGCCATGCCCACCACCTTCGCCGGCGGCAGGCCGGAGGTGCGCTGCAGCGCCCACACCATGGCATCCAGCGGATTGGTGATGCAGATGACGAAGGCGTCCGGGGCATATTTGCGCAGGCCCGCGCCCACCTGCTCCATCACCCGCAGGTTGATGGAGAGCAGGTCGTCGCGGCTCATGCCGGGCTTGCGCGGCACGCCGGCGGTGACGATCACCACGTCGGCGCCGGCGATGGCGTCGTAGCTCGACGCGCCGGCGAAGGCGACATCGAAGCCCTCCACCGGCGAAAGCTCCGCAAGATCGAGGGCCTTGCCCTCCGGAACGCCCTCCGCCACGTCGAACAGAACGACGTCGCCCAACTCCTTCATGCCGGCGAGAAGGGCGAGCGTGCCGCCGATCTGGCCAGCCCCGATGAGGGCGATCTTGTTGCGGGCCATCCCGAGTCCCCGAACCGAGCTGCTGCAGGCGGACACATGAGGCGAGCCGCCGCAGGAAGCGAGCGGCGCTTGACTACTCCCATCCGACAAGGGGTTCAAGCCGGCCGCACTGCACAAATAGTGGGAGATGGCCGATATTTGGCCGGAAAACAGGCCGTTGTCCGGGGCTTTACCTCCCAATTCGCACCATGCGGGAAACAATCCCGCATGGTGGTGCAGCCCCACCCGCCCCCGGCGCCGCGCGCACCCCACTCCCGCCATCCGCAGACGGGCACCGCCGCGCGGGATCGACCACACGGGTCCATGAGACCATGGGCGCGCCCCGGCGGCGGGCGCATCCGCGTTGCGCCGGACGGCGGAGGCCGGGCGGGGATGGTGCGGGGCGCGCAGGACCGGGTTGCAGGATTGGGTTGCGTGGCCGCAGGCTGTGAACGCCGGGGCCGCAGGAGGCCGAAGGCGGCGGGACAGGAAGCGGCGGGACAGGAAGCGTGGCGGGCAGCGGCCGGGGGGTTTATCGCGAACCGCCAAATCCGAGCCGCCGGTCGACGACACCCGTCATCGAGCGGAGCGGCATCACCGCCGCCGGAAGCCGGTCGGCGCCCCAGCGCGGATCGACATTCAGATCGACCGGCGCCCTCCCGACACCACCGTCATGGCCGGGCTTGTCCCGGCCATGACGGTGGCCGAAGAAAACGCGGACACTGAAGGTCGATCGGTCCCAGGTCGTTTCCCCGTTTCACGGAATCGGGGAAACGACCGCTGTCTCTGCACGATCGCGTTTTCTTCGCGCGAACCGGTCTCCACTTCGCTCGAAAACGCCCTGGAGAAAATCTGCCCTCTCCCCGCATACGGCCGAGCGACCAGCCGGATGAAAAAACATGAACAAATCGAGAAAATACAACAAACAATCAGCGGGGAGAGGGCAGCCGACCGGGGGCAGCGGCCTCCGGCGGAAGGGGTGGAGCCGGGCGGTCCCGGCCGGACGGCCGGAACGTTGCCCGCGGCATGAAAGGCGGCGGACCGGCCTCAGCTTCCGGTCTTCAGCGTGGTCAGGGACACGAAGCTGGGCTTGGGGCCGGGCGCGGCGGGACGGCTCGGATCGTGCTCCTTCAGCACCTTGAACACGCGCTCCGCCATGGGATTGGACTTGATGAAATCCTCATAGGCCTGCGACAGCATGGACTGCGCCGCCGTGAAGATCTCGTCCTCGCTCATGCCCTCGAACTCGGCGGACACGAGGTACTGGCCCATGCGCCGCAGGATATGCAGGCGAAGCACCTGGAGCACTTCCGGCTGGTACTCCACCTGCAGGAGCTCGAAGAACTCTTCCGCGCTGTGCAGGGACTTCAGCTTGTCGACTACCGACATCGCGACCTCCTCTTTGTCATTTTTCCGGACGGGCCCGAGCACCCGCGGCAACGCCCCGGGGACCGTCACGCCGCCTCGTCCGCAGTGGCCCCGCGCCCGCGCGGCCGCTCGCTCTGCAGATGCGCCAGGCGCGCTTCCAGGAACTCGATCCGGTCGAGGAGCGAGACGATGGCCTCGCCCACCGGGTCCGGCATCAGGTGATGCTCAAGGTCGATGCGGCCGTCGCCGACCCGGCGGCGGTCGGCCATGGCCTTCACCACCCGGCCCGGAATGCCCACCACCGTCATGCCGGGGGGCACGTCCTCGATCACCACCGAATTGGCGCCGATGCGGCAGCCCGCCCCCACCGTGATCGGCCCGAGGATCTTGGCGCCGGCGCCCACCAGCACGCCGTCGCGCAACGTGGGGTGGCGCTTGCCAGGGGTCCAGGAGGTGCCGCCCAGGGTCACCCCATGATAGAGGGTCACGTCGTCGCCGACCTCGGCGGTCTCGCCGATCACCACGCAGGCGCCGTGATCGATGAAGAAGCCCCGGCCGATGGTGGCGCCGGGATGGATGTCCACGTTGGTCAGGAACCGCCCGAGCCAGGACAGGAAGCGCGCCGGGAACTTGATGCCCCGCCGCCACAGCCGGCTGGCGAGCCGGTGCCAGATGACCGCATGCACGCCGGGATAGGTGAGGACGATCTCCACCGTGTTGCGCGCCGCCGGATCACGGGACTTCACGCAGTTCACGTCCTCGCGGATGAGCCGCCAGACCGAGAGCGAGCGCGCATCCGCCTTCGCCGGGGCGGTGGCGAGGGGCACCTCGGTTCCTTGCCATTTCGGGCTTCCCATGATCATGGGTCAGGCTCCCATCACTGCGGCGTGGCGGCGCTTGAGCGCCCCTTCGGTGAAGCTGTCCTCGTAGAAGCGCTTGAGCACCTCGGCGGAGACCGACTGCTTGGTGCGGGTGGCGAAGTCGCGCACCCGGGCGAGAATGGCGCGGCCGCGCGCCTCGTCCACCGCGAGCCCCTCGTCGGCCAGCGCCTTGGAGATGGCGGCAAGGCCCGAATGCTTGCCCAGCACCACGCGATGCGCGCGCCCCAGCAGTTCCGGGTTCAGCGCCTCGTAGGTGCCGCGGTCCTTGAGCAGGCCGGAAACGTGGATGCCGCTCTCGTGGGTGAAGATGTCCTCGCCGACGATGGCCTTGGTGCGCGGCATGGGGCGCCCCGCCGCCTCCATCACCCTCTGGGCGAGGGGCCGGAGGGCGCACGGGTCGATGCCGGTCTCGGCGCGGGAGGTCTGGCGCAGGGCGATGGCCACCTCCTCCAGCGCCGCGTTGCCCGCCCGCTCGCCGATGCCCGCCACCGTCACGCTGGCATGGCGCGCGCCGCCGGTCGCCGCCGCCAGCGTGTTCGCCGTGGCGAGGCCGAGATCGTCATGGGCGTGGAACTCGATCTCGAGGTCCGTGGCATTGGCCACCCGGCGCACCAGCGCGTAGGTGGAGAACGGGTCGAGCACGCCCAGCGTGTCGGCGAGGCGCAGGCGGAACGCCCCGGATTCCTTCGCCGCCTCGGCCACCCGGCAGAGGAAGTCGGGATCGGCCCGCGAGGCATCCTCGCAGCCCACCGCGACCGTGAAGCCGAGCTTGGTGGCCAGCGTCACCACGTGCCGCAGGGCGCCCAGCGCCCATTCGCGGTCGCGGTTGAGCTTGCCGCGCAGCTGGCGGTCGGAGGTGGGGATGGAGAGGTTCACATAGTTCACCCCGGCGGAGACCGCGGCGAACAGGTCCTCCTCGCTCATCCGGCACCAGGCGGCGACCCGGATCGGCAGCTTGAGCGAGACGATGGAGCGCAGCGTCTCGATCTCCTCGTCGCCCATGGCGGGGGTGCCCGCCTCGATCTCCGGGACGCCGGCCGCCGCCAGCGCCTCGGCGATCTCGATCTTCTCCTTGCGGGAGAAGGCGACGCCCGGCGCCTGCTCGCCGTCGCGGAGCGTGGTGTCGTTGAGGAAGACGGTGCGCGCCGGCTGCAGCCTTGCGGTGGCCCCGCAGGTGTCCGCGGATGCCCGACCGGCCCGGCCCGTGGCGGCAGATGGTGACTTCGCGAGCATGGGTCCCTTCCCGTCTGCCCCACCCGCTATGCGGGCGGACCTGATGAACTCCCACCCGGGCCGCGCCCGGATCGCGTCAATGCCGCAGGCCCGAGCCCGCTGGCGCCACCGGCGCCGGATGATCCTCGACGACAAAGCCGCCGGAAGCGGCGAAATCGATGCGAATGCCCTGGGTCGCCGCCCGCGACGGCCCGTCGATGAACACTTTCACGCCGGCGAGCTCGATCACCGTGTCGCCGTCCCGCGCCGCGTTCTCCAGGTGCATCAGGTAGCGCACCCCCTGGTGCGCGCCCGCCGCCGCCACCACCCGCACCCCCTCGGCATCGGCGGCGCGCGAAAGGGCCACCTTCACTGCCGCCACCGCGCTGGTCGTAAGCGTGATCATGCTGAAATCCACCTGCGCCGGAAGCGCCCGGCTACAGCACTGGCAAGGCCTGTGCCAGACAGCCAAATCACTGATTTAATTTATTATTTCCGTCATGCCCGACGTGTCGCAAACGCGACAGCTGTCCGCCTTGTGCGGTGTTCGACACGGTGATGACAGACGAGGCCCGCATTTACGCACCGGCTGCCTCCGTAATACTACGTAAGGCGCTCCGGCGGGCGGGCGGGGGCAGCTTTTTCCGCGCGAATACAGTTTCACCACGGGCCCGGCCACCGCGGCGGGGCGACGACCGCAACGGCGCCCGTCAGGCGGGGGTGATCACCACCTTCACGTCGGCGGGCTTGGCCCAATAGGGCGCGGAGGTCACCAGCACGTGGGCGCCGGCGGCGGCATAGGCGGCGGCATTCTGCAGGTTCACCCCGCCCGCCGCCGCGACCTTCGTGGCCGGCGCCCGCGCCGCCACCAGCGCCGCCACGACACGGATCTCGTCCGGCGTCATCTTCTCGCACTGGAGCACGTCGGGATGGGCGGGAAGCACCTTCTCCACCTCTTCCGGCGTCTTCACCTCCACCACCACCTTCTTCTCCGGCGCCGCCCGCCGCAGGAGCGCGACACCCGCGGCCGCATCGGTGAGGAACGCCTGGTGCTCGGGAAACAGCAGCAGCGTCTCCGACAGGCCGAGGCGATGGGGAAAGGCGCCGCCGGCGCGGATGGCGGCGATCATCTGCGCCTTGGCGCCGGGCAGGGTCTTGCGGGTGGTCACCACCGCCACGTCCGGCGCCACCTTGCGCGCGGCGGCGATGATGTCGGCGGTGAGGGTGGCGATGCCGGAGAGATATTCCACCAGGGTCTGCGCCACCTTCCACGCCTTGAAGATGGCGCCGGCCTCGCCCTGGGCCATCAGGATGGTTTCACCGGCGGGGACGCGCGCGCCCGTGGCACGAAGGATGTCCGCCGTGCCGCCCGCGGTGCGGAACAGGGCCTGCGCCACCTCCACCCCGCACAGGGTCGATTCGGAGCGCATGGCCATGGTGAGCCGCGCCGGAGCCTGCGAAAGGGCCAGGGCCTCGGTGGTGAGGTCCCCGTAGGGGACATCCTCGGCGAGCAGCGCGTCCAGCGTCGCCTGCGTCCACCATGTATAGGTCATGCCCGCCCCCCTGCTGCCCCGCGCCCGCCGCCCTATGGCGGAAGCGATACAGCTTGAAGGCTTATCGCGGGCCCGCCCGTCCGGGCAACCGGGCGGAAGCGGCATTGCGCCGCACACGGCGACACCTCGCGCTGCAACAATTTGCGATTAGTTTGCGACAGGGAGGGGTACGGCCCCACCGGGCGATCGCGTCGCAAAGGCGACAGGATGCCGGGAGTGCCGCGGCCCGTCCTGGAATGGCTCGCATTTTCAGCGGGGAGCAGCCTCTGGCGCGCGACTTGCTTCCGGTGCGGGGACCGCACGTTCCAAGCATCCCACATTCCATTTCGGAGACTTCAATTCATGCTCGGCATCGGCAGCACCCTCCCGGCCTTCACCGTCACCGGGGTGAAGCCCGGCTTCAACAGCCACGAAGAGAACGGCGTGTCCGCCTTCGAGGAGATCACGGAAGCCAGCTTCGCCGGCAAGTGGAAGATCATCTTCTTCTACCCGAAGGACTTCACCTTCGTCTGCCCCACCGAGATCGCGGAATTCGCCCGCCTCGCCAAGGACTTCGAGGATCGCGACGCGGTCGTGCTCGGCGGCTCCACCGACAACGAGTTCGTCAAGCTCGCCTGGCGGCGTGACCACAAGGACCTGAACCGGCTCCCCATCTGGTCGTTTGCCGACACCAACGGCTCGCTCACCGACGGCCTGGGCGTGCGCTCGCCCGCGGGCGTGGCGTTCCGCTACACCTTCGTGGTCGATCCCGACAACGTCATCCAGCACGTCTACGCCACCAACCTGAACGTGGGCCGCAACCCGAAGGACACCCTGCGCGTCCTCGATGCGCTGCAGACGGACGAGTTGTGCCCGTGCAACCGCGAGGTCGGCGGCGACGTGCTCAAGGTCGCCTGAGCCGGAAGGAGGACGAATGTCCATCGAGACCCTGAAGGACCAGATCCCGGCCTTCGCCAAGGACGTGAAGCTGAACCTCTCGGCCCTCACCCGTGAGGATTCCCTCACGCCCCAGCAGCTCTACGGGCTGCTGGTGGCGTGCGGGATCACCACCCGCAATCCCGACGTCGCCCGCGCCCTCGAGGCCGAGGCGGCGGCGCATCTGACCCCGGCGGCGATGGACGCGGCGAAGGCCGCCGCCTCCATCATGGCCATGAACAACGTCTACTACCGCTTCACCCACCTCGCCTCGAACAAGGCCTACGAAACCCTCCCCGCCAAGCTGCGCATGAGCGTGATCGGCAATCCGGGGGTGGACAAGGCGGATTTCGAGCTGTGGTCGCTGGCGGTCTCGGCCATGAACGGCTGCGGGCGCTGCATCGATTCCCATGAGAAGGTGCTGCGCGAAGCGGGCATCCGCGAGGACCAGATCCAGGTGGCGGTGCGCATCGCCGCCATCATCGCCTCGGTGGCGGTGGCCCTGGAGGCCGCCGGGCAGAGCCTGGCGGTCGCGGCCGAGTAGACGCCCTTCACCTGGCGTAACGGGAACAGGCCGGAAGCAGTGCTTCCGGCCTGTTCTGTTTCTGCCCCGTCCTCAGGCCGGCGCGGCCTCGCGCTTCTTGGCGTGGCGCAGCAGCTTCAGGCATTCGATCGTCGCGGCGAGATCCAGGGCGGAGAAGCCCTCGGGCGTCTCGGGCTCGGGATCCGCGCCGCGGGCCAGCAGCTTTTCCACCACCTCCGCCTTGCCGGCGGAAGAGGCATACATCAGCGACGTGGCACCGTTGTCGTTGCGGTTGTCGATGGTGATGCCCGCATCCGCCAGCCGGTCGATAATGTCCAGATGGCCGCCCACGCAGGCGAGCCACAGGGCCGTATTGCCATCCATGTTGCGGGCGTCGAGGGCGGCGCCGGCGGCGATCAGGGCGTCCACCACCTCGCCCAGCCCTTCGCGACACGCCTTCATCAGCGGCGTCATGGCGTTCTCCACCGTGGCATTCACCCCGTCCGGAGGAAAGCCGAGGCTCGCCAGCCAATGGGCGAGCGCCGCATCGGGCGTGGCGGCGGCGGCGCGGGCGCTCTCCAGGCTGCGCCAGGCCTCAAAGCCGCCGTCCAGGCTGAACACCTCGGCGAAGCCGAAATCGGACAGGGTCTGCGCATATTCCCGGCTGGCATGGCCGTGATAGCAATAGATCAGCACCGTCTGTGTCTTCGGCGTGCCGCCGATGATGTCGGACAGGCCGGAGAAGGTGATGTTCCTCGCCCCCTCCACATGGCCCGCGGCATAGGAGGCGGCGTCGCGCACGTCGAGCAGCAGCGCCGTGCCGCCGCCCACGATGGATGCGGCCGCCTCGACGCCGATGCAACGGAAGGGAATGCGCTGTCTCATGCCGATCTCCATTGGGGGAACGCGCCGGGCGGGTCGCATCGCGGCCGACCGGATGACCCGTTCCGTCTTCCGATGCCGCGGACGGCGGCGCCGGTCCCGGCGGGCTCAGGCCGAGCGGCCGGGATAGGCCGGCTCGGTGGTGATGCGGGTGTCCGCGGCCGGACCGCCCACGGTGAAATGATAGAGCGACTGGAAGGCCATGCCCTCGATGCCGAGCAGCCGGTGCAGGTCGTCGTCGAAGAAACAGCCGATGCCGGTGCCGCGGAAGCCCGCCGCCTCCGCCTCCAGATACAGCGCCTGCCCGAGCAGGCCCGCCTCCCAGTGGAGCTGGCGGTAGCGCCACGGATCCCCGGTCACCGTCGGCTCGAACTCGCTGAGCATGGCCAGGGCGAAGCTGCTGTCGCTGGCGATGGCCTGGTGGCAGCTGATGGTGCGGGCGATGGCGCGGCAGTCCGTCTCCACCAGCCGGAAGAGCGGCAGGTGCGGCGGGCAATCGTCTGGCACCGCCCACTGGAAATCGGCGCGGAGCGCGGCCTTCAGCCCGTCCACCACGCCGTCCCGCCGCGGCAGCGCATAGAGCCCGGGCGCAAGCCCCTCCACCCGATGCACGAAGATGAGCGGGTGGATGCGCGGCGCGTAGGTCCAGGCATCGAACGGCGCCGCCGCCCGCACCAGCAGCGCGTCGAGGAGGCCGAAGAAGGCCTCCCGCGGCATGGTGCTTCCTTTCGCCGAAAACTGCTGCGCGCTGCGCCGGGCGAGGATGACGCCGGCGGCCCGCGCCTGCGCCATCGCGGCGCGCGGCGGGGGCGGGGATGGGGACATGGGCGTGGTCTCGGGCACCGGCTCCCCGCCTCCATGGGTCGCGGCGCTGACCTGGTCGATCACCGGCCAGCGATAGAGGGGGTGGCGGTCCAGCACATTGGCCGCGCCCGACCAGCCCGCGTCATCCGACACCGACGGTCGGACGACAGGGGCGACGCTCCCCGGTGTCGGGTCGGTGTCGATGGTGATGAGGATGTCGGGATCCTCCCGCTCGGCACCGGGAAAGTCCTGCGCCCGGTCGAGCCCGGTCAGCCGCGCGATCTCGGCGCTGCCGATCCCCTCCACCATGCGCGCCGACCAGCCGAGGCATCCGGCGGCGTAGCGCACCGCCCCGAGGGCGTGCCCGAGATCGAGCTGGCAGTAGCGGAAGGCCCGCTCGCCATATTTCCAGGCCTCGCGCCAATGGACCGAGGACAGCGCCAGCCACAGGCGGCCCCCGCCGCTCCCCGCCGCCGCGACCCGCCGCTGCTCCAGCACATGGTCCCGGCTCACATAATGATGCACGCCGTCCGGCAAGCCCGGCACCCGCTCGGCGATCACGTAGGCTTCGGTGGGGTGCAGGTTGCCGCTGGAGGGATTGCATCGCACCCCCCAGCGGTCCGGCCCGTATTGCTTCCAGGCGGCGAGCCCGAAGGACACTTCCAGCAGCAGCGCCACCCCCGCAAGGTCGAGCACCGCCGCCGGAACGGCGCCGGGCGTGACCATTCCGGCGAAGGTGACGCCGAGCCCTTCCGCCGCCAGCGGCAGGGCCAGGCGCGGCGCGCCCTCGAACTCCCGGAACGGGTTGGGCTGCATGTCCCAGTCGAGGGTCTCCGGCCCCGCCGCATAGGCCTTCAGGCTGTGCTTGGTCCGCGCATGATAGGCGAGCGCCACATCGGCCGGGCGGGCGACGGGAGGGACGGCGACGTTCATGGCCGAACCGTTTCCGCCCCGGTGGGACCCGCCGCCGGCTCCGGGCACGGGGTGTGCGCGTGCGGCCGCGAGCAGCCCTCCAGCGCTCCGGGCTCCGGCAGCCCGAGCAGCGAGAGCACCGGCTCCCGGTCGAAGCCGGCGCAGCGGAGACCGTCCGCCTCCACCAGCGGACGCCGGATCAGCAGCGGCTCGGCGAGCATCATGGCGATGGCCGCGTCCGCGCCGACGGCGGCCGGATCCACCGCGCCCGACTTCACGTGCGGCGCGGCCGGATTGAACCAGGCGGCGACCGGCGCATCGCCGAAGAAGCCGCGCAGCCGCGCCGCGGTCCACGGCTCGGCCAGCAGGCTCTTCACCACCAGCGTATGGCCGGCCGCGGCGAGCGCCTGCTTCTGCCGGGCATTGGTGCCGCAGCCGGGTTTCTCATAGAAGGTGACGGTCGCCACGGAACGCGCCTACTTCAGCACGGAAAGCTGGACCAGGGGCGCCGCGCCGCCGCGGCCGAGCACCGTATCGACCTTCTTGCGCACCGCCTCGAGGGTCAGCGGCTTCACCACCGCGCCGTGGGCGCCGGCCTTCAGGCCGGCCACCGCCACCGCCTCTTCCGCCTTGTCGGTGACGATGAGGATGCGCACATCCGGAAACCTGCTCTTCATCTCGGCGATCAGCCCGTCGCCATGCCGCTTGAGAAGGGAGACGCCGAGCAGCACCACGTGCGGCTGCAGCCAGCCGGTGCCCTTCTCGTAGGCCTCCTCGGGGGTCGCGAGCTCGTGGGTCTCGATCTCGTCGTGCAGCATGAACTGGAGCGCCGCGCGCGTGATCTCGTCCTCGTCCACGACGAAGACGCGCCGCTGGTCCACCGCTTTTGAAGTCTCAACGCCGATCTGCATCTTTGCCCTCGCTCGTCGCGGGCACCCGTTCGCTCGCCCGCGCGAAGGCGGGCCGGGCGCGCCGAAATCCCCTCGTGCAAGTTCCGTTCCTGTCGGGAAATCCGGCGGCGGCTGTTCCAACGGCTGTGCCGGCAGCGGGCAAAGCGGGCCGCCGTCTTGTTTCAATTGCGACAGTGGCCCACCCGCTGTCGGGTTCGACACACCAGCAAAGCCGCCATGCCGCACCATTTCGAGGCGCCTGTTTTGATGCAAATCAAAGCCTTGGGCCGGGTGGCGGCAAGTGGCACGCTGGTTGCTCCTCCTGCGGCGCAACAGCGAGTGAGGGCTGAGTGCACGCCTAGGCCACCGCCAGCGTCGCGCTCCTTCCCGTAACCCGCGGGGCGTTTCCGACCGATATTGCTGACGAGAGAAACGGCCTCGCGCCAATTGCGCGGTGGTCTTCTGAAATAGGTTCGAAGGAGAGCAAGATGTCGCTGCGACAGATCGCGTTTTACGGCAAGGGTGGCATTGGCAAGTCCACCACGTCCCAGAACACCCTGGCTGCGCTTGCGCAGATGGGCCACAAGATCCTCATC